>VOFB01000498.1_pt1 | contig 574840 bp, 676 predicted proteins | sample 5384141 | NCBI WGS metagenome assembly VOFB01 (sample SAMN12384721, study PRJNA508395) | human gut metagenome | isolation source: healthy gut A | host: Homo sapiens
AGGTCATCCACCGGCCTGATCACCTACGCCGCCCGCGACAGCGAGTTTGACGGCAAGCGATCCGGAAGGGCGAGATCATGGCTCTGGAGAACGGCAAGATCGTTGCCACCTCCACCGACCTGACCAAGGCCACCTACCGCCTGGCCCGCAGCATGTGCAAGAAGGACTCCAGCTTTGTACCTGCTGGACCTGGACAACCATTTACAGCTCCAAGCAGGGCGCTTCCACGCTGGAGCAGCAGCTCATCAAGAACCTGACCAGCGACAAGAGCGCCAGCGGCGTGGAGGGTGCGCTGCGCAAGCTGCGCGAGATCTACCGCGCCCTCTGCCTGAGCCGCGCTTACTCCAAGGAGACCATTCTGGAGGCCTACCTGAACACCATCAGCTTCACCGGCACCATTCAGGGCGTTCAGACAGCGGCCAACGAGTATTTCAACAAGGACGTGAGCCAGCTCACCCTCTGGGAGTGCGCCACCATCGCGTCCATCACCAAGAACCCCACCAACTACAACCCCTACACCAACCCCTGAGAACCTGATCCACGCCGCAACTTCATCATGTACAATATGTGGCAGCAGGGCATCATCTCGGAGGAGGATTACCGCAACGGCGCGGCCCAGCCCCTTGTGCTGGCCGAGGAGGACACCAACAAGAAGAACCTCCTCCGTGACCAGCTACTTCACCGATGCCCTCTTCACCCAGGTGGTCCACGACATCATGGACAAGGAGGGCGTGGACGAATCCACGGCCCAGAGTATGCTCTACACCGGCGGCTATACCATCGAGGCAACGGTCAACCCCAAGATCCAGACCGCGATGGAAAACCTGATGCTCAACACCAACGACGCGTATTTCCCGGCGGGCTGGCATGAGGAAGAGGTGACCGGCATCTCGGACGACGACGTGCAGGTGTTCAATGCCGACGGCACCCCCAAGACCCGCACCGGCGACGACGGCACCGTGTACTACTACCGCAATGTCCGCACCCAGGCGGCCATGGTCACGCTGGACTATGACGGCAACGTGCTGGCCATGGTGGGCGGTCTGGGCGAAAAGACCAAGAGCCTTTCCCTGAACCGTGCTTACAGTGTGACCCGGCAGACCGGCTCCACCATCAAGCCCATCGGCGCGTACGCGCTGGGCGTGGAATACGGGCTGGTGAACTGGTCCACCATGCTCAACAACTCGCCCCTGTACCAGAAGCAGGACATGGTCATCCGGGATGAGGACTACTGCCGCAAAAACGGCCTGATGGGCCTTCCCGACAGTCAGCTCAAGGCCTACCCCAACGCATGGCGCAGCTGGCCCCGCAACTACGGCGGCAATTATGGCGACGGCAGCGACCTGCCCCTGTGGAACGGTCTGGCCCGCTCCCTGAACACCATCGCCATCCGGGTGGGCGACCTGGTGGGCGCAAGCAACATCTTCAACTTTGTCTACAACACCCTGCAGCTGACCACCCTGGACCCCGCCAACGACGTGGGCCTTGCCCAGATGGTCATGGGCAGCCAGACCCACGGTGTGACCCCCACGGCGCTGGCCGCTGCCTTCCAGATCTTCTATGACGGCGAGTACACCACCCCGCACCTGTACACCCGTGTGCTGGACCGGGACGGCAACATCTATCTGGAAAACAACGCCACCAGCTATCAGGCCCTGACCCCGCAGACGGCCTATATTATGAACCGTCTGCTCAAGAACGTGCTCTACTCCAACGTGGGCACCGCCAGCGGCCGCTACCCCAACTCCAGCGGCATGGAGTCCTTTGGTAAGACCGGTACCGCCAGCGACGAAAAGGATCTGTGGTTCGTGGGCGGCACGCCCTACTATGTCACCGCTGTCTGGTGGGGCTATGACGCGCCTTACGATATGACCAACACCCTGGGCAAGCAGCAGGCCAAGACCCGCACCTGTGTCACGGCGTGGAAGGCTTATATGGAGCAGGTGCAGGCAAACCTGCCCTATAAGGCATTCCCCACCAGGGACGGCGTGGTGGAGCGCGCCTACTGCACCCAGAGCGGCCTGCTGGCCGGGGCCAACTGCCCCAGCCGCGCCACCGGCTACTACCGTGCCGATGACCTGCCCGATACCTGCAACTACTCCCACAGCAGCGGCGTGGCCGCAGCACAGAGCGCGGACACCGCCCCCGTTGTGGGTCAGGATACCACCGGGCTGGATACGGATTGAACCTTTTAGGTGGCCCTTCCAGACGGCCCTCTCAGTCTCGCTGCGCTCGACAGCTCTCCCAAAGGGAGAGCCAACGCATCTGCAAGGGGAGAGGGTGCTGATGGCTAAACCTCTCCGTCATCATCGCTTCGCTCGATGCCACCTCCCCTAGTAGGGGAGGCCTTGGCATAGGGTTCATTTTTCGCAATGATCGCCTATCGGCTCCAAAACCGGCACCTGCCGCAAGGGTAAGACTTTGCGCCAGCAGGGCAAACAGGAGCGAAGCGTCAGACCACGAAAACGCGACGGCCTGCCAAGGGCTCCCCTACTAGGGGAGCTGCCGAGCGTCAGCGATGGCTGAGAGGTTTAACCCCGTCAGCACCCCCTAAAGGTCATGCTGCAATAGCCTCTCCCTTTGGGAGAGGTGGCATCCCGTAGGGATGACGGAGAGGGCGCAAGGCCAGCCTCTGTTAAAAGTCGCACTTTCTCAATTCCGGTGCGACAGCTTGCCACTTCACGCTCCAAAACTGGATAATCTGACAAAAAAGCATCCGGTCTCTTGCAATGCAGGGGGCCGGATGCTATTATATTCCCTGTAAGAACACTTGTGTTTGTGAGGTGAACAAGTTGGAACGCCGTTTTTATCTGGTGGACGCGGAGGTCCTGCCCGAGGTCTTCCTGAAAGTGGTCAAGGCCAAGGAGCTTCTGGCAAGCGGGGAAGTGCGCAGCATCTCGGCTGCCACCCGCAGCGTGGATCTTTCGCGCAGTGCTTTTTATAAATATAAGGACTGCATCTTTGATTCCGAAAATGGCCGCGAGGTCGTGACCGTAATGGCAACGCTCCGGGATGAAACAGGCGCGCTGCAAAGCCTGCTGGCGGGCATCAGCGCCGCCGGGGCAAGCATCGTCACCATCAACCAGTCCACGCCGGAAAACGGCGCAGCGCTGGTTGCCGTTACCATCCGCACCGATACCATGCAGATGACCCCTGAGGAGCTGACGGAGCGGTTGAGCCGCCAGCGCATGGTGGTGGGCGTGCACTGCGGGTATAACCTGTAAGGGCACCAGAACAGTTAGGAAATAGGAACGAGGGTTGAACTATGGCAAAGATCGCGATTTTAGGCTTTGGCACGGTGGGCAGCGGCGTGTACGAGGTGCTGTGCCGCAACGCTGCGGGTGTGTCCCGCCGCGCCGGTGAGCCGGTGGAGGTCAAGTACATCCTTGACCCGAAGGATTTCTCCGCTCATCCGGCGGCAAACCTCTTCATCAAGAACTTCGATACCATTCTGGAAGACCCGGAGATCCGGGTGGTGGTGGAGACCATCGGCGGCACCCGCTTTGCATACCCCTATGTCAAGGCCTGCCTCGAGAGCGGCCGCAGCGTGTGCACCTCCAACAAGGAGATGGTGGCCACCTACGGCGCGGAGCTGCTGGCGCTGGCCAAGGCACACAACTGTGCTTTCCTGTTCGAGGCCTCCGTGGGCGGCGGCACCGCCCATCATCACCCCCATGCACCAGTGCCTGGCCGCCAACGTCATCACCGAGGTGGAGGGCATCGTGAACGGCACCACCAACTTCATGCTGACCAAGATGGTGCGGGAGAATCTGGGCTTTGACGAGGCCCTGAAGATCGCGCAGGAGCTGGGCTATGCCGAGACCAAAGACCCCGGCGACGATGTGGACGGCCGGGATGCCTGCCGCAAGATCGCCATCCTGTCCTCGCTGGTCTGCGGCCACCAGATCTACCCCCAGAACATCCCCACCCGGGGCATCCGGGACATCACCGTGGCCGATGTGGCTGCGGCGGAGCGTCTGAACTGCGTCATCAAGCTCATCGCATGGATGAAGCGGGGCGACGACGGCAGCGTGGCCGCCGGTGTGGAGCCCTGCCTGGTGCCCAAAGCCAACCAGCTGGCCGGTGTGGATGATGTGTTCAACGCCGTGCTGGTCAAGGGCGACATGCTGGGCGACGTGGTGTTTTACGGCAAGGGCGCGGGCAAGCTGCCCACCGCCAGCGCCGTGGTGGCCGATGTGGTGGATGCCCTCAAGAACGGCTCCAAGGTCCACGACAGCCTGTTCTGGCAGCCTGCGGAGCCGGTGGAGGGGATGCTCACCGACCCGGCTCCCGCCGCATATTATGTGCGTGCAGCGGGCGTTGCTCCCGCCGTGGTGGAAGCCATCTACGGCAGGGGACGTGTGGTGGATGAGCACTTTGATGGCTGCTCCTATCTGGTGGAGCAGGCCGACGCAAAGGCTATGGCCGAGGCAGCCCGCAAGGTGGAGACCGTGGGCGGCAGCGTGAAGCTGGTGCTGAAAAAGCTGCCCGAGGAAGCATGAGAAAAGGGGACGGACGATGAAGATCAAAGTTTCTGTTCCGGCCACCAGCGCCAATGTAGGCTCCGGCTTCGACGCGCTGGGACTGGCCGTGACCCTGTACAACACCGTGACCTTTGAGGAGAGCGATAAGCTGGACATCTCGGCGGCGGACGGCACCCGCATCCCCCGCAACGAGAGCAATCTGGTGTACCGCTCGGCCAAGGGCCTGTTCGACAAGGTGGGCAAGAAGATCCCGCCCCTGAAGATCGTGCAGACCAACCCCATCCCCATGGCCCGGGGCCTGGGTTCTTCCTCGGCCTGCATCATCGCGGGTCTGCTGGGCGCGAACCGGATGCTGGGCGATGTGCTCAACACCCAGGAGCTGCTCACCCTTGCCACGGCCATTGAGGGCCACCCCGACAACGTGGCCCCGGCCCTGCTGGGCGGTTTGACCAGCAGCGTCTTTGAGGACGGCGTGGTCTACTCCGTCAAGCGGGATGTGGACCAGAGCCTCTGCTTTGCGGCCATCGTGCCGGACTACAAGCTGCTGACGGAGGCCGCCCGCGCGGCCCTGCCCAAACAGGTGGCCCACAAGGATGCCGTGTATAACCTGTCCCGGGCCGCGCTGGTGCCTGCCGCCTTCTGTGAGGGCCGGCATGACCTGCTGGGCATTGCCACCGAGGATAAGCTCCACCAGCCCTACCGGATGCCCCTGATGCCCGGTTCCCGGGAGGTGTTCGCGCTGGCAAAGCAGTGCGGGGCAAAGGCCGTGTATGTATCGGGTGCCGGTTCCACCGTGATGGCGGTGGCCGAGCGCGCGGAGGCTGAGCGTTTTTATGCCGGGCTGCGTGCCGGGCTGGAAACGCTGGAAGGCCTGGACGGATGTGAAGCATTTACACTGTTAGAGCTGGATGCAGATAATACCGGCGCAACTGTGGAATGATATAAATTGGGAGAAACTAGAGGAGAGTGACAAACTATGGCGTTGATCGTACAGAAGTTCGGCGGTTCTTCGGTGAAGGACCGGAACCGTATCTTCAACGTGGCCCGCATCGTGGCCAACACCCACAAGGCGGGCAATGACGTGGTGGTGGTGGTGTCTGCACAGGGCGATACCACCACCGACGACCTGATCGCAAAGGCTGCTGAGATCACCCACAACCCTTCGGCCCGTGAGATGGATATGCTGCTGGCCGCCGGTGAGGAGATCAGCATCGCGCTGCTGGCCATGGCTCTGAACGAGCTGGGCTGCCACGCCACCAGCCTGACAGGCTGGCAGGCGGGCTTCCGCACCGACCGTGCCTACACCAAGGCACGCATCACCCGCATGGAGACCGAGCGCATTTCCTCCGAGCTGGAGCGCAACCGCGTGGTGGTCGTGGCGGGCTTCCAGGGCCTGAACAAGCTGGATGATATCACCACCCTGGGCCGCGGCGGCTCTGATACCAGCGCCGTGGCCATTGCAGCGGCCCTGCACGCAGACCGCTGCCAGATCTACACCGATGTGGAAGGCGTTTACACCGCAGACCCCCGCAAGGTGCGCAACACCCGCAAGCTGGAAGAGATCACCTTTGACGAGATGCTGGAGCTGGCCTCTCTGGGTGCACAGGTGCTGAACAACCGCAGCGTGGAGCTGGCGAAGAAGTATAATGTGGAGCTGGAGGTCCTCTCCAGCCTGAACCCCGTGCCCGGCACGGTCGTCAAGGAGGTTGTAAAAGACGTGGAAGGTATGCTGATCAAGGGCGTCGCAAAGGACACCGACGTTGCTGTTATTACGATTCTGAATGTTCCCGATGAGCCGGGTACCAGCTTCAAGATCTTCGGCCTGCTGGCCCAGAAGAATATCAACGTGGACATCATCCTGCAGTCCACCGGCCGCGACGGCAAGAAGGATATCTCCTTCACCTGCGCCGAGGGCGAGGCTGAGACCGCCATGCGCGTGCTCAAGGAGAGCGGCAAGTTCAAGGATGCCACCTGCGACGAGACCTGCGCCAAGGTCTCCATCGTTGGTGCCGGTATGCAGAGCCACAGCGGCGTGGCTTCCAAGATGTTCGAGGCTCTGTCCAACAACAACATCAACATCAAGATGATCTCCACCAGTGAGATCAAGATCTCCTGCATCATTGCCCGTGACGACGCTGACAAGGCGGTCAGCGCCATCCACGATATGCTGTTTGACTGATTGAAACACTTTGGGGCGGTTCGCCCTCTCCGTCAATGCTGACGCATTGCCACCTCTCCCAAAGGGAGAGGCAATGGCGGCTTCGGGACAGGGCACTGCAAATTTGCAGTCGTCTGCCTGTCAGATGCGTTGGCTCTCCCTTTGGGAGAGCTGTCGAGCAAAGCGAGACTGAGAGGGTCCGCCCCTTTTTTGCAAAAGCGAGGGGAAAGTATTATGTTGGAATCGATCAAATGCAGCGCCTCGGGTGCATACTACCTGCGGGGGCAGTGGGTGCCCGCCGACGCGCAGGCTCCTGCGGCACTGGCAGCCGCGGGCGTGACTGCGGAGCAGGCCGGCCAGGCCTACAAGGGCACCATGGCCTACGGCATCCTCACCGCCCACAACACCAGCGGAAACGACCGGGATCTCCGGATCAAGTTTGATGCCATGGCAAGCCACGACATCACCTTTGTGGGCATCATCCAGACGGCCCGTGCCTCGGGGCTGGAAAAGTTCCCCATCCCCTATGTGCTGACCAACTGCCACAACAGCCTGTGCGCTGTGGGCGGCACCATCAACGAGGATGACCACCGCTTCGGCCTGTCCGCTGCCAAAAAGTACGGCGGCATCTTTGTGCCGCCCCACCTGGCGGTCATCCACCAGTACATGCGCGAGCGCTTTGCGGGCTGCGGCAAAATGATCCTTGGCTCCGATTCCCACACCCGCTACGGCGCGCTGGGCACCATGGCCATCGGCGAGGGCGGCGGCGAGCTGGCAAAGCAGCTGCTGGGCCGCACCTACGATGTGGCCCGCCCCGGCGTGGTGGCCATCTGCCTGACCGGTGCTCTGCCCGCAGGCTGCGGCCCCCACGATGTGGCCATTGCGCTGGTGGGCAAGCTGTTCAAGAGCGGCTATGTCAAGAACAAGGTCATGGAGTTTGTGGGCCCCGGCATTGCCTCCCTGCGGCAGGACACCCGCAACGCCATTGATGCCATGACCACCGAGACCACCTGCCTTTCCTCCATCTGGGAGACCGATGAAAAGACCCGGCAGTTCCTCACGGTCCATGGCAGGGCAGGGGACTACAAGCCCCTGCACCCGGCAGAGCTGGCCTATTACGACGGCGTGGTGAGCGTGGACCTTTCAAGATCCGGCCCATGATCGCCCTGCCCATGCACCCCTCCAACGCCTTTCCCATCGAGGAGCTGAACGCCAACCTCAAGGACATCCTCCACGAATGCGAGGAGAACGTCCAGAAGCTGGTGGGCCGCTCCGACGTGAAGCTGGATCTGTGCAGCAAGATCGAAAACGGCAGGCTCCGGGTCGATCAGGGAGTCATCGCGGGCTGCGCAGGCGGCCTGTTCGACAGTATCTACGAGGCCGCTTCCATCCTCAAGGGCCATACCGGCGGCTGCGGGGATTACGCCCTCAGCGTTTACCCCGGCAGCCAGCCTATTATGATGGAGCTGAACCGCACCGGCGTGCTCACCGACCTGATGGCCAGCGGTGCCACCATCCGCACGGCCTTCTGCGGCCCCTGCTTCGGCGCGGGCGATGTGCCCGCCAACGGGGCGCTGTCCATCCGCCACACCACCCGCAACTTCCCCAGCCGCGAGGGCTCCAAGCCCGGCAGCGGCCAGCTGGCAGGCGTGGCCCTGATGGATGCCCGCAGCATTGCCGCCACCACGGCCAACGGCGGCATCCTGACCCCCGCAACGGAGGTGGATTACGACCCCACCGTGCCCGAATACCACTACGATCCCTCCAGCTACGAGGCCCGGGTGTATCAGGGCTTTGGCCACGGCGATTATGATGCCCTGCTCAAGCTGGGCCCCAACATCAAGGACTGGCCCGAGATCGCCCCGCTGGGCGACAACCTGCTGCTGAAGGTGGCCTCCTACATCACCGACCCCGTCACCACCACGGACGAGCTCATCCCCTCGGGTGAGACCTCTTCCTACCGCTCCAACCCCCTGGGTCTGGCTGAGTTCACCCTCAGCCGCAAAGACCCCGCCTATGTGGGGCGCGCCAAGGCCGTGCAGGCCGAGGAAGCCGCCCGCCGGGCCGGGCAGGGGGATGCCGCCCTGCTGGCAAAGATCCGTGCCGTGCCCGGCTGCGAGGCCCTGACCTGGGATGATGTACAGCTGGCCTCCACCATTTTTGCCGTCAAGCCCGGCGATGGCTCTGCCCGTGAGCAGGCCGCCAGCTGCCAGCGCGTGCTGGGGGCCGGGGCCAACATCGTCAACGAGTACGCCACCAAGCGCTACCGCTCCAACCTCATCAACTGGGGTATGCTGCCCTTCCAGCTCAACGGCGCGGCCCCCTTCGGCCTGGGGGACTACATCCTCATCCCCCATGTCCGGGAAGCCCTCAAGGGCGATCTGCAGAACATCCCTGCCTATGTACTGGGTGAGGAAGTGAAGCCCTTTGCCCTCTATATGGCACCGCTGACCTCCGATGAGCGGGAGATTTTGGCAGACGGGTGTTTGATCAATTATTATAAGCATTAAATAAAGCTCCCCGGGACTAAACCCCTCAGTCACGCTCCGCGTGCCAGCCCCTAATAGTGGGGCCCTTGGCATGGCGTAAAGCTCTGCCTCTTTGCCAAGGCCGCCCCTATTAGGGGCGGTGGCATTGCGAAGCAATGACGGTGGGGTTTGACTCCGGCAGCCGCTTACGGCTCAACCCCCCAGTCGCCTGCGGCGACAGCCCCCCTAATAGTGGGGCCTTTGGCATGGCGTAAAGCTCGGTCTCTTTGCCAAGGCCGCCCCTATTAGGGGCGGTGGCATTGCGAAGCAATGACGGTGGGGTTTCATCCGTTACATTCTCAGGAGGTTCCATTCCATGCCCGGCGATCTACACAACCACACCACCTATTCCGACGGTTCCGTGCCCGTGGCCCGGCTGCCCCTGATGGCAGCCCGGGTGGGGCTGGATGCCATGGCCATCTCTGACCACGACACGCTGCGCAGCGTGCAGTATGCCTACGACCACCCGGTGCAGGATGGGGTAAGGCTTATCCCCGCCGCCGAGCTCACCGGCTACGACTTTGAGCGCAGCCACCGGGTCCACCTGCTGGCCTTCTGGCCCGACCCGGAGAGCAAAGCCCTGCGGCGGCACTGCGACATCATGCGCCAGCGCCGCAACGAGTGCTGCCTGCAGAGCGCCCGGGAGCTCGAGGCGCTTTACCCCGCAGTTCCGCACCGAGCAGGCGCTGGAATACGCCAGGGACAGCGGCGTGCTCTATAAGAGCGGCATCATGCAGGCGCTGCGGGAGCTGGGCCTTGCCGACAGCATCTACGGCGAGCGCTACCATGAGCTGTTCGGCTGGAACCCGCGGGGCAGGGTGCTCCACTCGCCCGAGTATATCCCGGTGCGGGAGGTGCTGGCCACAGCCAGAGCCGCCGGTGCCGTGGTGGTGTTCGCCCACCCCACCGTGTACAAGAGTATGCCCCTGCTCCGGGAACTGGTCAGGGAGGGGATGGTGGACGGCATCGAGATCGACCACCCCAGCAACAGCCCCGAGGACAAGGCCGAGTGCGCCGCCCTCTGTGGGCAGTATCACCTCATCCACACCGGCGGCACCGACTTCCACGGGGCCAACCACAAAAAGGTCTACCCCGTGGGCACCTGCACCACCCCCGATGACCAGATCGCGCGGATCGAGGAGCTGGCCCGGAAGCGCAGACGGTGACCCGCCGCGCTTCGGGAGCTTTTTTCCCGCGAGTGAAACGGGCCATTCCATCGCCCGCCCTATTGCCTGCGGCAACAGGGTCCCACCCCAGCGGACACTCGCTTGGAAAAACTCCCTCGCTGCGGCTGACGCTTGCAGATTCGTGAGATTTATAGTATAATGCAGGCAAGTCAAAAAAGAGAGGATGTTTTCCATGAGCAAGTCTTTCAGCTACCCCAACAAGGGTACCTGCTCCAAGGAGACCCACATCGTGCTGAACGATGACCACACCATCGAGTCCATCGAGGTCATCGGCGGCTGCAACGGCAACCTGAAGGGCATCAGCCGCCTGCTCAAGGGCATGAAGGCTGAGGACGCCATCGCCCGCATGGAAGGCACCACCTGCGGCCCCCGCCCCACCAGCTGCCCTGACCAGATCGCCCAGAACCTGAAAAAGGCTCTGGCAGAGATGTAACCATCAACGCAGAGAAAGCGTCGTGCATTGCACGGCGCTTTTTTGCTGTGCAGCGCGATCCATCCTCTCTGTGGGCTGCTGGCGATGTTAAACCCCACCGTCATTGCTTCGCAATGCCACCTGTCCGGGTTGCGGCACCCAGCGTCCACTTCGTGCAGAGCACTCGTGTCCTGCTGGCCGCGGCCCCAACAACTCCTCCCTGCTTCCGCCACTGGCGGCGGTCGTCGTTGTTGCCTACTAGGGGCGGCCTTGGCAAAGAGGGCGAGCTTTACGAAATGCCAAGGGCCCCACTACTAGGGGGGCTGTCGCCGCAGGTGACTGGGGGGTTGAGCCCCAAAGCTTTGCCTTTGCGGCCTGACACAAATTGCTGTTTTTTTCGTGGAGGTTGAGCCTATACTTTGCTGTGTATGAAACAATACAGCAAGGAGCAGAGCATGAGCATTTGGGAAGCATTCGGCAAGGGCAGATACAAGGGGTTTTCCCGGGAGGCAGGGCTGCTGCTGGACGAAGCCGTGGAGCTTGCGGGCAGTATGGGCTGTGCCCGGGCGGATACCGGACACCTGCTGCTTTCCATGCTGCAGACCGACCGCGGCCCGGCGGGGCGGTTTCTGGCGGGCAAGAATATCACCGAGCCCGCCGTGCGCCGTCAGCTGGCCGAGGGCCGCACCAGCCCGGCCCGCCAGCTGGACAGAAAGGCGCTGGCCCCAGACCTGCGCCGGGCTATGGATTACGCGCTCATCGGGGCACAGAATGCGCATCTGCCGAAAGCGGAACCGGAGCACCTGCTCTGCGCCATGCTGGAGGATACCGACTGCGCGGCGGGGGTGCTGCTGGCCTCCATGGGGGTGCAGCTGGCCGAGGCCGTGCGGGAGTGCCGCCAGCTCTCGGGGCAGTTCATCCTGCCCGGCACGCCCCGGGCCAGCGCCATGCCCCGGGGCAGCCGTGCCAGCGATAAGTATTGCCGCGACCTGACCCGCCGCGCTGTGGACGGCGAGCTGGACCCGGTGTTCTGCCGGGATGCGGAGCTGGACCGGATGGTGGAGATCCTGTGCCGCCGCCAGAAAAATAACCCCTGCCTCGTGGGGGAGCCGGGCGTGGGCAAAACGGCCCTTGCCGAGGGCCTTGCCCAGCGCATCGCCAGCCGGAACGTGCCACGGATGCTGCAGGGGCGGCGGCTGCTGGCGCTGGATATGGCCAGCCTTGTGGCGGGCACCAAGTACCGGGGCGACTTTGAAGAGCGCTTCAAGAACCTTCTGGAGGAGCTTGTGCGGGACGGCAGTGCAATTCTGTTTGTGGACGAGTTCCACACCATCGTGGGAGCCGGCGCGGCAGAGGGGGCCATTGATGCCGCCAGCATCCTGAAGCCCGTGCTGGCCCGGGGGGAACTGCAGCTCATCGGGGCCACCACCGATCAGGAGTTCCGCACCCATATCCAGAAGGATGCCGCGCTGGAGCGCCGCTTTGGCCGGGTGCAGATCGAGGAGCCTACCCCGGCACAGGCCGCGGCGATCCTGGAGGGGCTTGCCCCCCGCTACGAGCGGTACCACAGCGTGCATCTGCCGCCTGAGACGCTGCGGGAGGCCGTGGAGCTCTCGGTGCGGTACCTGCCGGGGCGCTTCCTGCCCGATAAGGCCATTGACCTTGTGGATGAGGCTTGCGCTGCTGCCCGCATCCGCGCCGAGCGGGGGGGAAAGCAGATCCCACCCTCACCCGGGAGGACATTGCCCGGGTGGTGGCGCAGGCCAGCGGCGTGCCCGTGGAGCGGGTAGGGGAGAAGGAACGGGAACGGCTGGACAAGCTGGAATCCCGTCTCAACGCCGAGATCGTGGGCCAGCAGAAGGCTGTGGCGGCGGTGGCCGGGGCCATCCGGCGCAGCCGCACCGGGCTGGGGAGAGCCGGGCCGCCCCATGGGGGCCATGCTCTTTCTGGGGCCCACCGGCGTGGGCAAGACCGCCCTTGCCAAGGCCCTTGCCGCCAGCTGGTTCGGCAGCGAGAAGGCGCTGCTCAAGTTCGATATGTCGGAGTATCAGGAGCAGCACACCACGGCCCGCCTGCTGGGCGCTCCTCCGGGCTATCTTGGCCACGATGAGGGCGGTCAGCTCACCGAAGCCGTCCGCCGCCGCCCTTACAGCGTGGTGCTGTTTGACGAGATCGAAAAGGCCCACCCGGATATCCAGAATATCCTGCTGCAGATCCTGGAGGACGGCCAGCTCACCGATGCCATGGGCCGCAAGGCGGATTTCCGCAATACCATCGTGCTGCTCACCTCCAACCTAGGGGCACGCTTTCTGGCGGGGCAGAGCGCCCCGCTGGGCTTTGCAGCGGGCAGCGAGGCCGTGTTCGAGAAGCAGTCGGCCCAGGCCATTGAGGAAGCCAAGAAGTGGTTCCGGCCCGAGCTGGTGGGGCGGCTGGATGAGCTCATCGTGTTCCGCCCCCTTGCAGAGGACAGCCTGCGTGCCATCGCCGAGAAGCTGCTGGGCCAGCTGGAAGTCCGTGCCGCCCGCAATGGATATCAGCTGACCCATACGCCCCGGGTGGGGGCAGTGCTGGCTGCAAGGGCGCGCTCGCCCTATGGGGCCCGGGAGCTGCGGCGGCAGGTGGACCGCGCTGTGGAACAGGCCCTCGCCAACCAGATCGCCTCCGGCACGGCCCACACCGGCCAGCACTGGACCGCCGACTGTACGGTGGATGGGGAGGTGACCTTGATGGAGGAATCGACCCTCTCTGTTAAAGCATGACGGGGTCGAAGAGAGACTGAGAGGGTTGGTTTTCACCGGAGCTGCGCCCTCTCCGTCATCCCTGCGGGATGCCACCTCTCCCAAAGGGAGAGGCAATTGCGGCCTGGCCTTTAGAGGGTGCTGGCGGTGCAAAACCTCTCCGTCAAAACCTGACGGTTTTGCCACCTCCCCTAGTAGGGGAGGCCTTGGCATAAGGTTCATTTTTCGCAATGATCGCCTATCGGCTCCAAAAATGGCACCTGCCGCAAGGATAAGACTTTGCGCCAGCAGGGCAAACAGGAGCGAAGCGCCAGACCCCGAAAACGCGACGGCCTGCCAAGGGCTCCCCTACTAGGGGAGCTGCCGAGCGTCAGCGACGGCTGAGAGGTTTAGCCGTAAGCACCCTCTTCCCTCGTAGATGCATTGGCTCTCCCTTTGGGAGAGCTGGCGAGCGAAGCGAGACTGAGAGGGTGAGCACGCTTCCCCCTTGCATCCTCCGGCGTTTTCGTTTATCATAGAGGAAGCGAAATGCCCCAAGGAGGAAACCATGCGCTATTTGTTTTTACTGAATCCCGCTGCGGGCAAGCAGGACTGCACCGTCCAGCTCATCCCGCAGATCAGAGCCGCTGCCGCCCGGGCCGGGTGGAGCGAGGCGGATTATACCATCCACACCACTGAATATGCGGGCCACGCCCGGGAGCTGGCCCGTGCCGCAGCCCAGGAGGCCGCGCGGGCAGGAGACAGCCTGCGCATCTGGACAGCGGGCGGCGACGGAACCTTCATGGAAGCCATGACCGGCGTGCAGGGCTTTGCCAACGCCGCCGTGGGCTGCCTGCCCTACGGCAGCGGCAACGACTTCCTGCGCACCTACGGCACCCGGGCGGAGTTCACCGACCTTGACGCCCAGCTGGCGGGCGGGGAAGTGACCATCGACATGATGCAGACCAGTCTGGGCCTGTCCGCCACCATCTGCGCGGCGGGGCTGGACGCGCAGGTGGCCTACGGCATCCCCAAGTTCCGGCGCATCCCCCTGTGCGGCGGCGAGGTGTCCTATCTGCTCTCCATCGTGGAGCAGCTCTGTGGGCACATCGGCCGCAGGGTCACCTTTACCATCGACGACGAGGAGCTGACCGTGGACTGCCTGATGTGCGCCATCTGTAATGGCCGGGCCTATGGCGGCGGCTTCCTTGCCGCCCCCGAGGCCGACCCCGCTGACGGCTGGCTGGACGTGATGATCGTCCGCAGGGTGGGGCGGTTGACCATTGCCAAGCTGCTGGGAATGTACAAGAGCGGCCGGCATTTTGTGAACGGCCAGCTCACCGAGGAGGCAAAGCCCTACTTCCTCTACCGCCGTGCCCGGCGGGTGGCGCTGCGCCCCGCCGATGGCCGCGGCCCCATCGTTGCCACCGCCGACGGCGAGTGCGCCCCCTGTGATGCGGTGGAGGCTGTCCTGCGCCCCCTGAGCGGCCGCATCCTCCTGCCTGCCCCGGCGTATGAGCGGTTTGTGGCGAAAAGGAGCAGTGCGAACGTAAAATAAGAAGATGTTTGGATGAAAAAGAGCAGTCTCTCCGGAAAAGAGAACTGCTCTTTTTTCGATGTAAGGATACTTTTTCGGGTGGTCACAAATTGTTCAAAAAGAAAAATCAAAAAGGTCTTGATTTTTCAGTTCAAGATGAGTACAATACACTTAGCACTCAGAGAAAAGGAGTGCTAAACAACCGAAGGCCCGGCAGAAACGGGCCGAAGGTGCCAAAAAAGTTTTCATTATATTTTATTATAGGAGGGCAAGAACTATGAAGATCATTCCTCTTGCAGACCGTGTTGTTATCAAGGCCGTTGAAGTCGAGGAGACCACCAAGGGCGGCCTCATCCTGACCGGCAGCGCCAAGGAGAAGCCCCAGGTGGCTGAGGTCGTGGCTGTTGGCCCCGGCGGCATCGTGGACGGCAACGAAGTCAAGATGACCGTGAAGGTTGGCGATAAGGTCCTGACCAGCAAGTACTCCGGTACTGAGGTCAAGGTGGACGGCGAGGAGTGCACCATCGTGCGTCAGGGCGATATCCTGGCCATCGTGGAGTAAGTTTCCCCTCTGAAATTGAAATTTGAGCTTTGAAGGAGCGATTTGATTATGGCTAAGCAGATTAAGCAGGGCGAGGATGCCCGCAAGGCACTGTGCGCTGGCATCGACACGTTGGCAAACACCGTTAAGATCACCCTGGGCCCCAAGGGCCGCAATGTGGTGCTGAGCAAGAAGTTCGGCGCACCGGTCATCACCAACGACGGCGTGACCATTGCCAAGGAGATCGAGCTGAAGGACGAGTTCGAGAACATGGGCGCACAGCTGGTGCGTGAGGTCGCAACCAAGACCAACGATGCTGCAGGCGACGGCACCACCACCGCAACCGTTCTGGCACAGGCCATGGTCACCGAGGGCATGAAGAACGTTACCGCCGGTGCCAACCCCATGGATATCCGCCGCGGCATGAGCAAGGCTGTTGCCAAGGCCGTTGAGACCATCAAGGCCCACAGCCAGAAGGTTAAGGACAGCAACGATATCGCCCGCGTCGGCACCATTTCTGCCGGTGACCCCGAGATCGGCCGCCTGATCGCCGAGGCTATGGAGAAGGTCACCTCCGACGGTGTCATCACCATCGAGGAGAACAAGACCACCGCCGAGACCTACAACGAGATCGTGGAAGGTATGCAGTTTGACCGCGGCTACCTGACCCCCTATATGGTCACCGATACCGACAAGATGGAGGCTGTTCTGGACAACGCCGCCATCCTGATCACCGATAAGAAGATCAGCGTCATCCAGGATCTGGTCCCCCTGCTGGAGCAGGTCATGCAGAACGGCATGAAGCTGCTGATCGTGGCTGAGGATATCGAGGGCGAGGCTCTGTCCACCCTGATCGTCAACCGCCTGCGCGGCACCCTGAACGTCTGCGCTGTCAAGGCTCCCGGCTTTGGCGACCGCCGCAAGGAGATGCTGCAGGATATCGCTACCCTGACCGGCGGCACCGTTGTGTCCGCTGATCTGGGCTATGAGCTGAAGGACGCTACCGTCCAGATGCTGGGCCATGCCCGTCAGGTCAAGGTCACCAAGGAGAACACCACCATCGTGGGCGGCGCAGGCGATAAGGATGCCATTGCAGCCCGCATTGCACAGATCCGCAACCAGATCGAGGCTTCCACCAGCGATTTCGACCGTGAGAAGCTGCAGGAGCGTCTTGCAAAGCTCGCAGGCGGCGTAGCGGTTATCAAGGTCGGTGCGGCTACCGAGGTCGAAATGAAAGATAAGAAGCTGCGCATTGAGGACGCTCTGAACGCAACCAAGGCTGCTGTTCAGGAAGGCGTTGTCGCTGGCGGCGGCACCGCTCCCATCAACGCCATCCCCGCTGTGCGCGCCCTGTGCGACACGCTGGAAGGCGACGAGCGCACCGGTGCCAAGATCGTCCTGAAAGCTCTGGAGGCACCTCTGCGCCAGATCGCCAAGAACGCCGGTCTGGAAGGCAGCGTCATCATCGACAAGATCGTCTCTGCCAACAAGCCCAACTACGGCTTCGACGCTCAGAACGAGGTCTTTGTTGAGGATATGATCGCCGCTGGCATCGTTGACCCCACCAAGGTCACCCGTTCCGCTCTGGAGAACGCAGCCTCCGTCGCTGAGATGGTGCTGACCACTGAAAGCCTGGTCGCTGATCTGCCGGAACCCCCTGCTGCACCCGCAGCCGGTGGTGATATGGGCGGCATGGGCGGCATGTACTAATAACAGCCCCAAAACCGCATGAATCCTTGATTTTTGGAGCACGCAAAAGCGGATTTACGCCAAACTTACGCCACTTACGCCAAAAATCAAAGCGCACTATAGGGTAACAAAATCGGCACTCGCTGGAAAAGCGGGTGCCGATTTTTGTGTCACGAAAAGCTGATGGATGCTGCACGCTACACACCGTCAGCTTTTTTCGTTTACAGGGGAAAAAGTGGGTGGTATAATAGAAATAGAGTTTTGTAAGAGTGCTTTCATAGTCAAGGCTATAAAAAATACGGATAAGCATAAAGCCGGTGGATGATATGAAAATTCTGGATAACATCACCAATACCGTTCGAGATGATTTACGGGTCGAGATCAAAAAAGGCAGCAGGGTGTCTATTGCGGCAGCCTGCTTTTCGATGTATGCTTACAAAGAGCTAAAGAAGCAGCTGAAAACCATAGACGAGTTTGAATTTATCTTTACATCCCCCACGTTTGTGAAAGAAAAGGCTGAAAAGCAGAAGCGGGAGTTCTACATTCCCCGCATTTCTCGTGAAACGAGCCTTTACGGTACAGAGTTTGAAATCAAACTGCGCAATGAGATGACCCAGAGAGCCATCGCAAAGGAGTGTGCAGACTGGATCAGAAGGAAGGCTACGTTCAAATCGAACACCACCGGTGAAAATATGGCTGGCTTTATGACTGTGGATTCCGGCGCAGCACAGACCGCTTATATGCCGATTGGCGGCTTTACAACGGTCGATATTGGCTGTGAACGCGGAAATAACAGCTACAACATGGTCAACTGTATGGAGGCTCCGTTCGCACAGCAGTACATGAAGTTGTTCGATTCTCTTTGGAACGACCGGGACAAAATGCAGGATGTCACAGATGTGGTTCTGGAAAATATCAGCACGGCTTATGCAGAAAATTCCCCGGAGTTCATCTACTTTATGACCTTGTATCATGTGTTCAGCGAGTTTTTGGACGATATCTCAGAAGATGAACTGCCGAACGAGGCAACCGGCTTTAAGCAGAGCAAAATCTGGAGCCTGCTGTACGACTTCCAGAAGGATGCGGTGCTTGCCATCATCAATAAGCTGGGAAAAGTACAACGGCTGCATCCTTGCAGACAGTGTTGGTCTTGGCAAGACCTTTACCGCACTGGCAGTCGTAAAGTATGATGAGAATCGAAACAAGTCGGTTCTGGTGCTGTGTCCCAAAAAGCTGGCGGAAAACTGGAATACCTATAAGGACAACTATGTGAACAACCCGATTGCATCGGATCGGCTGAATTATGATGTCCTGTTCCATACAGACCTGTCCAGAAGCGGCGGAAAGTCGAATGGCCTCGACCTGGATCGCCTGAACTGGGGCAACTATGATCTGGTCGTCATTGATGAATCGCACAATTTCCGTAATGGAATCGGAACTCATAGCAAGACGCAGGACAATCGTTACCAGAGGCTGATGGATAAGGTGATCCGTGCCGGAGTCAAGACCAAGGTGCTGATGCTTTCGGCAACGCCTGTCAACAACCGCTTTGTTGACTTGAAAAATCAGTTGGCCCTTGCCTATGAGGAAAACTCCGAATATCTGGATGAAAGGCTGAACACCTCAAAGAGCATTGAAGACATCTTTAAGCAGGCGCAGAAAGCCTTTAACGCATGGAGCAAACTGAAACCAGAAGAGAGAACCACGGATGCGCTGCTGCGGACATTGGATTTCGACTTCTTCGAGCTGCTGGACAGTGTTACCATCGCACGTTCTCGGAAGCATATCGAGAAGTACTACAACACCAACGCTATCGGAAAGTTCCCAGAGCGGTTGAAGCCGATTTCCGTCCGTCCATGCCTGACAGACCTGAATAATGCTATCAACTACAATGAGATTTACGAGCAGCTGATACAGTTGAGCTTGTGCGTCTATATGCCCTCCAACTATATCTTCGCAAGTAAGATCCAGAAGTATCAGGAGCTGACGCACAATAAGGGAGAGAATCTGACCCAGAGAGGCCGTGAGCAGGGTATTTGCAGGTTGATGAGTATCAACCTGCTGAAACGGCTGGAAAGCTCTGTACATTCGTTCCAGCTGACCCTGATGCGCATCAAGAAACTGATTGATGGTACGATTCAGTCCATTGACCAGTTTGAACGCTCCGGCCACGCTGATCTGGATATATACGACATGGCCGGAGACGATTTTGACATGGACGATGAAAACACTGACTTTTTCACCGTCGGCAAAAAAGTCAAAATCGACCTTGCGGATATGGACTGGAAGAGCTGGCGTACGGAGCTTCGGAAAGATGCAGAAATTCTGGAGCTGTTGACCTTTATGGTGGCAGATATCACGCCGCAGCATGACACAAAGCTGCAAGAACTGTTCCAGCTGCTGTCTGAAAAAATTGAGCACCCGATCAATGCCGGCAACAGAAAAGTGCTGATTTTCTCTGCATTTTCGGATACGGCAGAGTACCTCTTTGACAATGTGAGTGCGTTTGTAAAGCAGAAATATGGGCTGAATACCGCTGTAATTACCGGCTCGATTGACGGACGTACCACGATCAAAGGCTTCAAGGCAACACTCAACAACGTGTTGACCTGCTTCTCTCCCATTTCCAAAGACCGGGATGTTCTGATGCCCGGTAGTGCCACGGAAATTGATGTGCTGATTGCGACAGACTGCATTTCTGAAGGTCAGAACTTGCAGGACTGCGATTATCTGATCAACTATGACATTCACTGGAACCCGGTACGCATTATCCAGCGTTTTGGACGAATCGACCGTATCGGCAGCAGAAACCAGTACATCCAGCTTGTGAATTTCTGGCCTGATCTGACGCTGGACGATTACATCAACCTGAAATCCCGTGTGGAGACCCGCATGAAAATCACAGTTATGACCTCTACCGGCGATGATGACCTTATCAACCCCGAAGAAAAGGGTGATTTGGAGTATCGCAAGGCACAGCTGAAACGATTGCAGGAAGAGGTCGTTGACATCGAAGATATGTCGGACGGCATCTCCATCATGGATCTGGGCCTGAACGAGTTCCGGCTCGACCTGCTGGATTACATCAAACACAATGGTGATCTGGACAAGAAGCCCCGTGGACTTCATGCGGTGGTTCCGGCTACGGATGAACTGCCGGAGGGTGTGATCTTCGTGCTGAAAAACATCAATAACAGCGTCAATGTGGACAATCGGAACCGCATCCATCCGTTCTACATGGTTTACATCGGCATGGATGGGCAGATCATCTGCGACTACCTGAACCCCAAAAAGATGTTGGACGATATCCGGCTGCTGTGCCGTGGAAAGACTGAGCCAATCAAAGAGGTGTATGAACGCTTCAACCGGGAAACAGACGATGGAAAGGACATGGCAGAAATGTCCGAATTGCTGAGTGAAGCCATTGACTCGATCATTGATGTCAAAGAAGAAAGCGACATCGACAGCCTGTTCTCTGCGGGCGGAACAACGGCATTACTCAGTCAGGTGTCCGGACTGGATGATTTTGAATTGATCTGCTTCCTTGTTGTGGAATGAAATTTGAAAGGAGAAGAATATGAAATACGGCTTTTTGTTTGGAGCGGGTGCCGAAATGGGATATGGTCTTCCTTCGGGTGGAAGATTTGCTCTGGATATTTTCAGACATGACTCATCAAAAAGTAAGCAAGAGTTCAAAGATATGCGTGGAGCGGTTGATACTACGACAAACTATGCATATCAGTGGCTTCCGGCTGATTTCAGAAATAAAAATATTAGTTCTTTTGGACGTTCTGTATTTCAGAATATAATAACAGATACAATTGGAAATAACAGGACCAGAATTATTGAAAAAATCAATCGTTTCGACGAGGTTGCAAGAGCTGAAGAAGAAAATTTGAACCGCAAAAAGGGTGTAAATGTAACCGGAATTATAGAAGAAATCCTTGACAGAAAAGTGGATGATATCCATTTGGGACAAAATATTGCGTTTATTCCGGAACTTGCAGCTGGAAATGAATTGTTCAACAGTTCGTATTTTTCCGCTCTTCTTATGCTTTATAAGAAAAAAGATGTCTTTTCCGCTGAAACAAGAAAAAAGCTTGGGAAGATTCTGCTCTCTATTATTCAATTTCAAATTGGTGCGCTAGGTGAAGCATTATCACATAAAATTAACGATAGCGTTTTTTCCAAAAAAGGATGATGAAATTGATATTTTTGATGATATCGGAGAAATTATTCAATTGAACTATTCTTCGTCTGGTCTTAGTGGAATGGAATATCTTTTGGATAAGCCAGAATTTAATGGCATAGATGATGAAACCATTATTCTTCAGTTTGCACATAATATTTTGGAATCCATTTACGCTTCGGTACTTGATTATAAGTCGCTGATTGATGCTAACTGGCATTACTTGTATAGCCCTGCTTCCGATTGGGCAAAATTCTGCAAAATTTGTATTTTCTTGCTCAATGTAAGAGATTACATTTCTGGTGCGGCTAAAGACATTGATTTTTCAGTTCGTCGTGGATATTATCAAATGTTGAGGGAAGCACTTGATGCAGAAAAATTTGAAGTTTCTGCGATTGCAACAACAAATTACAACCATTTTATCGTAGATCTTCTGAAGAAGAATGTTGTTTTTCTGAATGGTAGTACGGAGCTGTGGTATGACCCGTATCTTAACAGAATCGGTGAAAAAGATAAACTTTCAACGCAGGAAAACCATATTCTCGTTCCATTGATTTTTACACAGAGTGGAACCAAACCAATCACATCAATTGAAATGTCGAGTGAGTATGTCGATACGTACAGGGCATGGAAAGAATCCGATGCCATTGTAATTGTTGGATTTGGATTCGGACAGGATGATGAGCATATAAACGGCATACTTCGTACACTTGTTGATGTGGACGATAGAAAACTCATAATTGTGACATTGAGCGGAACTTCAAAAGAGATTGCTCAGAAACTGAAAGTCAGAAAGAAAGAGAATATACAAATTGTGATTGTTGATCGGTTTGGAGCTACTTCTGGTGAGAAACAGTGGACAGAGGTTCTTGCAGAACAGGGTCACTCTTGATGGGAGAAAATTATGCTTGGTTTGCCTGTATCTACCGAGTTCAATAAACGCATCCCAAAACAGAAGTTCTATGAAAACATCGCTGTCACCCCGGCTATGAAGAGAGCCTTTGTCGAGCAGATCAAGATCATCTACTGGCGCAATAAGATTGCGACTACCACCCTGAATCTGGCTGCTGGCGGGCAGGTGACGGAGATCGAGGTGGTCGAGGTGCGGCTGTCTGCCCCGGAGCTAGACGAGAGTGTGCTGCGCCAGATCGACCGGGAAATTCCGTATCACATCCTCTTTTTGCTGGAATACGAGGGCAAGTATCGTGCTGTCATCGGCTACAAGGAGGCTGCGGCGGGCAAGACAGCCTTTAAGGTTGATCGCTATTATTCTACGGACTGGCTGGATGAGGACGACCTGCCGGTGCATCTGGAAGGGCTTACGCTGGATGCTGTATACGAGAACTTTGTCCGTCAGATCGCAGGTGATGCGCTTGGCACAGGAGAAAGTGCGTCCCTGAAAGACAGCGTGGAGCAGCAGAAACAGCGAGAGCAGCTGGAAAAGCAGATCGTAGCACTGGAAGCAAAAATCCGCAAGGAAAAGCAACCGAAGAAGAAATTTGAACTAGTGCAAAACATAAAAGTGCTAAAAGAAGGACTAAAGCATGTCTAATTCTGTGATTTCTAAACATAGTAAATCAGCTTTTGACGAATCAGAATCTATCACAATACTCAAGGGACTTTGGAATCAACACGTGAAATTAAAACTTTTTTCGGAGAAAATGATCGAACTCCAAATTATGATGGAACATTTGAACTTGTAAACAATGAATGTGAACCTGTCAAACAATTTATCGTCCAAATAAAAAAAGTTGACAAATTGATACAGAATACAAAAGGAAAAAACATTGGAAAATATGATTATTCACTCAAAACAAATTTCTTGCAGTATGTTAAAGACAGGGTAACGGAATGTCCGGCAATTTACTTTGTCGTAGATCTTTCGACCAAAAAGGTATTCTGGATATATCTTTCAGATGAAACGCTTATGCGATTGAATTTTGAAGGAAAAAAGACAGTGACATATCATTTTCAGGAGACAGAGTTTATTTCTGATATAAATTCTTTCATTTTAGAAATGAGGCATATCGCTCAAGAACGCAATCGACTTTTTGTATATAAAACATCTCAGCAGATTTCGGAACTTCAAGATGCTGTGGATTACCTTAACCAGCACTTGAATGGTGACTTGAAGAAGATAAAGGAATGTGTTTTTCCGGATTTGTGGAGGATTGGCATTAAGTATAGCTCGAACCGTGATATTCAAGTTAATGATAGAACGATTCAAGTTGCTGGGTGCGTTGCGTTGTATCCTCAAATGCGTGGAAATCTTGACACAGGAGTGCACGAATATGACTGGAATATAAAAGAAAATATGTTTACACATTTTTCTTTTATATCTGAAACCGATTTGAAGAAATATAGTAAAAACACATTACATGAAATTATTCAAAACTATTTTAGAATCGGAATACAGCACGACTGCTTACCAACACTTGTGCTGTTAGAACAGGTGGAGGACTTCATTGAAAAAAGCAACTGTTTCTTTGAAAAATCAAAATCGAATATATACTTGCCGTCTGATATTCGTCGTAGATTCGTATTGTTGCACAATTACATGTGCTTTGTTCTCTCAGGATATGCGTCTTCAGATAAGGAAATTGCATATGTAAAACGGACAAATGAAATCCTCTCTCGTGGAAGAAAAAATTTCTACGATATCTTTGAGTGCGCACGTTCATGTCCGGAAGATTTCAAAAAATATTGTGCTTCTGGAAGGGATGATGAAAATCGTTTTCGAGGAAGTGTGCTTGGGCTTTTGACAGATGAAAGTGTACGGTGGCTTTTGGCAATTCTTGAACTTGAAAAACGGAAGGTGCAAGAGATTACTCCTGTTTGGGGATATCATTGGTACGATTTAGTTCAACTCAATAAACCAGAGTATATCTCCAGGTGCAATGATATATGCGGAAAACTGTTTTCTAAATTGCCTGAGTTGTACGAAAAAACGTATCATAATATCTTTGACACAAATAAATATCTTCTTCAAAATAGATATGTTTATAGGCTGACTTGTGATAGTTTCGATAATTCAAAATATTTAGGAATAGAGTCTCAATGCTATCAGGCAAAAAACTTCAGTATACAGATGGAACCATCTCTTACGTTGGATTTCCCAAATGATGATATCCCAGAGGGACTTATGTCGGCAACTGGAAGCATGTCGATAGGAATGTTTGTACAGAGGCGAAAACTATACTATGATTCAATTTGTTGTCTTCTTTATCGTGGCATCTGCAAAGGATTAGAATTTGAAGAAAAAGATTTGCCACTATATGAACATGAAGACGTTAAATTCTATTTTAAAAAGTGAGAGGTTATCTGATGGACACCCTTAAAATGCACAGCCTTGACGGCGTACAGCGCAACATTGAGCTGATTGGCAAGCTATTCCCCAACGCCATTACCGAGGTAAAACGCAACGGCAAAGTAGAACACGCCATTGACTTTGACGTTCTGCGGCAGGAACTTTCCGACTCCATTGTGGAAGGTCGGGAGGAGCGTTACCAGTTTACATGGCCGGACAAGAAAAAGGCGATGCTGGCGGCCAATGCGCCCATCACGGCAACTCTGCGTCCCGTTGTGGCGGATAGCGTTGGCAAAGATGGCACTCCCGGTGGCTTTGACAGCGAGAACCTCTACATCGAGGGCGATAATCTGGAAGTGCTAAAGCTCTTGCAGGAAACCTATCTGGACAAGGTCAAGATGATCTATATCGACCCGCCCTACAATACCGGCAATGACTTTGTTTATAATGATGAATTTGGAATGAGGGATGAGGAATGGAACGCCACCAGCGGAAACTACGATGAAGAGGGCAACCAGATCGTTGGTAGGTTGGAACTGAATACAGAGAGCAATGGCCGTTTTCACACAGATTGGCTCAATATGATTTATCCACGCCTAAGACTAGCAAAAGATTTGCTTGCAGATGATGGTGTTATTTTTATTTCGATTGATGATAATGAACAAGAAAATCTAAAGAAATGCTGCGATGAAATTTTTGGTGCAGATAATTTTATAGCCCAAATGGTTTGGCAAAAGAGAACTTCTCCCGATGCAAGAAGAATTGTTAGTGCAGGACATGAATATGTGCTTGCATATATAAAAAATTCGGAGATAGGTCATGAAGTGTTAAATCCGTTGCCGTTTGATGATGCAGATTATGCGAGATATAAGAACCCGGACAATGATCCAAATGGACCGTGGATTTCGACTGATTGTACTGCGCAAGGCGGACATGGTACAAAAGATCAATTCTATGATATGGTAACTCCAGCGGGACGTGTTGTAAAATTACAAGAGGGTCTGTGCTGGAGGTATACGAAAAAAGAATGGAAGAAGAGATAGCGGCAGGGCATATTTGGTTTGGTTCGGATGGAAACGGTGTTCCGAGAAAAAAGACATATCTTGCAGATAGAGCAGGAAAAACCATGTGGACATGGTGGCCAAATACAGAAGTTGGACATACGCAAGAGGCAACTAAAGAAATTGCGACTCTTTTGGGGCAATCAGGAATAATGGATTTTCCGAAGCCAATTCGATTGATGAAAAGAATAGTTCATATAGCTTCAAAGAAGGATTCGATTATTCTCGACTTCTTCTCTGGTTCCGCAACGACTGCCCATGCTGTGATGAAACTGAACGCCGAGGACGGCGGACACCGAAAGTTTATCATGGTGCAGTTGCCGGAAAAGACGGACGAAAAGAGCGAAGCGTACAAGGCAGGTTACAAGAACATCTGCGAAATCGGCAAGGAGCGTATCCGCCGGGCTGGCCGGAAAATCAAAGAGGATGCCGGTTTGACGGCTCCGGCTGATTTGGATATTGGTTTCCGCTGCCTGCGTCTGGATAGCGGCAATATGGAAAACGTCTACTACACGCCGGAGGAGACCCAGCAGCAGGATATGTTCTCGCTGGTGGATAACGTAAAACCTGACCGCACCCCGGAAGATTTGCTGTTCCAGGTGATGCTGGATCTGGGTGTGCTGCTGTCCAGTCCAATTGAGGTGAAAGAGATTGCGGGCAAAAAGGTGTTCAACGTGGCAGATGGGTTCCTGTTGGCGTGCTTTGACCATGATGTGACCGAGGAAACCGTCAAGGCGATTGCTCAGATGAAGCCCTACTATGCCGTGTTCCGTGACAGCTCCATGGCAAACGACAGCGTTGCGACAAACTTTGACCAGATTTTTGAAACCTATAGTCCGGATACGGTAAGGAAGGTTCTATAAGAATGAAAGGCTTATATGATCAAGATTTTACAGTTTTAACCCCTGAAGAAGAACAAGAAAAAGAGCGAATCGATGCCGAGGGAAATGCTGCTAGAAAAACTCGCTTTGGCCAGAAAAATATGTTTCACTACTATCCGGAAGCTGTCCGGCGTTATTACGCCAGCCTTTTTCCGAATAACTTTATGGATTTCATGTTGCTAAGGGATGAGAAAGTACTCAATGCTCAGTGTGATGGCTTTGAAGCATTGCTTAATGATAAATCCATCTCAGAACTTGACATCAAGCGGTACATTCAAAACAATAAATATTATCACCTCCCTGCATCTATTTTCAGCAACTATACCTTTGGTCATCACGAAGCTGTTTTGTTTAAGGAGTTTCCGCTGGGAACACAGTATGTAGTAGATTATCTTTTGGCAGGTCGGGCATCTGGTGGCTGGCAGTTTATCTTTGTTGAATTTGAAAATCCATACAATAATATCGTGGTAAAGGATGGCGATTGGGGTATGACTGTCAGAAAGGGACTGAAGCAGATTCGAGACTGGCAAGCCTATATTGCAGCCAATTACGCGGTATTGTATGAAGAATTCAAAAAATATACACCGAAGGTTCTGCCAGAAGAGTTCCTTCGCTATGACCCTACACGGATGCACTATGCAGTAGTTGCAGGCCGCAGACAAGATTTTGATGATCCTACAATTCGTGTTTTGCAACGGCAGCTGGAAAAAGAAAGCGACATAAAACTGCTACACTATGATAATCTGTTGGACGATTCCAGACGGCTGATTGGTATGTCTTCGTATTAAAAAGGTATTATGGTATGAATGAGAAAAAAAAGAATGAAATCATCCACAGCTCTGCGGCAGAATATTTGACCTTCGTGGCTTCTACCGGGGATAGCGATACCAGCTATGAAATGCGCTATGAGGATGAAAACATTTGGCTGACGCAAAAGATGATGGCAACCTTATATGATGTGTCAAAACAGACGATCTCACAGCATATCAAGCGTATTTATGCGGATGGAGAACTCACGCCGGAGGCAACTGTCAAGAAATACTTGACAGTTCAAACCGAAGGGACCCGGCAGATCAGCCGCAAGCAGGATCATTACAACCTTCAAATGATTATTGCAGTCGGCTTTAAGGTAAATAATCAGCGGGCGGTGCAGTTCCGCAAATGGGCGGGGCAGATCGTCAAGGACCACACCATTCAGGGCTGGACAATGGATGTGGAACGCCTGAAAAAGGGTCACATGTTTACGGATGAATATTTCGAGCGGCAGTTGCAGCAGATTCGGGAAATTCGCCTGTCGGAGCGCAAGTTCTATCAGAAAGTGACGGATTTATACGCAACAGCGTTTGATTACGACAAGGACGCCAAGACGACCCGCCTGTTCTTCCAGACGGTTCAGAATAAGATGCACTATGCTGTGCATCGCCACACGGCGGCAGAACTGATTGTGGAGCGTGCCGATGCCAACAAGGAGCACATGGGGCTTACCACATGGGAAAATGCGCCGGATGGGAAAATCCTGAAAGCGGATGTGACAGTAGCCAAAAACTACCTGAGCAAAGAGGAAATGAATTATCTGGAACGCATCGTGTCGCTCTATCTGGATTATGCCGAGTTGCAGGCCGAGCGCAAGATCCCCATGAGCATGGAGGACTGGGCAAAGCGGCTGGACGGTTTTCTGGAGTTCAACGGCAATGAACTGCTGACAGGCCCCGGTAAAATCAGCGCAGAACAGGCCAAACTCCATGCAGAAACCGAATACGAAAAGTATCGTGTCATTCAGGATCGCCTGTATGAAAGCGATTTTGACCGGTTCCTGATGCTGGAGCAGGAGGTAAACCACAAAGATGAAGTTTAGTTTTAAGATTCAGCAGTACCAGACGGATGCTGTGGATGCGGTGGCACGGGTCTTTCAGGGTCAGCCCTATAATGCAGGTGTGTCTTACCTGCGGGATATGGGAAGTCTGTCTGCACAGCCGCAGCAGTTGAGCCTTGTTTCCAGTGGGGACGATGCAACACAGGTGGAGTTGCTGGATTTGATCAACGATTCCGGTTTTAAGAACGAAGCACTCCAATTGACCGATCAGGAGTTGCTTCAGAACATCCGCACATTGCAAGCAGAAGCAAACATCCATCAGTCGGACAAGCTGGTAGCACCGCTGGGAAGATGCTCGCTGGATATCGAGATGGAAACCGGCACAGGCAAGACCTATGTTTACATCAAGACCATGTTCGAGCTGAACAAGCGGTATGGTTGGAGCAAATTTATCGTTGTTGTGCCGAGTATCGCCATCCGTGAAGGCGTAAAGAAGTCCTTTGAGATCACTGCCGATCACTTTATGGAGTGCTACGGCAAAAAGGCACGGTTCTTTATCTACAACAGCAGCAACCTGAATCAGTTGGATTCCTTTTCCAGCAATTCCGGCATCAATGTCATGATTATCAACACGCAGGCGTTTGCGGCATCCATGAACGAGGACAAGAACGTGGAAGGTCGCAAGGGTGATGCCGCTGCGAGAATTATCTACACCAAGCGGGATGAGTTCGGCTCCCGCCGCCCGATTGATGTGATTGCCGCCAACCGCCCGATCCTGATTCTGGACGAACCGCAGAAGATGGGCAAAGAGGACTCTGCCACTCAGAAAGCCCTGAAAAAGTTCAATCCACTTTTCACACTGAATTACTCTGCTACCCACGCCAAGCAGCATAATCTGATTTACGTTCTGGATGCGCTGGACGCTTACAATAAGCGACTGGTCAAGAAAATCGAAGTCAAAGGCTTTGAGGTCAAAAATCTGCGTGGTACGGACAAGTATCTGTATCTGGAAAGCATCATCATCTCCCCGAAGAATCCGCCACGGGCAAAAGTGGAGATGGAGGTCAGCTACCAGAACGGCACGAAGCGAGAGTTCCATATGCTGGATGTGGGCGATAATCTCTATTATAAATCCGGGGAAATGGAGCAGTACAAGGGCTTCGTAGTGTCGGAAATCGACCCGATCACGGGTGTTGTGACTTTTACGAACGGCGATACCATCCGCAAAGGCGATGTTACCGGTGACGTTTCCGAAAACGATATGCGCCGGGTACAGATTCATGAAACGATCCTTTCGCACTTTGAAAAAGAGCAGGAACTTTTCAAACTGGGCATCAAGACGCTTTCCCTGTTTTTCATTGACGAAGTGGCAAAATACCGCCAGTATGATGAAGACGGAAACGAGCTGCTGGGCGAGTACGGCAAGATTTTTGAGCAGGAGTATCTTTCGGTTCTGAATGAGCATCGCACCCTGTTCGACCCGGCTTATACTGCCTATCTGGATTCGACCGATGTGCATGATGTCCACAAGGGCTATTTCAGCATCGACAAGAAAGGTCACAGCGTCAACAGTTCGGTCAAGCGTGGCTCAGATATGTCGGATGACATTTCTGCCTATGACCTGATCCTGAAAAATAAGGAACGTCTGCTGTCCTTTGAAGAGCCGACCCGGTTCATCTTCTCCCACTCTGCCCTGCGGGAAGGCTGGGATAACCCGAATGTGTTCCAAATCTGCACCCTGAAGCACAGCGACAGCACCACGCAGAAGCGGCAGGAAGTAGGCCGTGGTCTGCGTCTGTGCGTGAATAAGGACGGAAACCGCATGGATGCGGAAGTGCTGGGAGATAAGGTGCAGGATATCAACGTCCTGACCGTTATTGCCAGCGAGAGCTATGCAGGATTTGTAGACGGACTGCAAAAGCAGACCGAAGCAGTGCTGTATGATCGCCCCCGCAAGGCAGACATTGCATATTTCACCGGCAAGACCATCAGGTTGGATGGCAAAATTGTCAAAGTGGATGACCGTCAGGCACGGGCAATTTATCAGTATCTTGTCCGCAATAACTATGTGGATGAGCAGGATAACGTCACGCAGGACTACCGGGACGATGTGCAGACCGGAACACTTGCACCGGTGCCGGAAACGCTGAAACCCATTGAAGAGGGCGTGCACACGCTTGTGCAGGCAATTTATGATGACAGTATGCTCAAGTCTATGTTTGAGGATGGCAACAAGCCGAAAGTGCTGGAAAATCCGCTGAACGACCGGTTTGAAAAGGCAGAGTTCCAGAAGCTCTGGCAGACGATCAACCACAAATACGCCTATACGGTGGATTTTGATTCTGAGGAATTGATTCAGAAAGCAATCGTACACATCGACAGGGAACTGTACGTCAGTCGCCTGCAATATACCGTTACCTATGCCGGGCAGAAAGATGTCCTGAGTGCCGATATGGTGCGAGAAGGCAGCAGCTTCAGCGATGCCAAGAGCAGAACAAAAAAATTAGAACATGACTACGCAGGTCAGGTTGCGTATGACCTGATCGGCAAAATTGCAGAGGGCACAACGCTGACCCGGCATACCGTTGCACGGATTTTGCAGGGCATCAAGCCGACAACCTTTGCGATGTACCAGAACAACCCGGAAGAATTTATCGCAAAGGTGATCCGGCTGGTCAAGGAGCAGAAAGCTACCATGATCGTGGAGCATATCACCTATGATACCATTGAGGGCAGCTACGACAGCAGCATCTTTACGGCAGAGAAACACGCTCTGACGATGGATAAGGCTTACAAGGCACAAAAGGCGATTCAGGATTACGTTTTCACCGATGGCACAGCGGAAAAGAGCGTGGAACGGAAGTTTGCGGAAAATCTGGATGGTGCAGAGGAAGTCTTTATCTATGCAAAACTGCCGAAAGGCTTCTATATTCCGACCCCGGTTGGACACTACTCCCCGGACTGGGCAATCGTGTTCCATGAGGGCAAGGTGAAACACATCTATTTTGTAGCAGAAACCAAAGGCACGATGGAAAGCCTGAACTTGCGCCCAATCGAGAAGTCCAAGATCGACTGCGCCAAGAAGCTTTTCGCAAAATTGTCAGATGGTCTTGTGACATACGACCATGTGGACAGCTATCAAGAGTTGATGAATAAGGTACTGCAGTGACCAGTACAAAATGAATCATGAAGCGGCTGTTTGCGTAGATGCAGATGGCCGCTTCTGCATTTGACATCCTGATCGGGAGTGTGAGCGATAATATAGGGCTGCGATGAGTTTGAACGAATCAGCGATGCAATCGCACAGTCTGCATCGAAAACGTGTTACAGATGCTGCAAGTGCTCAAAATGAGCACATCGTTTTTCCGTAACGCCTCAAGGCCTGTTGAAAATCAGGTTGCCAAGATGACAACCTGATTCTGACCGTAACAGAATCAGTGGGTCAAAATGGCCCACTGAAAAATCCGGACGAGCTGTCCATTCCAGGACAGCTTGCCCGGAGCAAGAGTGCAGAGAGGTGCGGGTCGCCTGCGGCGACCTCAAAAGGCCACTGGCCTTTTGAAGTACCGACCGAGCCGACAGGCGAGACCGCAGCCCCTTTGAAGGGAGTCAAGGGGGAACGCCTTGCCCAGTGATATGATGCTGTGCGTCATATCATACTGGGTATTATCTGGCGCAAAACGGCGGCAGATCCAGCAGCTCCGCTGCTGCGCACTCTCCCGGCAAGCTGTTGAAATGAAAGAAGCTCCTGCTAAACCTTATACCAAAATCAGGAAAAAGTAATCAAAACAGGTTCACTTAGGGAGCCAATAATAGGCCTACGAAGCCCACGACTTTAGTGATTTCAGGTGCTATGATAATTGCAGAGATGCAGCATCTTAGTGATTTCCCGCAAAGAAAGAATAGCGATGCAACAAGAAATGGGAACGATGCTTCCTACTTTCACTGAAAATTAGGAACTCACAGTTCCTGTTCGACTATGAGTTTCTCTGTTATACTTTTCTTGCAGAGCGAAAGCAAACTCTTCTAAGCAGAAAGCGACAAACGCCATGATCTCCCATTGAGGGAAGGAGCGGTAGGCCACTTTCTTTGCAGTATAACAAACACATAAATCCTTTTCCGAAAGGATTACCTCTCGATTCCGAGAGAAGATTTCAAGACACGGTCTTGAAATGCGAGACCCGTTGCTTAGAAGAATTGTATCACTCCTGTGATTTGATCGCACGAGTGACCGTACAAAAAAATACAGGAAAAGAGGGATGTCTATCTGAAATTAACACGACACAACGGACGAGCCGGAGCACACGGCACTTACAACCCCAAGCACAATGACCGCAGTTTCAACCTTGCCAACAGTGAGCACATTGACCAAGAGCGCGCCAAAAGCAATATCTACTGGGACTGCTATCATGGCATCCGTTCTGCATCCGACAAGGATAGACAGACTGCTGCGTTCAGCGATGTGGAGAAGATGTTCTATGAAATCCACTACTCTCACTTTGTGGAGAACCAGAATGCTCGCAATGCAAAGATTCGTCATACCGAGCGCAATCGAACCATAGAGGACTTGCTTGCAGGTAAGAAAACCTGCCCGGAAGAAACCATCTACCAGTTCGGAACGTTGGACGAACACGCATCGGTGGAAGATCTGGTTCTGGTGGTAACGGAGTTCATTGCTGAATTTCATGAACGGTTTGGCGCTCATGTGCACCTGCTGGACTGGGCACTGCATCTGGACGAAAGCACACCCCACATCCACGAGCGTCATGTGTTCGACTGCGAAAACAAGTACGGCGAGGTGGCACCCCAGCAGGAAAAGGCATTGGAAGCACTGGGCTTCGAGCTGCCCGACCCGGACAAGCCCCTCAGCCGCCGCAACAACCGCAAAATCACCTTTGATGCCGCCTGCCGGAAGATGCTGCTCGAGATTGCAAAACGGCATGGTCTGGAATTGGAGGAAGAAGCGGAGTATGGCAACCGCAAATATTTGGAAAAGCAGGATTTTATCCTTGCCAAGCAAAAGGAGCAGCTTGCCGCCCAGCAGAACAAGCTGGACAAGCTGACCCTCAAGGTCAACGACATGGAAGCGTTGATCGATGAAGTTTCGGCAGCGGCCTATGACAAGGCGGTGGAGGTCGTGACGGACGTGGTACGCACCGAGACCCGGAAAGAGGATATGCGGATGATCGAGGACACGAAGAAGTGGGTGCTGTCCCCGGAACGCAAGGCTCCGCAGGCTACGAGAGAGTATGCCGCCCATCGGTTGGACGATGTACTGAACAAGTTTCTCAAGACCATGCAAACCACCGCTGCACGTCTGCAAGAAAAGCTGCTGAAGCCTGAAGTCCAGCAGAAGGGCAAGGAGCGGGTCAAGGAGAAAGCACGGGATTCCGTTCTGCAACTGCTGAACCACTTGCAGGCAGAGCAGACACAGAGGAAGCCCGGAGAACCGCATACTGCGGAGAAATCAGAAACACGAGGTGATGTTTATTGAGCAAAGAAGTCAACGAAGAACGTACTCCCAGAACCGTTGAAGATGTGAAGGAAATGCTGGTCAAACACTCCAACGGCGAAATCCAGCGGACGATCCAAAACTGCATCACGATTTTGCAGAACGACCATGTGCTTGCCGACGCCATCCGGCTGAACTTGTTGAGTGAGCGCATCGACATCGTAAAGCCTGTGGGTTGGCCCCGCTCCGGCAAGACGCTGAACGACACCGACATGAAGTATATTCTGCGCCGTATGGAGAAATACGGCATCTCCAGCGAAAAGAAGATTGAATCTGCCATCCACATCGTTGCCAACGAGAACCGCTACCACCCCATCCGGGACTACCTGAACGGCCTGAAATGGGATGGAACAGAGCGGATAGCCCACGTCCTGCACCATTTTCTCGGTGCTGCGGAGGACGAGTACACTTGCGAAGCTATGAAAATTTTCCTGCTGGGAGCCATCAAGCGGGTGTTCCAGCCGGGATGCAAATTTGAAACCATGCTCTGTCTGGTGGGCGGTCAGGGTGCGGGGAAGTCCACCTTCTTCCGGCTGCTAGCGGTCAAGGATGAGTGGTTCTCGGATGACCTGCGGCGGCTGGACGATGACAATGTGTACCGCAAGCTGCAAGGTCACTGGATCATCGAAATGTCGGAGATGATCGCCACCGCCAATGCCAAGAGCATCGAGGAGATCAAGAGTTTTCTCAGCAAGCAGAAGGAGACCTATAAAGTTCCCTACGAGACCCATCCTGCCGACCGTCTGCGCCAGTGCGTCTTTGCCGGTACGACCAATCGGCAGGATTTTTTGCCCCGTGACCGCACAGGCAACCGCCGCTTCATCCCTGTTCCGGTGGATGCGGAACTGGCTGAGACCCACATTTTGGACAACGAGGAGGATTCCCGTGCCTATATCGACCAGCTTTGGGCAGAAGCCATGACGATTTACAACAGCGGCAACTACAAGCTAGCGTTCAGCCCCGCCATGCAGGAAACTCTGCAAGCCCACCAGCAGGACTTCATGCAGGAGGATGCACAGGCTGGCATGATCTACGCCTTTCTGGAGGACTACGCAGGTGACCGGGTGTGTTCCAAGCAGCTCTATGCGGAAGCACTGGGCAACACCAATATCCCGGCAGAGTGGGAGACCCGCGCTATCTGTGAGATCATGAACACGGGAATTTCGCGCGGCGATATTCAAGGCTGGCAGGCGCACAAGACCGCCAAGCGTTACCCGAAGTACGGCGTTCAGAAAGGCTGGGAGCGCGTAACCAGCCCCGAAACCGGGGCTGAAGATTTCTCCGAAATAACGGATGCGGAAGCCAAGCAGCTGGACTTTCCCTTCTGATGGACAGCGGTTACACGTCTGGTTACAGATTCGGTTACACCTCGGTTACGGCGGAAAAGCCGCACGACTGCTTTGTTTTCCTCTTTCTGTAACCGTGTAACCTTAAAAAGAGAAGAAAAAGTATAAAGCCGACCGGATGCCCTGTGTGCAGAAAAAGAGAGTTTTCCTACCCGGTTACAGGCGTTCGGTTACAAGGAATTGGAGGTCTGCCTATGAAGGAAGTTCGCATTTGCGAAGCAATGAAGTCCCCGGTGGGGACTTTAAGCGATGGAACGGTCTTGCATCAGCAAGATGGAGGGACCAAGTCCCGACAAGTTCCGATTTGGGAAAAGAGTAATCTGACGCTGGAGGAAGCTGCGGCTTACTCCGGCATTGGCATCAATAAACTGCGCGAGATTACCAACGAGGATAAGTGCAAATTTGTCCTTTGGGTGGGCAACAAGCGTTTGATCAAGCGCCGCTTGTTTGATTGCTTTATCGAGCAGGCGTATTCTATTTGAGAATGATGCAACGTCTTTTCTATTCGATATCGATGGAAATCGCATGGTCGGTATGATATACTAAAATCAACCCCTATATGCGCTTTTCACAGAAAGGAGTTTCTAAATGTCTGAAAAGCGCAAAGATAGCAAGGGTCGTGTTTTGAAGGATGGCGAAAGCCAAAGAGCAAACGGCACCTACGACTATCGTTATACCGATATCCACAAGAAACGGCGTTGTATTTACGCCAAATCCCTGACAGAGCTGCGGAAAAAAGAGGAAGAACTGTGGCGCGATCTGGCAGACGGCATCGACTACGCCGCCGGAGAGATGACGGTGACTGATCTGGTTGACCGCTATATGAACCTGAAACGTGGGTTGAAACCCAATTCACTTCGGTCGTACAACACAGCGGTCAAGCGGATTCATGCTGACCCTTTCGGGCAAAAAACCATCAAAACGGTAAAATTGTCCGATGCGAAAGGCTGGTTCGTGTTTCTGCATGACAGCGGTTTCAAGCAAAACACCATAGGAATCCTGCAAAGCGTTGTCAGACCGGCGTTTGAGATGGCGGTAGAGGATGATATCATCCGCAAGAATCCATTTAAGTTCAAGCTGTCGGACGTTGTGCCGAAGGACGCTTATGTGCGCAATGCCCTGACCAGAGAACAGCAGGAGAAATATCTGCAATTTGTTCAAGACTATGGCGGAAACTATTATGATGATATCGTCATTCTTATGGGAACCGGCTTGCGTGTGAGTGAGTTGTATGGCCTGACACGAGCAGATATCGACTTTGAGCGACACTGCATCCATGTCCGGCGGCAGCTTTGCCGGACGGCTGAAAAGCCCTACTTTGTCACACCGCCGAAAACAAAAAGCGGTATCCGCAATGTTCCCATGACAGATACCGTTTGTGCAGCGTTGCGGCGTGTGGTAAAAGCCAGAGCGTCCACGAAAGTGGAAGCGCTGGTGGATGGTTGCAGCGGATTCCTCTTTCTGGACAAGTCCGGAATGCCGAAGGTGGCAATGCACTTGGAAAACTATATGCGTGGCGTGCAGGGAAAGTTTGAGAAGGCGTACGGCAAACCTGTTCCGCGCATTACACCTCATGTGCTGCGACACACCTTCTGCACCAATGTTCAGCAGGCCGGGCTGGATGTAAAAAGCCTGCAATACCTGATGGGACACTCCAATGCCAGTGTGACGTTGGATGTCTACACGCACAGCAGCTTTGAATCGGTTGAAAGAGCCTTTGAACAAATCGTCCGGCAACCTGTGATTTTCGACGCATGAAGCGGAATTGCTTACGCCGAAACTTACGCCAAAACTTACGCCAATCACCCGGTAAGTGGCGTAGATTTGCGTAGAAAAGCGTGGATCGTGCAAAAACGGAGAATCTGGAAAAATCGGCTTGTGGCCTTGATAATTCTACAAAAGTCTACGTTTCCCGATATTCGTGATTCGGCTCCAAAAGTGTGGTTTGGAAGGGCGGCATGTACTAAGCCGCACCGGCTCCCCGTACCAATTCAATACGCCGCAGAAGGCAGAACTTCCCACCCGGGAGGCTCTGCCTTCTTTTTTTGTTGACACCCTTTCCAAACAAGAGTACACTTAGAAAAATTGTTTTTGGGAAAGGAAACACCAATGAACACTGCCGCTTTTACCGCCTACCGCGAAAAAAAGTTGTGTCCAACTGTGCCCGTGTCATTGTGGGCAAGGAGGATGCTACCGAGAAAATTCTGGTCAGCTTCCTCTGCGGAGGCCATGTATTGCTGGAAGATAAGCCCGGCACCGGCAAAACCATGCTCCTGCGTGCATTTGCGCGCACGGTGGGCGGGGACTTCAAACGGGTGCAGTTCACGCCCGACCTGCTGCCCTCCGATCTGACCGGCATCAATTTCTACAACCAGAAGTCCGGTGAGTTCGAGTTCCGGCCTGGCCCGCTCTTCACCAACTTTGTGTTGGCGGACGAGATCAACCGTGCCACGCCCCGTACCCAGTCGGCCCTACTGGAAGCCATGGAGGAAAGGCAGATTACCGTGGACGGCGTGACCAGCCGTCTGGCTGAGCCCTTTATGGTGCTGGCCACCCAGAATCCGCTGGAATCCTTTGGCACCTTCCGTTGCCAGATGCCCAGATGGACCGTTTTTTCATGCGGCTGTCGCTGGGCTATATGACCCGGGAGCAGGAGCTGGAGGTGCTCTCCCGCCCCTCGGCCCAGATCGTGCTGAACGAGCTGCAGGCCGTCGTCACTCCCGAGGAGACCGCATACGTCCGCACGGCTTACCGGGAGGTCAAGGTCTCCGAGGAGGTCAAGCACTACCTTATGGACATCGTGGAAGCTACCCGCACACAGAACGGCTTTGTCAGCGGCGTATCTACCCGCGGTGCGCTGGCGCTCTATCAGGCTGCGCAGGCGTATGCCTCCTTGCAGGGCAGGGAATACGTCATCCCCGAGGACATCAAAGGGCTGGCCCCGGCGGTGCTTTCTCACCGCATTTCTCTGGGCAGCAGCATGAACGCCGAAGCCGCCGCTCTGCGGATGCGCAAGCTGTTGGCCGAGATCACTGTGCCGTTGGAGAGTGCGGAATGAGCGCCGTCATCTTCGCGCTGCTATTGGTGGCCACAGCCCTTGGGCTGGAGCGTTACAGCACAGCCCACAGCCTTGACGATGTGCAGGGGCGGCTGGAAGTGGAGGATCATCTTGTGGAAGCCGGGGAGCCCGCCGTGATCCACCTCGTTGTCCGGAACAGCGGCCCCCGTTGGAAGATGTTCCTGGCGGCAAAGCTCCACCTGAACAAGGAGTTTCTTCCCTGCGCGGAGCACCACATTACGCAGGATCAGGCAGGTTTGGGTCACACGGTGCGGTTCACCACCTGGCTGCGCCCGGGGCAGGAGGCGGATTTCTCCACCGCCCTCAGGCTGGAACGCCGGGGCCGCTATGTGCTGGAACCGATGCAGGTCATCGGCGGCGATTTTCTAGGCCTTGTGGAACAGTCCCGCACCGAGCGGGGCTTCCACGAGCTCATTGTTCCACCCAGGGAGTGCGCTCTGCCGGAACTGGAAGAGATGCTGGGCGGTTTTCTGGGCGAGCTTTCGGTGAACCGCTATCTCTACGAGGATCCTATTCTCACGGCGGGTTACCGCCCCTACACCAGTGGTGACCCCATGCGCTCCATCGCCTGGAAGCAGAGCGTCCGGGGGCAGGGGCTTATGGTCAAAAAGTGGGATTACACCACTGAGCCCCGGGCAGTGGTGCTAGTCCATGCGGATACCAAGGATTACGACCACCCGGAACCGGCGGAGCTCTGCTACTCCATGGCCCGCACAATCTGCCGGAGGCTGGAAGAAAAGGCGGTGTCCTACCGCTTTACGGCAAACGCTGCCTTTGACCTGCTGCTCAATGCGGCTCTCTCCGGTGAGGAGTGGAGAAAGCCGCTGGAAACCCCGCAGGGCTACGGCCCCGAACACTACCGCAGGGTGTTGGAAATTCTGGGCCGCGCCACCGGGCAGACCGCCCTTTCCTGCGCGCGGTTCTGCGCCGAATACTACCACCCGCAGGAACAGGTCGGCTGCATCGTGGTGACAACGGAGCCGGAAGAAGCTGTGCGTGCTGCCGTGCGGCCCCTGCCTGGCATTCCGCTGCTGGTGCTCACTCCGGAAATGGCCGTAGAGACGGTCCAGACAGGGGAGGCGGGCGCATGATGTTCTTACATACCCTGCGCCTGGCAGGTGATCTGAGCTTTTACTATGCCTTTGCGGGCTTTTTTGCCGCCAGCTTCGGCGGGACACCCATGCCGCTGGTGCTGGTCTGGTCCGGCCCTCTGCTTTGGTCTGGCCTCCTGCTTTGAGGGCAGCCGTCCCCTCCGCACCACTCTTGCGGCCCTGAGCGCGGCGGCGCTGCTCTTCCTGCCTACAGGGGCGGACAAGTTCTGCTACTTCCCGGCGGCAGTCTACCCGGTGCTGCTGGCCTACACCGGCGATTTTGCCCTTTCGCCGGTGCGGCAGGCCGAGCGCCTGCGCTGGCTCTGCCGGGTATGGCCCTTCTTTGCAGTGGCAATGCTGCTGTGGAACGCCAACGCGGTGCTTTCGGCGGCCCTGCCCTTTGCGACGGCGGCAGCGGTGCTTCTGGTGGGGTTCAACCGCACCACCCGGCAGGACCCGGAGATCTCCACCCGGCCGGGCTATCTGCTGCTTTCCGGCGGCGTGCTGGCGGCGGTGTGTGCAGGGCCGTTCCTGCTCAGCCGCAGTGTTGTGGTTGCCGGTGCAAAGGCGGCTGCGTCTGCCGTTTACTTTGGCGGGATCGTGCCGGTGCTGCAGCTGTTTTTGAACAACATTGTGGTGCAGGGTGTGACTTGGCTGTTTCACGGCATCCTGCAGTTCATCCACTGGCTCTTCACCCTCTTTCCGCCCAAACCGTTGGAGCGCACCGAGATCGTTTCTACCGATGAGGTCATCGCCAACGCCCAAAAGGCCGCCGAGGACGCAGAACCGCTCATCGACGGGATGTCGATGCTGACCGTGCTCGGTATCCTGCTGGCGGTCCTCTGTGCGGTGCTGGTGGTGCGGCATTTCCTGCGCCAGAAGTTCCGGCACACGGACACTGCCTGCACGGACACCACTGTCCGGCATAGCACCCACAAGCGTGCCCGCCGCTGGCCCAGGCTCTTCCTCAGCCCGGTGGACAAGGTGCGGCGGGAGTATGCCATCTATCTGGACCACTGCCAGCCACGGCGTGACCATCCTGCGGGGCGATACCAGCCTTGACCTGACCGGCCGCGCTTTCGGTATGGACTTTGCCGCCGAGGCCGAGCTGCGCCAGATCTACCTCAAAGCCCGCTACAACGGCACCGCCACGGCCGAGGATGCCGCCCGCGCCGCTGAGCTCGTCCGAAAAATCTGCTCCTGAACGCATCAACGCCCCCTTTCCTGCCCATCCTAAGCGGGAGTGGGGGCGTTTTCATGTCCGGCAAACGGGTGCTGGTCCTGTATGGGGCCTTGCTGTTCTGCTTTGCGACGGTGGTCTGCCGCCTGTACTGGCTCTGCTCCGACACGGCCTATGGGGCCCGGGCGGCGGCGCAGAGCGTGGTCACCCTCCGCCTGCCCGCCCGGCGGGGCAATTTTTATGATCACAGGGGTCAGCTCCTCACGGGGCAGACCACCCGCTGGATGGCCCTCTGCGTGCCCGGGGAGGGCAGCTATGCCCGCCTGTTTGCCTACACCGATGCCGCCGGGCAGGCGGCACTCTACCAGAAGCGGAACGCCGCATCCCCGTTTCTGCTGGAGGTGGACCGGGACGTTTCCGCACTGGGCGTTTCCTGCTGGCCGACGGCACGGCGAAGCTCTGCCGCCCCGCTGGCAGTGCAGCTGCTGGGGTACCTTGATGGCGAGAACCATGGTGCCGCCGGGCTGGAAGCCGCCTTTGACGAACTGCTCACCGGCAGCGGGGCGGGGGATACCCTGCTCTGCACCGTCAACGCCCAGGGAAAGCTGCGGGCCGAGCCAACCCTCACCCCCGCCGACAGCGGGGCCGTGGGGGTGCAGCTGACCCTTTCCCGGGAGATCCAGCAGACCGCCGAAGCCGTGGCCAACGAGACGATGCAGAGCGGCTGCATCCTGGTGCTGGACACCGCCAACGCCAAGGTGCGGGCCTGTGTCAGCCGCCCCGGCTATGATCCGGAAAACATCTCGGCCAGCCTGAACGCCCCGGACAGCCCCCTGCTGGAACGGGCGTTCCAGTGCTTATGCCGTGGACTCGGTGTTCAAGCCGGTGGTGGCGGCAGCGGCGCTGGAGGCAGGGGAGAGCGGCTTTGTCTACACCTGCCCCGGCTGGTGCGCGGTGGATGGCCGGATCTTCCGCTGTGCGGGCGGCATTCCCCATGGTGAGGTGGATCTGGCCGGCGCGCTGGAAAAGAGCTGCAACGGCTACTTCATCCGGCTGGGGCAGGCGCTGGGGGCCGATGCTGTCCGCGCCATGGCAGAGCAGCTGGGCTTCGGGCAGGCGATCCCGCTCACCGATGCCCTGCACACGGCGGCGGGGGTCCTGCCGGAGCGGGAGGCTCTTGCGTCCAGCGGGGCTTACGCCAATTTCTGCTTCGGGCAGGGGAGCTGCTGGCATCCCCCTGCAGGTCGCCGCCATGATGAACACCATTGCCTGCGGGGGGATCTGCCGCACTCCGCTGCTGCTGGAGACCACTCTGGACGAGACCACCGGCGCGCCCCTCACGGCGCTTTCCCATGTCCGGAGCAGGCGGGTGCTCACAAAGCGCACCGCCGCCGCCCTGCAGGCCCTGTTGGCGGGTGTAGTGGCCGGGGGCACCGGCCATGAGGCTGCCCTGCCCGGCCAGACCGCGGCAGGCAAGACCGGCACGGCCCAGACCGGCCAGTTTTCCGGCAGCACAGAGCTGAAAAATTACTGGTTTGCGGGCTTTGTCCCGGCAGAGCAGCCCCGCTATACCATCGTGGTGCTGCAGGACACGCAGGCCGAGCCTGCCTTTTCCAGCGCGGCCATCTTTGCCCGGGTGGCGGCAGGGCTGGAAATTCTGGCCCCGTAGCTCACGGTTTTTCTTGCATTTCCCGGGTTTTTGTGCTATCATACACTTGTATTTGTATGCAGTCTCTATGAAACTAAAGATAAAAGGAGCGTTCCATCCATGTCTGTCATTGAAATCGTCGGCGGTGCCATCCTGCTGGTCGTCTCGGCCGTCATCATCCTCCTCACCCTGATGCAGCACACCCACGGTCAGGGTCTGGCCGGTGCCATCAACGGTGGTGTGGGCGGTGCCAACAATGCACGCCTGACCCCTGCGGATCAGATGCTGGCCAAGGTGACCCGCATTGCAGGCATCGTGTTCTTTGTGGTGGCTATCCTGGCCTGTGTGTTCGCCAGCCGTCTGGCCTGAGCACCCGTGTACAGCCCCGTGTAAGGCGGGGCTGTTTTTCTGTCTAAACCTCTCGTGGGAAAGAAGTTGTCCGGGTTCCATTGGAGAATGCCGGAAAAGTGTTAAGGAGAAAAATATGTCATTACGCGATAAAATTGAACATGCCATCCAGAACCAGCCCTGCATGGTCAAGGACCTCAAGGCAAAGTTCGGCGGCGACCGTGCCGCGGACCGCAAGGTGATGGAGGCTCTGGACGAGCTGGTGCACGACGCTGTGGTCTGCCAGAAGTCCGGCGTGTTCTTCACTGCCCGCTCCGGCCGTGCCGAAAAGGCCCTGCCCTGCAAGGTGGTCAAGCTGGGCAAGAACTTTGCCTTTGTGATGCTGGAGGATGAATCCGGCGATATCTTCATCCCGGGCCGCTTCACCCGTGGTGCCATGCCCGGCGATTCCGTTCTGGTGGAAAAGTTTGCCCACCCCCGGGTGGAGGGCAGCGATGAGGGCGAGATCCTTGCCGTGCTCGAGCAGAAGAACGACATGGTGGGCACTGTCCGCCGCATCGAGGGCCGCCTGAAGTTCGTGCCCGATGACTGCCCGGCCATCTCCATGACCATCCAGCGCGACTGCGAGGGCGGCGCGAAGGACGGCGACAAGGTGGCTGTGGAGATCCTGCAGCGCGGGACCCGGCAGGAGGATCACCGCGTGGGCGTTTCCATGCGCTTTGGCAGCTGCGAGGAGGCCAAGCGCTGCGCCAAGGCCCTGCTCTATGCCAAGGACATTCACACCCGCTTCCCCGAGAAGGTGCGGGACGAGGCCAAGAAGTTCGAGGACATGACCGTGTCTGAGGAGGACTGCAAGGGCCGCATGGATCTGCGCGCTCTGCCCATCTTCACCATCGACAGCGCTGAGACCAAGGATATCGACGATGCCGTCAGCCTGACCCGGCTCCCCGGTGGCGGCTATGAGCTGGGCGTTCATATCGCCGATGTCTCCCACTACGTCAAGCCCGGCAGTGAGCTGAACGAGGAGGCCTTCAACCGCGCCACTTCGGTCTACTATGCGGATCAGGTCGTGCCCATGCTGCCCAAGAGCCTTTCCAACGGCATCTGCTCCCTGAACGAGAAGGAGCTGCGCCTGGCGTTCTCCTGCCTGATGCGTCTGGATCAGGACGGCAATCTGACCGACTACAAGTTCGTCAAATCCATCATCTGCAGCCGGGTCAAGGGCGTGTATTCTGAGATCAACGCCCTGCTGGCCGGCACTGCCGATGCCGAGACGCAGGCCAAGTACGCCGAGGTGCTGGATCAGCTGCCCGCCATGAAGGAGCTGTACGCCCACCGCGCCCGCCTGCGCAAGGAGCGTGGCTGCATCGATTTCGAGAGCGGGGAAGTCAAGCTCATCCTGGATGAGAACGGCCACTGCATCGATGTGAAAAAGCGCACCTCCGGCGAGAGCGAGGCCATGATCGAGGAGTTCATGCTGCTGGCCAACCAGTGCGCCGCCCACTTTGCCCGGGTCAAGCAGATCCCCTTTGTCTACCGTGTCCACGAGGAGCCCAACGGCGAGAAGCTGGAGCGCCTGCACAGCCTGCTGCAGGCCTGCGGCATCAACGACCACTTTGCCAAGGAAGTGCCCACCCCCAAGGAGCTGAGCGCCATTCTGGAAGGTGTGCGCGGCACCCCGTTTGAGCAGATCGTCAACACCGGAATGCTCCGCTGCATGTCCAAGGCCTGCTATGAGGAAAAGCCCAAGGGCCACTATGGTCTGGTGCTCAAGGATTACGCCCACTTCACCAGCCCCATCCGCCGCTACCCGGATCTGGCCATCCACCGCATGATGACCGACCTGCTCAGCGGCACCGACAAGGAGACCATGATCGTCCGCTACACCGATTTCGCGGAGAAGGCCTCCAAGCAGTCCAGCGAGCGGGAAGTGCTGGCCGTTCAGATCGAGCGCAAGGCCGAGGATTACTACAAGGCCGAGTACGCCCGCCGCCATCTGGGTGAGTGCTACGAGGGCATCATCTCCGGCGTGACCCAGCGCGGCATCTTTGTGGAGCTGGAGAACGGCGTGGAGGGCTTTGTGCCTGCTTCCAGCCTGACCGCCACCGGCACCACCCTCACCGAGGGGATCCGCCTTTCTGACCCCGCCTCCGGCAAGACCTGGAGCCTGGGCGACAGCATGATGATCACCATCGTCCGCGCCGATATCAACCTTGGCAAGGTCGATTTTGAGGTGGCACCCGAAACAAAATAACTGATAAAGAAACGCAAGCGTTCACCTTCCCTGGAGGGTGAGCGCTTTTTTTGTTGGACTAAACCCCTCAGGGCGCTTTGCGCCAGCTCCCCTAGTAGGGGAGCACTTGGCATCATGGTGCAGTCTGTGCGGAAAGGGGGACTTGCAAAGCTTTATGCAATGCCAAGGGCCTCCCTATTAGCGGGGGCTGTCACCGCAGGTGACTGGGAGGTTATACACAGTTTCGTCATATTTCCGACAATGGTTGTGTTTTGTATAAATTTTATACACTGTTCAGGATTTGTTTGTTGTTCTGAAAAAACCACTGGGGTATACTAGGCACAACGAAAGGGAAGACGACACAGAACCATGAATGCGGTCTTCCCAATATGATTTACAGGAGGTTCCCAGTATGTATTATTCCAGTGGCAACTACGAAGCATTTGCACACCCCAAAAAGCCTGAGGGCGTTGACAATAAATCTGCTTACCTCATCGGCTCCGGTCTGGCGGCCCTGACTGCCGCCTGCTACCTGGTCCGTGACGGCCAGATGCAGGGCGACCACATCCATGTGTTTGAGAAGGACCCGCTGCCCGGCGGTGCCTGCGACGGCTACAAGTACGATATCGGCTATGTCATGCGCGGCGGCCGTGAGATGGACAACCATTTCGAGGTCATGTGGGACCTGCTCCGCTCCATCCCCTCGCTGGAGACCGAGGGTGCCAGCGTGCTGGACGAGTATTACTGGCTGAACAAGGAGGACCCCAACAAGTCCCTCTGCCGTGCCACCGTCAACCGCGGCCAGGATGCCCACACCGATGGCAAATTCGCCATCTCCGATCAGGGTGCCATGGAGATCATGAAGCTCTTCTTCACCCCGGACGAGCAGCTGCAGGATAAAAAGATCACCGATATCTTTGACGATGAGGTGTTCTCCTCCAACTTCTGGATGTACTGGCGCACCATGTTCGCCTTTGAGAACTGGCACAGCGCGCTGGAGATGAAGCTCTACCTCAAGCGCTATATCCACCACATCGGCGGTCTGCCCGATTTCACCGCCCTGCGCTTTACCCGCTACAACCAGTATGAATCCATCATCCTGCCCATGGTCACCTACCTGAAGGACCACGGCGTGGACTTCCAGTACGAGACCAAGGTCACCGATGTCCAGTTCAGGATCGAGGGCGGCAAAAAGCAGGCCAGCAGCGTGACCGTGGATCACAAGGGGGAGAGCAGGACCATCGACCTCACCGAGAACGACCTGCTCTTCATCACCAACGGCGGTTGCGTGGAGAGCTGTACCGTGGGTGCGCAGGACAAGGCGGCGGGCTTTGACCCCACCATCAAGCCGGGCAACGGCTGGGATCTGTGGAAGAAGATCGCTGCACAGGATCCCTCCTTCGGCCATCCCGAAAAGTTCTGCTCTCAGCCGGAGCTGTCCAACTGGGAAAGCGCCACCATCACCACCCTGGACGACAAGATCCCCCAGTATATCAAGAAGATCTGCAAGCGTGACCCCTTCAGCGGCCATACCGTCACGGGCGGCATCGTCACGGTCAAGGATTCCAGCTGGCTCCTCAGCTGGACTCTCAATCGCCAACAGCAGTTCCGGGACCAGCCCAAGAACCAGCTCTGCGTCTGGGTCTACGGCCTGTTCAGCGACAAGCCCGGCGATTACGTCAAGAAGCCCATGCGCGACTGCACCGGCCGCGAGATCTGCATGGAGTGGCTGTATCACATCGGCGTGCCCGAGGAGGATATTGCCGAGCTGGCTGAGCACAGCGCCAACACCGTGCCTGTGATGATGCCCTATATCGATGCCTTCTTCATGCCCCGTGCCTTCGGCGACCGCCCCGACATCGTGCCCCAGGGCGCTGTCAACTTTGCCTTCCTGGGCCAGTTTGCCGAGACCGGCCGTGACACCATCTTCACCACCGAGTACTCCATGCGCACCGGTATGGAAGCGGTTTACACCCTGCTCAACATCGACCGCGGCGTGCCCGAGGTCTGGGGCAGCACCTATGATGTCCGCAGCCTGATCGATGCAACGGTCAAACTGCGTGACGGCAAGAAGATCACTGATATGGATCTGCCCTTCATCCAGCGGGTTGCCCTCAAGGAAGTGCTCAAGAAGATCGAGGGCACCGACCTTGAGAAGTTCCTCAAGGAATACCATGCCATCTGATGCTGTCTGAGAATCGTCCCCCGATCCTCTGACTCTCTTTTCTGAATGCGGCAAAGGGCTGTTGCAAGCCCTCTCCGTCATTGCTGCGCAATGCCACCTCTCCCGAGGGGAGAGGCAATTGCTCTCCCAGATTCAGCTTCTGCTGACCTTGGAGATGCGTTGGCTCCCCCTTTGGGGGAGCTGGCGAGCGGTAGCGAGACTGAGAGGGTGAGTGACAGCCCTTTGCCCTTTTTTTGCCGTTTTGAGAGAAACCGCCCAAAACTGAACCTCTTTTGTGAAAGAACTTGACACAGAATTTACAGTTTTCTCTTGCGATAAATGGGGAACTGTGTTAAGCTGTAAATAAGAATGTGCTCACCCCGAGAGCACCCAAGATAAAAAGGAGGTCTTTCCCTGTGAAACAGTTCATTACCCGCCGCAGCTTTATCAAGGCTGCCGGTGCTGCCACGGCACTGACCGCAGTTTCTGTCGGTGCACCCGCCGCCTTTGCGGAGGAGACCAATTGCTTCTTTGGTGACAAAGCGGATGTGACCATCCTCTACACCAACGATGTCCACACCTATATCGACAACAAGTCCCCCAAGCCCACCTATGCCGCCATTGCTGCCCTGAAAAAGAGCATCGAGGACACCGGCCGGGATGTGCTGCTGGTGGATGCAGGTGACCATATCCAGGGCACCGCTTACGGTTCCATGGATGACGGCGCTACCATCATCGAGCTGATGAACGAGGCCGGTTACGATCTGGCCACCCCCGGCAACCACGAGTTCGACTACGGCATGGCCCGCGCCAAGGCTGTGCTCCGGGAAGCCGACTTCCCCTATGTCTCCTGCAACTGGGTCGATCTGCGCACTGGCTTCAACGTCCTGCCCAGCGTCAAGTTCTTCTTTGTGGGCGGCCGCAAGATCGCCTTTGTGGGCGTGACCACCCCCGAGACCTTCACCAAGTCCACCCCGGCCTACTTTATGAACGATGCCCAGACCAAGTACATCTACGACATTCTGGGCGGCGAGGATGGCCAGAAGCTCTACGATGCCGTTCAGAAAGCCATCGACAAGGCTGAGTTCTGGGGCGCTGACACCATCATCGGTCTGGGCCATCTGGGCGTTGACCCCTCCTCCTCTCCCTGGACCAGTGAGGAAGTCATTGCACACACCCACGGCTTCACCGCCTTCATCGACGGCCACTCCCACACCGTGATGGCCAACAAGCAGGTCGCCGATGCTTCCGGCAAGGCAGTCACCCTGACCCAGACTGGTTCTTACTTCAAGAACATCGGCAAGATGACCGTGGGCGCGGACGGCACTATCACCACTGAGCTCATCGACACCTACGAGGGTCTGGATGCTGCCGTGGCTGCCACCGCCTCCAACTGGATCAGCGCAGTGGACGATATGCTGGGCGAGGAGATCGCAGTGGGCGATACCAAATTCTACATCAACGATCCCGCCACCGGCAAGCGCCGCATCCGCTCCGGCGAGACCAACCTCGGCGACTTCGTGGCCGACGGCATCTACACCTATTTCAACGAGATCGAGGAGCTCCATTGTGATGTCGCCATTATGAACGGCGGCGGCATCCGCACCGATGTGGAGGCTGGCCCCTGGAGCTTCAAGACCTGCAAGACCGTCAGCCCCTTTGGCAACGTGGCCTGCCTGATGTCCGTGACCGGCCAGCAGATCCAGGACGCTCTGGAGTTTGGTGCCCGCTTTGCCGGTGCTGAGGGCAAGGAGAACGGCGGCTTCCTGCAGGTGGCAGGTGCCAGGTACACGATCCACCCCATGATCCCTAACACCGTTCAGACCAACGACAAGAACGTCTGGACCGGCAGCGCCACTACACCCCGTGTCAGCAATGTGGAGATCTACGACAAGACCACCGGTACTTATCAGCCCCTTGACCCGAACGCCACCTACGCTCTGGCCGGCATGAACTACACCCTGCGCAATCTGGGCGATGGCTTTGCCATGTTTGATGGCGCGACTCTCATCAAAGACTATGTCTCTGAGGACTACCTTGTCATGTCCAGCTACGCAGCCATGTTCGGCGGCGTGGATGCCAACGGTCTGCCGCATCTGGCAAGCGCCAACAGCCCGCTGGCCGATTACCCCGGCTACCTGCTCAACTACGAGGACCCGTACGGCGCAGGCCGCATCCAGATGATCTGGTAAATTAAGGATATGACCCTCTCCGTCAACGCCGCAGGCTTTGACGGAGAGGGTTATTTTTAAGCAGCATTGTCAGCAGGAAACGCCCCCGGTTTGTGGATCAGGATAGGGGAAAGTTGCACAAATCCGGCAGAGCATCCTTGTATACTACGCCAAAGTTTGTAACTTTTTTTATTTGTTTGCTTGCGAACGATCTGCGCTGGAAGTATAATAAACAGGCAAGTAATATATCAGCTGTGCTGTGGCAGGCACAGAAACAAAGGAGAAACATTATGCAGACACGGTATACCAGCGCCGACCAGTGGGCAGAGGCCAAAGACGGCGTGATCCCTGCACCCTACGCTCTGGAAGAGGGCGAGCAGATCATTGACCAGTACCTTGAGCCGGTCATCTTCCACAACGTCAACGGCCCCGACATCGGTGTGACCACCTGCGGCGTGATCGTCAAGGACGGCCTGTACTTTAAGGACCTGGACAACAGCGGCGAGCTGGCCCCCTACAAGGATTGGCGGCTGAGCCCTGAGCAGCGCGCTGAGGATATGGTCAAGCATCTGCGGCTGGATCAGCAGGCAGGCCTTGTGCTGAACACCCTGTTCAACAGCCCTGTGGTGCCCACCCGTGCCGAGGCCACCAACGCCGAAGGCAAGCTGGAGCTGGGCAAGATCTACAAGCACCACAACCCCGGTGAAAAGCCCATGCCCGGCCCTCTGCCCGGCATGACCGTCAGCATTGATGACAGTCACGTTCTGGAAAAGCACATTGCCGCCGGTGTTTACCGCGGTGACATGCGCTGCGAGGCCGGCATGGTGGCCCTGTACCACAACGCCGGCACCCAGATGCTGGAATACGAGGCCTGCAAGGGCGGCGTGGCCATTCCGTACTCCCTCCACACCAACCCCATCAACATCGGTTACCCGGACTCTCTGGGCATCGGCGCGGCTGTCATTGGCGACGGCAACACCGACATGGTCTATGAGATGGCCCAGACCGACCGCAAGATGATGAAGGCCGAGGGCCTGAACATCATGTACGGCCCTCAGGTCGATGTGACCTCTGACCCCCGCTGGCCCCGTACCTCCGGTACTTACGGCGAGCGTCCCGATGTCACCAGCGATATTGCCGAGGCTCTGGTCAAGGGCTATCAGGATGGCGACAACGGCCTGAACGAGGGTTCTGTTGTTCTGACCATCAAGCACTTCCCCGGCGATGCCCCCTCTGAGAATGGCTTTGAGCCCCATGTGCCCATCGGCCAGTGGCGCATCTACCGCACCCCCGGCTCTATGGAAAAGTATCATCTGCCCCCGTTCCAGCGCGCCTTTGACCACAAGGTCTCTTCCATCATGCCGGACTACTCCCGCATTGCCACCGATGGCCGTGCTGTGCCCCAGACCTACCGGGGCGAGGTGACCAGCACCGAGGAAGTGCCCAGCGCTTACAGCAAGGAGCTGATCACCGATCTGGCCCGGAACAAGATGGGCTTTGACGGCTATGTCAACTCTGACTCCGGCATCACCACCGTTCAGATCTACGGCGTGGAGAACCTCACCGAGCCCGAGCGCTACGCCAAGGCCATCTCTGCCGGTACCGATGTCATCGGCGGCAACACCGACCCCGAGAACATCGTCAAGGCTGTGGAGGACGGTCTGCTGCCCAAGGCAGATCTGGACCGCGCCAGCTACAACCGTCTGCTGAGCCTGTTCCGCACCAAGCGGGTGGATAACCCCTACCTCGACCCCGACAAGGCCGATCAGGCCCGCGTGGACAACTTCGATGGTGCCAAGAAGAAGGCTTACGAGGCCAACCAGAAGGCCGTTGTTCTGGTCAAGAACCACGAGAAGCTCCTGCCTCTGGCCAAGAGCCAGAAGGTCTGCATCGTTACCTTCAAGGGTGTGGACTCCGGCTTTGCACAGATGGCACAGGCTATGGGTGCCGGTCTGGGCAACACGGACGAGGATGCCGCTCTGCGCAAGACCCTGACGGAAGCCTTTGAGAAGAAGGGCTACACTGTGGTGGCCACCCCGGAGGAAGCCGATGTGCTCTACCTGCACGTCTGGCCCATCAGCAACGGTCTGGTGTTCAACCAGTACGCAATGCCCGTCATCGAGATGGGCGAGATCGTCACTGACGAGCGCGAGCGCAACAAGAGCCAGAAAAAGACCGGCAACAAGGTCACCGTTGTCACCCTGAAGGACGTGGAGAAGATCAAGGAACTGGCCGATGCCATCCATGCCCGCGGCGGCAAGGTGGTTGGCACCTGCGTGGTCTGCAACCCCTGGCTGCTGGACAAGCTGGAGCCCTACTGCGACGCACTGACCATCCAGTACACCGTCAGCGCCGTTGCCCTGAACAACGCCCTGAACGCTCAGGTCGATGTCATCAGCGGCGACTTTGCCCCCACCGGCAAGCTGAGCCTGACCATGGTCTCTGACCCCGCCGTTATCGCCATCACCGAGCAGGAGATCGACGGTGTGGTGCGCGAGATCTGCGCCTCTCCCAACGACGTGCCCGGCTACGATAAGGATCAGTACATCGATCCCGCCATCCTCGCCAACGTCAAGGGCGGCAGCTATGCCTACTGCGATGCCGACGGCAACTACTACCGCAGCGGCTTCGGTCTGAATTACTAATTCCCGTTAACGAAAAAAGAGCGATACAGCGTTTGCTGTATCGCTCTTTTTATTTACTGTTTTTCAAATTCCGCGGCGATCTCAGTCAGCAGTCTGCGGATGGGCAGGTGCTGAGGGCAGACCTTTTCGCACCTGCCGCACTGGATGCAGTCAGATGCCCGGCGGCCTGCGCCGGTATAGACATTATTATAGTAAAAGTCGGCGTTCCAGTCGTGATAGATCTGCTTGGTGTTCATTACGGCGAACAGGTCGGGGATGGCGATCTGCCTGGGGCAGCCGTCGGTGCAGTAGCGGCAGGCGGTGCAGGGGATCAGGTTCATGGCGCGGAAGATCCGCTGCACCTTCTTCACGGCTTCCAGCTCGGTCTCGTTCAGGGGCTGGAAGTCCTTCATGTAGCTGAGGTTATCCTGCATCTGCTCCATGCTGCTCATGCCGGAGAGCACCATCATCATGCCGGGGAAGCCCGCCGCAAAGCGGATGGCGTAGCTGGCTGGGCTGCCGCCGTGCAGCTCGTCCAGCACCTTCCGGGCCTCTTCGGGCAGGTTGACCAGGTTGCCGCCCTTCACAGGCTCCATGACCAGCACGGGCTTGCCGTGCCTGCGGCAGACTTCATAGCACTTGCGGCTCTGCACGGCGGGGTCGTCGTAGTCCACATAGTTGAACTGGATCTGCACCACCTCGATCTCCGGGTAGTCGGTCAGGATCTGCTCCAGTACCTCGGCATGGTCGTGGAAGGAGATGCCCACATGCTTGATTTTGCCCTCGGCCTTCAGCGCAAAAGCGGTCTCATAGGCCCGGCATTTTTTGAAATGCTGGTAAAACGTTGCACTCTGGGCGTGCATCAGGTAGAAATCAAAAAAGTCCACACCGCAGGCTTCCAGCTGGCTCTGGAAAAAGGGACGGATGTCAGCCTCAGTTTTGAAGAAGCTGCCGGTCAGCTTGTCGGTCAGGATGTAGCTGTCACGGGGGTGGCGGCTGGTCAGGCAGGCCTTCAGCGCCGTCTCGCTCCGGCCCTGAAGGTAGCCGTGGGCCGTATCGAAGTAGTTGAAGCCCTGCTCCAGAAAATAATCGACCATCCGGCTGGTTTCGGCCAGATCGATCTCACCATCCTTCATGGGCAGGCGCATACAGCCGAAACCGAAATTTTTCTTGATGTTTTCCATGTCCAATACTCCTCTCGTGTGCAAGGGCGGAGTGCACTCCATAACCCGGATACGACAAAAAAAGACATCCGAAGTGTTCGGATGTCTTTTGGTTGGGGATGAGAGAATCGAACTCCCACAAGTAGAGTCAGAGTCTACCGCACTACCACTATGCAAATCCCCATCAGCTTGGGTCTGTCTTGCGGGGTGAGCCGCTCAACGTGTGCTATTATACGGAAAAAGCGCCGCTTTGTCAAGCACTTTTTTGAAATTTTTTGCAGAAACCGGAAAAAAGACGCACTTTCGCGGGAGTTCTTGCAGGCTGCTTGATTCCGTCATCCTTCTCATGCTCTTTGCATATACTGGAAATCAGAAGAAGCAAAGACGCACAAAGAGGAGGAACTGCTATGACCCAGACCACGCAAAAGGAAAAGACCCTGCTTTCGCCCCGCATCCCGCGGGACACCGAACACGAGCGCTACCACCCGGAGCTGGAGGAGGAGCTGAAAGAGTGCCTGTTCTGCCTGCACCGGAACGAGATGATGTTCGACCTTGAGGTGGACACCGACCTCATCGAGCAGCACATCTATGAGCGGCAGGCCCTTCTGGCCCGCTACCGGTACTTGCTGGGAAAAGCCCGGGAGCTGGGGCTGCATACAATATTGGAAAAGTATCAGCCGGTGGGGTAAGGCTTCGTCTTTGTACAACCTACAAAATACTGCCCACAGAAGATGCGACAAAAATCTTGACAGAATCCCTGAACCGTGCTATCCTATATCAAGATAACATTGCGCAGGTGGTTCTGCGTATCAACTATTTGGAGCTAGAGAGGTTTTTAATTATGGAACGTATTAAGACGATCGCTACTCGTGACCTGACCAAGAGCGTTGTGACCGGTGGCTGCGGCGAGTGCCAGACTTCCTGCCAGTCTGCCTGCAAGACTTCCTGCGGCGTGGCTAACCAGAAGTGCGAGAACAGCAACAAGTAATTTCTGCAAATCGGATGCCGCCTTTGCCGGGCGGCATTTTTTTATGTTACAATGGAATGGAGAATAAAATGGTACATCAGTATCAATTGAACGGCTATAACATCGTGCTGGATACCTGCAGCGGCTCGGTGCATGTGGTGGATGAGGTGGCGTATGATGTCATTGCCATGTACCCCGACCACACCGCCGACGAGATCGTTGCCGCCATGATGGCAAAGTACGGCGACCGTGAGGACGTGACCGAGGCCGACCTGCGCCAGTGCATCGATGACGTGGCAAGCCTGAAGGAATCCGGCAAGCTGTGGAGCCCCGATACCTATGAGAACCTCGCGTTCGATTTCAAGAACCGCAACACCGTGGTCAAGGCGCTTTGCCTCCACGTCGCCCACACCTGCAACCTTAACTGCTCCTATTGCTTCGCCTCGCAGGGCCGCTATCAGGGCGACCGCGCCCTGATGAGCTTCGAGGTGGGCAAGCGTGCAATGGATTTCCTCATTGAGAATTCCGGCAGCCGCCGCAACCTCGAGGTGGACTTCTTCGGCGGCGAGCCTCTGATGAACTTTGATATGGTCAAGAAGCTGGTGGCCTACTGCCGTGAGCAGGAGAAGATCCACAATAAGAACTTCCGCTTCACCATGACCACCAACGGCATGCTCATTGACGATGATGTCATCGACTTCTGCAACAAGGAGTGCCACAACGTGGTCCTGAGCCTGGACGGCCGCAAGGAAGTCCACGACCGCTTCCGCAAGGACTACGCCGGCCATGGCAGCTACGATGCCATTGTGCCCAAGTTCCAGGAGTTTGTGAAGAAGCGCGGTGATAAGGGCTATTACATGCGCGGCACCTTTACCCACTACAACACCGACTTCACCAACGATATCTTCCACATGGCAGATCTGGGCTTTACCGAGCTGAGCATGGAGCCCGTGGTCTGCGACCCCAGTGACCCCAGCGCTCTGACCGAGGCAGATCTGCCCATCCTGAAGGAGCAGTATGAGATCCTGGCCAAGGAGATGATCAAGCGGAACCGTGAGGGCCGCGGCTTCACCTTCTACCACTACATGATCGACCTGACCGGCGGCCCCTGCATCTACAAGCGCATTTCGGGCTGCGGCTCCGGCACCGAGTACATGGCTGTGACCCCCTGGGGCGATCTGTATCCCTGCCACCAGTTCGTGGGCGATCCCAAGTACCTGATGGGCGATATCTGGAAGGGTGTCACCAACACGGCAGTCCGGGACGAGTTCAAGCACTGCAACGCCTACGCCCGCAAGGAGTGCCAGGACTGCTGGGCAAAGCTCTACTGCTCCGGCGGCTGTGCAGCCAACTCCTATCACGCAACCGGCAGCATTACCGGCGTGTACGAGTACGGTTGTGAGCTGTTCCGCAAGCGGATGGAGTGCGCCATTATGATCCAGGTGGCTCAGAATCAGGAGCTGGCTGCACAGGGCATCGAAGTGCCCATCCAGCTGGGCTCTACCTGCAATGCCTGCGCCGACGGCGAGGCCTGCGAATAAATGACCACCCCCATCGTCGATTTTGTGCGGCAGTACGCCCAGTCCGGCACCGCCCGGCTCCACATGCCGGGGCATAAGGGGCAGAGCCTGCTGGGCTGTGAGCCGTGGGATATCACCGAGATCCGGGGGGCCGATGAGCTGTACGAAGCCGAGGGCATCATCGCCCAGAGCGAGGCCAACGCCACGCAGCTCTTCGGCACTGCCCGCACCTATTACAGCACCGAGGGCAGCAGCCAGTGCATCCGGGCCATGCTCTGCCTTGCTATGCAGGGTGCGCCCCGCACCGGCAAGCGCCCGGTGCTGCTGGCGGCCCGCAATGCCCACAAAGCCCTGCTCTATGCAGCGGCTCTGCTGGACTTCGACATCCGGTGGCTCTGGCCTGCACCGGAGGATACCGGCGCGCTGTGCAGCTGCCCGGTAACGGTGCAGGCCCTTTCTGCCGCCCTTGAGGAGCTGGCAGGGCAGGGGAGAACACCCTTCGGCGTTTACCTGACCAGCCCGGATTATCTGGGCGGGATGCAGGACATCGCGGCCCTCTCTGCCGTCTGCGATGCTCACGGCGTGCCCCTGCTGGTGGATAACGCCCACGGGGCCTACCTGCGCTTCCTGCCCGGCGGGAGCCGCCACCCCATCGACCTGGGCGCGGCGGCCTGCTGTGACTCTGGCCACAAGACCCTGCCGGTGCTCACCGGGGGAGCCTACCTGCATCTGGGCCCCAAGGCCCCCGTGCAGGAGGAAGGTACCGTGCGCAGCGCGCTGGCGCTGTTCGGCTCCACCAGCCCGTCTTATCTGATCCTGCAGTCTCTCGATGCCTGCAACCGGCTGCTTTTCACCGATTACCCGGCACGCCTGCAGGAGTGCTGTGACCGGCTGGCCGTTCTGCGTGCCCGCCTGAACGCGCTGGCTGCCGCACAGGGCACGGCCCTGCCGCTGGCACTGGACGGTCCCGCCCGGGAACCCATGAAGCTGACGCTGGATGCGGCGGCGCTGGGCCTGACCGGGCAGGCACTGGCCGACCATCTGCGGCAAAACGGGATGGAGTGCGAATATGCCGACCCCCGCTACCTTGTGCTGATGTTCACCCCGGAGAACCCGGCGGAGGACATGGCCCGGCTGGAAGCGGCTCTGGCAGAACTCTGTGCGCGGGGCATCCCCCGGCAGAACCCCCTGCCGAGCACCGGGAGGCATTCTGTGCGCTGGCCCGGCAGGCAGAACCGCGCCTGACCGTGCGGCAGGCCGTGTTTGCCCCGCAGGAGACCATCCCGGCAGGGTCTGCGCTGGGCAGGGTCTGCGCTCTGCCCACTGTGTCCTGCCCGCCCGCCATCCCCATTGTCGTCAGCGGCGAGGTGATCGGCCCGGCGGCGCTGGAGCTTTTCGCAGCCTACGGCGTGGAGACGGTCTCGGTGGTGAAACCGGAAAAATTTTGAAAAATCAGGGCGGATCTGCAAGATTCTGCGGCTCTGAAACGTATGAAAGATAGAACAGAGAACATAACCCCTATTCTATGCGGTAATCTGAGGTGTTCCAATGAAAATTCTTCTTGCATCAGATACATGGTCCCCAATGGTCAACGGTGTGGTGCGCTCGGTGGAGCTGCTGTACCACCAGCTGCTGGCACTGGGCCATGACGTTCGGGTGGTGACCCTTGCCCAGAATGGCCATTCCCATGAGGAAAACGGCATCCTGTATGTGGGCAGCATCAGCGCGGAGCGGGTCTACCCGGGCGTGCGGATCAGTGCGGCGGGCGCTCTGCCCATCTCCCACTGGCTGGACGAGCTGGAAGCCTGGGGCCCGGAGGTCATCCATACGCAAAGCGAGTTTTCTACCTTTATGCTGGCACAGCGGGTGGCCCGCCGGTGCCACTGCCCGGTGGTACATACTTACCATACTGTCTACGAGGATTATACCCAGTACCTTTTCTTCAGTGAGCGTCTGGGCCGGATGACCGCCGAAAAGGCCACCCGCATCCTCTCGGGCTATTGCTCCCTCATGCTGGCCCCCACCGAAAAGGTGCGCGCCATGCTCAACCGCTACGGGGTCAGCTGCCCGGTGGTCACAGTGCCCACCGGCATCGACCTGACCGCCTTTGGCCCGGCGAAGGACAACGGCGAGGAAAAGGCCCGGATGCGGGCAGAGCTGGGCATCCCGGAAGGGGATACCGTCCTGCTCTCGCTGGGCCGTCTGGCTGCCGAGAAGAACCACGCCCAGCTGGTGCGTCTGCTGGCCGCGCAGCCGGAGGAAAACCGCCCGTGGCTGGTGTTCGTGGGCGACGGCCCCGCCCGGCCTGACCTGGAAGCACTGACAAAGGAGCTGAAGCTGACCGACCGTGTCCGCTTTGTGGGCATGGTCAAGCCCGATGAGGTGCCCCGGTGGTACCGCGTGGGCGATATCTTCGTCAGCGCCTCCCAGAGCGAGACCCAGGGCCTGACCTACTTCGAGGGCATGGCCTGTGGTCTGCCGGTGCTCTGCCGTGCGGACCCCTGCCTGGATGGCGTGGTGGAAAACGGCTTCAACGGCTGGCAGTGGAAGGACGAAGCCGAGTTTGCATCGGCACTGAACACCATCATCTCGGACCCCGCCCTGCGTGGGCAGCTGCACCAGAACGCTCTGGCCACCGCCGCCCGCTACTCGGCAGAGCATTTCGCTCAGCAGGTGCTGGATGCTTACCAGCAGGCCATTGCGCTGAAGCGGTACGAGTCTGAACACAAAAGCATCCTCAGCTGGGTGTGATCCCAATCCCCAAAGAATCCAGAAAAAGCAGCAGCGCCCTGTCTCCCGCAATGGGAAACAGGGCGCTGCTTTTTGCGCATCCGTTATTCGATGCCGGTCACCTTGTAGTCCTGATCCTCAACAGCCTTCTTCAGGTCTGCGTCGGAAACTTCGGCGTTCAGGGTGACGATGGCGGTGCCGGCCTCGTGACTCACGACGGCCTCGTCCACCTCGGGCAGGGCTTCCAGTGCCTTTTTCACGCGGGCTTCACAGTGGCAGCACATCATACCTTCAACATGCAGGGTCTTTTTCATGGCATTGTCCTCCTTGACAACGGGAGCCGAAACGGGTTCGGCAGTATTTTCAGCCGCTGCAGGCTGCACGGGGGCAGCGGGCAGGGCGGCAGACTTGGGTTTGCGGTCGTGTTTGGCGCTGTGCAGATCGAACAGGTTCAGCCGCAGGGCGTTGCTCACGACGCAGAAGCTGGACAGGCTCATGGCAGCAGCACCGAACATGGGGTTCAGGGTCAGGCCGAAGGGGATGAACAGACCAGCCGCCAGCGGGATGCCGATGATGTTGTAGATGAATGCCCAGAACAGGTTCTCGTGGATGTTCCGCAGGGTGGCGCGGCTGAGCCGGATGGCGGCGGGCACATCGGAGAGCCGGGAGTTCATCAGGACCACATCGGCCGCGTCAATGGCAACATCGGTGCCGGCACCGATGGCGATGCCGGTGTCCGCGCGGGTCAGGGCGGGGGCATCGTTGATGCCGTCGCCCACCATGGCCACCTTGCCGCTCTCCTGCAGCTGGCGGATCACGGCCTCCTTGCCGTCGGGCAGAACGCCTGCAATGACCTCGTCCACGCCCGCCTGCCGGCCAATGGCATCGGCGGTGCGCTGGTTGTCGCCGGTGAGCATCACGACCCGGATGCCCATGTTCTGCAGCTGACGGATGGCTTCGGGGGCTGTCCTCCTTGATGGTGTCGGCCACAGCGATAACGCCCAGCAGACGGCCTGCGCCGCCGAAGAAGAGGGGAGTCTTGCCCTCAGCGGCCAGCCGGGCGGCTTCGGCCTGGAGTTCGGCGGGTACGGATGCCTTGGTGGCGATGAACTCCGCATTGCCGCCGTAGATCTCCATGCCGTCCAGCCGGGCGGAAAGGCCATTGCCGGGCAGGGCGGCAAAATCGGTCACATCGGGGCAGGCGATGGTCTCGGTCTCGGCATAGGCCAGCACTGCCTTGGCCAGCGGGTGCTCGCTCTTCTGCTCCAGCGAGGCTGCCAGCGTCAGCAGCTCACTCTCGGAAACGCCCTCCGCGGGCAGGATGTCAGTGACCCGGGGCTCGCCGCTGGTGATGGTGCCGGTCTTGTCCAGCGCCACGATCTGGGTACGGCCTGCAGCTTCCAGCGAGGCGGCGGTCTTGAACAGGATGCCGTTCCTGGCCCCCAGACCGTTGCCCACCATGATGGCCACAGGCGTTGCCAGACCCAGCGCGCAGGGGCAGCTGATGACCAGCACCGAGATGCCCCGGGCCAGCGCATAGCCGAACTCCCGGCCCAGCAGCAGCCAGACAAGGGTGGTCAGCACCGAAATGGAGATGACCGCGGGCACGAAGAATCCGGAAACGGTATCGGCGATCTTGGCAATGGGGGCCTTGGTGGCGGCGGCATCGCTGACCATCCGGATGATCTGGGCCAGCGTGGTATCCTCGCCCACACGGGTGGCTTCACACTTCAGGAAACCGGACTGGTTGGTGGTGGCGGCGCTGACCTTGTCTCCCGCAGCCTTGTCCACCGGGATGCTCTCGCCGGTCAGGGCGCTCTCATTCACGGCGCTGGAACCTTCCAGCACAAGGCCGTCCACCGGGATGTTCTCACCGGGGCGCACCACAAAGAGGTCGCCCTTTTTCACCTGTGCAATGGGCACAGTCACTTCGGCCCCCTCCCGCAGCAGGGTGGCGGTCTGGGGTGCCAGCTTCATCAGGCTTTTGAGCGCGTCGGTGGTCTTGCCCTTGGAGCGGGCCTCCAGCATTTTGCCCACGGTGATCAGGGTCAGGATCATGGCGGCAGATTCAAAGTAGAGCTCCATCATGTAGTGCATGACGAGCGCGTCGCTGCCGTCCACTTGGGCGCGGGTCATGGCGAACAGGGCGTAGGTGCTCCAGAGAAAGCTGGCCGAGGAACCCAGCGCCACCAGTGTATCCATGTTGGGGGCACGGTGGAGCAGGCCCTTGAAGCCGCTGATGAAGAACTTCTGGTTGATGACCATTACGATGCCCGCCAGCAGCAGCTGGACCAGACCCATGGCAACGTGGTTGCCGTCGAACCAGTGGGGGAGCGGCCAGCCCCACATCATGTGGCCCATCGAAAATACATCAGCACCGCCAGAAAGACCAGTGATGCGATGAGCCGTTTCTTCAGTCTGGGTGTTTCGTGGTCAGCCAGGGCATCCAGCTCGGCGCTGGGGGTCTCGGCGGCAGCAGCCTTGGGGCTTGCGCCGTAGCCCGCCTCCTGCACTGCCTTGACGATGGCCGAGGCGCTGGCGGTGCCCTCCACTCCCATGGAGTTGGTCAGCAGGCTCACCGAGCAGCTGGTCACGCCGGGCACAGCTTTTACGGCCTTTTCCACCCGGGCAGAGCAGGCCGTGCAGCTCATGCCCGTAACAGTATACTGTTCCATTGTTTCCCTCCGATAAAAAACGCTGCGTGGATGGGATCAAACGAGCTTGTTCAGGATCCACAAAAACTCCTGCAGCTTCTCCTCACCGCCGTTTTTCAGGTCCTCAGCCACGCAGGTGCTCAGGTGCTGGTCGATCAGCTCCCGGGTAAAACCGTTCAGGGCGCTTCTGGCGGCAGCGGCCTGCACCAGAATATCCGTGCAGTACACGTCCTTTTCCACCATGCTCCGGATGCCCCGGATCTGGCCCTCGATGCGGTTCAGCCGGGTGATGAGGTGCTTGTACTCCTCCTCGGTGCGCTGCTTGTGGCGGCAGCTGCAGCCGGTGCTTCCCTCAGCTGGGGCACAGCAGGGCTCTTTTGCCGGGGCGGGGGAGCAGTGGGGGCAGCTTCCCTCCGGGATCTTGTTCACATCGCTCATGTCTATTCTCCTTCCATTACCCCTTGGGGGTATCTTACTCCATAACTGCATTATAGCACGGCGGTCCTGTTTCTGCAAGTAGGGCTGGGGGGTATTATTGTGAATTTTTTATGAACACAGAAGATAAAACAAAAGGCCCTGCGCCCCAAACGGGGAACAGAGCCTTTGAAGCATCCAAAACGATCAGTAGGCGAATCTGCGCATAAAGGCAAGGTCGCTTGCGGCGCGGGCGGGCACAGCTTCCTCCCGCAGCACGGGCAGGGAAGCCTGCGGCATCTGCCGCAGCATCTCAAAGCCGCCGGCGTAGTCCACACAGGAATCCTCCAGGCTGGTGGAGTAGAGGGTGCCGTCCGGCTTGAAGTTCTGACCCTTGAAGTGGACGGCCACGATTTTGTCGCCGTACCAGCTGCCAACTTTGTCCCAGAGGCGGCGCTGTGCGTCCACAGACGCGGCCTCCGGGCCCACATAGTTGGCAAAATCGCAGATGACCCGCAGGTTGGGGCTGGCGATGGTGTCCAGCACCATCTTGACGGCCTCGGGGGTGTTCATGGCGTGGTAATAGACGCACTCCACCGCGAAGAGCACACCCTGCTCCTCGCAGACGGGCAGGATCTCGCCCAGGCTGCGAAGGAGCGCTTCCTGCGCCTCCTTCCGGGTCACACCGGGCTGCTTGGCCATGTTGGTGGTCTCGCTGCCCATGCAGCCTGCACCCAGTGCCTTGGCAACGGGGATCTGGCTCAGCACCTTTGCCACCTCGGCACGGCGCTTATCCTCGTCGGCATAGCTCAGCTCCACATAGGTGCCGTCTACAGCAATGCCCACGCCGGAAGCTGCCGCAGCCGCTCTTGCCCGCTCCACCAGCGCAGGGGTCACATCGGCATAGCTCTTTACGCCCTCCACCGCCTTGGGAAAGGCCAGCTGGGTGCAGGCAAAGCCTGCCTGCCCGATGGAGGAAAAGAGGGTCTCGGGGTCATGGCGGCCAAAATCGTGGCCGCGCGCACCAAGAATGAATTCAGGCATCCTCCACCTCCATCAGCCGAACACACGGGCGGCAAAGAGATTCAGCTCCTTGCCCCACCAGTACCAGTCGTGGGAGACATCGCTGCCCCACACTTCCAGATGCACGGGCAGGCCGCAGTCGGTCAGTGCATCGGCCATGGCCTGGGTGTCCACCAGCGCGTCGCCCTCGTAGCTGCCCTGACCGGCACAGAGGAGAAGGGCATTCTCCTCAGCCTTTGCCAGCAGCTTCTTGTCCACAAGGCCGTCCTCTGCCAGATAGGCCAGGGGGGCATTGCGCAGGACCAGGTCATCTGCTGCATTGCCCAGGAAACGGCGCACATCGTACAGGCCGGAAAGGCCGATGGCACCCGCGAACACCTCGGGGCGGCGCAGGCGGCAGTTCACGGCCTGATAGGCGCCGGTGTCCACGCCCACTGCCCAGAGCAGGGGGTCCTTTTTGGCACCGTTCAGGGTCAGGATGCGGGGAGCCAGCTCGCTTGTCAGGTAATTGAAATACTTTTCCTGCATCTCGGCCCGGCGGCGGGGAGCGGAATTCCCGGCCAGCAGGCTCTCGCCGTCAATGCTGTCGGCGCAGAAGAGCTGTACCTTGCCCTCATGCAGCAGCGGGGCAATGGCATCGGGCATCCCGTTGTTCTCCCAGTCGTAAAAGCGGCCGCCCCGGGCGGGCAGTGCCAGCACCGGCGTACCGGCATGGCCGTAGACCTTGAACTCCATGTCGCGGCCCAGCATCCGGCTCCATTCCTTATAATACGTCCCTTGGATCATGGCAGCATCCTCCTGTTGTCACACAAATTGATTGCGCTGGGGGTCATAGGCGTACCCCACAGCGGAAAGCCTGGCACACAGCGCGGCCTTGTCCTCGTCCAGATCCTCGCACAGCGCGTCCAGAGTGGGGTAGAAGTCCCGCAGCTTCAGGTTGATCATGCTCAGCAGCATGATCGGGTCATTTGGCAGAGCCATCGTCGATCCCTCCAGAAGATAACAAAAAAGCCGGCCACTCGACAAAGTGACCGGCAGATGCAGCTACTTAGACAGCGCGGGTAACCTTGCCAGCGCGCAGGCAGCGAGAGCATGCGTAGATATACTTGGGAGAGCCTTCCACGACCGCCTTGACACGACGGACATTCGGCTTCCAGGTACGGTTGGAACGGCGATGAGAGTGGGAAACCTTGATACCAAAGGTAACACCCTTGCCGCAGCATTCACACTTAGCCATGGTACTTGCACCTCCTACAGTGAAGTATGGAATTCAAAATAATCAGCTTGACTATTTTACCAGAGATGCGGAGAAAAAGCAAAGTAAATTTGATTTTTTCCGCAACTTTTTTTTTCTTGCGGGGCCAAACCCTTGCCCCAAAAGCGAAAAAATAGTACAATAGGATAAAATCCAACTGAGGGAGAAACGAATGACCGCACAAGGAATGTATTATCTCATCCGGGCACTGGTGACCCTGATCGCCATCCCGTTCCATGAGGCGGGCCACGCGCTGGCCGCCTGGCTGCTGGGCGACCCCACCGCAAAGCGGGAGGGCCGCATCAGCCTGAACCCGTTCCGCCACTTTGACCTCGTGGGCACCCTCTGCATGATCTTTGCCGGGGTGGGCTGGGCAAAGCCTGTTTCCACCGACCCCCGCAATTTCAAAAACCCCAAGTGGGGCATGGCCCTCACCGCGCTGGCAGGCCCGGCGGCCAACCTGCTGCTGGCCTACCTCGGCATGGTGGCGTGGAAGATTCTGTATTATTGGGCCCCCACCACCATGATCACGATTTTCGCAGCCCGCTTCCTCCAATACTTAGTGATGATGGATGTGGGCCTTGCGGTGTTCAACCTCATCCCCATCCCGCCGCTGGACGGCAGCCGCATCCTGTTGGTGGTGCTGCCCCAGCGCATCTACTTCCAGATCATGCGGTACGAGCGCGTCATCTTCGTCATCCTGCTGGCGGCTGTCTGGGCCGGTGTGCTGGATGGCGTGCTGGGCACCTTCAATGATGTGGTCTGGGATCTGCTGGATCTCGGCACCGGCTACATCGACCAGATCGCCTATTCTGCGTATTATGCAACCATCGGGACGGTGATCTGAGTGGCAGAAGAACTGACCTTCCGTCTGGAGGATTTTGAGGGCCCGCTGGAGCTGCTGCTTACGCTGGTGCAGAAGCACAAGATGGACCTGCACAACATCCCCATCCTCGAGCTTATCGACCAGTACACCCGCGCGGTGGAATCGGCCGAGAGCACCGACCCTGAAATTTCCAGCTCCTTCATCGAGATGGCAGCCCACCTCGTGGAGATGAAGAGCTATCTGCTGCTGCCCCGGAGCACCGAGGGCGAGCGAATGAAGCAGGAGCTCACCGGCCAGCTCATTGAATATGACCAGTGCCGCCGGATGGCCGCCCGTCTGCGGGAGCGGGGAGAGGAATATACCGTGTTCGTGCGCACCCCGGCCCGGCTGGAATGGGACAACACCTATGATCTCTTCCATGTCGCCGCAGGTGCTGGCAGACTGCTGGCAGGCCCTGATGGGGCGCACCACCGTCCGCAAAATGCCCACCCAGCAGCAGTTCGAGCCGCTGGTGTCAGCCCCGCAGGTGTCGGTGAGCAGCCGGGTGGTGTACATCCTGCGCCAGCTCATTGCAGGCGGTGCGAAAAAGATGGACCAGCTGTTTTCCCGCCGCCAGACCCGGGGGGCCAACGTGGCCACCTTTCTGGCTCTGCTGGAGCTGGTGCGCGGCGGCCGTGTGACGCTTGGCCCGGAGGGCGAGCTGAAGATGCGCCGGGGACGCATTGACCGCACAAAGGAGGAGCAATGAATCAGAAACAAATTCGTGCCGCAGTGGAAGCAATGCTCTTTGCCTACGCGGAGCCCATCGGAGCCGACAAGCTGGCCCAGGCGCTGCAGCTGCCCACCGCCAGCGTGGAATCTGCGCTGGAAGCACTGCACGAGCGCTGCCAGAAAGAGGACAGCGGCCTGTGCCTGCTCCACCTGAACACCCACTGGCAGCTGGCCACCAAGACCGATTTTGCGGAGTGCGTCCGCCGGGTGCTGGACACCCGCCGCTCCATCCCGCTGGGCCCGGCGGCCATGGAGACCCTGACCGTCATCGCCTACAACCAGCCTGTCTCCCGCGCCTTCATCGAGCAGGTGCGCGGTGTGGATTCCTCCTCCAGTGTGTCGGGCCTGCTGGAAAAGGGGCTCATTGAAGAAGCAGGCCGTCTCGATCTGCCCGGCAGACCGGTGGCTTTCCGCACCACGGACGTGTTCCTGCGGTGCTTTGGCCTGTCCAGTCTGGAAGATCTGCCCCCGGTGCGGGGCACGGAAAGTGAGGCGGCCCAATGAGCGTCCTGTGGAGTGTTCTCGCTGGTATCGGTACGGTGCTGCTGTTCCTCTTAAAAGGAGTGGGCATCCTGCTGCTGGTGGTGCTGGTGTTGGGTCTGCTGCTCATGTTCTGCCCCTTCTGCGCCGATGTGCAGTGGGCGGAGGGCATCTTTCAGGTAAAGGCCGGTGCACTGGGCATTACCTTCCCGGTGTTCCGGTATCCCGCGCCGGAAAAGCCTGAGAAAAAAGAAAAAAAGAAGAAAGCGTCCGGCGCACAGAAGCCCCAAAAAGGAAGCCCCGCCCCGCCAGAAGGCGAAGCTGACCCTGCAGATCGTCTGCACCATCTTAAAAGGGGCGGGAAAGCTTACCCGGGCCATCATCGGCTCCCTGCGCTTCACCCGGATCGACGTTGTCCTCGGTGTCCGGGGCGAAGACCCTGCGCAGGCGGCCCGCACCTATGGCAAGCTGAACGCCTGGCTCTACCCGACGCTGGGTTTTCTGGACCGGTTCCTCTATCTGGACTTTGAGCAGCTCCGGCTCCTGCCGGATTTCGGCAGCGCCGAGCCTACCGTAAAGGATCACATCTCCTTCCGGGTCACGGCCCGGGCCTACGCCATTGTTTTCACGCTTCTGCGCGTTCTGTATGCGTTCTGGCGCGAAAAGGTACTGGACGTTTTTATCTAGCTCGGGTATAATAATTTTGTATGGTGCGTCCGCGTCCCGGCCCGTACAGGGCAGGGAAGTGGTTCCGTGGGAGCGGCGTTCCGCTCCCCGATATAGAAGTAAGGAGGCCGAATTTATGGCTGAGCATCCCATTCAAAACCTGATGAACGTTACGATGGACAAGATCCGTCAGATGGTGGATTCCAACACCATCGTCGGCAAGCCCATCACCACCGATGACGGCACCACCATCCTGCCGGTGTCCAAGGTGAGCTTCGGCTTTGCCTCTGCCGGCACCGATTTCGACGGCAAGAACGCCGCCAACAAGGATCTGTTCGGCGGCGGCTCCGGCGCGGGTGTCAACATCCAGCCCGTGGCATTCCTGGTGGTTAAGGATGGCTGCGTCCGCACCATCCAGCTCTCGATGGCACCAACACTGTGGACCGTGCCTTGACCATGATCCCCGAACTGGTGGAAAAGGTCAGCGCACTCATTAAAAAGGACGAGCCTGCTGCTCCTAAAAGTGAGCAGTAAAGGCCAGCGGGCAGCTTTCCCTCGCAAGTGAAACGGGCCATTCCATCGCCCGCCCTACTGCCTGCGGCAGCAGGGTCCCACCCCAGCGGACACTTGCTCAGGAAACTGCCCGCCGACCCTCAACACATCGCCGTAACTGCAAGCTTCCAACTTGCAGTTTTTTCAGCGCATGCTCCGGCGTGCGCTTTTGAGCGCCGGGAGGCGCACAAGGAGATTTTATTATGGCAGAAGAACGTATTCAGAAGATCATGGCCGAGCAGGGCCTGTGCTCCCGCCGCGCCGCCGAGCAGATCATCGCCGAGGGCCGCGTGAAGGTCAACGGCCACCCCGTGAAGGTGGGCGACAAGATGGATCCCAACCGCGATGTCCTCCATGTGGACGACGAGCGCATCTATATCCAGAAAAATCAGCAGATGTATTATCTGGCTCTGTACAAGCCCCGCGGCTATGTCACTACCGCCAGCGACGAGCTGGGCCGCAAGACGGTCATGGAGCTGGTCAGTGACATCCCGGCCCGCCTGTACCCCGTGGGCCGTCTCGATAAGGACAGCGAGGGCCTGCTGCTGATGACCAACGACGGCGCTTTCGCACAGGCTGTCACCCATCCGTCCGGCGGCATCTCCAAGCTCTACCGCGTCACCGTGCAGCCCCGGGCCGATGAGAGGCCCAGATCCTGAAGCTGAGCTCCGGCGTTGTTCTGGACGACGGCACCAAGACCATGCCCTGCGCCATCAACGTCGTCACCGACGAGCCGGGCCGCACCGTCATGGAGATGACCCTGAAAGAGGGCAAGAACCGCGAGATCCGCCGGATGTGCGAGGCCGTGGGCCTCGAGGTCGTCCGCCTGAAGCGGAACGCCGAGGGCGTCGTCAAGCTGGGAATGCTCAAGCCCGGCACCTACCGTGAGCTGACCAAGGCAGAGGTCAACGGTCTGCGTGCCGCCGCCGCCAAGGGCCGCGCCCAGACCCGCAGCGCATCGCTGCAGTCCAAGGCTGCCGCTCGCCGCCCCAAGGGCCCTGTGGGCAGCGGCAATGCCCCCGCAAAACGGAGAAAGTGATCGTTTTTTCAGCTTTCACGGCGCAAAAACCGTCTGATCCTGGAAAAGATTGTGAAATTTTTCCGCAAAATGGGCCTTTCAGCCCTTGTGAACGCTCTCAAAATAAGGTATAATGATACTAATTTTGAAAGCTCAAAATAAAAAGCTCAAAATAGAAAAGCAGGAGGTCTTACCATGGCTTCAAAGAGTACCAAAGGAGAAATCCTCGCCAAGTTTTTGATGACGGGGAATACACCGCTCTGTTTGCAGACGGTGCGGTGAGCGCTGCCAGCGGCTATGCTGCCGGTCAGCAGGCTTACGCTGTCTTCCAGAACGGCGAGGCTGTCTCCGTCAAGGACGTTGAGAAGAACATCAAGGTCCTCGAGCTGGCTGCTCAGACGGGCTGCCCGGTCGTCACCTTCTACGACTCCGTCGGCGCTAAGCTGGCTGAGGGTCTGGACGTTCTGACCGCCAGCGCCAAGCTGAACGCCACCATCGCCAAGGTTTCCGGTGTCATCCCCCAGATCGCAGTCGTCACCGGCGTGTGCGGCGGCACCAGCGCTCTGAGCGCTGCCAATGCAGACGTCTGCGTGATGGCAGAGGATGCAGAGCTGTTCTTCACCGCTCCCTTTACCGCTGCCGCCAAGGGCGACAAGGTCCCCGGCGCAGGCACTGCCGAGGCTGCTGCCAAGGCTGGTGTGGCTGCCATTGTGGCCGCCGACGCTGCCGAGGCTGCCGAGAAGGCTGCCCACATCGTGGGTCTGCTGCCTGCCAACAACCTGACCGGCCCGGCCATCTTCGAGTTCGAGCAGCCCACCAGCGTTCTGAGCGCCGGTGCTGCTCCCGAGAAAGCTGCTGCTGCCCTCATCGACAAGGACAGCGCCGTGGAGATGTACGCCGGTTTCGGCAAGCACGTCTACACCGCCTTCGCTACCATCGGCGGCAACGCCGTGGGTATCGTGGCCACCGGCAAGGAGCTGTGCCACAACTGCGTGGCCAAGGCTTCCCGCTTCGTCCGCCTGTGCGATGCATTCAGCGTGCCCGTGCTGACCATCGTGAACACCGAGGGCTTCGTTCCCAGCACTTCTGATGACATCGCCGGCGGCATCCGCGAGGCTGCCCGTCTGGCTGCTACCTATGCCGACGCTACCACCGCCAAGGTGGCTCTCATCGCCGGTAAGGCTGTCGGCCCCGTCTACACCGCACTGGCCGCTGCCGATCTGAAGATCGCTGTCAAGGGCTGCACCATCAGCGCTCTCGAGCCTTCCGCTGCCGTCTCCGTGCTGTACAAGGACGAGATCGACGCTTCCGACAACATCATTGCCGCTACCAACGCCAAGGCTGCCCAGTACACCGCTGAAGTGTGCAGCGCTGCCAACGCCGTTGCCGCCGGTGCCGCTGATATGACCTGCGAGGCTGCCAACGCCCGCGCAAGCGTCGTGGCCGCCTTCGAGCTGCTGAGCACCAAGCGTGCTGCCCGTCTGCCCAAGAAGCACGGCAACATGGCTCTGTAAGCGGTTCCGGAACGTAAACCGTACATCGAATCCATACATTGATTTTGTTCAGGAGGACTCTTCCATGAAGTACTACAATATTTCCGTCAATGGCGTTGCTTACAGCGTCTCTGTCGAGGAGACTGCTGCCGGCGCTGCACCCGTTGCAGCTCCCGCTGCTCCCGCCGCTCCCAAGGCTCCGGCTGCTCCCGCCGCTCCCAAGGCTGCTGCTCCCGCTGGTGCTGCCGGTGCCGTTACCGTCAAGGCTCCCATGCCCGGCAACATCCTGGATGTCAAGGTTGCAGCCGGTGCTTCCGTCAAGGCTGGCGACGTGCTGGTCATCCTCGAGGCTATGAAGATGGAGAACGAGATCGTTGCTCCTCAGGACGGCACGGTTGCTTCCGTCAATGTCAACAAGGGCGACACCGTCAACTCCGGTGACACTCTGGTTTCCATGAACTAAGAGAGAGGTGACAACAATGGCTAAAAAGCCCATCAAGATCACGGAAGTCGTCCTGCGCGATGCCCACCAGTCCCTGCTGGCCACCCGTATGACGATGGACGAGATGCGTCCCATCCTGCCCGAGATGGACAAGATCCCTTACTTCTCCGTCGAGTGCTGGGGCGGTGCGACCTTCGACAGCTGCATCCGCTTCCTCGATGAGGACCCCTGGGAGCGTCTGCGCATCCTGCGCAAGGAGCTGCCCCACCAGAAGCTGCAGATGCTGTTCCGCGGCCAGAACATGCTGGGCTACCGCCCCTACGCGGACGACGCCGTGGAGTACTTCGTGAAGAAGTCCGTTGCAAACGGCATCGACGTCATCCGCATCTTCGACGCACTGAACGACGCCCGCAACCTGCAGACCGCCATCAAGTCTGCCAACAAGGAAGGCGCACACGTTCAGGGCTGCATCAGCTACACCCTGAGCCCTGTCCACAACAACGAGTATTATGTCAAGTACGCAAAGACTCTGGAAGAGATGGGTGCAAACTCCATCTGCATCAAGGACATGGCCGGCCTGCTGACTCCCTACACCTGCTACGAGCTGGTCAAGGAGCTGAAGAACACCCTGTCCATTCCTGTGGACATCCACAGCCACTACACTGCCGGCTTGGCTTCTATGTCCCTGCTGAAGGGCATCGAGGCCGGTGCTGACATCGTTGATACCGCCATGAGCCCCCTGAGCGGCGGCACCAGCCACATGGCTACCGAGAGCCTCGTGGCCGCCCTGCAGGGCACCGATTACGACACCGGCCTCGACCTCAAGCAGCTGAATGTCGTGCGTGCTTACTTTGCAAAGCTGCGCGAAAAGTACATCGCCAACGGCCAGATCAGCCCCAAGTCTCTGGGCGTGGACGCCAACACCCTGCTGTATCAGGTGCCCGGCGGCATGTTCTCCAACATGCTCAAGCAGCTGAAGGATGCCGGTAAGGAAGATAAGCTGGACGAAGTGCTGGCCGAGATCCCCCGCGTTCGTGAGGACGCAGGCTATCCTCCGCTGGTCACCCCCACCAGCCAGATCGTCGGCACGCAGGCTGTGTTCAACGTCATCCTGGGCGAGCGCTACAAGATGTTCACCAAGGAGTTCAAGGGCCTGGTCCACCGGCGGGGATATAGAAGCCGAATGAAGGCTGAACTGTCAGCCACATCCAGCGGAAAGCCTTGTCGTTGTTCTGCTTGGCACTGCGGTAGAACAGCACGATGATCAGCAGGCCCAGCAGTGCAAAGGGGATGTTGCGCAGGATGCCCCATGTCAACGGGGTGTGGTTGGTCAGCCACTGGTTCTGCGGCATCATGCACAGCACGATGCGCACGGCGGAAAGGGCGTACACGGCAATGGTCAGATCCTTCTGCCCCTCGATCTGGTAGCGCTTGCGCCAGACGTAGTACAGCAGCACATAGAACACGGTCATGGTCACGGAGGTGATCCACTTGCCCAGACCCAGCGGCACGGCGTAGTTCTCCAGGCCGGTGGTGCACAGTGCCAGGGCACGGGGCACCAGATGGAAGGAGTCACCCGCGCCCAGTACCACGGCCATCAGGCCGAACAGGCGGAACTGGGTGCCAGCCTTGCTGCCGCGGATCATGCGGATGCCCACCGTGAGCACGGTGACCAGATAGAAGATGTCGAAAACAGTTTCAATAACAGCTCTCATACGTTTTTCTCCTTTATTTGTTTTGATTGCAGTTTTTTGATTTTATAGCGAACCGGCGCGGCAGAGCCGTACCGGAAGCATCGTAGGGAAAAGGGCTGGTGATAGTATGGTCTGCAGGGCGCAGAAACCAAATTGAACCATGTTCACATTGGGGCTTAAAAAACTCCCACAAGGCTGTGGGATGTTTTTTTACAATAAATGGTCCTGCGCATGATCTCCAGTACCGCAGAGGGGTCGAAGCTCTGCTGCACCACCGCAGAAAGCATGAGGGAGAACAGGATGCCCGCAAACTGCTCCGGGGTGAACTGCTCGGTAAAGGCGTCAGGACGGACTTTGGCATCGTGGCGCAGCACGTTGCACAAGGCGTCCAGGATGTGCTGCCAGGTCTGCCGCATCTGCTGCTTGCCATCGGCAGTATCCTGCCGCACAAAGCCAAGCGCGTGGTGGGTGAAGAAGCCGGGATATTGCTGACAGCCGTATTCCATCTGCCGGTACTCGTTTTCAGGATCTCCTCCTTGGACGTTGCCATCGGATTCATGTGACTACCTCCTCAACATGAACACTGTTCACGAAGCGTAGTATAGCGCTCTTTCTGCTCTTTGTCAAGGGGGTAAAATAGATTTTTTTCGCTGCATTGCTTGCAAAAAAAGGGGCGGCAGAGTAAAATATATAGTATATGTATCGTAACATGGGTCTGTGTGCCCCAAAGCGGATACATATACGAAGAATGTCCGCAGAAAACCCTTTGGAATACGAGGAAAAAAAGCATGATTTTGAGCATGACCGGTTTTGGCCGGGGGACTGCTGTATTGAATGGCCGCGAGATCACGGTGGAGCTGCGCAGCGTCAACTCCCGGTACTTTGAGTATTCTTCCCGGATGCCGCGCACCTGCAGCTATCTGGACAGCCGCCTGAAAAAGCAGCTCAACGAGCGTGTCACCCGCGGCAAGGTGGAGCTGAGCCTGACGGTGCAGACTGTGGATGCCGCCGATACCGTGGTGGTTGTGAATCAGGAGCTGGCCAAGAGCTACCAGCAGGCCCTGCGGGATCTGTCTGAGACGCTGGAGGTCAAGAACGATGTAACCGCCGGGATGATCGCCCGCTTTCCCGATGTGCTGACCACCCGCCACGCCGATGTGGATGAGGAGCAGCTGTGGGAGGATGTTTCCGCCGTGACAGCTCAGGCACTGGACCGCTTTGTGGAGATGCGCGCCGCCGAGGGTGCCAAGATGAAGGCCGACGTGGAGAGCCGCCTGTGCTTCCTCGAGGAGCGGGTGGGCAGGGTGGAGACCCTGAGCGCCGGCCGCGTCGAAGCCTACACCAACCGCCTCTACGAAAAGCTCAAGGTTATTCTGGAGGACCGCAACATCGACGATGCCCGCGTCCTGACCGAAGCCGCCATCTTCGGCGATAAGACCGCGGTGGACGAGGAGACCGTCCGTCTGCGCAGCCACATTGCCCAGTACCGCTCCATTCTGGAGCTGGACGAGCCGGTGGGCCGCAAGCTGGACTTCCTGACTCAGGAGCTGAACCGTGAGACCAACACCATCGGCTCCAAGTGTCAGGACCTGGACATCACCCGCACGGTGGTGGACATGAAGGCGGAGATCGAGAAGATCCGCGAACAGATCCAGAATCTGGAGTAAACCCTGAGATTCAGATGGTTCGGAGGAAAAGATGAAACTGATCAACATCGGCTTTGGCAATCTGGTCAGCGCAGGGCGGGTGGTGGCCGTCGTCAGCCCCGACTCCGCGCCGGTCAAGCGTCTGGTGAAGGAGGCGCGGGAGCGGGGGATGCTCATTGATGCGTCCTATGGCCGCAGCACCCGGGCCGTGCTCATTATGGATTCCGACCATGTCGTCCTTTCGGCCTTGCAGCCGGAAACGGTGGCCAGCCGTGCCGCCGGTCAGGCCGAGGGTAAAGTGATAGAAGAGGAGCAGTAAAATCATGGAAAACGAAAAGTACCTGTTTGTCGTCTCCGGTGCCGCCGGTACCGGCAAGGATAGTGTGGTCAGCGCCCTGCGCGAGGCCCACCCCGAGATCGAAAAAACGGTTTCTGCCACCACCCGTTCCCCCCGCCCCGGGGAGCAGGAGGGGGTAGACTACTACTACCGCACCAAGGAGCAGTTCCAGCAGCTCATCGATCAGGATGAGGTCGTGGAGCACAACTTCTTCAACGGCAACTACTACGGCACCCTGAAGGAAGAGGTCAACAAGCGGCTGAACGCGGGCAAGCTGGTGGTGCTGGTCATCGATGTGCACGGCGCGGCCAATATCCGCCGGATGTATCCCGGTGCAACCACCGTCTTCCTGCTGCCGCCCTCCACTCAGGAGCTGGAGCGCCGCCTGCGCGGCCGCGGCACTGAGACCGAGGAGAGCATCCGGGAGCGCCTGGAGATCGCCCGCAATGAGCTGGCCCAGCAGGATAAATTCACCCTCAGGCTGGTCAACGACGAGGTGGATGCCTGCGCCGCCAGACTCTATGATGTCATCTGCCAGCGTGCGGGCCTGACCCGCTAAAACGCTTTGAAGGAGCTGCCTGAATGCCCAAAACGGTAGGCGTTGCAGTGAGCAACGCGACCTTTCATTTCGACAAACTCTATACCTACGCCGTCATGCCCGACCAGCAGGAGGCCGTCCGCCTCGGCAGCATGGTGCTGGTGCCCTTCGGGCGGGGGAGCAAGGCCCGGATGGGCGTGGTGCTGGCCTGCGATGAAGAACCGGAACACGCAAAGCTCAAGTACCTCTTCGATGTGGCCCCGGCCTCTGCCTGCCTCACGCCGGAGCTGCTGCGGCTGGTGCACTTTCTCAAGGAGCGCACCTTCTGCACCTATTACGAGGCCGTCAAGGCGGTCATCCCGTATGGGGCACAGTATAAGCCCGCCGTGGCGGCGGATGGCGTGACGCCGGTGCTCCAAAAGCAGCTCGTCCGCCACACGGAAAATGCCTACAAGCTGGTGGGCACGCTGCCCCCAAAGCCCAGACCGACCGCCAAGCAGCTGGCCGCAGTGGCCCTGCTGGCCGGGGGAGAGCGCACCCTGTCTGCATTGGAGGAAAAGGGCATCAGCCGGGCAGTGCTGGACAACCTCTGCGCCAAGGGCGTGCTGGAATGCAGCAAGGTGAACAAATCCATCGACCTGTATTCGTCTATCCCGCTGAAAAACGAGCCCATCACCCTCACGGAGGAGCAGCAGGCGGCCTATGACGCCCTGCTGCCCGGCCTCGAAGACACCGCCCCCCACTCGGCGCTGCTCTACGGCGTCACCGGCAGCGGCAAGACGCTGGTGTTCTTAAAGCTCATCGAGCGCTGTCTGGCGCTGGGCCGCCGCGCCCTCGTGCTGGTGCCTGAGATCAGCCTGACGCCTCAGATGATCCTCCGCCTCAAGAGCCAATTCGGGCGGCGGGTGGCCGTCCAGCACTCGGCCCTCAACCACACCGAACGTCTGCTCCAATGGCAGATGATCCAGGACGGCGGCGCCGACATCGTGGTGGGCACCCGGAGCGCCGTTTTTGCGCCGCTGGAAAACATCGGCCTCGTCATCATCGACGAGGAGCAGGAGCATACCTACCGCTCTGAGTCCGCGCCCCGGTACGCCGCCCAGGAGGTGGCCCGGCAGCGTGCGGCGGAGAACGGCTCCCTGCTCCTACTGGCCAGCGCCACCCCCAGCACCGAGAGCTTTTATGCCGCTCGGCATGGCCGCACCCAGCTCGTCCGGCTCACCCAGCGCTACGGCGGCAACCCGCTGCCCAGCGTCCAGATCGTGGATATGCGGGCGGAGCTGGCTTCCGGCAACCCGCGGGAGATCAGCCTTGCGCTGGAAGACGCCATCCGCCGCAACCTTGAAGCTCACAAGCAGACCATCCTGCTCCTCAACCGCCGGGGTTACCAGACGGTGGCTCAGTGCGAGGACTGCCGCGAGGTGCTCAAATGCCCCAAGTGCAGCGTGCCCATGGTCTACCACAAGTCGGCCCACAAGCTGCTCTGCCACTACTGCGGCAGCCAGCTGGACCCGCCCCCTGCCAGACCTGCCCCGCCTGCGGCGGCAAGCTGCAATACCGGGGCTTTGGCACCCAGAAGGCCGAGGAGGAGCTGGCAAAGCTCTTTCCGGAGGCCCGCATCCTGCGGATGGACCAGGACTCCACCGCCGCCAAGGACGCCCACGAAAAGCTGCTGGCGAAGTTCGCCCGGCATGAGTACGACATCATGGTGGGGACCCAGATGGTGGCCAAGGGCCTCGATTTCGAGGACGTGACCCTCGTGGGCGTCCTCGGCATCGACTCGCTGCTGTTTGCGCAGGGCTTCCGGGCCTATGAGACGGTGTTCAGCCTCATCACGCAGGTGGTGGGCCGCAGCGGCCGGGCGAAAGACCCGGGCTTTGCCATCATCCAGACCACCGACCCCGATAACCCGGTCCTCAACCTCGCCGCCGCCCAGGACTACGACGCCTTCTTCGAGCAGGAGATCGCGTATCGAAAGTTAGGACTCTACCCGCCCTTCTGCGGGCTCTGCGTCGTGGGCTTTGCCGGGCCAAAGGAGATCGAGGTGGCCCGGGCTTCCGCCCGCTTTGCGGCCCTGCTGGGCCGACAGGCGGCAAAACAGCCGGACCTGCCTCTCCGGGTGCTTGGCCCTACCCCCGGCAACATCGAAAAGATCAACGAGAACTACCGCTACAAGCTCACCGTCAAGTGCCGCAACGACCGACGTTTCCGGGACCTCATCCGGGAAACGCTGACCCTCTACGAGCAGGAAAAGCTGCCCGCCAAGGCCACCGTGGTGGTCGATATGCACTCTGACGGTGATATTTGATACAACACAACAAATTTTGGAGGTACCACTATGGCTATCCGCAATATCGTAAAAGAGGGCGACCCCATCCTGAACAAGGTCTGCCGCCCCGTGACCAACTTTGACGACCGTCTGGCCACCCTGCTGGACGATATGCGCGAGACGATGATCGCCGCCGACGGCGTGGGTCTCGCAGGCCCGCAGGTGGGGATGCTGCGCCGCGTCTTCGTGGTGTGGGACACCACCGACGCCCCCGAGGAGATCCCCGAAAATTACGAGTACAAGTTCATCGACTTCGTCAACCCCGAGATCCTGGCTGTTTCTGAGGATGAGGAGACCGCCTACGAGGGTTGCCTCTCGTTCCCTGGCCATAACGGTGCAGTGACCCGCCCCGCGGCCGTCAAGGTGCGCGCGCAGGACCGCAACGGCAACTGGTTTGAGCTGGAAGCTGAGGGCCTGCTGGCCCGCTGCATCCAGCATGAGAATGACCATCTGGACGGCATCACCATCATGCAGTCCAGCGAGTATTTCTACGAGGACACCGAGGAGGGCAAAAAGCTGCCCGTGAAGCGAAAGGAAACAACTGATGCGCATTCTGTTCATGGGGACCCCGGATATCGCCGCGGAGTGCCTGAAGGCCCTGTATGCTGCCGGTCACGAGATCTGCGGTGTCTACACCCGCCGGGATAAGCCCGTGGGCCGCAAGCAGGTGCTCACCGCACCCCCGGTGAAGGAAGTGGCGCTGGCCCACGGCACCCCCGTCTTTCAGCCCCGCACCCTGCGGGACGGCGGCGAGGACGAGAACATCCGCGCGCTGGCCCCGGAGCTCATCGTGGTGGTGGCCTACGGCTGCATCCTGCCCAGATCGGTGCTGGAAGCCCCGAAATACGGCTGCATCAACCTCCACGTCTCCCTGCTGCCCAAATACCGGGGCAGCGCCCCCGTGCAGTGGGCGGTGCTGAACGGCGACGCCGAGACGGGCGTCTCCATCATGCAGATGGACGAGGGCCTGGACACCGGCGACGTGCTGGCCTGCGAGAAGATCGCCATCGACCCCGAGGAGACCAGCGGCGAGCTGTTCGACCGGGTCACGGCCGTGGGTGCCCGCGTCCTCTGTGAGGCGGTGCCCGCCATGGAAGCTGGCACCCTCAAGCCCCAGCCCCAGCAGCATGAGAATGCCACCCTGGCCCCCATGCTGGACAAGGAGCTGGCGGAGTTCAGGCTGACCGATACTGCTGCGCACATCCACAACTGGGTGCGCGGCATGAACCCCTGGCCCATGGCCTGGTTCGTGACCGCAGGCGGCAAAAAGGTCAAGGTGACCGAGTGCCGCGTGGCCGCCTCCAACGGTGAGGCTCCCGGCACGGTGCTTTCCACAAAGCCCCTGACGGTGGCCTGTGCCGATGGCGCGGTCCAGCTGCTGCATGTGGTGCCGGAGGGCAAAAAGCCCATGGATGGCACCTCGTTTGCAGCTGGCCTCCGCCTGAAAACGGGGGACGGCCTCTGATGGCGGCCAATCCCCGCGCGGCGGCGGTCGCCGCGCTGGTGCGGCAGGAGCAGGATGGCTTCTCAAACCTTGTGCTGGATGCCGAACTCCGCCGCCAGAAACTGGAGGGCCGGGATAAGGCCTTTGCCGGTGCCATCTTCTACACCGTGCTGGAACATCAGGGCACGCTGGATTTCATTCTGGAACAGTTCCTGCCCAAGGGCCTTGCCAGGCTGGACCCGCAGGTGCGCGAGATCCTGCGGGCCGCGCTGGCGCAGGCCCGCTATATGCAGGTGCCGGTGTCGGCGGCGGTGAACGAGGCCGTCAAGTTGACCCGTACCTTCAAAAAGGCGAGTGCGTCCGGGCTGGTCAATGCCGTCCTGCGCAAGGCCTGCAATTATGATCTGAAAACTGCCCGTTTCCGGAACGAGACCCAGCGCCTCATGGTGCTGGGCTCTGCGGGGCAGGATGTGGCAGAGTTTCTGCGCACCCATTACCCCGAGGAAGCGCTGGGCATCCTGACCCACACCGCCGACGGCGGCTGCACCAGCCTGCGGGCCAACTGCCTGAAAATGGATGCCGCGGCCCTCTGCGAAAAGCTGCTGGAAAGCGGCGTGAAGAGCGCGCAGCCCGGCCTTGTGCCCGGCAGCGTGCTGGCAAAGTTTGAGGGCAGCCCGGCGGAGCACCCGCTCTTCAAGGAGGGCTGTTTCCATGTGGAGGGGCAGGCCAGCCAGCTGGCAGCCCTCTGTGTGGAGGCAAAGCCCGGCGATACCGTGATCGACCTCTGTGCGGCACCCGGCGGCAAAACGCTGCTGCTGGCCGAGGAGATGCAGGGGCAGGGCGCACTGTACAGCTGCGATGTGGCAGAGCACCGGGTCGGGCTCATCCGGAGCGCTGTGGAACGGATGGGCTTTGCCCATGTCACCGCCCTCTGCAATGATGCCACCCGCCCCAACCCAAAGCTGCCCGCCGCAGACCGCATTCTGGTGGATGCCCCCTGCAGCGGCCTGGGTATTCTGGCAAAAAAGCCGGATATCCGCTATAAGACGCTGGAAAAAGCACGCCACGATGAATTATTGGCCACCCAGTCGTCCATTCTGGACACAGCAGCCGCTCTGCTGAAAGCGGGCGGGCGGCTGGTCTACTCCACCTGTACCATCGACCCCGCCGAGAACGAGGAGCAGGTGGCGGCATTCCTTGCCCGCCACCCGGAGTTCCGGGTGGTCCGGCCCGCTGTGGCGTTCCCTGACGGAATGACAGTGGGGGAGCACGGGGCGCTCTCGGTGCCCACCCGCACCGGGATGGACGGCTTTTTCCTCTGCGCCATGCAGAAAACGCAATGAACCCGCCGTCCGGTTCGTATTGATTCATAGGAGAATACCATGGAACAAAAACGCTGTATCTCTTCCCTGACGCTGGCCGAGCTGACCGCTGCGCTGAAAGCTATGGGTCAGCCGGGCTTCCGGGCAAAGCAGATCTTCCACTGGGTGCACCAGAAGCTGGTCACCGAGTTTTCTGCCATGACCGACCAGCCCAAGACCCTGCTGGCAAAGCTGGAAGAGCAGTTTTACATTGCTGCCCCCAAGATCGAGCGCCGGCAGGAAGCCAAGGACGGCACCGTGAAATATCTGCTGCGGATGGCCGATGGCAACTGCATCGAGACCGTTGTCATGCGCTACCACTACGGCAACACGGTCTGCGTCTCCACGCAGGTGGGCTGCCGGATGGGCTGCCGCTTCTGCGCCTCCACCCAGGCAGGCCGGGTGCGCAACCTGGAAGCCGGTGAGATCTGCTCTGAGATCTATACCGCCCAGAAGGACATCGGGGAGCGCATCTCCCACATCGTCCTCATGGGCATCGGGGAGCCGCTGGATAATTTTGACGAGGTCATGCGCTTCCTTGAGAACATCTCCTCCCCGGAGGGTGTGAATATCGGAATGCGCAACATCAGCCTTTCCACCTGCGGTCTGGTGCCCAAAATCGACCAGCTGGCTGAGAAAAAGCTGCAGCTGACCCTTTCGGTCTCCCTGCACGCCCCCAACAACGAGATCCGCAGCGGCATGATGCCGGTCAATGATGCCTACCCGGTGGAGCAGCTGATGCAGGCCGTCCGCCGCTATCAGGATACCACGGGCCGCCGCGTCAGCTTTGAGTATTCTATGGTGCGGGGCGTCAATGATTCCGATGCCTGCGCCAGACAGCTGGCCGACCTCATCCGGGGCATGGGTGCTCATGTGAACCTCATTCCCATCAACCCGGTGGACGGCAGCCCCTACTCGGCTACCGATGCCGCCAATGTCCAGCGCTTCCAGAAAAAGCTGGAGAGCCTGGGGGTCAACGCCACGGTACGCCGCCGTCTTGGCAGCGAGATCAGCGCCGCCTGCGGCCAGCTGCGCCGGGACGAAATGAATGGTAAGGCGTAAATCGCAAGAGGAGAAGCCTATGAAACTAGCAGGAAAAACGGATGTGGGCCGCGTCCGGCAGGAAAACCAGGATGATTACCGTGCCGGGGAGCTGCCTGGCGGTGCTGTCTGGGCACTGGTGTGTGATGGTATGGGCGGTGCCAAAGGCGGCCGCGAGGCCTCACAGGGGGCCTGCAATGTCATCGAACAGGTGTTTCAGGAGCAGTACGCCCAGTGCGGAGCAGGGCAGGAGGGCGCTTTTTTGAAAAAGGCCCTCATCAGCGCCAACCGCTATGTGTTCAACAAAGCCGCCCACGAGGAATCGCTGGCCGGTATGGGCACCACGGCGGTCTGCGCACTGGTGCGGGGCGGGGAAGCCACCCTCTGCCACGCGGGCGATTCCCGCGCCTACCTCTGCCGGGGCGGTAAACTGACCCAGCTCACCCACGACCACTCCTATGTGCAGGAGCTGGTGGACTGCGGCACCATCACGGAGGAGGAGGCCGAGCACCATCCCCAGAAGAACATCATCACCAGGGCGCTGGGCGTGGATTATCGGCTGGAGCCGGAGGTCACTTCGGTGCAGCTGCAGGCAAAGGATCTGCTGCTGCTCTGCTCGGACGGCCTGACCAACATGGTGCCGGTGGAGCAGATGGAGCAGCTGCTGGCGCAGGGCCCGTTCTACGACCTGCCCGATCGGCTGGTGGATGCCGCCAACGAGAACGGCGGCTCCGACAACATCACCGCCCTGCTGCTGGCCGTGGAGCCGACGGAGGTGGAGCATGGATAATCTGATCGGCAAAACGCTGGATGGTCTGTACACGGTGCGGGAGCTCATCGGCACCGGCGGCATGGCCAATGTCTACAAGGCCGTTGTGGGGCCGGGCGGCCCGGTGCCGGAGGGCACAGTCGTTGCCGTTAAGGTCCTGCGGCAGGAGCTGATGCACGACCCGGACCTTGTGCGCCGGTTCAAAAATGAATCCAAGGCCATTTCGCTGCTCAACCACCCCAACATCGTCAAGGTGTATGATGTTTCGGTCAACGACCATCTGCAATATATCGTGATGGAATATGTGGACGGCATGACCCTGCGCGAGTACCTGAACGAGCGCGGCGGCAAGCTGACCAGCCGGGAAACGGTGCATTTCATCTCCCAGATCTTAAAGGCTCTTGACCATGCCCACCGCAACGGCGTGGTGCACCGGGACATCAAGCCCCAGAACATCATGCTGCTGGACAACGGCCAGCTGCGGATGATGGATTTTGGCATTGCCCGCATCTCCCGGGCCGAGAACCAGCTTTCGGGCGGCAAGGCCATGGGCAGTGTCCACTATATCAGCCCGGAGCAGGCCAAGGGCGATGAGACCGACTTCACCAGCGACCTCTATTCGGTGGGCGTGATGATGTACGAGATGCTCTCGGGGCATCTGCCCTTCGATGCCGATGACGTGGTGGAGGTGGCCATCAAGCAGATCTCGGATCAGCCCAGGAGCCTGCGGGAACTGGCTCCCTGGGTGCCGGTGGGGCTGGTGGAGATCACCGAGCGCGCCATGGCGAAGCGGCCCGAAAACCGCTACAAGAGCGCCGCTGAGATGCTGGAAGCCCTCAACGCCTATGTAGAGAACCCGGCCATCGTGTTCAACTACACCTATCTCCCCGATGAAATTCCTGAAAAGGTGGTGGAACCCCTATGCCCAGAAAAGAATCCCGTCCGGAGCGCGGCAGTGCCCCGGCAAAAAGGCAGAAAAAAGAAAAAGCGCACCGTGTTCCTGCCGGTGCTGTTTGGCATCACCGTGGCCTTTGCACTGGCCTGCGCGGCCCTGTGCTGGATGATCCTGAATGATTCCAGCTCCCTGATGGGGGAAAAGGCCGATGTGGTGCTGGCAGATTACAGCGGCATGACCCAGGATGAGGTCAACGCTTCCCAGCAGGTGGCATCCGGCCAGATCGTCATCAACTGGGAGCAGGCCTACAGCAACGATTACGCCGCCGGTTACGTCTACCGGCAGTCCCCGGTGGCGGGCCGTACCGTCCGTGAGGGCCAGAGCGTGACCCTGACCGTCAGCCTGGGCATCCAGTATGTCACCGTGCCGGATGTCTCCAACTATGTGCAGGCAGATGGTGAGCAGCAGCTCAAGGATCTGGGGGTCTCTGTCCTGATCACCCAGGCGGTGGAACCCAGCGTGGCCGCAGGCTCCATCATCCGCACCGAACCTGCTGCGGGCAGTCAGGTGGCTGCAGGCTCCACAGTGGTGGTCTATGTCAGCCGCCCGCAGGTCAACACCACGGCCAAGGTGCCTGCCCTGACCGGTCTCAAGAGCGTGAACGATGCCCGCTCCGTGCTGGTGCAGAACAAGCTGGGCCTTGGCAGCACCACCGAGCAGTACAGCGACCAGCCCGCCGGTACCATCATCGGCCAGAGCCCGGCGGCAGGATCTACCGTCAAGGTGAACAGCCGTGTCAGCATTACCGTGAGCGCAGGCCCCGAGCCGGTGCCTGAGACCCCGGCTGAACAGCCGGGCAGCTCCTCCGGCGATTGGTGGAGCGGCCTGATCGGGGGCAGCTCTTCCAGCAGCGGCGATTCTTCCAGCAGTGAGGGCACCGGCCTGGGCGACTGGTGGAGCGCGCTGCTGTCCTGAGGGAGGAACGGATGAAGGGATATATCGTAAAAGGAATTGGCGGATTTTACTACGTCAAGACCGAAGAGGGTGTGATCGAGTGCAAGCCCCGGGGCATCTTCCGCAAACAGAAGATCACCCCCGTGGCGGGCGATGAGGTGACGCTGGAGACCGAGAACGGCGCGGCAGTCATTGCCGAGATCGCACCCCGCAAAAACGTGTTTGTCCGGCCGCCTGTGGCCAATCTGGATGTGCTGTTCCTTGTGGCCAGCACCACTCAGCCCACCCCCAGCACGCTGGTGCTGGACAAGCTCTCGGCCATCGCCGTGGACAAGGGGGTGCAGCCCGTCATCGTCTGCACCAAGGCTGACCTGGGTGAGGTGGAGTTCCTGCGCAGCGCCTATGAAAGATCCACTCTGCCCTTCATTGCCATCCGCTACGACAGCGGGGAAGGGCTGGACGAGGTCAGGCAGTGGATCAGCGGGCGGCTCTGCGCCTTCTGCGGCAACTCCGGTGTTGGCAAATCGACCCTGCTCAACACCCTGCTGCCTCAGGCTGAGCGGGAGACCAGCGCCATCAGCCAGAAGCTGGGGCGCGGCCGCCACACCACCCGCGAGGTGACCATCTTTGAGGCCTTTGGAGGGCGCATTGCGGATACCCCCGGCTTTGCCAGCCTGGAAGCCAACCGCGCCGGGTTCATCCCCAAGGAGAATCTGGAGCACGCCTTCCCGGAGTTCGGGCCCTACCTTGGGCGGTGTCAGTTCACGGGCTGCTCCCACCGTACGGAAAAGGGCTGTGCCATCCGTGCCGCTCTGGCCGAGGGAAAACTCTCCCAGACCCGGTACGACAGCTACTGTGCCATGTATGAGGAAGTCAAGGATGTCAAGGACTGGCAGAGGAGGGGAATGTGATGCGCTGCGTGATCCTCTCGGCCTGCCCGGTCTCGCCGGAGCTGAAGCGTCTGCTCCGCCCCGATGATTTCATCATCGCCTGCGATGCAGGCTATCGCAACTGCGCGCCGCTGGGCTGCAAGCCCAATATCATCCTGGGAGATTTCGATACCGCTCCCTGTCCGGTGCAGCAGAACGACGATATCATCGTCCTGCCTCACGTCAAGGACGACACCGACACCGAATATGCCGCTAAGCTTGCCAGTGAGAAGGGCTTTACTGAGGTGCTTCTTCTGGGGGCGCTGGGCGGCAGGCGGATCGAGCATACCCTCTCGAATCTTGCCACCGGCCTTGGGCTGGAAGAACGGGGGGTGCGGGCAACGCTTCAGGATGAGCGCAGCCGCGTCACCTTTGTCCGCTCCGGCGAGACCCGCGCCTACCCGAAGAAGGAATTTTTCTATTTCTCCGCTTTCCCCATGGAGGGCAGGGCGGAGGGCGTGTGTGAGCGCGGTTCCTACTATGAGCTCACCGATGATGTGCTGGTGGCCGGTTACCCGCTGGGAGTCAGCAACGAGTATGCCGCTGGCTCCGACTGCATCACCATCTCCACCCAAAAGGGCGCGCTGGTGGTGGTGGAGACGGTGCCGGATACACCGATCCTGACCGGGAACAAGGCCTGAGCCGCACACTTTGCCGTCCTGCCGCTTATATTGTGGTATCACACCACGAAAGGCGGGAGAGCGATGCAGGTGGTCGTTATCAAAAGCCCAAAGTGTCTGCGCGGCGTTCTGCGCAGGCTGTTCGGCATCAAAAAGGGATAAGAAAAATACCGGGGCAGGCAGCTGCTCCGGTATTTTTTGTGATACATCATTCTTTTGTGGTATAGGTCAGATCCAGCACCGGGCCAAAGGGGTCAAAGATGAGGTTCTGGATGCCGGGTGCGATCAGCAGGCGCTTCTGCTGGGCAAACAGAGGGACCGCCACGGCATCGTTGAGCAGCTGGCGCTCACAATCGCCCAGCAGGCGGCAGCGGGAGCTTCCGGTGGCCTGGGTGCTGGCCTGCAGCTGGGTGGCATACAGGGAATCTGCATAGCCGGTCAGGCCGCCGCCCGCTGCGGTGAACTGGTTCAGCATGTTGTACACACTGCCGCCCTCGGCGCTGATGGGGGCCAAGGCAATGGTGTAGTCCCCCTCGGCCAGCCGTTTCGCAAAGGTCTCCTCGTCCACCTCCTCTACGGAGAAGAAGAGGGAAAACTCCTTCTGCCACACGCCATTGATTTCCTCGGCGGCGCTGGTCACACCGGAACCGGCGGGCACCATCAGGCTGACCTTGTTGAAGTCGGAGGTGGTCAGCGTCTGCCGCGCCGTGAGGTAGAGCGCTCGGGCATCCACCGCGGCGGGAGTCACATCCCCGGCGGTATCCCGGTAGTTCATGCCGTCCACAGTCAGGCCGTCCGGTACCAGACCGTTGGCGGCGGCATAGAGCCCGCCGTCCGGCACCTCGGCTGCACCCCGCGCGGCGGAGGCCAGTGCCTGCCGCAGCTCGGTGGAAGCAAACACGCTGCTGCAGTTGAACAGCAGGCTCCATGTGGTATCGGAGTAGGAGAGGGAAGTCAGGGTGGTGGGCGCGGCGGTGTCGTCCGGGGCGGCAGAGCACTTCTCGTTGGCAATCAGCTCTGCGGCGGACTGCCCGGCGCTGTTGGTGTTCTGCACCAGCCGCAGGCTGTCGATGAGGCTGTCCGAGGGGGCACGCCGCAGGAACAGGCCGCTGGCTGTCCAGTTGTAGATGTAGAAGCTGCCGCTGGAAAGGGTGGACGAGGCATTCAGACCGTAGGTGCCCCGGGTGGAATTGAAAAATTCCTCATCGCAGGGCATGGCACCGGGCAGGGTGAGCTTCTCGAGGAAGTTGTCGTCGGCACTGCTCAGGTGGAACACCAGCGTCAGCGGCCCGGAGGCCGTGACTCCCAGCGCGCTCTCGGGCATCTGCCCGGCCAGCACGGCGGCGCTGTTTTCAAGGGTCGCAAACTCCACCGCGTAGGGGGAGTTGGTCTCCGCCCGGAACAAGCGCCGGAAAGCGAACACAAAATCCTCGGCGGTGATGGCGTAGTCGGTGGTGTTGCCCTTGGCGGCGGTGTAAGTCAGGCCGTCCTTGAGGTAGAAGGTGTAGGTGAGGCCATCGGAGGACTTCTCCCACCGCTCGCAGAGGGCAGGCTCATATTTGCCGCTGGGATCTTTGCGGACAAGGCCGCTGTACAGGTTCTCGCAGGCGATGACATCCGCAGAAGCCGAGGCCACCTGCGGGTCAAGGTTGGCCGGGATGCTGTCCACGAACCAGGTGAAGCTGTTGGAGCCCGAACCACAGCCGGTCAGGGCAAAAACAAACGCAATGGTCAGCACCACTGCGGAAAAGCGGATCAGGGAATGTTTCAAGAAAATGCGCTCCTTGTAAAATGATACGATTAAAGTATAGCGGAAACGGTCGGAAAAGACAATCGACATTTTGTGAATTCAGATAGGATTTCGGTGCATCAGGGGCCAGAACAAGGTTTGGCGTTGCCAATTGGCTGGAAAAGGTGTAAAATGGAGCAGTGAATCAATTTCAGCCTGAATTTTCATAGAGGAGGTTCTTTCTTTATGCAGAAAGATCAGCAGAAGCTTGCAGAACTCATCCGGGGCAAAAAGGTGGCATTCATCGGTGCCGGTGTCAGCCACAAGACCCTTATCAAGGAGTTTGTGGAGCTGGGGGCCCATGTGACCCTGTGCGACCAGAAAAAGAGCGTGGAGGAGTTTGGCGATTATGCCGCTACCATCCGGGAACTGGGCATTGACCTGAGCCTGGGCGAACACTATCTGGACGGCTTCAAGGGCCAGGATATCATCATGCGCACCCCCGGCTTTGTGGGCTACTTTGAAAAGCCCCTGCAGGATGCCATGGCGGCGGGCACCGTGGTCACCAGCGAGGTCGAGCTTTTCTTCGATTTCTGCCCCTGCGAGATCGTGGCTGTGACCGGCTCTGACGGCAAGACCACCACCACCACCCTCATCTCCAAGTTCTACGAGGCCGCAGGCCGCAAAGTACATCTGGGCGGCAACATCGGTGCGGCCCTGCTGCCCATGCTGCCTGAGGTCCGGCCGGAGGATGTGGCTGTGGTGGAGCTGTCCAGCTTCCAGCTCATCAGCATGCACCAGAGCCCAAAGATCGCGGTGGTGACCAACGTCACCCCCAACCACCTCGATCACCATAAGGATATGCAGGAGTACATCGACGCAAAACGCAACATCCTGCTCTACCAGAACCCGCCCTGCCGTGCCGTGCTGGGCTACGAGAACGAGATCAGCCGCTCCATGCAGAAGGACTGCAAGGGCAGGCAGGTCTGGTTCACCCGCCTGCACGATACCGACAACGGTGCCTTCCTGCGCAAAGAGGACAACATGCTCTGCATGGCCGAGGACGGCGTGGTAACGCCCTTCCTGGCCCAGAAGGACATCAAGCTGCGGGGCCTGCACAATATCGAGAATCTGCTGGCCGCTGCCGCCGCAGTCTGGGGCGAGGTTCCCGTGGAGGCCATCCAGAAGGTGGGCGGCACCTTTACCGGCGTGGAGCACCGCATTGAGCCGGTGCGCACGCTGGACGGTGTGCTCTACTACAACGATTCCATCGGCACCAGCCCCACCCGCACCATTGCGGGCCTGCGCAGCTTTGACCAGAAGGTCATCCTCATTGCGGGCGGCTACGATAAGCACATCCCCTATGAGCCGCTGGCCCCCGAGATCGTGGCCCACGTCAAGGATCTGGTGCTGATGGGTGCCACCGGCCCCCGCATTGAAAAGGCCTTGCGGGAGGACCCCGGCTTCAACGAGGCCGCACTGCCCATCCAGCACGCGGACAATATGCAGCACGCCGTGGAGCTGGCCCGTGCCGCCGCAAAGCCCGGCGATATCATCATCCTGTCTCCCGCCAGCGCCTCCTTCGACCTCTACCCCAACTTTGAGGTGCGCGGCCGCGAGTTCAAGAACATCGTCAACGCACTGAAATGATCACGCAGGTCAGAACGCCCCGCCAGAGGCAGCGGTTCCGCAGCGCCTGCCGTGGAAAGCTCTGCCTTGGGGTCACGATGCCGCAGGCGCTGGAGCTTTTCGGCAAAAGCCAGCCGGGCCGGTTTTTCGCCGGGCCAACGCTGGCGCTGGATGTGGGCGGCAGTACCGCCTGGCTGGCGGGCCACGCCAACCCGGACGAACTGGCCAGCTTCCTGCATTTCTGCGGCTGTAAGGCGGTCATCCTGGACGAAGCCGAGTGCCCGCCGCCCACCGGCTGGGCCCGGGCAAAGTCTCTTTTTGTCTTTGGCCTGGCACCCGGAAAGCAGCTGCCGGAACCCGCTGTGGAAGAAACGCTCTGGGCCTCCCTGCATTTTGACCCGGAGCCCCCGGCGGGCCCCGTTGCACAGATGTTGTTTCCGGATCGCCCCACGCGGCGGGATGATTTTTACTCTGAGCTCTGCTCAAAGCGCGCCCGCGGCAGGGCTGTGGTCTGGGCTCTGGAGCAGGGCAGGGAGCTTGCCTGCACCGTGGGCGCTTATGCCATTGGAACAGAGCAGGCTTACATGGCCTGCGGCGAGACTGCGGAGCCCCTGCGGGGGCGCGGCATCGGCGGGCGGCTTATCGTCCGGCTGGCCAACACCCTCTCGGCGCAGGGCCTGCAGCCCCTTTTCCTCTGCTCCCCGGAACGGGTGCACTTTTATACCCGCCTCGGCTTTGAAAAGCTGGGAGAGTATGCCCGGTACGAAGCCACAGTCTGACACGGCGGGAGAAAGCTGCCGACGGGTCATCATAGCATAAACCTACAAAAAGATTAAGGAACCAAAATGTCAATGCTGAACCACTTTTTTGATTACAAACCCGAAGTCCTGGCGCTGGACGAAAAAGCCATGGAGCTCTGCCAGCCCTATTTCCACCACATGGAGGAGATCCGGGACTACAACCAGCTGAAAATGCTCAAGGCCTTTGCCGATACCCAGATGTCCTCCACCGATATGCTGGGCACCACCGGCTATGGCCTGTGGGATACCGGCCGTGCCAAGCTCGAGCAGATCTTTGCCGAGGTGATGGGCGCGGAGGATGCCCTTGTGCGCAGTCAGTTCCAGAGCGGCACCCATACGCTGGCGGTGGCCCTGTTCGGCCTGCTGCGGGCAGGGGATACCCTGCTGGCCGCTACCGGCCGCCCCTACGATACGCTGGAGGGCGTGATCGGTCTGGACGGCAAGGGCAAGGGCACCGGCACCCTGATGGACTACGGCATCCGGTACGACGAAGCCCCCCTCAAGGCCGACTTCACCCCGGATTACGCGCTGATCGCTCAAAAGGCCCCGGGGGCAAAGGTCTGCCATATCCAGCGCAGCCGCGGCTACCTGCAGCGCAATGCCTTTGATCTGGATACCATTCAGAAGATCGCCGACACGGCCCGTGCCGCCAACCCCGAGATCATCATCTTTGTGGACAACTGCTATGGTGAGTTCACCCAGATGAAGGAGCCCTGCCAGGCCGGTGCCGACCTTGTGGTGGGCAGCCTCATCAAGAACCCGGGCGGCGGCATCGCCCCCACCGGCGGCTATATCGCGGGCCGGAAGGATCTGGTGGAGCTGTGTGCCTACCGCCTGAACGCCCCTGGGCTGGGCAAGGAGCTGGGCTGCACACTGGAAACGCCCCGTGATATGTACCTTGGCTTCTACTATGCCCCCGGCGTGGTGTGTGAAGCCATCAAGACCGCCATCTATGCCCAGTGCCTGCTGGAGCTGGTGGGCAAAAAGCCCATCCCGCGCTACTGCGAGGATCACAACGATATCGTGACCTGCTTCGATGCCGATACTGCCGATGCCCTCATCGGCTTCTGCCGCGGCATTCAGGCTGCCAGCCCCGTGGACAGCTATGCAGCACCGGAACCCTCTCCGGAACCGGGCTATACCGATGAGGTCATCATGGCAAGCGGAAGCTTTACCCAGGGCAGCACCATCGAGCTCTCCTGCGACGGCCCCCTGCGTGAGCCTTACACCTGCTACCTGCAGGGCGGCCTGAACTTTGCCGCAAGCCGTGCCGGTGTCCTGCTGGCCGTGCAGAATGCTTATTTCAAGGATTGATCTTTTCAGAAAGAAAGCGTGAATCAAATGAATCGTGTTACTCCCATTGATGCCCAGATGCTGGAACGCTTTGAGCAGGGCTATGCTGCCCGCCCGGAGCTGAATGTGATGTCCAATGCAGTTTCCCGCACGGCTCTGCCGGACGCGGCCTTTGTGCCCGCCGCCGCTGCCAAGCTGCGGATGGACTTCTCTGTGCTGGTCAAGACCAATAACATCACCAACCAGAAGCAGAGCGGCCGCTGCTGGATGTTCTCCACCCTGAACGTCCTGCGCCAGCGGGTGATCGCCAAGTGTGATCTGGAGGATTTCTCCTTCTCTCCCACCTATCTGGCGTTCTACGATAAGCTGGAAAAGGCAAATCTCTTCCTTGAGAACATCCTCCACTTTGCGGATCAGGACCTGACCGACCGTGAGACCTACACCCTGCTGGGCAACCCGCTGCCCGACGGCGGCCAGTGGGATATGGCCATCAGCCTGATCAAAAAGTACGGCGTGGTGCCCTCTTGGGTCATGCCGGAAACTGTCCACTCCACCGGCACGGCCAAGTATCTGCCCATCCTGAACCGCAAGCTGCGGGAGGATGCGCTGGAACTGCGAGCCATGGCAAAAGAGGGAAAGGACACGGCCGCCCGCCGCGAGGAGATGCTGGCGGAGATCTACAACGCCCTGTGCATCCTCTACGGCCAGCCTCCCAGGAGCTTTGACTTTGAGTATACCGACAAGGATGAGCACTACCACTGTGACCGGAACCTGACCCCGCACACCTTTCTTGAGAAATATGTGGGCAATGATCTGGATGATTACGTCGTCATCATCTCCTCGCCCATCCATGCGCTGAACCGCACCTACTGCCAGCCCTTTATGGGTGACGTGGTGGAGGAGAATATGTTCTGGCTGAACCTCTCGCAGGAGGAGCTGGAGGATCTGACCATCCGTCAGCTGCAGGCAGGGGAGGGGGTCATGTTCAGCTGCGACTGCCACCCCGACGGCGACCGCGCCAACGGTTATTGGGACCCCGACTGCTTCCAGTACGGCGAGGTGCTGGGCGGCCTGACCTTTGGCATGACCAAGGCCGAGCGGCTGCTCACCCGTGAAAGCACCATGAACCATTGCATGATGTTCTGCGGTGTCAATCTGGACGAGATCGGCAAGGCTGACCGCTGGAAGATCGAGAACAGCTGGGGCGATGCCTCCGGCCAGAAGGGCTACTACATCGGCAGCGAGAAGTGGTTCAAGGCCAATGTCTACCAGATCACGGTCCGCAAGAGCCTGCTGAGCGATGCCCAGCGCGCCCTGCTGGATCAGGAGCCCCTGCCCATGAAGCTGTGGGACCCGCTGGCTTAAATTCAAATAGATGCTATAAAGAAATCCCCCCGCCTATGGCGGAGGGGATTTCTCTGTTAAGCGGATAATAGGGGAAGCTTCAACGTGAAGCAGCTGCCTTTGCCCACTTCACTTTCCAATAGGATTTCTCCGTGGTGCAGGTGGGCAAGCTCCTGCGCAATGGTCAGTCCCAGACCAGTGGAGTCGTGCTTGGAAGAGGTGGTGGTGTGGAAATACCGGTCAAATACGGCGGACTGATCCTCCGGCGCAATGCCGCAGCCCGTGTCCCGGACGCTCACCAGAGCAGCACCGGCCTCCACCCGGCTGTTGACGGTGATGCTCCCTCCTGCAGGGGTGTAGTGAATGGCATTTGTCAACAGGTTCTGCAGGATCTGCTGCAGCCGGATCTGGTCGCCCCACACCGGCAGCTCCGAAGCCGGGGGAGCCTGAAGCACCACGCCCTTCTTCTCAGCCTCCTCCCGGCAGCTGTCACAGACCGCAGCGATGACCTCCCCAGAGATACCCGGTCCTCGTTGAGCATCACCTGTTTCTGCTCCAGCTTTGCAGCCAGAAACAGATCCTCCGTCAGGCGGCGGAGAAAGGCCGTCCGCTGCTGCAGGGCGGGCAGCAGGGCCGGCAGGGCCTCCGGTGCAGCCTCCAGCGTATCCAATCCACTGCTGACCGCAAACAGGGGGCTTCGCAGGTCGTGGAAAATGTTCAGCATCATGCTTTTCCGGGCCTCGGTCTCCTCCGTCAGGGCCTTTGTCCGCTGAATGACCCGGGCATCCAGCTCCCGGGCCAGCTGCTCCGCCCGATCAAATTGCAGGGCATACCGGCGGCAGACGTAGGCCATGCAGCCCAGAGTAAAAGGGGCATCGTAGATCCGGGCACACCGGAACAGGTAGAAAAACACGCTCTCCTGAAAAAACGGCACGTGCATGCCCGGCAGGACCACCCATACCCGGAAGCCAATGGTGATGGCACAGGGAAACAGCATCAGCAGGGCAGCGTCGGAGCCCCGGGCATACATTGCCATCAGTATGCCCAGACAGTAGCCCATGCCCAAAAGCAGCCCCACCGCCCGTACACGGCTGAGGGGAATCAGCGTCAGAACAAGATACCCCAGCGTCAGAAGCAGGGAACGGAGCCGCTGCCCGTGAGACACCGGCACAGCCCCTGTCAGGGCGGCGCACAGCAGAATACCTGCCAGAACCGTGACGGTAAAGAATCCCCGGCGGAAAAAGACGCTCCAGCCGGAACTTCCCACCGGAGCCAGAATGATCACCAGAGCCCAGAGGGTCAGCACCGTCAGATACAGCAGAAAATATCCCAGTTCCTTCTGAGGCTTGTATCGGTACAGGGCCAGCACCACCGCCCCCAGAGTGCAGAATACCGCTATGGCCATCCACTGCAGCACCGTGCGGAAGGTCAGGACAGCCACTCCTTTTTCCGGGAACAGGGCAGCCCATGCCATCAATTGGGCTTCGGAGTCCATGCCGGGGACCCCAAAATCCGCCAGCGCCGGCAGTCGTTGGTTGAACCAGATCCCTGCCAACCCAATGGTCAGTGCCAGTGCCCCGGCAGCAGCCGGAAGCAGAAATCGCTTTTTATCATAAAAAGACCCCCTGCAAAACTTTGGAGAACCGGTTGAGAACAGCCCGGAAATACGGTATACTAGATAAAGATATTATAGCAAATTCACGCCGAAAAGGGGAGGGCAAACCGCATGATCCGCATTCTTCTGGTGGAAGATGATCCGGTGATCCGGGACACTACCAGCTATTTCTTGAAATGTCAGCAGAATTTTGAGGTGGTCTGCGCTGACACCGGCGGCGAAGCGCTGAGCCACGCCCGGGAAAAGTTCGATGTGATCCTGATGGATATCCTTCTGCCGGACACCAACGGCATGGATCTGTGTCAGCGCCTGCGCAGCTGGCACCACTGCCCCATCATTTTTACTTCCTGTCTGGACGATACAGACACAGTGGTACGGGCACTGGAATTGGGCGGCGATGATTTCCTGACCAAGCCCTACAACCACAAAGTTCTGCTGGCCCGCATCATGGCAAACATCCGCCGTGTCCAGATGGATGCCGCAGAGCCCAGCGTCAGCGGCTACCACTGTGCGGCCTTTACGCTGGATTCCAACAGCCATTGCGTGGAAAAGGATGGCCGGAGCATCCATCTGGCCGACATGGAGTACCGCATCCTGACCCTCTTCATCCGGCATCCCAACACCTTCTTTACCGCAAACGAGCTTTACCGGAAGATCTGGGGGAAGGAGAGCCTGGGGATGTCCGCACGGTGCAGGTGCATATCCATAACCTCCGCAGTAAGATCGAGCCCGACCCTGCAAAGCCCATCTACCTCAAAAATGTCTGGGGAAAAGGCTATATTTTCCGCCCGGAAGGGGAGACGGAAGCCTGAAATGGTGTTGCTGTCTTAAATATCGTTAATCCTCAAAGCGCCCGCTTCTTAAGGAAACTTAAGCCGTGGGTGCTTTTTTTCTGCTCTGATTTGACCGTTATTTATCAAACAAAGTGGAAAACGGGAATTTTCCAGCGAAGAAACGGCAAAGATGTTTAAGAATTCTTAAAAGACAACAGGCGGACTTTGTGTTAATTTATTATCGAACGAAGTCTGCACCGCATTGTGGCGGTACGTTTCGGATAAGAAGGAAACTCAAAGAATAAGAACAGAAAAAGAGAAGAAAGGATCATCCAAGCATGAACAAGATCTCGCGTAAAGGCTTTCTGAAGATCGCCGCTGCCGCTGCCATGTCCGGTGTCACCGCCGGTGCACTGGCTGCCTGCAACGCTGCAAGCTCCTCCACCGCCGCTTCCGCCGGTGCAGCAGGCACCTACACCCCCGGTACCTACACTGGCACTGCTGAGGGCATTTCCTCTACCGTCAAAGTCACCATGACCTTCTCTGACAGTGCTGTGACCGACGTTGTGGTTGATACCTCCGGCGAGACCGCTTCCTACGGCGCTGCTGCTGCCGAGGAGCTGAAGAACCAGCTGCTGAACGCCGGCTCTGACGAGATCGACGGCGTGTCCGGCTCCACCATCACCTCCGATGCCGTGAAGAAAGCCGCCAAGAGCTGCTTTGCACAGGCAAAGGGAGAGGCAACTGTAACTTCCGTTCAGCTGCCCACCGGCGACGAGACCGATTGGCTGGGCAAGGAGCCTGACATTGACGAGGCTGCCATCACCGAGACGGTGGACACCGACATCCTCATCGTGGGTGCCGGCAACGGTGGTATGTTCGCTGCTGCTTATGCCGCTGCCAAGGGCCTGAACTTCCGTGTCATCGAGCAGAACGGCAATGTGCAGGACACCCGTCACTGGGTGGGTGCCGTGGACGGCTTTGGCGCTCAGGAACAGGGCATCAAGATGGATCGTGCCAAGCTGCTGAGCGAGGTCTCCCGTTACGCCTCCGGCAAGTGTGATCAGCGCGTGGTCAAGACCTGGATCAACGAGTCTGCCGAGATGATCGAATTTGTCCGCTCCATCATGGAGGACAAGTACGGCGTGAAGATGATCTACACCTATGGTGACGAGGCCAAATGGCCTGCAGAAAACGCCGAGCACAACACCGATTATATGTACCCTGAGATCGAGTATACCTATGATCGCTCCAGTGGTGCCGCCCGGAACGAGCTGCTGCTTCAGTACATTCAGGAGCTGGGTTACGATGTGGACTTCAAGACCAGTCTGGCCAAGCTGGAAAAGAACAGCGATGGCCGCATTACCGGCATCATCGCCCAGAGCACCGAGGATGACCACTTTATCCGCTACAACGCCAACAAGGGCGTGCTGCTGGCCTGCGGCGGCTTCCCCGGCAACCCCTACATGATGGAGCAGCTGGACCCGCTGGGCACCTCCGTCACCACCGCCTGCTCCTACTCTCCCTCCGATAAGGGCTACGGCATCCGGGCTGCAATGTGGGCCGGTGCCAATCTGGACAAGGAGGCTGCTCCCATGCTGTTTGACCGCGGCATCGTGGCCCCCGGTGTGGATGGCGGTTATGTGGACAGCGACACTGCCTTTGGCGGCAAGGCTTTCCCTGGTACCATCCGTCAGTACAACCCCGGCACCCAGCCCTTCCTGAAGGTGAACCGCAACGGCGAGCGCTTTGCCAACGAGAGCAGCCCCTACAATGACATCGTCTACGCCGCTGCTCACCAGCCGGGCCGTGTCTACGCTCAGATCTGCGATGCCAACATTCTGGAGGACGCAAAGCGCTTCCACACCATCGGCTGCTCTGCCCAGACCCGTAACGGCGGTGAGAAGTACATTCAGGGTAAGATGGACGAGGCGATCGAGGCCGGTGCATTGTTCAAGTGCGATACGCTGGACGAGCTGGCTGACAAGATGGGCTTTACTGGCGCAGCCAAGGACACCTTCCTTGCCACTGTGGAGCGCTACAACGAGCTCTACGACAAGCAGAACGATGAGGACTTCGGCAAGCCCGCTTACCGCCTCAGCGCCATCCGCACCGCTCCCTTCTACGGCTGCTGGCTGGGTGCCTCTCTGCTGACCACGGAGCAGGGCATTGCCATCAACGAAAAGGGTCAGGCTCTGGACAACGATAACAAGCCCATGCCCGGCCTGTATATCACCGGCGATATGTCCGGCAGCTTCTTTGCCAACAACTATCCCTGCCTGATGGCTGGTGTTGCCATGGGCCGCACCCTGACCTTCGCCATGAAGAGCATCAAGCAGATGGCCGGTCTGGAATGATGTCACTCCCCGGAAAATGAACTGAAAACTGCATAAAAATGCAGCGCCGCTGAAGCTATGAAAAGCTTCGGCGGCGCTGTTTTACGTCTCCCTCTATACACAAAAAATGTCAGGCAGTCCTCAGCACACGGCGCGGCGGGGAGCGGCCAGAGGCTCGATCACCGGCGGGTGCATCCCTTCCCGGTAGTCCAGATCCCCCTGATCCATGCCGCGGAGCAGTACCTCGGCGGTGGCAATGTTGGTAGCAATGGGTACGCTGTGCATATCACACAGGCGGAGCAGATTCTGCTCGTTGGAGCTGCCGCTGTCGGCCCGGAGCGGGTCGCGGAAGAACAGCACCAGATCCACTTCATCGCAGGCAACACGGGCGGTGATCTGCTGAATGCCGCCCAGCTTTCCGGAGAGGTAACAGTGAACTGGCAAGCCGGTGGCCTGGTTCAACATCCGGCCGGTGGTACCGGTGGCAATGACAGTGTTCCGGGACAGGATACCACTGTAGGCGGTGCAGAACTGAAGTGCAAGTTCTTTGCGGGAATCATGTGCAAGAATGGCAATTGTCATAATTCGCTCTCTCCTTTGTACTAGTGTCGTCATGCGGACATCTGTTTGAAATGGATTGCAGTTGTGGGAAGGACAGTTCCGGGCGCACTTCAGAGCGCCCCGCCGAACTTGTTCCCATACTTTCCAATATAGTTTTACCGCGTCGAAATAGGGGTTGTCAAGGGGAAAATGAGAATTTTTACCCTAATTTCCGATAAAAGTACGACTTTATTTTTGTACAGAATGGAGAAATGAAAAATACATCATGGCACAAACGGAAAAATAATTTCCGAAATTCTGGGGTGAAAGTGTTTCTATAGCAAAAACAGTCCATCCCTGCAAAACAAAAATACAGGCCGCTGTCCTTCCACGGCGGCCTGTGAGAAAAAACGGAAAAATGTTTTCGCAATTGAACGGTTCAGCGGATCTGGCCGCTGCCGTGGATGATGTACTTGTAGCTGCACAGCTCTTCCAGCCCCATGGGGCCCCGGGCGTGGAGCTTCTGGGTGGAAATGCCCATCTCGCACCCCAGCCCGAACTCCCCGCCATCGGTAAAGCGGGTGGAGCAGTTGACGTAGACCGCCGCACTGTCCACCGCCGCCGTAAAGAGGGCAGCATGGGCCTCGTTCCGGGTCAGGATGGCTTCGCTGTGGCCGGTGGAGTGCGCGGCGATGTGGCCGACGGCCTCCTCCACGTTATCCACGACCTTGACAGCCAGGATGTAGTCCAGGAACTCGGTGTCAAAATCCGCAGGGCCTGCAGGGGTGCCGGGGATGATGGCGGCGGCACGCGGGTCCAGCCGCAGCTCCACCGGGTGCAGCCCCTTTGCAGCGCGGTCCGGGCCCAGCCGCTGGGCAAGTTTGGGCAGGAACTCTGCCGCAATGCCACGGTGCACCAGGCACACCTCCTCCGCGTTGCAGACGCTGGGGCGGCTGGCCTTGGCGTTTTCGATGATGTCCAGCGCCTTATCCTGCTCGGCAGAAGCATCCACGAAGATGTGGCAGATGCCGGTACCGGTCTGGATGCAGGGGACTTTTGCATTTTCCACACAGGCGCGGATGAGCCCGGCCCCGCCGCGCGGGATGAGCAGATCCACATAGCCCACCGCCGTCATCAGGGCGTTGGCCGAGGCGTGGGTGGTGTCCTCGATCAGGCAGACCGCTGTTTCGGGCAGGCCGTTTGTCCGCAGGCCCTCCCGCAGAGCCGTTACAATGGCGTTGGCACTGCGCCATGCCTCCCTGCCGCACCGCAGGATGCAGGCATTGCCGCTCTTGATGGCAAGGGCGGCGGCATCGCTGGTCACGTTTGGGCGGCTCTCGTAGATGATGGCGATCACGCCCATGGGCACGGCGGTCTTTTCAATGACCAGCCCGTTGGGGCGCTCCACCCGGCGCAGGACTCTGCCCACCGGGTCGGGCAGGTCAGCCACTTCCCGGATGCCCTTTGCCATGGCGCTGATGCGCTCCGGTGTCAGGGCCAGCCGGTCCAGCATGACCTCCGAGATGTGCCCTCTGGCGGCTTCCAGGTCGGCGGCATTGGCCTCCAGAATGGCCTGCTGGCGGGCAGGGGAGCAGAGCGCCTCTGCCATGCCCAGCAGGGCGGTGCGGCGCACCTCGCCCGAGGAAGGCCCAGCGCGCTTCTTGCCGCGCGGGCGGCTTCCAGGATCTCCTGTGTCGTCATGGGTCAGCCCTCCTTTCTGCCCGCAAAGCGGGTGCCTGCGGGTCTGCCGTCTGCAATGTCGTAGAGCAGCTCCGGGTGGGAGCCGTTGGCGATCACCATGTCCGCGCCCTCTGCCGTTACCATCTGGGCGGCACGGAGCTTGGTGGACATGCCGCCAGTGCCCAATGCGGAGCCTGCCCCGTCTGCCAGCGCCAGCACCTCCGGAGTGATGCGCTCTACCAGCGGGATGAGCTTTGCGTCCGGGTGGGTGTGGGGGTTGGCGGTGTACAGGCCGTCGATGTCGCTCAGCAGCACCAGCAGATCCGCATGGATGCAGCAGGTGACGATGGCGGCCAGCGTGTCATTGTCGCCGATGGAGGTGATCTCGTCGGTGGCAACGGTGTCGTTCTCGTTGATGATGGGCAGCGCACCCAGCTCCAGCAGGCGGGACAGGGTGTTCTGGAAATTCACGCGGCGTTCGGTGTGCTCCACGTCCACGCCGGTGAGCAAGATCTGCGCCACGGTGTGATTGTAGGCGTTGAACAGTCGGTCGTAGGTGTACATCAGCTCACATTGGCCCACAGCGGCGCAGGCCTGCTTGGTGGCCATATCGCCGGGGCGGGAGGGCAGGGACAGCTTGCCCACTCCCATGCCGATGGCACCGGACGAAACGAGGATGACCTCGTGCCCGGCGTTCTTCAGGTCGCTCAACACCTTGACCAGATCCTCTGTGTGGCGGATGTTCAGCCGCCCGGTGGAGTGTGCCAGCGTGGAGGTGCCCACTTTGACGACGATGCGCATAAACTTAACCCTTTCCCATTTCCTTTGTCTTGTCGTAGGCGGCGATCACCGCATCGGTCACCGCGCCGCGGAAGCCATGCTCTTCCAGCACGCGCACGCCCTGAATGGTGCTGCCGCCGGGGCTGCACACCGCATCCTTGAGCTCACCGGGGTGTTTTCCGCTTCTCCAGCACCAGCTTGGCGCTGCCCAATACCATCTGGGCTGCGTATTCCTGTGCCTTGGCCCGGGGCAGGCCGCAGGCCACGCCGCCATCGGCCAGCGCTTCAATGAACTGGTACACCCAGGCCGGGCCGCAGCCGGAAACGCTGCTTGCCGCATCGATCAGGGCCTCGGGCACAGCGTCCAGCCGCCCGGCGGGTGCCATCAGCTTCAGAAACTCCTGCTCCTCCTCCGCTGTCACATTGGCGGAGCAATATTGGATCATACCTGCCCCCACCGAAGCCGGGGTGTTGGGCATGATGCGGATCACGGGGTAATCTTCCCCCGCCATCTCCTGGATGCGCGCAATCGAAAGCCCTGCCGCCATGCTGCAAAGGATGAAGCGGCTCGGCCGCTCGTTCAGGGTGAACTTAAGCGGAGCCAGCAGAGCCTCCATCATCTGGGGCTTGACCGCCAGAAAGATCAGGTCGGAGCGGCCCGCCACTTCGGCGTTCGTGGTGGTGTTGCAGCCCAGCACTGCGGCCAACGCCTCTGCCTTGGCGGCAGTGCGGTTGGCAAGATAAACATTCTGTGGGTCGGCAGCCTTGCAGACGGCCCGCGCAATGGCACCGCCCATGTTCCCACAGCCTAAAAATCCGATGGTCTTGATCATACTTACTTTCCCTTCCTTTCTCACTCGGAAAGAAATAAATGGAACGCACATTCGTTCCACTCCATCCATTGTAAGCATCCGGAGCCAGAAAATCAAGAGGAACCTCCCGGAAACCCGGCAAAAAGGCGGCGGGACGGCTGCAAAATGGAGAAGAACGTGAAAAAAATATCAAAATGAGAGATTTTGAACTTGCAAAACGGGGGGCATTTGCGTTATAGTATAAAGGAAGTATTCTTACTTCTCTGGCCCCATAGGGCGGCTACCACGGTCAGTGGCACGGTGTGTGCTGCTGGGAAAGGATGGATCTCGTGTCGCAAACTACAAAAAGGGCGTTGGAGGCATCGCTGAAAAAGCTGCTGCTTCAAAAGCCGCTGAATAAGATCACCATCAATGATATCACCGAGGATTGCGGCGTGAACCGGATGACCTTCTACTACCACTTCAAGGACATCTACGACCTCGTGGACTGGATCATGGTCGAAGATGCCGCCAAGGCATTGGAGGGCAGACAGAGCTTTGAGAACTGGACAGATGCCTTTCTGGACATCCTGCATCAGGTGCAGGACAACAAGGTTCTGGTGATGAATGTTTACCGCTCCGTGAGCCGTGAGCAGGTGGAACAGTACTTATATAAACTGCTGGACTCCATGCTGCGGGACTTTGTGGACCGCAGTGCGCAGGGCTTTACCGTGCAGGATTCCGACAAGCAGTTCATCATCGACTTTTACAAATACGCGCTGGTGGGCATGGCGCTGGAATGGATCCGCAGGGATATGAAGGAGGACCCCGTCCGGATGACCGAGCGGCTGAATGTTCTGCTTCATGGCGAGCTTGAGCGGGCGCTCCGCCGCTTCCGCACCGACCGCAGCCCCGCAGATCTTGACGACTGACAATATTTTATCAATCCGGGCACCGTGATGGGTTTTCCATCACGGTGCTTTTTCTGTTTATGGCTTTCCGTTTGACAAAATGTTACAGTATGATCAGCGCAAAATGAAAGGTGAAAACCTGGAAACCACAGCAAACGGAGGGAATAAAATGTATTATTCCAGCGGGAACTATGAGGCCTTTGCGCGCCCGAAAAAGCCTGCGGGAGTGGATCGGAAATCGGCCTATCTCGTGGGCACCGGTCTGGCGGCGCTGACAGCTGCCTGCTATCTGGTCCGTGACGGTCAGATGAAAGGGGAACATATCCATCTCTTTGAAAAGGGATCCATCCCCGGCGGTGCCTGTGATGGCTGCCAGTACCCCGGCATCGGTTATGTGATGCGGGGCGGCCGGGAGATGGATGACCATTTTGAAGTCATGTGGGATCTGTTCCGTTCCATCCCGTCGCTTGAGACCGAGGGCGCAAGCGTGCTGGATGAGTACTACTGGCTGAACAAGGCAGACCCCAACTACTCGCTCTGCCGCGCCACGGAAAACCGGGGGCAGAACGCCCACACCGATGGGAAGTTCGGCCTTTCGGATCAGGGCTGCATGGAACTTATCAAGCTCTTTTTTACCCCGGATGAGCAGCTCTATGATAAGCGCATCACCGATGTCTTTGACGCGGAGGTGTTCTCTTCCAACTTCTGGCTTTACTGGCGCACCATGTTCGCCTTTGAGAACTGGCACAGCGCACTGGAAATGAAGCTCTATCTGAAGCGCTACATCCACCATGTGGGCGGCCTGCCCGATCTGCGGGCACTGCGCTTTACCCGGTACAACCAGTACGAGAGCATGATCCTGCCCATGATCCGCTATCTGGAAGGGCACGGTGTGCGCTTCCACTACAACACCAAGGTGACCAACATTGAGTTTGAGCTGACCGAGGGCAAAAAGCAGGCTAGGACCATCTGCCTGCTGGTGGACGATGAAGCGGAACGGGTGGATCTGACCGAGAATGATCTGGTGTTCATCACCAACGGCGGCTGCGTGGAAAGCACTTCCATCGGCTCTCAGGATCAGCCTGCAGTGTTCAACCCCACCCTCCGGCCCGGCAACGGCTGGGATCTGTGGAAGAAGATCGCCGCGCAGGATGAGGCCTTTGGCCGCCCGGAGAAGTTCTGCTCCGATCCGGAACAGACCAACTGGATGAGCGCCACGGTCACCACGCTGGACGAACGTATCGTGCCCTACATCCAGAACATCTGCCAGCGTGACCCGTTCAGCGGCAGGACTGTCACGGGCGGCATCGTCACGGCGCGGGATTCCGGCTGGCTGCTCAGCTGGACATTCAACCGTCAGCCCCAGTTCCGGGATCAGCCCAAGGGCCAGCTCGTGGGCTGGATCTATGGCCTGTTCAGCAACACGCCCGGTGACTACATCAAAAAGCCCATGCGGGATTGCACCGGCAAGGAGATCTGCATGGAGTGGCTGTATCATTTGGGAGTCCCCGAAAACCAGATCGAGGACCTGGCGGAGCACAGTGCCAACACCGTGCCCGTAATGATGCCCTATATCACAGCTTTCTTCATGCCCCGCACCGCAGGCGACCGTCCGGCGGTGGTGCCGGAGGGCGCAGTGAACTTTGCCTTCATCGGCCAATTTGCCGAGACGAAGCGGGATACCATCTTCACCACCGAGTATTCCATGCGCACCGGCATGGAAGCCGTGTACACCCTGCTGGATATCGACCGGGGCGTGCCGGAGGTCTGGGGCAGCACCTACGATGTCCGCGATCTGCTGAACGCCGCTGTTCAGCTGCGGGATGGCAAACCCCTGAGTGATCTGAAAATGAACTGGATCAAAAAATTCGCACTGGGAAAAGCGGCAGAAAAGGTACAGGACACCGACCTGGGCCGTCTGCTGATGGAGTATAAGATCATCTGAGCGCCGGGAATTCAGCCCGGCAGGCAGGGAAGAGAGCCCTGTAAAATTCTATTGAATCTGGAGGAAATAAAAATGAATACCGCATTTGATTCTCTGACGCACAAAATGCAGCGTGCTGCACTGGGCAAGACTGTGGATCTCGTGCTTTCTCATGCCGAGAAGGACCCCGCCAAGACGGTTGGACAGATCGTAGATCTTTCAAAGCAGTTCTACGGCGATTCCTTCAGCGAGGAGACCTACACACACGCCAAGCAGACCCTGACCGACCCCAACAGCAAGTGGTCGAAGCTCATCAACTGTATGCTGAACCAGCTGGACCCCAACGTGGCCCGCACCACGGCCCTGAACCTGGGCTACGAGGCGTTCTTCCGCGGCACCAAGACCATCCGGGAGAACCGCGTCAAGTACCAGTGCAACATCCCCTGGCTGATCCTGTTTGACCCCACCTCGGCCTGCAACATGCACTGCGTGGGCTGCTGGGCCGGTGAGTACGGCCACAAGAACAACCTGAGCTTTGACGATATGGATAAGATCGTCACCGAGGGCAAGGAGCTGGGCGTTTATCTGTACATGCTCACCGGCGGTGAGCCGCTGGTGCGCAAGGCTGATATCCTCAAGCTGGCCGAGAAGCACAACGACGTGCAGTTTGCCATCTATACCAACTCCACCCTCATCGATGAGCCGTTCTGCAAAGAGGTGGTCCGTCTGGGCAACATCGCCTTCATGCTGTCCATCGAGGGTACCCCGGAGACCAACGATGCCCGCCGTGGTGAGGGCCACTATGCTGCCGTTATGCGCGCGATGGATCTGCTCAAGGAGCACGGCATCCTGTTCGGCACCTCCATCTGCTACACCCGCGACAACATCGAAGCCGTTACCAACGATGAGTTCATGCGTTTCCTCTGCGATAAGGGTGCACACTTCGGCTTCTACTTCCACTACATGCCCGTGGGCAACGAGGCAGCTCCTGAGCTGATGCCCTCTCCCGAGCAGCGCAAGTACATGATCCAGCGCATCCGCTATCTGCGCAGTGAAGCCTGCGATATCCCGTTCTACCCCATGGACTTCCAGAACGACGGCGAGTTTGTGGGCGGCTGCATCGCCGGCGGACGCAACTACTTCCATATCAACTCGGCGGGCGACGCGGAGCCCTGTGTCTTTATCCACTACTCCAACGCCAACATCCACGACAGCAGCATTCTGGAGATCTTGCACAGCCCGCTGTTCATGGCCTATCACGACGGCCAGCCGTTCAACGACAACCATCTGCGCCCCTGCCCGATGCTGGAAAACCCCGAGCTGCTGCGCAAGATGGTTCACGAGACCGGTGCCCACAGCACCGACCTCCAGAGCCCGGAAAGCGTCGATCATCTGTGCGACAAGTGCAAGTCCTATGCCGCCAACTGGCAGCCGACCGCCGACGAGATCTGGTCCCATACCAAGATCCGCGAGAGCCGCTATGAGAACTATAAGGATTGGAAGCCCAATCAGCAGTAATTGCAGGTACTCCCCTGAAATCCCCCTTTTGGTATATCTGCCCTGAGCCAAAGCTCCCCCCTTCCCCAAGCGCCGAGACAGCGCCGGGAAGGGGGAGCTTTGCGTTTCTCGGCTGCTCTGAGAAAATCATGCAGTAAGAATACAAAAACCGGCCCCGCCTCCCATGCAGGAGACAGAGCCGGTTTTGCGATTCTATTGTGTTTGGGATCACTCGTCGTCGGGGTCACCGAAGGCATCGTGATAGAGGTTTACCATGCCGGATTCGTCGTTGCGATTCAGGCCGTGGAACACCAGCTTTTTGATGACATCATAGATGACCGCGAAGAGCGGCACGCCGATGATCATGCCCACAAAGCCCCACAGGCCGCCGAACAGCAGGATGGCAAACAGCACCCAGAAGCTGGACAGACCCGTGGAGTTGCCCAGGATCTTGGGTCCGATGATGTTGCCGTCGAGCTGCTGCAAGATCAGGATGAAGAGCACGAACCAAAGGGCCTTGATGGGGTTCTGGATCAGGATGAGCAGGGTGGCGGGAACGGCACCGATGAAGGGGCCGAAGAAGGGGATAACATTGGTCACGCCGATGATGACCGACACCAGCAGGGCGCTGGGGAACTTGAAGATCAGGCAGCCGATATAGCACAGCACGCCGATGATGGCGGAATCCAGGATCTTGCCGTTGATGAAGCCGCCGAACATCCGGTCAGCGTAACGGACCTCCTCCATGATAAGGTCGGCCCAGCGGGGCTTGACCAAACTATAAAGGATGAGCTTGCCCTGCTGCCCGAACTTCTTCCGGCTGGCCAGCAGATACACCGAAACGATGAGGCCGATAACGAAATTCTTGATCCAGGTCACCACGTTCACCACGCCCACAGCGGCACCGCTGAGGATGTTCTGCATGGAGGGGAGCAGGGTGTTCTTGATCCAGGCATCCAGGTTGGCATCCAGGCTGTCGTAAGAGTTCTCGATGAAGTCCAGCAGCTTTTTGTTGTTGGCAATGAACTCCTGCTTGGAGATCCACTCCACAAAGTCGCCGATGTTGTCCCGCGCCGTGAAGTACAGGGCGGTCACACTGTTGATGAGCTGCGGCACGATCATCATGATCAGCGCGTAGATCAGCAGCAGACCGAACAGGATGGTCAGAGCAACGGCCAGCATGTTGGCAAAGCGGTGCATCCTTTCCGGGAACAGCTTGTGGAGAAATGCTTCAATCCAGTTGCACACCGGCTTGAGCAGATAGGCAATGACACTGCCGTAGATAAAGGGCATCAGGATGCCGGTCAGGGTCGAAACGGCGTTGCCGAAGCCCTGAAAGCGGTAGATCAGGAAAAAGAAGAGGATGCTCAGGCTGATCGCGCCAAAGCCCGCGAACATTCCGTAGAGATAGGGTTTGATATGCGGTTTTTGTCCATCATGTCATAGAAACTCCATTCCTGCCGCAGACAGCAGGATTCCCTGCGGCAATGTCAGCGCTTGTTGCTCCTGCGCCAGATGTGCAGTTTTTCGGCTTCGGCGATCAGCTCCTCACGGAAATCGGGGTGTGCCACGCTGATCAGTGCTTCTGCCTTTTCCCAGCTGGTCAGTCCCTTCAGGTTCACACAGCCGTACTCGGTGCACAGGTAGTGCACGTTTGCGCGGGTGTCGGTGACGATGCTGCCGTTTTCCAGGGTAGGACGGATGCGGCTCTCCAGCTTGCCGGTCTTTTTATTCATAAAGGTAGAGGACAGGCAGATGAAGCTCTTGCCGCCGTTGGAAAGGTATGCGCCCAGAACAAAGTCCAGCTGACCGCCTGCACCGGAAATGTGCTTGATGCCAGCACTCTCCGCGTTCACCTGACCGAACAGGTCAATATCCACCGCATTGTTGATGGAGATGAAGTTGTCGATGGCGGAGATGCTGCGGATGTCGTTGGTGTACTCCACGGGAGCGGCCATGCACTCCGGGTTGTCGTTCAGGTAATCGTACATCTTCTGGGTACCTGCACCAAAGGCGTAGACCTGACGGCCCTTGTCCAGATTCTTGTGGCGGCCGGTGATCTTGCCGGCCTTTGCAATATCCACAAAGGCATCCACATACATCTCGGTGTGCACGCCCAGATCCTTCAGGTCGCTCTGCGCGATCAGGCTGCCGATGGCGTTGGGCATACCGCCGATGCCCAGCTGCAGGCAGGCACCGTCGGGGATCTGCGGGACGATGAGGTTTGCCACCTTCAGATCGACCTCGGTGGCGGCACCGGCAGCGGCCATCTGGCCGATGGGCGGGTTGCTGCCCTCCACAACACCGGCAACCTGGGAGATGTGCACCCAGTTCTCGGTGCCGCCCAGGCATTTGGGCATGTTCCGGTTGACCTCAACGATGATCTTCTTGGCCTTATCGCAGACGGCACCCAGGTGGGAAGCACAGGGGCCAAAGTTGAAATAGCCGTGCTCGTCCATGGGGGTCACCTGGAACACCGCCACATCCACGGGGTCAGAGCTGTCGCGATAGTAGCGGGGCAGTTCAGAGTAGCGGATGGGGGAGTAGAAGGAGAAGCCCTGGGCAATGGCCTTGCGCTCAATGCCGCCCATGTGCCAGCTGTTCCAGGTCATGTGGGCAGCAGGATCCTCGATCTGGAAGATGGCGGGCACCCACATCAGGATGCCGCCGCGGAAGTTGACATCCTCCAGCTCAGGCAGACGCTTTGCAATGGCAGCGTCCACCGCTACGGGGGTGTTCACGGCCCAGCCGTAATCCACCCAGTCGCCGCTTTTGACCAACGCGGCAGCCTGGTCAGCTGTCATTTTCTTCTGCGCATACAATTCCGTAAAATCCATTATAAACCATCCTCTCTTACAATAACATAAAGGAATTGTAAATTCCAACTTAGTTATATCATTAACAAACGGGATAATCAATACTTTCCTGGCAAAAAACAGGGCTGGATGCAATATAACTAAAAATCTTAGCTTTTTGTAGAGATTCTTTGGTGCACAAAAAATAAATTTTACACAAAAAATACTTGATAAAATTTTGACGATGTGCTTTACTTATAGCGTAGCAGGATGCAGCGTGGCACTGCGGGTAGGATTGTTTAAAAATTAACGATACACCGTAGCGGAAGAAAAGAACATCTTGCACAGCAAACTGGAAAGTGCTATCATGTCAGAACCAATGCGCTTTTCAAAGGCGCGCAAGGAGGACAAAACCGATGGCAACAGCAGTTTACCCCGGGTCGTTCGATCCGGTCACACGAGGTCATCTCGATATCATCAAGCGCGCGGCAAAGATCAACGATCATCTGATCGTGGCCGTGCTCATCAACAGTGCAAAGCACCCATTGTTCACAGTGGAGGAGCGGGTGGCCCTGCTGCAGGAATGCTGCAAGGGTATCCCCAATGTCACGGTGGAGAGCTTCGACGGTCTGACCGTGGAGTTCGCCAAGAAGCGCCACGCTTCGGTCATGGTGCGGGGCCTGCGGGCGGTAACGGATTTTGAAAACGAGATCCAGCTGGCGCAGACCAATCACGCGCTGATGCCTGGCATCGAGACCATGTTCCTTGCAACCAGCATCAAGTGGAGCTATCTTTCCTCTACCATTGTAAAGGAAGCCGCCCGCTACGGCAGCAGCATCTCGAAGTTCGTTACTCCGAATGTGGAAGCCGCCGTGGAGCAGAAGATGGCCGAGCTGCGCAGCAGGGGAGAGAGCGTCTGACCCCTATTCCTTATGCAAGAAACGCTTCGGCGTTTTGATAAAACAGTCTTTCTTAAATCACAACATACACAATCAGGAGGCTATTCACATGAAAAAGATCGTTATCGCATCTGCATGCCGTACCGCCATTGGTAAGTTCGGTGGCACCCTTGCCAACGTCCCCGCTGCTGAGCTGGGCTCCATCGTCATCAAGGAGGCTCTGAACCGCGCAAACGTCAAGCCTGAGCAGGTCGATCATGTTTACATGGGCTGCGTGATCCAGGCTGGTCTGGGCCAGAACGTTGCCCGTCAGGCTTCCCTGAAAGCCGGCCTGCCCATCGAGACCCCCGCTGTCACCGTCAACGTGGTCTGCGGCTCCGGTCTGAACTGCGTGAACATGGCTGCTCAGATGATCGAGGCAGGCGATGCTGACATCGTGGTCGCAGGCGGCATGGAGAACATGGACATGGCTCCCTTCGCAATGATGAAGGGCCGTTACGGCTACCGCATGGGCGCTCCCATGGGCAAGAGCGAGCTGGTGGATACCATGGTCAACGATGCTCTGTGGGATGCCACCGGCTTCAACAAGCACATGGGCATGACCGCTGAGAATGTCTGCACCAACGAGACCTACCAGAAGAAGTACGGCTACAGCCCCATCACCCGCGAGATGCTGGATGAGTTCTCCTACAACAGCCAGGTCAAGGCCGACAAGGCCATCAAGGACGGCGCTTTCAAGGACGAGATCGTTCCTGTTGTCATCAAGGGCAAGAAGGGCGACACCGTGTTCGATACCGATGAAGGCCCTCGTCTGACCCCGGTCGAGAAGCTGGCAACCCTGAAGCCCGCTTTCACCAAGGACGGCATCGTGACCGCAGGCAACTCTTCCGCCATCAACGACGGCGCTGCTGCTCTGGTCGTTATGAGTGAGGAGAAGGCCAAGGAGCTGGGCGTTAAGCCTCTGGCAACCTGGGTCGCTGGCGCTCTGGCCGGTGTTGAGCCTGAGGTCATGGGTCTGGGCCCCATCGCAGCAACCAAGAAGGTCATGGCTAAGACCGGCCTGACTGTTGATGACATGGACCTGATCGAGGCAAACGAAGCATTCGCTGCACAGTCTGTTGCAGTCGGCCAGGCTCTGGACTTTGATATGAGCAAGGTGAACGTCAACGGCGGCGCCATCGCTCTGGGCCACCCGGTCGGCGCTTCCGGCGCTCGTATCCTGGTCACCCTGCTGTATGCTATGAAGCATCGCGGTGCACACAAGGGTCTGGCTACCCTGTGCATCGGCGGCGGCATGGGCTGCGCTACTATCGTTGAGATGTAAGCTCCCCCTTTGGAATTGAATTGAATGACAGCCCGCGCCCCGGCTCAGACCGGAGACTCTGCCGGGGCGCGGGAGCTGTTTTGAAACACTGAGAATCTGAATTGGAGGTTTTCACAATGGCTTTTGTAAAAACCGAGGTGCAGGGCGCTGTCGAGATCATCACCATCGACCGTCCCAAGGCACTGAACGCCCTGAACCCCGAAGTTCTGGCAGACCTGAAGGCAGCTTTTGAGGCTGTGGATCAGGACACCATCCGCTGCATCGTCCTGACCGGCGAAGGCGACAAGAGCTTCGTGGCAGGCGCTGATATCGGCTCCATGAGCACCATGACCAAGGCAGAGGGCGAGGCTTTCGGCAAGCTGGGCAATGATGTGTTCCTGATGATCGAGAGCTTCCCCATCCCCGTCATCGCAGCCGTCAACGGCTTTGCACTGGGCGGCGGCAATGAGCTGGCTATGAGCTGCGACATCCGCATCTGCTCCGACAACGCCGTGTTTGGTCAGCCCGAAGTTGGTCTGGGCATCACCCCGGGCTTCGGCGGCACCCAGCGTCTGGCACGTCTGGTCGGCATGGGCATGGCAAAGCAGCTGGTCTACTCTGCCCTGAACATCAAGGCGGACGAGGCTTACCGCATTGGTCTGGTCAACGCCGTGTATCCGCAGGCTGAACTGATGGAGAACGTGCTGAAGCTGGCCGGCAAGATCGCCAAGAACGCTCCCATTGCAGTGCGCAACTGCAAGAAAGCCATCAACGACGGCATCAGCCTCCCCATTGAAAAGGCTGTGGAAGTGGAAGAAAAGCTGTTTGGCGACTGCTTCGAGACCCACGATCAGCAGGAGGGCATGGCCTGCTTCCTGAGCCGTGAGAAGCCGAAGCCCAAGGCAGTGTTCACCAACAACTAATCCATTACATAATTTTTGATATTAAAGGAGAGATTTCCTATGAAGATCGGTGTTATCGGTGCTGGCACTATGGGCCAGGGCATCGCAAAGGCATTTGCTCAGGTTGAGGGCAACACCGTTGCTCTGTGCGACATCAAGCAGGAGTGGGCTGAGAACGGCCTGGCAAAGATCAAGAAGGGCTACGAGAAGCTGGTTGCTAAGGGCAAGATCCCCCAGGAAAAGGCTGACGCGATCGTTGGAGCCATCACCCCGGGCCTGAAGGAAGATCTGTGCGCGGACTGCGACCTGATCGTTGAGGCTGCTTTTGAGGATATGAAGGTCAAGCAGACCACTTTCGGCGAGCTGGATAAGATCTGCAAGCCCGAGTGCATCTTCGCTTCCAACACTTCCTCCCTGTCCATCACCGAGATCGGCAAGGGCGTCAGCCGCCCTCTGGTCGGTATGCACTTCTTCAACCCCGCAGACCGCATGAAGCTCATCGAGGTCATCGCCGGCTGCAACACCTCCCGCTGCGACTGTCGAGAAGATCAAGGAGATCTCCGTGGCCATCGGCAAGAACCCGGTCCAGGTCAACGAGGCTGCAGGCTTTGTGGTCAACCGCATCCTGATCCCCATGATCAACGAGGCTGCCTTCATCAAGATGGAGGGCGTTTCTGACATCGCCGGCATCGACACTGCTATGAAGCTGGGTGCCAACCACCCGATGGGACCCCTGGAGCTGGGCGACTTCATCGGCCTGGACATCTGCCTCGCTATCATGGATGTCCTGTACCATGAGACCGGCGACAGCAAGTATCGCGCCTGCCCGCTGATCCGCAAGATGGTCCGCGGCGGCAACCTGGGCTGCAAGACCGGCAAGGGCTTCTACGTTTACAACGCAGACCGCACCAAGACCCCTGTTGATCAGCTGTAATTTCTGATAAACATTTCTCCCGGCCGTGGGGAAAGCGGTCGGGAGGAATTTGTTTGCAACCGGGTAGGGGGGAACCCCGACCCCGGGAGATAAAAAACACCCGTTAGGAGGATATAGCGATGGATTTTACTCTGTCCAAGCAGCAGCAGATGGTACAGAAGATGTACCGCGAGTTTGCTGAAAACGAAGTCAAGCCCCTGGCTAAGAAAGTTGACGCCGAAGAGTACTTCCCCAAAGAGACCGTCGAGAAGATGGGCAAGCTGGGTATGATGGGCATTTACTTCCCCACCTCTGTCGGCGGTGCAGGCGGCGATGTGCTGTCCTACGTCATGGCAGTGGAGGAGCTGAGCAAGGTTTGTGGCACCACCGGTGTCATCGTCTCCGCTCACACCAGCCTGTGCGCAGCACCTATTTATGAGAACGGCACTCCCGAGCAGAAGGCAAAGTACCTGCCCAAGCTGTGCAGCGGCGAGTGGCTGGGCGCTTTCGGCCTGACCGAGCCGGGCGCTGGTACCGATGCACAGGGTCAGCAGACCATTGCCAAGGAAGAGGATGACTGCTGGGTCCTGAATGGCTCCAAGATCTTCATCACCAACGCCGGTTTCGCTGATGTCTTTATCGTCATCGCTGTCACCGACCGCGTTCTGGATAAGAAGGGCCGTCCCACCAAGCTGTGCTCTGCCTTCATCGTTGAGCGCACCGATCCGGGCTTCTCCGTCGGCAAGGCTGAGGATAAGATGGGCATCCGTGGTTCTTCCACCTGCGAGCTGATCTTCGAGGATTGCCGTATCCCGAAGGATCGTATGCTGGGCGTGCGCGGCAAGGGCTTCCAGCTGGCCATGGCTACCCTGGATGGCGGCCGTATCGGCATCGCTTCTCAGGCTCTGGGCATTGCTGAGGGCGCTCTGGAGGAGACCGTTGCCTACGTCAAGGAGCGCAAGCAGTTTGGCCGCAGCATCTCCGCATTCCAGAACACCCAGTTCGAGCTGGCTGAGATGAAGGCCCGCGTTGAGGCTGCCAAGTATCTGGTCTACGCTGCCGCTCTGAAGAAGCAGCAGGCCATGGACGGCGCAAAGGTCCGTTACAGTGTCGAGGCTGCTCAGGCTAAACTGATCGCAGCCCGCACCGCAAGCGATGTGACCCGCCGCTGCCTGCAGCTGTTCGGCGGTTACGGCTACACCCGTGACTACCCCATCGAGCGCATGATGCGTGATGCCAAGATCACTGAGATCTATGAGGGCACCAGCGAAGTGCAGATGATGGTCATTTCCGGCGCGCTGCTGAAGTAAGGGAGGCAAGATTTACAATGAAAGCAATTGTTTGTGTAAAGCAGGTTCCTGATACCTCCGGCAAAGTCGCCGTCAAGGCAGACGGCACTCTGGATCGTGCCTCTATGGCCACCATCACCAACCCCGATGACCTGAACGCTCTGGAGGCTGCTCTGAAGCTCAAGGACGCTACCGGCTGCGAAGTCGTTGTCATCACCATGGGTCCTCCTCCGGCCGAGGGAATGCTGCGTGAGCTGCTGGCCCGCGGCGCGGATAAGGCTGTTCTGGTCTCCGGCCGTGAGTTCGGCGGTTCTGATACCTTTGCAACCAGCCAGATCCTGGCTGCTGCTGTCAATAAGATCGGTGTCGGCCCCGAGGACGTCGTGTTCTGCGGCCGTCAGGCAATCGACGGTGATACCGCACAGGTCGGTCCTCAGATCGCTGAGAAGCTGCACCTGCCTCAGGTGACCTATGTTGCTGACATCCAGAAGGATGGCAACAGCCTCACGGTCAAGCGTATGCTGGAAGACGGCTACATGATGGTCAAGGTGCAGACTCCCTGCCTGCTGACCTGCATCAAGGAGCTGAATCAGCCCCGCTACATGAGCGTGAACGGCATCTTCACCTGCTACGACAAGCCGATGGAAGTGTTCGATTACAACGCACTGAAGGACGATCCGCTGATCGAGGTTGATACCATCGGTCTGAAGGGTTCTCCGACGAACGTCTTTAAGTCCTTCACTCCTCCGCAGAAGGGCGCAGGCACCATGCTGACGGGCGACGACACCGCCGCACAGCTGGCTGGTATCCTGGCCAAGAAGCACCTGATCTGATGAAAGGAGCATAGGATTACAATGGCTGATTTTAACGAGTACAAGGGCGTATGGGTCTTCTGTGAGCAGCGCCAGGGCAAACTGATGCCCACCGATTTCGAGCTGGTCAGCGAGGCCCGTAAGCTGGCTGACGAGCTGAACTGCGAGGTCACCGGCCTGCTGCTGGGCGACAACGTGGAAGGCATTGCTAAGGAGCTGGGCGGCTATGGTGCCGATAAGGTCATGGTCTGCGACAGCCCGCTGCTGAAGGATTATACCACTGACGCATACGCCAAGGTCGTCTGCGACATGGTCAACGAGTACAAGCCTGAGGTCCTGCTGATCGGTGCTACCAACATCGGCCGCGACCTTGGCCCCCGCTGCGCAGCCCGTCTGCACACCGGTCTGACCGCTGATGCTACCCATCTGGACGTGGATACTGCAAAGTATGTCGAGTTCCTGAAGGAGAGCTCCACCATCGATCTGTCCAAGCAGAAGTTCGATTACGAGGACCGCAACCTGAAGATGACCCGTCCCGCATTCGGCGGCCATCTGATGGCTACCATCATCTGCCCCCGCTTCCGTCCTCAGATGTCCACCGTGCGCCCCGGCGTTATGAAGAAGGCTCCCTTCGATCAGGCCAAGGCAGATGCCTGCCAGATCGTGAAGCCCGCTTTCGAGCTGTCCGCTGCCGACATCAAGACCGAGGTCCTGAGCGTCGAGAAGGCTGCTGAGAAGCTGGTCGATCTGATCGGTGCAGACGTCATCGTCTCTGTTGGCCGCGGCATCAGCAAGGATGTCAACAAGGGCATCGAGCTGGCTGAGCAGCTGGCTGCAGCTCTGGGCGGCGGCGTTGTCGGCGCATCCCGTGCCGTCACCGATGCCGGCTGGATGACCGCTGACCATCAGGTCGGTCAGACCGGTAAGACGGTCCACCCCAAGATCTATGTTGCTCTGGGCATTTCCGGCGCTATCCAGCACACCGCAGGTATGCAGGATTCTGAGTGCATCATTGCCGTCAACAAGAATGAGTCCGCCCCCATCTTCGGTGTGGCTGACTACGGCATCGTGGGCGACCTGTTCAAGGTCGTTCCCGAACTCATCAAGCAGGTCGAGGCAGCCAAGGCTGCTGAATAAGCACCTGATTTTCCCGAACCCTGATTGTGATAAGGCCGCCGCGCAGTGGAAATGCTGTGCGGCGGCTTTTTGCATCCCCGGAAAATCGCTCCGTTCTATCCAGCCTGTTCCCGGAATAAAATGACACCAAGAGCGGACAGGAAAGGAGCGCGTACCATGGAGTTGAAGATCTTTCGGGATGCCCTGCCGGCGGCGGGGACAAACTGTACCCTCAAGGCAGAGCTGCCGCTGGAAACAGAGATCCTGATCTCTGATTATCTGCCACCGGTGTTTAAGCTGGTCAAGTGCTTTGTCAGGCCGGTGGTGCTGCAAAAGCGGCTGCAGCCCGGCAAGCTGCAATTGGAGGGCTATCTGCGCTGTGTGGTCTATTATCAGGGGAAGAGGGGGCGGGGCTGTGCCAGACCGAGCAGAAGCTGCCCTTCACCAAGCTGCTGGATCTGCCGGAGTTCGTCTTCACGGCATGGGCCGTGCAGGTGGAGGGCCAGACCGAATACCTCAACTGCCGGGCCGTCAACCCCCGCCGCATCGAGGTGCGGGGGGCGTATGGGTTGGTGGTATCGGTGCATACGCAGGTCAAAACAGATGTCATCACGGCTCTGTCGGATGGCGGGGTGGAGCAGAAACTGGTTACCCTTTCCGGGGTGCGGCGTGCCGCTGTGCTGGAAAAGCTGGTCACGGTCGAGGGAGAGATCCACTTTCCCACGCCGCCCGCCGCCGTTTTGGACCTCAGCGGCAATGCCTCTGTCGGAGACCTCAAGCTCCTGAACGGGAAAGCCGTTGCCAAGGGTGTGCTGGTCGTTTCCTGTGCCTGGCGTGCCGAGGGTGACCCGGCACTGCAGAGCCAGAGCGTGAACCTGAACTTCAATCAGGTGCTGGATGTGGACGGCCTGAGCGAGGACTGCCGCTGCCTCTGTGTGGCCGAGCCGGTGGGCTTTACGCTCACGGAGGGAGAAGGGGAGGAACCCAGCCGCCTGACTGCCAACCTGATGCTGCGCCTGCGGGCATGGAGGCCCTACCAGCTGCAGTGCGTGGCGGATGCCTTCTCCACGAAATTTGAGACAGAACAGACCCCGCAGACGGTACAGACGGAATCGCTGGCCTGCACCCTGGATGAGACCGTGACCCTGACCGGCTCCGGCCCCCTGCCAGACGCTGGGGCTAAAATTCTGGCCTGCTTTGCCTCCTTTGGCCCGGCCCTGCTGGCATACAGGGAAAACAACTGGGATCTGACCAGCCGGGTGACCGTGACTGCCTTTGGGGAGAACAGCCTTTCGGAGCTGGAAAGCTATGAAAAGGTGTTGGAGCTTGCCCTGCCGCTGGGGCGGGAGCTGCCCTCGGACGCGGAGCTGATCCCGGAGTGCTGGCTCCGTGCCGAGGACCTGCGCTGTGTCTGCGCAAACGGCACACTGGAGGTCACCCTTTCCGTCAAGGCAGAAGGAGCCATCCTACAGCGGAGCGGAAACACCTGTGTGGGCTCCATCGCGCTGGGAGAGCCGTTGACCCCGGCAGACCCGGAGATCAGCCTGCGCATCTATTATGCACAGGCGGGGGAGGAGCTGTTTGCCATCGCCAGGCGGTTCCATGTCTCCCCGGCCCAGATGCTTGCCGCCAACGACCTTGCAGAGGGCACCACGGCCATTGATGCGCCTCGGAGGCTTCTGGTGCCGGGAGCAGGGGGCTGATCCATCCGATTTTGTACTTCACAGAAGAACAATTTAATGTTAAAGTATGACTTATGAACTAAAAATGAACAAAAAACATCCCGGACCTCTCCCAATTTGAGAAAGGCTCTGCTATAATAATTTTTGTCGTGTAAAAAAGCCTTTTAGATAAAGGAGAAGTTATGATCAAAAATATCGAGTTGGAGAAGGGCGCATACCAGTTTGATGCCAAGATGCCCCTTCGCCAGGCCATCCCGCTGGGCCTGCAGCATGTATTTGCCATGTTTGTGGGCAATCTGACCCCGCTTCTTATCATCACCAGCGCCTGCGGCCTGGCAGGCGGTGAGTTTGCCGACCTGCAGGTCAGCCTGCTGCAGAACGCCATGTTCGTGGCGGGCATCGTCACGCTGGTGCAGCTGTACGGCCTCGGCCCCGTGGGCGGCAAAGTGCCGATCATCATGGGTACCAGCTCGGGCTTCCTGGGCGTGTTCAACAGCGTGGCTGCCACCATGGGCGGCGGCGTCACGGCCTACGGCGCCATGATGGGCGCATCCATTCTGGGCGGCCTCTTCGAGAGCGTCCTCGGCGTCTTTCTGAAGCCTCTGCGCAAGCTGTTCCCGCCGGTCGTTACCGGCACGGTCGTGCTGTCCATCGGCCTGTCCCTCATCTCCGTGGGCGTCAACTCCTTCGGCGGCGGCAACGCAGCCAAGGACTTCGGCTCGGTGGAAAACCTGCTGTTGGCCGTCTTCGTGCTGGTGGTGATCCTCCTCTTCAAGCACTGGACCAAGGGCTTCCTCAGCTCTCCTCCATCCTCGTGGGCATCATCGCGGGCTATCTGGCAGCCATCGTCATGGGCTTCGTCCTGCCCACCACCGGCGTCACCGCCGACGGCGTGGAGTTCACCAAAGCATGGGTGCTGAACTGGAACAAGGTCGCTGAGGCCAGCTGGTTCGCCATCCCGAAGCTGGTGCCGGTCAAGATCGTCTTCGACCTCCGCGCCATCCTGCCCGTCATGATCATGTTCATCGTCACCGCCGTGGAGACGGTGGGCGACATCTCCGGCGTCATGGAGGGCGGCATGGGCCGCGAGGCCACCGATAAGGAGCTGAGCGGTGGCATCATCTGCGACGGCCTCGGCTCTACCGTCGCCGCCTGCTTCGGCGTCCTGCCCAACACCTCCTTCAGCCAGAACGTGGGCCTCGTGGCCATGACCAAGGTGGTCAACCGGGGCGCACTGGCCACCGGCGCCATCTTCCTGATGCTCTGCGGCCTCATCCCCAAGCTGGGCGCACTGGTCTCCATCATGCCGCAGGCCGTTCTGGGCGGTGCTGCCGTGATGATGTTCTCTTCCATCGTGGTGTCCGGCATCCAGCTCATTACCAAGGAAAAGATGACCCCGCGCACCCTGACCATCGTTTCCGTTGCACTGGGCGTGGGTTACGGCATGGGTGCAAATGCCAGCATCCTGGCACACACCCCCCAGTTCATCCAGCTCATCTGCGGTGAGAGCGGCATCGTGCCTGCAGCCTTTGTGGCCATTGTGCTGAACGTGCTGCTGCCCAAGGACGATAAGGCCGAATAAACCTCTCAGTCACCTTCGGTGACAACACCCCTGACAGGGGAGCCAAGAAGTGCCCTTGCCTCTCCTGTCAGGTGAAGTACCATTGCGCTGCAATGGCGGAGAGTTCCTCCAGAGCTTCCGGCGTATCTGCATCCAGCAGTTCTTCCCGCCGCTGGGCGTAAACGATCTGTACCTGCTCAGGGTGAGCCTTGAGCACAACACTGCCGCCCTTGCCCTCGGGCAGGGTGCGCAGAGTGGGAAAATATCCGCATCCAAACAGAACGGGACTTCCGACAACGGTGTCCGGGCCATGTGCGGCCCGGGCTCCCAGCCGGAAGATCGCCCGCTCTGTTTCTTTTTGTGTCTGGGCAAAAGCGGCAATCAGCGCTTCCAGCGTCTCCCGCTGCAGCAGGGGCTGATCTCCGGGCAGGAACATGCAGCCCGCAAGGTTGGGGCATTGCTCCAGCAGCGCCTCCAGCCCCAGCCGAACGGTGTCGTTCCGGCCCGGCAGGCTGTGGAGCAGGCAGGGAACGGCCTGTGCGTCACACAGAGCCTTGACCTCGGCAGAGCGGGTCACGACCACCCGGGCGGCAAGGGCAGGGGTGGCGGTGACCTCCAGCGCCCGGCAGAGCAGGGGGCGGCCCCCGAAATCTGCCAGTAGCTTGTTGGAGCCGAACCGCCGGGCCAGCCCCGATGCCATGATGACGCACCCCACCGGAAGGCGGGCGTTTTTTCTGCACAACTCTGCCATAAAATCATTCCTCCTGAACCTGCCGGATCTGCGGCAGTCTTTCCAGTGGCATTATAAGGGATTTTGTGATAAAATAAAAGTAGCAATCGAAAAAAGAGAGGTACTGCGTATGATGACGATCCGGGAATACAAACGGGCCGAAAGCCTCGAGGAAGCCTGGCAGCTCAACCAGAAGCGAAACAATCGGGTCATCGGCGGCATGATCTGGCTCAAGATGGAGAACATCAATGTCGGCACCGCCATCGACCTGTCGGGCCTTGGGCTGGACAAAATTGAGGAAACGGCCGAGGGCTTTTCCATCGGGGCCATGGTGCCCCTGCGGCAGATCGAGCTCCACGAGGGGCTCAATGCCTACACGGACGGCGCTGTGCGGGAATCTGTGCGCCACATTGTGGGTGTGCAGCTGCGCAACCTTGCCACCGTGGGCGGCAGCATTTACAGCCGTTTTGGCTTTTCCGATGTTCTGACCATGTTCCTGGCCCTGAACGCTTCGGTGGAGCTCTACAAGGGCGGCATTGTGCCGCTTTCGGAGTATGCCCAGCGCCCGTACGACAGGGATATCCTGGTGCGGGTCATCGTGCCGAAAGAGCAGGCAGCATTCTGCTATCAGTCGGTGCGCAACAGCCAGACGGATTTCCCGGTGCTGACCTGTGCCGCCGCGAAAACGGCCGGGGGCTTCCGGGTCGCCATTGGTGCCCGGCCCGGCAAGGCAGTGCTGTATACCCTGCAGCCCAATGCCGCCGAAACGCCGGAGCTGACCGCCGCCCGCTTTGCCGCTGAGGTGCGGGCAAACATCCGGACGGAGAGCAACATGCGCGGCAGTGCGGAATACCGCAATCATCTGGCCGGGGTGCTGGTCAAGCGCGCTGTGCTGAAATTGGAAGGGAACAGGTGAGACAAGATGCAGGTGAATATTATTCTGAACGGAACCAAAGTCACGGCAGAGGCCGCACCGGACACCCTGCTCATCGATTTTGTCCGCGCACACGGCTGTTACAGTGTCAAGCGCGGCTGTGAGACCTCCAACTGCGGCCTGTGCACCGTCTTTCTGGACGATGTGCCGGTGCTGTCCTGCTCTGTGCTGGCAGCCCGTGCCGACGGCCACAGGGTGACCACGCTGGAGGGCCTGCAGGAGGAGGCTGCTGAGTTCGGTGCTTTTATCGCCGATCAGGGTGCGGAGCAGTGCGGCTTCTGCAACCCGGGATTTATTATGAACGCTCTCGCCCTCTTCCGGGAAAAGGAATCCCCCACTGAGGAGGAGATCAAGGAATATCTCGCGGGCAACCTCTGCCGCTGCTCCGGCTACGAGGGCCAGCTGCGGGGCATCCAGAATTTCCTCGCCTGGAAAAAAGCAAAACAGGAGGGTGCCGAATGAAAAACGTCAACAAAGCATTCCGCAAAAAGGATGCCATGCAGCTTGTGACCGGCAAGCCCGTTTACATGGATGATCTGGCCCCGGCAGACTGCCTGATCGTCAAGCTGTACCGCTCGCCCCATGCCAACGCCATGGTGGAGCGCATCGACACGTCCGTGGCCAAAAAGGTGCCCGGCATCGAGGCCATCTTCACCTGGGAGGATGTGGACCAGAACGCCCGCCGCTACACGCAGGCCGGCCAGACCTACCCCGAAGCCAGCCCCTACGACCGCTTGGTCATTGACCGCCACGTCCGCTTTGTGGGGGACGTGGTGGCCATTGTGGTGGGCAAGGATGAGAAGTGTGTCGAGAAGGCCATGAAGCTCATCAAGGTGGAGTATCAGGTGCTGGAGCCGGTGCTGGATTTCCACACTGCGAAGGATAACCCCATCCTTGTCCACCCGGAGGACAACTGGGAGGCCCTGTGCCCGGTGGGAGCCGACAACAAGCGCAACCTGTGTGCCCACGATGAGTGCGGCTCCGGCGACATCGATGCCGTGCTGGCAAAGTGCGATGTTGTCATCGACCGTGTCTACCACACCAAGGCCTGCCAGCAGGCCATGATGGAGACCTTCCGCACCTGCTGCTGGATGGATCTGTACGGACGGCTGAACATCCTCAGCTCGACCCAGATCGTGTTCCACACCCGCCGCAATGTGGCAAACGCCCTGCACATCCCCAAGTCCATGATCCGCGTCATCAAGCCCCGCATCGGCGGCGGCTTTGGTGCCAAGCAGACGGCGGTCTCGGCCATCTATCCGGCCTTTGTTACCTGGAAGACCAAGAAGCCCTGTAAGCTGATCTTCACCCGCGAAGAGAGCCAGACCGCATCCTCGCCCCGCCACGAGATGGAGATGCACGTCCGTCTGGGTGCCACCAAGGACGGCATCGTGAAGGGCATCGACCTCTACACCCTGTCCAACACCGGTGCCTATGGCGAGCACGGCCCCACAACGGTGGGCCTTTCCGGCCACAAGTCCATCCCGCTGTACGGCAAGGCAGAAGCCTTCCGTTTTGTCAGCGATGTGGTGTATACCAACCACATGTCTGCCGGTGCGTACCGCGGCTATGGTGCGACCCAGGGCCTGTTTGCAGTGGAATCTGCCGTCAACGAGCTGGCTGCCAGGCTCCACATGGACCCCTTCAAGATCCGCGAAATGAACATCGTCAAAGAGGGCGATGTCATGCCCGCCTATTACGGCGCTGTGAATACCAGCTGCGCGCTGGACCGCTGCCTGAAAAAAGTCCACGAGATGATCGACTGGGACAACAAGTACCCTGTGCGCGACCTTGGCAATGGCAAGGTGCGCGCCGTGGGTATGGGCATGGCCATGCAGGGCTCCGGCATTTCCGGCATGGATGTGGGCAGTGCCACCCTCAAGGTAAACGATGACGGGTTCTATTCCCTCATCATCGGCGCTGCCGATATGGGCACCGGCTGTGACACCACGCTGGCTCAGATCGCCGCCGAGGTGCTGGACTGTGACCTGGACAATATCACCGTCTTTGGCGCGGATACCGACACCTCGCCCTATGACTCCGGCTCCTACGCTTCCTCTACCACCTATGTCACCGGCAAGGCAGTGGAGAAGTGCGCCCTGCGGCTGCGCGGCCAGATCTGCAAGCTGGGCGCGGAGTTGCTCCAGACGACCGAAGATGCTGTGGATTTTGACGGCAAGTTCGTTTCCCTGAATGCAGACCCGGAGAAGAGGGTCTCTCTCTCTGAGGTGGCTTTCGCCTCCCAGTTCGGCCACATGGTCCCGCTGGAAGTCACCGAGACCCACACCTCGCCCCTTTCGCCCCCGCCCTACATGGTCGGTGCAGCTGAAATTGAGCTGGACAAGGAGACCGGCGAGGTCAAGGTGGTGGATTATGCCGCCTGCGTGGACTGCGGCACCCCCATCAACCCCAACTTGACCCGTGTGCAGGCCGAGGGCGGCATCCTGCAGGGTATCGGCATGGCCCTGACCGAGAACATCACCTACGATGCCAAGGGCTGGCCGATGGAGAACTCCTTTATGCAGTATAAGATCCCCGCCCGTGTGGACATTGGCCACATCAACGTGGAGTTTGAGAATAGCTACGAGCCAAACGGCCCGTTTGGTGCAAAATCCATCGGTGAGGTTGTCATCAACACACCGCTGCCCGCCATCTCGGATGCTATCTACAACGCCATCGGCACTCGCTTCTATGAGCTGCCCATTACACCGGAGCAGGTTGCCATGGCGGTGGAAGAAAACCGCTGATGCTTTCGGAAAAACAATTTCCGTTTCTGGCTGAAAAGGGCCATGTGGTCTCGCTGGTGGGCGGCGGCGGAAAAACCACCCTGCTCTATGCCTTTGCCCGGCATTGTGCCGCCAAAGGCTGGCGGGTGCTGGTGAGCACCACCACCCACATCCGGCAGCCGGGGGAGAATTACGCCGCAGATGAAGCCGCTCTTGCGTCCCTCTGGGCGGCAGGGCGATATGCCGTGGCCGGTGTCCCGGCAGAGCAGGGCAAGATGACCGCCCTGCCGCCGGAGCAGTTGACCTGCTGGATGGCACAGGCGGATATGGTTCTTCTGGAAGCGGACGGTGCAAAACGGATGCCCTGCAAAGTTCCGGCGGCCCATGAACCGGTGCTGCTGCCGGAAAGCGATATCGTGCTGGCCGTGGCCGGGTTGTCTGCGCTGGGCAGACCTCTGCGGGAGGTCTGCTTCCGGCTGGAGCAGGCCTGCGCCCTGCTGGGCACTGCCCCCGAAACGCTTCTGACCCCGGAGCTGCTGGCAAGGCTGCTGGCCAGTGAGCAGGGGGGACGAAAACTGGTAGGGGATTGCCGTTTTTCTGTGGTGCTCAATCAGGCGGATGACCACGCCCGCATTGCTGCCGGAGAACAGACCCTCACGCTCCTGCGCAAAAAAAATATGAGGTGCAGGGCGTGTTGACTTATTTTGATGAAAGGGAGCGTGCATGAAATGGCAGAACAAAGGCCCCATTGTCTTCTGCACCGGCGGCGGGTGCACCGCCAAGCTGGGTGCCGGGGTACTGAGCCGCATTCTGGAAAAGCTGCCCCGGGGCGAAAAAGACCCCGACCTTCTGGTTGGCTACGACAGCCGGGACGATGCTGCCGTCTACCGCATCACCGAGGACATTGCTCTGGTGCAGACGGTGGATTTCTTCCCGCCGATGGTCGATGACCCCTATACCTTCGGGCAGATCGCCGCGGCCAATGCCCTGAGCGATGTCTACGCCATGGGCGGTGAGGTCAAAACGGCACTGAATCTTGTCTGCTTCCCCGAGAGCATGGATCTGAACGTGCTGGGGGAGATCCTGCGCGGCGGTGCCGAAAAGGTGGCCGAAGCCGGGGGCACGCTGGCGGGTGGGCACTCCATTGCCGATACCGGCGTGAAGTACGGCCTGTCGGTGACCGGTCTTGTAGACCCGCACCGCCTGACGGCCAACGATACCGGCCGCCCGGGCGACAAGCTTCTTCTGACCAAGGCGCTTGGCGTGGGGCTGATCTGCACCGCCAACCGGGTGGGCGAAGCCGCTCCGGAACAGATGGAAGCAGCCGTCCGTTCCATGACCACCCTGAACAAAACGGCGGCAGAGATCGCACGCAGGTACGAGGTGCACGCCGCCACGGATGTGACCGGGTTCAGCTTCCTGGGCCATCTGCACGAGATGATGGGGGAGAAGCTCTCCTGCGTCATCGATGCCCATGCGGTGCCGGTATTACCCGGGGCGTGGGAGGCCGCAGATGCCTGCCTATACACCGCCGCCGGTCAGCGCAACCGCAACCACACCGGGCCCTTTGTCCGGTTTGAGAAAGTGCCCTTCCCGATGGAAGAGATCCTGTTTGATCCCCAGACCTCCGGCGGCCTGCTGCTTGCCGTGGCCCCGCAGGATGCCGCTGCCCTGGAAGCAGAGCTGCAGGCGGCGGGTCTGCCCGCAAAGGTCGTGGGCACCATTGGGGAAAAGCAGACACCGGAGATCACAGTAACATACGAATGAGGGAGGAACAACCGATGATCAAGATCGATGCCCGTGGAGATGCCTGTCCGCTGCCCGTGGTCAAGGCCAAAAAGGCCATTGCAGAGCTGCACGGCCCCGGCGAGGTGGAAGTGCTGGTGGATAATGAGATCGCTGTCCAGAACCTGACCAAGATGGCCCAGCAGAAGGGCTATCTGTCCAGCTCCGAAAAACTGGCCGAGCAGGAATACCGTGTTCGCTTTACCATCAAGGACACGCCCGCTGCGGAAACCGCTGTGCCGGGCAAGGTGAAACAGCAGGCAGAAGCGGAAACCTGCATCCCGGATGCCCGCACCGATACAGTGGTGGTCATCGCGTCCGACAAGATGGGGGAGGGGGCCGAGGAGCTGGGCAAGACCCTGCTCAAGGCCTTCGTGTTCTCCCTGACCCAGCAGGACAAGCTGCCCAAGACGATCCTCTTCTATAACGGCGGCGCACACCTGACCTGTGAGGGTTCGCCCATGCTGGAAGACCTGAAGGCACTGGAAGCCGAGGGCGTGGAGATCCTGACCTGCGGCACCTGCCTGAACTACTACGGCATAACGGAAAAGCTGGCCGTGGGCGGCGTGACCAATATGTATGTCATCGCTGAAAAGATGCTGAGCGCCGGGAACGTGGTCAAGCCGTGATCTACCTTGATAACGCCGCAACCACCTTGTACAAGCCCCCGGAGGTGGGGCAGGCGATGCTGGATGCGTTGCAGACAGCGGGCAACCCGGGCCGTGGAGCCCATGCGCCCACCCTGCACGCCTCCCGCATCGTCTACGAGACCCGGGAAGCGCTGGCCCAGCTCTTCCACGCCGAAGGCCCGGCCTGCATCGCCTTTGCATCCAATGCGACCCAGGCACTGAACACGACCATCAACGGGCTCTTTGGCCTGGGGGATCATGTCATCACTACGGTCTGTGAGCACAATTCCGTCCTGCGGCCCCTCTACCGCCTCCAAAGGCAGGGGGGTGAGGTGAGTTTTGTGGATGCGGACGCAAACGGTGTGCTCTGCTATGCGCAGTTTGAGCAGCTGCTCCGTCCCAACACCAGGGGAGTGGTTGTGACCGGTGCTTCCAATGTCACTGGAAACCGCACGGACCTGGCGTTCGTATCCGCTTTTGCAAAAAAGCACGGCCTGTTGTTTCTCGTGGATGCCGCCCAGACAGCGGGTGCCATGTTGATGGATGTGCAGGCCCTGGGGATCGATGTGCTCTGCTTTACCGGGCACAAGGCGCTGCTGGGCCCGCAGGGCACCGGCGGGCTGTATGTCCGGCCCGGGCTGCAGGTTGCCCCCCTTGTGGTGGGCGGCAGCGGAGTCCACAGCTTTGATGAACGCCACCCCGTCGAAATGCCCACTGCTTTGGAAGCCGGAACGCTGAATGTGCCGGGGATCGCCGGGCTGGGGGCCGGGGTGCGCTGGCTCCTGACACAGGGCGTGGAAGCGTTGGAAACAAAAGAAAATGCGCTTGCACGCCTGTTTTATGAAACTGTCCGGGAAATTCCCGGTGTGCGGCTCTATGGTGACTTCACTGCGCCGCGTGCGCCCATCGTCTCACTGAACCTGGCGGGCGAGGATTCCGCCCGGGTGGCGGATGTGCTCTGGGAAGAGTACGGCATCTGTGTGCGGGCCGGTGCGCACTGCGCTCCGCTGATGCACAGGGCGCTGGGCACCGTGGAGCAGGGCGTGGTGCGGTTCAGCTTCTCCCACACCAACACCCGGGAGGAGGCACTTGCCGCTGCCCGTGCGGTGCACAGCCTGGCGGAGGAATAAACGATGCGTGCAAAGAGACCCTATATCGTGTTATCCTTCCGCACCACAGTGGAAGCGATGGCATGGGAAAAACACTGCGAAGCGGAACACATCCCCGGGCGGCTCATTCCGCTGCCCCGGGAGCTCTCTGCCGGGTGCGGTCTTGCGTGGCGGATGCCGCCCGAGGACTGGCAGCTGTGGCAGAGCCGCATCGACCCCGCTGCCTATGATGCCGCAGCGGTGGTAGAACAATAACAAATAAAGGAGAATTGGATGGGAAACCGTTCTTTTTTCAATGCACTCCATGACCGGGAGGGGGATTTTCTGCTGGCCACGGTGCTGGAAGGCCCGGCGCAGGGGGAACGTGTCCTGCTGCGGAACACAGCACCGGTCTGGCCGGAGGAACTGCCTGCGTTCTGGGAGGAGCATCTGCCTGCCTTGGCCGCTGTGACCTCCAGTGGAATTCTGGAATCAGCCGGACAGCGCATCTTTGTGGAGCGCTTTGGCGCAGCCCCGCAGCTTGTGGTCTGCGGCGGCGGCCATGTGGGCGCGTCGGTGGTGCGGCTGGCAAAGCTGCTGGGCCTGCCGGTCACAGCGCTGGAGGACCGCCCCGAGTTTGCGGAGGAGCTGCGTCAGGCCGGGGCCGATGCTGTGCTCTGCCTGCCCTTTGCGGAGGGGCTTGCGCAGATCCCCGGCGGGCAGGAGACATACTTTGTGGTCGTGACCCGTGCCCACAGCTGTGATATTGCCTGCCTGCGTTCTATCCTGCAAAAGCCCGCCGCCTATGTGGGCATGATGGGCAGCCGGAAGCGCGCGGCTCTGGTGCACACACAGCTGGCTGAGCTGGGGCTGCCGCAAGAGCGCATTGATGCCCTGCACGCGCCCATTGGGCTTTCTATTGGCGCAAAAACCGCACAGGAGATCGCACTTTCCATTCTTGCGGAGATCGTCTCCGTTAAAAACAGCCGCCAGCAGACCGAGGGCTTTTCCCAGGCGCTGCTGGCCGCGCTGGAACAGCAGACCGCCCCGGCGGTGCTGGCGACCATTGTAGGCCGCCATGGCTCTACGCCACGGGAGGAAGGCTCCAAGATGTTGGTCCTGCCCGATGGCTCTGCCGTGGGCAGCGTGGGCGGCGGCATCATGGAGTACCGCACCCAGCAGCTGGCGCGGGAATTGCTGGAGCCGGGGGCTGCCCCGTGCAGGCTGGCCGCCTTTACCACAGAGGGGGCCAGCGATGCCGCGGCCATTGCGGCCTGCGGCGGCTCCATGGAAGTCTTTTTGCAGCGTCTGGAACCGGAGGGATGAGCCATGAAGCGTGATGACCTGATCGTTGTCCGGGGCGGGGGAGATCTTGCCACCGGTGTTGTGCATCGGCTCTGGTCGGCGGGGCTGCGGGTGTTGGTGCTGGAAACAGCCCATCCCGCCGCCATCCGTCGGCAGGTGTCTCTCTGTGAGGCTGTTTACGAAGGCGAGACCGCTGTGGAAGGAATGCGGGGCATCCGGGTGGAGACGCTGGCGGATGCCGATGCCGTCTGGGCACAAAATGCCGTGCCGGTCCTGATAGATCCCACAGGTGCGTGTCTGCCGCAGGCAAGGCCAGCTGTTCTGGTGGATGCCATCATCGCAAAGAAAAATCTGGGCACCACCCGGGAGATGGCTCCGCTGACCATTGCCCTTGGCCCCGGTTTTACGGCGGGGCAGGATGTGGACGTGGTGGTGGAGACCAAGCGCGGCCACAAACTGGGCCGCATCATCCGGGAAGGATCTGCCGCACCCAACTCCGGCGTGCCGGGCATCATCGGCGGCTATGGTGCCGAGCGTGTGCTCCATGCGCAGGCCGCGGGTATCTTCCGTAACCTGCATTCTATCGCTGATTTTGTGGAGGCGGGCGAGGCTGTGGCCGAGATCGAAACGCCGGACGGCCAGCGGATGCCGGTGATCACACAGATCTCCGGCATCCTGCGGGGTCTGCTGCGGGATGGCTACCCGGTGACCAAGGGATTCAAGGTGGCCGATGTGGACCCCCGCCGTGCGGAGCTGGAAAACTGCTTTCTCATCTCGGATAAGGCCCGCTGCATTGCGGGCAGTGTGCTGGAACTGATCGCCGCAGCGTGCTGGAACTAAAAGAAACGGGACTGTTTTTGCAACAGCCCCGTTTCTTTGTTACTCTGTCAGTTTTGTGATGAGCATCTGATGATCTCGTTGCCCTTGAGGATGAATTGCTTCTTGACCAGATCGGCACTCAGCCGGTCAGGCGTGCCGATGTCCAGGCAGAATAGCTCCTGATCCAGTGCCTTGATGGTGCAGCGGATGGAGCAGTGGCCGTCCGGCTTTTCGGTGATACGGGCGCTGTACTCGGCCTCTTTGCGGGCCCAGGTCTGGCTGCGCAGAACCGCCGCCACTGCGCGCTCCCGCACACTGCGGGGCAGGTCATAGGCAAGCTCCTGTGCGACCTTGCGTCCTTTTTCGGTGATGGAATAGCGATCTTCCTTCAGCGTGACCAGCTGCTGGCGGGTGATATCATCCAGACAGGAGCCGATCTCAAAATAGTTGACCAGCTGTTCTTCCATCAGCGCGTTCTCGATCTCCGTCCGGGTGATCGGCCCGGCATTCTTTACCAGATAACACAACAGCAACCGGATCTCCGTGCTGTCGGTCAGTCCGCCGGGACGAACACCGGCGGTAAAAGCATCGTTGGCGGCCATCGTTCTGCACATCCCCCTGTCATTTCAAATTGCTGCCCGGCACTGCCTCGGGGCAGGCCGTAAAGAATCACTTTCTTATAGTATAAAGGGTTTCAGACAGGATTGCAAGCCGCAACCGCAAAATCTGTCTCAATGCGCTTGCGGCTTTCGGGGGTGGAATACAGCCAGTGGTCGATATGCCCCTCGGTGATGAAATAGCGCAGGTCGAACCGGTGGCTCTGGCCCAGGCTGTGGTTGACGATGACCAGCTTGATCTTCATTTTATCGGGCAGAATGTTTTTGATGTAGACGCTCACCGCCTGCCCGGGGTGCAGGTCGGGGCAGGTCTCGGCAAGGCCGGCCAGATTGGGGGCGATCTCCACAAAGGTGCCGTATTCCTCCACGCTCCGCACAATGCCCACCACGGTCTCGCCCACGGTGAACCCGGCGGCGTTCTCCTCCCAGGTGCCCAGCAGCTCCCGGATGGTCAGCACGAACCGCCCCTGCACGTCCCGGTTTTTGATGGCGCACAGGATCTGCTGGCCCACGCTCACCCGGTCGGCAGGGGAGGAGATGCGGCTGACCGACATGCAGTCGATGGGCAGCAGGGCGCTGATGCCGCACCCAACGTCACAAAAGGCACCAAACGGCTCGATGTGGGTCACAGTGCAGGGCAGGATGTCCCCAGGCTGTAAGGTGTCCAGATACTCTGCCTTGCACATCCGCTGTGCCTCAGCCCGGGAAAGCAGGTAGCAGGGCTGGCCGTTTTCCCCGGTCTCCATCCCTTCGATCACAAAGCAGGTGGGGCGGCCCACCCGCGTCAGCACTGCAATGTCCCGCACGGTACCGCTCTCAGCTCCATCGGCACACTGGCCAAAGGGCATCACGGCCTTTACCCCGCCCAGGTCGAACCGGAGCTGGCGCTGGGTGTCAAAGGCAAGGGCAGTGCTCTGTAAAATTTCGCGGCTGGCGATGGCGGCGCGCAGTTCTGCGGGGCTGAGCCGGTCTGCGGAACGGTAATTGCCTTCAGTACGAAATGTCTGCATCATGGTTTGTTCCTCTTTCTGTGTTATTTTAGCGTTTTCCGCTGCACGTCGGCACACAAAGCAGGTGTCGGCATTAAAACTCTATGCGCGGACAATTGCATTTTATACGAGTTTGGTTTATACTATATTTGTATGTGCGGCATGGAATCCAGCTGCACAGGGTACTGCCCCGCAAAGGGGCGGCAGGAGGGAAAGAAACATGGATATCGCAGTGGGAGATACCATCCAGACCCGAAAAAAACACCCGTGCGGAGCTTCCAGCTTCGAGGTGCTCCGGGTCGGTATGGATTTCAAGATCCGCTGCACGGGCTGCGGCCGTGAAGTCATGCTGCCCCGTGCGAAAATTGAAAAAAACATCAAGAAAGTGCTCAAGCCCGGCGCTGCCGAGTAACCATTGGGTCATGTAAGGAGAACTGCACAGTATGTCAAGACTGCTTTCCCAAATGGAGGCTGTCAGCCACCGGTTTGAAGAACTTTCCATCCGCCTGAACCAGCCGGAAACAGCGGCAGATCCCGCGCTGTTCCGCCGCCTGATGCAGGAGTATCACGAGGCAGAACCTGTGGTGCAGGCCTATCAGGCCCTGACCACGGCGCAGGATCATCTTGCTCAGGCCAAAGCCCTGCTCGAGGGCGAGACCCTTGATCCGGACTTTAAGGAAATGGTACAGCAGGAGATCGGCGAAAAAAGTCAGGAAGTGGCGCAGCTGGAAAATAATCTCAAAATTTTGCTGCTGCCCAAGGATGTCAACGATGATAAAAGCGTCATCATGGAGCTGCGCGGCGGTGCGGGCGGCGAAGAAGCCGCGCTGTTTGCCCACAGCCTGATGCGGATGTACACCATGTACGTCCAGAGCAGGGGCTGGGAGCTGGAGGTGCTGAACCTCAACGAGACGGAGCTGGGCGGTGTCAAGGAAGCCATTCTTGCCGTGAACGGCGCAGGGGCCTACAACCGGCTCAAGTATGAGAGCGGGTGCACCGTGTCCAACGTGTGCCCGAGACCGAAACGCAGGGCCGCATCCACACCTCCACAGCAACCGTGGCGGTGATGCCGCAGGCCGAAGAGGTGGATCTTGTCATCGACCCCAAGGATCTGCGCATCGATACCTTCCGCTCCTCGGGTGCGGGCGGCCAGCACATCAACAAAACGTCCAGCGCCATCCGGGTCACGCACATCCCAACCGGAATGGTGGTGGAGTGCCAGAACGAGCGCAGCCAGTTCCAGAATAAGGATAAGGCACTGGAGGTCCTGCGCAGCCGCCTGCTGGCCCAGAAGCAGAAAGAGCAGCAGGATGCCATCAATGCCAACCGCGCGGGGCAGGTGGGAACCGGTGACCGCAGCGAGAAGATCCGGACTTACAACTTCCCGCAGGATCGCTGCACCGACCACCGCATCGGCCTGACGGTCCACAATCTGGATAAGATCATGGACGGAAATCTGGACGAGATCATTGATGCACTGGCAACCCATGAACAGGCCGAAAAACTGCGTCAGCTCAACGCACAGGCCGAATGATACTACGATAAAAAGAATAACGTAATTGCGTTGATTTGATGATCGAAAAGTATTCTTACTTTACAGATAGAAAGAACGATGAACCGCATGAAAATGAAAACTGAAATTTTACCTGCTGAGGGCGAAGCAATCGCCAAAGCGGCTGATCTGCTGCGCAGAGGGGAGCTGGTGGCCCTGCCCACCGAGACGGTCTACGGCATTGCCGCCGATGCGCGCAACGGCGCGGCAGTCGCAAAGATCTTTGTGGCCAAGGGCCGCCCGCAGGACAACCCCCTGATCGTCCATGTCACCGGCCCGGAGATGCTGCCCGGCCTTGTCAGCGAGGTGCCCGAGCGTGCCCAGCTGCTGATGGCCGCGTTCTGCCCCGGCCCTCTGACCATCATCATGCCCCGCGGCCCGGAGGTGGCCGCGGAGTGCTGTGCCGGTCTGGACACGGTGGGCATCCGGATGCCCAGCCACCCGGTGGCACGGGCTGTCATTGCACAGAGCGGCTGCGCCTTTGCGGCCCCCAGCGCGAACCTTTCCGGCAAGCCCAGCCCCACCAACGCACAGGATACCTTTGTGGATATGGATGGCCGTCTGCCCCTGATCCTGGATGGCGGCGAGTGCGATGTGGGTGTGGAGAGTACCGTGATCTCTGTGGTAGGCGAGAAGCCCACCCTGTTCCGCCCCGGCCATATCACGCTGGAAGATCTGGAGCGCGCTCTGGGTGAGGAAGTCGAAGTCTCCAAGGCCATCCTCGAGAAGCTGCCCGAGGGTGCTGTTGTCCGCAGCCCCGGCATGAAGTATAAGCATTACGCCCCTAAGGCAGATGTCACCCTGCTGGACGGCACCTTTGAGCAGTTCAAAGCCTATGTGGATGCCCATGCCGACCAGAACCCCAGCTGCCTCTGTTTTACCGGCGAGGCCGAAAAGCTCGGCTGGCCCTGCGTGGAGTATGGCAGAGAGGGCGATGGTGCCGATCAGGCAAAGCATATCTTCCGCAGCCTGCGCGCATTGGATGAGCAGGGGGACGGGGTGGTCTATGCCCGCTGCCCGAAAAAGGACGGCCTGTCCATGGCAGTGTACAACCGCCTGATCCGTGCGGCAGCGTTCCGGGTGATCCAGCTATGATCACGCTTGGGATCACCGGCCGCAGCGGCTGCGGCAAATCGACCGTGACGGCGGTGTTTGCCGCCCATGGTGTCCCGCTGGTGGATGCCGACCAGATCTCCCGCGAGATCCTTCTGCCCGGTTCTCCGCTGCTGCCTGTGCTGGCCCAGCGGTTCGGGGCAGATATCCTGTATGCCGACGGCAGCCTGAACCGCCGCCTGCTGGCAGACCGCGCCTTTGCTGCGCCGGAAGGAAAGGCCGCTCTGGATTCTCTCGTGCTTCCGGAGATCATCCGGCGGGTCTGCAGACTGAAGCAGGTCGCCCGGGAAGCCGGAGCACCGCTTTTTGTGATAGACGGAGCTGTGATCGTGGGTACCGATGCGGAAAAAGAGTGCGACCACCTCTGCGTGGTCACTGCGCCCTTTGCCACCAGTGTGGCCCGCATTGCGGCCCGGGACGGCATCGCCCCGGAGATGGCGGCACGGCGGCTCAACGCCCAGACCCCGGAAGAGGTTCTGCTTGCCAGGGCCGATCTTGTCCTGCGCAACGATGCTGACCTTGCTTCTCTGGAAGCGGCGGCAGCGGCGCTCTGTGAGCAGCTGCAGGCTGAGGGTGCACGGAAAGGGGGCGCGGACACTTCGCTTTGAAAAAGTTTTTGAAAACGCTGGTGCTGCTCTTTTTGCTCTGTGTGGTCCTGCTGGCGCTGCCGCCGGTGCGCCGTCAGGTGGAACAGCGGCTCTACCCGCGGAAATACAACGACCTTGTGGAGCAGTACGCCGCCGAGTATGACCTTGACCCGCTGCTGGTCTATTCCTTCATCCGCACCGAGAGCGGCTTTGACCCGGGCGCAACTTCCAGTGTCGATGCGCGCGGCCTGATGCAGATGACGGAGGAGACCTTCCTCTGGCTCCGCAGTAAGCTGGGCCTGGGGGAGAAAGTTTCCTTTGGCGACCTGTACGACCCGGATGTGAGCATCCGCTTTGGATGTTATTACCTCCACCTCTGTCTGGTGCGTTACAACGGCGATATCTCCACGGCCGCCGCAGCCTACCACAGCGGGTGGGGCACCGTGGATGCCCTGCTTCAAAAGGAGGAACACTCGGAGGACGGGTTGACCCTGTCGGGTTTCCCCTATAACCAGATGCACCACTATGTGGAAAAGATCACCGCCTGCTATGCCAAGTACACCGAGCTGTACGGAGCCTGAGCAGGCTGCAAACCCGCTTGAACCGGCTTGCGCCGGTTTGAAATATTTAGGAATACTGAAAGAGAAAGGCAGGAGAAATTCTATGGCAGAAAAAACTCCGAACCAGCAGCTGGCTGAAAAGCTGCTCTATAAGCCTGCTTACGTCACCGATAAGGACGCTGACGTGAAGCAGAAGGCCCACAACTTTGCCGAGGGCTACAAGAAGTTCCTGGATGCAGGCAAGACCGAGCGCGAGGTCGCCGCCGAGAGCGAGCAGATGCTCAAGGATGCAGGCTACCAGCAGTTCGACCCGAAAAAAGACCTACAAGCCCGGCGACAAGATCTACTTTGTCCAGTGCAACAAGGCTGTGGTGGCTTCCACCATCGGTACCAAGAGCTTTGAGGATGGCTTCCATCTGGTCATTGCCCACACCGACAGCCCCCGTCTGGACCTGCGTCCCACCCCGCTGTATGAGTCTGACCACCTGAGCTACTTCAAGACCCATTACTACGGTGGTATCCGCAAGTATCAGTGGGGCACGATCCTCTGTCCATCCACGGCGTGTTCACCCGTGAGGATGGCTCCACCGTCACCGTCCGTGTGGGCGAGGACGAGAACGATCCCGTCTTCTGCATCACCGACCTGCTGCCCCATCTGGGTGCCGAGCAGAACGCCCGTCCCCTGAAGGACGGCATCAAGGCTGAGGAGCTGAACATCCTCATCGGCTCCGACGCTGTTGATGACGAGAACGTCAAGGAAGCTGTTAAGCTGAACACCATGATCCTGCTCAACGAGAAGTACGGCATCACGGAGAAGGAGTTCATGCGTGCTGAGATCGAGATCACCCCGGCTTACAAGAGCCGTGACGTTGGCTTTGACCGCTCCATGGTGGGCGGCTATGGCCACGATGACCGTGTGGACGCTTATCCCGCACTGATGGCCGAGATCGAGACCAAGAACCCCGCCTACACCACCGTCTGCGTCCTGACCGATAAGGAAGAGATCGGCTCCGACGGCGTGACCGGTATGCAGAGCATGTACGCCTTCCACTTCATGCAGGAGCTCTGCCGTGCCGCCGGTCAGGATGATATCCTGGCCTTCCGTCACAGCGTCTGCCTGTCCGCTGATGTGACCGCTGCCTACGATCCCACCTGGGCAAGTGCATTCGAGCCCATGAACGGCACCTATGCAGGCCGCGGCGTTGCCATCTTCAAGTACACCGGCGGCGGCAGCAAGGGCTCCGCAAGCGATGCCTGCGCTGAGCTGGTCAGTGATATCACCCGGATGCTGGACAACGGCAACGTTGCATGGCAGATCGGTGAGCTGGGCCGTCTGGATCTGGGCGGCGGCGGCACCATCGCCAAGTATGTCGCAAACCGCGGCATCCCCGTGCTGGATATCGGTGTGCCTGTGCTGTCGATGCACGCTCCCTTCGAGGTCATCCACAAGAACGACCTGTACATGGCTTACCGTGCCTTCTCCCTGTTCAACAACGCACAGTAAGCGCGATCCAGAATAAATGCCCCGGCAGGTTTTGCGCCCGCCGGGGCATTTTTGCGCTATTTTTTGAAAAATGCTTGACCTTCAACCGACTTTATGGTGTAGTGTAAGGGCGGAGGTGAAGCAAATGAACATCAAACAGGCTGCGGAACAGAGTGGAGTTTCCAGCCCCAACATCCGCTTCTACGAAAAAGAAGGGCTGATGACCCCTGCCCGTAACCGGGGCAATGCCTACCGGGATTACACCGCCGGGGATATCCGGACCCTGAAACTGATCCGGATGCTTCGGATGCTGGATATGCCGCTGCCCGTAATACAGAGGGTCCTCAACGGGGAACAGCCGCTGAGCGAAGCACTTCAGGCACAGCAGGCGGTACTGGAGCAGCAGGCGGCACAGCTGGCGGGTGCGATCCGCTTTTGCGCAGAGCTGACCCAACAGACTCCTCAGGTGGATCAGCTGGATGTGGACGACTGCCTGAAACGGATGCAGGACCCGCAGGAGCCGGGCAGATTTTTCTCCGGCTGGCTCAGGGATTACCGTACCGTGGCAGAAAACGAACAGAAAAAACGCTTTTTCATCGTATCGGAACAGTCCATCAATACCCCGGAGGATTTTGCAGCCGTGCTGCTGCGCTATGGGGAAGCTCAAGGAAGCCCCGTCTGCATCACAAAAGGGGGAATGTACCCGGAGTTTGAGTGGCACGGTATCCGGTATAAGGCATGGCGCGGGCAGGGCCGCTATTGCGATTCTATCTGCTGCGAAGCACTCTTCCCGGAATCTCTCAAAACGGGACTGCCGCTCAGGCGGGAACGCCTGCTGCGCTGGCTGCGGCGGCTGCTCCCTGTGGCAGTGGCCGCTATGGTGCTGGGAGCACTTGCTCTACGCGGCAGAATGTGAACCCCTGATCCCGATACCACTGGATGATGTCCGGCAGCGCCTCGGCGGTGGTGCGGGTGGTGGCAGAATCATGCATCAGCACGATGCACTGGGTCTGCTCGCCGGTCTCCCGCACTACATTCCGGTAGATGGTCCCGGCACTGGGCTTTCCGCCCACGGCATCCTCAGCGCAGACGTTCCAGTCCACATAGGCATATCCCTTTTCGGTACACTGCTGTTTCAGTTCGGCCATCACACCACGCCCGCCGTAGCGGCGGCTGACCGTGTTGGTGCTGCCGCCCGGAAAGCGCAGGTAATGCAGAGAAGCTGTGTTGACATAGGGCGAGATGCGCTCTTTCAACAGCTTGATATCCTGCCAGTAAGCATCTGCACTCTGGTAGATGTTACTGTATTCATGGGAAGCGGAATGCAACGCGATCTGGTGGCCTGCCGCCGCTGCATCTGCAATGAGCGGCAGGTATTTTTCATTGTAGCCTGTGGCCACCACAAAAAAGGTAGCCTTGACCCCGGCGGCGTTCAGCGCACCCAGAACCGCCGGGGTCGTTTTGCTGGGGCCGTCATCGAAGGTCAAGCAGACCCATTTCTCCGGTATCGGCTCTTCCTGCGGCAATGCGCTTGCAGGGGCTGCCTCCGGAGCAGGGGAGACAAAGCCGGTATCCGGTACCGGGGTCAGGTCGCTTTCCTGGCAGCCGGGCCCCGCCGGCACAGCAAAGAACAGCCCCAGCCCAAAGCCTGCCGCTGCGCCCGCCAGAAGCAGAGCTGCCCCGCGAAATAAGATCTTCCCGTTTGCTCTCAGCCATGAAACCATCTCCCAAACCTCCTTGACAGATCACATTGAATCTGCAGTATCTCTTATAGGATATGACCCGCTGAAAATTTGTAGAATACAAAAGCAGGCAGAGGAATTGACATTTCCCGCAAAAATTGATAAACTAAATAAGTTCTCCGTGCAGGTGGCGGAATGGCAGACGCGCTGGTTTTAGGCACCAGTTCCCAGTGAGTGAGGGTTCAAGTCCCTTCTCCTGCATACACAAAACGGCAGGCCCTTGGATAGAATCCGGGCCTGCCGTTTTGTTTGCGGCTTTGGTTGGATACCATAAGAAAAGCCCACGATCTATCGCTAGACCGTGGGCTTTCTTTTATGCGAGGGAGGGACTCGAACCCCCAAGGATAAACCACACGCACCTCAAACGTGCGCGTCTGCCAGTTCCGCCACCCTCGCACAACTATAAAATTGTTGCAATCCCGGATTTCTGAGGCTTGAAACCGTTGTTGCGGACTGCTTGAATATACTACCACATTACCCCTGGAAAGTCAAGCGATTTTGATAGAAATTTCCTCGTTTCATATTCGATCGTGTCCCGGTGCATACTAGAACAAATTATCACCGGGGAGGCAGGACCGTGAAACGACGCAACAGAGCACAGCGATTGCTGAGACTGACAGCAGTATATCTGCTCCTGCTGCCGTTTCTGCTGCTGGGTTGGCTGTACAGCCGCCTGCCGGATCGTGTTTATCTGGAACCCGGGCAGACCTTGCTTTTGCCCCGCTTTGGCTGGGTGGAACCTATGGGGCTTCACGGCAGCCAGAATGCAGCCAGTACCCAGGTCGTGGGCAGTTACCAGACCACTCTGTCACTGGGCGGATGGCTTCCCATCAAGAATATCCGCACGGTGGTCACGGAGCGCGCGCAGGTCACGGTCTGCGGTACGCCGTTCGGGGTCAAAATGTTCTCCGAGGGGGCACTGATCGTTGGCTTTTCCGATATTGACAGCCCCGGCGGGAGCACAGTGAACCCGGCAAAGGCAGCGGGACTGCGCCTGGGAGACCGCGTGATCCGCATTGGACAGATCAGGACGGAAAACAATGACGCTGTGAAGGAAGCGCTGGAAGCCGCCCGGGGAAGCGCCGCAGAGGTTATCTATGTCCGCAGCGGAGAACAGCGCAGCACCATCCTGACCCCTGTCTGGGATGCCGCTGCCGCCCAGTGGCGGGCAGGCATGTGGGTGCGGGATTCCTCCGCCGGTGTGGGCACTCTGACCTTTGTGGACCCGGAAAAGGGTGTCTTTGCGGGGCTGGGGCATCCCATCAGCGACGGCGACACCGGCGAAAGCATCGCTCTGCGCAGCGGGGGAGATCGTGCCATGTGAGATCACCGGGTGCAGCATGGGCACTGTGGGCAGCCCAGGGGAGCTGAAGGGAAAATTCCTGAGCGCCCACGCCATTGGCAGCATCCGGATCAATGGAGAAAACGGTGTTTATGGCACAACACGGACAGGCTTTTCCGGGCAAACCATGCCGGTGGCGTTTGCGCAGGAGGTCGAGACGGGGGATGCACAGATCCTGGCTACCGTTGCCGGGGAAACGCCCCGTACCTACCATGTCCGCATCGAGAAGATCAGCGATGCCGATCCGCGCCGCAATATGGTCGTCCGGGTGGTGGACAAAGCCCTGCTTTCCCGGACCGGCGGCATTGTGCAGGGGATGAGCGGCAGTCCCATTTTGCAGAATGGGCGGCTGGTCGGCGCAGTGACCCATGTTCTCGTCAACGATCCGACACGGGGCTATGGAATTTTCGCGCAGACCATGTTGGAGCAGGCTGAACAGGTTGCAACGGCGGAAAAATGAGCAGATTTGGTAAAACAAAACAGGCTGATTCGACTGAAGATTCCATAATATGGCAAAAATAACAGTTGAAATCCATGGGAATTTATGGTAAAATCAGAAACGTAAGGAAAACCGCACACATTGGAGGAATGAACGATGGACAAGATCAAATTTTTGATGTCGGATACTGGCGCAGAGATCACGGCAGCCTGTCGTGAAGCTTTGGAGCAGAAGGGCGTAGAGGTAACCGTGGTGGAAAAAGACGGCCTGAAGGTCCTGCAGAAAATGCTTGCAGTGCGGCCTCAGGTGGTGTTGCTGGATGCCTTTATGCCCGGGCTGGATGCGCTGGCTGTGAAACAGAAGTACAATGCAGCCGGTGAGCGTCACACCTCTTTCTTTGTAACGGGGGCGTTCCAGAGTGAGGAAATGGTGCAGGAGTTGCTGGACGAGGGCTTTGCTTACTACTTCGTCAAGCCCTTTGACGAGACGGTTCTGGCAAACCGCGTGCTGAAAGTAGCTGCCGGGCAGGAAAAGCGCATCCTGCATACCAGCGTGGACAGCGATGAACTGACAGTCACTGAGATCCTGCACCAGATCGGTGTTCCCGCTCATATCAAGGGTTACCAGTTCCTGCGGGATGCCATCCTGCTCACCATGAACGAGCCGGAGTACATCAACGCTGTGACCAAGCGTCTCTACCCGGAAATTGCCAAGAAAAACGGTACCACCGCCAGCCGCGTGGAGCGGGCCATCCGCCACGCCATTGAGGTGGCGTGGGACCGCGGCGATGTGGACACGCTGAACAGCTATTTCGGCTATACCATCCACAACCTGCGGGGCAAGCCCACCAACAGCGAATTCATCGCGATGATCGCTGACAAAATGCGGCTGGATAAGCGGCAGAGGGCAGTGTGATGGATGCACATGCCGACATGATATTTTGTGCGCACATCTGGCAATTCTGGGAGGCTGAAAAATGTTTATCGCTATGGAATTATAGAATTGTGGATTCCGTAGCGATGAATTGAAACCTTCCATAGCGATAAACCTTCTGGATTCATTGAGCGGCAGCGGATGATCCAGGAGGTTGTTTTTATGTTGGAACGTGATGTGGAACTGTTCATAGAGCACTGTGAATTGAAGGGGTTGAGCAAAAAGACGATTGGAAGCTACGAACAGACGATGCGATTATTTATTAGATTTTCCAACGAACAGGGAATTGTGCAGACGGAGAAGGTGATGCACATGATGGTACAGAACTATATTAGCGTCAACTAATGTGGTTGAACGAGGGTTGATAAAATGACTGCTCTATGATAAAATAAACAATAGAAACAGGAGGTGAGGGAAGTTGCAGGAAACCGAAGCACAGAAGCATGAACGGCATCATCAGGAAGACCTTCGGCGATTGAGAGGGTTCCGACCTATCGACGATACGTTTATGCGCGGGATGTTCAAGGATAATATTCCATTGGCAGAACTGGTGCTCCGCATCATTGTGGGTAAACCTGATCTGATACTGACCAAATGTGAAACGCAGGCCGACCTGAAGCGCGTGACTGGAGCACGGTCAATTTGTCTGGATGCATATGCCACCGACAGCACGGGCAAGAAATATGATATCGAGATTCAGCGCTCTGACAATGGAGCTGACCCACACCGGGCAAGATATCATTCCAGTGTGATGGATGTAGAAAATCTGGACAAGGATCAGGATTACCGAGAACTGCCGGATACCTATGTCATTTTTATCACGGAAAAAGATTACTATAAGGCCGGAAAACCTGTATATGTCGTTCAGAACATGAACCTGACATTAGGAGAGCCATTTGAAGATGGAACTCATATTCTGTATGTGAATGGCGAGTATCGTGGCGATTCTGACATTGGAAAACTGATGCACGATTTCAATTGTACCAGTGCAGAGGAGATGAACTTTGACCTGATGGCAGAACGAACGCGCTACTTGAAAGAAAACCCGAAAGGAGTGGGCAGCATGTGCAAGGCTATGGAAGAGTTGAGAGTTGAAAGCTATGCCGAGGGAAAAGCTGAAGGCGTAGAAATCGGTAAAATGGAACAGGCAAAAAAGACTGCCTTGAAACTCAGTCGGAAGGGAAATTCCGTAGAAGAAATCGCAGACCTTCTTGGCTATGATGTTGATACTGTAAGCAGTTGGATCGCCCCGAAAGCATGTTGAGCGAAATGTGCAAGGCTATGGAAGAGCTGAGAGTAGAAAGCCGAAAAGAAATGGCAGTTGAGATGGCACAGAGCCTTTATGAACAGGGTGTATCGATTGAGCAGATTGCAAAAGCAAGCAAGGTCGATGCGGACACTGTAAAAGGATGGCTCACACCGAAGGCTGGGTAACAGCAGAACAATAAGACACCAGCGTATCGTGTTACGAAAACATGGTACGCTGGCGTTTTTGCTTGAAGAAATTGCTATGTTCTCTTATTGCTGGTAAAATAGGGGCGAGTGAATAGATGGGCAAGATGGATGTACGAATAAGAATAAATGCGGGAGCGTGATGGAAAGTGGATATCTCTTTTAAGATGGGCGATGAAAAGTTCAATTACAGAGTGAGTGCAATCATAATTTCTAACGGAAGAATTTTGGCAATGTCCCATGACAAACCGTCAGAGTACTACTCTCTGCCCGGGGGTAGAGTGATGATGGAGGAAACGGCCGAACAAGCGATGATACGGGAAGTTCTGGAAGAGCTTGGTGTTTCACTGAAGATATCCCGGCCATTATGGTTGAATCAATCTTTTTTCACAAAAGATACAGATGGTCTCCGATATCACGAGATATGTATTTATTTTTTGATGGATACCGCAGATGCTGGCCTGCTGGAAAGGCAAAACACGTTCACTCGAACAGAGGGAACCGATACGCATATATTTAAATGGTTAGAGATTGCTCAATTAAAGGATGAAACTTTTTATCCATTGTTCCTGAAAAAAGAAATTTCCAACCTTCCGGATGGGCTCACGATCCGAACGGAAGTGCGATGATGAATCTGTGCTTTCAATGTTGCCGTTTTTGTTGTACAAAATTGAGGAATTTATCCTAATGGCATTTCTTCTGTTGTGATATAATTGTATCGATCAAAAGGAGGAATGCAAGATGATCCATCTGCTGTTAGCGGTGATCTATGTTTCTTTTATCAGTCTGGGCCTGCCGGATTCTCTGTTGGGGGCAGCGTGGCCTTCGATCTATCAGGGATTTGGGGTTCCGGTCTCCTATTCCGGTGTGATATTCTGCATCATATCAGTGGGAACAGTGCTCTCCAGCCTGCAAAGTGACCGGATAACCCGCCGGTTTGGAGCAGGCGGTGTTACGGCCATCAGCGTTGCCATGACCGCCGCAGCGCTGTTCGGGTTTTCTGTCAGCAGCTCATTCTGGGCCATGTGCCTGTGGGCGATCCCTTATGGACTTGGGGCTGGAAGCGTGGATGTGGCACTCCATTTTGCCAGCCGCCACATGAGCTGGCTCCATTGTATGTGGGGGATCGGAGCCTCGGTCGGGCCCTACATCATGGGCGCAGCGCTTTCTTCCCGCGCCGGGTGGCAGACGGGGTATCGGGTCATCAGTGTGATGCAGATGGTGCTGACGATCATTATTCTGCTGAGCCTCCCGCTCTGGAAAACGAAATCGGGTGCGAATGCCGAGGAGCGGGAAGCAGTCCCGGCAGAAGCGCTGACCCTGAAACAGATTTTCCGGATCTCCGGCGTAAAAGAGGTTCTGGTTACATTTTTCTGCTACTGTTCTCTGGAGCAGACCACCAGTCTGTGGGCCAGCAGTTATCTGGTGCTGAACAGGGGAATCGCGCCGGAGACCGCCGCCGGCTTTGCCAGTCTTTTCTTTGTCGGCATCACCGTGGGACGGGCGTTGTGCGGCTTCCTGACCTTGAAATTCGATGATACCCAGATGGTTCGTATGGGGCAGGGGATCATTGCGATTGGGATAGCGGCGTTTCTTCTGCCGCTTGGGGAAGCAGTGACGCTGGCAGGGCTGCTGCTGGTTGGTCTTGGCTGTGCTCCGATCTATCCCAGTATCATTCATGCAACGCCGGGCCGCTTCGGTGCGGACAGGTCACAGGCGATCATTGGGGTCCAGATGGCCAGCGCCTATATTGGCAACTGCCTGATGCCGCCGTTGTTCGGCGTGATCGCAAACCACACTACGATTGCAATTTTTCCGTATTATCTGCTGGTGATCCTGATTTTGATGGGATATATGCACGAAGCGCTGCAAAAGAAAACAAAAGCGGCGCAATAAAATACCGCTGCTCTTGCATTTGGGAAAATGCACAGGAGCAGCGGTATTTTTGTATGCATATCAATCCCGCACCTGCACCGGAACAGTCGGCAGGTCTCGCAATCGGATGCGGCGCACCACGATGATGGTTCTGGATGTGGCACTGGGGTGAAGAATTTATTGCTCAGACGGCCCGGATCGCTGGGGTTCTCTTGCCTGTATGCGTCGGCAGGCATCCTCCTTCACAAGCTCAATGATCACCGCCGTCAGGGGGATAAAGAAGATGATACCGATGATGCCAAAGAGCTCTCCGCCGATCATAGCAGCCACAAGGGTGTACAGCGGAGAAAGTCCCACGGACTTTCCCACCACCCGGGGGTAGATGAACTGGTTTTCAATAAACTGTACGGCAAGGTAAACAATGAGGCAGCGCACGGCCAGAACGGGATCCACCAACAGCACGAGGAACACGCTGACCACGCAGGAGATCAGCGCTCCGACGTAGGGGATAATGGCGCAGATGGCGGTCAGCATTCCCACCAGGCTGCCGTAGGGGATCTTGAAAACGGAAAACGCAAGAGCCATGAGAACGCCAAGGATCACGGCCTCACTGCATTGCCCTGTCAGAAAGTTTGCAAAGGATTGCCGGAACAGTCGGCAGAACTTCAGCAGCCAGGCGGAGTGGCTGGGTTTCAGGTAGGCACAGACCAATGTGCGGGCGTGGTGGCAGAGACTCTCCGAGCCAACGGACATATAAACAGAGATGATCAGAGCAAAGGATGCGGTCACCACGATATTTACCGTGGCAGATACGGCACCTACCGCATTGACCAGCACGGTATCGATGGTGTCGGTGACCCTGTGAAGCAGCTGCTCCCAGTCGATGCCCTCCAGCCAGCTCATCAGCCACCCCATGTCGGCATCCTGTGCGCTGAGATAGGCGGTCCAGCGGGGGATGTTTGCTTCGATCTGTACATAGAGGCTGTGAAAAGACTGCACCAGCTCCGGGATCAGCAATGTCAGCGCCAGCACCAACACCAGCACAACACCCAGCAGGGTGATGAAGAAGCTCAGGAGATGGAGTACTTTATCCGAGGGCTGTTTTTTGGCCTTGCAGAACAGGCGTTTCAGCCGTTTTTCCAGCCCGGTCATAGGCACATTGATAAATAGTGCCAGAATGCCGCCTGCCAGAATGGGCAGTACCAGGTCTACCAGCTGTGCAGCAAATGCCAGAACGGAAGAAAGCCGCAGCAGCGCCACAAAAAGCGTGACTCCTACAACAGTTATGAGCAGATATTGTTTTGTTTTTGGTTCCATGAAAAAATCCTTTCCCGGAGCTGATGGCTGAAATATGAAAAGAGAACGTCTGCGAACTCTTTTTTTGTATTGTAATCAGAAGCAGCTGGCTTGTCAAGAAGTCGGGAACTGCGGGGTTTCCTTTTTGGACGGACTGTGATATAATATATGAGTCGTAACTCTGCGAAAACAATCGAAATATACGAAGGTGCGCCGGAAAATGGCGAAATATAACAGAGAGTATCTTTGACGCATACTGAAGTTGAACGAAAATCAACAAGAAGCAAAACCCCATAGTACAGACCGTATAAAAACGACACGAAGAAATCTGAAATTTCCTCTTGCTTTTTCTGAGATCTGTGATATAATATTAAGGCAATCGTTTCCAAGGCCGCTCGCGGGGGTAGCCGATATTGAAGGTTGTGATGGGCACATACATTTATAATATGGCCCCAATAAGTCAGAACCAGAAATGAGGTGAAAAAGAATGAAACAGGGTATCCATCCGAACTACGTTGACTGCACCATCACTTGTGCTTGCGGCAACGTCATTAAGACTCGTTCTACCAAGCCCGAGATCCACGTCGAAGTTTGCTCTAAGTGCCATCCCTTCTACACTGGTAAGCAGAAGCTGGTTGACACCGGCGGACGTGTTGAGCGCTTCAACAAGCGTTTCGGCCGTAAGTAATTACTGGTCTTTTCAGCGCCGTCTCCTTTGGGAGGCGGCGTTTTTTGTTGTTATGCCGCACAAAAGCTCTCTTTCTGTAATTTACACGCCGTTCCCTTATTTTGAACACATTTCCGGACTAAAATAAACCAGTATCTTCAAAAAGCGCTTTGCGCTGCCTTAGAAAGGAGCGTTGTGAACGTGATCGAAGTTTCTCATCTCACCAAACAGTATGGCAATCATCTTGCCGTGGACGATGTCTCGTTTACCGTGGCAGATGGCCAGATCTGTGGTCTGCTGGGGCCCAACGGCGCGGGCAAATCCACCATTATGAACATCCTCACCGGGTATCTCTCGGCTACCAGCGGGCAGGTAACGGTGGCGGGGCACCCGCTGCCGGAGGAGGCCGATGCCGCCAAGGCCTGTGTGGGCTATCTGCCAGAACAGCCGCCCCTTTACCCGGAAATGACGGTACAGGAGTACCTGACCTTTGCCGCCGAGCTGAAGGGTGTAAAAAAGGCAGATCGAAAGGAACAGGTGTGCCGGGCTGCCCGCCGTACCGGGCTGGAAGCCGTTCTGTCCCGGCTCATCCGCAGCCTTTCCAAGGGCTACAAGCAGCGGGTGGGCATTGCACAGGCATTGCTGGGCAGTCCCAGGCTCATCATTTTGGACGAGCCGACCGTGGGCCTGGACCCGGCGCAGGTCATCGAGCTGCGCCGCCTCATCCGGGAGCTGGGCCGCACCCACACGGTCATCCTGTCCAGCCACATCCTCAGTGAGGTGAAGGCCGTCTGCCAGCAGATCCTGATCCTTTCCAAAGGACACCTGGCGGCAGCAGGCAGTCTGGAGGAGCTGACCGCCGATGGCAAGAGCCTGGAAGAGGTGTTTCTGGAACTGACCGACGGTGAACCGGAAGAAGCAACCGGAGAGGAGGACGCAGAATGACAGCTATTTTTAAGCGGGAATTCCGCAGCTTCTTTCACGGGATGCTGGGGTACGTCCTTACGGCGTTTCTGGTGGCGAGCTCCGGCCTGTATTTCCTGGCCCGGTGCCTGATCTATGGCCTGACGGATTTCAGTTACTACACCCTCTACCAGACTATTTTCATGCTGCTGCTCTATATCCCGGTGCTGGCGATGCGCTCACTGGCCGAGGAGCGCCACAGCCGCACAGACCAGCTGCTGCTCACCAGCCCGGTCTCAGTGTGGGGCATCGTGCTGGGCAAGTTCTTTGCCATGGCGGCTGTGTTCGCTCTGCCCTGCGCTGTGGATGCGGTGATGATCTTCATCCTCTGGGCGCTGGGCGGCACCGTGTCTGCTCTGCTCGCAAACCTTGCGGGGCTGCTCTGCTACTTTTTGCTGGGCTGTGCGGCCATTGCATTGTGTGAGTTTCTCTCCGGCCTGACCGAGAACCAGATCATTGCCGCCGTGGCGGGCTTTTCAGCCTTGCTGCTGGCCTACCTGATGCCCAGCCTGCGCAGTATGTTCAATGCGGGCAGCGCTGTGGCGCTGGCAGTGTTCACCGGGATCGCAGGCGCGGCTTCTCTGGCGGCCGGTCTGCGCACCCGCAGTTTTGTGCTGGGGTGCCTGACCTTTGCGGCGCTCTGCCTGGGCCTGACGGGGCTGTTTCTGCTCCACAGTGCATGGCTTACCGAGGCTTTCAGCGCCGTGCTGAGTGCCTTGTGCCTGTTTGCACCCTTTGAGGATTTTGTCAACAACAGCTTCTCCATCCCTGCCGTGGTCTATTATCTGACGGTGACGGTGGTGTTCCTGTTCTTTACGGCGCAGGACATCGAGAAGCGCCGCTGGAACTGAGAGGAGGGAACACAGATGAAGCTTTTTGCAAAGCAGAGCTCCTCGGGTGACGGGCGGGTGTTCCGCAGCGGGGTGTGGTCGGCAGCCATTGCCGCGGCTGTGATCGTGCTGGCCGTGCTGGTTAATCTTATCGTCCGGGCCATTCCTTCCAGATATACCGAGTTCGATCTCTCCGAGGCTGGGCTCTACACCCTGAGCGAAAGCTCCAGACAGGTGGCCGACGACCTGACGCAGGATGTGACCATTTACTATCTGGCCCAGACCGGCAATGAGGACCAGATCATTTCCAAGCTGCTGGACAAATACGCCGCCCAGAGCAGCCATATCACCTGGGAACTGAAAGATCCGGCAGTCTACCCGACCTTTGCGGCCCAGTACGGCGCACAGGATCTGACCTCCGGTGGGCTGATCCTGGTCTGCGGGGAACAGAGCAAGGTGCTGGATGCCGCAGAGCTTTACGACTACGATTACAGCGATTATGCCGCCACCGGCGCGGCCAACGTGACCTTTGACGGTGAAAGCAGGATCACCTCTGCCATCTACCAGCTGACCAGCGGAGAGAGCCGCCATGTGTACTACACCACCAACCACGGCGAGCAGGCGCTGACTTCCACCCTGACCGATGCGCTGGAAAGCCAGAACCTGACCGTCTCGGCACTTGACCTGCTCTCCCAGACCATCCCCGAGGACTGTGACCTGCTTGTCATCAACGATCCGGCGCAGGACTTTTCCGGCGCAGGCAGTCTGGTGGATGAGCTGAGCCAGCTGCGCAGCTATCTGAGCAACGGAGGCCGCGTGCTGCTGCTGACGGATTCCTATTATAGTACCCCCAATCTGGATGCTGTGATGGCCGAGTTCGGCCTGACCCGCACCGAGGGCCTTGTGGTGGAGGGCGACACCAACCATTACCTCAATGGCTACCCGGCCCTGTACCTGCTGCCGGATTATGCCAGTACAGAGGAATCCACCTCGCTGGACGGTGTGAACACCAGCCGCAGAGTTCTGCTGCAGATGGCACAGGGCATCACCCTGACCGAGACAGAGCATGTGGTCTCGGATGCCCTTCTGGTCAGCTCGGACAGTGCTTACAGCAAACCGGAAGGCTACGAGATGACCACCACCGAGAAGGCGGACGGCGACATTGCCGGTCCCTTCACGCTGGCAGCATACGCCCGCAATGAGGACACGGGTGCCCAGGTCATCTGGGTCAACTGCGGCAACATGGACAATGAGGGCATCTATCAGGTCATCCCGGGCAATGTGACCTTCCTGCAGGGGTGTGCGGCTTCGCTGGCCGGGCAGGAGAGCGCTGTCCTCATCGACAGCAAGGCACTGGAAGCAGCTCCGTTGGAAGTGCCAGGCATTGCCGCCTCTACGCTGGGCCTGCTCTTTGTCATCGTTCTGCCTGCGGCCCTGCTGGCTGTGGGTGCCGTGGTGGTCGTGCTGCGGCGTAGAAAGTGAGGGCCTGTCCATGAAAGCAAAACAGCGTACCCTCGGGGTGCTGCTTTTCCTCATCCTGCTGGCAGGCGGCGTGTTTGCCCTGCTGACGCTGCGGAATGCCCGGGAAGAACAGGATGCCAGTGCGGCCGCAGATGGAACCATTCCGCTGGCGGCAGTTTCGGGCAATGACCTGACGCAGATCGTGCTCCACTATCAGGGCGAGACGAACACCCTGCTCTATACCGCCGACGGCTGGACGCTGGCTGAAGATCCCGCTTACCATCTGGACACCTCTGCCTGCAACACGATGCTCACCGCGCTTTCCTCTTTGAACGCAAAGCGGGAGCTGAGCCCGCAGGCAGGGGAGGACTACGGCTTTGCGGAGTCTGCGCTGACCATAGAGGTGACGGCAGCGGGCGAAACGGACACCTATACCTTCGGGGCCAGCAATACCATGACAGGGGATCTCTATGTCTGCAAGAATGACAGCGATACCATATATACGGTATCTGGCACCAAAGCCGCCTGCTTTGAGCTGACCAGGGCGGAGCTGTTTGGTGCCTTCAACCCGGCGGGGCTGACGGCCTCGGAGATCGAAGCCGTCTCCTATACGCTGGCCGATGGCGAGACCGTGACCCTGAAAGCAAACTCGGAGCCTGCAGCTGAGAGTGACAGCAACGCCTACCAGACTGTCTGGCGGCTGGCAGGGGATACCGCCGCAGACCTCGACGAGACAAAGGTGGATGCCATCCTCTCGGCTCTCTGCACCTATGTCTCGGCACAGGCAACAGATGCCGACCCGGCGGCGTATGGTTTTGAGGCCCCGCTGGTCACAGCAGAGGTCACCACAGCCGATGGCACAATAAATCTGACCTATGCCATGGGGACAGACAGCTGTTACCTGATGGTGGAAGGCGACAGCTCCGTTTATACGGTGGATGCCAGTGTGGTGAGTGCGCTTTTGTACCCTGCGGATCAGCTGAAAGCAGAATAAAACGTTTCGCTCCCGCGCTGTGCGAATTCTTGGTACAGCGCGGGATTTTTTTGCGCCGGATGTAAAGTTTCGGCAAACCTCGACAGAGTGATTGACATTTCAGTTCGGATTGTTTATGATAGGCGATGACAGGGCAGAATAACTGCACAATATTACGGATGTCATGGATGTTGTGCAGGGCTGGGTCGCCCTGGTACGAAGGATGGGGTGGATGCCCTGTCTTTTTTCGTATCTGAGTTTAAGGAGGAAAAGTAAAAAATGGACAACTCGGTGATCGTTTCACTGCACGATATCGTGGTGGAATTTGACGGTCAGCGCATTCTGGATGGGCTGAACCTGGACATCCATGACAAAGAGTTCGTAACGCTGCTGGGTTCTTCCGGCTGCGGCAAGACCACCACCCTGCGCCTGATCGCAGGCTTCCTGGAGCCAAACGCGGGTCAGGTGCTGCTGAAGGGCCAGGATATTACCGGTGTGCCCCCTATAAGCGTCCGGTGAATACCGTGTTCCAGAAATACGCGCTGTTCCCGCACCTGAACGTGTTTGAGAATGTGGCCTTCGGCCTCCGCCTCAAGAAGATGGACGAAGAGACCATCCGCCGCAAGGTGCGGGATATGCTGGAAGTCGTGGGCCTGAAGGGCTTCGAGCGCCGCAGCATCGGCCAGATGTCCGGCGGCCAGCAGCAGCGTGTTGCCATTGCCCGCAGTCTGGTCAACGAGCCTGAGATCCTGCTGCTGGACGAGCCTCTGGGTGCACTGGACCTCAAGCTGCGCAAGGAGATGCAGCTGGAACTCAAGCGCCTGCAGCGCGAGATGAACATTACCTTCATCTACGTCACCCACGACCAGGAAGAGGCCCTGACCATGTCCGACACCGTCGTCGTCATGAACGGCGGCAAGGTGCAGCAGATCGGCACCCCCGAGGACATCTACAACGAACCCAAGAACGCCTTTGTGGCCGACTTCATCGGCGACTCCAACATCGTGGACGGCGTGATGCACCGCGATTTCCTCGTCTCCTTCTCGGGCGTCGAGTTCCCCTGCGTGGACCGCGGCTTTGCCCGGGAGGAGAGCGTACAGGTGGTCGTCCGCCCCGAGGACATTGAAGTTGTCTCTCCGGTGGAAGGCCAGCTGGTGGGCGTCGTCAATGACGTCATCTTCAAGGGCGTCCACTTTGAGATGCATGTGGAGTGCGAGGGCCGCGAGTGGCTCATCCATTCTACCCGCGCCTGCACGCCCGGTGAGACCATCGGTATGCGCATCGGCCCCAACGAGATCCATATCATGTCGCGTTCGGAGGGCTGAATGGGAAATGATGAAAATTTACGATAAGAAGCTGGCCTATCCTTATTTTATCTGGATGGTGCTGTTCACGGTGGTTCCGCTGATCATCGTGGTTTATTATGCTCTGACCGATGGCAGCGGCAATTTCACCATTGCCAACCTGACCAGCGTCAGCGGCTACGGCTCCGTGTTTGCCCGCAGTCTGCTGCTGGCCCTTGTGGCTACCGTGATCTGTCTGGTCATTGCATTTCCGGTGGGCTATTTCCTGTCCCGCCTGCGGGTGAACAAGCAGCATATCATGCTGATGCTGGTCATGCTGCCCATGTGGATGAACTTCCTGCTCCGCACCTATGCCTGGATGGGCCTGCTGAGCATCAACGGCCCTGTGAACGCGGTGCTAGGCTTTTTTGGCCTGGGCCCCTATACCATGCTGAACACCTCCGGCGCGGTGGTGCTGGGCATGGTGTATAACTATGTGCCCTACATGATCCTGCCCCTCTACACCAGTATGACCAAGATCGATCAGAGCCTGGTGGAAGCGGCACAGGATCTGGGAGCCTCCACCACCCAGACCCTTTTCCGGGTGCTCATCCCCATGAGCGTGCCCGGCATCAGCACCGGCATCACGATGGTGTTCGTCCCGGCGGTGTCCACCTTTGTCATCAGCCGTATGCTGGGCGGCGGTTCCAACCTGATCATCGGCGATCTGATCGAGATGCAGTTCCTCGGCAACAGCTACAACCTCAATGTCGGCTCTGCCATGAGCCTCGTGCTGATGGTCATCGTGCTGCTCTGCATGAGCTTCACGTCCAGCTTTGATGAAGATGAAATGGAGGGCGTGTCCTGATGAAAACGAAACATCTGCGCCTGATGCAGCGGGCCTACGTCATCCTCTTCTTCTGCTTCATGTACCTGCCCATTGCCTATATGATCGTGTTCAGCTTCAACCAGAGCAAGGGCTACGCACTGTTCACAGGCTTTACCCTCAAGTGGTACACCAGCCTGCTCCATAACTCTGCCATCCTGAGCGCTTTGCGCGTCTCACTGGAGGTGGCCCTCATCTCTGCGGTCATTGCAACGGTGCCTGGGCACGGCGGCCTCGCTGGGCATTGCGTCCATGAGCCGAAAGAGCCGCCTGGTGGTCACCAACATCACCTATATCCCGGTGGTCAACCCGGAGATCATCACCGGCATCTCCCTGATGCTGCTGTTTGTGGCTTACCAGCGCTTTGCCGAGGAAGTCTCCTGGCTGCCCGACACCATCATGGGAATGCCCACGCTGCTGATCGCGCATATCGCCTTCAATGTGCCCTATGTCATCTTCAACGTGACCCCCAAGCTCAAGCAGCTGGACATCAAGCTGTATGAGGCAGCTCTGGATCTGGGCTGCGACCCCAGGCAGGCATTCTTCAAGGTCATCCTGCCTGAGATCAGCCCGGCCATCCTGTCGGCCTTCCTCATCTGCCTGACCTACTCCATCGATGATTTTATGATCTCCTATTTCAACTGCGGCACGGTGGAGACTCTGCCCATTGCCATCTATTCCATGACCCGAAAAAAGGTCAGCCCGGAGATCTATGCCCTGTCCACCATCATGTTTGTGGTGATCCTGACCATCATCCTCATCTCCAATGCCATGGAGAGCCGGGAGTACCGCCGGGATCAGAAGGCACTGAGAGGGGGGAGGACGTAAAATGAAACGTTTTGCTGTTCTGCTGCTGACGCTGGCCTATGGCGTTCTGCTGTGCTGCGCCCGCCTTTGCCGCCGGAACCATTGAGGTGACCGAGGACGTTTCGGTCTCGGACGATTACGACTGGACCCGCTTTCAGGGCCAGAATCTCACCCTGAACGTTTACAACTGGGGCGAATACATCTCCAGCGGTTCTGATGACAGCGTGGATGTGGTGGCCGCCTTCGAGAAGCTTACCGGCATCAAGGTCAACTACACCACCTTTGATTCCAACGAATCCATGTACGCCAAACTGAAATCCGGTGCGGCCAACTACGATGTGGTCATCCCTTCGGATTACATGGTGGCAAAGATGATCGCCGAGGGAATGCTTGCACCGCTGGATTACAGCAATATCCCCAACTCCCAGAACATCGATGCGGTCTACCGTGATCCGGATTATGACCCCACCAACGCCTATACCGTGCCCTATATGCTCTGTACCACCGGCATCATCTACAACACCACCATGGTGGAGAATGCCCCTACCAAATGGGCTGACCTGTGGGACGAGCAGTACGCGGGCAACATCCTGATGTTCAATAACAGCCGTGATGCCTACGCCATTGCGGCGTTCAAGAATGGCACCAGCATCAACCCCGAGACTCCGGAAGAGGTGGACGAGGTGGTGGAGACCCTGAAAGCGCAAAAACCGCTGGTGCAGGCCTACGTTATGGATGAGATCTTCGATAAGATGATCGGCGGCGAGGCGGCCATCGGCGTGTACTACTCCGGCGATGCCATTACCATGATCGACGATAATCCCGACCTTGCATGGGTGTTCCCGGAGGAAGGCAGCGTGCTTTCCGTGGACTGCATGGCGGTGCCTGCCACCAGCGAGCACAAGGAAGCGGCTGAAATGTTCATCAATTTCATGTGCGAACCGGATATTGGCAAGGCAAACGCGGAGTATATCGGCTCCACCCCCCCCATGCAGAAGGTGTGGGATATCCTGGACGAGGATCTGAAGTACAGCGAGATCGCATACCCCTCTGAGGAAGTGGAAGCCAAGGAAAAGGTGTTCACCGCCCTGAGCGATGAGGTCAACAACGAGCTCGATGTAAAGTGGAGCGAGATGAAGAGCTACAATGAGGGCGGCAGCGGCGTTGTGTTCCTGCTGCTGCTGCTTGCCATGGTAGCGCTGGCCTGCTTCAACATCTGGCGCAAGCTGCGCAAAAAGACCCGGAATCAGTATTGAGAAGAAAGGGCCCTCTCCGTCAAAGCCTCTGGCAATGCGAAGCAATGACGGAGAGGGTCCTCTTTTGGAAAGGAAACGTATGAATCAATATACCTATCATACAACCGTTCTGAACGCAGACGGCGACTTCCGCCGGATGATCAAGCCCAGCGCCCTGTTCCGCTATGTGGAGCAGGCTGCGGCAGACCACGCCCGTGCCTACGGCATGGATGATGCTTTTTTCAAAGCACACCACACGGCGTTTCTGGTGGGCAAGCAGGCGGCGCAGATCACCCGGATGCCCCTGCGCGCCGAAAAGCTGACATTTCTTACCGCCTGTGAGCCGTGCAAGAAAGGTTCGATGAAGCGGCTGACCCGCATTCTGGACGAAGCAGGGAAGGAGTGTGCTCTGATCGACAGCCGGTGGATCGTGGTGGATACCGATCGTGAGTGCATCCTGCGCCAGCCCTCCTGGCATACGCCCGGTTACTGGAACGAGGATCTGGAAGGGGAGCTGCCCCAGCTGGTGCACAAAGCAAAGGAACTGACCTGTGCGGGCAGCCGGACAGCCAGCTACTCCCTGTGCGACCTGAACGGTCATGTGAACAACGCCTGCTATCTGGACATCGCCTGTGATGCCCTGCCGCTGGAGGTGGTCGAGGCCGGGCCGCTGAAATTCGTCTCCGTCAAGTACCACCGGGAGATCCCGCTGGGCAGTCAGGTCGAGGTGTTTTATGCGCCCTCGGCCGATGGCTGGTATGTGGTGGGCCGCCGCGAAGAGCACGCCGCGTTTGAATGCTACCTGGAATTTACAAAATAAATCCAGAAAAATTACAATTATGTTACAAAATCTGCGAAAAAGGTCTTGCAAAATGGAAACAAAAGAGTTACAATATAGTTACAGAAAGCGATGAGCGCTTTTTGAGACTGAAATCTTTTTCTTCTTGTTGAATAAGAGATATCGGGTGCAGGGCCTTCTCCTCCTCCGGCTGTTCTCCTTCACAGCTGTCGGCACTGTACCGCACAGGCGGTATCTCGCTTCGTGTGCAAAAAAGTCCGTCCGGTTTTCCGGTGCGGACTTTTTTGCATTCCACTTTGTGCCAGAAAACCTGCCTGTCAGGCCGAAAAGTATGACCTTGCACGTTTTTGGTGGTCAATTTTACTGTTTTTCCGCAAAGGACAGTTCTAAAGTTTGTTGCCACTGGGGTTTGTATTCTGACGGGGTTTGTGGTAAAGTATAGTCAATCAATTTATAAGCAGCAAACATGAATTATTTTGATGCTGGCCCGTTGTTGATGCGTTAAGAAAAAAGGAGTTTAGAGTATGGCTTATTTCTATGAAGAACCTTCCCGCACCTTTGGCGAGTACCTGCTGGTTCCGGGTTATTCCTCTGCAGAGAATGTCCCCACGGCAGTCAGCCTGAAGACCCCCGCTGGTCAAGTACCGCAAGGGGAAGAGGCCTGCCCGCTGGAAATGAACATCCCCATGATCAGTGCCATCATGCAGTCGGTCTCCGGCGATAAGCTGGCCATTGCACTGGCACGTGAGGGCGGTGTTTCGTTCATTTACGGCTCCCAGAGCATTGAGAACGAGGCTGCCATGGTCCGCCGTGTCAAGAGCTATAAGGCTGGTTATGTGGTCTCCGATTCCAACCTGGCTCCTACCGCCACCCTGCACGATGTGCTGGAGCTCAAGGCCCGCACCGGCCACTCCACCATTGCTGTCACTGCCGATGGCACTCCTCACGGCAAGCTGATGGGCATTGTGGCCTCCCGTGATTACCGTGTCAACCACACCCCCGATGATGCTTCCGTTACCACCTTTATGACTCCCATCGAGAAGCTGGTCACCGCACCGGAGAATACCTCCCTGCACGACTGCAACAACATCATCTGGGACAACAAGATCAACACGCTGCCGCTGGTGGATGCTGAGGGCAACCTGAAATACTTCGTGTTCCGCAAGGACTACGATTCCCACAAGAAGAACGTCAACGAGCTGCTGGATGCCAACAAGAGCTATGTGGTCGGTGCCGGCATCAACACCCGCGATTATGCCCAGCGTGTGCCCGCACTGGTCGAGGCTGGCGTGGATGTGCTCTGCATCGACTCCTCCGAGGGCTACTCCGAGTGGCAGAGCCGTACCATCGCTTGGATCCGTGAGCACTACGGCGATACCGTGAAGGTGGGCGCAGGCAACGTTGTGGATGCCGAGGGCTTCCGTTTCCTGGCAAAGGCCGGTGCAGACTTTGTCAAGATCGGCATTGGCGGCGGTTCCATCTGCATCACCCGCGAGACCAAGGGCATCGGCCGTGGTCAGGCCACCGCAGTCATCGAGGTCGCAAAGGCCCGTGACGAGTACTACAAGGAGACCGGCATCTATGTGCCCATCTGCTCCGATGGCGGCATCGTCCACGATTATCATATCACTCTGGCTCTGGCTATGGGCGCTGATTTTGTCATGCTGGGCCGCTACTTCGCCCGCTTTGACGAGAGCCCCACGAACAAGGTGCGCATCAATGGCCAGTATATGAAGGAGTACTGGGGCGAGGGCTCCAACCGTGCCCGCAACTGGCAGCGTTACGACCTGGGCGGTTCCACCAAGCTGAGCTTTGAGGAAGGCGTGGACAGCTATGTTCCTTACGCAGGTCCTCTGGCCGATGGTGTCCAGACCACCCTGTACAAGGTCAAGAGCACCATGTGCAACTGCGGCGCACTCTCCATCCCCGAGCTGCAGCAGAAGGCCAAGCTGACTGTGGTTTCCTCCACCTCCATCGTGGAGGGCGGCAGCCATGACGTTGTGCTGAAAAATGCGACCCCCAATATTATAAACGGCTGAGCCTGAACAGGCTTGCAGGGCCGCTCCCGGAGCTTTCGGGGGCGGCCCTTTTGGCAGTACCGAAAAAAGATTTTTCTTTCTGCACGCAGGAAATTTACAAAAGCCCTTGCACCCGGGCGGCAAAGATGCTATCATGGTACAAACGTCCTGTCAAGACAGGGTGCAGGCCCACGCACTGCCGGAACAAAGGCAGGGGAGAAGGGGCTGTTTTTTCAGCAGCGGCAAGGCTTTTTCGCTGCTGCGAAGTACAAGGAGAGGAAACTTTTCATGGACGAGATCAAAGTTGTTCCGTACATTCCGGACGAAGATTATGATAACCCTGCCATGGTGGTGGATTTCTATGAGTTCACGATGGCAAACTGCCTGTTTCTGCACGGCTTTAAGAACACCACCCTTGTGTTCGATATGTTCTTCCGCAAGAACCCGGACAACATGGGTTACTCCATCAGCGCAGGCCAGCGCAAGCTGACCCGGTTCCTGCTGAATTATCACTTCAACGAGCAGGATATCCGCTGGCTGCGCACCAAGGGTATGAGCGAGGAATTCTGCGAGTATCTGCGCACCTATAAGTGGAAGGGTGATATGTACGCTCTGCCCGAGGGTACGGTTTGCTACCCCCATGTGCAGATGGTCCGCATTGAGTGCGACCTGGTGGGTGCGATCCTGATCGAGACCTACCTGCTGCAGACGATGAATTTCCACAGCCTGATCACCACCAAGGCGACCCGTGTGACCGGCCTGAACACCCATACGCCCCGCAGCGTCATGGAGTTTGGCACCCGCCGCGCACAGGGCGAGAGTGCAGGCAATGATGGTGCGTATGCCGCTGTTCTGGGCGGCTGCATCGGCACTGCCAACTGCCTGGCTGAGATGAAGTATGGCTCTGAGGTCAAGGCGGTTGGCACCGTGGCACACAGCTTCATCGAGTTCTTCCCGACGGAGTTTGATGCCTTCAAGGCCTTTGCGGATACCTACCCGGATTCCGTCAGCCTGCTGCTGGATACCTACAACATCATGGAGAGCGGCCTGCCTAACCTCATCAAGCTGGACGACTACCTGATCGAGAAGTACCCCAATGACCCCAACCGCCGCGTCAAGAGTGCCCGTATCGATTCCGGCGATCTGGCCCGTGGCTCCAAGCGCCTGCGCAAGGCACTGGATGCCGCAGGCAAGCCCTATATCAAGCTGGTGGCTTCCAATGGTCTGGACGAGCGGAAAATCGCCAACATGGAGCTCTATGAGCATGCTCATTTTGATTCCTATGGCGTGGGCGAGAATCTCATTACCTCCGCTTCTGACCCTGTGTTCGGCGGTGTGTATAAACTGGTGGCGGTCAAGCTGCCGGATGGCACCTATCAGCCCAAGATGAAGTGCTCGGATTCTGCCAGCAAGGCCATCATCCCGGGCAAGAAAATGCCCTGGCGGCTCTACGATGAAAATGGTCAGGCCCAGTGCGATCTGATCGCCATGGATGGCGAGGTCATCGAAGCGGGCAAACCGGTAAAGATGGTCAACCTTGACCCGGATGCCATCGAGCGCACCATTACCATCACCCCCACCAAGGTCAAGCAGCTGCTGGTGCCCCATATCCTGAACGGTGAGCTGGCCATCGAACTGCCCGGCATTGCCGAGAAAAAGGCCTATATCGCAAAGCAGCTGACCGAAGAGACTTGGGAGACCGAGCTGCGCATCGAGATGCCGCATAAGCACTATGTCAATATGACCCCCGCTGTGGCCGAGTGCCGCGCCAAGATGTATTCGGAACTGCATGGCGGAAAGGTGTAACTTGACAAAGCAGGGTTTCTATTGTATTATAATAGCCGTTGTGTGAATCTTACATGTTTTGATGCATGTTTGCAACTCCGTAACGACGGACTTGTGATAAATGTTTGACTCATCACCTGTTATTCCCGGCTCTCTGTGAATGTCCAGAGCAGCAGGGCTTTGTAAGCCGGGTTTCTATGCGCCACTGTGGTGAAATTGGCAGACACGAGGGACTTAAAATCCCTTTCTGGAGACAGAGTGCGGGTTCAAGCCCCGCCGGTGGCATAAAAAATCCCCTTCAGCGTAAGCTGAGGGGGATTTTTTACTGTTGTATCGCGTACAAAGTGTAATTCTGCGCAGGCAGGAATCATGGTGCAGTTCTCGGTAAAGCGGCAGGCGCACTGGATGAATTCCAGATCATTGTAGCGCTTCCAGGCCAGGATATCTTCTTCCCGGATGCAGTACATGGGACGGATCAGGGTCATGCCGGGAAAGCTGGTGCTGTGGAGCTTGGGCGGCATGGCCTGCATCTGGGAGCCGTAGAACATGCTCATCACGGTCGTCTCAATGACATCGTTGAAGTGGTGGCCCAGCGCGATTTTATTGCATCCCAGCTCCTTGGCCTTGCTGTACAGGTGGCCGCGCCGCATCCGGGCACAGAGGTAGCAGGGGTTCTTTTCGGTGTTGTTGGCAACGGAAAAGATGTTGCTCTCGAAGATGGTCACCGGAATGTGCAGCAGCTCGGCATTGGACTCGATCTTCTGGCGGTTGATCTCATTGTAGCCGGGGTCCATCACCAGAAAGACCAGCTCAAAGGGAACATCGCTGTGCTTCTGCAGTTCCTGCATCAGCTTTGCCATCAGCATGGAGTCTTTTCCGCCCGAGATGCAGACAGCGATCTTGTCGCCCTCCTGTACCAGCTCGTAGTGCTTTACCGCCACAATAAAGGGGTCCACAGCTCCTTGCGGTATTTCTTGATGATACTGCGTTCGATCATCTGATAAGGTTCAAGCTCACGTTTCATGTTGGTTCCTCTTTTTATTTAATGTACGGCGGTCAGCTCACGGTAGCAGACATCGAACGCCTGCAAAAGGGCTTTGATCTCGTCCTCGGTGGTAAGATGGCTGAGACTGATGCGCCAGGAGGACAATGCGTTGCGGCGGTCGCGGCTGACCGCAAACACCGCACGCGAAGGCAGACCATCCGAAGAGCAGGCTGACTTGACCGAGACGCAGACCCCTTTGGCATCCAGCTCCCGCTGGAACACGGTGCCCTTGACATTACGGACGCTCAGATTCAGCACATGAGGGATGGCGTGTTCCGGGCTGTTGATGCGCACCAGCGGATATGTGCTGAGGGCGGCGCGGAGCTCTGCATTCAGCTTTGCCACATGGCCAACGCGTCCGGGCAGGTCAGTGATGGCAAGATCAAGCGCACAAGCCAATGAGGAGGCCAGAGCCACCGTCGGGGTGCCGCTGCGGTAGATGGTGGTGCTCTCTCCGCCGTGGATGAGAGGCTCTAGCGCCAGATTCCGCCGCTTGATCAGCAGGCCGATGCCGTTCAGTCCGTAGAATTTGTGGGCCGTCAGGCTCATGGTGTCCACGCCCTCAAAAGAAACGGGATCTTACCCACAGCCTGGGTCGCATCCACATGCAGATGACAGTGAGGGTATGCTTTCAGGATGGCGGCGATCTCCTGTACAGGCTGCACCACACCCAGCTCACTGTCCACCAGCGTTACGGCAACGCAGATGGTATCCGGGCGAAGCAGATCCTTCAGGTGCTCAAGATCCACGGTGCCGTCCTGTTTCACGTCCAGCAGGTCGATCTCATACCCCTGCTCCTGTAATGCCGTCAGGGTGCCGCTGACCGAAGAATGCTCCAGCGGAGTGGAGATGATGTGCCTGCCCGCATGGCGGGAGAGACGGGCCAGCCCCTTTAAAGCAAAGTTGTTGGCTTCGCTGGCACCGGAGGTATAGATGATCTCTGCTGGCTGAACGCCCAGCAGGGAGGCGATTTTGATGGTGGCAGCATCGATCTGCCTTGGCGGCACAGCCTGCCTGGTGGTGAGAGTTGGCGTTGCCGATGCAGCGGCGCTCCACGGCACAGAACTGCTCCAACACCCGCGCATCCACCGGGGTGTTTGCAGAATAATCCAGATAGATCATAACATTCCTCTTGAAATACAAATCAATTCAATAGGTTATATTATAGTGCGGACAGGGGCATATTTCAAGATGTCCGGCCAAAAAGCTGAGGGAAACTGCGGCAAACGGATTGCATCCGGGCAGGGTTTCTGGTATACTTTATAAAGTCAGACAGGGAAGGGGAGAGCAAAATGTTTCGTTCGACTTTGCGGAGCGCGTGTTTTGCCTTCCGGTCCCGTTTTTTGAATCTGCTCCAGAAGATTGAGGCACTGCCGTTGTTGCGGCAATGCCTCTTTTTTTGGGCAGCGATGAAAGGAGAACTTCTCTATGAGTGAAAAGATCGATTACTCCAAGGGCATTTACGATGCCCGGCAGCTCGGCACCGGGCGGATGCTGGTCCTGGGCGTGCAGCACATGTTTGCCATGTTCGGCGCAACTGTGCTGGTGCCCCTGCTCACCGGCCTGAGCGTTTCCACCACTCTGCTCTGTGCCGGTCTGGGCACCCTGCTGTTCCACCTTGTCACCAAGGGCAAGGTCCCGGCCTTCCTTGGCTCCTCGTTTGCTTACCTGGGCGGTTTTTCCATTGTAGCCCCATGCTGGCTGACGCAGACGGCAACCTGACCGTTGTCAATACCAAAATGCTGCCCTACGCCTGCGCGGGCGTGGCACTGTCCGGCATTCTGTACCTGCTGGTCAGCCTGCTCATCTCCACCTTTGGCATCCGCCGCATTATGAAATTCTTCCCGCCGGTGGTCACAGGCCCCATCATCATCTCTATTGGTCTGATCCTGGCCCCCTCCGCCATCACCAACTGCGAGTCCAACTGGCTGCTGGCTTTTGTGGCCCTGGGCACCGTTATTGTCTGCAACATCTGGGGCAAGGGTATGGTCAAGATCCTGCCCATCCTGATCGGTGTGCTGGTCTCCTATGCTGTGGCTCTGGTCACTGGTGCAGTCAACTTTGAGGCCATTGCTGCTGCCGACTGGTTCGGCATCCCCCTGCACAAGAGTGCCATGGGTCTGTTTGCCATCGACGGCAGCCCTGAGTTCATCAGCGCAATGTTCACCATCATTCCCATTGCACTGGCAACCATGATGGAGCATGTGGGCGATATCGCTGCCATCAGCGCTACGGTCGGCCACAACTATATCAATGATCCCGGCCTGAACCGCACCCTGATGGGCGACGGCCTTGCCACTGCCATGGCCGGTCTGCTGGGCGGCCCCGCCAATACTACCTACGGTGAGAACACCGGTGTTCTGGCCCTGAGCCGCATCTACGATCCGCTCGTCATCCGCATTGCCGCTGTGATGGCTGTGATCCTGAGCTTCAGCCCCAAGTTTGAGGCCGTTATCAACACCATCCCCACCGGCATCATTGGCGGCATCAGCTTTGTGCTGTACGGCATGATCTCCGCGATTGGTGTCCGCAATGTGGTCGAGAACCGTGTGGACTTTACCAACAGCCGCAACCTGATCGTTGCCGCTGTCATCCTGGTCTGCGCACTGGGCTTCAACTCTGTGGGCGGTCTGACCTTCGCTGTGGGCGGTGTCTCCATCAACCTGTCCGGCCTGGCCATTGCTGCCATCGTGGGCATCCTGCTCAACGCCATCCTCCCCGGCAATGATTACGAGTTTGATGCTGCCAACGGTTCCGATGCTCCGAGCAGCGCCAACCTGCAGGTCTAAAAAATAAATAGGAATAATTCTTAAAATTAGTCTTGACTAATCTAGGAATCATTGCTATAATAGGCTCAGAAGCAAGGCCCCCTGTACCAGAGGGGAGGCCAAGATCATAATGAAAAACAATGGAGGATATTCTTATGAAAAAGTATGTTTGCACCGTCTGTGGTTATATCGCTGAAGGTTCTATCCCTGAGCAGTGCCCTGTCTGCAAGGCTCCTGCATCCGCATTTGTCGAAAAGACCGGCAACACCTATGTGACCGAGCATGTGGTCGGCATCGGCAAGGCTGAGGGTGTGCCTCAGGAGATCGTTGACGGTCTGCGCGCAAACTTTGAGGGTGAGTGCAGCGAGGTCGGCATGTACCTGGCCATGGCCCGTGTGGCAGAGCGCGAGGGCTACCCCGAGATCGCTGAGGCTTACAAGCGCTATGCCTACGAAGAGGCCGACCACGCATCCCGTTTCGCCGAGCTGCTGGGTGAGGTCGTGACCGACAGCACCAAGAAGAACCTGATGATGCGTGCTGAGGCTGAGTGCGGCGCATGCTCCGGCAAGATGGACCTGGCCAAGAAGGCAAAGGCCCTGAACCTGGATGCGATCCACGATACCGTCCACGAGATGGCAAAGGATGAGGCTCGCCATGGCCGCGGCTTCGAGGGCCTGCTGAAGCGCTACTTCAACGTGGAGCTGTAACGAAAAAAGCTAAAAAATACAATTGTAAAACGCGAGTTTTGCTGTTGGTCATAGGATAATCTGTTCAAATCTGTTCTTAACTGTTTTTATCGGTTGAGAACAGATTTTTTTGTTTTGTGGGCAAATCGTGGGCAAAGACCTTTGATTTGACCAGTTTTGACCTTTTTTCAAACCTTGCCCACAAAAAGCTTGAAAGTTGGCTTGTGGCCTAGAAAAATCAGGGGTGGGAAAATTCGCCATTGTGGGCAAATCGTTGACACCAAACATCGGCCATGATAGAATCAAGTCAGATGAATAGACTAAGTGAGCAAAGGAGTGATATCATGGGTACCATTAGAAAAAGAGGCGACAAGTGGTCGTATCGAGTTGACCTTGGTGCTGTCAATGGTAAGCGTATGCAAAAAAGAGAAAGGCGGCTTTGCCACAAAGAAGGAAGCGGCTGCCGCAATGACTCTTGTAGAAAATGAACTGCTTAAAACGGGTGAATATATAGAAGCAGAACAAAAAATTACAATGCAACAACTATATGAGGAATTCATTGAAGAGGAGGCTCCGCTGACTCGAAAATATACAACCATTGTTCGCTACAAGTCACTTTATAGAAATCAAATAGAACCAGAATTTGCTTCAAACTATCTGTATCAAATTACAACTGAACGAATTCAAAAATTCATCAACTATAAAGTTAAAGAAGAGAAAAATAAAATGTCTGGTCATTCTGAACAAGGGCTAAGTGCGGCTTATGTTCGCAGTGTTTATAATTTCCTTCTTGTGTTATTTGCTCTTGCAAAGAAAAAGAAGTATATCAAAACCAACCCAATGGACGATGTGACTCCGCCAAAAGACTATCGTGCGTATGGCAAGGAGATAAGATATTATACTCAGCCGCAAATCGAATGGATGGATAAACGATTCCAATCAACAAATCTATACACGGCTTACCAACTTGGTTTATATCTCGGTGTTCGTGTTGGAGAGTGCTTTGCACTGCGATTCAGCGATATAGACTGGGACAATAAAACCATTCAAGTTGGGTGTCAGCTTCAATTCCAAGATAAAGTATGGAGCCTTGTCTATCCTAAAACACCAAACTCTTTGCGCAGTATAAAAATAAATCAAAAACTAATCGACTATCTGAGAGCTCTTCAAAATAAATACGCAGAAAATAAAGAGCTGTTTGGTGCTGGCTGGAAGGGAAGTAACAAGGTCATGGATCGTCGTCCAGAGTTTTATGGAAAGCCAGCTGTGTTAATTACCGTTGATGATTTTATCAATGTTAAACCAAACGGTGAAATGTATGTGACCAGCTCTGATAAAACTCTTGCCCGCATTTGTAAGAAAGAAGCCGGGTTTGATTTTAAATTTCACTATCTCCGTCACACCCATGCTACCATTCTTGCAAGTAAGGGAGTCAATCCTCGATATGTTATGGAACGTTTAGGGCATGGCAAGATTGATGTTACTCTTAAATACTATACTCATATCACAGATGAGATGCACGAACAAGTTGCAGCTATTATGGATACGGTTATGGGAGAGCAAGAGCAGTACGATAAAACTAATGTTATCAAACAGGGCGAAAGCTTGAAAGAGATGGCAATCGTGCCTGGTACAGAAGATGACGAGGTCGATGATCTGGAAGATGAAGAATAAGTAATTTTTCAATTGGCGTAGGGCGACCTGCGCCCTTTTTATTTGTCATGGCGTTCGCTATGTGATATAATAGAGTTAAAGAAAACCGAATGGAGGTCGCAACCATGGAGGAATTTCAAACCATCCCTACTAAAGAACTTCAAGAGCTCGTCGATCGTCTACTCAAAAAATCAGAGGCGGCACACGAGAAGTATAACAAGGCCACAGAAGAATACAATCAGCTCATGGATAGGTATTATGACTGTGGAGATATCATCGAAGAGTCCAAGAAGCGCAAAGGCTATGACAGCAAAACGAATGAATTCCCGGTATCTATGTGGCTTGATAAACATCGTAGCGACCCCGATACAACACAAGAAGAGAAGGACGCTATCGAGGACATCCGGATCATAAGGAGAATTAAATTGCGTGACGCTGATCAAGCTCGTGCTGTGGCCCGTGCAACTTGGGAGGCTTATCTGGACGCTGCAGAACTTGCAGATTACTTCCCCAACTACAATATCAATTCAAAGGCGTGGTAATATTATGAAACAAGATATCTATCTCCCTCTTAAAATGCTCAGAGCTCTCACTACTCAATATCCTATCGTGTGGAAAGAGATGGAAGAATTCCATGATATGAATGGTACAGCAAGTTCTGTATCATGGCCTGAGTGGTGTTATGCTCCAATCGAAGCCGCACTGACTGTTGTATCGGATGGGCATGACCTTAGCCGTCTGTCGATGAATGAAGTGAGCGCTGTTGTGACATGTGCGCAGCTCGTTTCTGTTTTGGCACCGTGGAGGCTCAGTAAAGAAGTCTATGTTATCAACGAAGATATAAAAGACCTTCTCTTTGAACAAAAGGATGACATCGATATACCTGTCGATATTCTGATGCATCTCCCGTATCAGTGTTTTTATGTTGAGTTGCCCAATACCTATTTCGACAATGAAAAGATTCACGGTTTCTTCGTGTCTCTTGATTATAATGTTAAGCTGCATGAGCGTGATTTGAAGTTGACGTTCCTTTCTGAGAATGGGGATTCGTTCACTTATCCCATCGACCTTGATGCCGGAACCATTGAAAACAGTATCAAAAAGTTAAATAAACAGCTCGCTGAACACGCCAAAGGAAATAAAAAGCTGGAAAAGTATGCAGAGGCAGACCCCGCAAAAGATGAAGAGACGATCACGTTTATCAAACAAGTCATGCAGGTCGTCCTTTATATTTTGGCACAGAACGCAGAGATTGCCCCAGATGAAGAACAGGCAACTGTAACAAAGCGCGGCAAAGTAATCAAAGATAAATATTCTGAGATTCGTAAATGGGATGTTGGCGAAAGAATCGGCGCAGCCATCCGTCAACAGAAAACGAAGGCATCTGATAGCGACTCTGAACCCACTACTCACAACTCACCGCGCCCTCACATGCGTCGTGGTCACTGGCATCATTTCTGGACAGGTCCCAAGAACGAGCCTGAGAATAGACTGTTGGTTTTAAGGTGGTTGTCGCCAATGGTGATTGCCGCTGATTTGGAAATAGAGGATGCTCCAGTTGTATTTCATAAGGTGGAACAATGAACAATCCAAAAATACTTGACCTTGCACTCGCATTTATATTTCATAGACACCCGGCGGCTAATAAGGCTCAAGCGATTCGTAATCTATCGGACGATGAGTTAGCAGCGCTTTTGTATGAAATAGTTGCACAACAAGATAATTGCCCTCGCACAATCAATGGTTGGAAGGAATGGCTGCAGGAGGAGATAAAATAAAATGCTAAAAAATGGGGTACCAGTCCAATTACGGATTGATACCCCATTCGTTTTATATCAGCTCAATATCATTCGGCTCTACATAGCCAGATACATTAACTGAGATTGGATACTTTCCGATGCGGCTCTCAAGATTCGTCACTCGATAACGCCCGTTCACAAGTTTCCCATCAAAAATATACCATTCACCAGAGCGGCGCATACCGCAGTGTGTTTGGCTGTTTGAAAATAATATTCCGTCTAATTTAATTTTGTCTCCTGCACGAAATGTATTCTGGTTATCTGCCATCAAAACGAACCCCATGTAGCAGGCCCACAGATGCCATCTGCAGCCAGCCCGTGTCCTTTCTGATACTCAATCAGCTTCGCCTTGGTATTCACGCCAAAAATGCCGTCAGCCTTAACACCAAGATGCCGTTGTAGTACAGTCACAGCATAAGAAGCGCCGTTCATAGCGTCTTTCGCACCTTGTCTGATAGTCGGCATAAGATTGGCTACACTGATATATTTCGTGCCAGATTTACTGATCCAGCGGCTTCGTGTGGTGCGCACATCAACATGAACAAAGCCGCTCGTAAGCACAGCACGGCTATAATATCCAATACCACCACTCTTTGCAAAGTAGGGCAGGGAAGATACATACAGTGCGATCCGAATCGGGTCAACGCCTTTGATCCAGATATCAGCGGCAGTTCCTTTACAATGTTGGCTACGAGGGCTTCCACCGATTGAGATGTTATAGGCAGGAGTACGATACCCAGAGTTGATGTGGACAGGAGCGCCAAAGTGAGCGCGGATCTGTTCCAGCACCTCAATCAGCTGACTATCAACCAGAACTGTATCACTCTTATCGGAGCAGGCGAACTCATAGACGGAAAAATGAGCCGACACCTTTTTGTTCCAGTCCTTCTTCATAGAGTATGTAATAACACCCATTTCATCACACCTTCAATTCTTTTTGAATTCGTCCTTGATTTTATCGTTCTGGATGTCCATCTCTTTAACAGCGGCCTCAATCATGGTCTCAATGGTTGGAGTGATCTTCACACCCAGCCCCTCCAGAGCTTCCATGACGTATTTCTTCTTGTCGGCCTTTTCGATAGCGCCGGTTGCACCCAGCTTCTATGCGGCACGAACAGCGATCTGAACCAGCTTGTATACGCCGATCTTTTTCAGATAGGGGATACCATAGGCCATAAAGGCAGTACCAGCGCCAGCAATAACCAGGCCGACGATAACGGTAACCAGCTCATTGATAATATGCATCATAATAAACCTCCAAAATAAAAAAGCCCGGGACACGCAGTCTCGGGTTAGTTCGTAATATTCTTTGTGTTGTTCTGACCATCGATCAAATAGTTCTCAAGTGCAGCCTTGGCCTCTTTCATCGGTTCAATTGCGTTGCCGTCGATGCCGTGACTGAGGAGCGCAAGCAGAGCCTTCATGGTGACATTGTTGCCTTGCTCGCTGTGACTGATACGCTGTTCTGATTCGAGAATTTTGCGGTCATGTACTTCCAGCGTGACACTGTTTTCTTTCTGGTGCTCTTCTAATGAGACCAGCTTGGATTGAAACAGGTCGAGCCTGTCTTTATCTGCACTAAGCTTTCTATTGATCTTCTCAAGCTCTGCATCGTGGGCATTCAGTCGCTCGTTCTGTTTGTCATCCGGGGCTTTCGCATGATTGATTGCCTTGATGATAACAGCGATAGCGGCTGAAATAGCAGTGATGCCACCACAGATGCTCAGTAACATGGTCTACAGCTGTTGTATGGTAAAAGAATAGACGTGAGGTGCGGCATTCAAACTTCCTATCATGTTTTCTCACCACCATTCATACCACTGTCTGTGTTTTTGGCCTTCAGTGTTTCATTGATCTCGGTCAGCTGTGTAACAATAGCGTTTAGTGCTGTCACGATTTCTTTGCCGGTCTCGTCTAACAACAGCGGCTTTAAGATTTCCTGCGCCATAATTCCTCCTTTCAATTGACAAGATTCTATCAACGTGATATAGTGAGAGCAGTACAAACCCTCCATCGGGCTAGTACAACCTCATTTCTATGAGTTGTTGCATGAGTTAGAGTCTCTGTGATGTAGCCATCGTCACAGGGGCTCTTTCTCTTTATGTGCGTTTTCCGCCATCACATACAATACGCCAATGATAATGCGGGCGCTCTTCATTGAATAGAACGTAACGCAGCCAGTCATCAACAAAAATGCACAGTAGTGCAAGGAAGAACCATAATACTGTAAACGGCAGGCAAATTTGACCCAACAGATTGAACGGCAGGGAAGAGTAGTCCCAGATATGTAAGCCAAGCATCAAATTCAGCGGTACACCCACCACAAGCTCCATAGCAGTCACAAATAGTGCGCCAACACCAGCCTGTTTCCAAAGCGGCATTTCCCAGGGAATATAGTTGTTCAGTCCACCGATCACAAGAAAGCAGATGCCGCCTACAACAGCCATTGTCCAATGAGAATGCCCGCGCCACAGAATCTCAATGCAATAATAAAGACACCCTCCGATCAAAAAGAGGATGCCACATTTGATTAGTTCACGAAGTTTGTTGCTCATTCGGTCACATCCTTATCTGCGTGAAGATCCAGATATTCTGCCAGTACAGCATCATAACTGATTTCAATAGCGTCTACTTCTGCTGTGGTCGTACAAGCCTTGATGCCAACCTCCAATTCCTGCTGATGAGAGACAAAGGGCTTTACATACACACCAATCGCCAGTGCCAAAGCGGCCAGATCATCATAAGTCCACTCCACACATTCATCACCGGTAGAATTCCATGTCAGTTTAAAAGGCTGCCCGGCGGCTGTAGAGATCTGATATAGAGCAAGATTGCTTGTAAGAAGAGCTTGCTTCTCGCTGGTGACACTGTAATACTTGCCATCTGTCCATTGAATTGGATGTAAAGACAGGAAGGTAGAAAGGTTATTCTTACTCTCGTTGATGCGCATCTCTTTGTGGCGGTCAAGGCGCTGTGTCAGTTCCGCTTCAGTGTATAGGACATACTTCATCACATCAACTTCTTCGTCCCATGCGTCTTTTGCTTTCACACCTTCAACATCAATAACCTTTTCTACATCTTTGCCACCGTTCGGATATTCAGCAATAGTCTCCTAGTGATACTGCTCTTCAACACCTTCAATTGCTTCATGGTGTACTGTTTCCTTAGCGGGCTCAAGATAGCCTTTTTCAAGGTCAGGATTTTCGATAATATTGCCAGATTCATCAATTGTTTTCATAGTATTTCTCCTTATCTTATAGGTAATATCAGGCTCGACCGTAGATGCCGGTCTACCTAATATTGTTGGCGAAATGGAACGTGATCCAGGTTGCGGTCTTGTTCGCTATACTGCGAGACATAGTGGTGCGTTGGGCTTTGGCACAAGTAAGTCTTATATTGCAGACGCAGTAAATGATTCTGGCTACGACCTGAAATTTAATGCAAGCTGGTCCAATTCCATTTATGGTCGTAGTACAACTGTCCAGCCCGCTGCATATTATGTGTACATGTAGCGCAGAACAGCATAAAACTCACCCCGTCCGTCTCCATATATAAACATAGTAGGCTGCTGGCTGAACAGTGCTTGAACGACCATAAATCGAATTACATAGAGAAGCATCAAACCGTGCACTAATAACTTTTGGTGTACTACTCCATGTCGAAGAAGACAATTCCGAGTTGCCCTGCCATGTCTGTGCAAACGGAGCTCTACAAGCGGGAGCGCCCCACGAACCTTGAATATCCAATGCGGCATCACTACCACTGCTTATATTAGGCAGACCGGCATCTACGGTCGAGCCTGCGCCGTGGGAACTGGAAACGCCCATCAGCACACGCTCAGAAGCAATGCTCTGCCAGCTGCCACCGAAAAGAGAAGCGGGTGAGGTTGAACTGGTGGACATGTAGATAGCACCGACGGGGTACATATTCGATATAACCGAGGCAGGGTCAAGACAGCTTGGGGCATAATTTATACCTGGATACGATGTAGTGGGTTTCAATGTTCCAGTATTTGTTGAATATGATCCAGTTATCAATGTCTAATTTTCTGCCGTACTGGAACGGAAGTGATAATATCCACCTCCGCGCACCCAAAAAACAGCGAGTGAATCCGTAATAACCTGACTATATCCAATAGGTTTACCAGCACTCGTATCACACCAACTACATGTGTCAAGTATTTTAACCGTATGTGCATTTGTGCAGCCCCAACCAGATGCTGTGGCAAGCATATCCAAATCTGCGTAAAATCCAGAACTATGTGTTGCCCACGATGGTTTACCACTGGTTCCAAGTCCCGTCCAACACTCAATATGACAAAGTGTCGTCCAAGGTAGATGATAAATAACAGGATACCATGTATTTACGTTTAAAGAGCTCGTGTCTATACCTTGATCTTTTTGAAAAATTAAGTTATTAGCATAATCGGCAGTGCCCCGTAAATTGGCTGTAATTGTAGCAGGTTGTCCTGCTGCTTTGATGACATCCAACGTACCATTGTCATAAGCTACCATGCGAACATTGTAATCCATATCTCTATCATCCGTAGAATGAAAGTCAAGATATTCACCTATCTCCATAACGCCAGCATCATCAATTCGAGGAATTGCGTTCCAATAATTTGCGGTTCCATACATACTGACATCGTAACCATTTAATTTCATCGCATTCAGCGCATCACCACCCGGTTCAGTAGATCCAGCGTAGTTATGTGTGTGTCCCACTGTTGCATATATCGTATCCGTCTTACTCTTGATCCAGTCCCATAAAGCAGCCAGCGGTCTACGGGTATACTTCGTAGTCGCATTACCATCACCACTCGTAACTGTAGCGCCAACCATAACAGTATCAGCATCTTCAATAGCGTCAGCACTCGTCTCCAGTGTATCTACCAATTCGCCCAAATCGTGCGTATGATCAACAGGGGAGACACCCTCTGCGGCCAACTCTTCACTCGTCATTTTATCTGCTGTTGCCACATGGCCTGTATTATCAACACTGATGCGATATAGTCCAGCCTGTTTTGCTTCGTATACCGGATGAGTATAATTGTTAGCTCCAGCTTCAATGCCATCCAGCTTTGCTTTATCGGCCGAACTCATCAAACCGTTGTTTTCAGTAGTAGCTACATCAGGGTCGCTTAAACTAGCAAGCTTCTTTTTTTCTTCTGTTGTATAGTCATTGCTGGACAGGCCGAATCCTTCGATTTTATCTACCTTTGTACCGAGCATAGCCTCGATCGTTTTCCAGAGGTGAACCGCACCCGCTCTGTCTAGCCAACTTTTCTTTTCATCACTCATCGATATGTGATCGCCTCCTTATAAAACGTCTTATTTGTAATGCGTTGTTTATATCAGTTTGCGGAATTTAAATGTAAATGTGGAAGCGGTATCTGCAGCCATAGAGCCCTTGATTTGAAGTCTTAAGCCAACACCTTCGGAACGGCCAGAACGAATTGTCCTAAGATAAAAATGTTGTCTGTTTGTAGAATGACCAGAACAATGTAAACCTATATCGTCTGCATTACCGCTGTTTGTCTCTTCAGCATACCACTGGACAACTCCACAAAATATGTCTCCCCAAATATTGCAATACGGGGTCGTGTCAGCACGAAACTGCATAATATAAGTTCCAGACGGCAGATCAGTTGAATGAATTCCAGTATCTTGCCAATCTGTTGTGATCGTAATCGCAGAAGTTTGAATCGTCACCACGTCCGGAATCACTTCGCTTGCTATCTTACTCTTAATCCAGCTCCACAATGCGCTCAATGGCTTACGGTGATACCCGGCGGCACTCGTGTTCATCACAACTTCGTCAGAATCTGTGGGGGGGGTAAGAACCGTATTGAGGTTGAACGGAATGAACTCACTATCAATACCAATATTCATATTTCCTAAAGCCATAATTCGTACCTCCTTTAAGCTGTAGCAATCTGTGCCCAATTACCCCAACTATCATTTTCGCCGTAGCGGTAATAAATATTCCCATTACAAAAAGCTATTTCGTAAGAATATCCTCCAGTATGGTCTTTCTAACCACACAGGCCAAGTAAAAAACAATATTCGTTTCCACCAGCAGACAGATTGATAGCTGAAGTTCTTTTTATTCCACGAAAAATCATTTTACCATGACAATCATCGTTATTTTTGTCCCCGTAATAATCAGACGGTGCTGTATTTGAATCTCGATTATCTCCATCGTCAACAATAAAGTTATGAAAATGTTTTGATGGATTAAATTCACTCGGTTTATTCTGCACTTCACTCCATTCAGGGAGTGTTTTGTTCCCGCTATTCATTTCTCCTAGTGCCATATAATCCTCCTTATAAAACGAATATTTTACTCGGTTCAGTAGAATTAAAACTCATATAAATCGAGCTAATAGGGTAGGCTTCTACCCCTACGATATTTAAGTCCCCGATTGCCATATTTCGTAATCCTCCTATTTTGTTTATGGAATGTAATAGTATATCAGCATATCTCCACGATTTGTTGGTAGTTCGGTTACCAAGGAGCTCGAAATGGTTAATTTATTTCTATCTAACAATTCGTAGCTAGCACCTTCCTGCCAAGCGCCTGTCATTGCGTGACCTATCGCGATTGCCCCATCTGGTAATGAAATATCAAGAACTGTCCAATTACATTCTCCAGTTTTATTTTTTAATTTTACTCCACTTATAGGAAGGCTTACACATCCGATTTTGTTTTTTAATGCTTCTGCAGAAGCGACTTTTTAGCAGTATTTTCATTTGTTGAGATCTCTTCAAGTGATAAAACATCTTTGTATGACACTTTTTCACTTAGTTTATTGTCCACCTGTGCCTTGGTATATCCCTCAACAACCGTACCACTACCGCTATCTGTTTGTCCGCCGCCCTGCACGATATAATACTGAGCTGTAATTTCAGTTGTTGGAACTGATACAGCTCTCAGACGCACATATCCATCAAAGGTCTCCGGGTTTGCAAACTGGGCGTAAGAGGCCACTTTTGCACTGGCCGGTGTCACGCTGATAGAAATAACATCCTTTGAGGTGATCCCGTCGATGTCGAGGTCAATATACTTTGAATATCGGTCCACCGTATCGTCAGTAAGCTAACTCGTAGTCGGAATAGTCAGTGTGTGGATATTGATCGTATTTGCCTTTATCTTCAACTTCTCGTCAATCTCATTCTGCTGGTAGTATCGCTCATCATGAGTGTGACCATCATCGCTTTTCTTTGAGAGCTTTACATTGATTTCGTCTTCTGTATAATAACGGTCATCGTGGTTGTGTTCTACATTTGCTTTCTTCGCCAGAGCATCACCAACGGCTTTGGCATCGGCAGCGAAATTCTCTTTTGTCAGAGTCTTGTCTACCGCAACAGAATCCAGTTTCAACTTGTCCAGCTCAGTGCGTACATTGGTCAGCCCGGCATCAGCTGATTTTGCAATACTCAGCGCCTCAGAGATCCTTGTACCAGTTACCTTTGCATCAGCAGCACGTCCAGATACAGTCAGTGTCGCATCCACAACAACCTGCGGCGTAGGCAGGGGATTGCCGCTATCATCGACCATGCCACCAGTGATCGCATCAATCTCTTCATTCGTCAGTGCAGCCAGTAGTTCATCTGGGTGCGGGGTATCAATCGTGATATCGCCCGTCTCTCCAGTTGTCACTGTAGTCACACCACCGCCAGCGATTTTGATTTTATCTTGCGCCGTACCGTTCAGAATTAAATTGATATTAACTTCACCATTGACTGCGTTTTTGTCAGCTTCCAGCGTGAATTTTGATGGGTTCAAAAGAATCCAGTCATCGCCACTATAAACATACAAGCTATCTGGGCGCAGGTAGTAAATCTTATTAGACAAAGGAGCCAGCGGAAGCGAGCTTACGATCTCCAAGTCTTTGCTGATTTGAATTCGTCTTGTGCCGATATCTCGATAAGTGCTTCCAGTATCAGTACATACGATCAGTTGGCCGTCAATCACAGGAGCTTGATCCAGCTGAGACTGTGCGACCTCACGTAATGATAAATTTGCCATACTCAACTCCTTTGCTTAATAAGATTCACCACACAGCGTCATTACCATGTGGTGAAACAAATCAATTAGCCATCAAGGGATTTCCAGGTGATAGCGCCTTCCAGCACCTGCACACGGCCATCCATAGTGGTATTCAGACCATTTGCATAAGTCTTTGCACTAGCCAGAGCGTTATCAGCCTTAGTGGTTGCATCATCAGCAGCAGTAGAAATTGCCTCAGCCTTCGCAGCAGCCAGTTCGTCCTGAGTAGGCTTTGCGTTCCAAGCCTTGCGCTCGTCAGCAGTAATGTGCTTCACAGCGTCCTTGATATGCTCGTCCAGCTTGTCGTTAACGACCTTGACTTTTGCGTCTGCTTCAGCCTTGGTGTAAGCGTCCGGCACCGCAACATACAGACCATCTTCCTCAACGGTGATGCTATTATTGCCCTTGGTAGACACACGCACATTGACAGAGATCTTATTGTCATCAGAGACAGTGACCTCAGCAGTAGGAGTGACCACACCAACATAGATATCGATCAGAGCGCCAACAGGGATCTTCACGACCTCACCAGTGGTAATAGTCAGTTCGATCTCGTGGGTCTTTGTGTTGTATGTACCGGTCTTCACAACCAGATCCTTGCCCAGATTGATCACCAGCTCATCGCCGCCAAACACAGGCAGTTTAATGGTACGGGTTTCAGCATCATATGTGGGATCATGGGCCAGGCCGCTCATCACAGTGGGAACAGGAGCACCGTTCTTTGCCACACTCAGAGTGCCGGTAGCAGGGGAGTAGGTGACATCCGTAACGAACAGACCTTCCTTGCCCTCGGTTGCGGCGATCTTTGCATTCACATAGTCAGCCACAGCCTTGGTGGTGGGCAGATTGTCATCGCTTGCATCCGCATTTGGAATCTCAGTCACAATAGGGCGATTCAACTGTACGAACTCAGTACCATTCCAGATGTGGAATGTATAGTCAGTCATACGGATATACAGCAAACCCTGAATCTGACCGCTTGCAGGCAGAGCGCTCACCAGCTTGCAGCTTTTGGTGTATTCATCTGTACCCTTAAAAATCTGGCGTGTGTCTGTAATAAAATACAATGTGTTGGCATCTTTGGTAGTCAGCTTATCATAATTCGCTTTTTGTACCATAGCCAAAATTTACATTAGCCATCTTTGCCTCACTTTCTTAAAATTCTTGCCAAACAAAATTTGTCGGCTCAACGTAAAAAGGTTCAATAGAAAAAAGCCCCGTGGCTTCGCTTTGTTGAACGATCCAGGGAGCATATTTACCATTTTCGTCTTTCACCATAACGGTTTGACCTGCATAAGTGTCTTCCGTCTCATTTAATTGCTCGTTTGCTTCGGTAACGCTGGCGAAACAACGATTGCGGGGACGAATCTTTTGAACGGATAAGTCATCACGCACATACATGAACTCCGAGGAATCCTTTGTGATAATCATATCCCTGCCGTCCAACATTCCCAGTGCAATCGCAGCTTCTACATCTTCGGCGTTACCATATCCAAGCTTGGAATATTTAGCCTGTGCCATCTTTGCCTCCTTATAAAAGAAGCGGATGGCTTAGAACGGAACCACCCGCAAACTACCGTCTTCAGTTTCGACGCTCTCCTGAGTAATCTTGACCGCACTACCGATTGGCTTACCGTTGGCCAGCAGCTGCAGGGTATGGTCATCGTTGTAGCTCAGGTCATCAGCCTTACCATCCAGAATAGCGTTGTTACGATCACTCAGTGCCTTGATCTGTGCATTCAGTGCGATAATGCGCTGGTCAAGTGCGCCCAGGGCCTCATCAGGAACAATGTCGCTCCAATTCTGGATGGGAACAACAGTGATTACGCCTGGGCCAACCTTGCGCACGTGCTGAACGGTCGTGCCATCTGGGTCCATTGTCACATCAACGAATGTCAGCTGGATCGGATATCGCCCGGCTCATTGGTTAGGTTGGTGTCGATAGGCAACTTATACTCCAGCTTGTTCTTATAAAGCTCTTCTGATTTCTCCAGAATTTCTGTCTTATATCGCTTGCTGATGGGCAGAACGTACTCAAGCATCACGGTAAATTCACTCATGTCAACATCCTTGTATGTAGTGTCAGCCAGAAAATGGAGAGTATCCACTTGCTTACTGCGCTCCATAATACGTTCCCGCTTGCTTACGGTCAGTGTATTATCCTCATTGATTAAAAAGGTATACATATCACACCTCCTTCCTGATGATATACAGATACTCGTCCTTTGAGATTTTGTGTCCGGCAAACAGATTGTCCAGGAGCTTGTCCTGAATCATTCCGCCGTTGTACAGCCGATGCATACTCTCAACGAACTCGCTATACTTCCTCTCGTCACTCATAGCAGCCCTCCTTGAATCAAACTCAAAGTGTAAGCATCAATAATAGCCTCGGGCGTTTTACCACCCAAGGCTTTCAGCTGCTCATATTCATACAGGTCAATTTCCTGCAGTTCCACGGTATCATACTCAGGACAGGGGATGAGGTAATACCCGTCCACATGCCAGATATGACTGCCGTCACTGCTGATAATTCCCTGTGCATCATCCTCCACGCAGTTCACCATAATGTCGTGCTTGGGCTGATACTTTACAAAGCGCAGGTGGTCAAGAGCATCAATCACCTGGCCATTTTTAATACCTTATAGTACACTCTCAACACCTCCTTAAACGCTGAACATCAGGCGGATACCCTGTTCGTTATTTGCAGGGGTAAATCCGTAATATTCGCCAGTCACAGTCACAGACCAGAAATAGCTGCCATACTGAGCATTCGGGCTTCGCGTCCAATATGCAGCGGGATTGCCATTCTCGTCATTGCAGATGCGGCTGGTATTATCAGTCATAAAGCTGATTGCCGTACCTTCATAAATATAAGGCTCGACATTCTGAGAGGGGAACAGCTCGGCCACAGAGGGCAGATAGAAATAGCTGTCCGCAGTCACAACTTCACTGCTCTTATCACCAATGGTACTGCCAACCTTGACCTGTTTGATGATCTGTTGCCAACCAATCGGGAGAGCATTCAGAATACGACCGTCAAGGAATGTACGGATATTCGCATCTGCCCAGCCGCCAGTGTTGGTGGAACCAGTATTCAGAGCCATCTTCTGACCAAGCAGTCCGGCTTGAATAAAGCTGATAGAACAACGCTTGTTGGAATTATCGCTCAGGTAATACTGTTTGAAGCCACAAGCCTCGAAGGTGAAGTCCTCATGTGTCCATGCGGCCAACTTCCGGCAGGCAGCGTCACCCAGGTCGGTATACCAGCGCTTGCCCCAGTAGATTGTACCCTTTGCGTAACGCTCGTAAGCGCCGTCGTCTGCCTTAGCACAACCAAATACCAGAGTGGCATTTGTCTGTGTAGTGCGAGTACGGTTCAGCTGAATATAGCTAATCTCAGCAGCAGTGGTATTTGCCGCATAAACGTGAATACCATTTTCGCCCTTAGTATGGCGCAGAACGATCATATCACGAGCACCCAGATGAGCGCCGTTTGTGGATTCAGTACCCCAGGCAACCTTAGAGCCATTGTTGACCCAGAAGCGGAAACCATTCATGCCGTTGGTCTGGAAGCACTGAGCAATCACAGAGTTTGCGGCGGAATCTTCGTCGATTCGATAGTCCAATGCCATAACCCAGCTACGATCCTCAGACAACAGAGATACGCCGGTATCGACATAATTCTTGCCAGTAAAGATCTTCGGCTCGTTGAACAGAACTTTCTCTTCCACGTCGCTAAAGGTAAAGTCATTGCCCATCTTAATAGTGATAGCGTCTTTGTCAGAAACAACACTCTGCTCCAGATTCACCTTGGTCATGGCATAAATCTCAACAGGACGCAGGTCACTCAGCTGCTTGTCTCTGAAGTAGCCGCTGACGTATTCGCATATATCGTAAACAGCATTGATATCCTTATCGCCATTGACATAGCCGCCCTTGTCCCATCCACTGAACAGATAATACTTATAAGCAGTCTCTTCGCTGGTATAGGTCGGAGTGTCGCCATCATACAGAACCATAGAGCCATACGGAGCAGTTGTCTGCTGTAGAACAGCGCCGCGATTCATATAGCGCACACGATACTGACGCACAGATTCATCGTACACAGCAGTAACAGTTTGATTCTCAAAGACAGGAGTGAACTCGGTGTCCCAGCCGCTGAATGTAAATACCGTACTGATGGTACTCGGGAAGGTAGGTGTCGGGATCGGATTGTCAGAGCGGGTCACAGGGTCAACTGCACGCTCGCCCTTGTCGATATACTGGATATCCAAAACAGCGCCATCCTGATTCACGAACTTCCAAGCATACTGGTTGATCATGGTGTTGTAAGTGATCTCCAAGTCAGGCCAGCGCTCTGTGTACAGCAGCTTCTCACGCTCACGGATAATAGGCACATGCACTTTGCCTTCCACGACAGAATGGTCAGTGTTGTAGCCATTTTCATCCAGACCGCTCATTGCGTACAGACGATTCAGCAGGGAAGTATCAGCCAGTTCCCAATCAATACCGGTGATACGCACACGGTTCAGGTTGGTGCACTTGCCCAGCATATCTTTCAGATCGATGGTTGCACACTTCTCAACTGTCAACGTAGTGATATTGGTGTAATCCTCAATCGTCAGGTCAGTCAGATAGTTCAGATTCTTTTGCGGTCAAGCTGGCGATTGCAGGCAGATGAGCGATTTTAATCTTGCCTCCACTTGCAAAGGAGACACCGGTAATACCGGAGCCGTCAGCATAGAACTCGGTCAGGCTTGTACATCCGGTCAGACCAATAGACTTCTTCAGGTTCGGCACGTTCTGCAGGTTCAAATGTTCCAGCAGAGTGTTATTACCAACAGCGAAATCGGTCATGTTCGTATTCTTATAGCCGCTCACACCGGAACCAACTTTCAGTTCAGTCAGCTTAACACCGTGGCTGAAGTCAACATAGCCGGGATAGAAGCCAGAGATATCACCAATGCTCTGAATGATAGAAGCGTTATAGATATAAACTTCAGTATCGTTCATTGCGGTGATGGGGCATTCGATTGTGTAGGTCTGTCCACGTTTGCCACGCACCTTCACAGGGTTGGAACCGTACAGAACAGAGACATAGGTATCAGCGTAAGGTGTGATATGGAATGTGCCGTCCGGTTTCACGCCAGTCCAGTTTGTAGGAGTATAACCACGAATGGTCATATCATCACTGGTTGCAATAGAACCGGAATACTTAGATGCCATATACTTTTCCTGATAACGCTGGAACTGCCGACGCTGATGTCGCTTGTTGCCGTGCATCATGGGCAGATAGCTAGTGGTATTGATGGTAGGATCTTCGTAGGTGCGAAAATATTTGCGCCGCATATCCATGATCCAAAGCTTTTCGGGCTTCACATCCTGATATTCCTCGAACTTTTTCAAAATACGGGTCGCACTCCATGCCAGCGCATTCTCACGGTTGCGGAACATTGCCGCTATCTCATCGGGGAACAGGTCACGCAGCTTGCACCACAGCTTGGAGTCAGCAGCGTTAAACACACTCTTTGTGCCGATGGTATCTGTGTCCTCGTAACCATAAGTCAGAGTCAGACCACCCTCGTTATCATTGCCCATGGCGGTATCGTTATCGTAGTCAAAGCAGAAGTCCCAGTGAACCAGATCGCTGGTGTGCGGGAACACGTTCTTTGCACGGTTATCAACCATGGTGTGACGTTCAGTAAACAGATAATGGAAAATAGCAGAATCCAGATCGAAGTGATCCTTGAAATGTGCCTTAAATTCCTCATCATCCGCATTCACTACCCAGTTCTGAGCTGTGATCCACGCCTGTTTGCCGGCCTCGATCTCTTCATCAGTGCAGGCAGGGTTGCTGTAACGGAACTCAAAGGAGTGGTCGCCGTCCCAAGTTTCCTGTGAGAAATCGCCGCTCAGGAAGCGGGTTTGCTCATCGGCGTTGTTGTCGATCTCAACGATAAATTCCTTGTGATTCTCAGGGTCCATACCCATCGTATCTTTGTTCTTTTTGGAGTTGCCAATGTCGCCGCAGGCATAGAAGTGCCACTGACCATCGTTAAATACAGTCGCATTGGTGGTATCGGTCTCCTGAATAAACACGACACAGGGATAGAATGCCATGGTATCACGCACTTTAGGATTATCCTTTTTGCCTGACGCACATAGGGGTTGAACTCATTAAAATCGTCTGCCAGCAGGGCGTTATTTGCATTCTCAGAGGAAGCAACATTGACTTTGATGTTAAAATACTTCTCAGGAACGCTATTTTCTGTCAGTGCATAGGTGTCGCCGGTAGTGTCATCACCAAACGTAAAGCCGCCCTTGCAGTTGATATCAATGTTTCGGGCAGATGCGCCATAGTGGTCGGAGCTGGTGCCTTGACCCTTGTGGGAGCCAGTAGCAGTCCAGTTATCCTCCTTAGCACGACCGTTCTTATAGATCTGCTGGATCGTAGTGTTGGCGACCTCGTTCTTCTTGCCGGTAGTAAAAGTAGGTGCGGAGATCTTGATGATACGCAGATCGGGGCACTTCTCTGCCAGCAAGTCAGGGGTCAGTTCGCCGCTCGCATCCGTAATGTCGTTGCGCATATAGCGAGAGACCATCTCTTCGGCGTTCTTCGCATCGGCAATAAAGTTGTCCAGAATCTCATCATCCGTCAGGTTCATACCGTAGCTCTTCATGCGGTACACGATAACGTCACAATCGTCAGAGCCAATAGTAATGCCAACGGGAGCAGCCTGAGTAAAGCTGTCGCTGGTATCATACAGTGCAACACGGCAAGGGATACCGTCACACCACAGAACCATCTCGCGGAACTGTTTGTCCGGCAGAATATTGAACTCGAACTCGAGGAAATCGTCCTCACAGATGGGCAGATCAATACTGTTCTGGTGGCTGGTCAGCGTAACCTTCTGAGCCTGAATGTTCAGACCAACACCGCCATTCAAGCAAGTCACGGCAGTGGCATCATAGTTGCGGACGTTCGTGGTCTTAAACACCAGCTTGAAATTCTTGCCGCTCTTCTTTGCATCGTCTGAGAAAAGCTTATAGCTGATGGTGGCAGTCGTACCGGCCTTTACACAGAAATAAGTGTCGCCATCTTCGTCGATCTGGTAGCCACCGTTCACCTAGTCAAAGTTGTCGCTGACAGTCATCTTGTTGCTGCCAGAACTCCACAGGCGGTTCACATCTGCATTGCTGCGGCCAGCGGGGTTAAAGTCCAGCATCAGGCCGGTCTTAACGGGCTCAATGGTAATGCCCAGGTCTTCGATCTTTGCGGTAATGCTCTTAATGGTAGCGCCGCAAGTAATGGTCAGAGTATGGGTGCCAATATCAGAAGATTTAAAGCTCCAAGTCTGAGCAGTACGACCAACAGTCAGTGTCGAAGTCTTAATACCGTCAACTTCGAGCGTAATGCTTGCAGTAGAAGAGGCCGGGTTATAGACAGTGTAAACAATGCCGGTGGTACTATACTGTTTTGCAGTGAACTTCTTTGTGGCGCAGCTGATGATCGGTGTGTTATTGCCTTCCTCTGCCCACATGATATCTTTGTAAATGGTGTTGCTGGTCACAGCTTTGCCATTGATATTTGCAGTCATGGTCACTTCCAGCAGGTGAGCGCCGTGTCTCTGTGCCGGAATCGCATAGGTCATCTGTCTGCCGGTAACCGCAGTTGTAACACTACCAAGCTTTTTGCCATCCAGAGTAAAGGAAACGTCCTTATTGATATTTCCGTATGGAGTAAAGCGGAAAGTAACTTCACCACTATAAACCAGAGAATCATCGAAGATACTCTCCAGATAAAACTCAACAATATTGATATTCCAAGTCTTTGAACCCATGCTGCCCACGGAGTCAGTGACCTGCAATTTGATCTTGTTGTCGCCATTGTGCAGATATTGAGTGATGTCGAAGCTGTTCTTGCCCTGGTAAACAGTCAAAGTTGCGACCTTTGTGTTGCCAACGTACCATACGCCGGTAGCATCGCCCGTGTCTTCGCCAGAGTTATCCACAGAAGTAAAGTTGAACTCGACAGTTGCGGTGTCGCCCTTAACAACAGCGATAGAAGACTCGCCAATACGCTCAATGGTAATCGTAGAGGTGCTGCCACCGCCACCACCGCCACCTTCAATAATAACAGTGGTCTTGACCGTGCCGTTCTCCAACAGGTTCAGCTTGGAATCTTCGTAAGTGATATCGTACTCGCGACCAGAATTCTCATCTGGCTTAAAGTCTTTCAGGGTTTCCTGAATCTTGGCGATATCCGCATTGGCCAGGTCAACAGAGGTCTGAATGCCGCCAACTGTATTCTTCAGGCCGCTCACATCACTGGATAGCACGTCAACGGTCGTCTTGTCTGCTTTCTTATCGAGCAGTGCGTCGGTGGCTTCCTTATTATAATAGGAGGACTTCAAAGTCTCCGGCAGGTCGCCAACACTGTCCTTCAGCTCCTGCACAGCGGCATCATTTGCAGTCTTATACTCAGTCAGCTCAGTCTGAACAGGGGTCACAGCAGTGCTGATCTTATTGTCCACAATGCCGTTATACATGCTTACCCACTCAGCAGAAGGATCAGTGTTCAACTTGATCTTTGTGATCTCTTCAGCACCATTCAGGAACGTCAGGGTGCGAGTATCGTTGTCATACTGCACATTGAAATTTGCCAGACCATCCACGGCAGCAATCTCACCACGCAGCATCGTAACAAAGCCATCAACCTCGTCCTTCTTATAGAATTGCGCCAGCTTTTCATCCACGCTTGCAACTGCATTTTTTGCGTCCTGTGCGCTCTTCTCAGCAGCGGATGCAGCAACCTGTGCCTCGCCAACTTTCTGACTCATTGTTGCCAGGAACTGGGTATACCAGTCATTGCCACTCGGATCGACCATTTGCTTGCCGGTCAGCGATTTCAGCACATTCAGTCGACCATTTGGGCGGGTGCGCCACAGGTAGCTCTTGGTTGTGCTTGTATTCGGGACATTCACAGCACCGGATGCCATGATCTCAAACTGCAGCTCGCCATCTTTTGCAGTAGCATCATTTGCTACCAGCCAGTAGAAGCGGATCTTGGTATTGCTGTAGCTCACGTTGATAGGGGAAGCGTAATTCTCTTCTCTGTCTGCATTCAGGTAGTGGATCTGAATCGTCATCTGAAGCAGGTCAATACCATCGTAGTAACGCGGCATTTCAAACGGAATAACCTGCGAGTTAGATTCCTGTGTGATATTGATCTGATTTGCATCCAGCTGAATATCTTTGTTTTTGTCGATGTAAGACCACTGGTCGTCAGAGTAATCAGCAAACCAGGTGTAATTGCCACTACGCTCAAATGTCTCTTCTCCGTTATCATCATACACGGCAATTTGGTCTTCGTCATTTAATTCCAGAGTTGCGACATCTATATCATCAACAGAAACATTTGCGGGGCTTGCGGCTTTTTTCGCAGCCAACCGCTTAGATTCTCCAAAAGATAGTGCCATTTGCTCACTCCTCTCTTATTGTTCATCTGCCGTAGTGGCAGTTAATTCGGGGAAATATTTATCAAACAAATTGTCCTGATAGAACGTATATTTGTTGTTTACGATATAAGTGTAATAAGGGTAATAGCGGCTCATAGAAAGCGACATTGTGCCTTCACCCAGATTCATAGAAATACTTTTGATGATCCAATCCACGGGGGTCTTACCGCCCAGATATTTGGCGGCATACTGGATCTTTTCATTCACGTCGAGCCACGGAACCAGTCGCGTGGTCACACTCAGGCCATCAGTCAGGCGGGCACGCTTCCACAGTTCGTATTGACAAACTTCCATAGCTGCGTCATCTGTGGTGTAATTCTCGTAGTCTCCACCAGATAAAATCTCAGTTCTACGACCGATCTTTTCAATGGATAACCGTGCATTGTACAGGTCATCAATATTGTTCGGGTCATTCACACAGATAAAAGCCATATTGTCGCAGTTATCTTCTGCCTTTTGAGCTTCGATCTCTTTGGTAGCCGGGATTTCGTCCACCAGTTTTGCCATAGCGTGGCTCTGCTGTTGGCCCAAAAAGTAGATGCGGCCAGTATTCGGATTCCACTGGAGAACATAATACTTTGTAGCCTTAATACATCCTGGATCTTGAATGATATCTGAACCATTGGCATCAGTCAAAGAACGATACAGCGTGCTGGTCTTTGTCTCAGAGCCAACTTGTTCATTGCCGTCTTTATCCTTGTACTTCTATGTAAATGTCAACACAACTGTCATAGCGCCACTTGTTACGTTGCCATTTTTATCCGTCTTGGCAGCTTCAACATTTGCAGGAGCCACAAAAGATACTTTCGCTTCACTTTTCCATGTTGATTCGGTTGCGTTCAATACAAGGTTGATTGTTTTATTTGTTCCAGACCATCCTTTTACAGTGGCCGCTCCATCCGCTTCAATCGTCGCGCCAAACACTTCAACGCAATTTCGGACAGCGGCATAATCTACCGTGGCCGATTCACCATCGTTAGTCACAAGCTTTTCGAATGTTTCCGGGTCAAGTACAGGCGGGTCATCAAATCCACTAGGAATTTCCTTGCATACAAACACATCATCGTCAAAACGCATCTCAAACGGATAATACAGGTCACGCAGTTCTGAGAGAATATCCCAAACAGTCGAGCCGGTATCGTAATCCAAGTCATGTGGAACAGTGCGGCTCCAATAGTCGATAGAATATTTCTTAAACTCCGTCTCATCTCTCATCACCGCCCAGATGGCATCACCGATACGAGTGCCTTTCTCAATGCGATGTGTGCCACCAACCAGCTGTCCACCCAAGTCTCCGTTGATACGAGAAACTAAGTCAACACAGCTTGCCTGCACAGTGTTTTCTGTTGCGCTATATGTAAAGCCATTGGATGTAAATGTATAGCACCCTTCGTTGTACCAATAGATTTTTACACCATCAACATAAGAACTGTCAGCTGAATTGGAATAGCTAAGGAACAGGTCGTTATACAGCTCATTCAGCGCGGTCTTTGTGTCAATCACTTCTGCCTGAATGTCGTGCATGGAATGTCCTGCAAACACACTGGTTTTTCCGTAGGTCTCCCTTAGTTCGTCCTCGCTCTAACCGGCAATAGCAGAAACATCCACCTTACCAAGCGTAACTCCGTTCAGAACCATACCTTCAACAGCAGCAATCATCCCATGGACATGCATTTTGTTACCATACACGAAACTATCGATGCCTGATTTATCTACCTCAAGGATATTGGCAGGGGAGAGACCGCCGCTCATTGACTTCGCTTTTGTTGCCACAGCATCCAGATAAGCCCAGATATCATCCTCCACAAGCGGCACAAGTCCGTCTTTGGTCTGCAGCATCGGTGTAAATGCGATATAAGGACCATCTCGACAAATTGGGTCATCACTTCCCAAAACTGTAGAGTAATCACCAAGTTTGGTATACCATTCTTCTGCTTCAGCTGGGTCATCCGGTGGCGTGCCGTCATTGATCTGGTCAAAGAACGTATGATACTTTGAGATATTGGCTCGTGTCCACACCAGCACATCTCGATTCAGATTGTCGATATTGCCGTATTTTGCATAGCCTCTATTTGTGATGTCCTGAATCAAATCATCATAATTCGTCGCAGCGAGCTGATAATCCGCATTTTCCCTGATCATCTCGTCAATACTCTTTGAAGCACTGATTTTCGACATTCCTCTTCCTGACAGACCAATGAATACACGCACATTTTTACTGATCCAATCCTCTTCCGTTAGGCTGGAAATGCCGCTCTTCTTACCCAGATACAGGGTCACATTAAAGGTTCGCCGCACATCAGATTCTGAGTCGATAGAAATAGAACCATCGATCACAAGACCTTCCAAACTATCAATTGTAATAAAATCTTTGTTCAGCATATCAATGCGGCAGTAAATATTAGATGAATGATTGTTCAATAGCGCCAGGTCTGCGTCAGTCGGAAGATATGTCATACGCTGCCTCCTGGCTGATAATCACTCAGCCCATTGTTATACATGTCGCTCTCACTCTCTGCGTCACCGAGCTCCACAAAGTCGAACTCCAATACGCCCTTATCGTAGTGATCAGAGCAGGAGATAGATACATTGCCATTGACACCCATTAGCCATCTGCGGCCATCAAACATCTTCAACAGCTTCGCACTACCGTTGGTCAGCCATTCACTCAGTTCATCACGGAATGCATTGCCGCCATTGATATCAAAGTCTTTCATTGTGTTATCAAAACGGATGCCAACACCAGAGAAGTGGCCGCTGTAATAATTGGCTTCACTGCCAGCAAACAAATACGGGTACTTGCTTCCCATCGTCTCGACAACTGTAGCAGAACGTACCTTCTCAACACTGTCGACTTTTGGCTCAAGGAAGATATGGTAGGTCTTATTGCCGTCAGTGATCACAGCACCATCAAAGTCACTTACAACGCTGGCCTTCGCATAGCCAAGCTCAATGCCATTTGCAACGGGAGCTACGGCGTACTCATAGTCGGTCTTGCGGCCAATGGCGTACAGGTCGGTGTAATCAATCATCACATAACCATCGTCAGCGCTGTACATATAAAAATCATTGAAGTCTTTTGGCTCCAAATCCTGATTCTTTGTTGCCGATACCTCAACACGATAGTATTTCATGTTGTTCAAGAAGGTCTCAGAGAACCACTCCTTGTATTCGCTGGAACTTCTGAATTCGTCGGTCGATGTAAAATCACTTGATGCCTTGATGAACTTGCGGTCAGCAGTATATGCAATCAGACAAAACGCCTTGTCCTCAGATTTGAACTGGAAAGAAAGAACTCGATTCTTGTCGATATAATCCGAGGTCACTGCCTTATAGTTGCCCATCGGCTGACCAGTCGTTTTATTGATGTGGAGGTTTGACCAGCCCATCTTCATAATGACATGGTTCAAGTCAATCTCTTCCTGATAAAGCGAAGTCCAGATTGCTGCGCCTTTCTTGCGCCGCTTGATTCGCAGGGCATTTGCACCACTGCTTCTTGTCAGGAAATACTGTGCGTGCATACTGATATTAGCCATACGATAATTGTTCTGCACGGTGAATTCTACGTCATCCACATACTCTGGATAGTCAGTTCGGAACGCCTGCAAGCCAGTGTCCAGCTGATAGCCGCCAACAGATTCTGCCGTCGCTCTCAGATAATACAGTGTATGGTTATCCAGTCCATCGATCTGGAACCCCTTCAATGAGTCGCGGTAATAGTAGCTCACTGACTTTTTCAGCAGCTCGCGATTCGCATCATAAAGCCAGAATTCATAACGATTTACAGATTCACCCTCCGATACCTTATACTTGTAAGAAAACTCAAAGGAATAAGAAGGGTAGGGGATAGTAGTCACGCCTGAAGAACTCAGGTCATTCAGCTTGATTGTCGGTTCCTCATGGCAATAAAACAACAGCTTATCCGAGTATTCTGAAAACAGATTCGTGCCCTTCAGTCGGCAGCGAATAATCATATAGTACGGATCTTTGCGGTTTTCAAACGTGCCTGCCGGAATCGTAAAATATCGTGCTAGACCAGTGCCACCGGCAGGGAATGTGCCAAACTTATATACGCCTTTTGAAAGCGTATCACCCTGCAAAATACTGCCCGTCGGAGTATCGAAGACGATAAGAGCAATGATATCGATGTCTGCGTATGCGGCAAACTGAAATGTATGATCCTTTGTGGCATCAAATGCGCCGATTTTAGATAGAATTGGTTTCAAGTTATCACCTCCGAATTATCCTTCGATATATAGCAAAGCTCACCATTGGTATTCACAGCCAGATTCAGTGCGGCCAGAAAATTGTCAACAGTGATTTCTGAAATCGTTTTATTGATATCTGATACATTCGTTTTCAAGGTCGAGATATTCGTATTTGCAGCCGAAATCTTGCGTGTCATATCTTGATAGTGGTTGGATTCAGCCGTTTTTGCGTAATCAAGGTCTGTCCTCAACGAAGTAATATCAGAAGTATTTTTCTCAATGTTGCTTTTGTTGTCATATACTTGTTTCTTTGTGGCGGTATAGTCTTTGTTTGTAAAACCACCAAAATTATCATTGAAGCCATTCATCGAGCGCCACAGACTAGCTACATCGTCGGCTTCTTTTGTCTCAAGAGCGCCAACACGTTCAACCGCTGCATTTGCAGTTGTGTCATCCGTATACTTTGTTGCAACAGCCCAGTCGCTAAATGTCCATTTTTCGGTTTCACTTCTTGCAGTAATACAGATATACAATGCACCACCGACACCGCCATAAATCCATAGATCATTCACATCGTATGGAGCAGTCGGTGTGTCAATAAAAACACGGACTTTTTCTGTCGCAAAGATCTCGTGCGGATGTTGCCATCGACAGTGCATTGATAACACCGGCATCAACAATTTCCATCCAAAAATACTGCTGTTTATCCTGGTCATATACCCAGCGATAGCAAATACCAGTCCTTTTATCGTAGTAGATGTCGTTGACGTGTGTTTTTTTTTCTCTTCATCTGTTTTCCAATCTGAAGCAGGGTAGTTGTATGTATGTGGATGACCATTTCTGTACCAGGTATTGATGGTATTTCGCAGCTGACCCTGAACAGTATCTTCTGTCTGCTGAGATTTGTCTTTCATCGACTCAAACTCGGCGTTCAAGCTATCGACACCGGTCACCAGAGATTTCACTGTCAGAATTTCAACGCTGGTATTACTCTCCGATACAATCAGGTTACGGAAGTTGCCCTGCAAAGCAGTCACAACAACCTTCTGGCCCACAATGTAATCGTGATTTGTTACAATGCCGTATTCGCCACCGAATACAGCGATTTTGTAGTGCTGGTCTTCTTTTTCTGTAATCACTCCATAGGCGGACACGTCAAATTTTGCATTCTTTACGGCGTGTTCGGCGGCAGAAGTCACCACTTCGGCCAGCACATCGGTTACTGATTTATCTGCCATCCTATTCCTCCTAATCAAAAATAAAAGCCGACCTGCTAGGCTATCCTAGTGGTATCGGCTGTAAAAACTATTACTTACCGCTTGCTTTGCATTTGAGCAACCTTAGTCGGTAACTTCTGTTTGATTTCATTTGCCAGAGCATCAGAGCTGCCAACGGGATTCGTGATAATAATATCGCCAATCGAAGTTGTAACATCTCCACCGCCGCCCTGAACAATCGGCTGAGAACCGTACTTTGCCATCTGCTTCTGGAACCATGCATCCGGGTTGCCGCCCATCTCGAACAGGCGAGAGGTGATATCAGCAGGAACAACACCATCGCCAGTCTCAAGGTAAGTGTACCGACCGGAATCCGGCTTACGAACCAGCATCTCAGGACCTTGCTCATCGACATTAGCCATATGAGGGAACTTAGCAGACTTCAGACCATTTGCATGGCCAAACAGACTGCCAAAGAAACCGCCAATTGCAGCACCGCCAATTGCACCCAGAGGCCCAAGGAATGAACCAACGGCAGCACCGATACCAGCGCCAGCAGCGGCTGTCACGCCCTTACTTGGACCGGTATTCTGCTGTGTGCTCTGTTGTGCTTTCTGACTTGCTTCACTGATTGCGGCAGAAGTATCAGCAGCCTTCTTACCAACGGCTTCAAATGCATCGCCTGTGGTCGCCAAATCGTTTTTAATCGATGTAACGGCAGCTTCACATCCGGCCTTGATGGCGTTGTAAGACTGGTCCATCATCCATGTCAGATTGGTGTTAATATCCTTTGCGCCAGGCTCAACATTCGCCCATGCGTTGTCTGTCTCAGTGGACAGAGAACCGCCATTTCCAAACGTATTTGCGGCATCAGAGGTGATCTCGTCATAAGCACCGCCAATGGTCTGCTCAGTCATGTCTGCCAGATGAGTTACGCCAGCCTCGTTCATGCTCCAACTATTGTCAAAGCATGCACGCATATCGTACATCAGCTTCTGGGTGTCTTGGCTGGTGTCAGCCCATGCTTGCTCCATTGTCTTTTGAACATTGGTGCTTAGGGTCTTTACACCGCCGCCAACCTTACTCCAGCTGTGACCGAATGCCTTGGAGATCTCGTTCATGGCCTTATTTGTACTATCAACAGAAGACTTATAAGACGCATTTAGCTTGTTGGCAATCTCTTCAGACATATCGCCGGAAGTAGAAGCCAGGCTGTTCCATCCGCTGGTATAGATCTTTTGCAGCGAATCAAACATCGTGTTGGTGACATCTTCAACTTGTTCGGCGCTCAGACCAGTATTCTCATTCAGAGCATCAAAGGTGTTATTCACCAGCTCATTCATCTTCTCAGACATCTTTTGCTGGTTTTTTCAATATCCTTTGTGTCCAGACCGAGCTCGCCAGCCACAGATTTCCAGCTAGACTCAAAGTTGCTCGTCATAGACGAAATTTGGCTCTGAGCCGCCTTCTTTGTGTTGCTGGTGGATTCTGTCACTGTCTTAGAGGAGTTGATCTTACCGACCGTAGACATACGATATACAGTCTTAGTGGCTACATAGAATATACTTTGAATTGCGGCAACGAGCGGATTATCACTCTTCTTGAAAATATCAGAGAGTCCAGACATGAACTCGTTTGTATCACCAAGAATCTCATCATACTCGCTCTCGAAAATTGAGCCAACACCAGCAGCTGCGGCAGCTGCGGCACCACTCAATTGAGCATTCGGACCTTGGGCACTCATACCAGCACCGGCAGCGGCACTACCAGTCACTTCGGCCAAGCCCTTTGCCAGCCAGCCCTCGGGGTTAGCACCAATCGCCATCAGGTTGTCGGTTTCCTTTGCAGGAATAACACCGTCACCCTTTTCAAGATAGGTCATGCGTCCCTGATCTGGGTTACGAACAATCAGCTCTTCGCCCTTTTCATCAACGTTTGCAATCTGGCCCTTCTTAACGCCACGAGTACCCTTTGCATATTTCTTTGCTTGGAATGCGGGGGTAGGCTCATCAACCTGTGTACTGGAAACATTACTTGCAATTGAAGCAATCGTAGCAATCAGAGCAACTGCACCTGCAACAGCTGCGGCGGCAGCAATCCAACCAGCAATAGGAATAGAAGAAAGAGCGGCAGCAATCGCTTGCATCATAGCGGCCATGGCACTGCCAACGCTCGTAACCAAAGTACCAAGTCCGGCGAAGATAGAAGGGAAGAAGCTCACAACGCCAGACGAGATGGCACTACCGATAGACTGTGCGCCAGCCGCAATTGGGCCAAACATACTTCCGATGGTCTCAACAATGCCACCAAGACCAAGTCCTGTCTGACTGTTCAGCAGACCAAATCCTTCTGTGAAGAACGAGCCAATGTCAGTAAACATCAACCCGGTTTTCTCAGAGATAGATGTCTATGCGCCTGAGAAGAACTTACCGATACTACCAAGGTTGTCTTTCGCAGCACCAACCAGTCTCTCAAAGAATCCACCAGATACACGCTGAATATCGCCGGTATTCACCTTTATTGTGTTGCCAAGGATATCCAATGTCGCAGTGGTGTCTGATTTTAGTGCGGCAGAACCAGCCCTGTTCTTACCAGTAATCCAGTTCCAACCGTCAGAAACCACCTTAGCAGCTCCATCGAACATCTTCTTAAAACCGCCACCCAGATCAAAGTCACCGTTTTCACCAGTGAACATGTTCTTGATTTGATTGATAAAGCCAAAGACTCCGCCGCCGTCACCAGTTCCACCATTAAGAAGGTTCAAAATATTCGCCAGTGTCTCCAATGTAGAGATCAAATTGGAAATATCAGTGATAACATTCTTTACGTTTGTCGCGCCCTGAATGGCCTGCATATTGTTAAGGACACTACCCTTGAAACCGTCATAGTGACCTTCCATCTGCTCAAAAGTCATGGCCTCGAACTCAGCTGTGTATTTTAGCTTCTTCTGATAATCATCCCAGCTGGTGCCAATAAGATTATTGGTTTCCTGAACTTTATCCTTGAGCTTTTCCAGCTTGTCGATTTCGTCCTGCTTCTTATACTCGCGCTGCTTGTCAGACAGGTTCTGCCCGGCTTCACGAACGGCATTTTCATCTGCTTTCCATACGAAGCCCTGACCTCTGCCTCCATATACATGGACAGTCTTATTGGCCTTTGCACGCTCGTATTCATCCTGAAGTTTTGCCAGCTCGATTGCTCGCTCCTGTGCATCATTTTCTTCATTAAGCGCGTCGATACGTTTGTCAATAACATCGATCCAGGCTTCACCTTGAATCTTCAGGTCGTTGGACTGTTTGTCGTTCAAGTCATCAAAAACACCGATAAAAGAATTCAAAACAGTATTCAATTGGGATATCAGAGTCTTCAGCTTATCAGCTGATTTGCCCATGCCATCCATCGAATCTGCGCCCTTATCAAGAGAATCCGCCAACGCACGCAAAATCTCTGCCTGATCTTTAGTTTCCTCTTTTAGTTCGAGCTCTGCGGCCTTTGCCAGAATGTCGGCCTTGGTTTTTGCCAGCATCGCTTCCTTATTAAAGACGAGCTGGTTGCCCTCCAATTTGAGAAACTGCAGATACTCTGGGGACATTGTAAGCAGTTTCTGAATACTGTCAATGCTCAAACCGCCGTAAGTGTTATACTCGTTTGTAACATCACTCAGATCAGTCCAGGCGCTCTGCATCTCATCGATCTTGGAACTAAACTCTTCAACCGTAGAACCCAGTCCGTCGAAATAGTCCTGAACGGAGATAACGTCGTTCTCAATGTTCTCTTTCGCAATCTCGTAACTTCTTGCAATCGCCTCGGAAGCCGCGCCACCTTCAGTACGGGCAGCTTCTGCCTGTTGTCTTAATGATTCTACAACCGCATCTTTCAGCACATCACCACTCAAGTCGATCTTGCCAGTGTCTTTATTGTAGGCTTTATTGATCAGATCCGGGTCGTATTGGCTGTACTTTTTAATGGATTGCAGCGCAGCACTTTGAGCTTCGGTGCCTTCATAATCAAGTGCACCAGTGCGGCTTTTCTCTGTTTTTGTTTGACAGTTTTGCCATTATCCCAGGCATCCTTGAAACCGTCGGTGATTTCTTTTGCCCCTGAAAGAGCAGAAGAATAACCTTCAATCGCCGCAACCAGATCCCAGTAGGACATGGTCTGATCCTTGATGTTACGGTTTGTCCATTTAAGAATCTTGTTATACTGGGTTGCGCTCGCATTATCACCTTTGATTTTAGCATCTTTTAATTCTGCTTCCATCAATTCATTGAATTTTGCAGTCTGAATTTCAAGCTTTCCCGTTGTATCGTTCTTCTGAAGCACCGAAGAATATTTATCCTCAAGGCCGGTCAGGCTCTGAACAGTTTGCATTGTTAGATAACCTTGTTCGTTAAACTCTTTCAGTGCAGATGTAACAGTAGACCATGCATCAAGAAAAGTTTGAGCAGCTTTAGAAGAATTTTTTGTGGAATCACTAAATCCATTCAGTTGATTTTTTAGACCACTAGCACTGTTCATGGCGTTATTCATATTAGTGCTGATCAAAGACAATCTGGTATTTAAAGCCGTCATAACAGACGAGATTTTTGCTTCTATCTCTTCTGTATTGTCTCCATTTTCAGCGGATCGGGCAGCAGCAAGGGCACCAGCCAGTTCTCCAGTTCCAATTGTGGCATTTTTTAATGCAGGAGCAAGAGCTTCAAGTTTGTTCTTTTCGTCTTCAGTTGCTTCTGTGAATGTCTCTGCTTTTTCTGCGGCATCTCCCTTTGCAATCGCATTTAGCTCTGATATCGCTTGAGAAATGGCTTCCATTTGAGCTTCTGCATATTGAGTGGCCAAAAGATCGGCATAAGCGCTCTGGTTGACCTGAAGTTTGCCATTGACAAGCTCAAGGGTATTGAGGTATGCATCATCCATCTGAAGTAAACTCTGTAAAGAATCAATGCTCAAATACCCATATTTGTTGTATTCTTCAACCGCAGTAGAGCAATTCTTATAAGCGGATTGAATGTTGTCAATAACGCCCATTGTCTCTTCAAGCTGAGACGCATAGTTGTTAGCTGCCTCAGCATTACTTACCTGAAGAAAACCAAATTGCTCAAATACACCAATCAAATCTCCAAAAGAAATATGTGCTTTATCAGCTGTCTCGTGTAGAATTTTTAGTGCGTTCGATTCCGCTTCTGTTTGATGTTCGGTATCAGCGTCGATATTTAAGACGGCATCGCCAGTCATGCCGCTAAATTCATTAACAGCACCGATATAAGAATTGCCTTTAGAATCATTCGTACCACGACGAGACATAGAAGCTTTGACTGCACTAACTTTTTCTGCAAAGATATCAACATTGGTCGTATCAACACTAGTATCGTCTTGTGCATCTGCAAGAGCCTTAGTGGCTGCGGTCATTGCGTTCGTGCCGGCAACATATTCGTCCTTGTACTGGGCGAAACTGTCGGCATCTGTCTTGTAATTGCCCATCTGCTCTGAAACAGCAGTGGACAATTCTTCGACCTTGGTTTTCTGGGATTCAAAAGTTTCATTCAGAGCATCGAGTTCTTTCTTTTTATTTACATACTCTTTAGAATCTTTTCCGCTAGAGGCTTCAATTTGATCAAGTTCAACCTGAAGATCACGACGTTTTTGAGTAGTATCTTCGAGTGCTGCTGTATACTCCTGGAGAGATTCAGTCTTGGTGACTTTATCTGGTGTAGGAGAGAATATCGTAATGGGATTACCATTAGAATCATAAGATACCTGTGGTTGCGTACTAGATTTAACGATACTATTTTCTGATTTATCATTCACAACAGCGCTAGTATCTGTGTTCGCCTTATCATCAGCGTCTTTTGAAATCTGCTTCTTTAGTTCCAGCTGTGCTTCAAGCATGTCGTTGACAGCCTGAAGACGCTCACGCTCGGCTGGATCTACAATGTCTTCAATTTTTCAGCGCCGGCTTCTTTTACAGATTTGTTTAAATCATCAATCTTAGATTGAATATCTTCAACATCTTGAGCTGCCTGATCTGCTGCATCGTGAGAATCGTTCATTGCGTCAACAAGCTGTTCGGATGCGGATTTGAGGTTCAAAATGTAATTGACTATATTAGAACCGACCCATGTAATGAAACCAATGCCGAGTCCGATAGCCGCCTGTTTTGCAATAGCGAGAGCACCAGCAAGAGCATTTACAGCGAATGTCTCAAGCCAAGTAGCACCAGTTTGGGCCTGCTGTCCTAAGACAGTAGCTATAATAGTTGATGCCAACTGTTGCTCGGTTTGCTTTGTGTTCTTAACAGCTTCTGTGAAATCCTTTTGTCTTAAAGCGCTCTCGAGATTCTGTTGTGCCGTTTCTTTGCTTACAACGAGGTACTTACCTTGAGCATCAACAAGTTTTGCTGCTTCAAGAACTTGTTTAGAAAGGAATCAGAAAAACCATTGGAGCTTAAAGTGCTTTCTATTAAAGACGCACTAACATCCTTCCCGGAGTTTGTTAAATTCAGAAAATCCTTTACAACGTATTTTACAGCATCGTCCATCTGTGTCATTTTAAGAACAGCAGATTGCTGTGATTTGTTTAATCCGGCCAACTGGGAAACATAATTTTGCACATTCGAATCTGTGCTGTTTGCGGTAAATTCAGAGGTGTTAACTTTCTTACTAATACCCGTTGCAAAGTCACCAGCAAGCATAGCGGTCTGAAGGAATCCAGGTTTTTTCTGTAATTTAGAAGACTCTCTAATAGCTTTCTCCAAAGTTCCGTCAAGATTTTTATTGATTTCAATCATTGACTTATTGATTGTCTAATCGTATACTTATGTTAGTGGTCAAATAACACAAGTTGTGGTGAAGTTTATGAAAATTGGAGAATTAAAACACGATATTGATGTGAAAACAGGAACAGGAAAAAATTTTTAGGAATATATCATACAGGTATTGTAACTGAAGAAGGAAAAACAATTCTAAAGAAAAATCCAAATTATACGTACCTAAAAAACGATCCTATGATAAATAAACAAGAACCGATGGAATTTTACAGGTCGGTTGTATACGCATATATGAAAGATGAAATATTAAAATGCAATCCATCTTTAATATGTGAACATGATAAAATTGTAAAAAAATATAGAGAAAACACTACTGTAATAGATAATATAGGAAAACCTTATTCTCTCGAGAACTATCAATTTCTCATGTGGTATTTAGATTATCTTCGTGAACAAGAAAACCCGGGCATTCTTGAACAGGAAAAAACACAGAAAGAAAAAAACAAAAAGAAAAGGAATGAAGAGGCTACCCGTAAGGAGGAGGAAATAAAGCGCAAAGTAGAACTTAACCGTATCAAAGAAAACCAGCAACTCCAGCAAGACCTTGCCAGCGGCAAGCGCGTCGTCTGTCCCTACTGCAAGTCCACGAACACTGAAAGATTGGCACCGTAAGCCGCGCCGTGTCTGTGTCTCTCGGGGGCTGCCAGCGGGAAGATCGGCAAACAGTGGCATTGTAAGCAGTGCGGAAGCAACTTCTAAGCCTGCGCGGAGGACATATAATGGAAATTTCACTTGAAAAAGCACAACTTATTTCAGAATTAGAAGAAAAGATAGCCAATAACACCTATAACGAACACAACAACTATGGACGAGGCGGCTGGTATCGCTATCCAATCAACTATAAAGATGTCCATGATGGGAAAGAATACAAATGGGACACAAGAGCTGTCTACGTTAATTCGGATGTTGTAGAAAGTATGCGATACGACTTTGGTGAAAACCAACTCTATATCGGATATGCATTAGAAGAAGTTCTTGACTACCTTGAAACACGATATCATCTTGACTTTACAGAACTCGAAAAGAAAGAGTTGGCTAAATTTCATACTGATGAAGACGATGATGACTGATAACCGCACAGTTAGGTACCGAAGCTCGGCAAACAGTTCAAGTGTAAGAATTGTGGGTATGAGTGGTAAGAAATAACTAACTCAACGGGCGTAAAGAAGCACCCGGAGGTGCATAACTTCCGGGTGCTTGCTTGTTTAATCGAATGGATAAAATTCTTTGATTTTTGGAGAGCCATCGTCGTAAGCCATTTCAAAACACTCAATATTTGACATTGGAATACAGAGAATCTGGTCGCATGGCTCGTCATCTTTAGATTTTGAGTTTTCGTCTGTCTTTTTTGCTAGGACACTATTGTAATTAGTAAGGATTAGCCAATCATCGTCAGCTTGGTGGATAAGTCCACAATACGCACGACCATCAGATAAATAAACGATGACGTAATTGCAACCATCAAGATCTAATGTTGAAAGCCAAATATTTTGAATATCAGATAGTCTGAGATATGAAAACAGTCGATCAATCAATCCGATTCTCTGTAGTCCATACAAAATAAATGGCAGCATCGTACAAGTAACGACATAAATAGCCTCATTGAATCGTGTTATGGCACAAGCGTCTACTACTATCTTTACAATATAACTAATTATAATTGCCCAGAAAATAAAAGCAGAGTGGTCTTGCTTTTTAAGAAATATAAAATTATAAATAGTTAATGTAATTGCACCTGGAATAAAATATGCGAAAAGTTCTGGTAAGAATTCTATAATTTCTTTCATGTCATTTAATCACCTCTGTTTGACTTTTTTCTTTAGGCTTTCCGGGATTTTGATTCTTTGGAGAATATGTGTAAGTTCCATTACGTTTTTGAATATACTCTTGATTGCTTTTTGTTTCTGGATGTTTTACAGAAGTTTTGCTTTTTGTTTTCCATGATTTAACACTCCTTTTATAGAAGTGTATCATGGTTCAAAGATGGTGTCAACTGCATATCCGCTTTACGCAATCCAACAGTCAGTCGGAGGTGCGAGTTTCTTACGATTATGTAATCTGACTTCGTATTCTTCTTCTGTTACTTTATCATAAGATTTGGTATCATCGTTCCACAAATAGAGTTCGTTTTCGTGATGGACTTCGCTTTCGATACAGTCAAAGAGAATCATTCCGTTAGCCCATCCTGGATCTCCTGGACTGTAGTAAGTTTTAGTATACGTCATAATCATTCTCCTTTATAAAAATAGCAAAAGCCCGGCCTCCCAGTAGTAGGGAAGTCGGGCTTGTTCATTATGATAGCTGCACAGCAGTTATTTCAGAAGTTCGGCGATCTCTTCGGCAGTCATACCGCTGGCCAGTGCATTGGCAACAATATCTTCTGCCTTTTTGCGATTCAGCTCTGCGGCAATCTTTTCATCAGCATCAGCCTTTTTCTTTTCGAGCTTTACAATCTCTTTATTGAGTTTTTTCAGCTCTACTTCTTTTGCTTTCCTTTCAGCGTTCAGCGCGGCAATATTCGTGCCGAGTGCTGCAATTTCTTCAGTGAGAGATTCTGCAGCAGTATTTTTCTCAGCAATCTGTGCTGCGTAATCAACGCCATCGAGAACCTTTGCTTTATTCTTGCTTCCTTTGGGTCTAGCCATAATAAAATACCTCCGTATATTTTGAATACGCGATTGTACTTTTTTATTATAGCTTACGCTGTAAGCAGTGTCAATATAAACTATGTCGAAAGGAACTGATCTTCAATTTTGTCTATTAGCAAATCAATGTCTTCAGGTTCTCCGTATTTTATCTCAGCCTGAGATGGTGTACGAAGGGTGAATATAGTATGATTGTCGTAATTACTTATAGAGTAATCCATAGAAGACAGAATATCCATCCCAATAATAGCATCATAAACACGAGGCTCGTCTTCGAGAACAGTCAATTCTTGATTCTGAAAATAAATGTCAGACGATAGAATTAAATTTGCAAGAACAGAAGGCCTATTTGCATCTTTTTTCTCCAAATTTAACGTGATATATATTCCCTGTTAATTGTAAGTTTAAAGAGGTAGACACAAAACTAGAAACATAACTTGCCGCCGCACCCGTATCAATAAGAGTCTGGACTTTCATCATACAGCTATCGGTTTTAAAAATCACAGGAATGACGATCAATCTTGCGATTTCATTATAAATATAAGTGTATGTTTTTACTTCACGCATAATCATCCTTCTTTTTTTATTATTAAGTAAGATTCAAATGGGCCCAAGTAATCAATATCTGGAAGAAGCTTTTCGTTTTCAGCCTGACATTTGTAAAAATAATCTGTCATAGCCGTTTTTTCTTCAATAGATAGTTTCTTACGTAACTGGAAATATTTATTCTGCCATTCTAATCGATGTGGATGATCAAAATACCAAGCCCACGCATATTTCTCGCAAAGCTTGCGCATCTCTTCATTCATATTTGCCTCCTGATACTATCATATAATAATGCTTCTGTCAAATTTGTTTTCTCCACTTTTGACAGCAGGGGAGATGCCACCTGTAATTTTTGCCTACTGTGTTAAACGCACGTAGGTGATTTGGAGCACCCAATAGTGAATCTGCTTGTTTTGTACGCACGTAGATCCACTCCGACATTATGCTCTCTGAAGCTTCTTCCAACAGTTTGCTTAATAAGACTTTGCCGGAAGCTTGCCTGCGGATTCCTTTCGGTTCCCGGACGAGAATTACCCAAACTCGCCACAGCTTACGCTGCCATGTTCGTCGGTTTTACTAAATACTCCCTCGCACTGCAGCACCTAATATAATAAGCGCCGCAGGCTTGTTCCGTGTCACCACCCGGAGTGTTGCTGGGCACAATCGTGAAACCCGTCATTTTGGGTTTACCCAGCTGAGTTATAAAGGTTGCGATACCAGCACCCATTGGAATAGCGCCAGTAAATTTGATCATTGCATCTGCGGCTTTTGTAAGTCCAGTTGCGAGAGATACGACAGTCTTGACCAGACCGGAGTCAAGTACATCGGTAGAAAGAGCTTGGAAAGATGCGTCAAGCTGAGCAAGACGACCCTGAATAGAATCAAGGTATTTCTCATTCTCAGCCCATGCGACGTTTGCACTGTTTGCAGCAGATTCCATGGAAGATTCAGCAACGTCAAAATTATTTAGAATAGCACTAACAGCATTTGCGTTTCTCTTTCCGCCAATCATTTCAGTGACGTTCGCCTGCGTTACATCGGACAGACCACTCCATACTTGAGACAGCTCTTTCATGATTTGATATGTACTCTTGAAATTTTTGCTATCCAGCATGATGTCAACGCCAGTCAGAGATTTCAGTTCGCTACGAAGTTCAGACACAGAATTGGCCATACCATCAACTTCAATACCTGCATTCTCTGCGTCACTTTTAGCAGCACGGAGATACATAGAAAGACTTTTTAAAGTTGTACCAACCGTATCTGCATCTTGGATAACTGCGTTTGCAGCGGTACCAAGTGCAATGGTTTCTTCCAGCGTATTATTAGCGGCAGACATAGCAGCAGAACTGCGAGTCAAGATTTCACCAAGGTCTTTTGCGGTAACAGGTTGTGTATTTGCTACAGCGTCAATTTTATTAACAACGTCCTCTGCCTGATCAGCAAGCAAACCAAAGCCTTGCATTGTCGAAATCAGATACGAAGACGAGGTGTTAACGTCATCGATTCCGTCTCCCACGTTTTTGAGCAGGGTAGAGTAGGTAGCCATGTTCTCGGCGTCTTCATCAGAATAACCGAGGCGCTTCCAATCAGCAGTCGAATTGATGTAATCACTAATCGAAACACCAAGCTTTTGTGCTTGCTCAGACGCGCGACCCATATACTCTTCAAGAGATTTACCGGCGTATTCACTGACTTTGCGCAGTTCTGTAACAGCTGTATCGATTTCAACTACATTCTGATATACGATCCGCAGAGCGTCTTGCATCTTGTGCAGCGCGGCCATGGTGATCATGGTGCTCAGATGCTGGCCAAAAAGCTTTTCAAACTTATCAACTAAGGTTTCTGTTTCAAGTCCAAGTTGTTTTGACTCAGCACGAAGTTCAGCATATCTCTTTTTTAGTTCGCCAATTCGTGCAGGTGCATCACTGCTATTCAAGGCATTTAATAGCTCATAAAACCCTTTTCCTGTGTCTGTGCCTTGAAGTTTTTTATTTGCATCAAGGTAATCATGGATCATTGATTTCAAATTTGCAACTTCAGTAGACGCTTTATTAAACGAACGCTCCTGCGAAGTGGCTGCATTAAATTTTTTGGCTTCTTGCGTTGCTTCACTATATTCGTTATTAAGCGCGTTTAGTGCATCAGTGATAGAATTGATGTTACTAGCTGCTGTTTTTGTTAAATTACTTGTGGCCTATGTTTTTGCAGCTTGTACAGGATCGGTTTCTCCCTCGACACTGGTAAGTAAGTTGCTTAACTTGTCTTGCTTTTCTTTTAATTGAGAATAAAAGTTTTTATCTGTTCCGTTATTGCTTTTTACTTTTCCAATCAAAGACTGATTGGAATCCATAGCTTTGTTTACTGCGGATGCTCCTGCAATTCGAGCACTAGCTTGTTTTATAGCTTTATTTTCAGCATCGTTTACAGCATCAACCTTTTTCTTTATCTCCTCCCAAATGGGGATGATTTCTTCCAAAGTCTTAGCGTATTCACCGGTTTGAGCAGGAAGTTTATTAAGTTTTGCAATCAGTTCATCAATGTTTTTAAAATCAACATCATTAAGAGTGCCATCTTGTTGCATCTGTCGTGCAATTTCAACACCTTGAGCAATTTTATTGCCCTTCTTTTCAAGTCCCTTATAGCCTTTGCGCCACATGGTGTGTTTTGCTTGAACAGAATAAGTGTTTTGCTTCAAAGCCAAAAGATCACTTGCATAATTATCATATTCGGCCGGATTCTTAGATGCAAGTTCTGCGGCTTGTTTTTCGATTTTTGTGATCTCGTCTTTTAACTCGTCATTAGAACTCTGAGAAACCTCTTCTTTAAGTAAAGCAAATCTCTTACGAATAACATCAACTGCCGAAACAAGATCGTTTTCTGCTTTTTTAGAAGAATTTATAGCAATCATAACATTCTTCCAATTATCTTCTGCTGCTTTAACTGCATTATTATATTCTTCTGTGCCAGCAGTGGCTTTTGCAATTTCATCAACGAGTCGCTGTTGTACATGAAGAGCTTCTTGAATAGCTGTAGGGGTTTTATTGGCTGCATTAGCTTCTTCAACAGTACCGTAAGTCTTTTGTGCTTCTGTCAACTGATCAGTGATCTTTTTGCCACGAGTAGTTTGTGCAACTTTGTTTTTATTACTTTCATGGGCCTTTATAATGGAGATCTGGCGATCGATTTTTTCTTCGACTTCAGCATCCTATTTTTCCATTTGATCCATTAAATCGGTATGTTCTTGGATCGTTAATTTCATCGAATTTAAAGTTGCATTTTTTTTCTTATCTAATTCATCAATCGCATTTTTTATAGCTATTGCTTCATCAGAATTTTCATCTTCTCCAAGACGTGCTTTCTTTAACTTATATGTATTTTGTTCATTTCTATATGCGCGATAAGCAGAAAGTTTTTCGTTATTATATTTGTCTCTTTCATTCTGAGCCGCTTGAATATTTTCTTGGCTTTCTTTTACACTCTTAGAATCTGCATGACGCAGTCGAGTATAGCCTACTTCTTTATTAGCATATCGGAATTTTCGATCAACATACCATTTGTCATTATTTGTATTTGTGTCATTTAATAGCTTTATGATTTCATCACGATTTGCTTTTAAATTTTCAAGACGCTTTTGAATGGTGCCGACTTCATCCTCAGAAACATCGTCGAGCATGTTCCTTGTCTCAGCGATTTTTTATTGACTGTTATCAAGTCACTAATCAAACCACGGCGAGATGTAGAAGATTTTTTATTAGTAGAAGCTGTTTTAGTAGTATCTTTGGGGTTAGAAGCTTTTTCGGATGCATCTCGAACAGCATTAGCAATTTCAGCGTTTTTTAGAATCAGATTACCTTTAACATCAATACCGCCTTCTGGTAACTTGATGTTGTCTTTTGTGACAGTTACTTTGCCATTCATCACTATTGGATCAGGTCGCTCAACATCTTTGTCTTCAAGTTTAATGTGACCTTTCAACTCAATAAGCTCTTGCTTTTCAATGTCGTCTTGCGATTTCTTCTTTTTGCCTTTCGTCTCGGTATCAGTAGTCGTTGTGACAATTTTACCTTTAACTTCAACCGGGGTCTTTGGAGGAGTTATATCTGCGGCCTCAAGAGTAACATGGCCTTTGATATCTACTGGTGTTTCGGGTGCGACAATATCATCAGCGCTCAAAACAACTTTACCATCAATTGCGGCCGGTTCACCAGTGACCGCGACAGTAGAGGTGTCGATTTTAATAGAACCAGATTTATCGAGATAATTATTTGTCAATTCAGAAATGCGAGTAAAATCAGCAATTTGATTCTCTAGTGAATGACTTAAATTATCGACTTCCTGCGCTACATACTGAAATGCTGGACCGAGTTCAGCTATTTCCGATACATAGTTCTCGGTTTTATTAACGACACTTTGTAATGCTTTTTTGCAGATGTAATTGAATCAACATTTTTTTGCAATTCTTCTGTATTGCCAAATTGAACGCCATCAGAATCAACTACGACAACACCAGGAATTTGAACTGGATCTTTGACATCAACAGATATGTCAGCATCAGTTATAACAACCTTACCCTGAATAGAAACAGAAGATAAGCCGTTTTCAGTTCCAGATGCAGCATCTTTTGGTTCTACTGTCCCTTTGGAATCTTCAGGAATATTCTTCTGTCCATTAGGCAAAACGTCAACTAATGCTTTCAGTTGTTTTACCTTTTCTTCAATATTGCTAACATGTTTATCGACTTCAACTGTAAGATTATCCGAGAAATTTTTGGACTTACTCTCTAAATCATCCATTGCGGCACTAACTTCACCAATAGATTGAATGATTCTCTTTGTATTTGCATCAAGAATAGAAGGATCAATGGGGACGCCGGTACCTATTGAATTTTGTGTCGATTTATTTGCAGACTCCAACTCTTTTTTTGTGTTTTGAGCGGATGTGACAATTTGATCATTATATCTAATAAAGTCTAATGCATACGCACTTAAATCATCGATATCTTCGAGTTCATATTTGGAAGCATCAAATCCTAAAACGTCTTTTGGCGCAAGTTTTAGCCCTTTTACACTATCAAGTCCTGTATTAACATCAGATACAAAATTTTTTAGTAGATTTCCTTTATCTATACCCATAGATTTTAAAAAATTCGAATCTTTTGTAAGGGCCGAAATTTGCTCAATTGAACTTTTAATTCCTGCATAAAATGAATTAAAATTAGAAAGAGCTTTTTCATACGCCGTTTGATCTTCATTGCCTACCGCATCATTTATTTCGTCTAATGAGTGCCCTAGACCTAAGAGTGCTGAGCTCAATTCTTCAACAGATTTGATATTACTAGTGTCTTTTAACTTATCGAGTTTTAATAAATTTGGGAATTCAGAATAAATTGATCCTAATTGCCCACTTAAAACCTTTGCTTTCTTGATATCTTTTTTTGAAATTTCATTGAAAATACTATCAACCGTTACATCTCGATTTCCACCACCAAAAAGTCCATACGTGGCTTTATTAGCAAGTGCAAGATTAGTTTGCATCTCCTTTAGATAATTAGAAAGAGTGCGATTTACACCACGAAGCTGCTCTTTTAGTTGCTTTGAAAGGTCATTGCCGAATTCTTTAACGTCTAGTTTGACCTTAATTTGTTGAGCGCCATTTTGTGCGGCAGTAATCTCGTCGTTAATCTGTTGCGTTAAGTTTTTCTCAAGATTTGGTTCGATATCAACACTATAAGGTCCACCTAATCCTTTTTCAATTTCGTCCTGTAAGTTAGATACATCAGGCGTAATAGGGACAGCAGGTAATTTTTTTTTATATTGCTGACTTGCGCCCGTACATCTTCTTCAAATTTCGCCTTATTGATTTGCGGGTCAACCTTAACTTTGATGCTCAATTCTGGTTCTGCCATGTTTTATTCCTCCTTCTGGAGCAACCAATCTCCGAATCTAAAAAAAGCAGGCTTTAATAAGTCTGCTCATCTTTTGATTATTTTGTATTGTCGTGATTGATCCGCTGCTCGACCATATCTACGATATCTTTATTGTGTTTATTGATATCTTTTTGAGTATTCGTCATAAACGGACGCGGTTTCATCCACCTATAGCGCTTGTGTGTCCATGGATTTCGTATGTTGTCACTTTCAAGCAAGCGGGGGAGTCCATCTGGATTATGATATTCTTTATGGTTTGCAAGGCGAGGACCTTCAACTTGAGTTTCATTATATACGGTCAAAACGCGACCATGTACAACATCTCTGATATTTGAATCATCCAATAATCCGCCATTAGTTTCACGACGTTCATATTCAACAGGGGAATAGGTTGCATAAACATCTTGCTCTACATGAGATTTCATCTTATCTTCCACATAATCTTTAACCTCATTTTTCAGAGCTTTATTTGCCCGTTTCATAATTTCTCGCTGAAGCCCCTCAACGGTATTGAATGATTTCTTCCCCATAGTTTACTCCTTGCCTTCAGCGGCCGCAGAAATAAGCTCTGTCGTATCAATTGAAGGAGCACCATCGAGCATTCCTTCAGGAGTTTTAACGCTATAGTTATCTTTTTCTACCGGTTTCTTCAAATTTTCTTCAGCGATTTTTTCAATCATTTTGTTCATGTCGAACTGATCACCAATGCCGCTCAGTACCTCGGCGGCCAACTGCATCAACTGCTCAAACGGCTGGTTCTTTGCTGCGGCTTCAAACGCGGCCATATACTGCTGGCGGGCAATCTCGATTTTTTCGCGGCAAGCCTTGTTCAATGTGGTCAGAATATACTTGCGCGGAGCCTCGCTCATCAACTTGGTTGTTTCATCAGAGAAAGCCAGTTCACTCATCTGGTCCTGGTCCATCTCACTGGTTTCCAGACCAGTAAACATGATCAGTGTTGTAATTCGGAAAGCGTAGTCATACAACGCCGGCTCGTAACGTCCATCGCGCTCAGACAGGCTTACCACGCTGTCAACAAACAAAATTCGTTCAGCCAAAGTCAGATTATTCTTTGCATCCATAAGTATTAGTCCTCCTGATTTAATTTATTGTTTTCAAGTTCCATCTTTACAGCTGTCGCAATGCACATCGCGTCAGCTTCATCAGACGAAACATCTTCTCCATAATAGGTTTTCACATAGTCGATGGCCTGTTGCTTTAATTCTGCACGCTTTACTCGACCCTGTTTAAATCCTAATATCTTTCGCCACTCGGATGGCTTAATGATCTCATAGGGGATATTGTTTAGCTCGCATACCCCCATAATCGCTCCTTGCAGCTGTGCCAGCTGGATCAATGTTTTTGGCGAGCTTTGCAGTGCAACATCTTCGATCACTACAAGGTCTGGACGATTGTTCTTGATGCGGCTCTGGATCATCTGGCGCATCATTGTTGAGCGTTCCAAGACATCCTTGGTTTTACTCAGGTCGATCAGCGAGTGATAAACAGTGTCGCCATCAATGGTACAGACACCCGTCTTGCCGAGAGCCTGGTCAAAAGCAATGATTTTTATAATAAACACTTCCTTTTTCTTTCTGGATGTGGTAAAATTCAAATTTGAAGAACACCTGCGTATCCCTTTTGGGAATTATTAAAACGGCGAGAATTAGTAGGGGCTTCCCGAAGTCCAGTAGAGAGACTGCTGGCAGAAAGGAGGCCCGTATGATGATTGACTTCGACACCATGTCTAAGTTCGTTCAATTCGTAGCTGCTTTGGTGACTATCGCCAAGTTTGTTATGGAAGTAAGCCAGCCCCGGGCATAAGCAGGGCCAATTATCCGATTATTCACTGAAGCTCCTATGCAAATTAGAGAGCGGAAAGTCGCCACGTGGGTGTTCTTCTTATTTGTGAGTTTCCTCATATCAACGCGCAATTGCAATAATTGTGCGCTCATAAAAGGGCAGAGCCCCGAAAGACTCTGCCTCGTGTAAATGCTATGTATCAGTCCTCGTTAGGGAAGATCAAAGAGAACATGTCGCCATTCTCGTCGGCCAGAACGTCGAAGGTCATGGTCAGAGAAACGGGATCACCGGTGTTCTGCCAGGACAGCTCGAAGCCGGCCTGAGGAGCAGCCTTGTACCAGATGGGATGTGCCTCGATGATGTCGTCGTTCTCGGTCTTGTAGGGAATAGAACCCTCGACACGATAAGCCTTGGGGAAGTGACGGCTATCCAGGTGCACAACCTGAGCCTTAGCAGCCTTCTTGTAGTAGTACACGACGTACTCGACACCACTCTCGACAGTGACGGTAACTTCCTTCTCGGATACAGTGGCCTCCAGCTCGGTGCCCAGATCATCGTCGGCCTTGAAGACCTGCACGTAATCACCAGCAGCAGCCTCACTCAGAGTCAGCTTGGCAGTGTCTGCGGCGGTAACCTTCTCACGCTTCAGGAAGTTAGCCTCAGTGCCCAGATCGTTACCAGACAGCATCTGGAAGACCTTGACGGGATACACCTGAGCCTCAATGGTCAGAGTACCGGTACGAGAGCCGTCGAACTGCACGCGGTTAGGTGCGCCCTGGCCGCCGGTGGCAAACACACGGTCGCCCTCAAAAGAAGTAGAAGTGACGTTAGCCCAGTCAACATTCAGGAACATCTTCTTGGTGGAATAGTCCTTCAGCATCAGGTCGGCAACTTCGCGGTTGGCAAAATTAGCATTCTTGTTAGCCATAATTGTTATCCTCCTATAGTTTCGTTTTCTTTGTCAATTCGCTCTATCCATTTCGACGGATCGTATTTTCCGCCCCAAACGGAATAGTTCATTTCAGCGATATTTAATTGTTTTGCGCGTAATAGCTGGGAGAACGTATCTCGTATCTGTCCAACTGTCAGCTCAAAGATGTTTGAATAATTCAAACTTGGATGAAAAGTGCATAAGAGAGAAATCATGTTCGGCAGCTCGAAATTCGGGTCTGCCTTTTTTGTTTGTTTGAACTTTTTCTTCTTCTTTTGGAACTTCTCATAAAACAAGCGATCTTTTTCGGTCTTGAATTTTGGAGCTTCTTCCGGGATGTCGCTTTCGTCGATATCAACCATCTGCAAGCAAATCTTTGTTACGGTTGAATAGTTATTTCTGTCGATATAGCCGCCAATAGAGAATCCTTTTTGCCGCTATTTTCTTTGTCGATAAAAATTGCTCGATGCTGCTCGTCCCACTCCAATTTCCCAGAAACAAAAAGACCCAGAGCCGAAATTAGTTCAGCCCTGGATTCATCTGTCGATGTAAGAATATCAAACATCACAATATTTGCTTTTTGCTCACTTGTCATTTGCTCCCAGATGTCTGGCATCTTCATCATAGTTGCCGCATCGTGGTAGTATTTTTCTGGGGTATATAAAAATAATGTCAGTGCGTATTGATACTGGGTGTATCCTATCTTCAAAATGTCTTTCAGAAAAGGGGAGTGGATTCGCCCAACATCTTTTAGCTGCACGCCATATGGGCTCAAATGATCAAGGTACGATATTTTTCTCATCAGCGAGCCCTCCTAAAAGAGCCGACCTGATAAACAAGCATTCGTCCGTAATAGCACTGCGTAAATTTTTATAGATGCTGCTTCCAGCCTATTCAAGCGGTCCAATTCCAAATTCTTTGTTTCCATTCAGAAGCTTATCAATATCACTGGCCAAAATATCAATGCGTGTTCCAGCTTGTCCTTTCCGATGATATGTTTGCATAAGGTTTTTACTGCAATATGCAAACACATAAATGGTCATCATCGTAATAGAATCGCCGCTGGTTTGTTCTGGCACAACCTCAACACACAAAAATGTTTTTGAATTTTCCTGTGTATCTGGAACATACTCATACTTAAACACGCATCCACCTTCACCCGACCCATTCTTACCAAGCAGAAGAGTTTCGGGATCGTCGATATCATCTGTGTTGCCCAATAGGACATCAAGGACATTTTCGTCATTGATCAACTTGGAAACGACCCGATTTTTGAATACCCCGATTTCATCGAGATTCATATCAGATCACCTCCAATTCGATCTTTTCAGTAAGGCCGGCTGCTTTAACCGTCAGTACCACGACTTGTCCAATCAGCTTAGAATCGTCCACACAAGTGATCTTACACTTTGCACCTGTCGTAGTCGTATTACCGCCTTTGAAACATACTCCCGCAGGAGTACAATCGCCGGTAAGCGTCCATTCTGCGCCGTCGTACACTTCGCCATCGATTTTTGCAGTAAACAGCTTGCCAAATCCGCCCGTTGGGATGGACGGTTCGCCCGTAAACTCTATCGAAAGCACTCTGTCGTCTACGGTGTCATCGTCAGGATAGGTGATTTCCACGTTATCGGAAGTATCTTCCGGCACATAATTGCAAATCATTTTCTCTACATTGTCCGTTTCTGCGTTGTAAAGATCCTGTTCAACGTTAAACGAAAGGAACCCGATCTGGTCATTATCATAGTCAATTCGGCCAGTCATCTGGTCAATCGACGTAATTCGATAGGTCTTTGGTTCTCCGTTGATGATCTCCAACATCAGCCGCTTTCCAATGTTCAGGCGGGCAGAATACTCGTCGAATGGAGTTTGAATGCGGAATTCACGGGTTGAATAACTCATCACCTTATTCTCACTCAGGTTGGAGTAATACGGCTTTTCCACAGTTGCCCATAGAGATACAATCTTTTTGTCTGGTCGTCCTGCCACACGATCTGTTTCTGGCAGATCTGAATGCGGCCGCGCACGGTGATCTCATCGTCTGCATCACGTTCTGTAATCAGCCAGTGGCTCTTACCCCAGTACATAATGCTGCCGATCTCAAAATCCTCACCAGGTCTTGTGCGGAATATTTTCTGGTTTGTAACAGTAGACGATATAATATTCACCCAGCGGGGTACGTCATCTATCGTCACTTCTTTATAAGAAGGATTGACTGGCGCTAAAAAGCGCGTATCATGGAGTGCCTTATTGATCACCCTGTCACGCTGCGTCTCTCCATCCTGTTTCAGCATGGCTCTATATCGAGATCTTGTCATATCCCACCGCCTTACTGTGTCCATTCAGAAACACTGTTTGACTTAAAGGAATACAAGTTCATCTCAGCAGTCAATTTGCGCTGCGACTGCGCCAAAAGGTCTTTCATCTGCTCCAGTAGCTTAGCAGGGGAGAAGAAAGAAAAGTCCTTAGTGCTCATAGCGTTCTTCAAAGCGTCAGAGTTGTAAACATACGGCTCCAGCCAATGCACAATCATGCTCAACGCCAGAATACTCTGTTCCTTGCGGGTCAGAGTAACATTGAACTGCTGCAGCTCATCATCATAGTCAGTCAGATCTTGCACGCAAATGTCCGCAAAATCATCAATGGCGGCCTGAAGCAGGTCGCTTTCTGCGTCTGCAAACATCTCGTCAGTATATCCTTCCTTGTCATAATCTCGAATGCGCCCACGACAGCGGGCATAGATACTTTCAAAAGTGGTTGCCATGACCCGCCTCCTTTACATCAAATTGTGTCTTCCAACTCAACAGACAGGGAGTCCTCCAGCGCCTTAATCGCACTGCGGCTGTCCAGCTCACCGGTTTCGATCTTTTTCTTAGCCTCAGATGCAATCGCATCCTTGGTGCCGCCCGGCAGTGTCGGAACGATCTTCTTAATCTCATCGGCGGGCATTGTAAACACGTCATTGAAGTTGTCGGTGGTCAGACTATTTTTGTAATAGCGCTCAACGCCAAGCTTCTTGATAATGGCGGGATCATCGATCAAAATCCAATTTTCCTCAAAGAACCGGCGCTGATTACCGCGCATAGAAACCAGCTCGCGATACTCCATTTCCTGAACATCGCCAAAAGCCTCCCACTCAACGGTATAGCCGGGATTCAAGGTGGACTTATAGATCAGATTACCAGCTGTGCCATTGCGGCACTCCACCATGGTCTCGTTTGTAATTTCGACTACGGGCTCGGTTGCTACGGGAGCAGCAGCTTTCGCGGCTGTAGTCTTAGTTGTACGTCTTGCCATTCGTTCCTCCTATTTAATAAAAAGAAGCGGCAGGGTTGTTGCCCCACCGCCATTCAACTCAAATTATCGATCAGGCCATCTTGTATGCGCCGAAGTCACGATCAAACACAATGGCAATGCCAGTGCGCTTCATCATCAGGAACTCCTGGCTCATATCGGCGTTGTTCATTGGGGTGCCCATCAGCATAGTGACATCACCCTCGGTAACGCGCTTAATGGGCTTGGTGTCGCCAGCAAAAACGTACAGGGTCTTGTCATCCAGGATGAAATCGGTGGTACCGGTAGCGTGACGCTGCTTCACAGCAATCAGCTCAGTACCATTGAAGCGGCCAAAGTGACCCATTGCGTACATATCTTCCTTGGCGGAATCGGACACAACGGCAGTCTTGATCTGACGCAGAGCCTTACGGGTGCCAACAATCACAGCGGTCTCGCCAGTAGAAGCCTCAACGTGCTCGATCAGGTCCAGCAGCTTGTCCTCGTCAAAAGAGCCGGTCTCAATGTAGGGAGCATTCAGCTTGCTGAACATGCCAACGAATGCAGCGTATGCAGAATCCAGCTCATCCTTGGTGAAGGACTTGGAAACGATATCAACAAACTTGTTAAAGTCGATACGGCCAGCCAGAACACGGTTCAGCTCCTCGTAGATCTTGATAGCGTGCAGCTGAGTATTGACGGTGATGTCAGTACCAGCTTCCAGACGCTGACGGCGCACGCCCTGAGTACCCTCGGCGATATCGGCAACAGCAAACAGGCACTCGCGCTCGATGTGGAACTTGGGAGTATCGCCCAGAGCCAGGTTGCGGTCCTCGACCATGTTCATAAAGAACTCGTCGCCCTTCAGACCTTCCTCAGAAATAACATTGACCAGCTCCTCAACAATAGCGAACACCTTGGAGCAGCTACCATCACGCAGAGCCTTAATGTCCAGCTTGGTGGAACCGCCATTTGCCTCAACCAGAGCCTTACGCAGAGCCTCCTGGGTGTCGTTCACAGAATAATCACCAGCAACGTGGCCCTTGTAGCCATCGAGAGCCAGCTTGACCAGATTAGAATCAATAGCCATGGTATAAACCTCCTATAATAAAAATGGCCGCCCGCTTTAAACGGACGGCTTTATGTTAATTTCTTAAAACTTCGGAATCACTTCAGGGTGATCATGTAGTAAGTATAGCGACCATCACCAAAGCCAACAGTCTCAACGAAGTCAATGCAGCCAAAGGTCTTGTCATCAGCAGCTTCCTGAATCTGGATCTTGGTGTCATCGGCAGCAAAACCGACATACTTGCCCTTTGCAGGAGTGCCGTTAAATGCCTCGGCAGTAGCAGAGAAGCCACCCTTAGAAACATTCAGAGCGTAAACGCGCACTGGCTTACCAGCCTCATTGACCCACTCGGGCAGATAGTGTGCCACGGTCTGATCATAGAACAGCTCAACGCCAGCAGTCAGATACAGGTCAGCAACGGTGGAAGTTGCGGTGGGAGCGGTAGCCTTGTAGACCTCGCGACCCAGCTTCTCGCCCAGAACAACCAGCTGAGCGTTATCAATCTCAGCAGCATTGGACTCCTTGTAGAAAATAGCACTCTCCAGCTGAGCACCATCCAGGGTGCCACCCAGCTTGTCAATGCGCACAACAGCATGCTTATTATTAGCCATAATTATGTACCTCCTAATTTTTGGTAAATTACTTATTGCCGAGATAGTGTTCGATCAGACCACCATACGCGACATCTGAACCGTTCTGGGTGCCACCCACGCCAAAGCGGACAGTTCCTTTGTTGTTTTTATTGGGAACATAAGAAAACTCAGCACTCTTGCGGCCAACCAGCGCATAGCACTTGGTCTCCAGATCGGAGTAGCTGATCTCCTTGTTCTCTTTCAGTGCAATATACTCAGCATCTGCGCCAAGCTTCTCGTCAAAGGTGGCAAACAGAGCGTTGCGCTTTGCTTCCATCTCAGCGGCTTTTGCGTCAGCTTCGGCCTGCTGATATGCTTCCAGCTTTGGTTTGATTTCGCTAACTTCATTAGCCGCTTTAGTATAGCTGTCAGACAGTTCAACAAGTTTATCAGTCAAAGTAGAAAACATAGTGATTAGGCCAGGCATTACGTCGCCATTATCCCAGTCCTCATAAACGACCTTCTTACGTTTAATATTCTCATACTCCAGAACAACATTGTCGCCGTTCATAGAGTAGGGAATCCCCATCAGTTGATATGTGCCAGAATCGGTTACAATAACTTCGTTGTCCTGAATATCAGTGAGCCAATACTTAGGAATCATGCATTCATGATCCCAACGAGAAGGAACCTGAATTTCAAGCAGCGCATTATAAACTTCATCACGAAGCTGATTAGCGGTCAAAGTAAATTCGCTGGATGCAGCAGGTTCGCCTTCGGCTGTCGGTGCTGTATTTTCAGTTGGAGCAGCCTCTCCCTCATCTTTGTTTGCCACGGTATTTTCAGCCGCAGGAGTCTTATCTTCACCCTCTGCTGGAACAGACTTTTCCGTGGTCTGGGTCTCTGGCTCCTGCACAGTATTCTCTGCCGGAGGAGTCGCAGTCTCGTGATTTTCGGCCGCAGTGTTCTCGGCAGTTGCAACCGAATTCTTTTCATTTTCATTCATTGGCGTTGTATCTCCTTTCTCCTCATCGGATGGATTATCATTTTGCGCAGTATAGTTCTGCTGAATTGCTTGATACTCATAGAGCCGATCGCGGATCTGAGCTGTAATATCTTCAACAGAAAAATTGGCAGTAACGCAGCTGCCTGTCATAGCGGGCTTGATACTCGGATCAGTCGTAGACAGAATGCAGCAACCGTCAAATTTAAAAGACCCCACAGGAACGTTGCCGTTCTTATCTGCGGGGCCACAAGCCATATCGGTCAGCTCAACACTGTGATTCTTCGTACCATCGCGGGTAAAAATATCTACAGGATCACTAAACTTTGTCCAAATCAAACCATCAACACGCAAATACTCCCGTTCAATACCGGTGCCGTCATCCTTAACGATCCAGCGAGGATTACAAGATTCAGGGATAACACCATAAGCTTGACCAGCATAGACGTACTTCACGTCTTTGTCGGTGATCCGCAGTTCATGTTCATGTCCTTTAAAGTCCTTGTCTTCCTCGTCAAGTTCATCTACAACGTAGCCCAGGATCGGCGTATTACGGATTGTCGGTACTGCTTTGTTGATCGCGTCTTTTGTGAAACTTGTCTTGTTGAGGTTCGCTCCAGTGTGCATTACATCAATACTGACATCAATAAAGCGAAAATCAGAAGATTCGTATTCGCCCTTCTTAATAAAAGAAACCGGATATCGTTGATTCATTCTGTTTTCACCTCCTCGTCAGCAAAATAAAAGCCCTGGCGAATCGCAACCTGCAACTCAGCCAGAGCATTTTCAAACACAGAATCGTATACAAAAACATACTTGTTTGTTGGGTCTATTCGTAGCATCAGAGCGCCACGGTCGGTCAGGAACTTTGCCATCCCGGCGGAGTGTGCTCCGTGTACGATAACTTCATAAATCTCCTGACTCATCTTATGCCTCCTGTCTATCGGCGCTTACATTGCCAGCATCAGACAGGCCCTCGCCCTTACTTGCGTTTGTTGGGCGGCCACCTTCATCCCCGGCGGAACCGGACTGAGTATTGGAGCTCTTGAGCGGTGTTTCACCAGCACTAAGTCCCAGGATTTCATTTTCAAGATAAGTCATGTTCTCATAATCGCTGCCCGCATAACCAGTAGTTGCAAGAGCGGCGGTTCGAGTCGGCATACCATAGGTGGCATCCTTGAGATATCTTTCATGCATCTCAGTCACGTTATAATGAGTGACTGGTAGGAAGTTTAGGCGGAACTTATAAGAACTGGAAACGCTCTTCAGCTTGCGATTGATCCAGCGCTCCAACTGTCGCATCACCGCAAACACGATCTCCTGGTCATTCACAGTACACAGCTGCAGGGTAGTAGCAGAAGGATCTTCGCCACCGCCGAACAGATTCTTATTCACGCCAGCGCCTGTAAAGAATGCGGCCTCAGCATTTGCGACCTCTTTAGAGTCACTGTTCACGCCGCTCTTTTCAAAGTTCTAGCTGCTGATTTTCATGGGAGTAAGAATTGCGCCAATATTCGACGGCAGTACATTACTCATCATGTCATAGAACTCTTTTGCTGTATCATAGTCGATCAGGAAAGAGCCGTCAGCATCATTCACTGGGATCTCCATTGCCAGTGCCTTATAGTTATTGGTCTCACTCGCGTTTTTACTGATAGCACGGTAGTCTTCAATATCGGCAAGCGCACTAAACAAACTTACAAATGGTGGAATGGGAATATAATCGTGCTCGTTTACTTTAATGCAGATGGACTTGGAACTGTCCAGCTCCTGCCACTTGTAGTTCTGCGAGTCAGCCTTATATTGGTTATACATCGTCTCAAACTCCGGCGGATAGTTGGGCAGCTTGTCTTTGTTGGAATCAAAGTAAGAAAAATCAAAAGCAAAATTATAAACGCCGTCTTCAATGCTGCTTATTTTACAATAGTCTGCATCAAGATTTTGAAAAGCAAAACTATCATTCGTCTCCCACGCATAGCCATAGTAAACGTCATCGCGGAATGCAATTGTCAGTATTTTCGTAGCTTCGTGCGGGATATTCATCAGCTCAACTGCTGTTACAGCGGAATAATATGCTTTCTTAAATTTATTGGCGTTAATTGTCTTAGAGCGATCAAGTCTATACGGAGAGATCGTGTAAGAGTATGTAGACATATTCGCAAAATACTGAATCAGTCGGCGATAGTAATTTGAAATATTGAATAGATATTTACTCATATTTCGTAGCTGCTTCTCATAGTTGGCTGGGTTGCCAAGATAGGTTACGATCTGATTTTTCGTATATTTTGTATATGTTGGATTTGTGTCGGTACTCGATGCTAGATTACGGATACCGATATGTGACAGGTTCGCATAAACGCCATTGACAAGATCCTGATATGTTACATAAGAGGTCTTACCATCTTTGGCATTTGTTACGCGGACCTTTTTCTGCATTTTATCTTCAGCCATTACAGTCCTCCCTTCTTTAATACAGGCGCTCTAAAGTTAAACGTGAGCGAAGTTGGCTTTTTTTATTCTTCTTCTCCATGCTTCGTTCAACTTGCTGCGCAATGTAATAGTTGTAAGACAGGGAAGAGTAGCGGTCTTTACGGCAGCCGGATTTCTCCTTGACTTTGATAACGTTATTCACGGTTTCGTAGCCCAGATTTACAAGTTCGTTTACAGCAAGCCCAGTATTGATATATGGCATCTGTAGTGCGGCTCGTTCAGTAGGCGACATTTTATCATAGCCTTTATAGATTTTGCGCAACTGGTCTTCACATCCGTACTCACTCTGAAGCAGATGGATACGTCCTTGCTGGAAACCGCTGCGTAATCCAATGGCTACATCGCTATTAAACTGGGAGCTGCCCATAATAGCCTAGATGACCTTGCGAGCATTTTTGTCAGCACAGCGAGATGCGATTTCTTGATTGTTACAGCAGCTAATCGCAGGATACGTTTCGCCTGTTTCTGGGTCATACATATCGCGCATTAACAGGTCGACCAGAGGTAATCCAACGCCTCTACAGTCAACCCCGATATAATCACAGTTGAAGTAATCGAAATACCGTCGTAGTTTTAATGCTTGGTCTTGCGCACTCATACCCTCAACGTTCTCTGAATAGACAAAGTTGCTGGTATAGCGCCCTGATTTATTCGGCAGCATACAGTTCAAGAAGATACTGGTTGCATCGTTGTCGTTTTTGCGGCTACTCATCAATGCAATATCGGCAGTAAGAATTCGCACTTCGCCATTTTTCTTTTTCGGCACATCCATAGCAGCTTGATTAAGTAAAAGATTCGGTGCGTAGAACGCCTTTTCAATGACGCGCGTTTTGTTGATGTCATCAAATTGGAATAACCCACCCTCAGTAGCACCAAGCCACTTACATTCATTCTCCATTGCAAATGTCAAATCAGAAAAACTGGATTCACTCATTTCGTCCTCTACAGCTTCCTTCAACAGCAAGCCGCTCTTGATTGACATTTGATACGGGAAGGATACACAGAAATATTTCTTATTAAAGTCGATCATATTTACGAAGTAGTCCTGACATTTTTCATAGCTCCAATGGTTTTGGAACCAAGCGGAACTTAGGTAGAATTCTTTGTTTCGCTCTGCAAGATGTGCATATTGTGGCTTGTCCAAATATCCAGGATGACGAACAATATTCAGGAACTTCTTCAAAATCAAATCGATAACATCTTTAGAAAGCAATCTATATTCATCACAGATGAGAAGTGTAGCTCGACTACCACGACTACTATCTGTGGCAGTGACTACTTTGATATAGCTGCCGTTCTTAAATATAATCTCTGCTTTTTGATTGTTGATATCGACCTTTTTGATTTCAGAGCGTAGAAGGGGACTATTGGGGTAGATCTCCTTCATTATCTTTTCATCCAAAATACTGATAGATTGGCTTCTTACCTTACAGGCAATACAAACCTTGGAACCAGGCCATAGAATACATGTAATCACACAGAAAACTGCGGTTAGAAATGACTTACCAAGGCCACGAGCAGCAATGAAGCAGAAGCCGGTGCATCTCACCATCAAAAACAATAGTAGCTCTTGGAATGGCTTCAATGTCAGGTTTAAATAGTCTTTTGCAAACCGCTGAGGATTCGCTCTATAGAATGATGCCCTCATGGCAACTGCGTTCATTATTTTTTCTGATTTTGTATTCGCTACTTCCTTATCTGTTAATTTCTCTTTACTCATGCGGGACCACCGCCTTCGCCAATACCGAAAATAGTTTCGCGGAGGCTGGTATCTGTGGCATCGTCCTCATTTGTCTCTGGTTTATGGGCAGTATATCGTTCAAACTCTTCGTCAAATTCGTCTTGATATGGATTTTTTAAGTTGAACATCTTAAGCAAAGTACCCAGAACCCATACTCTGAAATACTTACCGATATTATCAACGTCCTGCCATTCGGGCGATGGCTCTGGAATCGGCTCTTCCTCTTCCTATTTCTGAATCAGCGTGCCAAAAGTATTCGTTTCAGCCAATGCGTTATCGTTCGTCTGATTCGGTTTGATCTGAGCGGACCCCATCAGGTTCTGCAGGTTGTCATTTGCTTCTTTTATTTTCTTTTGTGTCGCCAGTGGCATCAGCCTTATCGCAATTAAGTTCTGCCTTTGCAATGCGTTTGAACAGAATTTCTTGTGCGGCCGTCTTACATTCATGTCTAGTGATAAGATTTTGATAGTGCTCATCAAGGAATAAATAATCTTTTTCATCCAGACCAGTACCCCAGAATTTTCTCATCTTCAGAGTGACCTTTGTACCCTTTGTATCGCCGGCAGCCAACGCATCCTTTTTCTTCTGATCGATTACATCATCATAGGATTTACCAGCGTGCTGGCGCATATTAAGCCGTCCCATGTAGGTGTTGATCTTCAAAGCGGATGCGGTAGAATGCTCAGAAGCCTCCAGCAGCTTATCATCAACATAGGTGTCAAACATCATAGCCAGACGATCGATCGCCTCGTCCTCGTCGTTATATTTCTTGGCGTAAAACTCAAACATGCGCTCACGACACTCATTGCACCATGGGAGATATCCATCATTACCCATAAACCATTGGCTCTGCGTTTTTGAGAAATTTCCCTTACGCACATCATAGATCTTTCCGCAACACATGCACTTGCCACCGCTCCAAGACTGTGGGACCTTGATACGAGGCGGTTTCTTATCTGCGGCAACTCTGGCCATAGCCAATCACCACCGTTCCATCGTCCATCATATCATCGAAGCGATATTTAATCTGATCCTATAGTTTTAAAACTTCATTCAGTTTTTTCGTCTTGCGGAATTTTGTATATACAGAGCCGGTTACCGGGTGCTCTCCAATCTCTTCGTAAAAAATTCCCATAGCACGAACAAACAGCGCTGTCCGTCTGGAATAGCAGTAGAAGTAATCGCCTCCTAAATCTTTGTGATATTTTTCTTCCATCTCTAATTTGGAACCCTCCTTTTTAATTTATTTTTGTGGGTACAGGTATACGAGTCGAACGCATCCAAACACAGCTTATGAGGCTGGTCAGCACACCGGCGCTGTCACCTGCGACATATAAAGCTCGCCTTTTCTAACGAGCTGTTTATTTAACTATTGTTGAACTTATCTGACAATTCTTTTAAGATCTGATAAACCGTTTTCAATTCTCCATCAGCATTTCTAATATCAACCCCTAATTCTTTAAGACTAGTTTCAATGTCTTTATCAGGGCAAGCACAAACAGTCTCACATTTAGAACCTGCTAAAACAGAACAAATGTCGTCCATAATAATCTCCCTTATAATAAAAAACGCCCTGAGCGGTTAAGCCCAGAGCGCTTAAATCTATTAAATTACGATGTTAAATCACTATCTTCACTGGCTTCTCCAGCTTGACATCATACAGACATTCAAGTCCGCTATCATCGATTACAGCCACTGCCTGTTGCGGCACATCATTCTTGCGCAGTCCAATTGCGTAGGAATCGCTGCCACAAACGCAGCCGCTCTCAATAACCTTCGTACCATGCACCGTTGTCATGCCGTTTGTGTGGCGGTGACCAAGGAACACCATGTCGATTGGCTGCTTCACCATCAGTGTCAGGTGCTCAACGACGTTAGCAGGGGAGTCCTTATCTCCATGTGCGTACATCACAAGACTATTCCTAGCCTTAAAGCCACCAAAGGTCGGATCAAGCTTCTCTGTTTTAATATCAATGCCAGCCAGATTTTGCAGTCGTGCCTTCATATAGAACGGAATCAGTGCTTCAAGTTCGTCACCTGCTACCTGATCCTCTTTGCTTGGGAATACTCGTGAATGATTGCCACTCACAGAATACACGTCAATATGCTGGCATACCTCGTACAGTGTAGCAACAAAATTACTTACCAGCTCTGCAGCAGTCATAACCTGCTCAATGCTGTTTTCATTGTTCTGCACGCGGGTATTAACATGGATATGCCCATTGATCAGGTCGCCCAACAGCAGCACATGAATTTTTTCGGCTGTATGTCGCGCTACGATATTGAACACCTGTGCAGCATAACTCTCAAGCCGAGCCTTTAGAATATCCTTGTTGAACTTATTCCACGCCGAATCAATACCCGCGCCAGCGTGTAAATCAGACAAGCACACAATCACATCGTGACCGCTGTCTTCGTACTGCACAACATTCAGAAAATTGTCAGGGTTATACGGAGCAACATTCTTCAGAATCAATTCCTTAACGGATTCGGCACGAGCAACATCGCGATACACCTTGTTTGTTGCATTGCGTTCATCTTGTAATTTGATTTTTTCAATCTTCAATCGCTGCAGTTCGTTCTTGATCGTTTCTTCGTTGGCGTGATCAATAGCGTAGTCATAACCATCTTTCCACGACTTATAGGTCTTGCGGTATCTGCATTCGCCATAGTCTGAGCCGGTTGCTTCATTCAGCAGTTCTGCTGCCTGATTCTAAGTCAGCTTACGTTCGCTGCATGCCTCACCAATCCGCATCATATATTCATCAAAGGTCTCGCCGTCCGCTTTCTTAAATTCGTCCATGCGCCACCTCAGATCTCAAAATTGGTGTTGGTACGCTGGGTGCGGTTCAGTTCGCGTAGCGCCTCTTCTGCCTCGGGATTGCCAGGCAACTGAGTCAGCACAGACTTGATTTCCTCCGCATACCAGTGATGAACGGTACGAGTGATATGGACACCGGGAATAACCTTACGCAGATACTCTGCCTCACGCTTAGTAATTTCAACCATTATAATAAATCTCCTTTGTAATTTATAATCGAAAGGGAAATATACAACACCCTTTCATATATTAAGAACTTAAAGTTCATTTCGGTCGTTTGTTTCGATTCGCATTCTTTTTCGCTAGACGTGCCTGTTCTTTCTTTGCCGCACATCCTTTGCAATATCTGCTGGCATTTGGCTTTTCTGAGTGATACTGTTCGCCACACACGATGCAATAACATTCCTTCGGGTCAAATAGTTCTCGCACTATGGCGCTTAGATTCAGCCGATTGTTTTCAAACGTTACATTGAATGTGTACGCAATCGTGTCATTCTTATCAAGGACAAAATTTGGGTACTGGTATAAGCACCCAATGTCGTCAGTGCCAGTTCTGTTCAGCAGGTGATAGTCGTCAGAGATCTCTTTCATGCCCCGCACTGTATTATAGCCGTCGTCCTAGTTCTTCCCAGCGCAATACATGATCTCTGTCTGTTCTTCAAAACAGCCACCAAAACGTTTCATCTTAAACTCGGTGTCCAAGGCAAAGGTATCACTTCCATACAGTCGACAAAAGAATATCACCCCAAACAGAACACGTAATTGTGCGTAGTTGATATGATACTTTCGGCGCGCCTCTGTAATATAGTCCAGATCTTTCTGATAAAGCACAACTTGATGTACGTCAAGTATGGGTGCGTTATTTTTGCGGCCTCTGCTGAACGTCTGAATCAAGTGGCTGCGGTCATAGCTGACAGATTCGGGATTTTTCATCCGCTCATAATAAATCGTGGCGCATTCAATAGGGGAGATAGAAGTTCGCTTTAGCAGGTTTCGCAACATCAGATTTGACTCGTGATAGTCCTGCCAATGATCAAGCAGCATATTTTCATTGCAGTAGAAAGTTGTATATGCCATTTAACCTCCTTACTCAATTGGTATAATTTTACCATCGACATAACGACAAAGCTGTCCATGTTCGTTATAGTATGGAGACATATATCCACTATGCAGCCAATAATACATAATTCTTGTGTTCTCATCGTAAATAAGTTTCGTGTTGGAAATACTGTACAAAGAGCTTCCATTATAAATAGATTTATCGCCTACATTGTTTTTGCGCGGAATAGATGCCCAAATTCCAATACCCAAACATAAACATATTACAGCTATTAAAGCAATGATTGTTGCTTTAAAACATCGATAACTCATTCTGTCTTATCCTTCCCATCAATCGCTTCGTGAACATAATTTGAAATACGCTCGAATTCAGTATAATCAAAATACATCTCGCCGCAATCACCGCATACCATCGCCGTGATATCCGGCACATGAACCATCTGATTTTTATAAGTAAATTCGTGCTCCAGCCCAGTCTGCTTTGTCAACAAGCCGCCACAGGTAGGACACTTGGTTATTTTCTGCAGTTTCTTTGTTTTCTTCTTAAACCAACCCATATTATTTCACCCTCGCTTCATAGATTTTCGGTTCAGCCAGACTATATCGCTGGCCAAGGTATTCGTACTCGCCGTTCGGATCGTGAACTGGCAGCTGAACAGGAACCGGTTTGATATTTTCGACCACACCAGCGCCGGCCATGTGCCACAAGAACTTCTTGAATTTATTGGGATATTTTTCGTAGCAGAGCACCACAAGAATATTCGCCAACTCTCTCACATCGGGACACACCAGCTTGCACTTGTTGCGGTACACGTTATAGATCGCCTGCCAGTTTGTCTCATATGTTTTGGCCTCTTCTTTGGTAATACGCGACTCGATGTCCTTATGATATAATTGCCAGTTACGGCATTTCTTTTCGAACTCAAGCTGTTCCTTGCGGCACTTGTTGAAGTCCAAGAAAATGGCTTCGATCTCATCAAAGACTGCCTGGTCATAGGAGACCTCTGGATCGTACATGATATGCCAATCAAAGCTGCCTGCGGGCTCTTTTGCGCCACCGCACACCGCGCTCCCAACGCTCCAGACTCATGCAAAGCAGGTTCATGTTGCTATGTGCCTTGCTGAGATTATGTAAACGTGCGTAGTAAGGACCTGCATACTTCATAAAGTAGGGGGTGCTTTTGGGTCCGGTACCGTATTTCTGTATGTGTCTGGGAATCTTATAACCGCAACCCGTCTTAGCTCGATCAATTTCTTTTCCATTTGCAACAGAAAGCAAAGAGACATATTTCAAATATTCCTGTTTTGTTTTTTCAGTCTTAGGTACTTTATTTTGATATACTGTACTCAAGTTTGAAATTTCGCCAATTTGACTTTTAAGGCCACGGAGAGTACAGGCAAACTTGTTGTCAAGCGTGTCTGTTTCCGCAAGAGAGGTCTTCTTATCTTCAAGGTCGAGTGTGATAGGGATATCAGTATGTATTCCAGGAATCATAGAGGGTTCATTGATGACTAGAACAAGGTCTCCATCAAAATCTGAACCATTGAGTCTTGGAGCATTGATATCATAGATTGAAGTAGAACAACAGTTTACAAGTCCATGAAAATATTTCTGCGTTAACTCATTATCTACTGCATCAACAAGTACGTGCTCAGACCTTGAGATGTGAGGATTTCGTTCGCAAATACGCTTGCCAAGAGCGACACCACGACGATCAAAAGTATAAATTTCTCCAGCTTTTAATGCACCAACAACAGGGAGGCCACCAGCCCATTCCATCAGAGCAACAAGATCTGGCACCCAAAATTTAAAAGTTGCATTCATCCAAAGCTTGCCGCACTTAAAGCCGTCGCGAGTTTTATCAAGCAGGGAATGGATATATTCTTTTACACAAGGCTCGTGAATCATTTCCTGATTACGAGCTAGTGCGGCGATATAATGGTTTAGTGGATTAACATCATTCGCCATAAGACCAAGAAAACAATTTGTGTAAAAGATGTCGTTACTTGTAACTTTCTCATAAAAATCAACCGACATATCTGCAAAATGCTTAAAATCATCAAACTCCATGTCTAGGTTTTGCAAAATTTGGTAATTGCATTGAGTCTGAAGCCGTTCTTTCTCGGCGCTGTAGTTCTATTTTGCAATAGCGAAGCAACTGTTAGTTTTATGGAACTCATCCCAATACCGTTCCCAGTCCTTATATGTGCCATCTTTTTTGAAATACTTATAACCCTTATAAAGACTGACAGTAAGAATCATAAGAGGCTCACTACCTGGTGTCACATCGTATTCTTGACCCCAAATGTCTTTGATTTTTGTCACACCACGTTCGGCATAAAATGTCTCATAGTTGATCTCATGCATACAACCTTTAATATATGGAGCACGGATAATACAGCTATTGATATGTTCCTCTGTACCAATTTGGCGTTCGATCGGCGCATAATTTCAGGATGACAGATCCCGGCACCATCGAAGCAGTTGATAGTGATATCGGTCTTTTTTACTGCAACATCCTTCTGCGTCCAGTTGCGTTTATTACCCGCCTTATCAACGAACTCTGTTGTTTTATCATATAGATATTCAACCATTTGATCTTTGATTGTGTTCTCATAATCGTTAACGATACAGATTTTAGGGGTCCATCCTGGCAAACAAAAGGCAGAAGATAGATTTAAACCGCGATAAGCGTAGTATTTACTAAGTACAGTCGGTGTTTCAGAAAAATCGAGTCCCATACTAATACGTCTATCTAGCTCTGGGACAATATGTTTTTCAACAAAGCTCAACATGCTTTGGCGAACCATACTAGCACTTCGTTCGCTGAATAGATATGTTTTTCCATTCATTTTAAACCCACGCTTCACAAGTCGTTCAAGCGCTTTTGCCTTATTGTAACCACCAGTTGCATCGACAAAAATAACAAATTTCTGGAATTTACTGTCGTCCATGGAAATCATACGAATCTGTCGGAACATCATATTATCGCCCTGGAGAACAGTAAACTGGGTTACTTCTTCTTCACTTAATCTGAAATTATAATCATGGGTAATAATCCAATTTAAATTGAATTTTAAAACCGAATATAATGGAGGAGAAAACAATTATTAAGCACCCTTTCTTTTGCCCCACACTGGAGTCATTATTGCGTCCTTTTCAGACCAACCAGTTTTCAAACGACCACGAATGGTTGATTTCGAAATACCCATTATGTGTCCCCATTCAGATATATCATGTGTTACGCCATCTATGGTTATATATTTACATGCTGTTCTATTATTCGCCTGAGTATTCCAATCTGTCCATCTACAATTTTCAGGACAGTAATTACCTGTTGTGTCAATACGGTCTATAGTGCATGCTTTTATAGGAGCATCCTTATCGTACCCATTAGCATATGCCCAATCTCTGAATGTCAAAAATCTTTCCATTCTTCACAAACAGATATGCCACGTCCACCATAAGAATCGTAATGAGCAGCTTTTTGGATTGTTGCACCTAGCAATCATATTACGCCATACATTATAAATTCTTTCCTTTGAATAATTTCCCTTAGTTAAATGTAAATGACCACAGCTTTTAGAACGACCATTTTTAAGAGGGCAGCATCAACATCCTTGACCACGCCACAACTACATTTACATGTCCACCAAGTTTTCCCAGGAGTTTTCAAATCACTTCTTTTTAATACAGTCCATTCGCCAAATTTTTGCCCAGTCAAATCAATATAAGTTGGATAAAACTTGCTACATCCACAGCTTTTTATATTCCCTGTTCTTAAATAAACCCCAGTTGCAACTATTTCATTTCCACAATCACACTTACAAAGCCACTGGGCATATTGATTTGAATTGGACACTATTTTGTTTTCTACTCTCTTTACAACCGTCAGCTTTCCAAATCGTTGTCCTGTTAAGTCTTTGAACTTGCCCATTATTTCATTCCTCCAGTAAGACCGTTCCAGTGGTCGTTAAAGTGGTCATCGCCGTCATCTTCGCCATCGCTGCCGCCCATATCATCGTCGCCATACATGATCTCATCGTAGGCCGCCAGACACTTGCTGATAAACACAACCAAAATGGGCGTAACCACCAGGGCAGTAAAGAGCACACGTCCTAGAATCTGATATGTAAGCACGAATACAACAAGCATTTCTGCGATAGTAAACATCCAATCAACAAAGTCAACGGAACTTAAAACACCAGCGATAAGTACCATCAGCGGAATAGAGTTAACACGGATCTCCTGAATATCGTCTCGCTCTGTATCGTTCTCTCCGCCCGGCTTCTTAGGCTCTTTGTCCATACTACTGCGTACCTCCTTAGTCTTCGTCGTCATCCCACATTGTACGCCGCTTCCGCCGCTCTGATTGCCGCTGACGTTCGCCACTCTCCTGAGCCTTCTCAACTTCCTGCAAAAACTGATTCTCGATCATACGCTGTTTGCGGGCGTTACGCATATAGCTGCTCTTAGATACCTTATCACGCTTGCGATCACTCATCGTCGCCGTCCTCCTCATCATAACCATAATCATCTGGGCAGTACATCTCATGGAATAAATATCGTGTCAAAGAAGGAGACATAGGCGTGCCGTCTTCCATCCACAACGTATCATAAAGTGATGCATTGCCGATCAGTTCCTGCTATTCTGCATATACCTGAATCGCGTCAAGGATATCCTCGTAAGTTACATCATAATCGCGCACAGCATCAGCTACGGCAAATCCAATATCATAAATATCCTGTTTTGAAAAGTCGTTTTCTTTCATATAGTTCCTCCTTATATCAGCGGCTCACAAATACATGGTCCTGTCAGTAAATCTATTTTATGTTCAAGTTCTGCGATCCGAGTTTGTAATTGATCAATCGCAGTTTGATACGAGGTTGTTGTTGCTCTTATAGTATCTATACGTTCTACTGCAAAATGCGACAGAGTATTTGCTTCATCGGCTTTGATAATCGCATGGTTTACTGTATCGTGCATAGAAAATAAATGATCATCTATTTCTTCAACTCTTACAGTTAGCTCTTGTTCATCCAATATTTCCATCTCCTTTACAATAGACTTTCACAATAATATTCACTATTTGTATTGATATCTCCATTTATCAGTTTAAGATATCGTCTGTACATCTGTTCAGCATAAGGCCCAGCAATTTCGAATTCAAATCCGTTATTTAATAAGAAAAGTCTTACTTTCCTTTTAACTACAAACGTTTCATCTGGTTCTCCATAGCGGCAAACCGTCATATCGTCTTCGTCTATTTGAAATCTAAAATTATCAAATTCTATTTTACAATCATTTTCAATTTCGATATGTAATTGTAGGGCTGCTTGTTGTTGTACTTCTTCACTGATATATTTTTTCATAATAGACTCTCACAGTAACACTCATTGTGAATAAATACACTGTATTCTTCTTTTGGAAGATTTTTCGATACATAGTCTTTGATAAACTTTTGTAAAGTTTCATCAGTAACCATGGTGTTATAATCAACCCATTTGTCGAATTGAATAGTGTGATGTGAATTGCCATGATTTACAGTGTCTATGGTCGATCCATTTTCAAAATGAATTCGCACAGGTTGCTTCCAATCCGATGGATATATGTATATCTTATCGTCAGGTATCAATAATTGATTGTTCATATCGTGCCTCATAATAGTGATTCGCAGACACACTCGCTCTCTACATTCTCATTTGGAATCGCAATCGTCCACAGCGTGTCGTGTCCCATTCCATAGTATTTTACTTCCGCTTGAACTTCACGCTGATTACCATTTGCGTCAATGTAAGATACAATTTCGTTTGTGGTTCGCAGTGGTTTATCGCTTGGCAGAGACCATGTAAATCCATCTTTCGACCAGTCAAAAGTAAACTCGCCACTGTTGACATCATCGGGATATCTGTATTTACACCATCGCAGCGTGCGATCATAATGTAGCGCATCAAATTTGTTCATTGCTGGCACCTCTGTTATACCAAACTGTTACACACGCATTCATCCCGCTGCACTTCTTGAGGCGTAGTTGGCGGTGTAAACGCAACCTCGCTCGGATCGTATGTCATCAAAGAACAGGCATCGATTCGCACATTCGGAAAACACATGAGTTTAAAGCATCGGTCAATATCATCAACAACAAGTGGCTTATCCTCTAAGTGCAATCCACGATAATTATCGGGAGGACAAGTAGTTGTTATCACGTGAATACTGTATTCTCCGCGAGCTCTGCTTTGTAAATCTACTATAAGGCATTGATGATCAACCCTATACCCATAATATTGAATATCAAGATTCCTGGCGATTTCCTTGATATAGTCCTGTGCACATAATATAGCCGTCCCGCCCATCGGCACCAAGATATTACAGTTGTTCTTGACAGCGTATTCGCAGATCGCGTATGTACGTCCACTGTATCGTGGCGCTAATATTTTTTCATATTTCGCCCTCCTTACAATAGCGGTCTGCACACACATTCGCACTGTTGATCAGCAAGAGCATCATGGATTACATCGTCCAGACATTCGGGTGTGATAGAGAACTGCTGGAACAAGTCAAACTGATTGTTGTTCATCAAATAGTTCATGGTGATCCGCCGCATTTTATTCTCTGAAATATACTTCGCATCCTCTTCACCATACAGCCGCACGATCTCCTTGAAAAATTCAAAAGTATCGGTCAGCGCCAGCCTATCGTCAAAATAGAATATCGTGTATTGTGCACCGAATTTATCTTTATTGAATATATTCCAAAAATCTTCGGGTGATTTACAGATTGCGGTCTCCTTTCGATGCTTTTGCACAGTATTCATGCGTTCATACCAGTCGCACACTGTGTCATAGATCGATGGCCTTACGAATAAAACGCGCATTATTTCTTCTCCTTCAAAAACTGTTTTTGAGTTATGATATTGCGCTCCATATATCAACGTCCTGAGTTGGTTCCTTTTCTTATGGAGTCTAGTGCCAGCTGCATTTGCTAAGGCTCTATATGTGTTAAGCAAATTATTTATTCTATCTGTCATAATAAACTCTCGCATATATATTCGTTTTCTGATTCTGGATAGTAGGGGATTGGACAACTGTATTGAGCTGCACGTCGATCTTCAGAGCAATTTCCTGAATGAAGTATATGTCGTGGATGAAAAGATAAGTCATGACCAAGCTCCCAGCGGAATCCTTGATAATCGAACCAGATAGTATCTTGATGTTTGCTTAGAGCATCATAGAGATTGTTCATCACTTTATCGATTGTCATATACTGCTGACTCCTTAATCTAACAGGTCAGCCAGTTGTGCGGTCTCGCTGCGTTCTGTCTTGTTCAGGTAGACATATCCAAAGTGCGGGTTGCCAGCCAGACACTGAATTGCCTTGCGCATACCGCTGTTATTTTCAAACACGGCCTCGTCAGTCTGCTTCAAGTCGCCATCAAGCCACAGCATAGAACCCTCACCAACACGGCCGAGTAGCAGCTGTACATGCTCTTTAGTCAGATTCTCAGCCTCTGAAACCATAATAATTGCGTTCTTGTAGTCGCGGCCACGAATAAATCCAAGGTGAGCTACTTCTACCTGTCCATTATTGATCCAGTATTCCAAACCAGCCTCGCCGCCCAAGTGATCAGCCAGAGGGCCAGCAAAAGAAGCAGCGCCGAGCTTCTCTAGTAGAGTGCCGGGTAGTGCGCCCAGCTCCTTAGTGTTTTTGACCTCGATATTGTTGCGAATCCAGATCAGCTTCTCAACCCTGTGCTTCTCGATCATATCAATAGCAGAGGACACCATAAGCATGGTCTTGCCGCTGCCGAATGTTCCAGCCAGCATCTTAACGGTAATATCATCGTTCTGCAGCATATCAAATGCGAGCTTCTGTTGGTCATTGAGCGGTTTTACGTCGCCAGTGAAGCGATTACTGATCTTTTTGTATTTGAGTGGTACATATTTCTTGCCATTCCATCGTAGCCAGCCTACCGCATTGCCTGCCGGCGTATCATCGTCTGCTGTATCTGGATCACGAACAATCAGATAGCCATTCACTGGAGTATTAAACAGGTTCTGATATGTATAGCCTTCATCGTGGGTCTGGTACGCCATTGCCATGGCCTCTTCGCCGCCATCATTAAGAGCGACTTCAGTCTAGCCAGTATAGTCATTGCGGGAGCTTGCTGCTGTATCGGGATAGGTAAACTCAATCGGCAGCTCAAGAATGCCGCTGGCAATATTGGCGCAACTAAGGTCGCTGGTCACAAATTTAAAAGAATCAATGTTGGCCTGGATCTGTTTCTGCGCTTCCGGGAGTCCGGCTTCAATCGCGTCATTCAGATTGCGCTTCATCTCGTCCAGATACCAGCGGGCGGTTGCCATGATCGTCGCGTCGTTGTTATCGCTGATCGGTTTGCCATCCAGGATATAGAACAGGGAAGACATGGGGACTGCCACTACCATAAAGGTGTTATCGTCGTGATGCTCGGCCAACAGGCGGGTTACAGTACGGGCCTTATAGCGGATATCTTCGCTCTTTTTGCCGCTTGTCTTGATCTCTTCCAGCTCGTGCAGTGTCATATCGGCAATCAGAAACGGCTCTGTTGTACCAGAAGCGGTTGCACTGGCAGGTTCGAAGGCGGCAGCTCCCAAATCAAGAAGCGCGGAGGTGTCATAAAACTTCATTAACGGGTGATCCTCCTTTAATAATGATATTGTAAAGTGTGATTGACTGCTGAAAATATAAGCTCGCAGCTGTGGAGAGAACTGCGGGCTTTTTCTTTATACCTTATTATACACCCACGGCGTGGTAAAAGCAATAGTTTTGTGCAAAATACCGGAATAAAATAATCTGTTGTAAAAGTAAATAAAATATAGTAAAAATAGCAGAAAAATTATTAAAATTAAGCAAAAATGAGCAAAAATAATGCATTTTAAGCGTTTCTACGGCGCTTTTGAGACGCTATTACACGGTGATCGAGACACAACTGCGTGAAAATTGGGGTGAAAATCACGATTGATGCGAAGCGTTTTATAACGATAATACGTTGTTTACCGGATACGAAATCGGGGGTTAAAAATGGGTGTTTTGCTGGTGCGCAGATAGGGGAGATGATTGGTGATTTATGGGCGATCAACAGGTGATTTTGGATGCTGGTGACTGCGAATTAGGAGCGAATGCGGATGGATGATTGTTGCGTTGAGGAGGCGAGCGAGAGGCGGGTGAGGTGCGAAAACCGGGTGATTTGGTACGGGCTGGGGAGATGGAATAACTGGTACGCACGACCCGAACTTGACCCCTTTTCCAATTTTTAACATCCCCCCGGTATGGCCTGAAAAGTCTAGGAATCATGCGGGTTTTCGGTGAATACTACCTTCCGTTATTAGGTGGTATTCGAGTGCTGGAAATCTGGAATTTTCTTTTATACTTTATCTATATATAGGGGAGATCCTTTCATGGATGTTTCGTGCAAAAAATTTAATATGCTATTATGTAGTCACTCCAAGGGGCTACGGAAACAAGGCCCCGGGGAGTAGTCGCACCTTGAAAATTGCAAAGTTTGGATTTTCCCATGTGGGCGGTTTATACCGTGCCGGGTTTTCCGGTCAAGTGGTTATCCCTTGCCATTCCAAAACATGGGTCTCCTATCTGAGCAATTAGTGCGCCCAAACCCCCGATGGCCAAACATTACTGGCATAATTCCCAAGAACGTGGGAGAAGTTGCGGGGATGGTGTACCTTGACAACAGAATACAGGCAGTTCCGAGAATAACACAATAGGAACTGTTACAACAAGGTCAGAGCTACTGTTGTAGAGCATGGAAAACGCCAAGGTCAGAGCTGGCGACAATTAACAAGCTCCAGAGAAATAAGTGTTTGATGGGTTTGGAACCCTAGAGGAGAAAGAAACCTTACTTGGTTACAATTGTAGCCATTTTACATAAAGCCGGGCGCTTGGTAGTACCGGGGGAGACGTAACTACCACCAACGGCAAAACGCCGTGTCCGATATACACCAACTGAGAAAACAAGAGGTAATAACTATGCTGAAAGTTTATGCTGACTACGATGCAATCGCCAAGGCTGGCAAGCTGAACGAGCTGACCATCCCCGAGCTGGTGAAGTTCCTGAACGAGCAGAAAACTGTTCTGACCGCTGAGCAGTCTCAGAACGTCACCACCACGCTCAACAAGGCTGTTGAGAACAACAACAAGGCCGCTTGCGACAACAAGTGCGCTGAGTTCTGCGCCATGGAACGTTCTGAAATGTGGCGTTCCTACGCTCCGAACCCCTACTACATGGGTATCAAGATTACCACTGACCCCAAGAGCGGTGCTCTGTCCACCCAAGATGCCAAGATGCTCATCAAGTTCAAGGCACTGGAGAAGTATTACCAGACCCTGAACGCTGTCGAGACCAACGACAAAGGGGAGCCTATGCCCAACAAGAGCGTAACTCTCTGCCGTGATGGTCACTATGAGAAACTGGTTATGCTGTTCAACGGTATGCTTTCTGAAGAGACCGCAAGCGAGCTTGGTGCTGACAAACTGACCCGTAGCGCCAAGGTAGAAGAAACCCTCAAAGATATGGGGCTGGATTGCTTTGTCGGTCCTGTCAACAAGGGCAAGCGCCTTGCTCAGCTCCAGGCTATCTGGAACGCCATGCTTCCTGAAGAGCTGGCAGCGGCCTGCACTGCGCTGTCCTGCGATATTAAGTATCTCAAGATTGCGGCCAATCGGGCAAAACAGGGCTCTGTCAAGGGTCTCGGTGATAAGGCCATGATTGACGAGATTGTTGTCACTATCTCCAAGGGCCTCTCTTTCGATGGCAAGGCACGTTCTTCCAAGTACGACTTTGCAAGCAAGAGCAAGTTCTTTGCCAAAGCCGAGCAGTAACACGCAATAGTCGGATACCCTTTCGGGGTCGCACCGTTCAAAGCGGCCCCTTTCCAGCTCCGCAATAGGGGCGTAGCGCCTTAGAGTGTGGCGCATTGTAGACACTCAGAAAAGAGGTTCACTATGGATTGTCCTTACATCATTCGTGAGAACATTGGCTTCGGCCGTGTTCGTGAGCATGGTTACTATCAGCTCGATGAGATGGCCTATGACCTGACCCACGACTTTGCAAACGCAGATGTCGAGGTCATCACTCGCACTCTGTACAACGTCACCATGGAGAGCGGCGAAGAGCTTTCCCAGCTGGATGACGACACGGTGTTCAAGATGTTGAGCGCCGGTCTGCCTGTCAAGTACGTCGAGAATGCAAGAGAAGGGTACATCATGTACTCTCGTCCTGAGAGCAAGCCAGCTGTCAAGGTTAAGAGAGTCGGCGGTATCACTCGTGCAAGCGCAAGTCGTGAACAGTACGATGATGCAATCATTATCCCCATGGCAAAAAAGAGTGGGCGGTTCTTGACCGTGCAGACATTGGCGACCATTACCGCGTTATGGAGTTCAAAGACAACGCCATCAATATGTTTGAACAGAAGACCGAACGTAAATGGTGCAATCGTCCGTTCTATGATGAAGTCCGCCTGTATCACAATGGGATGCTTGTGCGACTTTCTGTAAACGGACACGAGTTCATCTTTTAACATCGTCGTTTTCGTCCCGAGCATGACGTTAAACTGCCTACCTCCTACAATCGGAACGCCTTGACGTGGCGCAGGGGCTTTGAACTAAGAGTCCGAAAGAAGAGAAAGGAGCTATCTTTGATGTACAAGGACAAAAACGGAATAGTCATTCAGTGTGTCAACCGCAAGGGTATGACGTACAACGGATGCAAAGTGCCGTACATGGGATTGTATGGCACTTTTGGCCACTATGAATTTGTCGCAGAGCCGCGTTTTAACCCTCAGACGCAAGAAATGCGACTCAAGCATCGTGATATGAAAACGAAAACCAGATGGGACGATATGCCCAGCAAGGAAATCGTTTCGCATATCATCGATGCAGCACGAGTCAAGTGTGTCAAACTTTACAAGTGGGAAACCAAAATGGTAAACCCAGACCGGGATGAAATGAAAAAAGATTCCGAGATTTGGCACAAAGAAGCATCCAATCCTGACTGCATTCGTCGTAAAAAATTCAAAATGAAATACCGTCAATCGTCCATGAGTGGTCATAGGTATTCTGAACTTAGCTGTACTCTTTATGGTGAATCCATTGAGATGGACGGAAAGCAGAAAAAATTGAACCGCTCTATGCAGACATATATGGACGGCACCGGAATGAGTTCACGTTTCGATAATAGTGACCGCAGACCACTTGAACCGCAATTTCCAGTTAAATCTGGTAAACGCAAGTAATTATTTATTGTTCCCATGATTCCATTGTCCATCTGGGCCAATTTTGGAATCAGAATTTAAGCCAAGATTTGAATTCAAACAAGCTATTTTGTCTGAATTTTTAAGTTCTTTCTTTGAAAATTTTGTTTTGATAAAGATACCTTCACGCTTGTTTAGGGCACGTCTTTTTCGGCACAAATGTTTATAACAAAGTCCATCTTGAAAAACAGGTTCATTACATTTTGGCTTAGAACAAGTTAATTTTGGTTTCAAAGTTATCGCCTCCTATTGGTATTATAAACGAAAACAATTCTATAATCAATTAGCGTACTCGTCACACCAAAAATGTGGCGTTTTCTTTTTACCTCTTTTCTCTGCTCCGCAAGGAGCGATACTGGGCGATTTACGGTACCAGGGCAGACGTAACCGTAACCACAACCAAACAAAAATTGAAAGGAGCTTAGCAAAATGAAATTCGTCAGAATCAACGGCGAAAACCACGCCGGTTACGCTCTGCTTGATATCGTCGAACACAAAACCACGAGCATGACTGTCGCAGAGCTGATGGAAGCCCTGTCCAAGTGCAGCCCGGACGCATACGTTACGTTCGGCAATAACTACGATGATTATGTCATCGAAACCGTAAACCAGATTTGAGTATCAAACGAAAAGGAGAATCATCATGGATTACTTTAGCACTGAATTCATTTTCGCTTGCGGCATCATCGTTGGTGTCGCTCTGGCAATCGTAGCGCAGTCTATCTGGCATGATGTTTTCGCCGGGCAGCACGGCACCACTAAGCGCCGCTGTCACTAAGCGATGCAGCCGCAGCAAGCGTCACCGTTCGAATCTAAACAAAAAAAAGAAAGAGGTATATCGTTATGAAATCCATTCTGAAATCGCTGAAGCAATCCGCCCGTTCCATGGCTGTGACAGTCGCCGCTGTCTTTCTGATGGCCGCAATCTTTGCCCTGCCGGTTCCCACTGCAAGCGCCGCCACTACAAGCATCGATGGTCTCAAACCTGGTCTGAATGGTCATTACATCCTGACTGGCATGGTCACTCGATATGATGTGATTACTGGTCTTGATTTGCACGACAACGAAAGCACCCTGTTGTACTGTACGATTGAGGACGAATGCGGCGAGACATGGATCTATGCTTACGAACTGGGCAGTGAAGTGCCGCCTGTGAATCAAAACTTGACCCTCATTATGAATTGCAATAATACTCCCGATGATATCGACGATGACATCATCGAAGATATTCTGTGGTGCGACTGCACTGCTGAGAAAGATTGAATATGATGATCTGGCGGCATTTGCTGCCAATTGATAAAACAAAAAGAGAGGTAAACAAAAATGCTGGATGTTCTGACTATTCTTGAATATGCTCGTAAAGGTGCACTTACTGACTATGAAAAAGCATGTGTGATGCACCGTCTACTCAATATTAAAGAGACTCAGGCGATGGTTGATAACGCATGGGAAACGGCAAAAGAGCTCACTCGTTTGATGAATCTTAAAGCAGAACAAGTTAAGCAGACGGGACGTGATACTAAGGAAGATGCTCGGAAGCGTGTAGTATCAGCTGACCGATTCGTGCAGCCTAATGAGCAGGCTCTCCACAAGCAGGTGATTGCTGAAGCACCTTACGTTCTCGTCATCAAATGGAATAATCCCATTATGGGCGAAATGGAATACCCCTTCAAGAGTTACGCCGAGGCTGAGAAGAACTTTGAGGTCGCCAAGCGTGAAGTTCACAATGGCAACGTAACCGAAGCTCATGTGTACGAACAGAGCGAAGGTCAGCGTATCCCTGTGATGGGCATTATGAGCGGCAAGCTGTAAGAGCGCCGCTCCACAAGAAGGGAAATGAAATCGAATGCTGACTGTGAAACAAGTTTTTGAATTCGCTCGTGATGGTGCGTTCGAGACGTATAAGTTTGCAACTAAGTGCGAGAATTTTGACGCAGCACATGCGCTTGCCCAGATTATCAAAGAAATTCAGAATGTCATTGACAACCTCGACAAAAAAGAAAACTATATCGCCAGCTCGAATCCAGGCACTGAAACCGCTGTTCTCTTTGCTCTGAATCTGAAAGAAGGCGATGTACAGAAGCTCAAAGCGGCAAAACGTCCACAACCAGTGCAGCAGTATCAAGTCCGCATCATCCATCTGAACAACGACGAACAGGTGTTGCGATTTCCGATTCTGGCCGCAGCTCAAGCTACTTTCGAACTGCTCAAATATGAACTGAAAGTCGGGCGAATCCGTGGGGCAAAAATCGTCAGGGTAATTCCCAGTGTCGGAATGAAAGAGACTTTGGTCAGCATTGGCGAAACTGAAGAGGAGGACACTTTCTAATGATTTTGTCAGAGATCTATCAGATGCATGACAGATTGTGCGCCGTTGTGCTAGACCCGGAAAGCGGAACCCTCACGCCGATTCGTGTCGTAAATTTGGATACGAAAGAGTTGACCCCACAGTTTTTCAGTGATGCGAGGGCTGGATTTCCTGATGCGAAACCATTCCGACCGTATAATCCGAATAGCCTGAACTGGCTCATCATTGAAAAATATGGTCTGCTGGTTGCATCTATCAATAATCTGGGTGGATTTATCGTGTTTGAAAGTCCTGATATGATTCCGCTGACAAAATCTCTATTCAGCAAGAAAGCGAGGTTGAATTATGAGAGACGTTTTTCCACCAGAGAAACACGCGATCGCCGTGTATCCGCTCAACAACTGGGGTGGGCTTGAGATCACAACGATTGAAGAAGCGTGTGTTGAAGTCACAACCAACAATGGCGAGCGCCGTAAGCAGGCTGGTCGCCACAAAATCTATCAGACGAATCAGGGCCGTGCGTATTTCATTATGCATGGCTCTCGTTATTATCTGGACGAATTCACAAGAGTATAAGCGCAGCAGCCGTAAGAAGCGCCGCAGCGCAGCACAAAAAAACGCAGTTGAAAGGAGCAATATGAATTATGTTCGCAACATACCTTAGTGACACGGATTCTACCTGGATGCAAGAGCGCCGTCATAAGCGCCGCATCGAATTGGCTGATCCGTACTTCCTGCCCTATAGTAGACTCCGGCCGCGTGTTCAAATTGAATTGCAGTTTCACATTCTGACTCTGCCATTCACAGTAAAGGAGGGTGATTTGATTGTTTGAGCATCCTATTGTCTGGGTGTTCGCCGCCATGTTGTTTCTGGTGGGCGCACTCCAGCAAATCGGAACCGGCCTGTATTATCTGGGATGTTTCCGCCGCTACAATCAGGTGATCGACACCCTGGCACGCTGGTTTGATACCGTAGATCCGATCGAAATGACGGAAACGATTCGCGATTTTTTCCTCATCTCGATCGCCCTGACTCTGTTGATTGCTGTTGTGGTCTAACCCAGCGGCTTCAAATATTACATAAAAAGCAAATCAAAATGTGTAAGCAAGAAGAGAGGTAAACCTATGTTGTATTTCCGTGTTAAGTTCGAAGCAAACAATGAGCCTATGTATCTGGGCACCCGTCGTGGAATCGAAATGTGGAGCGCCTATGCAGGTGGCGAATTGTTCACCGAAACCGAGGTCAAGAACAACAGCCTGAACTACGATTTCCTGATTCCGGTCAATGTCAATCAGCGCAAGACCCGTATGATGGGCCCGTACCGTGTGCCGACCGACGATGCAAGTATCACTCCCTGGGATTACACTGCAGACCGCCGCTATGATCGTTTCCATCCGCAGCCTACTATGACGGTTGTTCATGGTGCGAAGGTTATCACGAAGCGGCTGGCTACTCTGCATAACCGCCCGGTTACCTGTTATCCTGTTGCCCAGGGGAGAGTTCGCCGTGGTCCGTACCGCCGTGGTCGCCAGGATGGTACTCCGATGCCGCCGGTGATGTAAGAACGCTACAGTAAGTGCACTACTGGTAAAAATAACCTACATACAATGATTTCCAATCGCATCAAAGACAGGACTACAGATGATATAATCTATGAAATTTTGATGTGATTCAAAATAACGCTTTGCAGTGGCGCTCTGGTAAAAATCGGAGCAACAAACTGCGGAGCCCATGTCGGGCGACTGGTGGTACCGAGGCAGACGTAACCACATCCACCACATGCGTAGCAAATGCAATAGCACATCAAATCGAAAGGAGAACAACGCAACATGTTTGCATGGGGAATTTTCATGTCTCACGAAGCCCGCGACGAAACGATTCATGACGATAAGTTCCATTACGACCTTTTCGCTACCGAAGAACGAGCGCTCAACTATCTCAAAGAACAAGAAGAGTGGTGGCGCAAATTATATGCCGACCCTTGTATCGTAGATGCGGCCAAAAAAGGAGTTCTTTGGTGGGAAAACGCCAGACGAAGCAATCCGCCTGTTCAAAGAATCTGCTGAAATTTGCGGCGAAGAAGATGTGTGGGTTCTCACTCGTGATTATCTCTCTTCGACCGGAGCCGAGATGCGTGAAAGAATCGTGGCAAAAGAATTGTCGGTACATGATTAAGAGGTGTGCAATATGAGTGATTACGCAGACGCTGGCTATCAGCTCCAGCATTACAAGATCACATTTCACGGAGAACCCGAAGGTAATTGGCTACCTCTTAGGACCTATCACCGTGCATTCACCAGCTACGATTGTGCACGAAAGTGGGCGGCTAATGTGTTGTATCGGAATCGTAAATATCGTGGCGTTAAAATTGAAATGGAATAAGAAAGGGGATTAGCGTAGCAATGCTTTTGAATATGACTGAACTTCCCATTATGAACTGGTCGCCGGAACAGCTCGAAGCAGCCCGTAAGCTCTGTACGGATGGCATCTTGCAAGACTGGGTGCTGCCTACGATTACGCCCAGCGACGCATCGATCAAAGTGAAAGACGCAGCGTGGCAGACAGCTGAATGCATCGATACGATGAAACCGGACGCAGTCATCATCCAGGGCGAACCCGTCTTTGTGGCCACCTTCGTAGACAACTACTGCGCTTCGCAGTGTTACTCTCCTTGCTATGAGGACGGTAAGTTCGTACAGTTCAGGAGGTTCTGATATGTGTCAGAAATGCAGTTGGACATTAAATAATCATATCCTCTGGAATAGTAAGGGAAAATGGCTATTCACATCAAAGGAAAACTATCTAGCAGAAGACATTGATATGAGTCTGGTTGAAAATTTTGACACTGATTATACTGCTGCATTACTTAGTATTATTGATAAGCACGGATTCGATGTATTCAATGATACCTGCGTTATGAGTGGTAATACGCCACAGGTATAAGTGCCGTTGGCGCAGAAAGGAGACCCGCAAGATGTCTGACTGGAAACTCGGTAAAGATATGATTCCCAGCGATACGATTCTTGATCCTGTCACATTCGATGACTTGATCCTGGCTCTGAAATGCAACTGTGAGCGTATCACGCCGGATGCGGTCATTATTCAGGCGACGGAGATCGTTAATCAGCGTTTGGAAGATTGGAAGTATCTGATCGAAAACAACATTGACGAAATCATTGCGCTGGCAACAGATGAACCGCTTGAAGACGCTGGTCACGATGATATCACACTCGAAGAATAACAAGTAAGGAGGTAACGCAACGATGACCATCAGTGAAGCAACAGGAATCCATCAATGCAACATCGATAAGGCCACTGGCAAAGAACTCGGTTTTCGTGAGCGCTATACTCGCTACATCGACTATCTGGGCGGTCTGGATGCGGTCAAACCGTACATCCCGTTCGAGCTTGACTATCTGATTCCGAAGTACAAAAATGATCGCCTGTTCAATAACACACCGATTTCGACCTGGGACAATGCGGCTAGATTTCGCCGTCTCGGGTCCGATGCGATCCCTACATACGGCGGACTCTGGAACCTGTATCGCCAGCATGGAATCAATGCGGCAAGTTGTGCGACCGGTGTATGTATTTTGAAAGAAGCAGCCGCGATTCTGTGTGAACGAGCGACGCAATAAGAGGAGTGTTAATTTGTATACGATCAAAGTAACATATCGTGCAGCAATCGCAACAAGTATGCGGCTCGATTATAAGAAGGCCGCTCAACAGTTTGAATCCGTGCCGAATGATGTGGTCGATACGCTATGCGCTGCCATTGATACGGAGTATAAGAAGCGATCAAAAGAACAGCACGGTGTAATGATTCACCTTGAGGCGGCGCTTGAGACCATGGAGCGATTCAGAAAGCGCATGTACGTGCCGAACTCTATCGAGAGCGTTGAGATCGTTGACTCAGAAGAAAATGGCGACTAATCAACGCCTGTTAGTTGTTGAGCGAAACACCAAACGGTTGTATAATAAAAAGGAGCGTAATAGTATGAAGTCAGTACAGATTACATACGATGCAAAAGTTAAGATCGGAACCAGCTATGAGCGCGGCGAAGCATGTACGCAGCTCGATTTCCTTGACGATAAGGTTGTGGAGAGCCTGATCGCTGATTTGAATGCGGCACCTGCTAAACAGAGTTCGCACTGGTTCGATCTGCTTCAGACGCTTACTTTTATGAACATGCTGCAAGGACGAATCTTCATTCCGACTTCAATCAAGATGATTCAGGTCGTTGCTGAGATTCCGAATTGTTGAAAACTCACTTGTTCAAAATGTTGAAAACTTAATCGCTGATTCATTCTTTCGCTTGCAACAATAATTCATTCCTATTTCGAACTCGAACTCAATTACGCAATCGCCAATGAACAAGCGACGCGAAAATAAAATTGATGATTAAGTTTAAGAGGGTTATAGGAGATAAAGGAGATTGTTAAGGGGAAAAAGAACCATCAGGGAGAAAAAGAGAAAGAAGGGTTTTTATGGCGAGCTTAGATCTTGGCGTACACGAATTCAAACCGGAGGACTTCCTCAAGCTGGTCCAGCAGCACGATGATTTCACGATTGTGTGCGGCTCGAAATCCTATCTGCAGATCCATGTGCCTACAAAGTGGGTTCAGCTGGGCAAGACCACCCGTGGGACGGATTACCTGACCTGCCGCAACAAACGCAAGAGAGACGGTCATCTGTTCAAAATTTACGGAAGTAAGTTTGTTTTCGATATCACCGACACCGCACATGGATTGAGCGGGGTTTTGAAAACTGATCGAAGCGACGATGAATTTGTTGTTTCGATGTGGAAGGCAGAAGGTTTTGTCTTTGACAGTGATGACGAATAAGGAGGTGGCTTAAATGCGATTCCGAAGACTTATCGCGGCAGCTGTACTGGCTGCTGCTCTGATGCTGACTGGATGCGGCGGAAAATCTGAGCCGGACGAAAATCTTAACCGGGTCAAGTATGCCAAGATCTACAACCCTGATGGCACGCTGTTGACTGAAGGAGAGTATGAATCCTGCTACTACGGCAACCAGGTCGTTACGATTGAAATCAACGGTGTCAAGTATCAAACCGCCTATGCCAATGTCGTCACGATGTGGTGGTATGAGTGAGTGCGGTAGAAGAAAGGAGCGATAAATCATGGAAGAAATCATAATGAAAGCCATTCCTGAGCATGGCGGCGTTTCGATGACCAGAGCTGAACAGGAGACCATCATCACCATTGGAGCCCTGGATAAGACGGCCGATGTGTGCACCAACGATCCTGTTTACTGGCGCAAGCTTGATGCCATGTGTGAGAAGCATCCCGACGAGTACAAGCTCACCAAGATCCACCGCACGAAAGACGGACTGATCCTGTGCAAGTGGTATTCGGTGCCGCGTAAGCTGGTTCGGTTCGGAACGCCGACAGCGCCTCGCGAACTGACCGATGAACAGCGTGCAGAACTTCGTGAGCGAATGAAAAAGGTACAAGCGGCTCGACAGAATAAGGCCAGCATCAATTCTCAGCCGAATTCATAAAGAGTTTGACTGTATTCTAAACATACATCATGGTTCGGTAATGAAATTACTCTACTGAGATGTGTTAGGTGTTTTTGCCTTGTAATTCTATTAAAGAAAACAGCAAGGTTTGAATCAAGAGGTGAATGAGATGAACGCAATGCCCTTCGACGATTCCGCATAGTACAGCAGAGTCGCCGCGAAACAGATTGAGATGAATAGCAAGTCGAAAGGTTTGCACGTTCAGGCCAAGCCGAACGGAACGAATTGTTAGAGTGAGATACCCCACCCGTGGCTGCCACTGGAGGACCGAGGAGCTCAGCACGTGACCATAACGGGAGGAACTCACGGTCTTGCCCAAATGAAACACAACGATAATGCGTCATTCCGAAATCCCAGCTGCGCTCGCAGCTCATCCGCAGCTCATCTACTTGCTGCCTGCTGCAGCGATCGCATGTGAGGCACAGGACTCCACAGATATTTAGATCTCAATTTGAAACAAAAGTACATAATAAAATAAGAAAGCGAGTTGAAAACTATGTTGAAAACCGGCCCTCCCATGTGAGGAATCCCGTATTTTACGAGCAGATTTGTGATGAATTGTTATCTGGTTTTACTATGATAGCACGTTTAGGCCAAGCCGAACGGAACGAATTGTTAGAGTGAGGGGACACCCCCGAGGAAGGCGGAAGACGCGTCGACGCAGTAGTCCAGACATCGCTGGCCCACCAAACGGTGTCATCAGGGGATTGAAATAGCCTTACAACACCCCAACCGACGCATCCAACAACCACATTTGGGCCACAACCCCTGGTTCATGAAAGATCACCATCTCCAGCTAGTAGCTTCAGACAGATTTAGATCACAAATCGCCTATATTATAATAATGAAGGGTGTGATAAGGGCAACAAATACAAACAAAATGTAATGCTGTCATTTGTGAATATTTTCCAATTGACAACGATACGTTTTTTGTGTAATACTTGTTTCAAGCGAAACACACTTTCCAATATCAAACGAAAAGGATGAGGTAAAAAATGAATGCGAATGTAGTAATGCAAGTAGCCACTACCAAGCAGTTCGGTGACATGGAGATCCAGGTCTATGAGAATCCAGCGGTCGATCACACCAGAGCTCAGGATGATTTCTGGATGACCCGTGAGCAGGTCGGCACGGCGCTTGGATATAAGAATCCTTCAATTTCGATTGGAACGATTCACAAGCGCAATGCGGCTCGTCTCGACCCGCTTTCAGGGTTAATCAATTTGATTACCCCTGGTGGAAAACAGCAGACCTACGTATATAATATGCGTGGTGTCATGGAGATCTGCCGTTACAGCACTCAACCCAAAGCGAATGCTTTCACTGATTTCTGCTGGGATGTGATCGCCGCTCTGATGCGGGGTGAAACCGTATCGCTGAATGCCAATCAGACTGAGCTCAAGCGGCAGGAGCGATTCGACAAGATGACTCAGGCGCTGACAGAGATTCATTCTAAGATGGACGCTCTCGAAGCCGCTCGCCAGCAGGACCGCAACGCTCTCGACAATGTGTTGTTCGTCTGCAAGCAGCTGGAACGAAAACTTATCTCGATGGGTCAGCCGCAGAAGCAGCCTGAGCAGACCGCCACAACTGCCACAACCGCCGCAAAGGAAACCCACACCACTACATACAAAGGACGCAGCGAATGGCGGACTGAGATCTACAAGCTCGGCAACTCCATCGCTCGCATGACTGGTCTGACGCTGAATGCGGTTCTGAAACAGGCTTATGATTATATCGGCCGCAACTATGGCTGGTATTTCAAAGACGAACGCAAGGCGTATGTTGAGCGGGTCGGCTACATGGGTGACATCAAGAACCTCAGTGGCTTGGATATCATCGAGGACAGCGAAACGTGGAAGTCGATCTTTATGTCGATCATGAAGGATCGGTATGATAACGAAAAGCACGACGCTGAGGTCCGAAAGGGGATTAAGTCGGCACTCACCAAGAAACCGCCTATGATCCCTGCTGATATGATTCCTACTCGCCATAGGGTAGAACCCGCTCCTGAGGTCGTTGCTGAAGAATCCGCACCGGTCGTTGTGGCCGAGGCTCACGCAGTCGAGATTGAAACACCGGCGGCTGAAACACCGGCAGTCGAAGCTCCTGCGGTTGAAGAGCCGAAAAAGAAATATTATTACTACAAGCCGAGTATCACGCTTCCGATCGTTGAGCCCATTGCAAAAAAGCTGGGCGATAAGACGCTTGGGTATTGGGTTACCTATGCAAAGATCTATGACGCGATCGGCACTGCAAAGATGGACCGAATGCGTAAAGCGTATGTACGTTCTCACAATAAGCCGCCTAAGTCTACTCCTGATATCTTCCAGAATTCTGATAAGAACATGAAAGTGTTTAAGGAGGCTGCAAAGATCGTGGCGGCAGCTATCTAAGCTATCTACTTCCTCCATTGGCCTTTGAGGCTGGCAGCCGGGAAAGACCGGCATATAACCAGGTGTAGCTCAATTGGCAGAGCGCGTGCTTTGGGAGCATGAGGCAGCAGGATCGTAACCTGTCACTTGGACCATAGCATAGGGCTTTATCCTTTCTCCCTGTGCAAAAAAAGCGAAGTTTTTCTCTTTCACTTTTCCTTTTTCTTCGCTCGTGGCTGAAAATGCCGGGCAGGTACGATAACCCTGCTTTGATATGGAGCTGATGGTCGTACAACAGTTCGATTCTGTTGGGCTCCAGCTAGGTTCGATGCAGCGGCGTAGTGTAGTACAAAGCTGCTGGGGTGGCGCAATTCCACCGTGGGTGATCATACTCCCCCCTCTGACACACCCATAACGCTTATATCCGAAAATATGCGAACAGACTGCGACGAGGTAGCTCCTCGTGGAGTGATGGTCTGGTGACAATATGAGTAGGCTATTGGATGACCTGAGTTGTGGTCTAGCCTAGTCGGTGCCCAGACTGGCGGAGAGTGATTTAAAGGGCAGCCTTTGAGGATGGGCACCATAAGAGACCAATTCGCTTATGTGTTGTATCCGCTGACGCGACTGAGTATTGCGCAAACTTTGTAAGCCGCTTGCTCCTCGCCGATGCCGTTACATGGTTAAATCCTTCTCTCTGGGACGTTAGCTTAGTTGGTTAAAGCTCCTGGCTCATAACCGGGTGATGAGGTTAATTCTTCACGGGGGTTCGAATCCCTCACGTCCCACCAAATGTGTACGAATATCAACAAGTAAAATGAGGCTGCGAAAATGGAAACAGAAAAAAAGTTTGAAATCTGCACTAAGACTACTGTTTATTTGACCCAGCAGGACATCGACGACATCATGGTGGCTGCCCTCGAAGGTGGCATCAACTACTGGTGCTGGCGCGTTGTCGTGCAGGGTGACTACCTCGGTGAGTACGCCAGCGAGCAGATTTCGCGCGGCGGAAAGCTCGCCGTCTGGATCGATGAGCCGTTTGAGGATGACAAGACCTGCTATATGCTCGACCGCGACAAATTCCTTGCCGGCTTCAAGCTGTGGTTGGAAAAAGGCGGAGACAGCTATGACGCGATCGACTACTCCGATGGCTCCGTTGACTGCGGGCAGATTGATGCCACCTGCGCCGACGAAATTGTCCAGTACGCACTGTTTGGCGAAGTCGTTTTTGGCTAATGAGGAGATTAAAAATAAGAACCTCCGAAAAAATCGAAACGATGTTTAATCGTGAATTCACAAAACAATAGATAAGAAAGAGGTAAATCAAAATGGCTGACAAATATCTCAGTATTATCACGAACTTCGGGTGCCACTACAGCTGCCCTGAGTGTATCGTCCGCAATAACAAGCTCAAGATGACACCGACAGTGGAGTATTCTTCTTACGCTCCGCTGTGGCAAGTTCTTTATAACGAATGCAAAGACTGCAACTGGGTATCTGTGTCTGGTGGCGGTGATCCGCTTTTCCACTGGTGGGAGCATCAGGCATGGTGGCTTGGCTTTTTTTCGAGATGTGCCAACGCTCTAGGCGCAGGACCGAATTGCATACCAGTTACTTTGATGCAGAAAACAATCACGAGATTATGTTGTTTCCGTTTGGTAAGTTCGACCGTGTTGTATATCACCTGCATACGACAGATGAGATGGACAATGTTTGTCGTCGAGGCAACGAAATCGTTCGTGTGGTCTTTGTTGTGGACGACGATATGACTGAGGACGAAATCAATGGAATCGCTGATTATGTCGAAACGTCAAACGAGATCGACGAGCTTTCGTTCCGGCAGCGTGTGGACGAGAACTACGAGTCAACTTATCATCTGCATGACTTCCTGAAGGCCGGTTATCAGGAACGCTGGTGGTACATTGAACAGTGCGATTACAACACCTACTATCATAACGGTAAGTTGTACACCAAGTATACCGATATCTTTGATAAGGAGTGATTCAGATGTACATCGTCGTCAGCGATTACACCAACGAGAAAGCTGATGTCTACAAGTCGGTAAGTATCGATAAAGCATTCAAATCAAGAGACGATGCGATTGCTTTTGCCGCTGTCAGCTTTCAGTGCTTTCTCAATGGGATGCCTGAAGATGAGGCCGCTCGGTACGAAGATACAGTGAAAGTTGACACTGAATCCTACGCTGATTTTTGCGGATGCGAGTTGACCCCATATCCTGAGTATGTTATCGGAGCAGCGGTCGATAACGGTGAAGATAATCACATGTACTACATGGTGTTTGAAGTAGAGGAGTGACCTGCGCAAGCAGTGGCGGCTCGGAAAGACGAGCAATGAGTCTCGGTGCTGAAATTGGTAAACAGGGAAGTCTCAAAAACTTCTGCGAAAGCTTGTGGGTCCGACTCCCATCCGAGATACCACCGGCTCGATCGAGTCGGGAGCTTATTGGGTGAAACGGTTTGGCAAATCGGAAAGACGGTTGGCTGCTGGACAGACAGCTTTGATATGCTACAGTGGTGCAACTGGCGAGACACACTCCGCTTAAGACGGAGCGCCTGAAACGATGGATTGTTGGGTTCGAATCCCACCTGTAGCACCAATCTCGTACTGGTAGGATTTTTTAGCGGTCAGATCCGGCCGCGCCTGTGCGAGATACCACCCCTGTGGGGGATGTCAAATTTTTCCATGTACGTTATTCTCGGCTCGCTCGAAAGAGTGCAGCGTGCCTTTGTAAGCCGAGTATCTTATGCGATTGTAGCTCAGTTGGTAGAGCAGCAGGCTGAATGCGCGTCGATGGTTCAAGTCCATCCAATCGCACCAGGGTTCCTGTCTTTTTGGTATGTTATTCAGCAGGAACCTTTTACCTCATTCTTGTTATTCCCGGCTCTTTTGATACGATGCTTCGGTCTATATCGTATCGAAAGCAACAAGGCTTTGTAAGCTGGGTTTATATGCAGCGGTCGTATAACGGTGAATATGCCAGCCTTCCAAGCTGGAGATGTGGGTTCGACTCCCATTCGCTGCTCCATGCCGCAAGGCAAGACAGCTTTGCCCATTAGGTCTCTAACAAAATGGGGAGTTCAGGTGTCACGAAACTGTCGAAGGTGATAGTTCACGAACGATAGCGGGGAATACGAAACAGTGGTTAAACAGCAAAATGATCCGGCCTGAACATTTTATATGCCGTAAGAGGTAATGCAATAATCACGATGATTCTTTTACAGCGAATTCTTAGTCATGACAAGGATAGGGTGAAGGATGAATGGTGTGAGCACAGTAGCTGTTCGACTCAGCTTTGCGGCACCAATAGGTACATGGTGGTAAAAGTACGATCAATAAAATAGCCACGACTTCCTTGTTGCGCCCTAATGTTTCGGATATTGTGGTCCGGAATGGAAGTTGTCCTGCTTGGAGAATCGGGAGTGCAGGTGTACCTAATTTATATGCGGGTATGGTGAAATAGGCGAGACACGCGAATTTTAGGAGTTCGTGCTTAGGTGCATGTGGGTTCAAATCCCACTACCCGCACCATGTTCGAATATCAACAATAAAAAACGAAAGGAAGAAGTATTATGAAGGTGATTATTAGCACAACTCCTCTTAACGGCGTACTGACTGATATTACTCTCGATACGGGAGAAGACAAAAGCGACGTGGTGGATGTGGTTGGTAACAGCATGATTACCACTACCATTGATTGGCTCAACAGCAAGAAGATGTCGAAAGAAGATAAGAAAGTGTACACTGATATCTTGTGCAAAGTCTTGAAGGAAAATATCTTAAAAGGGCTCAAGTAAGGAGGGAACAGCCGTATGAACTCCATTATCAATCCTTGGGTGTTCTACTGGATTGGCATCGTAGATAGTGTCAGAACACTACTAATCGTCATTCTAACCGTGCTTATGATCGGAGGAGCGATTATGTTCATGTGTACTATGAGCGATGCAGACGATCGTGGCTTTAAAGACAAAGATGTAGCCGAGGAAGTAAAACTCTGCATCAATGTTGCAATTGCAACTTTTGTTGTCGCGGTTCTGGTTTGTGTGGTTCCTTCTGAAGATACCTGCTATAAGATGCTCGCCGCCAAGATGTTCACTCAGGACAATATCAACAATGCCACCGAGTATGTCACTGATGTGATTGATTATGCGGTGGATAAGGTCAAAGAAATGGATAGAAAGGACTGAGTAACATGGACGAGAGAAAATTCTGTATCGGTGATCGCGTAAGGCTTGAGTCTCTGTGGGGTCCTGATGATCCCAATGAGGGTAAAGAGGGAATTGTTGTTGGGTATACAGAAGACACCGATTGTCTTCAAGTGCAGCTCTGCGATGGGTACACATGGAGCAAGCCAGAATTTCGCCTGATCGAGCACCTGCATGATGATTGGTGGGCACCTGTAGAGTCAACCAGTGAATGCCGCTGCGAGTCTCTGCTTTAATTTTTTTGCCATCCAAACACACTTTACACTGTCAAATGAAAGGAGAAAACGGATGCGTATCAAGTATGTGGACGGCCATTATGAAATCGTGTCGGCGGATAATGGCCAGTTCATTCAGTCGGCCGACACATGGGACGAGGCTCTTGACGATATGAAAGAGCTGCTAACAACAACGGTATAACGAGCAAACCGGCTCGTTTACATAACATTTTTTTATTATAAAGGAGATCAATATTATGAAGGCAACTGTTAAGTACAACAACGTTTTCGTCACTTCCGCTTACGACATCGAGACCCTGAAGAAGGTCAAGAAGTTCCGTCCCGAGGCTCTGGTTCTGTACAAGGGCGAGGGCAAGGAGAAGGAGCCTGTCTGCGCCATCGGTGTCAGCGGTTCTGCTTCTGCCAATGAGATGGGTGTGACCTTCGCAAAGAATTCCGTCACTACTCCCAAGGTCGCTACCATGAGCATCGAGCTGCCCAACGGCAAGACCACTGTCGAGGAGATCAACGAGTTCGTTCGTGAGAAGCTGGGTCTGGCTATCGTGAACTGCACCAAGATCGAGGAGCAGATCGCCGAGGCTATGAGTTCTATCGCTGCTGACGAGGCCGCTATGAACGCTGCTATCACCATCGAGAACGACGCTGAGCCTGAGGCCGCCGCTGAGTAAGAGCGCCGCTGTGGTTCCACGCCGGATGTTCCAGCGCAATACGTCCGGCATTCGTTTTAAATGATTCGTCAATCCGACGTTTCAACAATAAATTTTTCAAATTAAAAAGGAGTACATATTATGCTGAAGATCACTGTGGGTACCAACACCAACCGTAAGACTGTCATGGCTACTGAGGACACTACCCTGCGTCAGTGCCTGGAGGAGAACGATATCAACTACTCTGCTGGTCAGACCTCTCTGGATGGCTGTGTTCTGCAGCCTGGCGATATGGACAAGACCTTTGCCGATATGCACGTTACCGAGAAGGCTTATCTGGTCTGTGTTCAGAAGATGGACAACGCCCGTTAAGGAATTAACGGAGTCTGACCCTGAATCTGTTCGAGCGAATCTCGAATAAAGTCCGAATATAAATCTGTTCTGGTTACAACAGATAAGTAGCATTGCAGCCGCTGGCAGGCCGGTTAAAGTCTGCCTTATATGTGTCCAGTATCTGGGCTTTTTAAATGCAAGATATGAATTTAAGGAGGAAGTAACTATGGCATTCACTGGTTTGCTGACGAAGCTCGGCTCGAACGAATGCAACGAATTTTTCTCTGACATCAAGAGCAGGAACAAATTCGAAACCGAAGATAACACCGTCCTGACCGTTCTCCGGGCAGTGATGAACGAGGAGCGGCTGGCGACTTTTACCGCTGACCCCGAGAACAAGGGTATCATGCAGTCTCTGGTGGTCGAGAACGAGATCCGGCTCCCGGACGATGAGAAGCTGACAGCAGCCTATTACGCTGGTGAGCGTGGTCCGTTCACAAAGATCAAGCTCGGTCTGTATTTCCATTTCATCCCCAACAAGAAAGCAGCCGATTACATCAAGCAGGTGAAAACGTTCGACGAGGACTACAAGAAGGCGGGTTGGGTTCGTCTTGAGGATGTCTCTCTGTATGTCGATCGCAGCGGTGACGCTCTGGTCTATCAGAACGAAACCAAGCAGGCGACCATGGTGTTCGCTCCTTCGCCCAAGAGAATCCAGGTTATGCAGATGATGATGAGCTGTTTACCTCGTCTGCTTCCGTGGGCATTCAAGGATCACCCGGCAACCAGGGACGAACTCGATCTGCTGAAGATGCTGGCCGAGCAGAAGTATGACAAGTTCAATGCAGCAATCGACAAGATCTATGCAACTTATGACTTCTACGGCAAGAAAGTCGAAAGCATGCTCAAGGGATTCTGTAGTCAGAACTTCACCCGCTCGATCCACGATCAGGAAGAACGTGTCCGCCGGGCAGAGAACAACGTCAATGATTACATGAGCAGCGCCCGCGATGCCATGAAGCAGGTGGACGAAGAGCAGATGAAGCTTCTGGTACTCCGGAATCGTGCCTGCAACTCTGGAGACGATGAGAAGGAGCTGGTCGATTTCTTCAAGGCGAACAAATCTCTTATCGCTCTGGATAAGTCCGGCAATCAGCTGTGGGTCGGCGTGAACTGCTATCTGAATGACTACAACGAAGATATCTTTAAGCAGTATGTCGAAAAGCAGGATAAGATGTCCAGCTACATCTACGAGGAGAGCCCGTATGATATGGATCTCACCAAGAAGTTGTTCCTGGCTATCTGGAAAGAGCACCGGTTCAATCTGCGTGTCTACTGCGAGTGGATCGTCTATGATGACTGCCGCGTCGAAGCCATCAGAAGCAGTAACATGAATCACCGGGAAGACCTGATGAAGGATCGTTTTCCTCAGCCGCATATCGACCGGTTTACCTGTTACGGCGGCTATCGCGGTATGCTTCAGGATCTGGCTCTTCGTCGTGATTACATCGGCGTTTTGTCTACTCTGGTGACCTCTTCTTCTTATATCAACTGGACGGATTCTACGGTTGTCGAATGGATGATGGAAAAGCTGTTCGGTGATTATAGAAACAGGAAGTGTCTGGAAGATAAGGATGGTAATCTCTACACCGTCGGAGAGGTGATTGAGATTCTGGAAAACGAAAGCAATGAAACGGCATAAGGAGGTTTGAAGTATGCAGCCGGTTAAGATGAATGACGAACTGATCCAGGGGATTTTGCAGGAGTTCTATGCACAGGCTTCTGCGTTGGGTAATCTGCAGACGGATAAGTTCTCCTTTAACAAGAATTTTTCCAAGCCTGCTAAGGACGCAGTCGAGGTGAATTTCACTCTGGAAGCTTATCACGAGATGTGTGCCCTGATCGATCACTTCAGTACCGAGGTCGCTTGGCACGGTCTGGTGAATCGCATTGATAAGACTCATTTCCAGATCACCAAGATCCTGGTCTATCCGCAGCAGGTCACGGGCGCAACAGTGAATACGGACCAGGAAAAGTATACGACCTGGCTGTATGAGCTGGATGATGAATCTTTTAATACGCTGCGGTTCCAGGGCCACAGTCATGTGAACATGGGCACTTCTCCCAGCGGCGTGGATATGCAGAATCAGTGGGATCTCATTGAGACCCTGAGCTCTGAGGACTACTACATCTTTATGATCTGGAACAAGCGGCGGGAGTATAACGTCCGTGTTGTGGATATGGCGGACAATGCCATCTACAGCGGCGATGATGTCAAGGTGACGATTGGAGAGGCCGATACGAAAGGGTTTCTCGAACAGGCGGAAGCGCTCGTCCAAAAGCCGGTCACAACCACATACAGTGGCTACAGCGGCAACTACAATGGTGCAGCTTACTCCGGCAACTACAGCGCGGGTACAGCAGCTTATCAGGGAGGCGCGTTCGTTGGTAACACAAGCACCGCAGCCGCGTCCACGAAAACAAAAGCAGAAACGAAACCGGCAGCCACGACGAACCCGGCGCTAAAAACTGTCACGGGTGGAGCCGCCCCTAAGATCGATTCAGCCAAGAGCAAGGGAAGCGAATCCAATCTGATGAAGTATTATCAGGAGAATCCGAATGACCTGATGAACAATTGGAATTCGAGCTGCTATCCCTACGCTGACGCATTTCAGGACTAAGAAAGGGAACAACAATGGATCTGAGCAAAATCGAAATGGTGTTTGACCCTGCGTCTGTTAAGGGTCGCATTCATATCATCGGCTGTGGTTCGGTCGGCTCTACTGTGGCTGAACTGCTGGCACGATACGGTCTGACCAAGTTCACTCTGTGGGATATGGACTTTGTCGAACCCAAGAATATCGTCAACCAGATGTTCTTCCAGCAGGATATCGCACATCCCAAGGTGGAAGCTGTGGGAAACATTCTGTGCAATGTGAATCCTGATATCAAAGAGGATCTGGTTCTGATGCCCAATGGCTGGCAGGGCGAAACCGTCAAGGGTTATGTATTCCTGGCCGTGGACAGCATCGAGATCCGCAAGCAGTTCCTGGAGAAGAACAAGTACAATCCTGAGCTGCTCGGTGTGTTCGATATCCGCACTGGCCTGTATGATGCACAGTGCTGGTCGGCCGATTGGAAGGATCGCAAGCAGATCGACAATCTGCAGAACTCCATGAATTTCACTCACGAGGGAGCAAAGGTAAGTACGCCGGTGTCTGCATGTGGCATCGTTCAGGGTGTTGCACCGACCGTTCGTTTCATCTGCTGTCTGGCGGTTACGAACTTTATCAATTTCGTGGGAGGCTACCAGCTGAAAAAGCAGATCGTTGCAACCCCGTTCATTCTGGGTGAAGAGAGCGTCATGGCGTTCTGATAAAATCGTAAATAAATAATCGTGATGAATAGTTGTTTTTTCATAAACAGCGCACTTAGGTCAAGCCAAGTGTATCGAATTGTTAAGAAGAGGGGGTCCTCCCCCGAGGCATCGACATTGCAAAAAACTTAACAGGTACCGCCTGGCTAACGGTGCTCCCACAGAGTTCAAAACAACCATTTTTGGGTCACCTGAAGGCGGTTATGTAGCCAATCTCAGCATCCAATCATGATCGGGACCTCCTATAGCATGCTATTTAGCCTCAAGAAACCCACTTAGATCACGATGAAATCATAAAGGAGAAACAATGTACATTACATATCTGAATCCTCCTAAGACTCGGCAGATCACTTTTGATGAGATCCTCGCCGGTGTCCAGAATGTAGAAGCACTGCACTATGGCGGCAGCAACACATCTACAATGACCGTGTGCCGCAACGATTTAACCGCCAAACTTCGCGCTATCACCAATGTTCCTGAGATGATCGAGAAGCTGGCGGCCTACAATGTGAAGTATGCGGCGCTTGAATCCAGCGATATCCCGAGTCACTATTCTCACTTTGAGATTCCAAAGAAATCTGGCGGATGGCGACCCATTGATGCACCAGATGAAACTCTTTCTGATGCACTGATCGAGCTGCGGGAACTGCTGAAGAGCTTTATGATCGCAGATTATCACACGAATGCTTTCGCATATATTCCCAATCGCAGCTTTATCGATGCAGTTCGCAAGCATCAGGCAGGTCACAATAAAACCGTCGTTGATGAGGCGACCGGCATGAAAAAGGTTGTCAACTATCAGAATCATTGGGCGGTCAAGTTCGACTTCCATGGTTTCTTCCCTAGCACGACACCGGATTTTCTGCTTGGCATGATGAGTGTGATCTATCCATTCGCTCTGATCATGCGGGATGCACGTGGCCGAGATGAACTGGCAAAGGCGGTCAACCTGTGCTTCCTTCGCAACAGCCTGCCGCAAGGAACTCCCATCAGTCCGTGGCTTACCAATGTGATGATGATTCCGTTTGACCACTGTATCACTCGCAAGCTGTGCTATGGCTACAAAGCAAAGGACGGCATCGATCGTGAGTTTACTTTCACACGATATGCAGATGATATCCTCATTAGCTGTTATCATCACTTTGACCCGATGGAAATTCAGCAGATCATCATTGATGCGTTGAACTTCTTCCATGCGCCGTTTACTCTGAACGAAACGAAAACGCATTACGGCAACCGGCACTCCAGCAAGAACTGGTGCCTCGGCCTGATGTGGAACAAGGACAATCAGATCACGGTTGGCTGGCGCAATCTTAAGATGTTCCGTTCGGCTATGACGAATTATATCGATGCAAAACAGCATGGCAGAACCTGGGAGCTGGAAGATCTGCAAAAGTTCAATGGCAAGCTCAACTATTATCACATGGTCGAGCCCGAGGTGATCGACGAACTGATCCGTCGTTACAATGCAAAGTTCGGCACCGATATTGTGGCGATGCTTAAAGAGGATCTTCGTCCCAAAGAGGGCGTTGTTGCATAAAAAAATGGAGATACACACAAGGAGTGATGATCTATGATTGAAATTATGTGTCGGGATGGAAAGGTTCCGTCGAAAGAACTCGAAAAGGTCGCGGATATGATCTACTATTCCACGGGCATCGAAACAGAGGTGGTCTACGAAGAGGATCGGCGAGCCCTGGTGTTTTGGGGTCCTGAGGATGTCAAAGAGATCGTGGAAAGTTTGAATCTGAAATCGATCAACACAGACGATACCAATTTCTGCGATACCATTGTGGCCGCCGCAGAGCCGAGCATTCACCAGGCAATGTTGGAAGCCGGCAGAGATGTCCTGTTTGATGAAGTCTGTGAAACGGCGGCATCCATGGGCGAACAAATCGAATTCGATGAGCCCGATCAGTAATCAGTAAACAAAAAAGTCACTTTGTATATCGTTCCAAAAGAGCGAGCATCACGCCCAAGGCGGATGTTAAGAAGAATACTCCAACAACCGGCCGCTGCACTCCGCCATAGGCCCCTGATCGTGCAGCTGGCCTCTACCAATCCTGGTCAGGAAACACTCGTCCTTCGATCTGCGAGACGAGGTCACGCGCCAAGTCGCGTGACGAAGTCTCCGATCGTGCGTCCTCCCGTTTCCAGAGCATCGGATTTAGAAAGTGATTTTGATAAAAAAAGAAAATGAGGTAGAAATATGGAATTGATGTATAAGCCAGGCGATAAAGTAATGGTTCGCCCGGATCTGAACTGCCGTGAAGTTTATCGTATGAGGTCAGGCCGCTACAATGGGGACTTCACCTACAATGTGGTTGATCAAATGGCGATCAGGCTGGAAAGGTTCTTACGATTCTGGGTCCTCGCGACGGAGGAGCTGGATACAGTCTGGAAGAGCTTGATTATGGCTGGACCGACGAGATGTTTATTTCTATCAATGAGTGTTGCTGTGATAGCCTTCTGTGAGGTGAACTATGAAATACAGATACGATGTCGGTGACGCAGTGGTCGTAAAGCGAGATCTCAGAAAGAATTGCAGCTACTTTATGATGTCCGGCCCCAATCCCAAAACATACAACACTGTTGTCGACGAAATGAAAGAGCTCGAAGGCAAGACCGTTCATATCGCAGAACATATTGATGGTCAATACTTCATTGAAGAAGACAATAAATCATATGCCTGGACGGATCAGATGTTCCTGACGCAGGACAAATACAGCGCTGCTTGTGTTTGCGAAAGTTTACTATGATTGGAATGATTTGAAAATGCAGAATCCCTGCCATTACTGTGTGGCTCCAAAGCGTTATCCCGGGTGTCACGATCACTGTCAGGAGCGCCAGCAGTACGTCGAAATCGAGCTGACACAGCAACACCAGTACAAAGAGAAATGTCGCATGATCAACGATTTCGATAAAGAGCTATACACTCATAACCTGCGTTATAGAGAAAAACATCAACATAGATATTGATTTACATAGAAAGGATGAAGATCAATGGCAGAACCGGCACGTGAGCGTAAGGAGCGCGTAGTTCAGTTCCCGCAGCAGCCTGGTTCCGAAGCTCACATCACCATGAGCGAAGCCGAGCTGAAGGAAATGATTTGGGACATCGTGGCTGCCGCTCGCAAGAAAAAGCGCAAGACAAAGCCAACCAACAGCCTTTATACAAAGGATGGCCGCATCAAACCTTCGCCTGCTGATCCGATTCGTTCCAAAGAGGATTTCCAGAAACTGGCGAATTATCTCGCTTCCAACGGCGACCCTAAATTTCGTCTACGCAACAAGGCGATTTTCGTGTTCGGGTGCAGTCTGGGTATTCGTTGTGGCGATCTTCTCAGTCTGAAAACGGCCGATGTTTACGAACAGGATGGCAGTGTGAAAGAGCATGTCGAACTGATCGAAGAAAAGACCCGTAAGCGCAATGTGTGCAAGATCCCCAAGATGGCAGCCGACATTTTGGAAGATTATTTCGATGAACAGAATTTCGAGATCAGTCAATCTGATTATCTGTTTCGCAGTCGCAAGGGTGGTCCTCTGACAGTGCGCGGATTTTATCGGATCTTGAAAGAAGCAGGGAAGGCGTGTGAGCTGGATATCGATCTGTCCACTCATACCATGCGCAAAACCTATGCAATGGCTGCACTTCAGACAGCGAAAAAGGCTGGTACATCTGGGCAAACGATCGAGATGCTTCAAGAAAAGTTTAAGCATAGCAGCCAGCGTGTCACAATGCATTATGTCAAGGCAGACCAGGATAAGATGGACGAAATGTCTGATCGTGTGTCGGACTGGTTCGATGATGGAGAAACAGAATGATTGATTATATGTATCACCCGGGCGACAGAGTTCGCGTTCGTCCTGATCTCTCGGAAGGTGAAGGTTATAAAATGCTGTCTGGCGAAAACAAAGGCAAACCTTGGATAATTCTTGACTGGATGAAAAAATACGCAGGACAAGAGATCGTCATTCAAAAGATCGCACAAACTAGTGGTGTTTACAGAGCACAAGGAATCGATGGCTGCATCTGGGCTGATGAGATGTTTGAGCCGCTTGTCGTGGACGAGTGCGTTTGTGATTCATTGCTGTAATGGAATGGAGGAAGTAGAGCAATCTCAAGATATTATCAGTATAAAAACGGAGAGGAAGTGTTTGTTCGACCTGATCTGGAGCGCGGTGTTCAGTATTATATGCGTTCCGGTTACCGAGCAAATGATGTCAGTGCCACCCTTACTTATTCTCAGGCGCAGCGGCTTGGCACTGTGGTTCATATTGCCGGCAAGCGCAATGGCCGCTATTACATCGATGAAGATTATGGGTGCGATCGGTGGACGGACGAGATGTTCGCAGCACCCAACGAATGTATCTGTACGCCGCTGCTGTGAGGTGAATTATGGAAGGGAAATACCTGTACGAAATTGGCGACCTCGTAAAAGTTCGCGACGATATTGATCGAAACATGCAGTATCGTATGCGTTCCGCTCCCAAAGCTGGACGCGAACCCGGGACTGTATATAATATCGGAAAATATAAGGGGTCAGTCCACAAAATCATTTCTTATGAGCATGGTTATTACAAAATCGATAATGACCCTGATCATCTGTACTGGTCTGATGAAATGTTTGAGCCGATGTCGGTAAACGAATGCATTTGTGACTCTTTGTTGTGAGGTGAATGTGATGGAACCTTTATTGTATCAGCCGGGTGATCTGGTAACGATCCGTTCGGATTTGGTTGGCGACCGCGATTACCCAGTTTTGTATGGCCCTTCAGCAGGCAATCGAACTCTTTACTGTAACGATAGTATGGTTAAGTATAGTGGCAAAACCTATGAGATCGAGAATTACGCCGATGATGATGATTTCTATATGTTAAAGGGAATTCCATGGTCATGGACTGAGTCGATGTTTGAAAGCCCGACCGAATGCATTTGTAACAGTTTACTGTAATCAAAAAAGGAGAATGAAAACAATGGCAAACTTCAAAGAATTCCGCACTCTGCTTCAGAAGCATTTCGATGAGATGGTCAAGGATGGCGCACCTCTGTTTATCACCAATGCCGACGAGGACAAGCTATATGACCTCTATTTGGACAGCTTCCCGGCTGGCACGAATCCTACCTTCCGTAAGCGGCGTGAGTATGATTGCTCCTGCTGCCGTCGTTTTGTGAAAAATATCGGCAAGCTGGTTTCTTTCATGGATGGTCAGATTGTCACTGTCTGGGATTTCGATACCAAGTCCGATGTTTATCAGCCGGTTGTGGATGCGCTGGCTGCCTATGTGAAAACCTGCGCCGTTGTGAATCCGTATTACGTCAGCCGCAATATGATCTCTGATGGCAAGTTCGGCACAGAGATGAACTATGAGTATGACGTTGATCATAAGGCGGTTCGCACCTGGGATCATTTCGCTGTCGAGATTCCTCAGCGGTTCATTGTCAATTCCTATGATGTGTCCACCAAGATGGCCGAGTGGCGTGATTCTGCCAATGTGTTCAAGCGCTCTCTGGAAGAGCTGACTATGGACGCTGTGGATACTGTGCTGGAGCTGATTGCTCAGAACAGCCTGTATCGCGGCAAGGAGTTCGAGGGTTTGGTTCGTGGCTTCAAGAGCGATAAGCAGGTGTATGATCGTCTGCCCGATGAAAAGAAGTCCGCTTATGTCTGGATGGCTCCCGGCGGTGCATCGATGAACCGGCTTCGTATTCGCAATACGGCAATCGGTACTCTGCTGGTAAACCTGAGCGAGGGCATGGACGTGGATGCTGCTGTGACCGCTTTTGAAAAGGTGGTTGCTCCTGCAAACTATAAGCGCCCCAAGGCGATTTTCACCAAGAAGATGCTGGAAGACGCACAGAAAACCGTCACTGAGCTGGGCTATATGAACAGTCTGGCTCGTCGGTTCGCCACTCTGGATGACATCACCGCCAACAACATCCTGTTCTGTAACCGTGATGCTGCTCCTCGGGTGATGGGCGCTGCGAATCCGTTTGAGGCAATGGCGAAATCTCTGGGTACTGATCCCAAGAAGTTCGGCCGCGCAGAAGAAATCGGCATCGAAAAGTTTGTCAAAGAAGTTCTGCCTACTGCGGCAGGTCTGGAACTGTTCATGGAGAATCGGTTCTCGAAGAACATGGTATCTTTGATTGCGCCGCAGGATAAGAGTGCGCCAAGCATGTTCAAGTGGTCCAATGGTTTCAGCTGGGCTTATACCGGCAATATGGCAGACAGCGATATTCGCGAAAACGTTAAGGCTGCTGGCGGCAAGGTGGATGGTGTGCTGCGTTTCTCGATTCAGTGGAACGATGTGCCGGGTGAATGGGATGAAAACGATGAGGATGCTCATTGCATTGAACCCGATAAGAATCACATCTATTATGTCCGTAAGTGGAATTCTCGTACTGATGGCCGCCTGGATGTGGATATCACTAGTCCTTTGCGGGATAAGGTTGCTGTCGAGAACATTACCTGGCCTGACATTAAGAAGATGAAGGAGGGCGAGTACAGCTTCTATGTGCATTGCTTCGCTAGTCGTGGCGGTAAAACCGGTTTCCGTGCTGAGATCGAGTTCGATGGCAACATCTACTCTTTCAACTACGATAAGCCGCTGCATGGTGGTCAGAATGTCGCCGTGGCAAAAGTCACGCTGAAGGATGGTAAGTTCTCTATCAAGGAGCAGCTGCCCAGTTCTACCAGCACCCGCGAGATCTGGGGTGTGAATTCCAATCAGTTCGTACCTGTGTCTGTGGCGATGTACTCTCCGAACTACTGGGACGAACAGACCGGCAATGGCAACCGTCACTACTTCTTCATGCTCAAGGACTGCGTCAACCCGGAAAAGCCCAATGGATTCTACAATGAATTCCTGAAGACAGACCTGCTGCAGCATAAGCGTGTGTTTGAGGCACTGGGCTCTCAGATGGCAGTTCAGTCCGTCGATGACCAGCTGTCCGGTGTTGGCTTCTCTGAGACGCAGCACAACAGCTTCATCGTCAAGGTACAGGGGGCAACCGAGCGAGTTCTGAAAGTGGTGATTTGATGGATTATCGTTATAAGCCGGGTGATCGTGTCGTAGTGATCAATGAAATTCGAGAAAACGAAGATTACTACATGCGCTCTGGGAGTCAGTTCCCGCTTGCTAATGTGACCTGCGTGAGTGAAAGTACGATTCGCGCACGAAAAGCTTTGGAGGGAACGGTTGTCACGATTCTTGAGTATTGCCGCAATCGATATGTCATCAAAGAAACGGATCGGAAATTTCTGTGGACAGATGATATGTTTGTTGGTCTGGCGAACGAAAAAGAATGTTACTGTGAATCTCTTCTGTGAGGTTTGTTATGGATTATGTAATTCCACTTCGATTTAAACAAGGCGATCATGTTGTGGTCCGTCCGGATTTGAATATCAATACGGTCTATCAAACATTTGGAGGCAAGAATGCCGGTTATCATTCAGCACCAACGCCGAATATGGTTCGCCTTGCTGGATCGGAATTTGAGATTAAGGAGTATTCTAGGTCTCAAAAACTATAAAACTAAAGTGCTGTGGTTCTTATTGGACAGAACAAATGCTGATTCCCAAAAGTTTTGTAGAACAGGAATGCGTTTGTGAATCACTTCTGTAAATCTGAAAGGAGAAATTATCATGGAAAAGAATCTGTTTGAAATCGCAACTCGTAATCGCTATCGCTTTAACTACAAGGGTGTTATGACCGTAGAGGATCTGTGGAGTCTGCGGGTCGAGGATCTGGATGCCATCTTCAAGATGCTGAACCGTCAGAAGAAGACCGCCGACGAGGATTCTCTGCTGGCCACTAAGAGCGCCGAGGACCAGGATCTTGCCAATAAGATCGATATCGTCAGGTATATCGTGTCTGTCAAGCTGGCTGAGGCAGCGGAGCGTGTGTCTGCCGCCGAGAAGAAGGCACAGCGCGATAAGATCATGGAGATCGTGGCAAAGAAAAAGGATAAGGCGCTGGAAGACATGGGCATCGAGGATCTGATGAAGAAGCTGGAAGAGCTGAACTGAGAAGGGAAGTATCAAACATGAAAGTTGTTGAAAGCGCAAGCAATCTGTTCCTGTATGGCAACGATATGAAGGCGTATGACAAGATCCCGGCGGGTACCTATGATATCCACTGTTCTGAGATGACCGGTTTCTATCTGTCCCGCCGCCCCGATATGGTCATCAACGAAAAGGTGTATGGTGTCCAGAGTGGCAAGGTTGCCAAAGTGCTGAATTCGTTCAAAGTGTTCAATCGCAACCTGGGTGTCATCCTCAGCGGCAACAAAGGCATCGGCAAATCTCTGACCGCTAAGATGATTGCAATCGAGGCCGTCAAGCAGGGCTATCCTGTCATTCTGGCTAACCGCTATATCGGCGGTATCGCCAATTTTATCGAATCCATCGATCAGGAAGTTATGATCCTGTTTGACGAGTTTGATAAGACATTCAAGGCCAGGGATAATGAAAGTCCGCAGGATACGATGCTGAGTCTGTTCGATGGCACCAGTGCGGGCAAAAAGCTGTTCGTTGTCATCTGTAACCAGCTCAATGGCCTGAACGATTATCTGGTCAACCGTCCCGGCCGCTTCCACTATCACTTCCGCTTCGATTACCCGGGCGCTGACGAGGTCGAAACCTACCTCAAGGATAAGCTCGAAGAGAAGTATTACGATCAGATCCCTGCTGTGGTCGATTTTTCTGGCAAGATCGATCTAAACTACGATTGCCTGCGGTCTATCGCCTTTGAACTGAATCTGGGCACTCCATTCGCAGAGGCCATCAAGGATCTGAATATCATCAACATGAACGAGACCAGCTATAAGCTCACTGTTATATTCAAGGATGGCTACCGTGCGTCCAGCACCAAGCGTTTTGATATGTTCAATGGTGCACAGCGTATCTGTTTTGATGTCAAGCTGAAAGATGGCTACTGGCCTGATTTCTATATCAATACTGAGGATATCCAGTATAACCCCGCCAACGGTGAGCAGTTCATTGATGGAAAGAAGATTGATGTGGATAATCCGTATTCCAAGAGTGATGACGATGAAAAGGATCGTTATGAAGCTTTTGAAAAGGACAACGGTGTGGTCAAAGTCATCATCTCCCGTACTCGTGAAAGAGACATTCACTACATGGTCTAAGGAGGCTCAATATGGTCAAAGCAAATCATTACAAAATCGGTTCTTTCCCTGACGGCACTCCGCTGATCAAGAAGGATCTGACCATCAATTATCTCAATGTAATCAGCATCGTCTGGACGTTTGAATCCATGGCCGAGCTTCCCACGGTCATTATGATCGCAAAGGACGCAAAGGATAACGGGGCAGAAGTCGAACTGTTTATGCCGTATATTCCGAACGCTCGTATGGACCGCGTTCATAGTGACGAGGATGTGTTCACCCTCAAGTGGTTTGCAGATGAGATCAATCGATGTGGATTCAGCTGTGTTACCGTGTTTGACCCTCACAGTGATGTGGCCCCGGCACTGATCAATCGGTGCGAAGTACATACTCCGATTCGTGAAATCTGTAAGGTAATCGAGGAGAGCAAGCCAGATGTGATCTATTTTCCGGATGCCGGCGCAATGAAACGATATGAAGGGACTGTTCACTGGGCACTGGATCGAGCAAAGTGCAGTGCCTATATCATCCATGGCGATAAAAAGCGGGACTGGGCAACGGGCAAAATTCTCGGTCTGGATGTTGTTGGTGAAGTGAAGCCTGGTGAAAAGGTTCTGATGATCGATGATATCTGTTCTTACGGCGGCACCATGTTCTATTCAGCCAAGAAGCTGAAGGAACTGGGTGCGGGTGATATCGATATGTATGTCAGCCACTGCGAAAACAGTATCCTGGACTCTGAGCGTGGCCATCTGTTTGATGATCCGGAATTGATTCATATGGTTTATACCACAGACAGTATCTTCACCGGCCATCACGACAAGATCACTGTTTTAGAGCGTCATTGGGACGAGGACTGATATGGAAGTTTGGGCATTAGATATTCATTTTAATACGGATGGAGATTTTGGTTGGCGGCTTGCTCCGGTTGCAATGACCTATAATGCCAACAATCAATTTTACATGCTGAGTGTAGTTCGAGAAGTTAAAAACGATGTCGAAAAACGTCAAGTGATTGCCGAATTTAATTGGATTTTGGAACAGCTGATTAAAAATCTTTATACCACCAGAGAGTACGTTTCCGACTACGTTGAAGAAATGCTAAATGACTCTCTTGGCGAAGAGTGGAAAGAAGATTTCTATCATGAACTGTCTGGCAACTATGATGGTTCCTATGTTCAATTCCGAATTCATACGTCAAAAGATAAAATGTCTTTCAAGGTTAACTGCACAAGAGAAGAATACGAAAAAATTCAAAAGAAGTATGGAGACTGCCTTGGAATCGATGGAAGGCAGGTTGTAAAAGAATTATTGAAGGGCTAAATATGAAGTATGCAAAAGGTGAAATCCTTAGTGCATATCAGCGCTTGACGAAAAGTATCAAATATGGAGATGCATACTGGTCTGAAAAAGCAATGATAAGTGATGCTCTGAGTGATTACTTCAATCGGATCGAGAGCAAGAAAGTTGTAATCGATCCAAAGTATGAAAGCTACAGATGCCCAAAGTGCAATACAACGTTAATTGGTCAATATGATCACTATTGCGGACAATGTGGTCAGAAATTGGACTGGAGGATTAACGATAAAAGTTAAGTTCTAAAAGGGGTTGAATAGATATGGCATATAAATACACCGAAGAAGAAGTTTGGAATGCGATTCATACACTTTCTGATATGAGAGCTGGATTTAACTGCTTTGACGGAAAAGATGTACAGAAGTATGAAGCGTGTTCAATGGGGATTGTTGCATTAAGAACTCTTGTGAACGCCGATAAAAGCTGAGACTTAAGGAGGATTTGAAATGATCAATATCAACCCAATGTTGCTGTGCGATTTCTACAAGACGACTCACAGTAAGCAGTTTCCGGCCGGCACTACCAAGCTGGTCAGTTATTTTACTCCACGCATGAGCCGACTGGATGGCGTGGATGAAGTCGTTGTGTTCGGTATTCAGGCATTTTGCAAGGATTATCTGACGAACTATTTCAACGACAACTTCTTCGACGAACCAAAAGGAATGGTCGTTCCACAGTATAAGCGATATCTGGATGCGACCATTGGCAAGGATGCTTACGATCTGAGCAAGATTGCAGCGCTACATGATCTGGGATATCTTCCTGTTGAAATCAAGGCGCTGCCAGAAGGTACTCGCTGCCCCATCCATGTGCCGTTCCTTGAGATGAGCAATACGCATCCTGATTTCGCATGGGTTCCGCAGTTCCTCGAATCTTTTATGAGTTCTGAGCTGTGGCATCCGATGATTTCTGCAACGGTCGGCACCCTGTATCGCGATATCGTGGACAAGTATTACGATGAAACCGTGGAGGATGGCGTGCCGCATGCTCGTGCTCTGGGTGATTTCAGTTTCCGTGGTCAGGAGTGTATGCAGTCGGCAGTTAAGTCAAGCGCCGGTTGGTGTTTGAGTTTTCTGAATACGGCTACTGTTCCTGCGATTCCGTATCTGGAAGAAATGTATCACTGCAATTGTGAGGAAGAGCCCGTTGCGTTTGGCGCTGTTAGCACCGAGCATAGTGTGATGTGTTCTAACTTCGCTGTCGATGGCGATGAGATCACTTTCATCCGCCGGGCGCTGACTGAGCTGTATCCCAATATGAGTTTCAGTATGGTGTCTGACTCCTATGACTACTGGAATCTGGTCGATAATATCCTGCCGCAGCTCAAGGATGAAATCATGGCTCATAATGGTACGCTTCTGATCCGTGGCGACTCTGGCGACCCGGTAGAAATCGTAACGCAGACGGTCTATCATCTGTGGGATATCTTCGGCGGCACAGTCAACAGTAAGGGCTACAAGGTGCTCGATCCTCATGTGAAGGCGCTGTACGGCGATTCCATTACGGTGCAGCGGTGCGAAAAGATTTATGCCGAACTCAAGGAACATGGTTTTGCCTGCAACAATGTCAGTCTGGGCGTTGGCTCTTTCTCTATGCAGTGCATCGAGCAAAATGGTCAGTTGAAGCCGTTCACCCGCGATACTTTTGGCATGGCAGTCAAGGCAACTTATGGCGTGGTCAATGGCAAGGAGATTCAGATCTTCAAGGACCCAAAGACCGACACTGATCACTTTAAGAAGAGTCTGAAGGGTATGTGTTATGTCACAAAGGATGATTCTGGAAAGTTGGTTTGCACAGATGGCCTGATGGATCACGCCGCTCATTCTGATGGAAATCTTCTACAGACCGTATTCCGCGATGGGAATATGGTTAAGGAGTACAGCCTGAAGGAAGTTCGTGACCGACTGTGGGAAGGGAAGTTCAGATGAGCGGTTCAAGAACGTGGATGGGCGAACCAGAGCTGTTATACTTCATTGTTGATGGTAAAGCAGTTGCGTGTGAGTATCGAAATGAAGCTAGAAAGCTTATTCAAAATGGATTTTTCAGAAAATATGGGTATGGCAATGTTATGGTTGTGAATCCTGCTTTTGAAAAATTCAATCTAAATAGTCCGAGAGCAGCACAGTATTTTGCAATTAAAAATTCAGATAAGAGGTGAGTTCATGGCCGTAATTATCAAAGATGGCAATGTATTTGATTCCGATGCCGACATTATCTGTCATCAGGTGAATTGTCGAAGCGTTATGGGGTCAGGTGTTGCCAAAGAAGTTCGCGAACGTTATCCAGAAGTGTATTACGCATATTTGGACAGATGCTATAACGCAATTACGAACCACAACCATACTCTCTTGGGTACGGCTCAATTCGTGAAGGTGTCTGATGATCGTTGTATCGTTAATTGTTTTGCACAAGACAATTATGGATACGATGGAAAACAATATACCGATATTGCCGCATTACAACACGCTTTATCTACCGTTGCAACAAAAGCAAGAAGAAAGGGTCTCAAAGTTGCAATGCCATATAAGATTGGCTGTTGTCGTGGTGGGGCTGATTGGGAGACAGTCAAGAAAATCATTGACACTACATTTCAGGGTGTCGATGTAGAACTGTGGAGATTGGAGGGTAAATAATATGCTCAAGTATGAATTTGACGCAGCAAAAACCAAGGATGAAATCGTCGAGTGGATTCGGAATTATTTCCGCAAGAATGGTCCTGACTGTAACGCGGTGATCGGTATCTCTGGTGGCCAAGGATTCCAGTATCGTGGCTGCTCTGTGCTGTGAAGCGCTGGGCAATGGCCGTGTAATCGGTGTTTTGATGCCCCAGGGTGCTCAGAGCGATATCGATGTGGCGCGGGAACTGGTCGCCCATCTGGGAATCAAGTTCTTCGAGATCAATATCGCAGAGACTGTGAATGCGTTGCTGGCCAATGGGCGGACGGCTGGTCTGTGCGATTCCAAGCAGGCTCGTGTGAATCTGCCGGCACGAATCCGTATGGCGACTCTGTTCATGGTATCTCAGAGTATGAATGGGCGAGTGGCTAACACAGGAAACGCTTCGGAGGCGCACATTGGGTTCAGCACTTTATTTGGAGATGGTGCGGGTCAGTTCAGTCCTCTCGGTAAGCTGACCGTCACCGAAGTTAAGGCGATTGGTCGTGAGCTTGGTCTTCCAGAAAAGTTTATCGAGAAAGCGCCTGCAGATGGACTGACTGGCAAAACCGACGAGGATAATTTCGGCTTTACCTATGACTTCCTCGACAAGTACATTCGCACTGGTGATTTCGGCGGTGACACTGCAACTGCAGCCAAGATCGATCGAATGCACGATGCGAACGCATTCAAACTGTTGCCGATGCCTGTGTATAAATCTAATTTTTACGAGGTTGACTGGTAAGGGAGAGTTCTTATGGAAAAAAGAAAAGATTGATGTCCTGATCGTTGTCGATATGCAGAACGATTTTGTTACCGGTTCGCTGGGTACTCCTGAAGCGCAGGCCATTGTGCCGAAGGTCGTTGAGAAGATCAAGAACTGGAAGGGTGAAGTTCTGTATACCAGAGATACTCACCATAAAAACTATCTCGAAACGCAGGAAGGTAAGCATCTTCCAGTGAAGCATTGTTTGTTCGGGACAAGTGGCTGGCAGCTTGTGGACGAAGTTGATGAAACGATTTCTGATGAACAATGGTGTGAAGATAACCCGATTTATGATAAACACACTTTTGGATCGGCCAGGCTGGCGGATGATCTTGTATTTTTCAACAACAGAGAGAGTTGCGGAATCAATTCCATTACTCTGGTCGGCCTCTGCACGGACATCTGTGTCATTTCGAATGCGCTTCTGCTTAAGGCAGCACTACCTGAAGTCCCTATCATTGTGGATGCAAGCTGCTGTGCCGGTGTTACTCCTGAGTCCCACAAGAATGCGCTGGCAGCTATGAAGATGTGCCAAATCGAAATTGTAAACGAGGAATAAAATGCACTACGTTAATAGCGATATTATTTTGGACGCTGACGAAGCAAGACGGTTTCAGTATCTTCTAAGGCATCCAAACGTAGAGTAAATACAGAGGAAGTTAAAGGCTTGTAACGATGCTCTCGCTAAAATGAATTATCGGGAGAACGAAGACGGGACTACTTCTTTTGATATTGATCTTGAGGTGTAAACCATGGAAGAGATTATTATTTTCGGTTAACGTCCGGATGCCAGGTGATTAGCGGTACTGGGGCAGACATAACCGCCGCCAGAATAATTTAGTTGGAGGTGTGCAATATGTTTTTACTTATCAATATTTATGAGAGCGAAACAACTTCGGCTTATGTCGCCAATGTGAATCAGTTTGAAAGTTTCGATGCAGCGCAAAAGAAATGCAGAAATGCGTTCAACGCACATATTGGGATTACTATAAAACATGGAAAGATGACAACGAAGACGAGGATCGTGAACCACACGTAGATGGAGACGATACAACAATGTTTGTTGTTGGTTATGACTATAAGGATACTTGGCAGATTTATCATTTATAAAAGAGGTGCAATTATGGCCAGTAAAGGTCGATATTGCTGAATTGAAAGGAGAATGGATATGAACGAAGAAGTTAAAAAGAAGCAGGACGAACTCAAAGGCGAGATTTATGAAGATCTGAAGAAATATCTGACATGGGATGATTATATCAAACTCACCCAATGGCTGAACGAACATAATTTTGGGTAGCTCCTGCATCTGCAAAATATCATGGCGCGCATCCTTGTGGTTTAGCCGAGCATAGCATTGCTGTTGTGAAGGCTCTTGTTTCGTTGACAGATAAATTAGGACTGAAATGGGAAAATCCACGTTCTCCGTATTTAATTGGGCTGCTGCATGACGTTTGCAAAACAGATCAGTATCTTTTTATCCCGGATAAAGGAACATATGAGTATCTGAATGACTCTATTTTCAGTCATCATGGTGAAAAATCTATCTGTATGCTGGCGAGTGTTATCACCCTGACAGAGGAAGAGGTCGCGTGTATTCGATGGCATATGGGGGCATATGAGACAGATACGAACGAATGGAAGTATTATGGTCGGGCCATTAGCCAGTATCAGAATGTGCTGTGGACTCACACGGCAGATATGATGGCCAGTCATATTGCTGGTGTGTAAGGAGGGATTATAATGTCGCCCTGTTTGATGTGCGCCGAAAAGAATTGTCATAACTGTCCATGTGCGATCTGTGAGGTCGTCGATGGCAAGCTGCAGGATAATTTTGTAATGCAGACAGCAATGAAGAATAAAGCGGACTGCAAGAAATTCATGGCGCGTCTTTCAGTAGAGCTTCAGCAAATCGGCCAGATGAAATCCAGGAGCTGGACGGATAAAAACAACTGGCGCGGGTTCCCGGCGGGCTGGTTTAAGCATGATGATCTGGTTTCGTGGTTGTTCTGTCATTGCTAAAAGGAGATGGCAAGATGGGATACACAGTATATATTACAGCAAATCGCTATTACGAAGTACATATCAAGGATGCAAAAGATACAGACGATGCAATGCAGCAGGCTTTGGAAAAGTATGATAACGGAGAGCTCGAAAGTTATGAGGATGAGTTTGAATCGGCGTTCGCGGAATCGGAGGATGATTGATTGGCAAGCAAGTGGCAAACCTGTCGGCTATCAGAAACTCAGGATCGTCGGGTGAAGTTGACCAAGGCAAAAAAGGAAGAAATCGCACGTAAGTTTGAAACCGGCGAATACTCACCCGGGGTCTGGCGCGGGAGTATGACGTCTCGCACAAAACGATTTCGCTCATTGTCGATCAGCGGGCAAAACGAAAAAACGACGAATACAACAGAACACACTGGATGTATTATCGTCCGGATGCAGAAACAATGCGGGAAGCGCACCGAAGATCAAAAGAATATAAAAAGCGACTGTACGAAAGAGGAGAGTTGAAATAATGGGACAGCGGTTGGTTATTACGGTCCATGCGTTTGATGAGGATATCGCCACGATCTATTATCACTGGTCTGCATATACAACCAGCGCACTGGACGAAGCTCAGAAGATCCTTAAAAATGTCAAATGGGAAGATACCACGTCAAAGGACGAATTGATCCTGCGTATCGTTCGCTTCATGGAGTCCAATGGAGGCTGTATCGATTTTGAGGATAAGCCGGAGTTCAATAAGCGTTTCCCGAATGTTGAGTTTAAGGACGATGGCTCCCGCAACGATGGTCTTGTTGCAATCTCTGAGCAGGTAATGGACAAGCAAAAATACTGGTCTGAGGGCGACTTGATCATTGATTTTGATAACGAAATGATTTGCAACTCGGTTTTCTGGTGGTATGATTCGGACGAATCTCTGCGGGATGAACTTGGCGAGGATTGCGATATTGATTTTGACACTATTCCGGAGCTCAAGATCGATCCCGGCGAATTTTCGTTCGATGATCTTACATATATGATCGAGACGTTTACAGATGGCTATAGTTATCATCGCTATCAGGGTGAAATCTTGGAAAGTATTGATGGTTGAGTGAGGTGATAAAAAATGACACGAGAGGAATTGCAGTTGATCATTGCAAGTGAACCGTATAATTTTCTGCGCACCAATCCGCATTTGGGCAAGCAAGTGATGTTTTTGACCATTGGCGGCAGCCACGCCTATGGAACGAATGTGGAAGGGTCAGACGTTGATATCAGGGGTGTCGCACTTAACACAGAACATGAGCTGCTTGGCATGGACACGTTCGATCACTGGGTCGATGAAACTACTGATACAACGGTATTCAGTTTCAATAAAGCAGTTAAGCTAATGTGCAGCGGCAATCCGAACATGCTGGAGCAGCTTGGAAATGCTGACGATCTTGTCATCAGCTATCATCCGGCCACAAAGCTTTTGATGGATAATAAGAAGTTGTTCCTGTCCAGACAGGTCGTGTATTCGTTTGGTGGCTTTGCAGATAAATTGTTCAAGAAGGCAGTCACTTTGGGCGAATGGTGTAATCAACACCCAGAAGATCAGATCACAAAGAAGCGAATGAACAAAACCATTATGAATATGATTCGTCTTTACCTTATGGTCTTTGATATTCTGGAAAAGGGTGAGATCATTACGAATCGGGCGGAGAACCACGACCTGTTGATGATGGCTCGAAACGGCGAATTCCAGGCTGCAAACGGTTATATCAAGCACGATGTAAAAGATTTCCACAAAGAATATGAAAAGCGCCTGCAGTACGATAAGGCGAACACTGCTTTGCCGGACACCATTGATAGAAACCGTGTCAACGAGTTAGTTGTGACTATCAATCGAATGGCGCTAGAAATAGCTTGATGTCCGATTTATAGGACTGGCCTTGTAGTATTATAATAAGGAAGGAGTATACCCTCCACGGATGAGGGTATGAAAATTGAATATGTTAAAGCTGTCAGTGTCGAACGCAAACAGCAAGATGGGGAGTATCAAGTCGATCTCGATGCCCCGTATCAAAACCTGTGCTCCAGGCGTTCCGTGCGCAAAGACGTGCTATGTCAGTCATTTCGACTGGCGAACTACAGTGCGAAACTCCTATGACAACAACTTGAATCTGTGGTTAACAGACCCTGACGGCTTTGAAATGCAGGCAACTGCAGCCGCTTATGGGTCTTTTTATTTTCGGTGGCATGTCAGTGGAGATATCGTGGATGAACGGTATTTTGATATGATGTGTCGCATCGCAACTAAACTCTCTCGCACCCAGTTTCTAGCATTCACCAAGAAATACGACCTTGTTAATGCATTTCTGGATAAAGGCGGTATAATTCCCTGTAATTTACATATTCTGTTTTCTTCCTGGCCAAGTTATACTATGAATAACCCACATAATCTTCCAATTGCCTACGTCTCTTTTAAGGACGGAACCTGTGATGCTCCTGCTACTGCTTGCGAGTGTTCTGGTCACTGCGAGGACTGTGCTTATGCTGGCAAGAACTGTTGGGTCATGGGGCAGGGCCAGTCCGTTGTTTTGAAAGAGCATTAAAGGGTTTTACAGATCCCTATTATAATAATGTAGGAAGGACGTGTTGATGTGAGCTACATTCTCGCGAATGGGACAACTTACATTACAAAAAAGACAAATGGTAAATTTACCCAAACCTATAATATGAGCTGTGCTTCTACATATTCGAATGAAGCGAAGGCGTGGAATGTGTTATCGACGCTGCCAAGAGCATATCGAGAAAATGGATATTTACCAAAACGAATTGATGATACTCCTCCATCACCTGTTGAGCAAGAGCCGGTAGTAGAACAACCAAAGCCAAAAGAAGAAGAGCAGGGGACAGTCTTGGGGGCGGTTCAAAAACCAGGGGCTGTTTCGTATCCGGTTATAGATTCAGAACGGCTTGCCGAGTTCAAGAGCAATTTAAAAATCGTAGACAAGACGCTTGGAGAGCTAAAGGATACATATGCGAAAGCTTATCAGGACTTGACAGATGCGAGCAACGAGATTTTGGATATCGAGCACGCAATCGAGCTAACTCGTCCGAACGCGGTAAAGAAGTGTTATTTGGAATCTGAATTGAAGAAAGCTCTTAAAAAGCGAAGAGAGAGTAAGGATACGATGGCCTTGGTTGAAATGGTGATGAAATTTGAACTTGATGATTGGGGCGGTGGAAAGTTAACTGCTGAACTATTTCGTCTTGATAGTCGGTCATATCTTCCAAGATGTCGGCCGGATCTATTTGAATAAGATCGCTATATAAATTACAAAGGAGAGTTTGTTATGAGTGGAGCAGTATCGTTTGTTTTAGGTCTACTGGGGCTGGGAGCTTCTGGCGCGGTCAGTGCTGGGCAGAATATGAGTCGAAAGAAAGCTGATTATGAATTTGGTGAAGCACATGGTTATCATGGAACACCAGATGTCCTTCAGATGCGAGATCGTGTCCGCAAAGAGTGGTGGAGTATGTGTGGTGACGTATATAATGCCTGTGGTAAGCCTGCGAGTGAGTACGGAAATCCATACAAAACCCCATATTGTTATTGTAAGAAGCGCTGGTTTATTGCCCATCTGAACGAAAAAGGCATTCCGTATGATGATGTTGTCGTGAACGATGTGACAGGAGTCACTTTCTATGAACGACAGAACCAGCGGTCGAGGGAGTGGATGAGAAAGTTATGAAAGTTTATGACGCTTTGAAGTCAGTTTTAGCAGCTGTAGAAAAAATCATTCAAAATTAAGAGCAGAACCTGATTCCGACGGTATATCCCATGACAAATGGGAAGAAGAGGAAGAGGCATTAACTGACTTAGAGGAAAATTTGGAAGAAGCAATTGAACAATATGAAAGTGCGATGGAAGTGAGACGAAGTCTGCGCACAATGGTTCTAAACAATTAAAAGTTGTTATTTTGGGTTGAAATGCGCCATGTTTTGTGGTAAAATAACAACCGAACTGAATTTGGTTAGAAAAGCAGGACATCTTTTAGTTGTTTGGAGGGCAAAATGCGGATCACATATACTGCCCAGGAAATGTACGAACATATCCGATCATATGACATCATCGAGTTCTGGGGCAGCCGGAACGAAGAAAATGTCTGTATGATCAAAGCCAAGTCATCTTGCGTTGTACTGAGAAAAGGCAAGCGATACAGCTACATCAGTATCGAACGCCAGTTTGATCCCAGGTCAGACATCCTTTGTTGCTGCTGCAACATTACAGGCAACGTGTTTTCTTGTGAAGTTGAGAGGGGGAAAAGTCGGAGCGCCTTATTATTACATCAGATTGCACAGAGGAGCCAATCACACTTTTTTAAAAATCTCTAAATTGGTATTGTAAAGTGTGAATGAATATGGTATAATAAGGACACAAAGTAAAACAGATGGTCAGCAAGGAGGTCATAATATGTTTAAGGCTGGCTTAAGTGTCCCCAAAATCGGTGAGATTCGTCTCGGTTATGTCGCAGATGTTAAGCAGGAAGGAAAAACTGTTCATAAATATTATGGCGTTCATCCTTATCTGATCGTCAGCAACAACATCTACAACAAAAATTCTGGCCAGTGTGAGGTGATTCCTTTCACCACAAAACGCTGGAACAGCCGCAACCCGGTCCATGTTGATTTTGGTGTAGGTGAAGTCGATGGCTTACCGCATGAATCCACTCTTGTGATCGAAGGCCGCGATACGCTGTTAAACTCTCAGCTGAGCGAACCAATCGGAACGTTCTCTGATAAGAACTGGCAGCGCGCAGCGAACGCCATGGTGATCCAGTGTCCGATGCTTGCGGCGGCATTCAGTACAAATCTGGTCTCTGCATCATAAAATCTACGATTCTGTTTGCAAAATCTTCTTACATAGTGTACAATGAATCTAATAGTTCATATACCGACCCACTGTGTAAGGAGATATCAAACGATGAGACAGAGTGCGGAATATTATAATGAAGAGCTCAAGACCAGATTTATTCTGGATAAAATGTGCGAAAAAGATTCCAACGGAGATCCAGCTAAGGATTCCGCTGGCGAATATATCATTCTTGCTAAGAGTAAGAACAGGTATAATAAGGTTCGCAGCATTTTTCATAAGCTTGCCGCGTTCGAACAGAAGTATGAGAAAGACTTTTATGAGATCGAGTCTGACAAAGACGAAGAATTTATAAACGATCTGTTCTCAAGGTGGATCTCAGAACTGAATGAAAACTACAGCATCTTTGTGTTGTCTATTTTCAAGCAGTATATTATGTGGTGCAGAGATGAGGGTTTGCTCTCAACGCAGCGGTACTATCAGCATCCGTTCTTTGACATGGAAATGTCCGGATGGAAAAAGAAAGACACCAGTTCCACCTTCCGCTCTGAGCGTGTAAAGAACCAGCTGGAAGCCATTGCAAACAAGAGTACCGATGAATTGGCTGAAAACTATGTGTTTCCATCAGAAGATGATTTCTTCACCTACGTCGTTTCTGTGTTCTCGGAAGAAGGGGCGATTATGACAGGCGCAATCATGTGTCTGCTGTATTATGGATTCCAGTCCGAAGAGATTCGCGTCATCAAAAGAAAAGACGTTGATGTAGACACGAGAACCGTCTGCGGGAAATATATCGATCACGATATCGCATGGTCGATCATCTGTAAGGCCAAAAACACGACCACATATTTCAAAAACCACGCAAAGGGACAACTTGGGAAGTTAGAAATGAATCTCGGCGATGGTCCATATCTTATTCGTACAAGCAGAGACAGTTCCAACGATAATCCCGTGCCAATTGGATACTTCAAAGACCTGTATCGAAGAGAAAAGAAAATTGTCGAGGGGCTTCCGCCAACATCTAACTATAAAAACATCCTTGTTAAAACAAGCACCATCAAAAACCTGCGCGAATTCTACGAGATCATGTCGGAAGAGCATGAGTATGGTATCGAATATGTCGCTGAAAAATTCAGACAGAACCAATATGATACGCCGCTCACATTCCGAAAGTATCAAATAATGCGCGAGAAAGCAAGAAAATTATAAAATGAAGGGGCCTGACCAGCCCCTGAATTTTTCCTTTACCATTCACACTTTACACTGTCATTATGATGAATAGGAGGTGATTGAAATGAGAAAGACGATTGCAGCCATTGTTGTAACCGGCGTTTATCTGCTGACAAATCTACTCGGCGGGGAAGCAGCTGGTCCGGTCGAGACATATCAGAGCTGGAGCGATGAACTCAAGTCGTACACGCAGTCGGTGTGTGACGAGTACAATGTCGATTATTCGTTGGCGCTCGGTGTGATCTATAACGAAAGCAGGTTCCAAAGCGGCCTGACTCACGTGAATTCAAACGGCACAGTCGATTACGGTCTGATGCAGGTCAACGAGGTCAACTTCGATTATCTCAACAGGACGCTTGGCGTTCGATCCATGTCTGAACTGCTGGATGATAGAACGGGCATCAGATGTGGTGTTCAGCTGCTGGCGTATCACAAACAGTACACTGGTAACGATTCGGCGGCGCTTCTTCGCTACCAGATCGGGGCAGGGAAGTACAAACAGTACCTGAGGAAAGGTCGGTATACCAACCAGACGCATCAACAGGTGCTTACATATCAGAGCGAACTCGCTTCTTATATGGATTCCTTACGGTAGGAAAAAGATTGGGCGACAGAAAAACGTCTGTTTGATCGATCAATCGGTGGAGTGAATCCACCTTTATATGCTGGAGTGGCGCAATGGTAGCGCAGGAAATTTGTAATTTTCAGGTTGCAGGTTCAAGCCCTGTCTCCAGCACCATTAGAACAGCGGGCAACCGCAGTCAAAGATTATAAATTACATAAGGAGAATGATTATGACTACTGAAACTATGACAATCCATCGTGGTCTGGCCGAGCTGAAGGTTCTGGAAAATCGGATCATTAAGACGATTTCTGGAGCCAAGTTCTGTGCAGCAGCCAAGCAGAGCATGAAAAAGCTGAACGGTGTGCCCATCGAGGATTACAAGAAGGACGCACAGAGTTCTCTGGACTCCATCAAGGATCTAATTGCTCGTCACGATGCGATCAAGCGTGCGATCTCAAAGTCCAATGCAGAGACTCATGTGACCATTGATGGTGTTGTCTATACTGTTGCGGAGGCTATCTATATGAATCAGCACGGTATCGAGTTCAAGCGTGAGCTGCTCGCTATGATGGAGCGTCAGTATTCCAGCGCCATTGCCACGATCGAAACGACCAATGCCCGTCTGAGTGATCGTGCGGATGATTACACTAAGGGCCTTGCATCTGCTTCTGAAAAGAGCAACATGGACCCTGAGGCTATTCGAGACGCACGTGACAGCTATATTGAGCGCGAAACTATGGTTCTGATCGATGGTATTGACATCAAGAAGGCTAAGGATGAACTCGCCGCCAAGATCGATAAGTTCAAAGCCGAGGTCGATGCAGTCCTGTCTGCTTCCAATGCAATCACAGAGATCACCATCGAATACTGATCTCTCAGAAAGCACACTGTATTCACTGTCTATCGAAAATAACAAACTGTGATCGTTCGCTTTTTTTGCTGGTGACAGCACTGTTTTTGGCGAAATCAAAATAATAAAAAGCAAGTCGTCACTTATAAAAGGTGGCCTGATACGCCGTCATAATGCAAGTGTTCTAATATTTTGAAGAACAATACTTGGTTTTAGGATTAGTCAAGAGGTTAAGACGCAACCCTATAAAGGTTGTTACATCGGTTCGAATCCGATATCCAAAAACATCGAGCGTTATATCGCTCAATTATAGATGATGTACGGAAAGCTTAAAGTTTACGATTAAAGGTTAAAGGTTGAAAGTTCAAAGCTTAAACTCTTAGCTAAAGGTCAAAGAACAAAGCATACAGGTCAAAGATTTATAAAATCCATGGGCACAGGTTTGTGGATCGATTACATAAGTCCCGTTGTTTACCACATGGCTGGTAGATGGTGAGCGCCTTGGCAGGGGCGTAACAATACCTGCCGTTTATATGGAGCGATAGCTTAAAAGGGGAAAAGTGCTGGCGGCTACGATTCGCCAGAGATGCAGGGTTCGAACCCCACTCGCTTCAAAATTATGTCTACTATTCCTTGTCCTATGTAGCGGGGAGGTACCCCCTGCGAGAATCATAGTAGTGACATAAAAAGGCAAGGTAAATATGGTTCTGTAGCTCAGTCGGTAGAGCAGGGGACTGAAAATCCCCGTGTCGCTGGTTCGATTCCAGCCGGGACCACCAATGTGCAAGTTGATTTGATAATTGAGTTTGGTCGAAATCCTCCATAAAAAGGTTGTCCGCCAAGGTCGAAAAATCAACATGAATTCTCACCAAAATGATGTTATCAATGAAATTTGCAATAGGATTAGCGAGGCAGTCACACTCCTGATCAGGGGCCGATGTAGCAAGCTTGGTCAAACTGCGTGCCCTGACGATGATAAGATCGCATTCCGAGCGCAACTGTGCGTGAGTCTCACCAACCCGAAAACAGTGAGAGGTGAAGGAATAACACTGAAAAACCTTATGTAGCGCGGCTATAACCCGGAAGAGGCTTGACCCAAAAGGATGATCGAGTTTGAGAACCGCAGTGGATAAGCATATCGCCAATAGTGCTCTGAAGAGTAACGGTAAATGCCGGACGCCTGACCCGTTAAAGCCAGGACGAGGATCACAGGTGACATCCCTCTGTGATCTATATTATGCGATCGTAGCTCAATTGGTAGAGCACTTGACTTTTAATCAAGGGGTAGCGGGATCGTAACCCACCGGTCGCACCAATACCTGTCTGTGGTTGGGTAAACAGTCTTGTGGAGACGCTGACAAGATAAAAGAGCGAGCGTCATATCCGTGGGCGGGCATTCGGATTCGATGTGCGCCCATAGCTTAATTGTTAAAGCCGCAGTCTCTAAAACTGTCATTTTGCAGGTTCGAATCCTGCTGGGCGTGCCAAACAAATTACATAACAGTAATCCATATTTTTATAAAAAGGAGGGCAAATATTATGGCAATGATTGATCCGCACGATGATGACTTCGGTGCCATTTGTAATTGTGCTGTTCGATACGCAGTTGGGCGCAGAACGTATATGCCTGGTCTTGTGATCGATTTCATTACATCGCATCTGAGCGAGTTGACAGATAAAACGCTATGGTGCTTTCAGCAGGATCTATATCAACGTCTGGATGAAGGGTTTAATTTTGGAGATGAATTCGATTTTCAAAACTGGATGAGCTTTCTGGAAGATGTTGATAAAGAGATCAAGAAAAGAAAACAGCCCAGCGGCCATAACCACTGAGCTGTCAGGATTACCCGATGACGTGATTCATCTGCAGAACCATCAGTATGAGCCCGACGATACTGCAAATGTCACCAGCGACATCAAGAAAATCTTTCGCCTAACGCTTCATCTAAGCACCTCCAATTCGCTCGAGACGCGAGAACAATGTCCGTCATTGAGGAACTGGTGTGTCTAGTGAGAGTTAAGTTGGCAAAAGTGTATCACGTTGTTACGCGATTGTCAAGAATCATCCCGAGCATGATGTGAAAAGGCTTGTTATATGCGGCAATGGCTGAGTGGTTTAAAGCGGTGGACTTGAAATCCATTGATGGTAATACATCCGCGAGTTCGAATCTTGCTTGCCGCGTGTTATGGCCTGTTAGTCAAGAGGTGAAGATGCTGCCCCTTCACGGCAGAGACATCGGTTCAATTCCGGTACAGGCCATTTTTGAAAATTAAATATTGTGAGGTATCAAAATGAAAACGACGAAGAAAGATTGGATCTATCGTGTGATTCTTCTGATTCTGTTGGCGATTATCTGGGACATTGGCGCGGCTTTGACTTCGCCAATTTTTGTTCCCCAGAAAGGCGCTGTGTTTCGGGAATTCTTCCTGTTGATCCAAAATGGAACAATGTTGAAAGCATTCCGATATTCGCTGGTTCGCATTACGGTGGCAGCCGCTTTGAGTGCCGGCATCTCCATTCCTCTTGGCTGTCTGATGAAAATCTGTCATCCGCTTCAAAAGCTGCTCTATCCAGCAATTCGAGCAATGCGATTTTTGCCAGTCACTGCATTCTATCCACTGTTGACTATGTGGTTTGGAATCGGAGAGAAAATGAAGATTGCTTTCTTATTTGTAGCCAGCTTTGTGTTTATGCTTCCAAGCGTTCTGATTGCCATGGATGATGTCAGTGATGATGTGATCGAGGCGGCCAGCATTGATGGAGCAGGGAAGTTCAGCACAGTAACACGAATCGTCTTCCCAATCGCAGCGCCTTCCATCTGTCAGTCATTCGCCACAATGTATGCCATCGGTTGGACCTATATCGCAGTGGCCGAGACAGTGAATGCGAAGTACGGTATTGGCTATCTGATCTATACTTCGTCCGCTCGTGGCCGTACATCTCTGGTGTTTGTTGGAATATTGGCGATTGTGATTTTCAGTATTCTGTTTGACTGGATCACAAATATCTGTATCAAGAAGATTTTTAAGTGGAAATTTTCATAAGGAGGACAACATGTCGCATGAAATTGAGTTGTGTGGTTGTTTGACCATCCCAGATAACGCGAATTTTGATGAAATCACAGACGTGTTCTTGGATTTTGTTGAGTCGCATGGTTGGTACTATGGTGGTGGGTTCTCTGAGATTCGAGACGGCTGTTATGTGAAGCCGGACGGAACTAGTGGTGATCCAATTTATAAATCAAATAAGGAGAAAGATTATGGCACATGAAATTAAAATTATGGGATGTCTGAGTATTCCAGATAATACAAGCTGGGAGGAGTCAATAAGTTTATTTGTTGAATTTATCGAGTCACATAATTGGTGCTATTATGGGGATTTTGCTGAGATTCGTGATGGAAAGCAAGTAGGTTATGGCGTAATAAAAAAAGAAAACGAGGAGAAAAATTATGGCGAAGAAAAGTCTATTTGAAAAACTCGGTCTTGTTGAGGGTGTAGCTGCTTCTGAATATGATATGCCGGATACCACGAATGAGCTTCGCGTTTGTAGTGGCGTCGGAGATCATTACATCAATGGAGATTTCCCAGAGGACGAACCGGTTCAGGCCGAGGTTCCTGAGGGCGACACCATCGATGTTCAGGCGGTTTACGAGACCAATGGTATGAACCCTGCTGACGCTGTTACTGTCTACAAGATCAAAGATGTGATCGATACATTCCCGTCTGAGATGCCCACCAAAACAAAACGAGCAACGGTCAAGAACCTGATGGCGACACTGGGATATGATGCAACCGCGATTATCTCTGATGCGAAGCAGCGCAAGGAGCTTCTGCGGGCTGTTGGTAACGATAAGATGAATGCTCTGTTTGACGAGATGAAGAGCAACGACCAGCAGATTGAATCTATGAAGGAACAGATCGAAGCTTTGACGAATCGCAACGTTGAAGCTGGTGCGGCCATCGAAAAGATCACCAATACAGTTCAGGATGAACTCAAGATGATTTCTTCTATCGAGGAATTTATCGAAGAGGATAAGACGGAGCCTGCCGGGAAGGAGGTCGCCCAGTAATGTTTTCTTTCACGATTGCTGAGTTTACTTTTCTCTGTGTTGGTTTCGCCTTTGTTGGCAGTTTAATTCTGTTTCCGTCATTCCGTCAGCAGCTCAAAGCTCTTGCCGGTGGTTTCTTGCAGGTCTTTGTGCAGGATACAGCCAAGACACCAGATGGTGCACGCGCTATCTATGCTCAGAAGATCGATGAGATGACTGAGAAATACACAGATGCCTGCAATACTCTGCGAGACCTGACTGGTAAGCTCAAGACGATTCAGGATAACTACGCTGTCTGTCAGAAGCAGGCGAAAGGTTACGATGAACGTGCAAAGGCTGCTATGAGTCGCGGTGATGAAGAGTCCGCAACCACTTACGCTCGTCTTTTACAGGAAGAGCTCGATAAAGCCGAGAACCTATCTGCTCAGTTCCAAAAAATGAAACCAGCGGCGGAAGAGGTCAAGGCAATCAAGGAAAAGCTTGAAAATCAGTTGGCTGCTCTGAAGCGCGAAAGCAAGGATGTGGTGGCCGAATTGAAGGCGAACGAACAGGTCGCAGATGTGTATTCCAATCTGGATCGTCTGCGTGCATCTACCGGCACCGATAAAATGCTCAACGCTACCCGTGATGGCCTTCAGGAAAGTCGCGAAAAAGCAGCGGGTGCAAAGGTTCTGTATCAGACTAGTCGAGAGGGAAAGCTGGATAAAGCGGACGCAAATACTGCTGATTATAAGGTGAGTTCGTATCTGGATAGTCTCAAAAGGAGCAATCCAAACGTAACAACTTACAGCATTCCTGATCTGAATACCCTCACAAAGTCTTCTGGATTGAACACTCAGTCCAAGAAATAAAATCAAAATTAAATAGGAGAGAATAACATGTCTAAGTTCAAATTGACTAAGGCTGGCCGTGCTGTTGTTGGCGTGGTTCTTGCGGTAGCTGTTGCTATTGGTGTCGTTGGCGGCATCAAGGGCGGTGTGATTAAGTTCGACAAGAAAAAGCCAACTGCATCTGATAAGCCTGCCACGAATGTCACCACGAATGCATCAACCGGCGACGACACGATCAATCTGTCTCTGGATGAATGGGCGGGATGGTTGAGCTGTATCACAGCAAATGGCGGTCTCACCACTCAGCCCGGTTCTGTGTTTGACCAGCTCGGCATCAAAGTGAATATCAATGTCATCAACGACGCTACTGAGTCCAGCAATGCACTGATCTCTGGTGATCTGCAGGCCGCTGGTTATACTACGAACCGTGTCGCGTTCCTGTCTCAGAAGTTTACGGATGCCGGTAAGAATATCATCATGCCGGTGTTTACTAACTACAGCTATGGCGGAGACGGTATTATCGCTTCCACTCAGTTTGCAGATGTGAATTCGTGGGTCAATGCCAAGATCGGCGTTCCTGAATTCTCTGAGGCCGAAACCTTGGTCGCTTGGTTTGTCAATAATTCCAACCTGTCCGATGCGGATAAGGCAACCATTATGAACAACCTGATCATGTTCGGTACGGCAGATGATACTGCTAAAGCATACTTTGCTGGTCAGATCGATGTTGCTGCAACATGGGAGCCGTACCTGACTCAGGCTAAGACCTATACCAACAGCACCGTTGTTTTTGATACCAAGTCTTCTTCTTCTCTGGTCATGGATGGCATTGTGTTTGATGCCGATTGGGCAGCAGCTCACGAAGATACTGTCAAGAAGTTCGTCAAGGGTATTCTGATGTCTTATGATCAGCCCATCAATTACGACGCAGCTCGTGAAGTGTTCCCGATGTATTCTACTTCCAGTGATGCAGATATCGACGCTACTTACGCCAATGCCAAGATGGCCAGCTGGAAGGACAATTACAACATTCTAAACGATACTGCTCCCATGATCTATAACCAGATGTGCGATATCTGGGAGGCTCTGGGCGAAACCGTCAATCGCGGCCTTGTGGACACGATTTTTGATACCACTTATATTGACGCTCTGAAAGGTGATTTTAAGTCTACTTCCGCCGCAAATGCCACCACAAAGGTGACTGTAAGTGACGAAACCCGTGCCAATATCACCCAGCAGGTCACTGGCGATCTGGATTATGATTCCATGCTGAGCAAGACCGCCAATGTAACATTTGTCCCGGATTCTTCTGTGTTCACCGATCAGGCCAGCGCAGCCTCTGTTCTGGATGATTTCGTAAATATCGCCAAGACTCTGGATGGCACAATGATCGTTATCAACGGCAATATCAATGCGGACACTCAGACCGAGTTCGGTGTGCAGCTCTCTGCAAATCGTGCTCAGACTGTTGCCAACTATCTGGCTTCTCAGGGTATTGATCAGAATCGACTGATTATTACAGGCTCTGGCAATGCAAAGTATCAGGCCGACAAGGCTGCTGGTGCTCTGAAGCCGGATGCAAGCGTGTACCAGTCTACTGACATCAGCTTTATGCGAATTGAGAACTGAGGTGATTCAGATTGATCTGGATTGAAATCAGTAAAGCAATTTGGATTGTGGGCGGATTGATGCTGGCTTCTTTTGCGGCTGGTTATCTCTTCCATGGTCCAACTACTAAGATTTAAAACTCACGGCGGTGCTCAGGTAGCACTGGGTGCCGCCTTATATAATGGGGATTCGCTTAACGGTTAGGGGCGTCGGCCTTTGGCTCCGAATACAGTGGTTCAACTCCACTATCCCCAATATTAAAAATTCAATGAGATTAGGAGGCATTAACTTGACTTTGATCGATTCATATTCAAAAGAAGAGCTCGAAATTATTGTTGAAAATTCCAGTTCAATAAAGGAAGTTGTTAGTCGGCTTGGATATTCAACAACTTCTGGCCGCAACCATGAAACTGTTAAAAAGAGAATCAAAGAATATGGAATAGATATATCTCATTTTAAGCATAACAATTGTATTAAGAGATCTCCAGAAAACATATTTGTTGAAAATTCTACAGCAAATCAAACGGTGATGCGTAGATAGTACAAACGTGGAGCATATAGCCCATATATATGTTCTATATGCGGACAACTACCAGAATAGCAAGGAAAACCATTAACATTGATTCTTGATCATATTAACGGAAAGAACAAAGATGACCGATTGGAGAACCTAAGATGGGTTTGTCCAAACTGCAATCAGCAACTCGATACGACTGGATTTAGAAATCCTAATCGAGTGAAATCTGTAGAAAAGATTTACAAAAAGCGTTTAGAAGAAAATAAAATTTGTCCTCGTTGTGGTCATCCAATGAGTCCTAGTGCAGATATGTGCAAAGCATGCTAGGAAATAGAGAAAAAATCAAAAATAAAACCATCTCGTGAAATCTTGAAGAATTTGATTCGGACAACTGGGTTTGTTGAGATTGGGAACAAATATGGAGTAACTGATCGTGCTGTTGCTAAATAGTGTAAATCTGAAAACCTTCCGTCAACGAGAAAAGAAATAAAATCTTATTCTGACGAAGAATAGGAAAAATTATAAGCTACATAACCGTCATCCCCAACCAAAAAAAAAAAACAAATCGGATAGGGAGGAATCAAAAATGGTGACAGAAGAACAACTTGAAGCAGCTCTCCGAGATTTTATTAGCAATTGTAAAGGAATTGGAACTGCTTATGATACTCATTGTTTGAAATGCAGATATCATTCAGTGTGCGACCGATTGATAGTATGGGAAACTAATGCTCCTTGTGATTGGGAACTTTATCCAAAGGAGGAATCTCAATGACTACTCCAGAACAACTTGAAATTGCACTTCGGGACTTTATTTATCAATGCGGGAAAAGATACGAAAACGAATTGGGCTGCGATGATTGTATCTACTGGAATTTTTGTACCCGATTCTATACTCCGCATTGTGATTGTCCTGATGAATGGACGATTTATGACAAAGTAAGCCCACTTCCGTCTTAATTTGAAAAGGAGTTTCCAGATGGCAGTTTATATGACAGGTGATATCCATGGCAACCCAAGTCGATTTTATGATCTGAAGAGTTTCTGCAAGGTGCATTCAGACGCAGAATGGTTTATCTGCTTGGGCGATGTTGGTTTGAATTACTATGGCGAGGATCATCCGCAGGAGATGTATATCAAGAATATTGCGGATGAAATCCCTGCAAAACTGTTCTGTATTCATGGCAATCACGAGCGGCGTCCTACAGAAGCAGATGGATATAAACAGATCGATGTCACAGAGGGTGCGATTCAGGGTCCGATGATGTGGCACGCAGAACACCCTAACCAGTATTTTGCCATCGACGGTGCTGTATATACGATTTTTACATCAGACCGTGTGTTGACTGCACTTGTTTGCGGCGGTGCTTATTCGGTTGACAAGTATTATCGTCTGCGGCGCGGTTGGCATTGGTGGCCGGACGAACAGCCAAATGAACTCACGAAGGGGCTGGTACGGTTGATGGCAACGGAAAAACAAATCGATATTATGTTGACCCATACCTGTCCGCTGCGGTTCGAGCCAACTGAGCTTTTTATCTCTGGCATTGATCAGAGCACAGTAGACCAGTCAACAGAACGATTCTTTGATGAAATCTACTCCTTATTCCCGGCATACCAAGAGCCAATGTGGTACTTTGGCCACTTCCATGGAAATAAATACACGGATGAATACGTGATGCTCTTTGATGACATCATGGAACTGAAGTGAATTTATAAATAGTAAATCGAAAGGGAGTACAGATGCTGTATGGACGTGCGTCTCCTGATTTGATTCGATAGCATTTCGTCAAATTAGATAGGAGAAAACAATATGACTTGTAATTTTTGTGGTAAGACTCTGGACACCTGCGATGAGACCAATCTTGGTAACCTGGAACTGCCTTTCTTCTACGGGAGCAAGCGTGATGGGGACAAGATGAAGTTCTCTCTCTGCTCTGGCTGTTATGACAAGCTGGCAGATGAATTCATGTCCAGATGCAAACACGAGCCCATCGTTGTTCCCTTTGCCCCCAGGGTGCCAGAGTGGGAGCATAAGACTACTGAAGAATCCGATTATTGATAACTGATTACATAGGAGGTACATATGGCAAGTAAGGAAAACAACGTTTACTCTCGCTTTAGCTTTTGCGGAAAGGTTACTGTTTCCAAAAAGGTCCCGTTCGTGAAGCGCGACACCTACGACAAGGGTGAGAAGATCAGTATTAACTTTGGTATCAAAGCCGGGAACAATCTCGGTTATGTCAAGCTGGAAGGCTTTAAGAATGACGAGATCAAGACCATGGATACTGATCGAAACAATATCGAGGTCGCGTGGAGTAATCGTCTGGACGAGGATGTGATCAAGACTGTTGCCAGCACCAAAAAGTTCACAGTGAACCTGGGTGAGCGCAAGGAGTTCATTACCGAGTGGGATATGATCGAGTATCTGGAGTCCGCTTTGGCCGGTTATGAAGACGATATTGTTGTCACCGGTAAGTTCGTTCTGCGTCCCGGCACCGGTAAATACAAGGATCAGGTTTATCGCGAGTATCAGATCCAGAACGTGTACATGCCCGGTGAGAAGGAAGTTCCTCATCTGACTATGAATCTGGACCTGTACTACGACAAGGACAGCATGGATACAACCACTCTGAAGGATGACGGCAAGATTATGATGCATTGCTACACTCCGATGTGGTCTAAGGCAGATGGCGTACAGAAGATGTTCCAGATCGACACTGTGTTCAATACTGCTGTTTTTGATATGGACAAGCCGAAGCATAAGGCAATCCACGATTACAAGATGCGCTATCTGGAAACCAAGTCTCGCAATCCTGTCCATATGAACTGGCAGATTGCAGTCGTCAATGGCGCTGAAGAGGTTCCGTTTACTATGGACAGCCTGACTGAACAGCAGCGGGAACAGGTCGAACTCGGTATCTCTAAGATGGAAGATTTCAAACCGCGTGGGAATATCCTCGGTGATCGGGAAAAGGAGTTGCGTCTGGTAAAGCCTATCCTGACTGGTGAATTTGAGGAGTGCAAGACTGCAGCTGATTCTGGTTACACTGCTCGTGAGTTCGAGGATGAGATCTGGACCCCGGCTGCTGATGAAAGCGTGGATGATATGATGAAGGGTGGCTCCAGGGCTAAAACCAAGGCAAAGGCTACTCCTGCAGTCGAGGCCCCGGAAGACAGCGATGATGATATCGACACCATGTTTTGATCCTGTCGATTTACCATGGAATGAAAATTAAAAAGGAGAATACATAATGGGTTTTAAAATCAATCGTATTAAGGCAGACCTTGGCAGCTATCCTCATTATATGCTGCTCGGAATTCGCAAGATCGGCAAAACCACCTTTATTCGTGACCTGATCAAAGAGAAGTATGGTGATGCAACTAAGGGCCTACTGATTTCTTGCGGTGCTGAGAATGGTTACCACGCTCTGGATGATCTGCAGGTTGAAGAAGCGAAGGTTTTCAATCAGGACTACGACGAAGAGACCGACAGCCGTGGTTTCATTCAGATTGTTGATGATATCGTCGAGAACAATAAGGACTACGGCATTAAGCTGGTTGCAATCGATACCTTGGATTGCCTATATGATATCGCTGCACAGGAGGCTATTCGGTTGTCTCGTAAAGAGACCGGTAAGCCGTGCAAGAGCATAAATGATGCATTTGGAGGCTACGGTCGGGGACTTGACCGTGTGATTGCACTGATTCAAGAGCAGATCACTCGTCTGGAAGATGCCGGTATCGCTGTGTTCATCTTGTCTCATGTTAAGGAAAAGACTCGTACTGATATGGTTACTGGTGAAGAGTATCAGGTTTGGACCAACAACCTGATGGATAAGGTGTATGGTGCTATTGCTGACACCGCCCAGATGGTTATGATGGCGGTCTTTGATCGTGAGATCAAGGATAAGAAGGTCACTGGTGAAAATCGTGTCCTGTATCTGCGTGCTACTGCAAGTCTGGATGCTGGTTCTCGTTTTCACGGTCTGCCTGAGAAGGTCCCTTTCACCCCCAAGGCTTTTATTGAAGCGTTTGAAGAGGGCGTTAAGAACTCTGCCACTATGAAGCCGATGACTGATGCCGATATTGCTGCCCGTCAGAAGGAAGAGGCCGCACAGCAGGAAAAGACTGCAGAAATCGCTCGTCGTAAGGATGCAGAAAATCGTGCTGCAGCTCAGGCAGAAGAGGACGAGCCTCACCGTGCCGAGTGGATCAGCGCAATTCAGGATCGTTTCGGTAACGCTTCTGCCGATGTTAAGGCTCAGATCAAGGCGATCCGCGATGAGATCGGTCTTAAGTTTTCTGATCCGGAATTTCCTATTGACGCATTGAAACGCGTTTATTCTTTGGTCTAATCATTCACACTTTACACGGTCATTCCAAAGTAAATACGCAGGGCGGGACGGTGGGTATGTTGAGGTAGGAAATATGGCAAAGGAACCTACAGTTAAATGTATGGCTACCGGGGTGCAAGGACCCAGGAGTCAATTTTACAAAGCGCCAAACAATCGCTATTTCCAATCAGAAGCGGTTTATCAGGCGTGGTTGGCCGGGCGGCGCAAGGAGAAGGCGAAAAAGAATAAGCCAGCTCCTCAAAAGAAGCCAGGCCGCACGATGGAATCCTATAAGAAGCTGTGCAGTACGATTGCGGACTTTATTGGATATGACCCGGAAAATGGTCAGCCAATGCCAACAATCGTATTTCGCCGGCTGAAAGAACTGGATTTCTACTCGGATGAAATCATTCAGCAAACCATGGATGAAAACGAAAAGTCGATTCGGTGGGCAATGCAGAATAAGAAGTTCGAGGATGACGCAGGGAAGTGCAGCTATCTGATGGCGATTATTCGCAACAACATCGGCGCTGTTTACCGGCGTGAAAAAGATAAGGCAGAAAAAGACTGTCAAAAAATAATGCAGAACCAAATCTTGACACAATGATCGACCTGTCAATGATCGGTACTGCACACAAAGGAAAAGATGTTAGCAGCTTGCTAGGAGGTGACGATTTATGGATTTAACCAAGGCGATTGAAAAGATCGAAGCAAATCGTGTACAGGCCGAAGCAAGCTTTGTTTTTTGTCTGTGGAAAGATCCCCAGCGATACGACGATTACAAAAACATCAACGAAGGAACAGATAAAACCCTGATCTGTGAAGAACAGGTTTTCTATTTCATGGTCGGTCGCGGCATTCGTCGGCAGGGCTTTTCTAATATCGACAACATCACTCTTGATACATATCTGGCGGACAAACCCACACTCCGTCGGCACTACGAAGAGCTGAACGGCTGGCGTGCTTGTAAGGCGATGATGGATCTGGTCGATCCGGAAAATACAGACAGCTATTACAACCAAATCGCCAAAATGAATACGCTCAAAATCCTGGCCACCAAGTATGATGATCTGCTCAGTCACCCTGAGCGCTTTGATGATGCCACAAACGAAGATGTGTATAACACTTTCGAGCTGCTCAATAACAGTGTGGCGCTGACAACCGGCAACGATTCAAAGATCGAAAATCTTGTTGTTGATGAAAAATACATCCAGCAGTGCAATGCCGGCATGGATCAGGGAATCAGTTATGCAGCCGGAGCACCTCTATTGAATTATCTGACGCTTGGCGCTCCTGTTGGAGATATGTATTTGTTTGCCGGTCACAGCGGCACAGGAAAATCAAGTTTTATCTTTGAAAATATGGTTCTCCCATTTGCAGAAGGCGGCACAGGCGTTGCGATTATTTCAAACGAGATGCAGAGCAAGGCATATAAAAATATGTTACTGGTTCACATCCTCACGAAAGAATTGGACTACTGGAAAATCACCCGTAAAAAACTCAGTCTTGGCCATTTTAATGAAGAGGAATTGGAGATGCTTCGTAAAGCAGCAGCTATTACAAAAGAAAAGTATTCCAATATTCGCTTTGTAAAAATGTTCGAAAACGACACTTCTAAGGTGCTTCAGTACATCAAGCGTCTTGCAAGATCCGGCACAAAGGCAATCATCTATGACACCATGAAATCGGATGACGGTATTGACGATAAGATGTGGCAGGCATTGTTGATGAACAGCCGTCGCATTTTTAATACCGTTTCAAAAGAACAGGTCGCTATGATCTGTACTTTCCAGTTGGCTTTACATACTACGAATCAGCGCTGGCTTGATGCTACTTGTCTGTCAAACTCAAAACAGATAAAAGAAGTGGTGGCTCAAGCTGTGTTTGCTAGACCAGCCTGGCAGGATGAGTACACCGGTGAGAAATTTGATTGCAATCCCTATCGGCGGAATAAGGATAATCCAAAAATCAAAGAGCCATTCATCATGGATAAAGACAAAAAATATATGGTTCTTTTTCTGAACAAAACTCGTTCTGATGAAGATGGCCAAACTCTTCTTTATCAGTGGGATTCAGCTTGGAACCGTTGGATCGAAATCGGTTTTTGCACCATTGTAAACGATCATGGCCAGTACGACCGCAGATAAATAAGAAGGGAGGCTTCGATATGAATGGATATCAATGTATTAACGTCTAAGCTTGAAAATCAGCCAGACAAAATCATTCAGATCCTTGAAGCACTTGGCTTTGAAAATATCAAGTTCAATCCTCTCAAAAATAATCTGCGGTTCGCTCGGGAAGAGCAGCGAAATCCAACCAGTTGTATGCTTGATTGCGGCACGCTTCGGTTCTTTGTTTTCTCTACAAACCAAAAGGGGAATCTTTTCAGTCTGATTATGGATATCAAAAGATGTTCGTTTCCAGATTCTTTGAAATTCGCTGCACAAAAGGCTGGCATTTCAGAAGAAGAAGTCAACATCAAAACACACTGGCCGTTCGGCGGGTTCTTTCTAAAACTGATGCCGGACTATGAGGAAGAGATGGAAGATTTGAAAACGTACCCAGAGGAGACCCTGGAACCGTATGCAAACAAATATAATCTCCGCTTCATCAAAGATGGTATCAGTTTGGATACTCAGCAAAAATTCGGTGTTGGTTATGATGTTGAGTCAAATCGAATCACAATCCCAGAGCGGGCAACTGATGGTTCTCTGGTCGGCATCATGGGTCGCGCCAATTATGAGTGTGAACACGATAAACGCTGGTATCCGTTGATCTCTTGTCCACGCAGCAAAACACTGTTTGGATACGCGGAGAACTACCATCGGATTCAGGAAACAGGGAACATCGTTCTGTTTGAATCTGAAAAAGCAGTTCAGCAATGTGATTCGTTCGGCTGCAATATTGCCCTCGCAACGTGCGGCTGTCATGTATCGGATACACAGGCCAAATACATCAAACGAATGCTGCCAAAGAAAATCATTCTGGCCTATGATGAAGGGCTCGAAGAAGAGCACCTGGTCAACGAATGTAAAAAACTTATCGTGAACAATCCGATCTTAAAAACAAAGGTTGGATACATTTGGCCTGACGGGTTGATTCAAGAGGGCTCCAAAATGAATATCGCTGATCTTGGTAAGGATGTTTACAAAGAGGGCGTAACAAAATATGTGAAATGGGTAGAGGAGTGATGTAAATGGGACAAAGAGTAATAGCCCCTGAGCTACAGGCACTGTATGACAAAGGGGCACAGGTGTACAGCTATTCAAAGCTGAGTACGATCCACGATTGCCCATATAATGCATATCTGACTTATATCAAGCCGCGAGATCAGTGCGCCAATGTGTATTCCTCTCTTGGTACTGTGGTCCACGATACGCTGGAAGGAATCATTGAAGGGAAGAACACAGAAGCGGATATCGGTCCTGCCATCGAAAACGGTCTGGATGAACTCGATATGCTTGGAATTGATTTTCCTAAAACGAGAGATGGCGGCAATGGCATCCGCGATAAATGGATCTCAAACATGCGTTGTATGGCTCGTGATTGGGTCAGTCCAAAGGGTGAATACGAAATCGAAAAGCTGCTCATTCTAAAGCTTCGTGATGATCGTTACCTTCAAGGTTATGCTGATTTGATTCGTATTATGCCAGACGGGCGGCTACAGGTGTTAGATATCAAGACTTCAAGTCAGTTTAAAGACGAAGATCTGCTTCATTATGGCCGCCAGCTGGTCGCGTACACTCTGGCCCTTGAACAGGCCGGATTTAAAACGGCCGCTCCTTGTTGGATCATGGTGAAATACTGCAAAGTCGTTTACCAAACCGGCAAAGGCAAGCTGGCCAAGCAGCAAGAAAAAGTGCTCGATCGATGCAAAGTGGGCTACACGCTGCGGTCCACAGTTCGTTCCAAAATGAAAGCCGCCGGGTATGACAGTGAGCAGATCGAAATTGTTACCCAGGCATTTATCGAATCGAACGATATCAATGATCTGCCGGAAGATATTCGCTGCCAGTTCAAATTGACTACATATGTCAGACCGTATCCTGTCACCGATGAACTGCGCAAAGAATGTATTGATTACATAAACGAAACAGCGGACGAGTTCGAGGAGCGGAAACGCAGTGGCGAATGGCCTGCACGAGAGATCGAAGAGAAAAATGGCGATCCAAATTTCTTCTGCACCAATCTCTGTGGTCATCGCAAAACCTGTGAACCGCTTCGGGATTGCATCAACAAACGGCCGTTTTATGCGGCAAAAGACCCAAGCGTGGTCGGTATAGACGATTTGTTTTAAGGAGGATTCATGGAGCAAAACTATGTTGTATACCATTTGCACGACGATAAAGGTTCGCTCCTTGATTCTTGTACAAAATGGGAGGACTATGTTGATCTCGCTGCTTCTTATGGAATGAAAGCGATTGCTTCTACCAACCATGGCTACAACCTTAACTGGACTGAAAAGAAACAGTATGCAGAGAAAAATGGCTTGAAATTCATCGTTGGTTGCGAGGTGTATCTTACTTCAGAGATATACCACTATCCAGAGATCCCTGATGAGGTTTATGAATCTTATCAAGGCTGGGACCCGCAGGAAGCACAAGAGGAAATCGGTAAAATGATGGATGCCGAACGCTATAAAGTTCGCGACAACTTCCATACGATTCTTCTTTGCAAAAATGCTCGTGGTGTTCTGGAACTAAACAAAATAATGGGCACATCTTATGATGCTGACCACAAGTATTATAAGCCGCGCATTACTTTTGAAGAATTCTTTGGATTGTCTGATAACATCATCAAAATCTCTGCTTGTCTGGCAAGTCCGCTTCGTAAATACACGTCAGAATGTGATGGATTTCGTCAGGAAGTCTATGACAAACTATGCAAGACCTATGACTATTATGAGATTCAGTATCACGATTGTGACGATCAAAAGGAATATAACCAGTATCTCTGGGAGCTTTCTAAGAAATATCACAAGCCACTGATTGCTGCAACTGACACCCACAGTCTGAATGCATATAAAGCAGAGTGCCGCAAGATCCTTATGATGGGCAAGGGAATCGAGTTCACTGGTGAGGACGAATTTGATTTAACCTTCAAGTCTTACAATGAGCTGGTCGACGCGTTCACTGTGCAAGATGCACTCCCTCGTGAAGTCTGGATGGAAGCAATCGAGAATACGAATCGGATGGCAGATAGTGTCAACGATTTTACTCTAAGCACAAAGGCGCGATATCCCATCTTGACAGGAACCTCTGAATCAGATGCCGGGGTTTATATCAAACGAACCCATGATATGCTGAACGACAAAATTCGTCGCGGTATCATTCCTGAATTTGAAGTCGCACAGTTTAAGGCGGATATTGAAGAGGAGCTCACAGTATTTAAGAAAACCAACATGCTGGGCTTTATGCTTTCTATGAGCGACCTGATGATTTGGGGCAAAAACGAAGGCATTCCGTTCGGACCAAGTCGTGGTTCTGTTGCAGGTTCCCGGTGTGCATTCGTTACAGACATTATCGATGTTGACCCGGCTCGCTGGAATCTGGTGTTCTCGCGCTTTTGTAATGAAAACCGTGTTGAGATTGGTGATATTGATATCGATGTGCCGGATGCTTATCGTCCCATGATTTATAACCACATCTTTGAATCGTTCGGTCGCGAGAAATGTGCATACGTTCTGGCTATGGGTACTCTGGCAGGGAAGGCGACAATCGACGAGATTGGACGAGCTCTTGCAAAGGTCTGGAAGCGTGAAAATCCGGATGCAGACGAATCTAGGAATCCTTATTCCCTTGATCGGATCGCAAAAGTGAAAAAGGAATACGATGCCAGCGCTGAAAAGTGTCGTGCAAATCATCCTGATATCTTCTACTACTTTGATGGATTGCAAGGAACGATCGTGTCTCTGTCACATCATCCGGCTGGCGTTATCATCGCTCCAATCGACCTCTATAAAAGGTATGGTGTCTTCCAAGATAAAGACGGGATGCCCATTTTGTGTCTTGACATGGAAGCGTCTCATGCAGTCGGTCTGGCAAAGTACGATATCCTCGGTCTTGATACAGTATCTGTTATTGATAAAACCTGTAAGCTGGCTGATATTTCGTACCCGCACACTTGGGAAATGGATTTCGATGACCAGGCAGTCTGGGCAGATATGAAAACGTCTCCGGTTGGCATTTTCCAGTTCGTTGAGGACTTCGCTTTTGATTCGCTCAAAAAATACGATGTTCACAGCATCGCAGATCTGAGCTTGGTCACGGCAGCCATTCGACCCGGCGGTGCTTCTTACAGAGATAAGCTCTTCCGGCATGAAGCAAATCACAATCCGTCGCCTGAAATCGACGAGCTGTTAAAAGATAGCCTGGGCTGGCTTGTCTTTCAGGAACAAACCATCGCGTTCCTCCAACAGTTCTGTGATATGAGCGGCGGTGATGCAGATAGTGTTCGCCGTGCAATCGGTCACAAGAACAAGGCGGAGTTGGATGCGGCAATGCCTCGTATCCTGAATGGCTATTGTAATCACTCAACAAAATCAAGAGAAACCGCCGAAACAGAAGCAAAAGAATTCTTACAGGTCATCGAGAACTCGGCCTCGTATCAGTTTGGTTTGAACCATGCTACCGGGTATTCGATTCTTACATATTATTGTGCGTATTATCGCTATTACTACACCCACGAATTTGTAACGGCACTTCTGAACACTGCGGACACGCAAGAAAAAATCGTTAATGCGACCAAGCTTGCGAATGAACGTGGCATCCAGATCATGCCCATCAAGTTTCGTCATTCCCGGGATGAATATGTCTACGATAAGACAGATAAGAAAATCTATCAGGGAATGGAATCTATCAAGTACCTGAACAAGCGGCTCAGTCGGGAGTTTTATAAGCTCCGCAACCATAAATTCGATTCTTTCATTGACTTGTTGTTGATGAACCAGAAAAGAAAAATTGCGGACAGTCGGCAGTTAGGGATTCTAATTGAGCTTGATTTCTTTTCTGAATTCGGCAATCCCAATCAGTTGTTGGAACAGGTTGATATCTTCAATAACTTCCTTGATGCAAAACAGCTCAATAAGGACGAGATGGACAAGCTTCTGTCTCACGACATCATGGCCAAACTGTGTGAAAAAGAGACCGAAAAGAAATATGTTAACGTAGACTGGATGAAAATCGTTCGGCTGCTCTGCGAAAAGACAGATACCGTAAAGACTCCTATCACTGACAGAATAAAGTATGAAGGTGACAACCTTGGCTACATCCAGCTTACAATGCCGAAGCTCAAAGATTCTTACATCTACGTCTTGGATATTGATGGTAAGTTCGCCAATAAAACTATAAGCGCATACGTCCTCAAAACCGGTCAACAGCGCAGGCTTAAGGTGAAAGGCCGCACTCTGGAAGCTGCCCCAATCGAGAAAGGCGACATCCTCCGCATTGATGAAGAGCGGGATGAAGGCCGCTGGTCAAAGGACGAGCAGGGCCAGTGGATTCAGTCTAAGACCGATAAAGAAACGATTCTTCGTAAATACGTGCATGTGCGGTGAAAGGAGGTGACAAAGTGACATATAACGAAATCACTCAGATCCTCAAGTCAATGGTGATTATTGTGGATGACCGCGAAAAGGACACTCCACTTCTTCATCAGCGGCTCTCATCGTTCCCGTGTGCTTATATGCGTAAGCGGCTGGACTTTGGTGATTATAGTGCTGAGGTGACACTGCCAAATGGCGAAAAATTCTCGTTGGCAGATAAGGTGACCATTGAAAGAAAAAATTCCATAGATGAAATCTGCGGCAACTTCACAACGAATCGAATTCGGTTCGCCAAAGAGTTCGACAGGGCGGCTGCAGCCGGAGCAAAAACTTACATACTCATTGAAAACGGTTCATGGGAAAAGATCAATCGCGGTGCATATCGCAGTAAGATGACACCCGCTTCACTGCTGGGCAGTCTCACCACATGGCTTGCTCGATATAATTGCCAGATCATCTTTTGTGAGCCGGATACCACATCATGGCTGATCCATGCGTTTCTTCTCCACGAAATGCGTGAAGCACTGACCCATTATGAACTACCGCAAAAACCCAAGAGAACAAGAAAGGGGACTGAAGATGACATCATCACTTGATTTTGAAGGCGAGCTGATTCTGGACGGTGTGCTGCTGGACAAGCTGGAAACACTGACAAAAAAGCTTCAGAAGGCCACAAAAAAGACCGACAAGGCAACAATCTTGTTAGATGCCAAGAACGAGATTGGTGAGAATCCGTTGTTTTTTTCTTCCTTGATTTCATTCTCGATCCGCAGATCACAACAGGGATCTCTAAGGCCAAGATCAACAAAAGGTGCGAATCGTGGATGAATTTCCATACACTTTCCAAGATATCTGCTTATTCCTGGCGGAGTGCAACACCGGCTCTGACATGGCTTTGTCAATGGCAGCCAGTTATATCTACTGGAATGCTTCACATAAAGATTTTCTGATTCGAGTGTTCACTAAGAATTTGCCTCTGGGTGTTGAAGCTGCTACGGTCAATAAGATTTTTGGCAAAGTGGTCATTCCGGTCTGGGAAGTCCAGCAAGGATATCCTATCGATAAAGTCAAACTCAAGCCGGGCACCTGGTTCAGTCTCAGCCGCAAGATGAATGGTAACCGAGGTACATTCTACCGTGGCAAGTTCATTTCCCGTCAGGGACAAGAGTTTACCGGCCTCGACCATATTAAGGACGACATCATCAAAGAGCTTGGCGATGAATCGCTGATTGATGAATACGTCTACGATGGCGAGCTGGTATACCGTAATAGCAGAGGGCTATCAGACGGCGAGGCATTTCGGGTTGGCACTGGTATGTTGAACTCGGATGGAGATAAAAGCCAGATCAAGTTCGTTGTGTTTGATTTGATTCCTACTGATGAGTTTGAGAACGGCAAAGGCAGCCTTCCTTATGAAGATGGTTCTTTTGTTACGCCATATAAACTCCGTCGTAAATGGCTTGAAGATTTAGCCGTTACGATCGAGCAGAAAGGGCTCAAAAATATCCAGGTCGTGCCGATGGTCTACGAAGGTACTGATCAAAGTGTGATTCCTCAGTGGCTCGATTATGCAGTCAAACATGATTGGGAAGGGCTCATGCTTAATACATCGGTTCCTTATAAGCGGGCGCGTCACACTGGCTGTCTTAAAATCAAGCGTTTTTATACTGTTGATCTTCGTGTCACTGCAATTGAAGAGGGTCAGAACCGTCTGGCTGGTACGATGGGTGCTCTGGTTGTTGATTACAAGGGTAACGAGCTTCGTGTTGGTTCCGGTTTTGATGATGCTACGAGAGCTACCGTGTGGGCGAATCCGGGTGATTATATCGGACGTATCATCGAATTAAAGTACAAAGAGGTCACAATGGATAAAAAGACCGGCCTTGAGTCACTGCAATTCCCGACCTTTGTACGATTCCGTGATGATAAGAATGAAGTGAGTTACGGCTAAGGAGGAGTTATGAATCTTTCTAAAAAGTCCATTAAGCACATTCTTAGGATTCTGGATAACAAATGTATCGAGATCCCTACAAAGACATCTGCTTATAGTAGCGGTGGACGTAGAATTTTGACTCGTGATTTTGAGCCAAAGGAGTCACACGGAATGAATGACTGGCAGCGAATCGTCTATATACCGTCCGAAGGATATTTCTACGGAATTTATAATGGAAAATCGGAAGAAGATTGGGATATTCCAGATATCTGGTCTCCTGCTCAGCTTGCTGATTTGTGAGGTGTCTTATGGTTGATTTCAGTAAATTAGCCGTCCCAAAGAAAGAACGACTTGAAGTTCAACTTACCGATGGCACAGAAGAACATAATATCAACTATGTCATCACGTCTCTGGCTACGATCAAAGGCGATAAGATCTATAAAAACTTCCGTCTATATTCTGTGGCCGATGATGGCCAATTGACTCAGCTAGAAAAACGAGATGGCGACCCATATTTCGATGCTTTGAAAGGAACGGTGTATGAACAATGAGAAGTGGCTTTTTGAAAGGTATCGACAAGCATTACGAGAAATTACAATCGCCCAAAATCATTTTGAGTTTTGCGAGCCTGATTATATCGATTGCGCAATTGATGATCTCATTCACGCTGAGAAAGCTTTCGATCGAATCTTAAAGGAGATTCGCAATGAAAAATTGGACACGTCGATATCTAAGACTTAATTATCAAGATGAATCTCTCTGTTGGCGGCTTCGCTATGGAGAACGCTTCGAAATCGTCGCAGAACTGGATGAATTTTATTTTCTCTGGGCACATGGCACGATGATTGCATTCCCCAAGTATGGCAAGTACGCATACGACATTGAAACAGAGATCGTAAATACCGAATAAGGAGGGAGGTGAGGTCCCATGCGAGGATCAATCAAAGAGAGCTTGGCCGTAAAGAACGTGCCACAGCAGAATGCGAGCGTCAGATTCGGCGCTACGGATATGAATGTGGTGAGGTTATTACATATAAATTGTCGCCAGAACAAATGAAACAGGTTTTGACAGGCAGAAAAACAGTGGATGATTTTATCAAGGAGTGGCAGTAAATGAAAGTCGAATTGATTTCGTATTCACAGCCGGTAAAAAAGGATGCAGACAAGAATCCGCTCAGTATCGCAGAGCTGGCAGCAAGTGTCTGTTATGATTCTGAGCCGACTGAAACTTATCGGATCGCAAAGGGGTGCAAGGCGACCGGACACACCTCGGTGCTTGAACACATCAGCTTTACGTTCCATGTCACCGGTGTCAGTCGAGCACTTCTGGCGCAGTTGAGCCGCCATCGGCATATCAGTCTGAGTGTTCGCAGCCAGCGCTATTGTGATGAAAGTATTATGCAGTATGTCAATCCATTCAGTGGGGAAGACGCGGATGTATTTGATGGCATGATGGCAGATATCTCCAATGACTATCGCATCTTAAAAGAGTATCACGGTGCTGCCAATGAAGATGCCCGTGCTGTTCTGCCGAATGCCTGCTGCACTGAACTGTATGTCACCATCAACGCACGGTCACTGATTGAAATGAGCCATCTGCGGCTCTGCACTCGTGCCCAGCGTGAGATTCGGGGACTGTTTATGGCAATCAAATTCCAGGTTTCTCAGGTTTGCCCCGAACTCGGTGCATGGATGGTTCCGTCCTGTGAAGCGAATCCTAAGTATCCGTTCTGTCCCGAGGGGAGTCGCTGCTGTGGCCGCCACCCGAAGCTGGCAGATGTTTATAAACCCGTTGAGAGATAAGGAGATTACATATGAGCAAGATGTTTAATATCGAAAACTGCGATGTCACCATGGAAAATGGCTACCTGCGTCTGATCTATCATACCGACGAACTGCTGATGCCTATGGTACTGGCTGTTACAAAGTCCTACCATGATTTGAACGAAAAGGGCATGTATCTCTTTGGTCAGGAGGACTGGGTAGGGAATGTCGTTGAATGGAGTATTCGGAAGGAGAGTCCTATCTGGCATAATCTGCTGGCCGACATCTATAAGAATCATCACGATCTGTATTCTTCTATTATGGTTACTCCGGAAGACGATGAGTATGACGATGATGTTGATGACAACGACAAGGTTCTTGGTTACCTGACTCTGGAGGCCACTGGAGACATCGACGAGAAAACCGGCCACCGTATCGCTCATTTCAACACTGCCGATCTGGCGGCTTTGGACAACGGCATTCTTCACGTTCTGGCCGAAGCTTGCGGCATCAAAGATGGTGAGTATATGTTCCGCGACGAACTGATCAATGCTATGAGCCAGCAGGATATTGATATGGACGATTGCGATTACGACTGTGAGAACTGCGATTGTGCCGAAAAAATCTCTGATGGTGATGTTATCTGCCACCTCGATGAAGATGACGATGAAGAAGAGGATGACGAAGAAGACCTATGTGATGGCGATTGTGACCACTGCAAGAGCGATGCACCTGATACAGATAGCGACTGTTCTTGTAATCCAGTTGAAAACGAAAATACAGCACAGCCCGATGAGCAGCCGTATGAGTATGTGAATGGTCCCGCTCACTATCATGGCACCGAGTGCATCGAGAATATGCGTAAGCTGTTTGGCGACGAGGCTGTCCGCTGGTTCTGTATTTGCAATGCCTACAAGTATCGCTTCCGTGATGGTTCTAAGCCCGGTGTAACCGCAGAGCAGGACGAGAAGAAGGCCCATTGGTACGAAGATTATGCCGTGAAAATGATGAACGAACAACGCTACTATTGATTTGGAGGTGATGGAATATGGAGTACGTAATCAAACGCAATGGCGTAAAAGCTCCGTTCGACAAGTCTAAGATCGTGAATGCGATCGAAAAGGCGATGACCACCACCCCAGGCGGTATTGACTCTCGTGTATCGAATGCAATTGCGGATCATATCGCTGAAATACCAGATACTCTTTCTGTCGAGCAGATTCAGGATATCGTCATTGATCAGCTGAAGGCAAGTCCTTTTGCTGATGTAGCTGAATCTTATAGCCACTGGCGAAAGCTCCGTCAGGAAATTCGCGACAAGGAAAAGACGAATGCCAGTATCCTTGAAATCATCGACGCTAAGAACGATGCGATCAATCAGGAGAACAGTAATAAGAACCCCACCGTGAACAGCGTTCAGCGCGACTATATGGCCGGTGAGGTATCAAAGGATCTAACCGCTCGTCTTCTGCTGGACCCTGAGATCGTCAAAGCGCATGAAGAGGGCTTAATTCACTTCCATGATGCAGATTATTTTGCTCAGCACATGCACAACTGCTTTAAGAGCAATACTCGTTTTGTGACAGACAGTGGTGTAAAAGAATTTCGAGATTTCAATGACGGTGAAACCGTGAAAGTTATCGGTTCTGATGGCAAATGGCACATCGCTACCGTAAAAAAGTATGGGAAGCAAAAAATGCAGGATGTTATGCTTCAAGCAGGTCGGTCTGTTAAGCATGTCTTCTGTACGGCAAATCACAGATGGTTGTTGAATGATGGCTCTGTAACCACTGAATTAAAAGAAGGAATGACATTGGTCATGCTTCCTGAGCTTTCTAAATACGAAATGGAATCCAAAGAAGATTATCAGGCATGGGCTACAGGATTTGCAATCGGAGATGGCCTTGATAAGAAAAATGACTATACTACGATTCGTCTATGTGGCAACAAGATTAGATACGCAGACAATTTTGTAAAAGCCGGAGACACCGTTACATATCCAGAATCTTATCATGGTGATGCTTACGTTTTACACAAGGGTGCGTTTAAACAAGATTTCCTGAACGCAAAAGCGTGGCGGTTCTTAGATATAAAAGGAAAGCAACATCTATTTGAAGGATTTTATGCTGCCGATGGTGCAGTAAAAGCCAATAAAGTTGCAACCTCTGATGATCGTGTGGCGGAGATGATTCGTGATATCTCTTCTGTTGCAGGATTTTATGTATCAAGTGAATCAGAAGTCGTTCGTGATACGAACTTTAAGAAAGAGGCACGACTGATTGAGTTCCGCTTTAGAAAGTATCAAATTGCGAACAATTTGTGGTCTGTGAAAAAGATTACGCCGTATCGACCTGAAATTGAATATGATGCTTGGTGTGTTGAAGAACCTGAAACTCATTCTTTTACGCTGGATGGTGGCATTGTAACAGGCAACTGCGATTTGGTCAATCTGGAGGATATGCTGCAGAACGGCACTGTTATTTCTGGTACTGGCATTGATAAACCACACAGCTTTTCTACCGCCTGCAACATTGCCACCCAGATCATTGCGCAGGTGGCATCCAACCAGTACGGCGGCCAGAGCATTACGTTGTCTCATCTGGCTCCCTTTGTAGATGTCTCCCGCAAGAAGATTACAGCAGAAGTTCATAACGAATTCTATGAGATGCTTCAGAATGATGATATCGAAAAAATGCCATCACAGGAAGCTATCGACCGTATTGTAAATCGTCGTCTAAGAGCTGAGATTTCTCGCGGTGTTCAAACAATCCAGTATCAGGTCATCACTCTTATGACAACCAACGGTCAGGCTCCTTTTATCACTGTGTTTATGTATCTGGACGAGGTTCCTGCCGGTCAGACTCGTGATGACTTAGCTGTCATTATCGAAGAGATGTTAAAACAGCGTATCAAAGGTGTCAAAAATGAAGTTGGTGTGTATGTTACTCCTGCATTCCCGAAGCTGATTTATGTTCTTGATGAGGATAATATCCATCCGGATTCTAAATATTATCACTTAACTGAGTTGGCAGCGCAGTGTACCGCAAAACGTATGGTTCCTGATTATATCTCTGCAAAGGTTATGAAAGAGCTCAAAGGCGGCGTGTGGACAAGTATGGGGTGCAGGAGCTTCCTCACTCCTGACCGAACTACTGAAAATGTGGCGAATGCAGGGAACTGGGTCAAGGGTCAGAAATACTATGGCCGCTTCAATCAGGGTGTTGTCACCATCAATCTGGTGGATGTAGCATGTAGCTCTGGTAGAGATATGAACGCATTCTGGAAAATCTTTGATGAACGTCTTGATCTTTGTCATCGTGCATTGCAGGCTCGTCATAAGCGGTTGCTCGGCACTATTTCTGATATGAGTCCTATTCATTGGCAGCATGGCGCACTGGCACGCCTGAAGAAGGGCGAGAAGATCGACAAGCTGCTCTTTGGCGGCTACTCCACCATCAGCCTGGGCTACGCTGGTCTGTATGAGTGTGTGAAGTATATGACTGGCAAGAGCCACACCGATCCTGAAGCAAAACCGTTCGCGCTGTCTATCATGCAGTATATGAATGATAAGTGCACAGAATGGAAAGAAGCAGAAAACATCGATTACTCTCTGTACGGCACTCCGTTGGAGTCTACTACATATAAGTTCGCCAAGTGCCTGCAAAAGCGATTCGGCATTATTCCTGATGTCACAGACCACGACTATATCACCAACAGCTATCACGTAAACGTTCGTGAGCATATTGATGCTTTTACTAAGCTCAAGTTTGAGAGCGAGTTCCAGAAGCTATCCCCGGGCGGTGCTATCAGCTATGTGGAAGTGCCCAATATGCAGCACAACATTCCGGCAGTTCTCAGTGTAATGAAGTTCATCTACGACAATATCATGTATGCCGAGCTGAACACCAAGTCCGATTACTGCCAGTGCTGCGGCTACGACGGCGAGATCAAGATTGTTGAGGATAACGGCAAGCTGGTGTGGGAGTGCCCAAATTGCGGCAACCGTGACCAGAGTAAGATGAATGTCGCCCGCCGTACCTGTGGTTACATTGGAAGCAATTTCTGGAATCAGGGGCGTACTCAGGAAATCAGAGATAGAGTCGTTCATCTTAGCGACAATTAACTTGTAAATAGATGTGGTGGGTGGGATGGATTTATGAAAGGAGCAGAATTTTGAAATCGAGTAGCCAAGTGATTTCTCAATTTGAAGAAATATTTACAGCGTTGAACATCAAATATTTCAATGGAGAACTTAAAAAGGCAATTATTACGGTTGGCACAAATAGTCGCATTCAAGTAGCACAAAAATTCGTAAAAAGATCGATTTCTGGGAACACAACTTCATTCGGAATAGAGCTTAATGCAAATCAGCTGAGTAAGCCAATTGAAGAGACTGTTGGGAAAATTTTGCATGAGATGGTCCATGAATACTGCTTGGAGAACAACATCAAAGATACTTCCAATAATGATGTGTATCATAATAAACGCTTCAGGGAGCAGGCCGAAGCTCATGGTCTGATTGTAATTCGTAGTGAAAAATATGGTTGGTCTATTACAAGACCTGGTCAAGATTTAATCAGATTTATTGATCAACAAGGATGGAAAACAATGAATCTGACTGGAATTGAATTTACAGATGAATCTGCAGATAAAAAATCAAGTACCAGACGCTGGATATGTCCAAAGTGTAAGACCATTATTCGTAGTACCAAAGAAGTGCGTGTTACTTGCACAGATTGCATGGAGCCATTTGTAAAAATAAATAAGAACAAATCGTTGTATGAAAAGTAAAAATAGAAAGGCAGGCGATATCGCATGAATGATATTGCAAAATTCATTTCAGGTTTTCTTGGTTTTATTCTGTCGTGGTTCATTACGACTGTTATATTATATGGCGGTTGGAAGCTGCTTGGGCCCGACTTTAATCTATGGGCAGCAACTGGTATTTGGCTGGTGCTGCTTATCTTTGGCAGATCTGCGAATAGTAAGAAGCAGTAAATAAATCAAGTAAGGGTGGGAGTGGTGGCATGAGAGGAGGAATACCAGTGAACTATATCAAGATAACAACACCAGATATCGCAAATGGAATCGGCTGCAGGGTCACACTCTGGTGCTCAGGTTGTTCCCATCGTTGTCCCGGTTGCCATAATCCTCAGACGTGGGATGCGGCCGCCGGTAATCCATTCATCGAAGACACCATGCAAGAGTTGCTTGATCTGCTTCGCCCCGATTATATTCAAGGCTTGACATTCAGCGGGGGAGATCCTCTGTTCGTTCAGAACCGGCTTATCGTTGGCTATATCTGTGAACGTGTTCGCAAAGAGTTCGGCGACACTAAGGATATCTGGATGTGGACTGGATACAAGTGGGATCAAATCAAAGATTGGGATCATCTGAACTATGTGGATGTTCTGGTGGATGGCCCATATATCGAAGCTCAGCGCGATATTTCATTGCCATGGGCTGGCAGCAATAATCAAAGAGTGATCGATGTCAAGCAGAGTTTAAAAAAGAACGAAGTCGTATTATGGAAGGAGAACTAATATGAACCCTATTGTAAAAGTAAACAAGATCTATCCTGACGCTCACATCCCTACTTATGGCACTGAGAAGGCCGCCTGTGCTGATGTTTACGCTTATATCCCAGCAGATCAGGCGGACCTGTATGACGAGCATGGTAACCCTATTATTTACATCCGTCCGCATGAGACCCGTATGATCGGTACCGGCCTGCGTTTTGCTCCTGCTGATGGTTGGGCTATCCTCGGATTTGCCCGCAGCGGTCTGGCATCTAAGAAGGGTCTGGCACCTGCGAACAAAGTTGGCGTGTTGGACGAGGATTATCGTGGCCAGGCTTTTATTCCTTTGCACAATCACTCTGATATGTCTCAGGAAATCGTCCATGGTGACCGTATCGCACAGTTCATGTTCGTTCCGTATTATCAGGCACAGTTCGATGTTGTCGAAGTACTAGATGAAACTGAGCGTGGTGATAATGGCTTCGGAAGCACTGGTGTTTAACAATTAAGGAGTATTGCTTATGCGATGTAGTTTTGGATATACAGTTAAATCCCCATATGTAGAAAGACGTGTTAAATACTATGATGAAAATGGTATCTATGACGAATCGGTACAAAGTGATGACGAATTGATTGTTATTGGGGAAAAGCTAAGAAATGGTGGTTATAGATATAACGAAGAACTTGGGAAAGCAGAGACGGCCATGTTCGAGACAGAACCAAACAATCTGCAATACAAAGAAATTCTTGCAAGATTAAATCGTGTTCGTGACAAATACGGTATCAAACACTGGGATGAAAAGGAGCGGGTGATGTAAAATGTTCTGGGATAAATCAAAAGAAAAGCCGTCAGAAGAACCTGAAAAGGCAGAAGAAGTCAAAGAGCAAAGACAATTTGAACCATATAGATGCTGGACTGTCTATGTCAACTATCGTCTAAGAAATGGCACAGATCATAGCTTTTCAGCTGACTATGAAAATTCCGATTATCGCGATAAAATGAGCCACAAAGAGGCTGGAGAAGCTATGGAATCGGATGCAACCAAAAAGAAAGAAGAAATAGAAGCACTGGTTGAAGAAAATCTTGGGCAGGAAACTGGCTGGATTAAACTCGGGTCGAACTATATTGCCAATCGAGATCTTGCAACAGTATCAGTGCAGCTCATAAAAAGTACAAGCGGAGCTTTTGATTGGAGAGACTAATGAACGATTTGATTCAAATGCCGAAAGGCGATTACATTATGAAGGACGCAGTTCGTGTCGATACTGGTGAAACTCGTACTGACGGATGGTATCCGGAATGGATCGGTATGACAATGCAGTTCCGTCCAATTTCTGTCGGCTGGATCGCTCAGTTCCGATATGTAAAAGACAATGAGGGTTATCCGTATCCAGGTGGGATGCACACGTCACCAGTTACTTCTGTCTCGATTACAGAAGATGAAAAAATTGTCAAAATTGAAACAGCACATACGATTTATACGTTTGAAAAAGTTAAGGAGGACTAAATTATGGCTAAGTATTTTTATGTTTATCACGTTAATGATGGCACCACTGATCGTATCGTAAAGATGTTCAACACCGACTCTGTTGTCAACGGTAAGAGGGGTACTTATATCGCTGAGAAAAAGGTTGCATCCAGTGATCTGCAGGGTTTTACCAGTGGCATCAAGGCGGCAGGTTTTCAGCTGAATCAGGAGCTCGCAAATGCTGATACTGCCGAACAGGAAGCAAAGCGAATTCTGGCTGCTAAGATGGCCGATTATCATGCCGCACGCGACGCATATGCCGAGGCGGCGGACAATCTGAAAAAGGTAAACGCCAAGTTTGGTATCTGATACATAATCGTAGTGGTGGGTGGGAGGAATAAAAATATGAATGTTGTAAAACACGGAACGAGTCAGACAAAAGATTCTGAGAAAATATATAAAGTAACTTGTGACTCTTGTGGCTGTGTATTTGAAGCTAAAAGATCTGAATTTCATGTATGGCCTTTGCCGGCACGACCTGTTAGTGAAACGGTAAGAAATTATGATAATACAGGGCGTCCGGCAGAGATCCAATGTCCTGAGTGCAAATGCACTTGTGGAATTAGAATGAGATTGCTTGCAAGAGAATCCGCCTTTTTACATGCATATTGTAGGTGATAGAAGGAGTAAAGAACATGACTTATACACTTATGTCTGTTCCAGAAGATAAAGAAGTCTGGTGCACTGGATTTCGATTTGATGATACGAAGGCCGGCATCAATTGCAAGCCGGTACAAGGATCTATTCATAATAAGGATTATTGGAACTCGAAGTTTAAAACAAAGAATCGCACAATCAGCGTGAATACAAATCAATCGTATTATGCATTTGCTGATACTTACGAAGAGGCTGCACATATTTATAATGAGATGATAAATACATTTCTTGTTGAGCTTGATAATAGGTACCACAAAATTGCAAGCTCATTAGAGGGCTGCTATCTATCGAATGATCGCGGCGTGATGTTTTAAGAGGTACTGAATTATGATTGAAGAATATGTAAAAATTTATTGTGACCGTTGTGGGGAAGAAGCACTTGTTAGAAAGGCACGTTTCCCAGACTGTATCGCGGGCTGCTATATTTCCGACTCTGGAAGATGGAGCTTAAAAGATAAAGGTGCGATTTCAGATTTGTGCCCGCAGTGCCGACGCGAATACGACAAAATGCTTCATAAATTCTTCTGTGAAGGCGTGAAGCGTGATGCCTGAAGAATTGTGATTTTAAAGAAAGGAGAACTCGATGCTTGTAAAAGATTACGGCGGTGAAATCGATTGGAACATTGGTGCGTTCTGCGGCCATGATGAAATGATGTTTGATATTGACAAAGCTTGTAAAATGGCTTGTGAGAAAAATGGCATCAGATATGTGTTTGGCAGCATTTACACAATCCTGCAGGGTGGTCGTATCCCACCACAGAAAAATCTGCCTATGTCAGAAGTTTTGCCCAGAGTAGATAAATATAATGAACTTGGTATTGGAGTTCGTTTGACATTCTCAAGCCCGTTTGTTACACGCGGCGATCTCGTTGATGAAACTTCAAATATTATGTTGCGGCACCTCGATCATAATAATCAGAATGGTCTTACAAACCGTAACGGCGTCATTGTTATGTCCGATTTACTGGCTGATTATATTCGCTATATGTATCCCAATCTTGAGCTGATTTCTTTCGCAAGTAAAACCGTCTGTTGAAGTCGGTCTTGGAAATGATTCTGCCGAATATTATAATCGTCTGCTTGACCGTTTTGATATTGTCGTTGTGAATCCATTTAAAATCCATGACGAGCAGTTTATTAAGAACTTGCATAACCATGATCGAGTAGAATTTATTGTCAATCACCGGTGTCTGCCGAATTGTCCCATGGCTGGCCGTCACTATCAGCTGAACACAAAGTTGGGTCAGGCTATTGTCAATGGTGATGATATTACGGAGCTGCAAAATCAGTTGGCGACAGTATATAACTATTGCGGCTCTACTCGAAACAGTAATCCTCTTCTTGGCACATCTATGAATGAATATGAAATCAAAATGCTGGTTTCACAGGGATTTAAGCATTTTAAAATCGAAGGTCGAGAAAATAATATCATCTCGTTTGTGCGTGACCTTGGCGACTATGTTTTTAATCACGAAATGTTTGAGCGAGTCGTCCATGCCATTGCCGGTATGATGTTGTAAGGAGGTTCACAATGATTATTGACTGTAGATCTATCGCACAAGATATCAAAGATAAAATCAAGAATATTATTGCAGAAGATGACTATGCTCCTATTTTACATATTTATCAAGTAGGGGACAACCCTGCATCCAACGCTTATATTCGCGGTAAACTGTGTGACTGTGAAGAGGTTGGAGTCGAAGCGGAGCTTATCAAACTGCCGGAAGAGACAACCGAAGATGGTTTGAAAGATAAAATACAAGAAGATTATAATTATGATAACGCAGATGGTATTATTGTTCAGCTTCCGTTGCCAAAACATATCGATCCTAAAAATATTTGTATTCCAGACGAACTTGACGTTGATGGTTTTAATTCTACATCACCATTTCAGCCTTGCACTCCGCTTGGCGTTATGAAGATTTTTGATTCCATCGGTTACAATCTGGATGGCAAGAATGTGCTTGTGTGCGGGCAGTCTGATATCGTTGGTCGTCCGCTGGTTGATATGCTGATTAAGCGCCATTGCAATGTGATTTCTGTGAATAGCAGCGGAAGTTTTATGAAGTGCACGGCTCTTGCAATGGATATGGTCGATGTGATCATCTCTGCAGTCGGAAAACGTAATTTCATCACACCGCTTGGTATTGATCGAGTCGAGGTCTGTATTGATGTCGGCATCAATTACGACGAGAACGGAAAGCAACATGGCGACTGTTCTGACGCTGTTTATAATATGGATGGTATCAAAGTAACTCCTCGTATTGGCGGTGTCGGCCTGATGACTAGGGCGATGCTGCTTTACAATGTATGTGTGGCAAAGTATGGGGAAGAGAAGATGGAGAGGGTGATTGAATGAAAGAACAGATTATTCCAATTGACCAACAGCTTGTATATAACGTAGAAGAAGTAGCGACCCTCTTGAAAACCACGCGCCCTGTGGTATACTCTTTAATAGAAAAGGGCTATTTGCCAAGTATCGTGTTGGGTCGTCGTAAAGTAACCCGTAAAGCACTTCTTGAGTTTCTTGATAAGAATGCCAACACTGACTTTGGAGAACTTTTAAGAGCAGGCTGATTGGCTTGCCCACAAAATTGCCCACATTTGAATTCTCGTGGGCAAAACGTGGGCAAAATACGCATATTTTTGCATTAAGTAACGTTTCTACGGCAATTTACTATTGCAGTCAAAGGACGAGGCTCGCCATGGCCGCGGCTTCGAGGGCCTGCTGAAGCGCTACTTCAACGTGGAGCTGTAATTCCTGCATTCTTCTGAACCTGATATCATAAAGCTGCCGTGCGGTGCCAAAGCTGCACGGCAGCTTTTTTGCTTGACGGGATCCATGGCAGGGCGTACAATGAAAAAAACATTCCGAAAAAGGGGAAGTCTTATGAAATCAACTTCCACACGCTGTGCGCTGCTGGACGAGCTGCGCGGACTGGACCTGATCAGCATGATGCTTTACCATGGCATGTGGGATCTGGTTTATCTGTTTGGTGTGCGTGCACCGTGGTATGGCAGCTGGCAGGGAGAACTGTGGCAGCAATCCATCTGCTGGGTGTTCATCCTGCTGTCCGGTTTCTGTCTGCCGCTGGGTCGCCACCCGGTCAAACGAGGCGCGGTGGTGTTTGGGTGCGGCGCACTTGTCACGGCGGTCACGCTGATCTTCATGCCTGCGGATGCTGTCTGGTTCGGTGTGTTGACCCTGCTGGGCTCGGCTATGATCATCACAGGACTGCTGGAAAAGTGGATGGAAAAGGTGCCCCCGGTGGTCGGCCTTGCAGGGAGCATGTTTCTGTTTTACTTCACCCGCTATGCAGCCGATGGCTATTTGCAGCTGGGTCATTGGCTCATCACACTGCCGGGTTTTCTCTACGCCAACTACTTCACGGCCTATCTGGGGTTTTATCCCTTTGGCTTCTTCTCTACGGATTACTTCCCACTGACCCCGTGGCTCTTCCTGTTCTGGGCTGGTTTTTACCTGCATCATCTGGCAGAGCGAACAGCGCAGAGTCTCCGTCCGCTGCGTCGTTCGGTTTGCCCGCCGCTGGGGTGGCTGGGGCGGAACTCGCTGATGCTATATCTACTCCACCAGCCGGTGATCTACGGCGTGCTGACGGTGGTGTTCCTGTTGCTGCGCCGGGGTGGAGGAGCGTTCTGAAAAATTCTGCAAAAGGTTCTTGACAAGGAGCCCGCCCTGTGGTATTCTTTTGGTGGTTAGAGAAGCCTAACCAAATTGCTCTGTCTTATGTCAGGCAGAGCAATTTCTTTGAAGATGAAAGTTAGAATATACTAACCATTACTGAAAGAGAGGTTCTTCTTTATGAGCAAAGTAGCAGTTGTATTCTGGAGCGCAACCGGCAACACTGAGACCATGGCAAACTGCGTGGCAGAGGGTGCAAACGGCACCATCGTGCCCTGCAGCGAGATGAACGCCGCAAAGCTGGCTGAGTTTGATGCAGTTGCATTTGGCTGCCCCGCAATGGGCGCAGAGCAGCTGGAAGAGAGCGAGTTTGAGCCGATGTTCTCCGATCTGGAAGGTTCCCTGAACGGCAAGAAGATCGCTCTGTTCGGCTCTTATGGCTGGGGCGACGGCCAGTGGATGCGCGACTGGGTCGAGCGTGCACAGGGTGATGGCGCACAGGTGCTCAACGGTGAGGGTCTGATCTGCAACGAGGCACCGGATGAGGATGTTCAGGCTGCCTGCCGCAAGCTGGGTGCAGATCTGGCAGCGTGGTGATCGGATTAGAAGCACATTGCAAAATTTGACAAATGGGGTTTGCTGTGTTAAACTCTAGAAGTTGCGCAGCAGCCCATTTGCCGGACAAACGAACCTGAGAGCAGCAGGGGAACAACAGGGGCTGAACCCGGTCTACTGCTGCTTTGCTTTTTAGGAAAGGTGGTGTGTATGGAAATGGCTGTTGCTGTTGGAATTACGGCCTGTTTCGCAGTTTTGCGTCACACGGTGCGTTGCGCGGCTCTGCGGATGGCCCGCAAGGAAAAAATGCAGGAGGAACAGTCCCAATGTCCAAAACCACCCCGGAAGACCTGGCAAAGAAGCGTTCCGACGAAAAAATGCTTGTCAGTGAGATGATCGCGCTCTACTGCCGCAAGCAGCATCACACCCTCAGAGGCAGTCTCTGCCCGGAATGCCAGCAGCTGCATGATTATGCGCTGGCCCGCATTGAGCACTGCCCCTTTATGGAGACCAAGACCTTTTGCTCGGCCTGCAAGGTGCATTGCTATCAGCCGGAGATGCGGGAAAAGATCCGCACTGTCATGCGCTGGGCCGGGCCCAGAATGCTGCCGGTGCATCCCGTTCTCTCCATCAAGCATGTGATCGTGACAATGAAGGCAAGGCGTGAAGCAAACGCAGGAAAATAAGCAGCCATGTATAATCGCCTGAAGCCGGGGCAACCTAGAGCCAAGGAGGCGATAGAAATGGAAAACACAGGTGTGACCTGCGATGTCTGCGAGTGCCGTCACAATGTGCAGAACTGCAAGTGTGATCTGCCCCAGATCAAAGTGACAGAGCACTGCTCCTGCACCACCCAGCAGGTGGAGACCCCGCACTTCTGCCAGAATTACGAAAAGAAATAATCTGTAATGGCAGAAAACTCCCCGCCCAGCGCCCCAGACAGGGCATGAGCGGGGAGTTTTTGTGTGTTGTTCAGTGGATTGCCACACTGCAGGTAGCAAGGCTGCGCACCAGTGTGCCGACGCTGTCCTTCATCTGGATGCCGGCAAAGCCCAGACGGAAAGCGGCCTGTACATTCTCCAGCCGGTCATCAATGAAAACACTTTCCCCGGCCTTGAGCTGGTATTTGTCCAGCAGGGCCTTATAGATGCGCGGGTCAGGCTTGTTGATGTGCACCTCGCAGGAGGCCACGCCGCCGTCGAACAGGCCCTTGAGGTCGCGCTCGGTCAGAAAATCCAGCACATCCTCGGGGATATTGCTCAGGTAATAGACGCAGTAGCCACGGCTCTTGAGCTTCCGCACCAGCTCCTGCATCCGGCGGCGGGGGCGGAGGATATGCATCCAATCGTCCAGCACGCCCTGCACCTCAAACGCGCGGCCATATTCCTTTGCGCGGGCCAGCATCCGCAGGTTGGCCTCAGAGCGGGTGATAAGCCCTGCATCCAGCAGCTTCCACTCCTCGCTTTCAAAAGTCAGCTGGGAGACCTGTTCCTCTACCTCGGCATTGCAGAAGCGGTCTACCAGATAGGTCTTGGGGTCGAAATCCACCATGACACCGCCCAGATCAAAGATGATATTTTTATACATCGCTGTTTCCTCAATTCTGTATGGATGTTTCTGCCAGAAAGATTCTGCCCACAGTATAGCACAACTGCCCGCCCTGCATCAAGCACTGTGCCGCCGCATAGGATGAAACAGGCAAACTGCGGGGAGGGGAGCACGATGAAATTCCGGGAGCTGTGCACAAAGGAGATCGTTCAGCTGAGCAACGGGGCCTGCCTTGGCCGCGCCGATGATCTGGAGCTCGATCCGGCAACGGCGCAGGTCAAAAGCCTGCTGCTGCTCGGGCAGCCTCATCTGTTTGGGCTGCTGGGCCGGGACGAGACTCTGGTCATCCCCTGGACGGACATCGAAACACTGGGAGTGGACGCGATCCTGGTCCGCACGGAGCTGCCGGAGCCGGAAGCCAAAAAGCAGGGTTTCTGGCAAAAAATGCGGCACTGGCTGGACGGATGAAATTTTTCGTGAATTTTTCCTGCATCAGGGTTTGATTTTACAAAAAATCGGATTATAATAGAGAACCGTGAGCGGCAGAGCCTTGCCGCTCCGGCTTGAAATCTGATTTCCGGAAGTGAAAGGAACTTCTCTCTATGAACGTAAAAAAACATACGCCGCTTTCCCTGCATGGGCTGCGGCTGCTCTTCCCGCCGCTGGCAACGCTGGGCATCCTGTTCCTGACGGGTGGATCGCCCGCGGCAGCCTGACAGGGGAGACCTTTACCCAATACATTTTCCCCATGCCGAAGCCTATCTGCTGGCGTGGGCCATGCTGTTTCTCAGCTGGCTGGCAGTGGACTGGCTGACTCGATTTGCACCATTGGCGACCCTGCTGGCGGCGGTGCTGGGCTGTGCCCCGGCGGCAGTCAATTTCTACACACTGCAGCTGCGCGGCGAGCCCTTCCTGCCCTGGGATCTGATGCAGGTGTCAGAGGCTGCGGGCGTGGCAGCTGCGGCCGGTATCCACATCCAGACCAGCATGGTGGTATCCATTGTTATTATCGTGCTGCTGGTCGTAGTGTCTTTCTTCCTTTATAGAGGGCGGCAGAAGCTGAACTGGAAGCCCCGGGTGGCAGGCTTTCTTGCCAGTGCGGCAGCTACCTGCGGCCTGCTCTTTGGCGTGTTCCTGCAGCCTGCCGTGACACAGGCCATTGGCATTGTGCCAGATGCCTGGATGCAGGATCGCTACTACCGCTATTATGGTGTCATCACCAGCTTTCTGACCAATCTGACCAATCTGGAGATCTCCAAGCCGGAGGGGTATTCAGAGGAGGCTGTCAACGAGATCCTGGATGATACCGAAGCTGCACAGAAATATTCCACTGCTCCGCTCTACCCGGGATCTTACGGTGCCACCACCTCTGCGGACGAGACCGCGAAAAAGCCCACCATCATCTATGTGATGGACGAGTCCTACTGGGATGTGTCGGAACTGGAGCAGTACGGTTTCCAGTTTGATACCGATGTCTCTGCCAACCTCCACGCCCTGCAGCAGACCAGTGCTTCTGGCCGGGCGTACAGCCCCAGTTTCGGCGGCGGAACCTGCGATGTGGAGTTTGAAGCGCTGACAGGCTATTCGGCTTCCTTTCTGCCCAACGGCAGCAAGCCCTACCAGCAGCATGTGACCAAGCCCATGTTCTCGCTGCCCAATTACCTCAAGCTGACGCAGGGATATCAGACGGCGGCAGTTCACTGCTTCTGGGCCAAGTATTGGAGCCGGGACACGGCATACCCCAACCTGGGCTTTGACACCTTCCTGAGCCTGGAACAGATGACCCATGTCAACAAGGTGCGCAGACACTACTGGACCAGCGGTCTGGTCACGGATGACTCCATGGCAGACCAGATCATCCAGCAGTATGAGAAGATGAAGACATCCTCGGATGCACCGGTTTTTCTGCACGCGGTCACGATGCAGAACCATACCAATTATAATAAAGACAACTACCCGGACGATGTGCGGGTGAAGGTGACAGAGCACCCGGCGGGCCTCAAGGCCAGCACCATCGGCGCACTGGAAGATTTTGCGACCGGCATCCGGGATGCCGATGCCATGCTGGGCAAGCTGACCCAATACTTCTCGCAGGTGGACGAGCCGGTGATCCTGGTGTTCTGGGGCGACCATTACAACCCCATTGATTCCAATTATGATGTCTTTACCAGCAGCGGCTATGCCAGCGATTCCAGTGCGGACCCGCGCCTGCACCAGACCACCCTGCTGATGTGGTCGAACTACACCGACAAGCCCGTGGATCTGGGCACCATTGCCGCTTACGATATCTCGCCGGTGATGATGAACCTCTACGGTCTGGAACAGCCGCTCTATTTCCAGCTGCTGAACCGCCAGCTGCAGGTGGCCGACCGCGCCAATACCCGGGGCACGGTGATGAATCTGGACGGCACCACCACCCAGACCCCGAGCTCCCTGCAGGAAAGCTGGAGCCAGAAGCACTGCTGCTGCTGCAATATGACCTGATGTTCGGCAAGGGCTATGCCCTCAGCCGGATGGGCATGGAAAGCCTGAACAGCACTCAGACGGGCGAATAAACAAAAAATACGCGATTTCCTTGTAAAAAACAGAGAAAACCCCTTGCATCACACGCCTGTTTGTGCTATTATTATTCAGCATTACACACGCATCACTATGCCCTTTTGTGCTCTTTCGGGAGTGGAGGGCAGTCCAAAGCCATCCGATATGGCCGCGGATCACGGTGTGCGGAGGCAAAACAATATTGGAGGTATTTTTACTATGGCAGTCGTTTCTATGAAGCAGCTTCTCGAGGCAGGTGTGCACTTCGGTCACCAGACCCGCCGCTGGAACCCCAAGATGAAGAAGTATATCTTCACCGAGCGCAACGGCATCTATATCATCGATCTGCAGAAGACCGTGAAGAAGCTGGACGAGGCTTACAACTACGTGGAGGAAGTTGCAGCTGAGGGCGGCGACATCCTGTTCGTCGGCACCAAGAAGCAGGCTCAGGAGTCCATCCGTGACGAGGCTCTGCGCTGCGGCATGCACTATGTCAACGCTCGCTGGCTGGGCGGTATGCTGACCAACTTCCGCACCATCCGTAAGCGCATCGACCGTATGGATCAGCTGGCTAAGATGAAGGAGAACGGCACCTTCGAGCTGCTGCCCAAGAAGGAAGTTGCCAAGCTGGAGCTGGAGATGGAGAAGCTGGACAAGTACCTGGGCGGTGTCAAGAACATGAAGACCCTGCCGAAGGCTATGTTCATCGTTGATCCTCACAAGGAGCGCATCGCTGTTGCTGAGGCTCGTAAGCTGAACATCCCCATCGTGGCTATCGTTGATACCAACTGCAACCCCGACGAGATCGATTACGTCATCCCCGGCAACGACGACGCTATCCGCGCTGTCAAGCTGATCGCTGGCGCTATGGCTGACGCTGTTCTGGAAGGCAAGCAGGGCAACCAGGAGGCTCCCGCTGAGGAAGCTGCCAACGCCTGATTTTTGGCTGTACAGAACAAACCCGTGAAATAACGTGTAAGGGAGACTACAAAAATGGCTATTTCTGCAAAGGACGTTATGGAACTGCGCAAGCAGACCGACTGCGGCATGATGGAGTGCAAGAAGGCTCTGACTGAGGCTGACGGCAACTTCGAGAAGGCTATTGAGATCCTGCGCGAGCGTGGTCTGGCTACTGCTGCCAAGAAGGCAAGCCGCGTTGCTGCCGAGGGTATGGTCTACGCTGACTACTGCCCCAAGTGCAAGGTCGGTGTTGTCATCGAAGTCAACGCTGAGACTGACTTCGTTGCCAAGAACGACAAGTTCGTTGATTTCGTCAAGGAAGCAACCAAGGTCGTCATGCTGCAGAACCCTGCTGATGTTGAGGCTCTGATGGCTTGCAAGACCGAGGCTGGCGAGACCGTTGACGAGGCTCTGAAGAACCTGATCCTGGTCATCAAGGAGAACATCAAGATCCGTCGTTTTGTCCGTTACGAGGGCGTTTGCTCTGCTTACGTCCACGGCGGCGGCACCCACGGCATCCTGGTCAACTTCGAGACCACCAACGACATCGACAGCAAGGACGAGTTCACTGCTTACGGCAAGGACATCGCCATGCAGGTCGCAGCTGCTAACCCCAGCTACGTCGATGAGGCTTCTGTCCCCGCTGAGGTCGTCGCCAAGGAGAAGGAGATCCTCCTCGCTCAGATGGCTAACGACCCGAAGAACGCCAACAAGCCCGACGCTGTCAAGCAGAAGATGATCGAGGGCAAGATCAAGAAGTTCTTCAAGGAGAACTGCCTGGTCGATCAGGAGTTCGTCAAGGACGGCGATCTGTCTGTTGCTCAGTACACCGCTAAGGTCGCTAAGGATCTGGGCGGCGAGATCAAGATCGTCAAGTTCACCCGTTTCGTGAAGGGTGAGGGCCTGGAGAAGCGTGCTGACGACTTCGCTGCTGAAGTTGCAAGCATGGTGAAGTAATTCAGTCTGACTGAATGAATTTAAGAGCTGTGGTACCTGTAACAGGGTGTCACAGCTCTTTTTGTTTGTGTTTGAACGGGAAGTGTGTTATCATAGGAACAATTACAATGAAGAGAAAGCTGGAAGTGAAGAATCTCGACCAGCCGCTGTACCGAAAAAAGGAAGGCGGCATCTGACAGGAGATGTTACGATGAAAACACAGAAACTTGAGATCAGCGGTATTCCTGCTTTGCTGTACGGGGAAGAAAGCCGAAAAGTATATCTCTATGTCCATGGCAAAATGGGATGCAAAGAAGAAGCCCTGCCGTTTGCAGAACTTGCCTGCCCAGCAGGATATCAGGTTCTTGCTGTTGATTTGCCCGAACATGGAGAGCGCAGGGGCAGCTCCGAGAAGCTGCTGCCGTGGGTGGTGGTTCCAGAGTTGGAAGCGGTCTATTCCTATGCTGCAGGGCGTTGGAAGATTGTTTCGCTGCGGGCTACAAGTATTGGAGCCTGGTTTTCCATGTTGGCCTTACAGGCAAAGCCTTTGCGGAGTGCTCTTTTGCTCTCACCAGTGGTAGATATGGAAGATCTTATCACCAATATGATGCAGTGGGCAAATGTGAGTGAGGCCCAGTTGAAGGAAGCCGGGGAGATTTCCACGGATTTCGATGAGACGTTGTCGTGGCAGTATCTCTGCTGGGTGAGGGAGCATCCCTACCGCTGGAAAGTGCCCACGCAGGTGCTCTATGGCGCAAAGGATAACCTGACTTCCAGGGCAGTGCTTGAGCAGTTCAAACAACGGACAGGTGCGCATTTGACCATCATGGTAGAAGGAGAACACTGGTTCCATACCGAGCTGCAATTGGCTAACGCCCGTGCCATCCATTCTGAGGTTTGGGTTGGGAGCGAGCACATATCAGCCCCGGGAAAGAAGACGGGGGAGAAATCATGGTGAAGATGCTGTGACCTGAAAAGGATAAAATAAAATCTCCCGCTGACGGGGTTCGATGTCGTCAGTGGGAGATTTTTATCGTTTTACGGTCAAACCGTGAAAACCTCAGATTTTGGCCTCGCTGTTGTGCTCAGCCTTTTTGTAAGCAGAGAAGGAGTGGAACACAATGTTCAGACCCAGAACGATCAGCAGGACAGCCAGGATCAGCTGCAGGCCGTTGGCAATGAACACGGCACCCCAAGTGGTCTCGCCCGCAGGAATGCTGACAGAAGCGGCGGTGCTGATGGCCTTGACCATAGCCATCAGGCGCTGCACCAGAGCGGTGAAGGTGACGCACAGCATGATGATCAGCGGGGGGAACAGCATCTTGTTGCTGCGGCCGGTGACCTTCAGGAAAACGCACAGGGTAGCCAGAACCAAAGCGCTCAGCAGCTGGTTGGCGGAACCGAACAAGGGCCAGATGTTTGCGTAGCCGATCTTGGTCAGCAGGAAGCCGAAGGCCAGAGTGAGGAAGGTGGAGAAGTAGACGTTGCAGAACAGCTTGCGCCAGCCCTCAGCGTGCTCCATGTCGTCCACACTGAACAGCTCCTGGAAGCTCATGCGGCCGATACGGGCCACAGCATCCAAACTGGTCAGGGCCAGAGCGGAAACACACATCGTCATAAAGACAGTTGCTGCATAAGCGGGAACGCCGAACATCTCAAAGAAACCGGCAACACCACGGCTGAAGATCTGGAACGGGGTGCCTGCAGCGGGGGTGCCGTCCGCAGCAGCGGCAGCACCGGCAACGCACAAGGCCAGGACAGCCAGCATGCTCTCCAGAATCATTGCGCCATAGCCGACCTTCAGCATATCCTTTTCATTTTCAACGGTCTTGGAGGAAGTACCGGAGGAGACCAGGCTGTGGAATCCGGAAACAGCACCACAGGCAACGGTGACAAACAGGATCGGGAACATGGTGCCCAGCTTCTCGTTGGTGAAGCCGGTGTAAACGGGCAGATTCATGGTGGGGTGTGCAACGACCAGACCAACCACAGCTCCTGCGATCATGGCAACAAACATGAAGGTGGTCATGTGGTCCCGGGGCTGCTTCAGCAGCAGCCATGGGAAGCACGGCGGCAAAGAAGATATAAACGAAGGTGATATAGCTCCAGGCGGCCTTGCCCAGGATGATGGGCAGATTTGCGCCAATGACAAAAGACAGCACGATGAAAACGATGCTGATAACGCTCTCCTTCCAGCCGGAGAAGTTAAACTTCTTCTGGATCAGGCCAAACACAACAGCGAACAGCATGAACATGATGGAAACCATGCCGGCTGCGCCGTTGGTCTGAGCAGCGTCAACCAGAGCGCCGTCCGCGCCATAAGCATTGAAGGTGCCAGCGACCATGTCAGCAAACGCTGCAATAACGATGCCGCAGAACAGCCAGCAGAACAGCAGGAACAGCTTGCGGCCCAGCTTGCCGATGTACTTTTCGATCAGCATGCCCATGGACTTGCCGTCGTTCTTAACGGAAGCATACAAAGCGCCGAAGTCGGTAATAGCGCCAAAGAAGATGCCGCCGATGAGGACCCACAGCAGAACGGGCAGCCAGCCAAAGGCAGCAGCCTGAATGGCACCGGTAACAGGGCCGGCACCTGCAATGGAGCTGAACTGATGTGCAAAAACGGTCCAGCCGTTGGTGGGAACGTAATCCCGGCCGTCCTCATGGACGACCGCAGGGGTCTTGGCGGTGGGATCGATGCCCCACTTGTTTGCCAGCCAGCGTCCGTAGAGGGTGTAAGCACCAAACAGACACACGGCTGCGATCAAAACGATGACCAGCGTGTTCATTTCTTTTACCTCTTTCCTTTGCTTTTCATGCGGCAAAGAGGTCACGCTGTGGCTCCTTTGCCTGAAAATTGTGTATACTTTATCCCCATTTTCATAATTTGTCAATATATTTCGGAGCAGTTCAGAGGATGTGCTAATTCGACAGAAAATCAGGCAAAAAATTTTAGGTGATTTTATTTCACTTGTGAAGAGAAGAAAACTGTGGACACCCTGAATTGAAAACGATTCACGCAAAAGACTTGACTTTCACACTTTCGTGTGCTAAAGTGATAACATGATATAATTCTTTCTGTCAGAAGTTCCGGCGTTTGCCGCAGAGGAGACCGCAATGACTGAGAAAAATTCCAGAAAAAACGAGACCGTAGATGCATTGTTCGATGCCATCCTGAGCCTTGAGAGCCGGGAGGAGTGCTATGCTTTTTTTGAGGATCTGTGCACAGTAAAGGAGATCTCCGATATGGCACAACGGCTGGAAGCGGCAAAGCTGCTGCTTGGCGGCCGCACCTATGACCAGATCGTGAAAGAGGTAGAGATCAGCACGGCGACCATCAGCCGGATCAATCGCTGTATCCAATACGGAACCGGCGGTTACCAGAGCGTAATTGAAAAGATCTCTGCACAGGAGAAAAAGCAGTAACGGCTGCACGGCAGAGGACATAAGATGGGGTACACCTTATATAGAAAGGATGAGTCCCCTATGGCAACGATCAATTGTCCCACCACGCTGGAATGTCCGGCCCTGCCCCGTGTTACCCTGAGTCAGGCTGTGATCGATCTGATGGAGTATTGCACTGCAGGAAAGTGCTCTGAGCCACATCCTCTGCGCCGAGAGCCAGAAGATGAAAACCGCACTCGCCATGAACGAGATTGACCTGTGCAAGCTGCTGGAGGTGAACGATTCGGCCACCAACATGGTGCACGCCGTGGCAAATCTGGAGCTGGTGCTGAAGGAAAAGCTGGAGTTTATCTCCAATAACCTCTATTATCCCTCCGCTGATAACGGCGCTGCAGCCCAATAAGCCTGCACGACCCCCTGCCTGTCCGCATTCTGGCGGGCAGGCATTTTGCGTTTTAAGGCCAGATTGTGACCGATTTGTATAAAAAGAATAAAAACGATTTGTTGGAATTGCTGAAAGCGCAATTCTGTGCTATACTATACCATGTATATGTGTGAAAGAGAGGGAAACGAACTTGCAGCACTATGACGTGATCTTATTTGACGTGGACGGAACCCTGATCGATTCCGCCCCCGGCATCCTGAATACACTGGAAGAAGTTTTTACCAAGATGGGCGTGGATGTCACCCATGTGAACCTGCGGCGCTATCTGGGGCCGCCGCTCCGCAAGAGCTTTGGAGAGCATTTCTCCGACCCTGCAAAAATCGAGGAGGCCACCGAGCTCTATCGGGAGAGTTACCGCGAAAAGGGCAGCCATGAGGGTACGGCCTACCCCGGTGTGGCAGAGATGCTGCGCCGCCTGAAGGAGGCAGGATTTGTGCTCTGCACCGCAACCTCCAAGCCGACTGTGGTCGTGACCCCCATTCTGGAAGAACAGGGACTGGCCCCTTACTTTGATTTCATCGGCGGCGCGTCCATGGATGAGAGCCGGGATACCAAAACGGAAGTGGTGCGCTATGTTCTCACCCAGCCCTGTGTACAGGGCAAGCGGGTGCTGATGGTGGGCGACCGCAACGATGATATGCGCGGTGCTGCTGATTGCGGGCTGGATGCCGCCGGTGCCCTGTATGGCTACGGCAGCAGGGAAGAACTGGAGCCCTTTGGCCCGGTGCTGCTGGCGGAAAGTTGTGAAGAACTGACGGACAAGCTCCTGGCCTGCCGTGCAAACGGTTGAACGATAGGATAAGTGGTGAATATAACATGAATCATAAGAATCAATCGGACAAACAGTCTATGACATCGCTGCAGCGGCAGGCCGTTCTGGTCTGTGTGGTCTGCGCACTGGCGGCTTTGCTGACCGTAGGCATCACCCTGACCCTGCTCAAACGGGGAAAGCCGGAAACGCCCGGCACACCCGCAGACTCTGTGCCGACGGACACCACCGGGGACGGTGAAAGCACAGATCTTGCCAATCACTATCAGATCGATAACACCTCCAGTGCTCTGCTGACTGAAACAGCGGATGCGGGCACGGAATATCTGGACAGCACCCTGTTTCTGGGAGATTCCAACACCGTGCGTCTGTATAACAACGGTCTGATATCCTTGCAGCAGCTCTGCGCCAAGGAGGGCATTGGCACCCAGGTGGCCCTGAACGAAGGAATCGTCACCTTTAAGAATGACACCACCCACTACACCATCGCACAGGCGGTGGCAAAAATGAAGCCCCGCCGTGTCGTGATGACCTTTGGTACCAACGACACCGGCATGGAGGTGGCTGATTTTATCAGTAACTATACCGCGCTGGTGCAGGCCATTCAGGAGGCTTACCCCTACACTGATATCATCGTGAACACGGTGCCTCCTATCCCGGAGAATCACTCCAATTACCCCCACATGGATCAGGCCAAGATCGATGATTTTAATATGGCGCTGCTCAACATGTGTGAACAGCTGGGGGTCAAATTTCTGAATACGGCTGAGGTCCTCAAGGAGAAAATGGCTACGGCCAGCCGGATTACTACACGGATGGTGATATCCACCTCAAGAGCGCCGGTCTCAAGGCTGCGCTGAACTATCTGCGCACCCACGCCTACCAGACCGAGGATCGCCGCCCGGACACCAATAATATCCCCACCCGCACACTGGAATATGTATCCAACCCCAGCTCGGCGGTGCAGGCCCCCAGCTCGGAAGAACCCGCTTCTTCCAGCGAGAGTGAAAGCGTCAGCAGCTCTGAGACTGCCAGCGTTAAGTTTGAGGCTCGTTATCAGGTGGAAAAGAGCGGCGGCGGCACCCTGAGCTGTGGGAACGAGAGCGGCAAGACCAGCCTGACATACGGTATCACAGATGCATCCCAGTCGCTGACTGTCACGGCCACCCCTGCGGAGGGCCATGTATTCGTCAAGTGGAGCGACGGCGTGACCAGCAAGACCCGTACCGATACCGGCTTCAAGCAGAATCTGGACGTGACAGCCGTGTTTGCAGCTGCTTCCGTTCACATCTCGGAAGGTAAGGCTTCCGCCGGTTCCTATGTCTTTAAGGCTGCGCTGGAGGGTAAATATGCCAAGAGTGAAAACCTGCATTGGTTCGCCAACGGTCAGGAAGTGAAGGAGGCCGCAGGCCATACAACGGTCACCGTGTCCGCTTCGGCCATCACCAGCGGCAGCTATAAGATCTATGCGGTGGTTGTGTACAACGACTGCGCCGTGGCCAGCAATGCGCTGACCATTACGGTCAGCCCGGAGCCCGCTTCCAGCTCAAGCTCCGGCAGCTCTTCTACTTCTTCCGGCAGTACATCCGCGTCCTCTTCGGAGAGCAGCAAGTCTGAGAGCACGAGCAGCAGTTCTTCCCACAGCACGGCGGAAAGTGAGAGTAAGAGCGAATCCAAGAGCGAGAGCACCTCTTCTTCTCACAGCAGCTCAGAGAGCAAGGCAGAGAGCACTTCGTCCTCCAGCAGCACTGCTTCTGAGGGCAAAACGGAATCCAAAGAGCAGACCAACAGTGAATCGATCTCCGCTTCGGTTGAAAATGATATTGAGCCCGCAGAGGGGGCTTCCGCTTCCACCGAAGCAGAAGCCAGCCGGTAAACCTTTTTCTGTCTGCCCGCATAGGCTGGGCAGAAGGGAGGGAGCCGGATGTTCTGTGAAGAGATCAAGATCCCCGGGCTGCCCGGTGAGGGAACTGTGACCGATGGCAGTGTGGACTGGTATGAGATGGACTGGGAGAATGTGAACAACGGCATGACCGAGGAGCAGATGCCCAGAAACGTTGACAAACCCTGCGCCGCACAAGATCCGTGCACAGACAATTCCCCGGTGCAGACCGATGATGAAACCTATGAGATAGTTCAGGAATAACCGGAAGCCAGCTCTGCCGGGGCGGGGCTGGCTTCTCGCTGTTCTTTTGATCTGGGAAAAATTCCCCGGTGATCGGGGACAAGCGTCCCGGAAAATGACACAAGCATGAAAGAGGGGTAATGAACCATGGCAAAATACTATTGTGTTCTGTTTGATGCTGATAATACGCTGCTGGATTTTGATGCAGCGGAAAACAAGGCGCTGGCTGACACCCTGCGGGAGTACGGCATTGAGCCGGATGCCGAGACGGTGCAGACCTACCGCACCATCAACGAAGAGCTTTGGCGGCAGCTGGAAAAGGGCCAGATCCGCCGGGACAAGCTGATGGGGGAGCGGTTCACCCGCTTTCTGAAGGCAGTGAATGCCGCAGGCAACGGTGTGGAGATGAACAAATTCTATCTGGATCAGCTCTCTACCCACCCTGACCTGACATCTCCCAACGTGCTGGACGTGCTCCGGGAGCTTTCCGAAGTGGCAACATTGGCTGTGGTGACCAATGGTTTTGACCGGGTGCAGAGCCGCCGTGTGAGGGAATCCGGCATTCTGGATTTTGTGGAGGATGTGTTCGTTTCTGAAAAAATGGACAGCGAAAAGCCCAACCGCAAGATTTTTGATGCCGCGCTCCGTGCGCTGGGCGTGGAGAACCGTGAGCACGTGCTGATGGTGGGCGACAGCCTGAGCAGTGATGTGCAGGGCGGTGTGAACGCCGGGCTGGATACCTGCTGGTATAACCCCAACCACGCCGAGAATCCCGGCAAGGTCGTTCCTACCTATGAGATCAGCAGCCTGGAAGAGCTTTACCCGCTGGTGATGGAGCCGGAGGAACTGGCCAATGTGGGCCTGAAGAATCGCCGCCACCAGCTGTAATGCTGTGCGGCCTGTGTGAGAGATTGGAAAACGAACAATGCTGATACATTTGGAAAAGCTGGGCAAGAGCTTTGGCGAGAAGATCGTCCTGCATGATGTCACGGCCAGTGTCGAACGGGAGGACCGCATCGGCATCGTGGGCCAGAACGGCGCAGGCAAAACGACCCTGCTGAAGATCCTGACCGGCGAGTATACGGACTACGAGGGTGAGTTCAGTGTGACCCATGGTGTGACGCTGGGCTATCTGGAGCAGAATGCAAAGCTCGACCCCACGTTGGATATCTATGGCGAGATGCGCTCCTGCTTTGCCCATGTGCTGGATGCCATGGCCCAGATGCAGATCCTGGAGCGCAGAATGGCCGCCAGCCCGGAGGATGCCTCTCTGCTGGAACAGCACGATGCCTTGCAGAACATCATTGATGCCGCTGACGGCTACAATATGGATGTCAACATCAAAAAGGTGCTGTCTGGTATGGGCTTTGCACAGGATACCTGGACGAAGAATATCGCTGTGCTTTCAGGCGGTGAGCTGACGCGCCTTCGCCTGGCAAAGCTGCTGTTGGAAAAGCCGGATGTCCTGATCTTGGATGAGCCCACCAACCACTTGGATTTTGCCACCATGGAATGGCTGGAGAATTACCTCAAGGGCTATTCCGGTGCCGTGCTGGTCGTCAGCCATGACCGCTATTTCCTGGACAATATCTGCACCAGGATCTGGGAGGTCTCCTTCCAGACCATGACCACTTATAAGGGCAACTTCTCCGCCTATCTGCCCCAGAAGGAAGCTGCGGATGCCCTGCGCCAGAAGCAGCACGATGCAGATGTAGCACTGGCTGAAAAGCTACAGGATTATGTAGACCGCAATCTTGTGCGCGCTTCCACCACCAAGATGGCCCAGAGCCGCCGCAAACAGCTGGAAAAGCTGGAGATCACGGAAGCGCCAAAGGATGAAACAAACCAGCTCAAATTCCGCTTTGAGTATGATGTGGAGCCGTGGAACGAGTTGGTGCTGATGAAGAACCTGACCATCAGGATCGGGGAGCGTACCCTGCTGGAACCCTTTACCTACACGGTCTGCCGGGGTCAGCGGCTGGTGATCGCAGGCCCCAACGGTGCGGGCAAATCCACCCTGCTGCAGGTATTGGACGGTAAGCGCCGCCCCTCCGGCGGTATGGTGCGGCTGGGTACGGGAGCCCGGCCCAGCATTTTTGCCCAGCAGCAGAACCGTTTGGGACAGGGCCGGGTGATCGATGTCATCTGGAACAAGTATCCCCGGATGACGGAGCTGGAAGTGCGCAGCCATCTGGCAAAGCTGGGTTTCCGGGGCGAGACAGTGTTCAAGCCCTGCGAGGCACTTTCGGGCGGCGAGCTGGCCCGCCTGCGCTTTGCTGAGATCGTGCTGGAGCGGCCCAATCTGCTGTTTCTGGACGAGCCCACCAACCACCTGGACATCTACACCCGCGAGAACCTGACCGAAGCCCTGATGGCATACACCGGGACCCTGCTCATGGTCACCCATGACCGCCATCTGATGAACAGTCTGGGCTGTCCTATCCTCTATCTGGAAGATGGCAAGGCCACCCTGTATCCGAGCTACGATGCCCTGATGGGGCGTGCCGCTCCTGCTGCCGCTCCGGAAAAAGCCGGGGATCAGCCCGCCAAGGCCGGTTACGGCAAAGAGCAGCGCCGTCGCCGCGCGGAGCTGCGGGCCAAGATCAAGGCTTGCGAGGATGAAATGGAAGCCTGCGGGGCAAGGGAAGTGGAGCTTGACAATGAGATCAACTCCCCGGAGGTCTACAATGACCCCGATCTGCTCCGCCAAAAGAGCGATGAGCTCAGTGATCTGCGCTTCCATCAGGAGGAGCTGTTTGCTGCCTGGGAAAAGGCAATGGAAGAGCAGGAGCAGTACGAACAGGCTGCTGATGAAGAATAATCCGCTGCAAAGGAGAACAATGATGCCCTATAACCGCCGCAGTTACAACAAAACGCACAGCATCGCCCTTTCAGGTCTGCTGTTTGCTCTGGCGATGGCGCTTTCCTTCATCGAGGGCACATTGGTCATCCCCGGGCTTTTGCCAGGCATGAAGCTGGGCCTGGCGAATATTGTGGTGATGTATGCCCTGTTCTTCATGGGGCCAAAACAGGCCCTTGTGCTGGATGTGCTGAAGGCGTTCTTCGTCTTTCTGGTCTCCGGCTGGACGGCAGGTTTTCTTTCCCTCTGCGGCGGCCTGCTCTCACTGCTGGTGATGTGGCTGCTCTACTATCACTGCCCGCTGCGGCCTACCTGGTTCATCCTGTCGGTCTGCGGCGCGCTGGCCCACAACATCGGCCAGCTGCTGGGAGCCAGTGTCATCCTTTCCACAGCAGTGTCCCTTTACTATGCACCGATTATGCTGGTGCTGGGCCTTGTGATGGGAATGCTCACCAGTGTCACCCTGCGGGCCATGCTGCCTGCGCTGGGACGGCTGGGTTATAATATCCAGGAAAACCGCAAAGGATGAGCTGCCCGGTTGCAACCGGGGCCGGAATCCGATATAATAAATCAAATCTGATTTTTTACCCAACAAAAAAACTGCCCACGGGATAGCGCACTTTGGCGCGGGGCAGCTGGGAGGTATGAGTTTATGTCTGAAAAAGTGACTGTCAAGGTGGAGCGCAATATCCTCCATCTTCCCGCCATTGCCCTGCGTGGGCTGGTGGTGTTCCCCAACAACCTGCTGCATTTTGAGGTAGGTCGTGACAAGAGCATTGCCGCTGTGGAATGGGCCGTGCGGAATAAATCCGAGGTGTTCCTCATTGCGCAGAAGGATATGAAGGCTGAGGACCCCAAGGCAGAGGAGATGTACCAGTACGGCGTTGTGGCCGAGATCAAGCAGGTCATGCGTGTTTCGGATGATCTGGTGCGCATTCTGGTGGAGGGCAAGTTCCGCGCCAAGCGCACCGAGCTGGATACCGAAGGCAGCTTCCTGCTGGCATCGGTGCGGCCGGCTCCGGTGCGCCCCATCAAGGCAGAGGAAGAGACCGAGGCGGAGGCCCTGCTCCGCAACGTGAAAACGAGCTTCGACGCGGTGCTTTCCATGAATCCCCGCATCAGCAAGGACGTGGTGTTTGCTGTTACCTCGAATAACGACCCCGCCTTCCTGTGCGAGTACATCCCTGCCAATCTGCTCTTCCGCTTTGAGGATAAGCAGGCTGTGATGGAGGAAAGTACCCTCATCGGCCGTCTGCGCCTGCTGGTGGAACGCCTGCATCGGGAGCGCCGGATGCTGGAGATCGACAAGGAGATCGCCCAGAAAGTGGACGAGGCCATGGATAAGAACCAGCGTGATTACTACCTGCATGAGCAGATGCACATGATCAGCCAGGAGCTGGGCGAGGACGATGATACCACGGCAGAGGCCGAGGAGTACCGCCGCAGGATCCAGGAGCTGCATCTGGACGAGGAGCGGGAGAAGAAACTGCTCAAGGAAGTGGACCGCCTTGCCAAGATGCAGAGCAGTAACCAGGAGGGAACGGTCATCCGCACCTATCTGGACACCTGCCTGGATCTGCCCTGGAACAGCTTTACCGATGACGACCTCGATATCGCCAAGGCACAGCGCATCCTTGACCGCGACCACTACGGCCTGAAGAAGGTCAAGGACCGCATTCTGGAAGTGCTGGCTGTCCGCAAGCTGGCCCCGGATGTCAAGGGCCAGATCATCTGCCTCGTCGGCCCTCCGGGTGTCGGCAAGACCAGCATTGCCCGCTCCATTGCCGAGAGCCTGAACCGCAAGTATGTGCGCATCAGCCTGGGCGGCGTGCGGGATGAGGCAGAGATCCGCGGCCACCGCCGCACCTATATCGGGGCCATGCCCGGCAAGATCATCAACGCCATGATCTCCGCCAAGAGCTCCAACCCCCTGATGCTGCTGGACGAGATCGACAAGCTGGCGGGCGATTTCCGGGGTGACCCGGCCGCCGCCCTGCTGGAAGCCCTTGATCCCGAGCAGAACACCACCTTTAATGATCACTTTATCGATATGCCGTTTGATCTGAGCCATGTGCTTTTTATCACCACGGCAAATGATCTGAGCGCCATTCCCGGTCCTCTGCGTGACCGCATGGATGTCATTGAGCTGCCCAGTTATACCCGGGTGGAGAAATACAACATTGCCCGCAAGCATCTGGTGCCCAAGCAGCTCAAGGCCTGCGGTCTGGCCGGGAAGGTCACCTTCTCCCAGAGCGCGCTCTACGGCATCATTGACGGCTACACCCGTGAGGCCGGTGTCCGCACCCTGGAGCGTACCATCACCAGTGTCCTGCGCAAGTGCGCCCGCAAGATCGCGTCCGGTGAAGCAGAAAACGTTTCTGTGACCGGCAGCAGCCTGGAAGAGCTGCTGGGGCCCCGCTTCGTCAAGCCCGATTTCCTCAACCGGACCAATGCCATTGGCATTGCCAACGGTCTGGCCTGGACCAGCATCGGCGGCGAGACTCTGCCCATCGAAGTGCAGGTCATGGACAATGGCAGCGGCAAGATCACTGTCACCGGTTCGCTGGGCGATGTGATGAAGGAAAGTGCCCAGCTGGCCATTACCTATGTTCGTGTCCACGCCGAGGAATACGGCATCGACCCTGAGCGGCTGAAGAAATGCGATCTGCACATCCATGCCCCCGAGGGTGCCGTGCCCAAGGACGGCCCCAGCGCCGGTGTTACTCTGACCACGGCTCTGGTGTCCTGCCTGTCCGGCATCCCGGTGCGCGGTGATGTTGCCATGACCGGCGAGATCACCCTGCACGGCAATGTGCTGCCCATCGGCGGTCTGCGCGAAAAGAGCATGGCCGCCTACCGTGAGGGGATGAAAACTGTGCTTATCCCCAAGGATAACGTTCCGGACCTGTACGAGGTGGATGACGAGGTGAAGAAGAATCTGACCTTCCTGCCCATGTCTGACCTTGCGCAGGTGCTCAATGCCGCTCTGCTTAAGCCCAAGAGCGTTTCTGCCCGTCATCCGCACCCCGCCAAAAAGGCAAAGCCGGTGGAAGCGGCCATCCCGCCTACACCGGAAAAACCGAAGCCGGGGGCTGTCTGCTAATCAAAGGAGCAAACGATGAACTACAACAAAGCGGATTTTATTGCAAGCTACGGCATTTCCAGCCAGCTGCCCGAAAGTGACCGTCCGGAACTCAGCTTCTCAGGCCGTTCCAACGTGGGCAAGTCCAGCCTCATCAACAAGCTGTGCAACCGTAAGAACCTTGCCCGCGTGTCCAGTACACCGGGCAAAACGGCCACCATCAACTTCTATGAGGTGGACAACTGCTATTTTGTGGATCTGCCCGGCTATGGCTATGCCAAGGTCAGCAATGCAGACCGCGAGCGCTGGGATGACCTCATCAACAGCTATTTTGAGGCTCCCCGGCATCATACCCTGCTGGTGCAGCTCATTGACTGCCGCCATGCCCCAGCGCAGATGACCTGCAGATGCTGAAGTATCTGCACTACCATCAGATCCCCTTTGTTGTGGCATTGACCAAAGCCGATAAGCTCAAAAAGAGCCAGCTGGCCAAGACACAGGAGGATTTTGAAAAGGTCTGCCTGCCCTATGGCTGCCAGAAGGTGGTGCTGACCAGCGGCGAGAACGGCTACGGCATCCCGGAGCTGCAGGCGGTGTTGAACGAGGCCGTGGCGGCTGAGTTCACCGATGACGAGGAAGCGGAGTAAACCATGGCCTACAATGAATTTGCCTATTTCTATGATGAATTCAACGGCGAAGCCGACTATGATGCCCTCTATGAGCAGATCCGGCAGGAACTGAATGCTCACGATATCCGGGATGGTATTCTGGCCGATCTGGGCTGTGGAACAGGGGAACTGACCCTGATGCTGACCCAGGCGGGCTATGATATGATCGGCATCGATCAGTCCGAGGAGATGCTCTGTGTTGTGCGGGATAAGGCGGAACAGCTGGGTCTTTCCGGCAAGCTGCTGCTTTTGCAGCAGGATCTGCTCAAGCTTGACCTCTACGGCACCATCCGGGGCGCGGTGTCTACGTTCGATACCTTCAACCACATCCCGGACCTGGATACCGCCATTGCCAACGCGGCTTTTTTCATGGAAGAGGGCGGCGTGTTCCTCTTTGATATGAACACCCCTTACAAGCACCAGAAGGTGCTGGGGGAGAATGTATTTACCTTTGAGGAAGAGGATGCTGCCTGCGTCTGGCGCAACCACTATCACCCTGCGGACCGCCGGGTGGAGATCACGGTGGACATCGACTACCGCGAGACCGGCGAACACTTCCATGAACAGTTCTATGAATATACCTATGACCTGGATACCATCCGAGCCGCATTGGAAAAACACGGCTTTGTGCTGGAAAAGGTCTGCGACGGTGAGAGCTTCGGCCCCCTGACCGAAGAGAGCGAACGCTATTTCTTCTGTGCCGTCAAGCAGTATACCCAATTGGAGGAAAAAGAAAATGTCTAATCTGATCCGCGGTATTTCTGAAAACGGCGGTGTTGTGTTCTGCGGTGTGGACTCCACTGAGATCGTCCGCACGGCCGAGCAGCTGCACCACACCAGTGCGACCTGCAGCGCAGCCCTGGGCCGCCTGCTCACCGGTGCGTCCCTGATGGGCTCCATGCTCAAGGACGATGGCGATTCCATCACGCTGCGTGTGGCGGGCGGCGGCCCCACCGGCACGGTTGTTGCCTGTACCGATGGTACCGGCAATGTCAAGGGCTGCATCGACCACCCGCTGGTAGAGCTGCCTCTGAAAACAAACGGCCATCTGGATGTGGGCGGTGCTGTGGGCAAAAACGGCGTGCTGACTGTCATTCGTGACAACCGCCTGCAGAAAGAACCCACTGTGGGCCAGGTGCCGCTGGTCTCCGGCGAGATCGCCGAGGACCTGACCAGCTACTATGCTTACAGTGAGCAGGTGCCTACCGTCTGCGCTCTGGGGGTGCTGGTGGATACTGACCTGACCATTGCCTGCGCGGGCGGCTTCCTGCTGCAGCTGCTGCCCGGTGCCACCGATGCCGAGATCACCCAGCTGGAGCAGAACATCGCCGCAATGCCTTCCGTTACTGAACTACTTCGGGAAGGCAAGACCCCCGAGGATATGATGAACCTTGCTCTGGCAGGCTTCAACCCCAATGTACTGGATGAGCGCGAGGTGCAGTACAAGTGTGACTGCAGTGCCGAGCGCACCGAAGAGATGCTGCTGAGCCTGGGCCGCAAGGAACTGGAAAAGCTCCGGGATGAGGACCCGGATTGTGAGGTCGTCTGTCACTTCTGCCACACCAAGTACCACTTTGACTTGAATCAGCTGGTGGAGAAGGCTGCTTATAAAAAAGAAGCGGCCGAAGAGCCCGCCGAAAATGCATAAGATGTAACCCCAAAACGGCCCGGAGTTTCTCGCTCCGGGCCGTTTTCAGGTGCAGATATCAGCAATGATGGTGTAGACTACCCGGTAATGCAGCGTATCGTTCTCGGTTGTGACATCTACTTTCTGCGCCACAAATTCTGCGTCCGGGTAATCATTTTGCAAGGCCTGTAAGCCATGCAGACGGGCCAGTGCTCTGGCTTCATCCTCTGAGGAATGAACTTCACTTTCTGCCTGTTCGTAATAGGTGGTTTCCTCGACGGAAAGCGGGAGCGTCAGCCCCAGAAGCTCCGGTTGAAGATGCCGTGTGACCGCCGTGGAATCGTCCGCAGGAGAGAAAAGGGAAGGCAATGGGAACACCCGCCCGGCAAGGAAAAACCTTCGCTGAACGACAGTGTTTCCAGTCAGCTGGTATGTGGCAGCCATCAGCGGAAGCTCTTCCGCAAACTCCCACTCGAACTGCGCCCGGACGCTGCCTGCAGCAGGCTGAAAGATGAGCGTTCCGTCCCGTTCAGCCCGGGCTGTGCCGATGAGGCCCTGGCCTTTTTCCACTGCCTGCCCGGGAACCACCAGCATCGTCCCGCTGACAAGGTTTGTGCTGACCACCGTGCCCGCAGCCTTTGCCCGCAGGCCATGGAGCGTTCCGGCGGCGATCTCCGGCACCGGTTTGGCTTCTGCCGCTTCCAGTTCCAGCCGCCCGTCCTGAAAATTCAGGCTGACCCACGAGAATTCACCGCTCTGCAGCAGAGCATATTCCCCGGCGGTAAGTTTTTCCTGCGTGACGATACTGCCCGGCATCAAGGAAACGGTTTCCCTCAGAACGGAAACTGCCCGCGCCTGCTGGCCGGTCGTCAGGCCGGAAGCATCCACAGCCCAGACAAGGCCCTGGGACCAAAGCAAAAGCGGCACAAACAGCAAAAGCCCGGCCCACAGCCCCCGCCGCCGGAAGTAGGGCCGCAGGAGAAAAAACAGCCCTGTCTTTTTGCGGATGCGCAGATGCACCCGCCGCTTGCGGGCAAGTTTTGCCAGCCGGAGGTAACTCCATGCCGCGCACCGGGCCGTAAAGCCGCCGGGAGCAGGGAAGATGTCGGTGAGATGCAGGCCTGTCCGTGCAGCTTCGGAGAGCAGGCCATCGGTATCACCGTTCCGGGCAGAAAATGCTGCCCCGGCCCAAAGCTGTAAGATGCTGCATCCCCCCTAACTGCTGGAAAAATCTGTGCGCAGGAACCGCCCCCGCAGGGTAATGCGGTGAGCGGCCAGCGTTTCGATTCTAAGCCCGTCCCCATACACGGTGAACAACCCGCCCGCGAATTCCAGGCAGAGCCTGCCCTCCTCATAGGTGCGCACCCTGCGGAAGTGCTCGATCTCCATCACACCGCTGCTCAGATAGACAGACGGCTGCCCATAAAAGCCCCGGGGAGGCTGGCGCAGCATCCGGCCAAACCAGCCGCGCAGGGAGAGCCGCCCGGTTTTCTGCTGTTTCACACCCGCTCCCTCCCCGCCGGGCAAAACTGCGCCCCGTATCACATATATATGGAACCGGAGGGCGTGTGTATGAATCGGCTTTTTGGATGGAAACAGACAGGCGTATTTTTGCTGGCACTGGCGGCAGGGATTCTGCCGTTTGCAGTGCCGGAGGTTTGTGCCGCTGCTCTGCGGGAAGGGCTGACCCTCTGCAGCGGGCCGCTGCTGCTCTCGCTGTTCCCGTTTCTCGTGGTATCGCGCTTACTCATCCAATGCCCGGAAAGCGACCTGCTGGCCCTGCCGTTCCGTCTGGCGGCGTGGGGCATCGGCATCCGCACCCCCTGTGCGGCACGGGTGCTCTGCATCGGGTTCCTGGGTGGCTTCGCACCAGCGGCCAGTGCTGCGGCGCAGGCAGTCAGGACCGGTCAGCTTACGGCTGAGGAAGCGGATGCTCTGCTGCCTGCCTGTATCTGTTCCGGGCCATCCTTTGTGGTGCTGACAGTAGGGCAGAGTCTGCTGGGCAGTGCAGAGCTTGGCGTGCTGCTGTTTGCGTCACAGATCATCGCAAACTATCTGACTGCCGCCCTGCTGAACCGGTTTGCAGGAGTGCGTTCGGTCAAACCGGGATCTGCAGCGCCAGCATCCCCTGCACCGCCGCAGCTGGATGAGATCCTGGCCGATGCCGCCATAACGTACTGCAAGCTCTGCGGTTTTATCCTCTTTTTCCGGATGCTGGCCGCCGGGGCAGGGGCGCTTTTGCCTGCCGGTGCGGGCACACTCTGTTCCATTCTGCTGGAAGTCTGCTCCGGCTGTGACCTGGCCTCCCGTACCGGAAGGTGGGGGAGTCTGCTCTGCTGTGCAGCACTGAGCGTGCAGGGGCTTTCCGTGTTGCTGCAGGTGCGCACCATCTGCCCGCCCGAGATGACCCTCCGCCCGCTCTACCGCGCCCGGCTGCTCCATCTGCCGCTTTCATTGGCCCTGTTCTATCTGCTGCTGCCGGGCGGGGAGGCGGACGTGTTCAGCACTCTGCCTGCCCGGGTCCTTTTGATGCGGCGGGTGCCGCCGGATTGTGCCCTGCTCGTTTTTGCAGTGTGTTGTATGGCAGCCTGCACTTTGCGCAGTGGAATCCGTCAAGTTGAACAGAAACAGATGGCAAGAAATGCAGGTGGGTGTTGTATAAATTCCAAAACTTTGCTATAATAAGACGTAAGCATTCAATGACAGGGAAGCTTCCCTGAACAGATGGAAATAAAATAAATGAGCACACGCTTATTTTAGATGGAGGACCATAGAATGGATTTACAGAATATGGATCTTAAGGGCGGGAGCCTGCAAATTTCCACCGAGGTCATCGGCAAGATCGCACGCTGTGCTGCACTGGAAGTGGACGGTGTGTCCGAGGTCTCCTGCGGCAAGCAGAACAAAAAGGTCAAGGAGCTGCTGGCTGCTGCCAGCATCCAGCCCCCTGTTACCGTGGAGATGCGGGACGGCACCGCTGAACTGACCCTGAATCTGGTGGTCAAGTTTGGTGCAAAGATCCCTGCTGTGGCCGAAAAGGTACAGGAGAATGTCAAGTCTGCTGTTCAGAACATGACCAATGTTACGGTAAGCCGTGTGAACCTTGTCATTGCCGGCCTTGCGGCTGAGGAACAGGAATAAAAAGTAGAAGAGGAAGATTATGGAAAATATTTTGCCCCGTCGTGAAGCCCGTGAGAATGCGTTCCTGCTGGCTTTTTCGCAGACCTTTGGTGATGTGCCCCTGCAGGAAGCACTGGAAACGAACAACGAGTGTGGGGAAGAGCGCCCTGTGGATGTGTTCGGCCAGCGCCTGCTGAGTGCCTATTACAGCCACTCTGCAGAGGTGGACGACCTCATCCGTGACCATCTGCGCAACTGGACCATGGAGCGCCTGCCCCGTGTCAGCCTGACTGTCCTGCGTCTGGCTCTGGCTGAGATGCTGTATGGCGACGAGCGTAAGCCCGGTGTTGTCATCAATGAGGCTGTGGAGCTGACCAAGAAATACGGCGCAGATGAGGACTATCAGTTCGTGAATGGTCTGCTGGGTGCTGTTGCCCGTGAGCAGGGTCTGGATACGGAGCCGGTGGAGTCGGAAGAACAGTGAGCCACTATACGCTGGGCATCGACACAAGCAACTATGCAACCTCTCTGGCGGTTTTTCACACAGCCGGAGAGGTTGTTTGCGCAAAGAAACGTTTTCTGCCGGTCAAGGAGGGCCAACTGGGCCTGCGGCAGAGTGATGCGCTCTTCCACCATACCACGGCTCTGCCCGAGATGCTGGAGGAGCTTGGCCGGGAGTTTGATCTGACCCAAATCTCGGCAGTGGGCGTTTCCCAGAAGCCGCGCCCCGTGGAGGGAAGCTACATGCCCTGCTTCCTGGCGGGTGTCAGCGCGGCCACAGCCTTTGCGCAGGCCCGGGGCATCCCGCTCATCCATACCACCCATCAGCAGGGACACGCGGCGGCAGCGCTGTTTGCAGCAAAAGGGGAAGAGCTCTTCCGTCAGAAAGTGCTGCTCTTCCACATCTCAGGCGGTACAACGGATCTTCTGCTCTGCAATGAGGTAAAGGAGATCACCACACTGGGCACCAGCACCGACCTATACGCCGGGCAGGCAGTGGATCGTGTGGGGGTCAAGCTGGGGTTTGGCTTCCCGGCAGGTGTGGAAGTTTCCCGTCTGGCTGCCTTGTGCGGGGAACCCATTAAGCCCAGATCCAGCGTGAAGGGGATGCAGTGCAGTCTTTCGGGGCTGGAAAATCAGTGCAATGCCCTGCTGAATGAGGGCAAAACCCCGGAGTATGTCTGCAAATACTGCCTGCTCTGTGTGGCAGACACCGTGGTCAAGATGACAAAAGCCGCCCAGAAGGAATACCCCGGCCTACCGGTAGTCTGTGCGGGCGGTGTGATGAGTAGTGATATCATCCACGCTTGGGTGCAGCAGCGCCTTCCGCAGGTGTATTTCGTGCCCGGGCAGTATTCCAGCGACAACGCCATCGGCGTGTCCATTCTTGCCGCACAGGGGGCTGGATTATGGCTGAAGTGATCTCAGTCTCGGCCCTGAACCGGTACGTCAAGAATCTGCTGGACGTGAATGATGTTCTGTTCGATCTGGCCCTGCGGGGCGAGATTGCCAACTTTGTGCAGAACGCCCGGAGCGGGCACTGCTACTTTTCCCTGCGGGACGAAGCCGCCAGCGTCAGGGCTGTGATGTTCCGCTCCGATGCGCGGCGGCTGGGTTTCCAGCCCGAAGAGGGTATGAAGGTGGTGGTGCGCTGCCGTGTGACCCTCTACGAGCGGGACGGTGCGTTTCAGGTCTATGTCAACGACATGTTTCCGGACGGCATCGGTTCGACACAGCTGGCCTTTGAACAGCTGAAGGCAAAACTGGACAAAGAAGGACTGTTTGCACCGGAGCATAAAAAGCCGCTGCCCCGGTTCCCGCAGTGTATCGGCCTTGTTACCAGCAAGACCGGTGCTGCATTGCAGGATATCCGCAATGTCATCGGTCGGCGCTGGCCCGCAGTGCGTCTGCTGCTGGCTCCTGTGAATGTGCAGGGCTTTGAAGCGGCAGAGGAGATCGCCGATGCCATTACCCGGCTGGACAAAAGCGGGCGGGTGGACGAGATCATTGTGGCGCGCGGCGGCGGAAGCCGGGAGAATCTGTGGGTATTCAACGCCGAGGTCATTGCCCGGGCGGCCTACCGCTGCAAAACGCCCCTCATCAGCGCCATTGGTCACGAGATCGATTTTACGATCCTGGATTTTGTTGCAGATCAGCGCGCGCCCACGCCCTCAGCGGCGGCAGAGCTTGCTGTGCCCGACCGTGCCGAACAAGGACGAAAATTATGCACTTTGGAAGAAAATATTCACAATTGTATCCAATTTAAGCTGAGTTTATGTTATAATAGGCTGGAACAGACCGAACAGCTGCTTTCCCGTGCTGGTGTACAGGCAGCGCTGGAGGAACGTGCTGCCCGCCTGGATACTCTGGCCGGGCGGCTGCAAACTGCCGCCAGAGGTAAGCTGCAGGCCGGAGAGCTGCGTCTGAAGCATACGGCAGCACTTGCCGCATCCCTGAACCCCTACGGTGTGCTGGCCCGCGGCTATGCCATGGTGCAGGACAATAGGGGAAGGATCTGCACGCCGGATGCGCTCCGGCCCGGGCAGACCTGTAAACTCCGGGGCACGGAACACCGCGTGACCTGCACGGTCAATACAGTGGAGGAACTGGATGAGAGCACCCAAAAGCTTTGAGGATGGAATGACCCGGCTGGAAGCCATCCTTGAACAGATGCAGCAGCCGGAAACAACGCTGGCGGAATCGGTCAAACTCTATGCCGAAGCCGCATCCCTGATGGATTATTGTAACGGTACGCTGGAAAAGGCCACGCTGCAGCTGGATGAGATCGACGCGCAGCGGGCCCCCCGGCCGGATGCCGCACATTAAGGAGGAAGTTTCATGGATTACGCGAAGCAGTATCAAGAGTATCTTGCCCGGGCAAATCAGGCACTGGAAAAGGCCTGCGAGACTTTTTTGCCCGAGGAATCTGAGGTCTGCCGGGCTGCCCGTTACAGCCTGTTGGGCGGCGGCAAACGCATCCGCGCGGTGCTGGTTCTGGCCGTGTGCGATATGCTCAACGGAAGCGCTGAAGCAGCCGAGCAGTTTGCGGCGGCGGTCGAGATGCTGCACTGCTATTCTCTGATCCATGATGACCTGCCCTGCATGGACAACGATGACCTGCGCCGGGGCAAGCCCAGCTGCCACAAGGCCTTTGGTGAATCCACTGCTATGCTGGCCGGCGATGTACTGTTGACCGAGGCGTTCAATGTGGTCGCAAATGCACCGGCTTCGCCCATTGTCAGTGTGCGGGCCGCAAGGGCCTTGGGCGCTGGTGCGGGCAGCCATGGCATGGTTTACGGGCAGGAGCTTGACCTGAAATATGAGGCACTGGCTGCCACTGAAGAGCAGCTGCGGCTGATCCACCGGAACAAGACCGGTGCGCTCATCAATGCTGCTGTTCAGATGGGTGCTGCCGCTGCTCAGGCCAATGAGACCCAGTGCAAGGAGCTGGAGGACTATGCCTTCGGCATTGGTCTGGTGTTCCAGATCGTGGATGATGTGCTGGATGTGACCAGCACCGCCGAACAGCTGGGCAAACCCATTGGCAGCGACAGTGAGAACGGCAAGACCACCTTTGTGACCTTGTATGGGGCCGAGGGTGCCATGGAGCTGGCAAAAAAACTGAACAACGAGACCTGCGCCTCCCTGCACGCGGAATTTGGCGAAAAGGCCGCTTTCCTGGAGCAGCTGGCAAAAGAGCTGCTGGTGCGCCGCAGCTGATCCGAAAAATAAGAAGGTGGAACTACCATGCAATTTATCCATAGCGTCCTGACGTTCAATGAGATCCTTACAGTATCCCTGTTGTCCTGGTTTGTGGCGCAGGTGCTCAAGACCATCATCAACTTCGTCCTGCTGGGCAGGTTTCAGCTGGAGCGGATGTGGGGCGATGGCGGTATGCCCAGTGCCCACAGCGCCACGGTAACGGCCATGGTCATTGCTACGGCACGCAGTGAGGGCATCCATTCGGCTATCTTTGCGGTGGCCGCAGTTGTTGCCATCATCACCATGCACGATGCTATGGGTGTGCGCCGCGAGACCGGCGAGCAGGCCAAGGTGCTGAACAAGATGCTGGAGCAGTGGATCGAAGTGACCGAAAAAAACAATCCCTTCCTGCAGAATATGCACCTGAAAGAGATGGTCGGTCACACTCCGCTGCAGGTCATGGCCGGTTTTGCACTGGGTATACTGGTCGGCTTCCTCTATCCTATGGGCCTCTGAGCGCCCCATTTCAAAACGTGAGAAGGACGTGAATTTATGAATTCGCCTTTGCTGGAGAAAATCTCTCAGCCCAGCGATCTGAAAAAGCTGTCCAGTCAGCAGACGGTGCAGCTTTGCGCAGAAATCCGTGAATTTCTTCTGGATAACGTATCAAAGACCGGCGGCCATCTGGCATCCAATCTGGGTGCTGTGGAATTGACGGTGGCTCTGCACCGGGTGCTGACCACCCCCACGGATGAGATCGTGTTTGATGTGGGCCATCAGTGCTATACCCACAAGCTGCTGACCGGCCGCCGCGAGGGCTTTGCCAAGCTGCGGCAGCTGGATGGCATTTCCGGTTTCCCGAACCCAAACGAAAGTGAGCATGATGCTTTTATTGCCGGTCACGGCAACACCGCGCTCTCGCTGGCTGTGGGCATTGCCTGGGCCAAAAAGCTGCGGGGCGAGCCGGGACAGGTGGTTGCCCTCATTGGTGACGGTGCCTTTACCGGCGGTATGGTCTACGAGGGGATGAACAATATCGGCGGGCTGGACAATCTGCTGGTCATCCTGAACGACAATAAGATGTCCATTTCCAAGAATGTGGGCGCGTTGTCCCGCTACCTGAGCCATCTGCGCACCACCAGCCGCTATTACGATGCCAAGGAAAATGTGCGTTCCTTTCTGGATGGCGTGCCCGTCATTGGACCGCCGCTGAAATCGGCGATCCAGAACAGCAAGGCCATGGTGCGCAGGGCAATGTATCATTCGACCATGTTTGAGGATATGGGCTTCCACTATTATGGTCCTTTTGATGGTAACAATGAGCCGGAGCTTGAAGGGATCCTGCGCGATATCCACAGGCAGCCTGGCCCCCATTTCCTGCATGTCGTGACCAAGAAAGGCAAGGGCTATGCCCCGGCTGAAAGCAATCCCGGTAACTTCCACGGTGTTTCGACCTTTGATCTGGTCAACAGCATCCCGGACCCTGAGGTGGCTCCAAAGGAGTCTTTCTCGACGGTGTTCGGCAATGTCCTGAACAAGGAGGGCACGGAAAACCAGAAGATCTGTGCCATCACGGCCGCCATGAAGTATGGTACGGGCCTGCAATTCTTTGCACACACCCATCCCAAGCGTTTCTTTGATGTGGGCATGGCAGAGCAGCATGCTGTGACCTTTGCAGCGGGCCTTGCCAGCCAGGGAATGCTGCCGGTGGTCTGTATCTACTCCACCTTCCTGCAGCGTTCCTATGACCAGATCATCCATGATGTGAACCTGCTGAAGGAGAATGTTGTCCTTGCCATCGACCGTGCCGGTTTTGTTCCGGCAGACGGCGAGACCCATCAGGGAATCTTTGACCCGGCCTTCCTCAGTCAGGTGGGGATCCCTGTCTATTCGCCCTCCAACTATGCCGAACTGCGGCACTGGCTGCCCATCCTGCTCAGTGATGAGATGCAGGGCCCCCGGGCAATCCGGTATCCCCGCGGTGGTGAGAGCGCAGCACTGGCACAGTTTGGCTGTTCCGGCAGAGAATATGACCGGCTCTATACCGCCCCTGATGCCAAGGCTGTAATGGTCAGTTACGCCGACGAAGTCGAGGATGTGCTGACTGCGGCGAAGCTTCTGGGCAAAGAAAACGTTCCCTGTGATGTTTATAAGCTTGTAAAGATATATCCCTTTACACCTGAGCTTATTTCTGAAATTTCAAGATATGATGTTGTTTTGTTTGCGGAGGAATGCGTAGCCTGCGGCGGCATCGGTGAGCATCTGGAAATGGCTTTGCAGAAGGCAGGCTGGCAGGGTGCTTATATCCACCGTGGTGTGGAGGATGTGCGTCTGCCCCATGCGACGGTTCCGCAGATCAAGCAGAGCACCGGCCTGGATGCTGAACATTTGGCACAGGCCATCCGTACATGGAAAGGAGCAGAATCTTGAAGATTCGTTTGGATCAATATCTGGTTCAGCATGGTCTGATCCAGAGCCGTGAGCGCGCCAAGGCGATGATCATGTCCGGCGTGGTCTTTGTCAACGAACAGAAGGTAGACAAAGCCGGTGAGATGATCAAAGAGGATGCCAAGGTGGAGGTGCGCGGCCATGATATCGGTTATGTCAGCCGCGGCGGCCTGAAGCTGGAAAAGGCGATGCAGTGTTTTCCGCTGACACCCAAGGGGAAAGTCTGCATGGACATTGGCGCATCCACCGGCGGCTTTACCGACTGTATGCTGCAAAATGGTGCAGTCAAGGTCTACGCAGTGGATGTGGGCTACGGTCAGCTGGCATGGAGTCTGCGCACCGATGAGCGCGTGATCAACATGGAGCGCACCAACATCCGCAACGTGACCCTTGACCAGCTGGCAGAGCCAATCGAGTTTTTCAGTGTAGATGTCTCTTTTATCTCGCTGCATCATATTTTCCCGGTGGCGCAGGCCATCACCACCCCGGACGCTATGGGTGTCTGCCTGGTCAAGCCCCAGTTTGAGGCCGGCCGCGAAAAGGTGGGCAAAAACGGCGTTGTCCGTGACCCTGCCACCCACCGCGAGGTGCTGCACAATGCTATGGGCTATGCTGCTGCCAACGGCTTCAAGGTCTGCGGACTGGATTTCAGCCCCGTCAAGGGCCCTGAGGGAAACATTGAATATCTGATGTTCGTTCAGAAGAGTGATGAACCCGGTGCACTGGATGATTCGGTTGCTGAACAGGTGGTGGCATCCAGCCATTCTACGCTGGACCGCTGAACCATAATCCACAAAATCAGGGAGGGCGCGGACGATGACCGTCTACATTTCCCCAAACCCCGGCAAGGCTATGGCCTACGGCATTTCCCAGCGTGCGGCGCAGATCCTGCTGACCCATGGGGCACAGGTGCTGATGCAGGACGGCCTGCAGGCCGAGTGCATGACCATGGGCGTGGTGTATCTGACCCAGAAGGAATGCCTGGAGCGGACGGATGTCATCCTGACCATTGGCGGCGATGGCACCATCCTGCACGAAGCCAACCTCACGCTGGAGTACAAAAAGCCCATCCTCGGCGTCAATCTGGGCCGGTGCGGCTTTCTGGCCACCTGTGAGGTCGATGAAATGGAAGCCAAGCTCTCCGCCGTAGCCCGGGGTGAATATTTTCTGGATAACCGGATGCTGCTCTATGTCCGTGTGCTGGGGGATGACAGCTGGGAGGGCCATGCCCTGAATGATGTGGTTATGACCAAGGGCCGCCTGCAGCAGGCAGTGGATTTCAGCATTTATTGTGACGATATCCTGGTGGAGCATTACCGGGGCGATGGTGTCATTGTGGCAACGCCCACCGGCTCCACCGCTTATTCTCTGGCGGCAGGCGGGCCGATCCTTGATTCTCAGACCAAAGGCATCGTTGTTACGCCCATCTGCCCCCACAGCCTTGCCAGCCCGGCCATGGTTTTTGCGCAGGAGCGCAAGATCAACCTCTGTGTGGGCCAGGTGGCAGATGAAGAAGTTTTTATCAGCTGTGATGGGGATGCGGGCTATTCCGTAAAGGCCGGAGCCACCGCGGAGGTGCGGCTGTCTGACCAGGTCGTGCAGCTCATCACCTTCAGCAAGGCCGACCAGTTCCAGGCCATTGACCAGAAACTGCGGGGCAGACGATGACACAAACACAACGAAGGGAGAAGATCACATGGGACGCACCAGCCGAGGGGATAACAAGAGCAAGCAGAAGCGGCAGCAGGCCATCCTGCGTCTGATCCAGGAGAATCCCATCAGCCGACAGGAGACTCTGTTGGAGTACCTGAGCAAGGGGGTTTTGATGCCACACAGGCGACCATTTCCCGCGATATCCGGGAGATGAACCTTGTCAAAGCTGCCACCACCACCGGCTACCGCTATGTTTCCAGCCACAGCGAGGCACTGAACCCCAAGATGCAGGCCCGATTTGAGACCATCTTCCATGAATCTGTTCTGGGGGTGGACTTTGCGGGCCATGTGGTGCTTGTCAAATGCTATTCCGGCATGGCCAATGCAGCCTGCGAGGTGTTTGACGCACTCAAGTGGAAAAATGTGGTTGGCACCCTTTCTGGTGACGATACCTTTCTGATTGTGGCCCGCTCTGAGCGGGACGCAAAGACCATTTGCACCGAGCTTGGGCATTACATCGGGCAGAAATAAAGGCGGGAGAGAACGAACATGTTGAGCAGTCTGCAAATTGAAAATGTTGCAGTCATCCAGAAGGCCAACGTGCATTTTGAAAAGGGCCTGAATGTCCTTACCGGCGAGACCGGTGCGGGCAAATCTATCCTGATCGACTCCATCAATGCCATTCTGGGCAACCGCACCTCCAAGGATCTGGTGCGCACGGGGGCTGCAAAAGCAGTCATCCGGGCGGCATTTGATGATGTTCCGCCTGCTGTGCTGGACAGTCTGGAAAAAGCCGGGTATGAGCGTTCAGAAGCGCTGACCCTGAGCCGTGAGATCACTGCCGAGGGCAAGAGCACCTGCCGCATCAACGGGATGCCTGCCACAGCAGCCATTCTGCGGGAACTGTGCGGTGGGCTCATCAACATCAACGGCCAGCACGATTCCGTAGGCCTGTTGAATCCGGCCCGCCATGAGGGTATCCTGGATGCCTACGCCCAGAACGGGGCGGTGTATCAGGAGTATTATGCTGTTTACCGGGAGCTTATCAAAGTCAAAAAGGAGCTGGATGCCATCATCACCGATGAGGGTGAAAAACAGCGAAAGATCGATCTGCTGAGTTATCAGGTACAGGAGATCGAGGATGCCAGCCTGACCGCAGGCGAAGAGGAGACGCTGGCGGCCCGCCGTAAGGTGCTGGCGAATGCCTCCACCATCCGGGAGCGCATCTCCCAGAGCTATGCGCTGCTTTCGGGCGGAGATGATGCTCCGGGTGCCGTTGATCTGCTGGGAGAAGCTTCCAATGCGATTGATGGTGCCGCCCAACTGGACAGCGGCCTTTCTGCTGCCTCCGGACAGCTGCTGGATCTTTATTACACCGCAAAAGACCTTTCTGCTGACCTGATCGGGCGGCTGGAAAGCTACGAGACGAATGATGCAGAGCTGGATGAGATCGAACAGCGGATGGATCGATCTACAAGCTCAAGCGGAAATACGGTGATACTGTGGAAGATATCATCGCCTTTGGACAGCAGGCAAGGGAAGAGCTGGACCGCATCCAGTTCTCTCAGGAGCGGACAGAGCACCTGCAGGCTGAAAAGCATCGGCTCTATGTACTGGCCCGGGATAAGGCCGAGGTACTGACCCAGACCCGCCTGAAGGCCTTTGAGGAGCTGAACAGGCGCATCTCCGGCACACTGGATTTTTTGAACATGCCTGGTGTCCGCATGACCCTGCGCCATACCCGCGGCCCGCTGGCCAGCCATGGCCAGGACAGCGTGGAGTTTTATATTTCCACAAACCCCGGTGAGGATCCCAAGCCGCTGGCAAAAATCGCTTCCGGCGGTGAACTGAGCCGTATCACGCTGGCAATCAAGAACGCTATGGCCGATAAGGACGCAGTGCCTACGGTCATCTACGATGAGATCGACAGCGGCGTATCCGGCAAGGCGGCCAGCCGCATCGGTGAGGTGCTCAAACAGAGTGCAAAAGATCACCAGATCCTCTGCATCACCCACACAGCGCAGATCGCTGCACTGGCCGACTGCCATCTGCTTATCCAGAAGAATATCACGAATGAGCGAACCTATACCGAGATCCACCCGCTGGATACCGAGGGCAGAGTGGACGCGCTGGCGCATATTATTTCCGGTGACCATGTCACGGAGCTTTCCAGTGCCAATGCTCGAGAGATGCTGGGGCTGGCCGAGCATGAAACCGGTGATTGACAACCCTGCTGATTTGTGCTAAACTGATTTTTGTTGAAAGACGTTGAAGGGAACAAGTACCTTGTCAGTGTCTGCCCAGAGAGGCCCCGGTTGGTGCAAGGGGTGTGCAGAACAGCAGGAGAAATACCTCCCGGAGTTGCAGGTTGAATGCTTTGGCTAGTAGGCTGTGCCGCATGCGAGCGTTACAAACGCAGGAGTGTATCCCATCTCTGTGGGGCGCACTCGTGAGGCCGTTTCCGTGAGGGGGCGGCAAACAGAGGTGGTACCGCGATTTTCTCGCCCTCTGCCAAATTCATTTTTGGCAGGGGGCGTTTTCTTTTGTCCTCTGCCCGACAAAACAGGAGGATAATCCCATGACCCTTTACGAAGAACTGCAGGCTCGCGGTCTGGTGGCCCAGATCACCGACAATGAGATCATTGACCTCATCAACAACGGCAAGGCCACTTTCTACATTGGCTTTGACTGCACTGCGGACAGCCTGACTGCAGGCCATTTTATGGCCCTGACCCTGATGAAGCGCCTGCAGATGGCTGGCAATAAGCCCATCGCCCTGATCGGCGGCGGCACCACCATGATCGGTGACCCCTCTGGCCGTACCGATATGCGCAAGATGCTGACCAAAGAGGATATTGCTCACAATGCAGCCTGCTTCAAGAAGCAGATGGAGAAGTTTATCGATTTTTCTGAGGGCAAGGCTCTGATGCTGAACAATGCCGACTGGCTGCTGAACCTGAATTATGTTGAGCTGCTGCGTGATGTGGGTGCCTGCTTCTCCGTCAACAACATGCTCCGCGCCAAGTGCTACGAGCAGCGCATGGAGAAGGGCCTGTCCTTCCTCGAGTTCAACTACATGATCATGCAGAGCTACGACTTCTACTACATGTTCCAGCACTACGGCTGCAACATGCAGTTCGGCGGCGATGACCAGTGGAGCAACATGCTGGGCGGCACTGAGCTGATCCGCCGCAAGCTGGGCAAGGATGCCTACGCGATGACCATTACTCTGCTGACTGATTCTCAGGGCAAGAAGATGGGCAAGACTGCAGGCAATGCGGTCTGGCTCGACCCCAACAAGACCAGTCCTTTTGAGTTCTACCAGTACTGGCGCAATGTCGGCGATGCTGACGTGATGAAGTGCATCCGGATGCTGACCTTCCTTCCGCTGGAGCAGATCGATGAGATGAGCACCTGGAAGGATCAGCGTCTGAACGAGGCCAAGGAGATCCTGGCCTACGAGCTGACCAAGATGGTCCACGGCGAGGAAGAGGCTGACAAGGCCCAGAACGCCGCCCGTGCTCTGTTCAGCGGCGCTGCTGACACCGAGCACATGCCCTCCACTCAGCTGACCGAAGCGGATCTGACCGATGGCTCCATCGGCATCCTGACCCTCATGGTCAAGGCCGGTCTGGCCGCTTCCAACGGCGAGGCCCGCCGCCTGGTCGTGCAGGGCGGTGTCCTGGTGGATGGTGAAAAGGTAGCTGCTCCCACTGTCAGCTTTACCGCTGATCAGCTGAAGAACGGTATCGTCATCAAGAAGGGCAAGAAGATCTACCACAAAGTGACCCTGTAATCTTTTAGAACCAGCGTATGATAAAAGCCCGGCGGCATCCAAAAATCGGATGCCGCCGGGCTTTTTACGTTTGTGTAATGTTTATAGAGAAGGGCAACTTACAGCTCAAAGGCCTTCTTCAGCACATCGTAAGCGGAGTCCTCGTTCTCACTGCGCACCAGCAGAGAAATATCCAGATCGCTGGTGGTGATGAGCAGAACCTCGATGTCAGCCATGGCCAGTGCGTTCAGGGCCCGGGCAGCTACACCGCAACTGGTGACCATGTCCTCACCGAAGAGGTTCAGCTTGGAGTAACCAACGCTGATCAGCGGGGAAGCCTTGGCATCCTTGTCGAGATTGGCGGCAGAGATGGCCTTCATCACCAGCGTCAGATCGCTGGCAGATGCGGTAAAGCTGAAATCGATGTTGGTACCGTGAGGGGCGCTCTGACTGATCATATCCACCACAACGCCGGTATCGGCAAAGATCTGCAGGTAGCGGGCCAGGCTGTTGCCCTTGAATTCCACATCCTGCACACTGATCATCATCAGGCTGGGCTCAATGTTGATTTTGGAAACACCATACATAATGAACACTCCAATCTGCCCTATAGGGCTGCAAAGTCAGGCGAGCGCCAAAAACGCGCTGTTGATGTTGGTCTGTAATACGTTCTGGATGTACTCTATCCCAAAGCTGGGGTAGGCGGCCCGGACACCGTGCGCCTGCGCCAGTTCCGACGTGTAATCCTGGAAGAGGTAGGTGCGGACGTTGGATTTACCGGCATCATAGTGGGTCACGGTGGGATTTAATTGCGGGGAAGCGACAGCGCAGTGAACGCTGCCATCCGGGTCCGTCGTCTTGTTCAGTTCCAGTGTCAGGATGGCACCGATGAGCTGATCCGGTTTGCTCTGGGTGCTGAGGAAATTTCCCAGAGAATAGGCCACAAAGGTCTGGCGGCCATCCACAGAGATCTTCCACTCGGCATCCTGCACCACATGAGGGTGCGTGCCCAGAATAACATCCGCACCCCAGTCGGAAAGCTGCTGGGCGAGGTCCCGCTGGGTCTGGGTGATTTTGTGACTGTCCTCCACGCCCCAGTGAACTCCCACCACCACAAAATCGGCCAGCTCACGCGCCCTGCGCACCTGCTGTTCCATCACGTCCCGCTGGCTGGTGTAGATGACATTGGCTGTCATTGCACTGCTCTGCGGGATGCCATTGGTGTGGTCGGTGTAGGAGAGGTAGGCAATCGTCACACCGTTCACCGTCTGCAGGGGGATGGTACCATAATCGCTCTCTCCGTACCACAGGCCGGTCGTGACCACATCTTCCGGCATCTCGTCCCAGAACCGCAGCGTTGCTGCGATACCTTTGGCACCTTTATCGTAGGTGTGGTTGTTGGAAAGACTGAACACCCGGATGCCTGCCCGGTAAAGAGCCTCTGCGCATTCACCGGGAGTAGAAAAGCAGGGATAGGTGGAAGGCTCCAGTTCCTTGCTGCAAAGCGTTTCCTGGTTGATCCAGTTTACATCCTGCGCGGCATAAAAATCCAGCAGGTGCTCGTAGCAGTAGTCAAAATTATATCGCTGGCCTTCCGCTGCCCGGCGGGCTGCCTGTTTGTAGATGAGAGCATGGATCAGATTGTCCCCGGTGGCCGAAAAACGCAGTGTGGTTGTAACAGGCTGCGGTTCCGGTTCGGGCGGGGGAACGCTTTCAGCGGTCGAAGGCTCGTCCTCAAAGGGGCCAAGCACGATGCCAGGAGTCTGGAAGCGCCAGAAGCCAAAAGCAGGCCAATGCCGCACCAGTCACCAGCAGCACTCCCATCATCCTCAGAAAAACGGGTTTTCGTTTTCGCCGGTTCTGCAGTTCGTGCCGCGCATGTCGTTTCGTGGATGCCGCGTGTCTTGCCTGCTCCATTCCGTCAGCCCTCCTGCCGCTCAAAATGGTGGAAGACGCAGAGACCTTACAGCTCTGCGATCATGTTACCCATATTGTACAGGCCCGGCTCCTTTTTTGCAAGATAGACAGCAGCATTTATTGCGCCATTTGCAAAAACACTGCGGGAATATGCAGTATGCTTGAGGGTGATCACCTCATCCGGACCGCAGAACAGCACTTCGTGATCACCCACGATGCTGCCGCCGCGCACGGAACTGATACCAATTTCCTTCGGGTCGCGCTTCTGGCGGACAGAGGAACGGTCGTAAACATAATAATATGCGCCGTTATTTTGTTCATTGATGGCATCGGCCAGCATCAGAGCGGTGCCGCTGGGTGCATCCAGCTTGTTGTGGTGGTGCTGCTCCACGATCTCCACATCATAGTCTGCACCCAGAATGGCCGATGCACGCTTGCACAGCTCCGACAGCAGGTTGATGCCGATGGACATGTTGGCGCTCTTGAACACGGGCACAATGCGGGACAGCTGCACCACCTTCAGCTGCAGCTCTTCGGAAAGGCCGGTGGTGCAGACCACGATGGGCATCTTGTGTGCTTCGCAATAGGTCAGTGCCTTTTCCACAGCAGCAGGAGCGCTGAAATCAATGATGACATCGCCCTTGCCGGCCAGCTTATCCAGACTGTCGTATACGGGGATGCCGTTCTGCTCACCGTCCTGCTGGTCGATCCCGGCGACCACGCGGCAGTCACTCCGGTTTGCAATCATCTCGCAGAGGGCGTGACCCATCCGGCCGCCAATGCCCTGAATGATAATATCTGTCATTTTTGTTTCCTCGTTTTCTGTTGTAACGGCAAATGCCCGGGAGGAACCAATTCCACCGGGCATTGTGCGTTGTTTCGTTTATTTCTGAATCAGACCTTCGGCCTCCAGTGCCTGCTCGATCTTCTCCTTGTGGGCATCACTGGGCTCGACCAGCGGCAGACGGCAGGGACCGGCCTCCCAGCCCAGCACATTCATGGCGTACTTGACAGGGATGGGATTTACTTCGCAGAAGAGTGCATCCGCCAAGGGCAGGATCTCCAGCTGCAGCTTGCAGGCAGTTTTGGTGTCGCCCTCAAACCATGCCTTGCAGCAGTTGTGCACCAGCTCAGGCTTGACATTGGAGACCACACTGATGACACCCTTGCCGCCCAGAGACAGCAGGGGGACCACCTGATCATCGTTGCCAGAGTAGATGTTCAGCTCGTCACCGCACAGCTGAGCAATCTTGGCCACCTGAGAGATGTTGCCCGAGGCCTCCTTGATGCCGTTGATGAGCGGATTCCGGCTCAGCTCCAGCGCTGTCTCGGGGGTGATGTTCAGGCCGGTACGGGAAGGCACATTATACAGGATAACAGGGATGCCGCCCGCCTCGGCCATAGCGGTAAAGTGGGCCACCAGACCTGCCTGCGTGGTCTTGTTGTAATAGGGGGTCACCAGCAGCAGGGCATCGGCACCGCAGGCAGCAGACTTTGCCGCCAGTGCACAGCCGTGATCGGTATCATTGGAACCAGCACCCGCAATAACAGGCACCCGGTGGTTGACCGTCTCGACCGTAAACTTGATGGCGGCCAGCTGCTCCTCATCGGTCATGGTAGAGCATTCGCCGGTAGTTCCGCAGATCACAATCGCATCGGTGCCCCGTGCAATCTGATCTTCAATGATGCGGCCCAGTTCATCAAAGTTGATGCTGCCATCTTCGTACATGGGGGTGATGATCGCCACCGCCGCGCCGGTAAAGACAGGATTCTTCATAGTATAAAACTCCTTTGTACGCTCCGTCAGGAACGTGTTGTTCAGTCAAAATAGCCCTTTGCTGCCAGCAGCTCAGCCAGCAGCACGGCACCGCCTGCAGCGCCGCGCAGGGTGTTGTGGCTCATGCAGGCGAACTTGTAGTCAAACAGGGTGTCCTCGCGCAGGCGGCCGATGCAGACAGCCATGCCGTTCTCTGTGTTGCGATCCAGCTTGGGCTGAGGACGATCGGGCTCAGTGAAGTAGTGCAGGAACTGCTTGGGTGCGCTGGGCAGGTTCAGCTCCTGTGCAGGGCCGCGGAAGTTAGCCCAGGCCTCGAGCATCTGCTCCTGGGTGGGCTTTTTGTCAAAGCTTACAAACACGGCAGCGGTGTGGCCATCAGAAACGGGGACACGGAAGCACTGCGCAGTGATCGTGGGCTTCTCGGCGTTGACGATCTGATCGCCCTCGATGTGGCCCCACAGCTTCAGCGGCTCGCGCTCGCTCTTCTCTTCTTCGCCGCCGATGTAGGGGATGACGTTATCTACGATCTCGGGCATCCGGTCAAAGGTCTTGCCTGCACCGGAAATGGCCTGATAGGTGCAGACCAGAGCCTTGTTGACACCAAATTCCTTCATCAGGGGATGCAGGGCAGGCACGTAGCTCTGCAGGCTGCAGTTGGACTTGACCGCAATGAAGCCGCGCTTGGTGCCCAGACGCTTGCGCTGGGCAGGGATGATCTCAATGTGGTCCGCGTTGATCTCAGGCACGACCATGGGAACATCCGGGGTAAAGCGGTTTGCACTGTTGTTGGAGACCACAGGGCACTCGGCCTTTGCGTAAGCCTCTTCCAGTGCCTTGATCTCGGCCTTGGGCATATTGACTGCGCAGAAGATGAAATCGACCTGAGAAGCGACCTCTTCCACCTTGGCGGCATCCAGCACGACCATCTTCTTGACGCTCTCGGGCATCGAGGTGGTCATTGCCCAGCGGCTGCCAACAGCATCCTCATAGGTCTTGCCTGCGCTGCGGCCGGACGCGGCCAGCGTGGTCAGCTTGAACCAGGGATGATTCTCAAGCAGGGTCACAAAACGCTGCCCCACCATGCCCGTTGCACCAACGATACCAACTTTATACTTTTTTTCCATTTCCAGCACCTTTCCTTTCAATAAAAGCAAATTCACATCGAACACGGCTTGCAAACCAGCCGACCTTGCAATATAATAGATACTGTTTATACAGATTTTATGATAACATTGATACGGCACTCGTGTCAATCATCGGAAAGGCAAATGCAAAGCATGTTAAAAAAAGATTTTTGGTACGATTTACCCAAAGAACTCATTGCACAGGAGCCTGCAGACCCCAGAGACTCGGCCCGGCTCATGGTTCTGAGCCAGAAGGACGACAGTATCCAGCACCGGATCTTCCGCGATCTGCCGGAATATCTTGAGCCGGGTGACCTGCTGGTGGTCAACAACTCCAAGGTGCTGCCCGCCCGCATCGTGGGTGTCAAACAGCCCACCGGTGCTGTGTGTGAGCTGCTGCTTCTGCGGCAGGTCAAGGGAAATCAGTGGGAGTGCCTGGCAAAGCCCGGCAAGCGGATGCAGCCCGGCACCAAGGTCAGTTTTGGTGACGGCACCCTGACCGCTGTGGTGGATGAAACGCTGGAGGATGGCAACAAGTTTGTTACATTCTATTATGACACCGAGACCCTTTATGAAAAACTGGATGAATTTGGCAAGATGCCATTGCCACCCTACATCACCAAGCAGTTGGAAGATCAGAGCCAGTATCAGACGGTCTATGCCAAGGAGCTGGGCAGCGCTGCCGCACCCACGGCAGGCCTGCACTTCACCCCGGAGCTGATGGATACCATCCGTTCCAAGGGTGTCGGCATTGCCGAGGTGACCCTGCATGTGGGTCTGGGCACCTTCCGCCCTGTGCAGGAGGACGAGATCACGGATCACAAAATGCACAGTGAGTGGTATTCCATCAGCGAGGAGACTGCTCAGCGCATCCGGGAAACCAAGGCCGCCGGGCACCGCGTGATCGCCGTTGGCACCACCAGCTGCCGCACGCTGGAAGCCGCCGCCGCAAAATATGGCGAGATCAAGGCCTGCAGCGGCAATACCTCTATTTTTCTCTACCCGGGTGTCAAGTTCAACTGTATCGATGGCCTGATCACCAACTTCCACCTGCCGGAAAGCACCCTCATCATGCTGATCTCTGCCCTCTACGGCTACGAAAAGACCATGGCTGCCTATAAAGTTGCCGTAGAGGAAAAGTACCGCTTCTTTTCCTTCGGCGATGCGATGTTTATACGAGGCGGGAACGGCCCGGAAGACAAAAAGTAATGAAAAAGTCCAGAAGCCATGCAGGTTTCTGGACTTTTTCTTATTCGGCGGTTTTGTACGAAAATCGTAGTTCAATGCCGTTTTTGAGCAAAATTGAGGTGGTAAGGCCATCTTTTATACAAAAGTTTGAGACCGTTTCGTTGAGGAAATCCTTGACGATTTTGGGGTCGATCTTGCGGATGAAACGCTCGTAGTTCACATAGCGCTTGTCCAAGAGCTGCTGGGTCAGGATGAACTGGCTGGCCTTCTGCATGAATGCCTCATCGGAAAGCGACAGGTCAAAGGCATTGGCGATGTCCAGCTCGTTGATGCGGGAGTCTACCTCGCTGAGGGCTTTTTTGTGATGCGCTCACGCTCGATGTTGAAGTCTTTGCTTGCCATCTCGTCATCTCCGTAGAGATAGATGGTCTTCAGGCGGTTGAGGGCGCGCTCAAGCCGGCGCTTCTCGGAGAGCAGCAGATCGCGTTCGCTCAAGTCCGCACTGGACTCTGTGGCCGCGATGGTAGGAGATTCAAAGCGCTTCTCGTCAAAGCCGCTGCGCAGGTGGTTGTATAGTTCTTCGAGGCCCGGACGCTCGATGTGGTCAACGCGGGAAAGCGCTTCGCCCCGTAGCAACTTCTTCTCCAGTGTCTCGATGGATGTCGTTCTGCCGAAGGAGTTGGATGCCTTTATCAGGTTGGCGAAGAAGTTCAGCACAAAGGGACCGAGGCTCACATCAGAGACGTACTTGTTGGTGCAGTCCTCGGATTTGCGTCGCCGGGAGCAGATGTATATAGACGGTCTCCAGCCGTCTGCCCTGACTTTATCGGTGGTTGAGGCCATCGCGGAGCCGCAGCAGCCGCAGGTGAGCAGCCCGGCGAAGACGTGGACGTTTTTCCGCTGATAGGTGGCATTCTTGTTGTAGCGCTTGCTTTCCAGAATGACACCGACAGCAGCCTGTCGTTCAGGGGACACAATGGCCGGGTGGTGGTTCTCGACCAATACCCATTCGTCCTTGCCCTTTTCGCGGAAACGCTTTGTGTTGGACTCGTCGCGGTAATTGTACCGATACGTTCCAGAGTAGAATGGACTGGAAAGAATCGTGTGGACGGTGGTCGGACTCCAGTCGTTTCCAGCGCGGGATTTCAGGCCACGCTCATTCATAATCCGAGCAACCCGCACGATTGACTTTTCGGACTCGTACAGGGAGTAGATCAGTCTGACGATTTTGGCCTCGTCCTCGGCGATGGAGAAGGTCTTGCTCTCTTTGTCGTAGGAGTACCCGTAGGGAACCTTGCCACCGTTCCAGATGCCGTCATTGGCGCGGGACACGAAAACGGCGCTGACTCGCTCAGAGGTCGTTTTACGCTCCAGTTCCGCGAAGATCAGGATGATTTTGAGCATAGCTTCGCCCATCGCGGAGCTTGTGTCGAACTGCTCGTTCTTCGACACGAAGACCACACCAAGTTCCTTCAGTTCGGCATACATGACGGAGAAGTCCAGAAGATTGCGGCTGATTCGGTCGATCTTCCACACGAGGAGGTGCGAAAACTCGCCGGTTCTCATCCGGGCCATCATTTGCTGGTAGTCTGGGCGGTCGGTATTTTTGGCAGAGTAGCCTGCATCCTCGAAAATCACATAGTCCGAGATGCCGAGGGCATATTTTGCATAGTTGATGAGTTCCTCTCGCTGGACGGGCAGACTGGCCCGGTCAACCTGATACTGCGTTGAGACTCGAACGTATATGGCGGCTTTCTTTTCCTCAAAGCGTTGTGCCGCCTTCTTCACCACATAGCCCATTGCGGAACCTCCAGAAGATAATGATAGCTGAAGAAAAAGCAGCTCCGTGCGTAGTGCGGGGCTGCTTTTCTGTTATGCACAAAAAGGAACGATAGAAATTATGCAAAATGTCGGGGGGGGGGGTACACATTCAGGGAATCGACAACGGCATCACGGAGGCTGTCATACTGGACGAGGTACGGGTCCAGCTTTTTCAGCATGGTAAGTGAGATCGTCTTCTGAGGGCCACACTGCTCGTCCAGAACGTGGGTCGGTACGATGTAGAAGTCCCATCCATCCAACACGAGCGGGTCGGCCCGCTCCCGCACGGTCTCAGTATAGAGGCAGAACACATACACGTCGGACTGCCGCATGACCTCCTCGGCATAGCCGCTGATGGAGTCCCACGCTCTTGTCGGGCGGATGCTGAACTGGATGTTGGACAGCCTGCCATCGCCCTGCTGCCATGCCTGAAGATATGCGCAGCTCTTGACCTCGATGCGCACTTCATCGCGGGCCTCGCCATTACATACCCAGTTGTAGGGGAAAGAGATGTCGTAGGGAGTCCAGTCATCGTTGGTTCCGCTCAGATCAATGCCCAGCGCGGCGGATACAATGAACTCGCAGTAGGAGCCTCGCAGGGTGTTGTTGAGCAGGTCTGAGGCGTTCCAACGCCAGTAGTCGCTCAAGGATTTACCAATGGGCATATCATCAAAGACGATAAGTTCGTCCCCGGTACGTTGCTTCGTCATGATTTTCACCTCCTCGAAAAGTCAACCCGTATCAGCCTACGTCGGCTTTTTTCCTCACGTTGCATGGACGTTATGATGACCCGCTGCTCCGGGGTCATGTAGCGGTCGAGCAGCGACCACAAAACCTGCCGGTCTGCGATGGACGCTTTCTCGTAGCAGGCGACTAAGATGCTGACGTCGGGCGGCGTACGGCCTGCGGCGGGCAGATCGGCACCGACCAAAACGTCCAGCGTCACGCCCAGTACAGAGGCCAGCTCCACAGCGGTCTCGATGTTCGGCGTTCTATCGCCGGAAACATAACGCGAGATGGTAGTCTCCGTCGTGTTGATGCGCTCTGCGACAGCACGCTGCGTGAGGCCGCGCTTGTCGATGAGTTCTTTGAACTGTTTGGCGAACATAGCTTTGCTGTACATAGTGATACCTCCCAATGTAGCTTACTTACCAAGTTTATAACATACTTGTCAAAGAGTAAACAAAACTTACCAAAATTATCATTTTAAGATTGACATATACCATATCGGTAAGCTATAATGAAGACACGGAAAGGGGGTGAGCGGATGAATAGCTCCAAGCTCAAGGGCATCCGGGTCGAGAAAGGCAAGACCCAGAAGAACATGGCCGAATTGATCGGCAAATCGCTTGTTACCTACTCCAAGAAGGAGCGCGGAGAAGTCGAGTTCTCCAATGAGGAAATGAGCATTGTCGCCAAGGCGCTTGACCTGACCAGCGATCAGGTCAACGCTATTTTTTTCGACGACAACTTACCGAAAGGGTAAGTATACGCATGGCGGTTTGCTGATGTCTAAAGTATAGCGCATCAAGGGGGCAAAGAAAATGGGACGCGATGCCGCAAAAGCCTGTGAAAACCAGTGCTTCCGGTGTAGGAAAGAGGCCGCAAAGCACAACGATAAGCTCGGTAGCCGCGAAGGCGCTGCGGAACTGCTCGGAATCTCGGTTTCGAGCCTTGCAGATTACGAGCTGGGCAACACAAAGGTCATCCCGGTGGATAAGGTGGTGCTGATGGCAGACATCTACAATGCACCGGAGCTGATGGCGTGGTATTGCTCGTCGGAGTGCCTTATCGGAAAGAGCCTCGAAATGCCGTCCCCTGAAATTGCCTCGGTAGAGCGTACGACCATGAAGCTGCTGAAGCAGCTCCGGCAGGGTGACATCGAGCAGGTCAAGGAAAAGCTTATCGACATCACGGCAGATGGCATCATCTCCAAGGATGAGTGGGCTGACCTGACCGAAATCCTCGACTACCTCGACGGACTGATTCGGGCGGCGCGGGAACTGAAGCTCATTGGCTCCAAGCTCCTGAATGGAGGTGCAGACGATGGCTGACCTCCAAGCGCTGAAGAAGCTGCTGGCCGAAGAATATGGCATCACAACCGCAAGAGAACTCGACGAAGCCATGAAAAAAATCGGTGGATTGAATATCGGCGTGTTTGCATCGCCGGTAAGAAAGGATGGAACGAAACATGAAAAAGTACGCAGTATTGCACGAGCCGGGTGACATCGTTACGCTGGCCGGAACCAGATTTGTGGTGCTGGATGTTGAGCGTCGTGGTAGCCTGCCGGACAGCCTGTTCCTGCTGGCATTGGAATCGGTTGGCGAATCTGAATTTGGCAGCTCAAACAACTACGCAGAGAGCGACCTGAAGAAGGCCGTGGACAAGTGGTTGGAGGACATGGGCAAGAAGGGCCTCGACAACGCCAAGCTCATCCCCGCGAGATCGATCTGACCACGCTGGACGGTTCCGGCTGCTATGGGAAGCTGTCGGTGAAGGCTGCGCCGCTTACACTGGATGAAGCTCGCAAGTACGCTGACATCATCCCCAATGCGGAGCGGTGGTGCTGGCTGGCGACCGGTTGGAGCGGTCTCAGCAAGTCGGACGGTGATCTCGCCCTGTGCGTCAGCTCCTATGGCGGCTGGGGCAGCGGCGGCTGCTCCGACTCGAGCGGCATCCGCCCCGCTTTGAAGGTCCCCTCTATCCTCTTTGAGGACTCTGAGGCGGGTCTGGACTTGAGCAAGGTTCCTACCGATGATCTGCTTCAGGAAATCCACCGCAGACTCGCGGAAAAGGCATGAGTGCCGATAAGCTGGCAGAAGCGCGGCAGGCGGCGGAAACATCGCTGGGATTCAAAATCCCGGATGTGGTAGCCACCAGCGTTCTATGGTATGCCCGGCGCAAATGCGAACTGGCAGAGCAGCCGGAGAGCTACCTTCCGCTTCTGTACGAAACCGAGCTGACTGACTACTATATGCGGTTGGCAATCAACCTGAAGGGAGAAAAGCAACGTGAGCAACGAATGCGTGAAGCCCGAAATTCCGCAGTTCCCGGAACTGACATTTGAGGAAGAACGGCATCTCTACTACCTGAACGGACTGGAAGTACCCAGCGTGACCACCCTGATGAAACCGCTGTCCAGTGACTTTTACAGCACGGTGGACCCGGAGGTTCTGAACAAAGCTGCAAAGCGTGGCACAGCCATCCACAACGCGGTGGAGAACTACGCCAAATTCGGCATCGAGGACATTCCGCCGGTGTATGCCGGGTATTTTGCCGGCTTCCGGGAGTGGTGGGATAGCCGCAAGCCGGAAGTTCTGGCGACCGAAACCAAGGTCTACCACAAAATCCTGCGGTATGCAGGCACGGTCGATCTGCTGTGCATCATCGACGGCAGGGTGACGCTGGTGGACTACAAGACATCGGCGCAGGTGAACAGCAAGCTCTGCGCTGTGCAGCTTGAAGCCTATGACAGAGCATGGGAGAGCCACGACATCAAGGTCAATGACCGGCTGATTCTCCACCTGTCCAAGAAAGGCTTTCAGGAGGTGCGCTTCCCCCGGAGCGGGAAGTGCTGGTCGGTGTTCTCGTCCTTGATGACGATTAAGAACTACATGAACGAGTAATTTTTAGGAGGTTCGACAGATGGAAAAGGAAACTATGGTGGCAACCGTGCCGCAGGCTGAAATCGTTGATGAGCAGCAGCTCTCCCGCGATGTGACCGACATTGAGTTTCAGGCGGAGTCGCTGGTTATCCAGAGTGATGAAGACTACGCCTTTGCCGGTGAGTTCGGCAAGATGCTGAAGAAAAAGGCATCGCAGATCACGACGTTCTTCAAGCCCATGAAAGACAGCGCCTATCAGGCCCACAAAGCGGTTTGCGACCGGGAAAAGGCCATGCTGACCCCGCTGCGCAATGCAGAGAAGACGGTCAAGCAGGTGATGAGCGCCTACATCGCGGAGCAGGAGCGCAAGCGCCGGGAGGCCGAGGAAGCGGCCCGGCGGGCGGCGGAAGCCGAACGGGAACGCAAGATTCAGGAAGCGGCTACTCTGGAAGCCGCTGGTGATGCAGATGGCGCAGAAGCCGCTTTTGAGGAAGCCGCCATCATGGATGATGCGGCAAGCTATGCGGCAGTACCCGCAACGGCCGCGCCGAAAGTCTCTGGTGTCAGTACCTCGAAGGACTGGGAAATCGTCGAGATCGACCCGAAGGCAGTCCCGCTGGCGGTGGCTGGCATTGAACTCCGCCCGGTCGATCAGGCCGCTGTTATGCGCCTCATCCGCGCCTCGAAGGGCCAGATCGAGATTCCCGGCATCACCTACCGTCAGGTCGCAAAAATGAGCTTCAGGGGGTAAGAGAATATGTCTACTGCTATGAGCAAGGCTGAGAGCAACGCTCTCGTTGTCAGCTACGACGTTCTGGGTACGCACGTTGAGTTGGATTTGGATTTCGTGAAGAAGTACCTCGTTCGCGGCAAGGCAGAACTGGTAAGCAATCAGGAACTCGTGTTCTTTATGAATACCTGCCGCCAACAGAAGCTCAACCCGCTGGTTCAGGGTGAGGTGTACCTCATCAAGTACAGCAAGGATGACCCGGCGCAGATGGTCGTTGGCAAGGATGCCTACCTCCGCAGAGCATTTGACCACCCGGACTACCTGTTCAAGAACGACGGCATCACGGTACAGCGTGGGAACGAGATTATCCAGAAAGAGGGATGCTGCCTCTATCCGGGTGAAACTCTGGTTGGCGGCTGGTGCCGCGTTACCTTCATGCGGAACGGCAAGGAACGCACTGCATTCAAGGAAGTTGCCTTTGCCGAATACAACAAGGGGCAGGCAAACTGGAAATCCAAGCCTGCCACCATGATCAACAAGGTCGCTGTCAGCCAGTGCGTGAGGGACGCTTTCCCGAAGGACTATGAGGGTGTGTACTCCGAGGATGAGATGATTGCATCTGGCGCTATCCCGGTGGGGTACAGGGAGTTGGATGACCCGAAGCCGGAAGAACAGTCGGCCGAGGAAGAAGACCCGGTCATCTCGCAGGAGCAGCGCCAGCAGCTTTTCAAGGCGGCGCAGGCAAACTTCGGCAAGGACAAGGGCAACGCCGTGGTCAAGTCCATCATCGAGGAGATGGGGCTGACCTCTACGACCGGCATGAAGATGTCCACCTACAACAAGGTGGTCGAGCGGCTGGTCGAAATCTGCACAGCCCACAAGGCGGAGCTGGAAGCTGAGGAAGGCACCAAAAATGACGGTGCAACCGAAGAATAAAGCCGCCGGCGGAAAAGGAAGGTGAGGGGATGCCGTGGATAAGCGTACATCAGGAGGTGGACGGTACGAAGCTCCGTAGATTATACCGCGCCATCGGGTGTTCCAAGTTTGAAGCCCTCGGCATCCTGAACTTCCTGTGGTTCTGGGGCATGAAGAACGCCGATGAGACCGGGCTGGTCAAGGATGCCGACCTCGAAGTCCTGAGCCGATACCTGTACGGCTGCGGCGAGGACTGCCAGCTCGACATGGGCAAAGTGGTTCAAGCCCTTGTGGACACCGGCTGGATTGATGTGGCGACCGACGGCTTTACATCCATGACTGGGACACATGGCAGGAGCAGTGGTATAAGCTCCAGAAAAACCGCAGGCTGGATGCTGAACGAAAGCGGAAAGCCCGGCAGATGGAGCGTGAGGCCGCAAAGCCTGCGCCGAAAACCCCGGAGCCGGAACAGATGGAACTTCCTGTGGAGCCAGAAGCAAAGCGGCCAGCAAAGCCGAAACCTGATAAGAAATCCTATGCGGAGTTCGTGAAGATGAGCGAAGCGAACTACGACCGGCTCGTGAAACTGTACGGCAAAGCCTTTGCGGATGCCTGCATTGTGGAGCTTGACAACTACAAGGGCGCACGAGGAAAGACCTACAAGGACGACTACCGCGCCATCCTCTGCTGGGTCGTAGATCGGGTCAAGGAAAAGAAGCCGGGCCTGCTTCAGCAGGGCGCAAGCGAATCTACGCCGGCTGAAGAAAATCCGTTCAGAGAGTGGGGTGAGCAGAATGGGTGAGTTTGACGGCCTGCTGCAAGGCGTTGTTCGTCAGGCGCAGGCGGCAAATCAGCCGGAGAACGGTGATTACTACGACGATGAAGGGTTCCTCGTCTGCGGGAACTGCCACACCCGTCGGCAGGTAGAGGTCAATATGCCCGACCTGAAAGCCGTTCCGTTCGACCCTAAGAAGAAAGTCCGGGTCAAAATGCCGGTGTCCTGCCGTTGCCGGGCAGAACGGCGGAAGCAGGAAGAACAGATGCTCATGCAGGACCGGGAAATGCGGGCAGCACAAGCGCTGAAACAGCAAAGCCTCATGGACGAACGCCTGCGGGACATCAGCTTTGACGGGTTCCAGCAGACCAAAGACAATGCCTACAACCTGAAGCTCTGCCTGCGGTATGCGAAGCACTTCGACGAAATGCTGGCAAAGAATCAGGGGCTTTTGTTCTACGGCGGAGTCGGAACGGGCAAGACGTTCGCAGCAGCCTGTATTGCAAACCATCTTCTGAGCATGCGGGTCCCGGTGGTGATGACCTCGTTTGTAAAGCTGCTGGAAACCATGCAGGGTTTCAGTGAGGATGACAGCGCCCTGATTGCCCGGCTGAACAGGGCAAAGCTGCTCATCATTGATGATCTCGGCGCTGAACGCAGCACGGACTTTGCGCTGGAAAAGGTCTACGACATCGTGGACAGCCGGTACAGAGCCAAACTCCCCATCATCCTCACCACGAACCTGAGCATGACCGAAATGAAAGAATCTACGGACATCCGCTACACCCGCATCTATGACCGTATCTTTGAAATGTGCTACCCGATGCAGTTCACAGGTCGGTCGTGGAGAAAGGCAGAAGCGGCCCGCAGATTTGACGAGATGAAGAACTTTTTGGAGGGAAACGATGGATAAAGTTATCATCGCAAGCGTTGAGGACCGGTTGACGGTAGCTGCCATCCTCGTAAAGAACGACTACACCGTCCGGCAGGGCAAGCAGCTCCGGCCGGGCAAGAAAAGCTACGAATACTATCTGGAGTACGCTCCGAACGATAAGCCGAAGCAGGCGGCAGGGGAATGAGGACGCAGTTCTGCATCTACGGAGAGCCAAGAGGCAAAGAACGCCCGAAATTCTCGACCGTCTGTGGTCATGCGACAGCCCGAACCCCGGAGAACACGGTTCTGTACGAAAACCTCGTAAAGACCGAGTACAGAATCCAATCCGGGGTTCGGTTTGCTGATGACGCTATGTTGAGCGTGAGGATTTTTGCGTTCCTCTCCGTCCCGAAGTCGGTCAGCAAGAAAAAACACCTTGCCATGATCGACCGCCTGATACGCCCGACACGAAAGCCTGATTTCGACAACATCGGCAAAATCATCTGCGATGCCCTGAATGGAATTGCCTACCGCGATGATGCCCAGATCGTAGATGCGCTGGTTCGGAAGTTCTACTCCGACATCCCGCGTGTTATCGTTGAAATCTCAGATATACCGTATGAACAGTAAAGGAGAATGACTATGAGCGACAAAACGTATGTGCTGTCCCTGAGCGCGGACACCTTCAACGCCTTCAAGATGGACTTCGACAGCGCCCTCCAGCGCTTGCTTCAGAAGATGGACAGGCTCCAGAGCGACAGCGCCTCCATCAACTGCAAAATCAGCGTGGCACTGACCCCGGCTCCGGAACGGAACTTCGATGCAACGCGGGAGGGGGACACCGTGCAGGTGATGAAGCCCAGCTTCAGCCACGAGATCAGCACCGAAATCAAGGTCAAGGGCAAAACGACCGGCAACCTCTCCGGCAACCGCAAGCTGGTGTGGGATGAGGAGCTGATGGAGTATGTGATGAAGGACATCGACGATGGGCAGACCTCGCTTTTCGACACGGCCCAGAGCCGCCAGAATGCTGCGCCCTCTGTGGAGCAGGAACCGCCCCAGCTCCCGGAAGGTATCGTGGATGTTGACTACACGGTCATCAGCGATGACAAGGGCTACATCCTGCGCAACCCCGATAAGTGCGGCATCAAGGACCAGTGGGGCATCCTCAAAGTCCTTGTGGGAGAGCGGATGACGGTGAGCCGGAGCGCAGGCCACTGCTATGCGGAGACCGCAGACGGCATCATCGCCCTCGGCTCTGCCTACCTCGCAGAAGACCCCCGCCATGTGGATGACGGCATTCTGGAGCCTCATCTGGCAGAGGAAATCGCCTGCAACGGCTTCGGCACGGTTCAGGTCGGCGACCATGAGGAGCCGGAGAAGATCGTGGTAGAGTGTCTGGAATGCGGCGGCATCCTGCTGGAGGTGGAGAACCCCAACGCCCGGAAGGGTGATGCCGAATGAGGTACGGAACCTGTTTTCTGTGCGGAAAGACCGGTTGGCTGGAGGAGCACCACGTCTACCCGGGGCCATTCCGGGACAAGTCCGAAAAGTATGGCCTGAAGGTGGGCCTGTGCGGCGAGAGCTGCCATCGGAACGGCCGGTATGCGGCACACCAGTGCAGGGAAACCTCCGATGCCCTGAAGCAGTTCTGGCAGATCAAGTACATGATGGCCCACAAAGCCAGCGTCGCAGACTTCCGGGCGGCATTCGGGAAGAACTATCTGGAACTCGACTACTACGATGATGAAAGGAGCTACCCTATGAACATTATTGCCATCAGCGGCCGCTTGACACGCGACCCCGAACTGCGCACCACTCCCAACGGAAAGCCCGTGGTGGAGTTCACGGTTGCGGTTGACCGGCCCGGCGTTAAGGACCAGACGGACTTTATCGACTGCGTGGCGTGGGAAAAGAAGGCTGAGTTTGTCGCCCGGTATTTCAAGCAGGGAAAGCGTATCGAGGCAAGCGGTGTCCTTACCACACGCACCTACGAGAAAAACGGGGTGAAGCGCAAGCGAACGGAGGTTCGCTGCGATCAGGTCTTCTTCGGCGAGTCCAAGAAAGATAGCGGCTCCACCCCGCAGGCAGCGCCGGAACCCACGAACGATGATTTCCGCCCGCTGCCCGATGATGATGACATCCCGTTCTGAGAAAGGAGAACACATGGAAGAAAATAAGAATCCCCTTATGGGCCACGTCGTAAAGGTCCCTGCACAGGTGTCCGGCATCCCTGACGGGGTGCAGATGACGGTGAACGCAGCCGTGACCACCTTTGCGGCGGTCGATGGCAAACCGGCTGGCATCGAAAGCATGGGTACGGCAGAATGCAATATGCTTGCCAGCTATACGCGGGGAACGGTCTCGTTCTCTGTCCACGGGGAAAAGCCCGTTATGGTGAGCGTCCGTCTGGATGAGTTGATGAGACTCTTGCAGGCGGCTGCTGCTGTATGTCACCACGAGCAGGAAGACAAGAAGAATGCTGAGGAGGAAAAGGCATGAGAAAGCTGTTTACGTCTGAGTCTGTGACCGAGGGTCATCCCGACAAGGTGTGCGACCGTATCTCTGATGCGGTGCTGGATGCAGTGCTGGCGAAGGACTCGGAGGGCCGGGTGGCCTGTGAGACCTGCTGCACCACCGACACGGTGTTCATCGCAGGCGAGATCACGAGCAAGGTCGATGTGGATATTGAGGGCATTGCCCGGCGGGTCCTGCGTGACATCGGCTACACCGGCGGGGCATCTGGCTTTGATGCCGACACCTGCAAGGTCATGGTGTCCGTCCACAAGCAGTCCCCTGATATTGCAATGGGAACCAGCGACATGGTCGGTGGCGCAGGCGATCAGGGCATGATGTTCGGCTACGCCTGCAACGAAACCCCGGAGCTGATGCCCCTGCCCATCATGCTTGCACACAAGATGGCCTACAAGCTCGCCCAGACCCGCAAAGACGGAACCATCCCCTTTATCCTGCCGGATGGCAAAACGCAGGTAACGGTGGAATATGAGGGGGATGGGAAGCCCCAGCGTATCGACACCATCGTCATCTCCACCCAGCACGCGGACGGAAGCCTCCCTATGCTGATGCACCCGCTGGTGGAAAATGTCATCACGCCTGTTTTGCAGGAAGCCCGTCAGCACCTCCCGTGGCTCGACATCGACACCTACGACCTGTACATCAATCCTACCGGGCGTTTTGTGCAGGGTGGCCCTGCGGCAGACACCGGCTTGACCGGGCGGAAGATTATCGTGGACACCTATGGCGGTTATGCTCCCCACGGCGGCGGGGCATTCTCTGGCAAAGACCCCACAAAGGTTGACCGCAGTGCAGCATACATGGCTCGGCATATTGCAAAGAACGTCGTGGCATCGGGTCTGTGCGACAAGTGTCAGGTCCAGTTGGCCTATGCAATCGGCATGGCGCTCCCGGTATCCCTGCGCATCGACACGTTCGGGGCCAATGTGGACGAGGAAAAGCTCTGCAATGCGGTAGATCGCTGCTTTGAACTGACCCCGCTGGGAATCATTGACGCCCTGAACCTGCGCCTGCCTATCTATGAACAGACATCCGCCTACGGCCACTTCGGCAATGTAACGGGCGGCAATTTCACATGGGAGAGCACCCACAAAGCGGGGCTCCTGCGCAGAACGTATAACACGCTGTAAGAAACAAGGCAAGCCTCTTTCCCCGTGGGCGGGGAAGGGGGCGAAGCCCATGATGGGAGGTTTAGACATGGCACAGGAAGACAAGAACGTCACAATTCCCCCGGAAATGATGCAGGAGATCGTACGGGTGGCATCGGAAACAGCCATTGAAAAGTTCCAGCACGAAGCGGAGCGGAACCGAAAGGCCGTCAAGGATAAGCGCCTGCATAACACCAAGCTGCTGCTCCAGAATTACCACTGCTTTGTAGAGCATAGCAAGAGTGCCGTGTATGAAGCCAGCCAGCTCTCCGAGGATGATGACTTCGAGGAGTTGATGGAGGAGCTGATGAGTCAGAGCGACGGCAGGGTGAGGGTCCCGGTGGTGAGGAGCATTCAGGAGAGTGCTGCCCACACCCGCATCATTGTGCAGCACATCGACCGTATGCTGGAATACTACAAGTTCCGCTGTGAGCATTCCAAGCGTGCGGAGGAAATGCGTCGGTATCGGACGATTTACGACCTCTACATTGCCCCTGAACCCAAGACTCAGCAGCAGATCGCCGATGAAGAACACGTCGATTTGTCAACCGTGTTCCGCGACCAGAAGGCGGGTATTTCCAAGTTGAGCGCCCTGATTTTTGGGTGGTTGGACTAAAATTTGGGCAAAGTTGCAAAAAAGTTGCTATTGCAGTGCAATTACCAATGTGGTAAGATACGAAGCGTGAACCGATGTGTCACCCCGGAAAAACCGCGAGTGGCACATCCGGCCTCGTATCAAGCTGTGAAGCCAAAAACTTTCGCTCGGAATGCAAAACCGATTGACTCCGGTGGGTAAAGGGTTAGAATGAAGATAGGCCCAAAATCTTACCGAAAAGGTCAGGAGGTACGACAGATGGAACGAAAATCCGATAAAGTCAGACGTCTGGTTGCAGACGGCGACTTCAAAGGGGCTTTGCGGATTGCAAAGGACTTCAGGCTCGGCATCACGAAGGAGCAGTCCTCCACGATGACAAGAGCGTATGAGTGCATGGTCCACGGCAGATTCTACAAGCAGCTCGGCTATGATCTCGATGAGAAGATAGCTGAGGGCGTGAAGATTCTGGTGGGCTTGTACGGAAGGAGCGAGGCACATGATTTACACCAGCCGGTACAGTAACCCGGAACTCAAGACCGGGAACTACACAGTCGTTGGGATAACGCGGGGAGCGCCTAAGTTCCCCCTTCGGTATACGCTTGCAGGCAACATCATGGAGATTGCGCCGCCGGGTTATCTGTTCAACGAATACAACCGGGAGCGGTTCACGCCGCCCTACTTCCAGCACATGGACAGAGTGGGGACGGCGCGGATTGCTCAGATTCTCCAGCATTATGAGGACATGGGCAAGCCCGTGGTGCTTTGTTGCTACGAAGATGTCCGCAAGCCCGGAGAATGGTGTCATAGACTGGTGTTCGCAGAATGGTGGCTCCAGAGAACAGGAGAAATGATCGAGGAGTTGCCTGACCCGTCACCAAACAAGTGGACGAAGCAGCCTGAGCCGCAGAAAGCGGTTGAGCCTGATGCAGTCCAGATGAAAATGTGGTAATACCCGCCGATAGCTCAGAAAGTAGAGCACCTGACTCTTAATCAGGGGGTCGCACGGTTCAATCCCTGCTCGGCGGACCAACCATAGGGAGTCATGTTGGAAACAGCATGGCTCCCATTTTTTATGCCTACGAACAAGGGTTTTCCAGACGCTCACGTCTTTGGAAACAACCCACCCTCTGGAAAGCAACTGCTCCAGTCGAAACCAGAGGGGCAAATTTGAAAGAAAGGTCGGTGATATGAATGGCAAAGTTCCAGAACCCCGGAGCATTCTTCCTCGGAACGCTGGTTGCTCAGGAGCAGAAGTTCCTGAAGCCGCTGATTGAAAATGCCCGCAAGCAGGGGTACACCCGGTTCGTTGAGCCGTGCGCCGGCGCTTTCGCCATGTCGCACATCGCGGCACAGTGTGGGTACAAGCCCAGCGAGATCGAGGCCAGCGACGTTTCGATGTTCACCTCCATCATGGGATATGCCATCACGGGCCAGTCCCTTGAGGGGCTGGAAATCAGAGCGGATGGCTTCACGAACGAGGAACTGCTCGACCCTGCGGTTGCCCTCTATGCGCAGTTGTACCTGCGAACCGTAAAGAACGCCGGGAAGGAATACTTCTACGGCATTATGCGCGATCTGGAATACCGCAAGGAGGAACATCTGGCGGAAATCCGTGCACAGCTCGACAGGGCCAAGCAGTCCTTGAACGGGATGAGCTACCGCCCGCTGGATATGTGGAAGCACCTTGAAACGTGCTACGATGACCCCCACTGTCTTGTGGTCGCAAACCCGCCCACCTATGCCGCTGGCTTCGAGAAGTGGTATGACACCGGCGGGCGCATGACGTGGAAGGAGCCTGAGTACGGAATCTTTGACCCGAAGACCGGGCTGACTGAGCTGTACGACAAGATGAACGATGCCAAGTGCCTCCTGATGTGCTATGAGGAGAATGCTCCGGGCCGCACTGCCGGGCATCCTGTCTTTGCCCGGTATGGTGTGCGTGACGGCATCAACGTGTATCTGACTACCAACCGCCCGGATGAGGCGACCATGCTTGCTGAGGGTAAAATGATTACCCGCCCGAACGAGGGTAAGTTGGAGCCGCTGGATTGCAGCATCCTGCCGCGTGATTATGAAATCACCCGCAAGAGCAAGATTCAGATTACCCAGATTGAGCGCACTGCCGCCCAGTATTACAGAAAGCTCTGGACGCACAACTTCGTCGGCTCATCTGCGCCTATCAACATGGCCGTCCTCATCGACGGCAAACTGGCGGGCGTGTTCGGGCTGGACAAGTCAGCGCTCACGATGGGAGCCTTCGGCACGCAGGTTTCTGATGCTGTGTTCCTCATGTACGGCATGACCGTTCCCCATAAGACCTACCGGCTGGGGCGGCTACTGACCATGCTGGCACAGAATAGGCCGCTGATTATGAACATCTGCACGGATTTGGAGAAGGAAAAGGCCAAGTCCCTCAAGACGGTGCAGATGACCAAGTACCCGGAGGCCAAGGAAATGCGGGGGCTGATGGAGTTGACCAAGAAAGTCCCGGATAAGAAGATGGGCTACCGGCTCACATACGAGTCGCCCTTATACGATAGAAACGCCAAACAGGCATTGAATGAATGGTTAGGGAGGGAAGAACGATGGCAGAAACAGCGCGAGAAAACCAAGTCGGCAGCGCAGCCGTAAAGTATGAAACGGTCGCCGACATGGGTTCCGGTCTGGTCATTGCCAAAGTAAAGCTGACCGACTTCCGCGAGCAGGACATCAACGCTCGCATTATGAAGACCGAGATGCAGAAGCAGCTCACCGACAACATCAAGAAGCGGGGCCAGCTTGAAAGCCTCCCGTTCTGCGCACTCATCGACGGCAAGATCGAGATTATCTCCGGCCACCACCGCATCCGTTCTGCAAAGGACAGCGGTGTTCTGACAGAGCTTTTTGTCATTCTGGACACCACTGGTCTGCGGCGCTCTCAGGTGGCTGCAAAGCAGTTGGCGCACAACGCCATCAGCGGCTTTGATGACCAGTCCACCCTGAAGGAAATTGCCAAGATGATCGACGATGTGGACGATATGCTGGAAAGCTATATCGGCAAGGACATCATCGGCGAGCCCATGGCAGAGCTTGAGAAGCTGCTGTCCCCGAAGGTGGAGTTTGACTGGAAGAACGTCACGTTCACCTTCCTGCCGCACCAGCTCCGCGATTTGGACCAGCTTGTGAAGGTTCTGGGTTCCCTCAGCCCCGATATGCTGGGCGTTGCAGATATTGACCAGCACGAGGAGTTCATCGAAACCATCACGAAGTACCAGCAGTTTGCCAATGTCAAGAACACCGGCGCTGCCATCCACGCCATGATTAAGGCCACCGAGTCCCTGTTCGATGACCTGCACTTCGATGAAAGTCAGGAGTGGGTGCAGTTGCCCAACCTGTTCGGCTCCCCGGCTATCCCCAAAGAGGCTGCTGATACCATCACGCAGGCGCTCGACAAGATGGTCAAGGAGGGCGAGATCGGCCCGAAGAACAAGTGGCAGGCTCTTGAATACTGGGCTGCGGATTATCTGGCAGGGAAGTAGGTGATCGCAAATGCCTACGCCTCTAAAGTACAATCCGGCGTACCACGATGACTGGGCATGGTCACTTGCTATCAAGGGCGCAACAGATCAGGACATTGCCGATGCCTTCCATGTTTCGCGTAGGACCATCATCCGCTGGCGGCAGACGTACCCGTCGTTCAATACGGCCTGTCAGAGCGGAAAAGAAGTCGCCGACGCAAAAGTAAAAAAATCTCTGTTTGAACGCGCTGTAGGCTTTGAATATCAGGAAAAGGAAAGCGTCATTGACGTAGACCCTCGGACTGGTGAGCAGAAGCCGGTCCGGGTCAGAACGCTCACGAAGAAAGCCGTTCCCGATACAATGGCTCAAATGTACTGGCTCAACAATCGTTGTAGAGAGGAGTTCTCTCAGACTCAGAAGGTCACGCTTGATGGTTCTGTTCAGGCCAGACCCTATGAGAACCTGAGCGAGGAGGAGCTGAGGGAGGCTCTGGCCTGCATGAGCGATGAAGAAGACTCCGAATAAACGGTCCTATTCTAAAGCTCAAAAAGCCGCGTCCCGTGAGGAGCTTCGTAATGAATTGGCGAGACGGTACTATGCCGATTATGTCCAGTACGTTCACATGGGCAGGTGGAAAAGAGCCAGACACCTCGACCTTGTGTGCGAGAAGCTGGAAAGCATCATAGAGGGGAAGACCAAGCGGCTGATGATATTCATGCCGCCGCGCCACGGCAAGTCCATGACCGTGACCGAAACCTTCCCCTCGTTCTATCTGGGAAAGAACCCAGAGAAGCGTGTCATCGAGATCAGCTATAGCGGCGACCTTGCCCAGCAATTTGGCAAGCGGAACCGCGACAAGGTCGAGGAGTTCGGTCCCGCGCTGTTTGGGCATACCATCTCCCAAGTGCAGGCCACCAAAACGAACTGGAACCTCGACAACGGCATGGGCGGCATGATCTCCGTTGGTATCGGCGGCTCCATCACCGGCTATGGCGCAGACCTACTTATCGTCGATGACCCCATCAAGAACCGCGCCGAAGCTGAATCGGCTACCTACCGCGATAAGCTGTGGGATGAGTACCAGTCCACGGTCAGTACCCGACTGCACGCAGGCGGTGCTGTTATCATCATCCTTACCCGCTGGCACGAAGATGACCTTGCTGCCCGGCTCCTGAACCCGGAGTACGGCAAGGTCGAGGACTGGGACATCATCTCGCTCCCGGCTATCTGCGAAGACCCAGCCACCGACCCTCTGGGCCGCGAGGCTGGTGAAGCTCTATGGCCTGCGGGCGGCTATGATGAAGCATGGGCCGCACAGCAGAAAGAAACCGTCGGCACATACGCATGGTCCTCTCTGTATATGCAGACCCCGACGCCGAGCTCCGGCGGTATGTTCAAGCGAGAGTGGTGGAAACGCTGGGCGGCGCTGCCGTCCGGCCTGCATGACTTCATCCAGTCGTGGGACTGCACCTTCAAGGACAAGGATGGCTCGGACTTCGTGGTCGGGCAGGTCTGGGCAAGGAAAGGCGCTGACCGCTACCTGCTCGATCAGGTGCGTGGCCGCATGAGCTTCACGGAAACGCTGGATGCCATGCGCGGGCTTTCCTCCAAGTGGCCCCAGACCTCCCGGAAGCTGGTGGAGGACAAGGCCAACGGCACAGCGGTCATCGACGTTCTGAAGCGGGAGATCCCCGGCATCATCCCCGTGGAGCCCTTTGGTGGCAAGGTAGTCCGCGCCCATGCAACCACCGCCGTAGCTGAAGCTGGAAACGTCTACATCCCGGCGGCATCTGCCTGCCCGTGGGTGATGGACTTTGTGGAAGAAATGGCCGCGTTCCCCAGCGGTGCGCACGATGACCAAGTTGACTGCTATTCGCAGGCGAACGCCTACTACAACGACAACACGTTTGATATTCGTTCGCTGATAACGTAAGAAAAGAGGTGAATGCAATGCTGATTATTTTCTCGGTCAATGACCAGAAAATCACCCATGACCTGAAAGGCCAGCTTGTTGCGGGCAGCGTAGACATCGTGCAGGCGGCGTTCAAGTTTGACAGCTCGTGGGACGAGATGGATAAGATCATCGTTTTCACGAGCAGCGCTTACCCAAAGCCTGTTCCTGTGCAGTTTGCCGATGAGGCGTTCTACATCCCGAAGGACGTGCTGAAGCCCGGAAAGCTCTACGTTTCCGTGGTTGGTTTTGGCCTGAACGGGCAGAAGAAGACCACGCAGAAGTGGGACATCATGCAGGCCATCACCGTTCAGAAGTGCGGCGACGGCGGCGACTGTGACCTGCTGCGGTATTTGGCACAGGGTCAGGTTGCTGACGGGAACGTCGCAAAGGATGAGGAGGTCGGCGATATGCTGGACAAGGTGTTCGGCAAATCGGATACCCCCAAGCCCGACCCCGGTGGCTCAGACTCCGGCGACAAGAACGTCAGTGAGGACGATGTTGCCACGGATAAGGATGTGGCCGATATGCTCAACAAAGTATTCGGTTGATGTCCTCTCGCCCTTGAAAGAGGGCCTTAATTTGTCATGGCGGTATGGAAACTGCTGTGAAATATAATTTTGGAGGTATGCAAATGCCCGTATCCGCAAGCAAGCTTGTAACTCTCGCTCAGTTACAGGCGCAGGCGGAGAGAGTAAAGCAGGAGCTGGCGAAGTACACGCTGGCATCCGAGCTTGGCTCCCTCGCCAAAAAGAGCGAAATTTCGGAAGCTGACCTCTCGGCTGCTCTGAAGGTCATCATTGATGGTAAGATGGATGCAGCAGACAGCATGACGACCGAGGCAATCAACACTGCCATCGCCACCGCCATTGCAAAATCTGCTCATGCACGCTTCGAGAAAGTCGATAAGGTTCCTTCCAACGATGAGGCGCAGGAAAATGTCCTGTATCTGGTGATGAATGATACCACCGGGTACTACGACATCTACGCCAAGGTTGGCGATGAGGTTGTCCGTCTGGATGACACCACCGTTGATTTGAGCAACTATGCGACAATCGACCAGTTGAATGCCGTTTCTGGCGGCATCGGCGGCACGGTGTATGCAGGCACTAAGGAAGACCTATCTGCATCCGATGATTCGGTGATCGCCGCATATTTCAAGGCGCACACCGACGTGACCGTCAAGAAGGGCGATGTCTTCGTGGTCACGACCGCCGTTGGCAGCTCTACCTACGAGAAGTCCGCCTACTTCTACGACGGCAAGGCGTGGGTAGCAATGACCGGCAATGTCGATGCCGATAAGGTCATCCTGCGCGAGGACATCACGCTGGCCGGTGGCTACACTCAGGTTGGCAACCTGACCAAGAGCCAGAACGGCACGGCCACTTTCTCCACCAAAGGCAAGAGCGTTATGGATGCGCTGACTGAAATCTTCAGCAAGCGCCTCCAGCCCAGCATCACCGCCCAGCCGTCCATTGGCACGTTCACGCTGACTGGCGCTGGTGCTGTTGAGGCCGGCACTAAGGTGGCTGCTGCGGCCTACTCTGGCGCGTCCCTGAATGCTGGCTCCTACCAGTACGGTCCGGCCACCGGCGTTACTGCTACCAACTGGAAAGTCGAACGTATCACCAATGCAACCACTACGCAGGTTGCCACTGCTGATGCAGCATCCCTTACCGCTGGCTCTGACAACAACGGCGGAGCTGGCTTTGTCATCGGTGATGCAGGCGGCGACAATGCCGTTTCCAGCCTGAAATACCGCGTGACTGCCACCCACGGTGCAGGCGTGACCGCAAAGGATAACCTCGGTGCTGCATCCAGCCCGGTGGTTGCCATTGCGGCAGGTTCCAAGACCAAGGACACCGCCGCCTACACCCCGTTCCGCAATGTGTTCTACGGTGCATCCACTGGCAAGCCTGCTCTGGACAGCGCGGCCATCCGCGCACTGGGCAAGACCGGCAAGGCGTACGCCGCCGGTGTGCTGACCATCAATGTTCCCGTCGGTGCGCAGCGTGTGGCGATTGCCTGCATTGCGACTGCCAAGGGTGTCACCAAGGTCATCAACGAAACCGCGATGAACGCGGATGTCACCAGCACCTTCGCCAAATCCACCGTGTCCGTCGAGGGCGCGAATGGTTATGCGGCGAAGGATTACAACGTCTGGGTCTTTGAGCCTGCTGTTGCCTATGGCAATGCCGCAGTCCTCAAGGTTACGCTGGGCTGAGAGGGGAGAAACTGAACATGGCTGTGAACAATACCGCAAAGGCATACTCCAACATGGAGTTCCCCCTGAGCATGAAACGTCAGGACGCTTTTGCCCTTGACCCGACCTGCGTCTGGCCTTCTCTGGCCGAGGCGCAGAACTACGCAAAGACGAACCCGACCGCATACATCGGTCAGGTCCTCTCCGTGGTTTCTGATGGCGCTGCTACCGCATACACCATCAAGAACGCTGCTGGCGATCTCGCCCCTCTGGGCGCTGCCGCAGTCGATATTGCGACCGATTCCGAAGTGAGCGAGATGCTGAGTGAAGTGTTTCCCACCGACAACACCTGATAGAGATATGGAGGAATGAACGATATGGCATACAATGAGGAAAAGCTGGCCCGCCTGAAGCACCTGAAGCAGCTCGCACAGAAAGCTAAGGCTGAGAGCGACGCTGTTGCTACTCGTGTTAAGGCTCTGGAAGATGTTGGCGCACAGGCCAACGTGCTGGAGACCATTAAGGTCAACGGCGTGGTGCAGGACATCAATGATAAGGCCGTTGACATCAAGGTTCCCGGCTACACTGTGATGAAGTCTGAGGAGTCCGGCGACTATGCTGCTGTCTACCAGCTCATGAAGGATGGCGCTGCCGTTGGCGCGGCTATCAACATCCCGAAGGATATGGTGGTTAAGTCTGGCTCTGTTGTGACCAACCCCACCGGTCAGCCCAAAGGCACTTATATCAAGCTGGTTCTGGCAAACGCCACCAACGACACCCTGTACATTGATGTCGGCGGCCTGATCGAGTACGTCACCTCCGGCTCTGCTGAGGGTGATATGGTTGTCATCGCCATTGATGAGCAGACCCATAAGGTCACCGCATCTATCACCGACGGCGCAATCACTAAGGCAAAGCTGGAGACCGAGGTGCAGACCGCCCTGAACAAGGCCCATGAGCATGCCAACAAGGCACTGCTGGACACCTACGACCAGACCAACGCCAACATCAAGGATGCCGTCAGCAAGAAGCACTCCCACGCTAATGCGGCCGAGCTGGACAAGATCGCTACCGGCGATAAGGCAAAGTGGGATGCCACCTCCACCAAGGTTGACGGTATCGCTGAGGGCGCTACCAAGGTCGAGGCCAGCACCACTGAAGGCAACATCAAGATCAATGGCGTGGAGACCGCGGTCGTTACCATCGCCACCGACACCGAGGTCACTGAGATGCTGGCTGAGGTCTTTGGCGCAACCGCCTGATAACCCATAAGTAAGAATGCAGCGGCAGGGGAATGGACTCCTGCCGCTGTTATTTTTGGAAAGGAAAGCGAACATGAGCGACAAACTCAACACGCTTGAAGCGCTTAGGCTTGCTTCTCTGAGGGCAAAGGGTTACACGGCAGAACAGATTGCAGAGCTGTCTTCTGCGATGGAAGACATCATCAAAGACATCAACGATTCTCTGAAGACCTGCGAAAATCATGTACAGTCGGCTCATGCTCCCGCCAATGCGGAAGAAAACGTCATCGTCAGCATCCAGCGAAATGGGCAGGCCATTGCTCCCGACAACAAAGTCGTGAACATCGAGGTTCCGACCAAGACCTCTGCGCTGGAAAACGACTCCGGCTATGCCACGACGGAAGATGTTGAAGAAAAGGTCAATGGGGCAGGGCATCTGAAAGCCGTCCCTGTTGATGCTCTCCCTGCGCCCAGTGAGGCCAACGCTGACACCATTTATTTCCTTCGTAAGAACAATAGCGAGGCTGGGAAGCAGTACAGAGCGTACAAGCTCATCCACGGCATCTTTGAGATCGTCGGCTCTGCGGAGGTAGACCTCACCGGCTACGCCACGCAGGAAAGTGTGGCAAAGGCGGATGACAACCTCATCAAGGGCATCTACAACAACATGACCGCAAGCAGCGAGAAGTATCTGGGCAGCGGGAACCTGCTGCTGTTCTGGACGCTGCTGAAAAGCCTGCTTAACGGCCATGAGTCCAGCATCAACGACCTGCTGGCCCGCGTGAAGCTGCTGGAGCTGATTCTCAGTGCTGATGTTACCGGCAACCCGTACTACGTCACCTTCAACACCCTGACGGATGTTGTGGTGTCCACCGGCATCTGGAATGAGTCGGATGGGCGCATCGAATTTTAACAGGAAGGAGGAAGCGCAATGCACATACCTGAAGATGAGGCCGAGCGTCGGCGCTTGAACGAGCGCGGCCGTGAAATCCTCCGGCGGAAGAACGGCGCTGTGCGTCCGCATCGTGAGGATGGCTATGTGAACCTCCTGAACAAGTACGGAACCAAGCAGGACAACTCCGAGGCGTACAAGTTTGAGCGGGAGCCGGTCATCCCTGATATGCAGCTCACCGGGCTGTATGAGGGCAACGGCCTGTTCTCCAAAATCATTGATACGCCTGCCGAGGAAGCGCTGAAGCATGGTTTCGACCTGAACCTGAAAAGCGATGAGCTGAATGCCTTTGTGGAAGACGCTCTGGATGATCTCGAATGGGAGGAGAAAGCCGCCACCGCAATCAAGTGGGCGCGGCTCTACGGCGGCGCTCTTATCGTCATGCTGATCGACGATGGGCGCGGGCTGGAAGAACCCGTTGACTGGGAACATATCCGCAGCATTGATGAACTGCGCGTCTATGAGCGCTCCATCGTGCAGCCAGACTACGCCAGCCTGTACCAGCAGGACTACGGCGGGAAGGGCGTGGGGAACCGGGTGTCCAAGTTCGGACAGCCGGAGTATTATTATGTCTCCAGCATCTATGGCTCCTTCAAGGTCCATGAGAGCCGCTGTCTAGTGTTCCGCAACGGCGTTCTGCCGGAGCAGACCTCCAATGCAACCTACCTGTTCTGGGGGATGCCTGAGTACGTCCGCATTCGCCGGGCGTTGCGGGAAACCGTAACAGCCCACACCGACAGCGTGAAGCTGCTGGAGCGGAGCGTGCAGGCTATCTACAGCATGAAGGGGCTTGCCTCTCTGCTGACCACAGATGACGGCGAGAACCAAGTGCTGAAGCGCCTACAGCTTGTAGACACTTCCCGTGGTCTGCTGAACAGCATCGCCATTGACTCCGAGGGCGAGCAGTACGACTTCAAGACGTTCCAGTTCTCTGGTGTCAAGGATGTCATCGACGCGACCTGCAATATGCTGTCCGCGCTGACGAACATTCCCCAGACGATTTTGTTTGGCCGCTCACCGGCCGGCATGAACGCCACCGGCGACAGCGATTTCGAGAGCTACTACAACTTCGTGGAGAAGATTCAGCGATTGATGCTGAAGCGCAACCTCCGAACGCTGTTGGATGTTGTGTTCCGCGCAGGCATCGCCTCTGGTGATGTGACTGAGGAACCTGACTATAAGCTGGAGTTCAACCCGCTGTGGAGCCTGAGTGATACGGAACAGGCCACGGTTGACCAGACTAAGGCCCAGACCGCACTGGTCAAGGCTCAGACTGCGCAGGCATACGTCGATATGCAGGCGCTCGACCCCACCGAGGTACGCCGCCGCCTTGCATCCGATGAGGAGTTTGATGTGGAGGACATCATCTCCGAGGATGATGAGGATGATCTGGTGCAGTCCTTGCTGGGTACGGAGCCGAGCGCCATGAGCGACGTGGAAGCCGCCCAGAAGAACCTTGAGCAGGGGCAGGCTCCGGGCGGCGAGGAACAGAGCGCTACCGTAGCACCTACGGCCACTCCGCCGACCACCAATGCCGATGCCACCGACACTGACTATGGTGTCGGCGTTCTTGTTGTGCAGGATGGCCGGTTTCTCTGCGGCACTCGCCTGAAGGGCGGCTCTGTTGGTGGACCGGGTGGGCATATCGAGGCGGGGGAGTCCCCGGAAGATGCAGCCATCCGCGAAACGCGGGAGGAGTTTGGCATCACGCCGAAAGACCTCATGCCGGTAGCCTTCCTGAGCGACCTGAAACCGCCGTACTGCCCGTCTCATGTGTTCCTCTGCACGGATTTTGACGGCAGCATCCGGTGCGCTGATGGCGAGATGGCCTCTCCGGGGTTCATCACCGCCGAAAAGGTGGCCGAGCTGTCCACTCAGAACCCTGAACGCTTGTTCCCGCCGTTTGCCCAGAGCATCACCGCACTGCTCGACGTTTTATCGTCAAATCCCGGTTTGACATCGGAAGCACAAAATGCTAAGATGAAAGATAGGATGGACTTCAACGAAGCCGACCACCCACGGGATGAAAGCGGGCAGTTCGCAGAGAGCGAGGGCAGAGGCTCTGGCTCTGCTGAGAGCGGGCCTGCGGTATCTCCCGAAGGCGAAAATGCTCCCTGCACAGGGTTCGCTTCTTCTGCAAGGCTTGAAGATCATGCCACCCGTCACGGGCTGGCTGAGATGGGCTGTGCGACGAAGGAGGAATACCAGCAGAAGGGCATCGACTTTCTGAAGCAGCCTTGTGACGGTGATGTTGTTGGTTATGCTCGGCCTGATGGCGTAGTCGTTCGGTTCAACACCAAAACGACGGAGTATGCAACCGGCGTTCCCGGTGGACCGCTCAAAACCTACATGAAGGCCAAGTGCAACCGAAAGACCGGCGAGGCACGGCCTGAAGCCGCCATGAAGTATTACGAGTTCAACAGGGGAAAAGACCTGAAGGAGGAAGACGATGAGCAAGGCAGTTAAATGCCCGGTATGCGGGCAGACCGAACTTGTCGATGACGGCGATGTCTGCGATGTCTGCAGGTGGTTCCACGACCGCTATCAGGAGGAGTTTCCTGATGAAGAAGACTGCGAGAACCGCATGAGCCTGAACCAAGCCCGCGCGGCATGGGCTGCTGGAAAGCAGGTGGAGTGAGCATGGATAATTTCAGAGTCATCTACCGCATTCTGCGGTATCTGGAAAAGGCGCTGGATTATGATGAACCCAATATGGACTGCATCTCTGCGAAGGCGCTGAAGCTCTCTGACCAGCGTTGGGTGGCGCTGATGGAGATGCTTTCCAAGGAGGGCTACATCGACGGCTTCTCAGTACAGAGGACCGTGGATGGCAGCATCCTTATCTCCAGCTCCACGCCGCGTATCACGCTGAAAGGACTGGAGTACCTGCAAGAAAACTCTCTGATGAAAAAAGCTGCTGAGCTTGCGAAAGGCGTCGCTGACATCATCACCTAAGAACCGAATAACGTGCAGCAAAGAGCGATGGGAAACCACCGCTCTTTTTCTTTGCCCGAATTTTCCATCTCAAAACGGAACGGAGATAGATCATGAACAAGGTCACGATTTTCAAGTACGAGGAAAACAAGCTGGTGCGCACCATGAATGTCAGCGGCGAGCCGTGGTTCGTCCTGAAGGACGTGTGCGATGTGCTGGGCCTCAGTACCCCGGCGAGGGTAGCTGAACGGCTTGATTCCGATGAAGTGAGTCAGGCTCACCTCATCGATAGCATGGGCCGCAGTCAGGAAATGACCATCATCAGCGAGTCTGGCCTGTACAACGTCATCCTGCGCAGCGATAAGCCGGAAGCCAAGCCCTTCCGTAAATGGGTCACGGCCGTGGTGTTGCCCAGCATCCGCAAGAACGGCGGCTACATTGCCGGGCAGGAGGAGCTTTCCCCGCAGGAGCTTATGGCAAAAGCTCTGCTGGTGGCGCAGAAGACCCTGACCGACCGCGATGCCCGCATCAAGGAGCTGACGGCGCAGAACCAGATCATGCAGCCGAAGGCCGAGTATTTTGACGAGCTGGTGGCCCGGAACCTGCTGACCAACTTCCGCGAAACCGCAAAGGAGTTGGGCATCAAGGAGAAGGATTTCATCGGCTGGCTGCTCGACCACAAGTACGTCTACCGTGACCAGAAGAACAAGCTGATGCCGTATGCGGCAAAGAACAACGGCCTGTTCGAGGTGAAAGAGGGCAAGGGCCGGCACAACGACTGGGCCGGAACCCAGACGCTCATCACCCCGAAAGGCCGTGAAACCTTCCGCCTGCTGTGCAAGGAACCGCCTGTTTTACCGCAGTTCACTGCATTGTAAACCGAAATCAAGGTGAATGTAAACCAGAAAAGGACCGCTTTTCCACCGCAATCACCGAAATGGTCGGAAAACGCAAAGCCCGAAATTGGCTGTTTTGGGAATATATTCGTTCTCTTTTGGATAAATATTCAAAAATGGCCGAAAACAGGCCAAAATCCGCAGGAATGTCCACCGGACAATCCTGCGGAGCGTCCGACTATAACCGTACCTTACCCAACCAAACCGTAACCTGTTGTCAAATTTTCACTTCGTTCAAATTTGCCAACGGTGCGGGCGCGGGGCTGAGCGTCAAGCAGGGGCTTTTCGCAACTGCCGAAAATAAAGCCATTCAACGGCTTTTAATCCTCTGACACAAAATTATCCCACAAGCACATTTGGGACGTTTCCCGGCACTCATCAGAAGTTCTCAGAGAGCATTAAGCCATAATCTCAACTGCGGCGGTACAAATCGCCGCTTTTTTGCTGTTCAGAACCGAAAAAGGAGGCTAAAACAGTGAATGATACCGTCCACGGACACATGGTACAAGACCTGCTCCGCCACCGCTTCGGCAGTCACGATAACCTGATATGCAAATATTCACAAAAGTACCCCGTTCAGGCGGAACGAGAGTTCCAGCGGGTCACCAATGCGTACATCCGCATCCTGAACGAGCTGCTGAAGGAGTATCTGCCGGAGATCAGGGACGCGGCCCGCGCAGAGCGTGAATCGGACCAGCGCCATGATGACGCTTCGGACCTGATTGCCGAGGTCAAGACGGTTTTCTCCAAGATGACCGTGGAGCTGGAGCGACGCACCTCTATGTTCGGTCTGCGCAGCAAGATTGAGTCTATGGCAAAGCTCACGCGGAAGTTGAGCATCCGGGAGTGGAAGAAAGCCGTCAAGTCCACGCTGGGCATCGACCTGATGGATGACTACTACACCGGCGAGCTGTACAGAACGATGATGGAACGCTGGGTCGAGGATAACGTGGCGCTCATTAAGACCATCCCGCAGGAAAGTCTGGGGCGTATGCGCCAGATCATGCTGGAGGGCTATCGGAACGGCGAAACTACGACAGCCATCGTCAAGCAGATTCAGCGGACGTACAGCGTAGATCGGCGGCACGCCCAACTGCTTGCCCGCGACCAGATCGCCAAGCTGAACGGAAACATTACCCAGCAGCAACAGCAGGACGCGGGCGTAGTGGAGTACGTCTGGTCAACGTCAGGCGATAGCCGTGTCCGCCCAAGTCACGCTGCGCTGAACCACAAGCGGTTCCGCTGGGATGACCCGCCGGTGGTCGATGAAAAGACCGGGCGGCGCTGCAATCCCGGCATGGACTACCAGTGCCGCTGCTGCGCACTGCCGGTCTTCAACATCAAAACCGTTGACCTGCCGGTCACGAAAGGGGGCGATGGCCGTGGATGAAACCATCCTCTAAGACCTGAGAAGGGAGTTGTTCAACATGGGAACTGAAACGATAGTTCAGCGCTTCGACAGCCTGCCGCTGGATGCCACCTATTTCACAGATGAGGGCTACCTTGTAGACCATCCCATCGTGACATCGGTGGGCATTTTTGTTTATCACAACCCGGACGGTTCCGAACGCCGGGAGCTGCGGCTGCCCGAAGAAGTCTTTGCTGAAAAGAGCCTTGTGTCCTACAAGGGAAAGCCCATCATCGTAACGCATGATGCAGGCTACGTTGACACCGACAACGTGAAAGAGGAGAGCATCGGCACGATTTTGTCGGAGGGCTATCAGGATGGCAATGATGTCCGAGCAGAAATCATCATCCACGACACTGACAGCCTGAAGAAGTATAAAATGCGCGAGCTGTCCTGCGGCTACAACCTGCGGCTGGACGAAACGCCCGGTGTCTGGGAGGGGCAACCCTACGATGCCATTCAGCGGGACATCGAAATCAACCATCTTGCCCTTGTCGATAAGGCGAGGGCTGGTGAACAGGCCCGGCTCAACATTGATGGGCAGGGCCACGACTGCATGAAAGGAGAAAAACTGAACATGGAAAACACCACCAAGAGAACTGATGGCGCTCCCACCCCGGAGGAGCTGGCCGCTGCTGTGGAGGCGTTCAAGAAACGCCGCGCAGAGCGTTCTGGCTCTGCGGCTGATGGCGGCATCGCCGCAGAGCCGCCCGCGCAGACCGCCGGTGCTGCTGAGGGTGAACAGCCCGATGCCGTGCAGCAGGTCAAAGACCGCCGCGACCGCCGCGATTCCGAGGGCGACCCGGCAGATATGCCCGGCGCAATGGGTGTGATCGCGCAGCAGGACGAAGACATCGACACCCTGCTGGGCGTTATCGACGTTCTGAAAGCCGCAGGCACGACCACTGATGGCGCTGAGGGCGACTGCGGCGGTACTCAGACCGATGGCGACGGCGATGAAGGCAATGCTGATGAGGGCGGCGACACCGCACAGGACAAGAAAGACCGCGCAGACTCCGCCAACGACTTCCGCGAGCTGCTGCGCGTTGTCCGCGTCGGCGACCGCCTGAACATGGATGGTCTGGAAGCCATGAGCGTCAAGGATGCCAAGAAGGCCGTTCTGGGCAAGCTGAAGCCCACCCTGCATCTGGACGGCAAGAGCGCCGCCTACGTCAACGCAGCGTTTGACATGGCCGTTTCCGAGATGAAGGAGCGCAAGGATACCAACTATCAGCGTTCCCAGATGATGCACGGCGATGGTAAGCCCCCTGTGAAGCAGACCGGCTCTGCTTCCGAGGCCCGCCAGCGCATGATCGACCGCAGAATGAAGAAGGAGGAAAAGTAAGATGGGTGTTCAGAAAACCTACGGCTATGCAACCAGCAAGGGCGTTGCAGGCGGCATCTACGATATGTTCCACTACCCGGTAGACTCCCGTTTCAACGAGGAGGAGAACGGCAAGCTGCACTTCGGCGTTGGCGTTGTCACCGGCAAGGTTCCGGGCAGCAGCGTTGCGCTGCCGACCAGCGCGAGCACCGCTGATAACTTCGAGGGTGTTGTCATCAACGGCTTCGACCGCCAGCAGGATTTGGAGGGCAAGCTCTACGTCCTGAACAACCAGAACGTCGGTGTCATGCGCCGTGGCCGCGTTTGGGTACGTCTGGCGACCGGCGCTGCACCCGCCTATGGTGATGCCCTGCACATGATCGTGGAAGGCGATGAAGCAGGCTGCTTCGCAAAGGAGGGTGGTATCGCAATTCCCGGTCGCTTCATCGGCGCGGCCAGCAATGGCGTTGCGCCGGTGGAGCTGTACGGCGTTCCTGCCGCAAGCGGTGCTGACGGTCACGCTGCATCCACCGATGATGTCAAGCCTACTGTCTGAGAGAAGGAGGACAAAATCAGATGAACACTAACCAGAAATCCATGAGATACGACCAGAACGACTACGATGCTCTGCTGCACTCCAAGATTCCGGCCGCTCTGGTCGAAACTCCGCAGATGAACTTCGATGATGCCAGCGATGCCTCCGTGTTCTTCGCCCGCGAGCTGGATTACGTCAAGTCTCAGTCCTACGATGTGGAGTACCCGGAGTTCACCGCGCTGAAGCTGTTCCCGGTGTCCAGCGAGATCAACCCCGGTGCCGAGACCGTCACCTACTACAGCTACGATAAGACCGGCATGGCGAAGATTATCAGCAACTACGCCACCGACCTGCCCCGTGCTGATGTGAAGGGCAAGCCCACCACCGCCATCATCAAGTCTCTGGGTGACAGCTACGGCTACTCCATTCAGGAAATGCGTGCCTCTGCTATGGCAGGCAAGTCGCTGGATGCCCGCAAGGCAGAGTCCGCCCGCTACCAGATCGACTACCTGAACAACAAGATCGCGTGGAACGGCGATGAGGAAACCGGCCTGCGCGGCGTTCTGTCCAAGGACAACGATGTGCCGCTGTACGTCCCTGCGACCGGCGCAAAGGGTTCTACCAAGTGGGCAGACAAGACCGAGGACGAGATTCTGGCCGACATCACCGGTATGCTGAAGCAGGTCGCCCGCACCACCAAGAAGGTGGAGAAGCCGGACACTCTGGCCCTGCCGTCCGAGGCGTATATCGAGATTCAGAACCGCCGCATCGAAAGCACCGCCACCACCGTGCTGAAGTACGTTCAGGATAATATCAAGGATATTGCCCGCATCGTCTCCTGCCCGGAGCTGGACCCCGACAGCGTGGACACCAACCCGTATGCGGCAGAAAGCGATGGCAAGGGCGTTGCGCTGCTGTTCAAGAACGACCCCCGCAAGTTCACCATCGAGAACCCGCTGTCCTTCATGCAGTACCCTGTGCAGCCTGAAGGTCTGGAGATGGTCGTTCCCTGCGAGGCTCGCACCGCAGGCGCTATCATCTACTACCCCATGTCTATGCTGATTGCCACTGGCATCTGCTGATTCACCCGTGGAGCTGCTGCACGTTTGTGCGGCGGCTCCTATCTTTTGTAAAGGAGCCATGATATGAAACTGAAGAATATCGGAAACAAAATCATCAGCATCGGCGCTACCGTGATCCTGCCGGGTGAAACCAAGGACGTCACCGGCTACGATGACAACGAGATCGTGAAGTTCTTCATCGGGCAGGGCAATCTGTCCGAGGTCAAGAGCCGCACCGCCGCGAAGGAGAAATAAGTCATGGAGGATGCCGTCAGAATTTTCAGGCTGGTTGCCACCGAGTTTGACGTGCTGAACGATGAGACCGTTGAGGCATGGCTGAACCTCACAGCGCCGCTCATCAGCAAGAAGGTGTTCGGGAAGCTGTATGACCAAGCCATCGCACTCCTGACGGCACATCGTCTGAAAATGGCTGGTTATGGCGATAACCAGTACGGCAGCGTGGGCGACGCGCTGCGAGTTGGAAGCTACACCGAGGGCGAAACGTCCGTCAGTTTCAACGTAAATCAGGGAACCACCCTGATGGCGGATGCTGAACTGGCGCTGACGCCCTACGGTCTGGAGTATCTGACGCTGCGGCGGCTGGTCGTGATCTCGATTCGTTCTGCTGGTGAATGCCGATGACCGGCGGGTGGGACCGGTTGACCCCGGAGGGGGAGAAGTTCTTCCGGCAGATTGATGAGCTTCAGGACAAGGAGGTCTTTGTAGGCTTCCAAGCAGGCAAGGTTACGGATGACCGGGGCGTTGATATGGCGCAAATCGCCATGTGGAACGAGCTGGGAACCTCGACCGCTCCATCCCGACCGTTCCTGCGCAAGAGCGTTGATGAGAACGCAGACCCCATCAACGCCATGTGCGCCCAGCAGCTAAAGTCCATTACTGCGGGCGGAACGGCAGAGCAAAGCCTGAAGCAAATCGGCGTGTTCGGCGTCGGATTAGTTCAAGAGAAAATCGAGAGTGGCAGCTATGAACCGAACGCTCCCTCCACCATCCGCAAGAAGAAATCGGACAAGCCGCTGATTGATACCGGCAAGATGCGGCAGTCTGTCAAATACGTCATTCGCAAGAAGGGAAGTGGTTGATATGGGTCTGGGCATTTTCCGCAGAGCATTTGTTGTGCGTCGCTTCGGCGAGGAGAACATTGTCGATGGCTATGGGGTTTCCGGGTATAAAGACTTCATCGCGTCCCTGAATGTTCAGCCGCTCAACAAAGATGAGCTTCAGGCGCTCCCGGAAGGCGAGAACACCGTAAAGCGCATGAAGGCTTTCGGTGATCTCGTTTTCCATACCGCAGACCGCTCTGCCGGCCGCAGGGCCGACTGGCTTTTCTATCAGGGTCGGATGGACCCGGAAGGACACTGGTATGAATGTGTCAGCTCGCTGGGGTGGGACCACACGATAGTGGGTCACTGCCGCAGCGAGTTTGTTCAGGTTTCGGCGGCAGAGGCCAACCGTATGCCGCGCCCTGAAATCCGAGCAGATGGGAAAGGCGGGTATTGCTGCGTATGACGCTTTCTGAACTGAAGAAGCTGCTTATGCAGCTCACCCAAACGTATTTTGCCGGAGCAACCGTGACGTATGCCAAGCAGAGCTTTGTGGCAAAACCCAGCAGCCCACTGGTCACGCTGACCACCGGCTCCGTCAACCGGTCGAGAAACCCGCCGGTCAAAATCATTGAAGGCGCGCCGGTAGCCTTTTATCCTGCATCTGTTCCTGTGCAGATTGATCTGTTCACGCATGGTAGGCAGGAAGAAGTGGCACCGGGGTTCACCCCCATTGCCGAAAACACGGCTGAGGATGATATGCTAGCCTTTGAGAGCTTTCTGAACTCGCCATTCGTAACGCAGTGGTGTCACCAGCATGACATCGCCATTGTCGTTCCTACGGCAGTTCAGGATTTGACCGATTTGGTGCATGATACCAACTACGAGTTCCGGGCAATGCTGGAAATCGCGGTTTATTTCACCATGACGGCCATCGGCATTACCGGAACGCTGGACATCGACAGCGTGAAGCATTCCGATGGCGAAGATGACATCCAAGCTGATGATGTCATCAACATCGAGCCGCAGGTGACCCCGACACCCAGCGGCGGCGGTAGCTCTGAAATGACAGCCCATGAAGGAAAATATTTCACGAACGCCGAGATAAACAACCGACTCGTAAAGGAGGAAGATGACACATGAGCAACAGCCTCGATAGGATTTGTACCGTTGACATTTCGCTGGCGTCCCCCATCTCCAACGATGCCAACTTCGACAATATCCTGATTCTGGGTCCGGCACCCGCAAATCCGACTGAAGATGTGCCTGCCGTTGGCGTGTACAACAGTCTGGAGGAGCTGACGGCGCTGGGCATCGTTGCCACCGGTGAACGCGCTGACCCTGTTGGCGTGGCTGCACGGGTGGCTTTTTCGCAGTCCCCCAGACCCCATGAGGTCTATGTTGCCTTTATGGGCGACATCGTGGACAAGGAGAGCGAGGACCCCGCATTGCAGACCGTAAGCGCTGTTCTGGAGAATGCGCTGGCCGTCAACGGCTGGTACTGCATCTGCCCGGTCGGTCTGGCGGATGAAAAGGTCAAGGAAATCATCCAGTGGACTGAAACTCAGAATAAGCTGTGCGGCTACATCGACAAGGACCCCGACAATCCCATTGTGGATGCCGGCCTGTACCTGCGCAGCTTCCCGTTCTACCCGAAGGAAACGGCCGACCAGTTGGAGAACGACATCCCGGTCGAGAACCTGTACGGCATGGCCGTGGCGGTGGCGGTCAAGGCGATGAACTACCACGCCGGTCAGGAAACGTGGGCACTGATGCCGCTCTCGACCGTTTCTCCTGCAAAGCTGACCAGCACGTTCATCAAAAAGCTGGAGGCCGCGAACTTCAACTATGTCATCACCGTGGCATCCAAGAACATCACGCAGGGCGGCAAGACCGGCGGCGGTGAGTGGATTGATGTTATCCGCTTCCGCGACTGGCTCCAGAACGATATGCAGGTTCGTGTTGTGAACCTGCTCATCGTCAACCCGAAGATTCCTTACACCGACAACGGCATCGGCCTTGTTGAGAACCAGATGCTCGCATCCCTGAAGGACGGCCAGAAGTACGGCGGCATCGCTCCCACGGAGTATGATGCAGACGGCAATGCCATTCCGGGCTATACCACGTCTGTGCCGCTGGCGGCAGACCTGACCAGTGTGCAGAAAGCATCCCGCATTCTGAAGGACTGCAAGTTCTCTGCCCGCATTGCTGGTGCTATCCATGTGGTGGAAATCAAGGGTTGCCTGACCTACGAGAATCTGTAAGGGAGGGAAAGTAAATGTCCAGCAAGATCAAGACCTACAACCCGAAGGAAGTTATCGTCACCTGCGGTACGCACATTGTCACCGGCTATGCAGACGACAGCTTCATCAGCATTGAGCCGAATGGCGACGGTATCACCAAAAAGACCGGCTGTGACGGCGAAATTGCCCGTTCGATTTCGCCGGATAACACCTACAAAGTCAAGCTCACCCTGTTGCAGACCAGCGACAGCAACTCGTACTTCTCCGGCATGGTTGATCTCGACCGCGACACCGGCAACGGCCTGTTCCCGATTCTGATTAAGGACCTGAAGGGCGGTCTGGTGTTCAGCACGGAGGCCGCATGGTGCGTGAAGAAAGCCCCGGTCACTCGCGGCAAGGAAACCAACAACCGCGAGTGGGAGCTTGACACCGGCGATGCCACCATGAACGAGTAAGGAGGACACCGATGAATAACCTGAAGCAGCTCGAAACCCGCGAAGTAAACGTGGGTGAAAACATCTTCTACATCCGTCCGCTCCCGGCGTTCAAAGCAGCAAACATGACCGGCGAACTGGCAGCGCTCGTTCTGCCGCTCGTGTCTGGCCTTGCGCCGCTGCTGTCCGCCGTGGACGCGGAAAAGGAGGGCAACGGCCTGCTCGACATCAAGGTGGAGGATGCAGCTCCCGCGATTGCGGGGGCTTTCTCTTCGCTCGATGGCGATAAGGTTGAGAAAATCCTGAAGCACCTGCTGATCGCGGGCAGCAACATCTCGGTGGAGCAGCCGGGCGAAAAGGCGCGCCTGCTTACGGAAGACCTCGCCAACGAAGTGTTCTGCACTGATGTGCAGGATATGTTTATTCTGGCGTTTGAGGTCATCCGCACCAACTACAACGGTTTTTTCAAGAAGCTCGGCGACCGATTTGGCAAAGTCGCCGAGTGGGCGGAGAGGACGATGGCTCAGGCCCGGAGCGCTACGGCGACCTCGACCTCAGCGGTTTCACAGAGCTTGAGCTGAGAATGTATATCCTCATCAAAGCTCGGCTGGCATCCATGTGGGAGCTGAAGAACTGCTATACGCTGGACGAAGCCCTGAAGCTCTATGCCCTGTACCGCATGGAGCAGGACGTGGAAGCCGGTCGGGTAGAGGATATGGCTAAGGAGGTGAGCTGACCGGCATGACCATCAGAGACATCGGCATCCTGTTTGGCTACAAGGTCGATGAGTCCTCTGAGCGAAAGGTAGAGGGCAGCATCAAATCGCTGAAGTCGATGGCCTCCAAAGTCCTCGGCGCGGTCGGCATCACACTGTCCGTTGCGGGTATCAAGAGTGCCGTTGATGGCTGCGTTGAGGTGGCATCCTCCGTTGAGGAGATGCAGAACAAGTTCGATGTTGTCTTTGGCGATATGCGGGATGAGGTCAATAAATGGGCGCAGGAATACCCGATGCCATCGGCCGCAATAAGGATGACATCAAGACCTACCTTGCTGATCAGCAGAACTTGCTGGTCGGCTTTGGTATGACCCGCAAAGCTGGCGCCGAAATGGCCGAGCAGATGACCTCGCTGGCCCTTGACCTTGCCTCGTTTGGCAATATGGACGAAACAACGTCCGTAAACGCCATGACGAAGGCTGTTATGGGCGAGTCTGAAGCCGCCAAGACGCTGGGCGCGGTCCTGAACGACAGCACCAGAGCGCAGGCGATGGCTACGTTGGGGCTGAAGGGAACCTACGATAAGTTGGACCAGCTCACGAAGATGCAGGTTAACTATCAGGCCATCCTCCAGCAAAGCCCGGATGCCATTGGTGACTGCAAACGCAGCCTCGACAGCTACGAAAGCACCAAAAAGCGCTATATCGCCAAGCTGAAGGAAATCAAGACGATAGTCGGCCAGTTCTTTCTGCCGACCTATCAGAAGGTTCTGAGCATTGGTGCGAAGGGCCTGACGATAATTCGTGACTGGCTCCAAAAGCTCACCGACCTTACAGATAAGTTGGGCGGCTCGCAGCGCGTCCTTGCTGTTCTGGCTGGAGCGTTCACGGCTATGTTCGTGGCTATGAACCTCAAGAAGATCGGAGCGGCCATAAGCGGCTTTACGAAGCTGGCGCGGGCGATAGGGCTGGGCCACGGAAAGGCGCTGGCGTTCTTTGCGGTCTTCCTGTTGCTGGCCCTTATGGTCGAGGACTTCATCTCGTTCATGCGGGGTGACAACAGCCTGCTCGGAACCATGCTCGAACGAGCTGGCGTGGACTGCGAAAAGCTGCGCCAGAACATCGTTAAAGTATGGTCGAAAATCAAGCAGGCCATCGGCTACATCGGCGAGGGCATCTGCAATGTGATTGTCCCGATTTTCGAGGGCATCCGAACGGCGGCAGTCGTGGCGTTCGAGAAGATACAGCAGGCCGTAGCCAAGGTAGCTCCCGGCATTGCACGGTTCTTCGAGAGCTTGTCAAGCGGAAAGGTTGACAAAAAAGCGTGGACGGACATCGGCGAATCCATCGGCAGAATTGCCGTGGGCGTGGTGGCCGTCATTGCCGCTGTCAAGGGCATCTCGGCTATCTTTGGCGTGATTACAACCGTTATTTCTGTTGTGAAAGCGGTCATTTCCGTTATTAAGCTGGCCTTTGTTGTTGTAAAGAGCATCATCACCGTTATCAAGGTGGTCGGCGCGGTAATCTCTGTTCTTGCCAGCGCCTTCGGCCCGGTCATTCTGGCAATCGCTGCTGCCATCGCAATCGGCGTTTTGCTGTGGAAGAACTGGGACAAGATTCGTGAGGCGGCAGGCAATCTGCTGGAAGGCATCAAGACTACGATTGGCAACGTCCGCGATGCTATTGTGTCGGGCTTCCAAGCCGCTATCGACTGGATAACTTCACTTCCGGCTGAGGCTTTGAAGTGGGGTTCCGACATCATCGACGGCATCGTATCGGGCATCCAGTCTGCGGTAGGCCGTGTAGGCGAGGCTGTAAAAGGCGTAGCCGATAAGATCAAGTCGTTCCTCGGATTCTCGGAGCCGGAGGATGGCCCCCTGAGCGACTTCCACACCTATATGCCGGACATGATCGACCTGATGGCATCGGGCATCACTTCCGGCAAGAAGAAGGTGAAGGATGCACTGGAAGGCATGACCGGCGAAATGTCGGTCATTGCCAAGGCCAATGTGGTTTCCAAAGCCACCGGGCGGGGCGCAACCGGCGGAACGACCGGTGGGCGCACTGTGACCCAGAATGTAAACATCAACAACCAGTTCAACGGCGACCGTGCCGGGCAGCAAAAAGAGTTCTGAGGCTATGGATAAGGCCGCAGGCGATGCTACCGGCGAAATGGCCCGTGCGCTGGCATTTGCAAAGTAGGTGAGAGTACATGGCAAGAGCAAAACAGCCCGTCAGTGTCGCTGACATCGAGTTTGATGCCCTGATCGACTCCGAAGAAGGCTATGAAGCGGATGTGCCTGAGTACCCGACCGAAAAGGGCTTCAGTGTAAGCGACACCATCGTGCTGAAGGCCGACACCCTGAATATGACGCTCTATGTAACCGATACGCCGGTGACATGGAGGGAGCGTACAGGCTCCGGCCCCGGAAAGACGGAGGGCGTTGTTCGTCGGCTGAAGGACTTGTATTTCGCCAAGAAGATTCTCGAAGTCACGACCACTGACTGCGTGTATTCCAACATGGTGATTACAAGCATGAACATCAAGAAGTCTGTGGAGGTCGGCTACGCCCGCGAAATCCCGATTTCCTTCAAGAAGATCGAGGTGACGGAAACCGCCACCGCAGAAATCCCGGCCAGCTACGGCAAGTCGGGTAAAACAGGAAAAGCCGCTGGAAAAGCAAGCACCACTGCCGCAAGCACAGCAGGAAGCAGCTCATCCAGCGGTTCTTCGTCTGGTTCGTCCAGCTCCAGCAGGAGTTCTGTTCTCTATAACGCTGCCAGCAGTTTCGGCTTGCTGGGATAAGGAGGGCGTTCGTGGACTACTTCGTTATCGAAGTCCCGGACATGAACGACAGCGTTATCAAAGTTTCCCTCCAAAGCAGGTTGTATCAACTGCGCTCCACATGGAATGACACCGGCGGCTACTGGATGCTCGGAGTGATGGATTCACTCGGAACGCCACTGCTGCTCGGTGTCAAGATGGTCCCGCAGTTTCCGCTCAACCTGCTGTTCGGCCGGGATGATATGCCCAGCGGCATCTTCGCTGTCCTGACCGAAAAGGAGAGCGTCGGTCGGCAGGATTTTGCCGATGGGACGGCTCGTCTTGTGTTTGTCCCGGCATGATGCTGGAACAAATCATCCGGTAAAATCAATTCTCATTTTGAACAAATCTTCGATGACGGGTTTGACAATTCGTTCTCAGAAAGTTCCAGACAAATTTCCATATACTTTTACTGGTAAAGTCCGGGTTTAATCAGAGGCTTTTCAGATGTTTTGGGATGAATGTCGCTCAAAATGGCCGATTTTACATAGAATCCGTTGGATTGTCCGCCGGACAGTCCTCGGACTGACCAAAACGGGAAACTTTTGCAAAACGCTCATATCATTGGTCACTTTCATTGTATTACCAGAATGGTAAGTTAGAATGAAGATGTGAACCGGGCAAACAAAAAAGAACCAGCGGTAAGCCGTCAGAAAGCACCGCTGGTTCCAATCTCTTGCCCGGAACGATATGAAGAAGTCCCGTTGCCGTAATTATATCATACCAGCGGGCTTCTTTCAACACAAAAAGGAGTGAACTGATATGAGCTGTAACGATCTTGAACGCGAAGTAATCCGCATGGGCGATGTCGGCGTCGCCATCGACATGGTGGACAGCAACCTTGCGGAGGGCAAGCTGGAGCAGGCGGAACGCGCCGTCGTAATTCTCCGGGAAATTTTTGCAGCCCGTAACGATGGGCTGCGGAACTGCTTCTACGGAGGTGATCGGAATGCCTGAAAGCATGACCTTTACCGACAAGAGCAAGAGGGAAATCCATGTGATTTATGAATCTGATGGTACGCCGCTCTTTTGCAGCAAGGATATTGCGACGGCAGCGGGGTATAAAGCCCCCAGCAAGGCAGTGAGCCAGAACCGCTGCAACGTGGAGGCGGTGAAATACTACGCCGACTGGCAGACGGACACGAAGCGGGGAAAGGTGATGGCCTACTTCTTCACTGCGGAAAATGCCATCAAGTTTATGAACAAGAAACCTGTTCTGAACGATGACTGCAAGTGGATTATCAACACGGTCATTCCGCAGGCGCAGGAAGTCGGATGCAGGATGGCGGCTGATAAGCTCAGAGCAGAAAAATCTGAGCAGGATGCTCCGCAGAAGCCACCGGCCGGAAAGAAAGAATCCATTGTGGAAAGGCTGGACAATATCATTTTGGAATGCGTTTTGCTGAAGAAGGAACTCAGCAAGGCGAAGTAAGAGGAAACCTTCAGGGCTGCGGAAACGCGGCCTTTTTTGTTGCCATCGAAAGGGGAGAATGCCGTGAAGAATTTCGACAGGCAGTACCGGCTGGCGGCGGGCAAGGCAGGCTCGACCGGGTTTGAAATTGGCAGCGGCAAGCGACCGCTGCACGTTTCGTTCTCCGTAGAGAAGGCGGACACCAACAGCCAGAACACGGCCAAAGTGACCATCTGGAACCTGAACGATGAACACCTTGCAGAGCTGAGCAAAAACGACTGCGTGGTTGTACTCCATGCGGGGTACGGCGACACCCGTCCGCTCATCTTCACCGGCGTGGTCACATTTGCCACGACAAAGGCTGACGGAGCAGACAGGTCAACGGAGATCGAGTTGGTGGATAACCGCATTGAAGTCCGTGACACCTACGTTTCCGTCAGTTATTCCGGGGCTGTAAACTGCAAGAACCTGATTCAGGACACCGCTGACCAGATGGGCGTGACGGTTTCCTTCTCCTACAACGCCGAGTTTAAGGACATCCCCAATGGATACAGCTACGTTGGTCCGGCCAGAAATGTGCTGACGAAAGCCTGTGAAACAAGCGGGCTGGTCTGGAGCATCAACAACGGCGTCTTGCAGGTCAAAAAGCCGGGAGATACGATGAGCCGCGAGGTGTATGAGCTTTCGGCAGAAACGGGCCTGCTGGGCCTCCCAGAGCGTGTCCAAATCTCTAATGAGGACAAGGGTTACAGCTACGGCTGGGACGTGGAGTACCTGATGAACGCCGCAATCGGGCTGGACGATTATGTGTACCTGAATAGCAAGGTGGTCAAGGGCTATTTCCGGGTCTACTCGGTGCGGATTGAGGGCGACAACATGGAAGGTTCGTGGAGCTGCACAGCCCGCCTGCTGGAGGTGAAACAGAAATGATGCAGGAGTTTGTTGACCAGATCAATAAAAGCGCCCGCAGCGCGACGGAGGATATGCACACGGCACTGCCGGGCGAGATAAAAAGCTACGACCCGACCAAGGGTGTTGCCACCGTTCTGCCAAAGGCAAAGTTCGCAAAGCCTGATGGCAGCACGATGGACTTCCCAGAAATCTCAGGAGTCCCGGTCATGTTCCCGCAGAGCAAAAACGTCACTATCGCATGGCCCATCAAGAAAGGCGATGGATGTCTGCTGGTTTTCAGCGAACAGGCGCTTGATTACTGGATGTATGGTAAGGAAACTGACACCAAGCTGAAGTTCGACTTGACCAACGCCATTGCCGTTCCAAATCTTACATCTGGCGGCAACAGCACCATGAAGCTGGCCTGTGATGAGGATGCCGTAGCCATTGCCGCAGGCGACACAAAGGCCAAGATCACGCCCAAGACCGCAGAACTGACTCTCGGTTCGGCCAAGGTCAAAGTGGAGCCGAGCCTTGTGCAGGTCACAGTCGGCGGCACGGTGCTGGCAATTTCACCCGACGGCGTGGACATCACCGGAAAGCTCACGGTCAAGGGTGGCATCACCGCAAGGGATGATGTCAAGGCATCCGGCGGGAGCATCAGCCTTGCAAACCACGTCCACAGGGGCGACAGCGGCGGCATGACTGGGAAGCCGCAGTAAAGGAGGAAAAAGCGTGATAGACCTGAAGCTCGATGCCACCGGGGACTTAGAACTCTCGGCGGCAGGCGACATTTCAGCTACGGACAGCATCGTACAGGCTGTCCGTATTCGTTTGCTCTGGTTCTTCGGAGAGTGGCGGCTGATGCCTTCGCTCGGCTTTCCGTACTTTGAGAACCTGCTGGTCAAAAATCCGAATGAGTCCAAACTCCGGCATCTTATCCGGGAAACCGTGATGTCTGTCGATGGAGTAACGGATGTATCGGAAATCCTGTTCAACATCGACAAGAAAAGCCGTAGGGCATCCGTGGAGATCACGTTCAACACGGATGAGGACAGTTTTAGAGAGGAGGTCAAAATCCCGTGGCAAAATATGGCCTGACCCCGCAGGGGCCAAATCCGAAACGCCTTGATGTCATCCTTGAGGATATGCACAGCAAGATGACAGACCGCCTCGGCGTAAACACCCGGCAGAATCCGCAGTCTTTGCTAAATCACATTCTGGCCAACGTCGCAGATGAGATTGCAGAGCTGTGGGAATTTGGCGTAGATGTGTACCACTCGCAGTACACATCCAGCGCCACCGGCGTAAGTCTGGACTATGCTGCACAGTTTGGCGGCTCCACCCGTGAAATGGCAGCGAAGTCCTATTACAGCATCCTCTGCACAGGTTTGGACGGAACAACCATTCCGGCAGGAACGGTGATTGCATCCGACACAAACCCGGCAACCAGCCTGATGGTTACCGCAGATGCAACCATCACGAGGTCGGCTTTCAACAAGGCCACCGTCATCCTTGCATCACCGGCGGCTACAACGGCCCTTGGGGTGGCTCTTAACGGAAACCTATACACCATCACCCCTGACCCCAAACAAAGCACCAGCGAAGCCTTAGAGGCTCTGGGAACGGCCATCACGGATAAGGATTTTCATGTGACGGTCATCAACGACACCATCGTGATCGAGGCGGTCGATGAAACCAGCTCCAATACGCTGGTCCTGTCAGAAAACCTGACCACTGCTTCTGTGGGCAGCATCGTCACATTTGAGACTGCCGAGCCGGGCGACATCTTCATTCCGAACGGCGTAATCACGAAGATCACGAAAGCTGTTCCGGGCATGGAGTCCGTGGTCAACGTGGGAAGCTATGTTGCCGGTCAGCTCGCAGAGAGTGATGTGGAGTTCAGAAAGTCCTACACGAACAAAATCTACAACCGCTCGTCTGCCATGCTGGAAAGCATCAAGAGCGCCATCCTGAAAAATGTGCAGGGCGTGGTGAGCGTGGCTCCCTATGAAAACTGCACAAATGAAGTCGATTCTGCCGGCCGGTGGCCGCACAGCATCGAAGTTGTGGTTGAGGGCGGCGACGCAACGGAAATTGCCCAGCAAATCCTGAACACAAAGGCGGGCGGCATCAATACTTTCGGCAGCGTAGAGACTACCCTGCACGGTGTTTACGGCGAAGACATCGTGGTGCGCTTCAACCGCCCGACGTACGTCAAGGTCTGGTTCAAGGTTGGCATCACTCTGAGTCCGAACACAAATCCGCCTACCAACTATGTCGAGCTTGTCAAAGAGCAGATTCTGGAGAAAATGAGCGCACTGGGGGCGGGCGAGAACGTCATCCCGCAGAAGTTTAACCTTCAGGTGTCTGGCATCGACTACATCGACGTATGGCTGTTTGCAACGCCGAATGACGGAGATATGCCCACTGGCTACACCCAGCGCAGCGTGTCCATCTCGGCGCGGGAGCGGGCTGTTACGGACGAAAACAGGATTGAGGTGGTCATGGATGGCTGATTACGTCCAGAAGCTCCGGGATGATCTTGTGGAGCAATTCAAGGGCAAGCCCGTCATCGACGCGCTCATGGAGGCCGTTGGTGATGAGCTGAACGAGGTTCGACAGTTCTACGAAGACCTGCGCGACAAGCGGAATATCCAGACCGCAGTTGGGAAACAGCTTGATGGCATCGGCGACAATGCGGTTCTGACCCGCCTCGAAGCCGGTGCTTTGGCCTGCACCAAAGAATCCGTCTATGTGCTGGATGATGATGCCTACCGGACGTACCTGATATACAAAATCTGGAAGAACACCAACAACTGCACCTACTATGACATCATCCGGGCATTCAAAATGTTCTGGGATAAGCCCCTGCATTACCGCGAGGACCCGGCCATCCCGGCCACCATGATTTTTGAAACCGATGCCCTGACACCGGAGGCTGACGTTTCAAAACTGCTGAACGCTCCGTTCATCAAGGCGGCGGGGGTGGCAATTCTGGTGGTGGCGAACACCGAGGCTCCTGAAATGGTCGCAGATGTGCCGGTCGAGGGCATTCTGGGCCGGGGCTATACGACGACGACCCTGCCGGAGATCGAAACCGGCGAAGCATTCATCGACACTGTGCTGCCGGTCCCGGCTGCACAGAACATCACGCAGACAAAACTGCCTGAACTTGAGGAGGATGAGTTATGAGCTACTATGGCTTTGTTGTTACTGACAGCGGCCGAGAGCTGATTGCCAAGCTGGTTGCCGGGCAGCAGCTCCCGATTTCCAAGATTATGGTGGGCAGCGGCACTATCCCGGATGATGTGAAGCCGGCCACGATGACCGCGCTGGTAGAGCCGGTGGCCGCTGGCACATCGACCGCGCCGGTCTATGATGGAGCCAGCGTCCGCATGATCGTGGAGTACCGCTCCGACCTGAACGGCGGTCTTGACCACGGATTTTGGCTCCGGGAGTTCGGCGTGTTTGCCTTTGACCCGGACAAGGGTGAAGTCCTCATCTACTATGGCACGCTGGGTGACTACCCACAGTACGTCAGCGCTGCATCCAATACCGGCGTGGATGTCCGCCGCTTCCCGGTGTGCATCGTCATCGGTGAGGGACTGGGCGTCACCGTTGACTACAAGTGCGAGGCGTGGATGACGGCAGAGGACGTAGAGCAGTATTGCTCGGTCACGATGCTCCCGGCATTCCTGAAGGAAGCACAGAAGCTCGTGGATGCACACGACGACAACGAGGAAGCCCACCACTCCATCCAGAACAGTATTTCCGACGTGTCCGTCCGGCTGGCTCTGCTGGAGCTGATGTTCAATACCTCTGTCACCGGCAATCCGTTCACGGTCACATTTGAAACGCTGGACGGCACGGTGGTAGAGGGTGTCTGGAACACCACGGCAAAGAGGATCGAGTTCTGATGGAACACATTGAATTTTCGTGCCTGCCCGGTGAGCTTTCCTGCATCATCGGGAATTTGTTCGTCAGCCTTGAACCTCCCTGCAAATATGTGCGGAGCACGCACCTGATGCTCTGCGGCATCACTCATAGCGGAAACAGCGGTCGCCTGATAGTTTTGGGCGACCGCTGCTCTTTCTATGGTCTTGCCAGCGATCTGGAGGCTGCGAGAAATGGCCCCTGCCTTGAAAGAAGGTGTGCGCATGGCTGACAAAGAATATCTCCTCGGAAACAAGGCGCGGGAACTGCTGAAATACACGAACCAAGCGACGAAAACGGTAGCCGAGGATATTTCACGCAAAGACGTTCGGCAGATTTTCCAGAAGATAGCCGCGCTTGACGACATCCGGGATGTTCAGAAGGTCTGCTCTGAGTCTATCGCATATCTCGACCGAACGCACCGGGAGGGCTTCACAAAGGCGCTCTACCGCTGCTACGGCGAAGATATGCGCCTGATTGCCAAGAGCATCGTTCGGGACATTCACGCGGCCAACGGAAAGATGTTCCAGACCGAGTACGAGGAACGCCTGCGGCTGCTGGGCGTAGTCCTCGACGAATGTTCTCTGCTGAATGAGTATATCCAGCTCGTTCTGAACGATGGCGTTATTTCCATAAGCAAAAGCGCTGTTTGGACGCGGAAGGTTCAGGACGTAAAGAATATGGTTCTGTCGTGGAAGCAGAAGGACACCGCCCGCGCTGAAAAGCTCCGGGAGCAGGCTCGTCAGGCAGAACTCAAGCAGCAGGCGGCGATGGTAAAGGCTATCGTCCGCGAACTCCTGAAAGAACAGGAAAAATCAAGGTATCCTGCGGGGTCTCCGCTTGATATAGGGTGCGACTCGAATCGGCCGCCAACTGGTGGCTCCGCTCTCCGAACTGCAACAACTCCAACAACGCCCTGTGCGTCAACTCCAATGGCGACTGGAACAACAACAACTGCTCCAACTCGAACGGCATCCGCCCCGCTCTGATGGAAAAGCGAGATGAGTAACCCGGCAACGGGTGAAAACAGTGCGCCCATCATCAAAGGGAGTCGCATCCTGTCGGAAGCCTTTATGGCGGACGATAAACACATCATACCGAGGCGGGCCGTCCTCTGCGGGCGCAGCCTGCTGCCGTGAGGAAGCGGACCGGTATTAGACGAACGCCCGGCTGGGAGCTTCCTCTACCACCTCAGCCGGGGGAAGAAAATAAGTGTGAAAACACATGACATATCAGGAAATGTGCGAGTTCCAGACCCTCTATGAGGCATATCTGGAAGCGCGAAAGGGTAAGAGGAGCAAGCCGGGAACGGCTCAATATGAGGCCAACGCTCTGATCTGCACCGATAAGCTGTCATACGTTCTGAACCAAAAGACCTACAAGCCCAGCAGCTTCGAGGTCTTTTATGTTTATGAGCCGAAGAAACGGCTTGTGCAGGCTCCCGCTTTTGTAGACAAGGTAGTTCTCCATGCGCTGACGGACAATGTTCTGTACGACACGATCTGCACCAGCTTCATCCGTGACAACCACGCTTCGCAGCGCGGCAAGGGGACGCTGGATGCCATCGTGCGCCTGAAGGGCCACATGGTCGATTACTACCGCAAGAACGGCAGCGCGGACGGATGGGTGCTGAAGTGTGATGTTCACCATTTCTTCGCCTCCATCGACCACGACATCCTGAAGGAAAAACTGCGGGCTTTGATGCAGAAGCGCGGCGTAGATATGGCGTTCTACGACCTCATGTGCATCTACATTGACAAGACCGACGGCCTGCCCCTTGGGTATCAGACCAGCCAACTGCTCGCCCTGATGTTCCTTGATGAGTTCGACCATTACATCAAGGAAGACCGGGGATGCCGCTATTACGGACGATACATGGACGATTTCTACGTTATCGCCCGGACAAAGCGGGAACTTCAGTTTCTTCTGAAGGACATTGAGCGTTGGATGAGCGACCTCCACCTCGAACTCGATTCTAAGACAGCAATTTTCCCCTTGAAAAATGGGCTGGATTTTCTGGGCTTCCATAGCTACCTGACGGATAGCGGAGCCTGCGTCCAGAAGCTCCGCCGCTCGGAGATTCAGCGCATCCAGACCCGCGTCAAATACTGGGAGAAAGCCTACCCGGCAGGGGAAGTGACCAGAGAAGCTATCATCACCAGCTTCGTAGCGTGGGATGCCTTTGCATCCTACGGTGACACCTACGCATTACGGCTGAAATATGCCAAGAAGGTCTCGGCAATCATCGGCGTGGATGTAAAGCCTCGGAGAAAAATCAACTCCACGAGGAGCGTCCGCGCCATGCGCCGGGTGAAGCAGGAGCAGAACATCCGCAGGAAAAGAGGTGAGCTTGCACCCCGTGAAGACCTGTTCCAGCCCGAACCGCGACCTAACAGCATTCCCCGTGGATGTAATACACAACAGGAGGTTCTTTTTTTATGGCTTATGTGACCTTGAGTTCCAAAGCAATCGGCAGCACCATCAAGCTGAAAGTAAATGGCTCTGCCAAAGATTTCATCGTCGTCCATCAGGGCAAGCCGTCCAGCGTCTATGACGATAGCTGCAACGGTACTTGGCTGCTGATGAAAGACATCTACGAAAGCCGCCAGTGGCATAGCTCGAATACCAACGACTACGCCAACAGCACCATCCACTCCTACCTGAACGGCACGTTCCTGAACCTGTTCGAGTCGAACATCAAGAACGCCATCAAGCAGGTAAAACTCCCGTACCGCAAGGGCAGCGGCACGTCCACGACCGTTACCAGCGGCTCGAACGGCCTGTCTGCGAAGATTTTCCTGCTCAGTGCGACCGAAACAAGCTTCAACTTCTCCTCCTATATGCCGAGCGGTGAAGGCGCGGAGCTGGCCTATTTCAAGGGTTGTGCGGACAATAGCTCGGATTCTAAGCGTGTCGCCTATCTCAACGGCTCGGCCGCCAGCTGGTGGCTCCGCTCTCCGGGCTGCAACTACTCCAGCTGCGCCCTGTGCGTCTACTCCGGTGGCGGCTGGGTCAGCTACTACTGCTCCTACTCGTTCGGCATCCGCCCCGCTTTGATTTTGCCCTCTACTCTCTTGGTGTCTGATGATGGCACGGTCTCGACTAACACCGCGCCCTCGACTCCGGGGAGCATCTCCGTTCCTTCGTCCATCATGGGCGGCACGAACATCTCGATCTCGTGGGCAAAAAGTTCTGATGCAGAGAGCAACCTCGCCGGGTACAAGGTAGAGCGTTCGACCAACGGCGGCAGTTCGTGGAGCCAGATTTATCAGGGTACGGCCACCAGCACCACGAACAATGTTGCCTTCGGCACCACGTCCGTGATGTACCGCGTCAAGGCATACGACACCGAGGGTCTGGAGTCTGGCTGGCGCACCAGTTCGCAGGTAACGGTGGTCAACAACAATGCCCCGTCTGCGCCGCCGTCCATCGCGGTGCCGAATGATGTCAAGGGCGGCAGCACGCTGGTAATCTCGTGGACTGCGGCCAGTGACAGCGATGGCAACCTGAGCGGCTACATTCTGGAGCGCAGCACCGATGGTGGCTCCTCCTACACGCAGGTGTACAAGGGCAATGCGCTGACCTACACCGACACCATCACCAAGGGCTGGTCCACCGTGATGTACCGTGTCAAGGCGTACGACAGCTATAATGCTCAGTCCGGCTACACTACGTCCACCAAGCGCACGGTCGATAACAACACTACGCCGACCATCACGACCTCCAGCGCAGCCAACCTCGGCACCAAGTCCAGCGGCTTCACCATCTCGTACTCCGTGGATGATAAGGACGCAGGGGACACCCTGACCGTCACCGAAAAGCTGGACGGCACGACCAAGCGCACCTACACCGCGACCCGCAAGACCACCAACAGCTTCGCCGTCACCGGTGAATATTTCCAGAAAATTACGAACGGCAGTCATACCATGACCGTTACCGTGACCGATGGCAAGGCCACCGTCACCAAGACGTTCACCTTTACGAAGGCCGTCACCGCCGCCAGCATCACGCTGGCGAAGCCGATGGAGGCGGATGCCCAGATCACGCTCTGCGCCATCACCGTCGGCGGTCTGATTCCCGCCGACGCTGTGTTCAAGGTGGAGGTCACGAACAACGGCAAGGACAGTTCGCCGGTATGGGAGGATGCCACCACAGAGGCCCGGAATGGCCGGAACCATTTGTTCACGAACCAGACTGCGGCCAACGGCTTCGCATTCAATTTCCGCGTCACCGCAGAACGCGGTGCAAGCGGCGAGAGCGGTTATATCGCTTCGATTCAGGGAGGTTTCCAGTAATGGGTTTGAACAGAGTAAGAGTCGATTCTGTAGCTAAGTTGCAGAAGAAGAAAACGATGGCGGAATTGCAGGAGGAGAATGAGGCCCTGAAAACCAAAGTTTCCTCTCTGGAGTCCAACCTCGATAATACCCAGATGGCGCTGTGCGATGTGTACGAACAGCTCATCGCGGTCACATCCGCCGCAGATAAGGAGGCGTAATCATGGCAGAAGTCTATGCAAACCTCATCCGCCGGGGGCGGAAAACCATCGAGCAGGTGCCTGAGCGCCTGCGAGAAGAAGCCAAGGCCATTCTTGCAGCGGACGGCAACGCATGAGCCGCCTGCGGGAATTTGCCTTAAAAATATTACTAAGAAAGGAGAAAGGCATCATGGCAGTCATCTATGCAACCCTCATCGTGAAGGGCAAGAAGACCCTCGATCAGGTTCCGGCTCTGATTCGGAAGTAGGTTGAGGAAATCCTGAAGGACCTCCAAGTCGAGGTCGAGTGATCGCGCAGGGGAGTCGGGAGAGCCGGCTCCCCTCATTTTTTGTATGACGAAGGAGAGGAGGTTCAGATAGATGGACCAGCCTATTACGCGAGCCGAGCATGAGGAGTTCAAGCGCCGGCTCGAAGAGGAAAACGCCCGTCAGGACAGACGAATTGCCCTGCTGGAGGAAAGCGTAAGCAAGATGGGCGCACTGTCCACCTCGGTCGAGAAGCTGGCCTTGAGCATGGAAAGCATGGTGAAGGAGCAGGAAAAACAGGGCAGACGGCTGGAAACACTGGAAGACCGTGACGGCGAAATGTGGCGCAAAGCTGTTGGGTATGTCGTGACCGCGGTCATCGGCGCGTTCCTCGGCTATATGTTCACCCAGATTGGCTTTTAGGAGGTGTGAGAATTGAGCATCATCACGTTCCGGCGCGGGGATAAGACCGCGCTCACCAAGAACTTCACCAAGTCCGAGTTCGAGTGTCCCTGCGGCTGCGGACAGCAGTCGGTGGACACGGAGCTGGCCGAAAAGCTCCAGCTCATCCGGGATAAGGTGAATCGTCCGCTGAAGATCACGTCCGGCTACCGCTGCATCACGCACAACGCCAGCAAGACCGTGGGCGGAAGCCCGAACTCCAAGCACCGCTATGGCATGGCGGCGGACTGGAGGACGGAGAACCGCAGCATCAATCCCGTGGCTTTGGGCATCCTTGCTCAGGCCGTCGGATTCGGCGGCGTCGGTATCTACTGGCACAGCCGTGGGGCCTTTGTCCATGCCGACACCCGTGGCACGAAAGCGACGTGGCTCTGCACCACGCCGGGAAAGTACCCCAGCACGACCTACAACAAGTTCGTGCTTCCCACCATCCGCCGGGGATGCACCGGGCCTGCAAACCGCAGCGCCACCATCATGCTCCAGAAGCTCCTGAAGCTGAAGGCCGACGGCCTGTTTGGTGAGGGTACGGAAAATGCCCTGATGAAGGCGCAGGAGGCACATGGCCTGACCGTGGACGGCATCTGCGGTCCTGCATCGTGGAAGGCGCTGTCTGGCGCTGATAAGTACCTGTGAGAGGAGATAGGCTCTATGACGAATAGCAAAGTGTCCATCGCTACGCTGGCCCGCACGGCCGCTCTGGCGTTCGCTCTGGCGAATCAGGTTTCGAGCGCCGCCGGGAAGCCCCTGCTGCCCATCGAAAGTTCGGAGGTCGAGCAGTTCGTGACCACCGGCCTGACCATTGCCACCAGCGTCGCTGCGTGGTGGAAGAACAACAGCTTCACCGCCGCCGCCATCGAAGGCGACAAGCGGATGAACAGCCTGAAGAATCAGGTCCACTGAATGAAAGGAGTAACCGAATATGAATGAGTTTACGAGAAGCCTGCTGTACGTCGCCCTGCTGGTCTGCGTCCCCATCGTGACCGCCTGCATCCAGAAGGGCATTGCCGTGTTCATCGAGTTCATCGTGGCAAAGACCAACGACATCAAGGTGCAGCGCCTCGTCCGCGAGATCGGCAGCGCGGTGTCCAACGCCGTAGCCGCGATGAACCAGACCTACGTCAACGACCTGAAGACCGCCGGGACGTTCAAGGAGGCCGAGCAGAAGGAAGCGCTTATGAAGGCCGTGTCCGCCGCTCTGAAAAGCATGAGCAGCGACGCGCAGGACTACATCAAGAGCAACTTCGGCGATACGACCCAGTACCTCGAAAATCGTATTGAGGCCCAGATCGACGCTAACCACGTTGCCGCCAAGCAGGCCGCTGTCCAGAATACGCTGAATCTGGGCTGAGTCAGCGCAAAGTCAGCGTAAAATGATAATCCCCCTGTACCATGACCCGTAAAAAGGCCGGTGCAGGGGATTTTTTGTTTGCACGGAAATTCCGATGGAACGACGTTGACAGAAAAATCAATTCTCAAAATAGCCAAATTTCGTTATGCACTTTTGACAAATCCTTCCCAGAGGGTTCCAGACATTTCCCAATACACTTTTACCCGTAACCAAAATGCAAATTCAGAGGCCTTCCAGAGGCCACCAGCGGCTCGGCATCAAATAGCCAGTGGATATAAAAAATATTTTGAAAAAATTAAAAAACAGATTGACTTACCAGTTGGGTAAGTTATAATGATACTAAGATAAATTACCAAAAAGGTAAGTTATCTACAATTACCGGCATCCGGCTGGTAAGTTGGAAGCACGAGCAGGAGGTGTAACAAAATGAAAGGCGAGTGCAGCATGACCGCTTTGGAAGCCAGCCGCTTGATCGACTGGCTGAAAGCTCACGGTCACACGGACGAGGAAGCGACGCAGTGCATTAAGTGCATTGCCGGAGTCCTCGACCCCGCAACCGGCGAAGCTAAGAAACAGTAAAGGCTAGGTTCCCCACACAGATTGAAAGCCTTGTGGGAACCTAGCCGGACGGAACGGGATGGGACCTGCCCCATCTCGTTTCCATCTTATCAGGAGGGCAGGAGAAAGTCAAGAGGTTGAGAACTATGTATGATCTGCGTGAACACAAGGAACTGATTAGCCAGTTGGTTTCCGAGGCCGACCAGAACGACCCCAACTGGGAGTGGTCGGTCAGATGCCTCAGCAAGAATGTGGCCTGCATCTTCTGTGGTTACCTCGAATACTGCGATGAAGCGGAATTGTCGTTTTCAATCAAGCTCGGCGAAGCCGATGGCAGATGCTGGGTTGAGGCTCGTAACGAGCACGGTTGGATACTTGAAAGTGAGATTGTAGCTGACAAGAACCTTCCATTCCTGAACTGCCCGATTGACAAGGCCATCGAGAAGATGGTTCGCTGCATCGTCAATACCGCTCATGCCTGCTACTGAGAGCATTGCCCGCCGGTATGCAGCGGACATCGGTTTTGCGGTAGTCGGCGAGCTGACCCGCAAGCCAGAGTGGGACGGCGTAGCCAGCGGCCCGGACATTGGGCTGTCTGGCTATTGCATGGTCTGGGTGGATGAGAGCGGCAACGCCTACTACGTTCACGGCAAGGAATGCGCCATCATCGACCCGGAAGGCATGGTCTATTGACCGCCGGTAAACTCCAAGATGTACTCCATAAATTTTTTCGGTAAATCTTCGCTTTTCGTTTGACACCAGTGGTGGGTAAGTTAGAATGAAGATACAGAAAAACATACCAAAACGGTAAGATTATGGAGGAACAGACGATGATGGAACTCGAAGCTATGAAGTCTTACATCCGTGAGAACAACCTCACCCACTTGGTCAAGGAACTTGTTACTGAAACCGACATGGATGTCGCATCCGCTGTTGAGTACGTTTATGATATGAAGACGCTCAGCAAGGCTCAGTTCGCAAGCAAGTACTTCGGCTGATTCGAGAATGGAGGAGTGGAACATGAAGAAGAGCTACAGAATCAGCGCTCACACCAAGGAGATGCTTAAGCGGTATGGCTCATGGGATGCTGGCCGATTCAGCTACGAGGTAAACGCCTACCCGAAGATTTTCGGTGATCCGAAAAATCCTTCGGTTGCCGACGAAGTTCGCTACGCCCTGCTCAGAAACGGCGAAATTATTGACTGGGACTTCAAATTTTAACCCGCCTGATGATGGCCGCTGGCACCGGCCGAAACGCCCTGCTGGGCGTCGCGGGAGCCACCCGCAGATACATGATATTTTGGAGGATTTAGCTATGGAAAACAAGAACATGACCGCTGCTCGTGAGTGGGAGAACGACCCGAACTGCTTCCTGCGGATGCTGAACAGCCCCGCACAGCAGCGGAGCCGCGCAGCCCGCCGCCAGAAGGATGCCAACCGGGAGCGTTTCAACAACGTGCTGAACGCCGTTGCCATCGGCGCAGCAGCCTTTGCCGTCACCCTGCTCGTTATCTGCTTCGTTCTCTGATGGAGGTATCAGCTATGGATAACCAGAACATGACCTATCCCGAACTGCGGGACCTGTTCGTTGAGCGCAACAAGACCCAGCTTGCAAAGCCGGTGAGCGCCTGCATCGTATTTGCTGAGAGCAACTGGCCTGACCGCCATTACCCGCTGCGCAGCCGCACCTATGAGGTCAGCAGCGACAACAAGGCTTTCCGGTCGAGCTGCTGCTCTACCAGCCTGTTCGGTTCCTGCTTGGATGGCACCGACCAGATGGTTCGCCTCGACTGGTACATGAAGGACTTCGGCAACAAGGGCGGCTGGGTCGTTGACCACTGCTACCTGAAGGAGAACGGCGATGAATCCGATGTATGATTGCTCCGGCTGGCTTGACCGGTTCGGCGGAGTAACGGAGCCGCCTGATGATTACTATTTCTCGTACAGAGAGTCTGATGATTCCTGCAACGAACAAGTGGAGGAGGACTGTGACAATGAATAACTCGCGGCGCAAGCGTATCAGCAAGATTGCAGATGCCCTGAATGAGCTGAAGGGCCAGATTGATGAGCTTTACGAGGAGGAGCAGGAAGCCTTCGAGAATATCCCTGAGAGCTTGCAGGGGACTGAGCGGTATGAGATTGCAGAAAATGCGGTCGATATGCTCGAATCTGCATCCTCCGGCCTCGAAGATGTCATCTCGTTCCTCGGAGACGCGGAGGGCTGATTTATGGGACGTGGCAATGTTTATGTGACCGGCTCGTATGAGGGTCTGTTCTACATCGACAACGATGATCTGCAGGTCTGGCGTAAGGACGGCCCTGACGGAAAAGAGCCTGAAATTCGGATGATGGCAGACATCAGCCTTGATGAACTTGTTGCCGATGACTGGTACGTTGATGAAATCGAGAGCAGCTACAAGGAGGACGACGTTCTCAGATGCTTCTGCGCCGAACTGCGGAAGCTCTGCCCCAGCTTCCAGCCTGCGGCCAACTCGAACGTCTGGCTTGGCAATGAGCGCCGGGTCATCCTCGAAAATGAGCTGTTTTACATCTGTGTGGAGGACAACGAGTGGTCGCTGGCCGTCGAGCTTATTCAGAAAGACGGCTACTCCGACTGTCAGAGCGCATGGCTGGCCGGTCTTCAGAAGCGGCGCTACCGGGGATACCTTGATGACATGAAAAAGGCTCTGCTGGCCCGCCTGCCCAGCATTGGCGTTCGCACCGGGCCGTGGACTCACGGAACTATCACCAGAGAGGAGGCTGGCGTATGCTGAGTGACATGATTGATGATCTCGTCCGGGCCGACTGCCCGCAGGAAAAGGAAGTAGCTTACCGGCAGCTCGAAAAGCTCGGCGTTGACCGCATTACCGCTGATGTCATCGCCGATGAGCGCCGAAAGGAGGCGCACCTGTGAGCCGCTATATTCCCCTGAGGAGATGAATGAAGCTCAGATCAGGGAGCAGTTGGACGCTGAGTATAAGCACTGGGATGACCTGAAGAAGAACGGCTGTTCTGACCCTGCATGGCCGGATGGCGTGAATCTGAACCTTGTTCGGAACCACATCATCTACTGGTATCGGCTCCTGCGGGAACGTACCAGCCAGACCGTACAGCTCTCGATGTTCGACGCTGGTATGGATTTGAGGAACGAGCGGCCATTGCCGCCGGAAGTCCCGGATAGGTACATGGTTCCGACTGGGAAGTACCCCGACCGTCTGAACGGCAAGTGGGATGGCCTGATTTTTGACCCGACAATTTGAGGAAAGGATGAAGTAAGATGACCGATGAAAAGAAGTTCGAGGTTCATGCAGAGATTACGGTCCGGCTGACCCAGCAGGATGTTGATGACATCATGGTTTCTGCGTTGGAGGGGGGCATCTGCTACTGGTCCGACTGCGCAGAGGTTGTTGGCTGCTACCTTAGCGAGTACGCCAGCGGACAGATTTCTCGCGGCGGAAAGCTCAAGATTCATGTTGATGAGCCGTTTGATGAGGCGAACACCGAATGGTACGAGCTGGACATGGAGAAGTTCGCACAGGGCTTCCGCCTCTGGCTGGAGAACGGCGGCGATCGCTACGGCGCTGTCAGCAATGGCGAAGTTGACACCTGCGAGATCGACGGCGAAATGGCAGACCTCATCATCCAGTACGCCCTGTTTGGCGAAGTAGTGTACGGCTGAAAGGGGGTGCAGAATGATGATGGCATGGTTGATCGTGATAGATCAGTGGCTCGAAACGGCCACAGACATCCTCTGCGCCGCCTTTTGGGCAATCGTCGGGGCGATGGCCGTTGTGGGCTTGGCAAGGCTCTTTCTGGGGAGGCGCTGATTATGGATATTGAATACCTGAAGCGTTGCTCACAACTCTGCACAGAATGCTGCTCCGAAACCTGCGTGTTCAACCCGCAGGGCATCTGCATGGCCCCGTTCCTGACTGGGAAGAAGCCGGGCATCCATGATGATGGCTGCACCGATTACTGCCCGAAGCCGCTGGATGGCTGTGAGCTGGTTCGCTCCTACTCCGAGTATGAGCTTCGGAGCTATGAGGAGGACGTGCGGGAATATATCTCACAGTTCACCGATGAGGAGCTTATGGAAGCCTATGAGCTTGACCGCACGACGCTCAATTCGCTCGCCCCACGCGCGGCGGTCTTGATGCGGAAGTACATTGACAATGACGATAGCTGGACGTACCACCGCGATTATGCAATCTCGGAGGTCGTCAGCGAGTATAAGGAGGACAAAGACAATGGCTGAGAAAATGATGCCCTATGCGCTGCGAATGACGCTGGCAGTGCTTGCAAATAAGCCCGATGATGCCCGCAGCATTTCTGCCGAGTGCGTCACCGCGATGACCAAAGAGCTGATGGGCGTTGTAAGCCGGTATGACCTGATGGACTTCCCGTTCATGGTTGCTGCCCTGCGGCTCACCGCAACCTCGCTGGAATCCCTGCTGGATGAGCATGGAAAGGGGATTGCCGATAACATCATCGCCAACACCACCTGCATTACCATTGATGCTTCCGAGCTGAAGCGTCAGGCAAAGGAGGAGTAAGAGTATGGAAATCAAGCGCGGCGACATTTGGTATGTGAGCAAGGACAACTACACCGGCTGTGAGCAGGCGGCGGGACGCCCGGCAATCATCGTCTCCAACGAGAAGAACAACGCCTGTGCAGAGACGGTAGAGGTCGTATACCTGACCACCCAACCGAAGAAAGACCTGCCGACGCACGTTCTCATCCGCAGCTCTGAACGTGAAAGCACTGCCCTCTGTGAGCAGATCACGACCGTATCGGTTGACCGCCTGCTGGGCTACAAGGGCCACCTGACCCCGGCAGAGATGACCAACGTGGAGGTTGCAATGCTGATCTCGCTGGAGCTGGAAGTTGGAAAGCCCGTAGAGAAAATCGTGGAGGTCACGAAAGAAGTTCCGGTCATCCGGGATGTCAAGGTATCTACACCTGCGGCAAATCCGAATATGGCTGCGGAGCTGGCCGCAGCGAAAGCCAAGTGTGAAATGCTCCAGACCATGTACGAGAGCCTGCTGAATCGGGTTCTGGCTGGAAAGGCAGGCTGATGGTATGCGAGCATCTGACATGGTACGCGCAGCCCTTGCTGGAGCAGGGAAAACTCAGAAAGAACTGGCCGAACACATGGGCTGGACCCCGCAGAACCTCAGCGGGCGGCTGAAGAACAACTCGCTCACCTTCGATGAGCTGTCAAAAGCGCTGCACTTTGCCGGGTATGAGGTTTCGATGAGCGATGCCAGCGGCGCTGGTCTCCCAGAGCTGGGCAACAGCACTAGCCCCGCCGTAGCGCAGACCGTAGACGGCGTTCGATATGACACCCGGAAGGCCGAATCGCTCTGCTCGAACAAGGCCGTGATGTTCGATGACTTCTATGTGGAGCTGTTTGAGGATGCCGCCGGGAACTACTTCACCGTCCTCTATCAGCTTTCCGGATGCCAGCATCATACCATCACCCCGGTTAGCCCTTACATCGCCAAGCAGTTCTGGGAAAGGTTCAGCCGTAAAGTAGGGTAAGCCTCCATAAAGTATCTTCGGAATACCGTAAAATTTTTTGTGAAAACTTCAGTATACGTTTGACTTACCAGACCGGTAAGTTAGAATGAAGATACAGAAAACAACTTACCAAAACACGGAGGATTTAGAAATGCTGAAGGTGAAAGAATACAGCAGCTTCGAGGCTTTCGAGCAGGACGAACACCGGCAGGACGTTGATCTGGTCGCCATCGTGAACAAGCCGAACGGCATGGTTTGCGCCGACCTCATCACCGACTGCAAGATGTGGCAGACCGCGGTCAACCGCTTCTTCAAGGCGCTGGCCGAGGATAAGCGCTTCGATGGCTGGCAGGAAACCATCACGGAGTGCATCAAGGAAGGCTTCTGGCAGGACAAGGCGCTGACCGATGGCAAGTACACCGGCGGTTACTTCTGGGAGGTCGAAGACCTCGATGGCCGGTTCTACATTTGCCTGAATGTTGTCGGAAAGGAGGTTGCCTGATATGACGGTTCTGGACCACATGAAAGCCGCCGGGTATGACCCGAACGCGGCACGCAATGCGGATGATCTGCGGCGCATGGGGGCTGGCACGATGGAATGCGAGAGCATCCAGCTCCGCACGTTCCGCTGCCGCCCCTGCCAGTACGAGGGCGAGATGTTGGCTGTAGAGGCCACCGCAATGGTTCCCTTTACGGATGGTACGCAGCGCCCCTACCCGGACGGATGGCCGAGCAGCATCAAGGCAAGCGCAATGGCTTTCTTCAGGATTAAGGAGGACGAGTGATATGGCAAAGCGGATGATGAAGCTCACCGCTGAGGAAGTCCGGGCGAACATCCCGTACGACCTCATCTGCATGGTTCGCTACGGCTGCACTTGGAGCAGCGGTCGCCGCCGCAGGGCATGGCTGGCCGATTTCAGCGAATCGGAGCGGGAGGCTGCTGGGCGGCTATTCCGCATGGCTCACAACTGGACGGTCGGCCGGGGCGTTCCCGATACCGTGCAGATGAGCCGGAAGACGTTCAACCTGTGGCAGAAGCTCGGATGCTTCTGCGGGTCACTTTAAGGAGGACGCCATGAGGTACACGATTAAGATGCTGGATGAGTTGTCTGATTTGAAGTTTGCTCGGCTCATCCTCCAGGAACGGCTGAACGGCCTGAAAAATCCCTATTCGCCGCTATCCAGCAAGCTCCGGCAGACCATCAACGCCCTTGCGGAGCTGGAGCTGAAGCAACCTGCACCGCCGGAACCGCAGAAACAGTATTCCAGCATGGATGAGGTCTTCGATGACCTGAACTGGCGTTTCCATCGTTGTTCGGACGGGAGTGGGGAGCTGGAAAGTTGGAGTCCGGCCGGTGAGGACATCGTCTTTGATATTGAAGGCAAGGACATACCGGCGGAGGTCGCTGAGTACGCAGAAGACTTCGACCCTGACGAACACGCAGAAATGTGGGTCGAGCATCGCGGGAGGGGCGGCTGTCCCAGTACAATCCGCGAGCTGGTTGATGATGCTGATGCCATCAAGGAGATGCTGAAGATGCTGGCCGATGCGCTGGCAACGGTTCCGATGGGAGAGGAGGATAATGACGATGGTTGATAGACAGTGGAAGCTCGGTGAAGACCTGAGCACCTGCGATAGTCTGCTGGATGGGCTGACCTTTGATGACCTCATCCTCGCAGTGCATTGTAACTGCCGGGTCATCACCAAGGCGGCGGTTTACGCAGAGCTGGCAGAAATGCTGACTCAGAGGAAGCAGGACATGGTAGAACTGCTGGAAAGAAATATGGACATCATCATGGCTGAAGCCAGAAAGGGGAGAGAGGCATGAAAAAGGTCGTTAGTCCGTGCGTCTGTAAGGTCTATACCCGCAGAGGCAACGAAGATGTTGCGCGGGCGTTCTGCAAGATCGAGTTCGATGGCACCCGCCTCAGCATCACCGGCGTTATCGGCCCCATGCCGAGCGGCAACTGCCGTGGCAGTGCTGGTCAGTGCGTTGATGCAATCCGCGAAGGTCGCCCTTGCGATGAATGGACGCAGGAAATGCTCGACAAGTTCTGCTCCATCTGGGATGAGTGGCATCTGAACGATATGCGGCCGTACTGCAAGCACCAGAAGGAGCTTGGCTGGGACAAGTTGGCTGCAACGCCTGTCACTCTGTACCACTACCGGCTGAACAGCAAAACCCTTCGACGGCAGGAATCCATGAAGAGAAGCTCTTGGAAGATGCTCTGCGATGGCATGACCGCAGCCCTGAGCGATGACCAGATTGAGGTTACCAAATTGCCGTACAGCCTTACGCTCCCTCACGAAATCTCCGGCAAGGCAGCTTTGTATTACGAGCCGCAGAAGCCGCTCTACCCCGGAATGGCTGGCGCGACCGAAACGAAGACCCTCGGATGGCTCCATCCTGATGAACACCCCGATGGTATTCTCGGCAAGCCCTGCCCGGTCTGTGGCTACCAGTATGGTCACGCATGGCAGACCGAAGAAGTTCCACGGGATGTGATTGACTGGCTATGCAGCCTGCCTGAATCGCCCGTCGAACCGGCGTGGGTGTGATTATGAGCGGATATGAGCAGCTTTCCATGTTCGCCATGAATGTGGACCCGGTTACTGCCACTTGCTGCATGGATGGATGCCCGGCGCGGGCCAGTCCGGTGGAGCCGTGGATGGTAGCGCTCATCCCGACTGGAGAGTATGTGGTGCAGGTTGCTGGGCACCCGCTGGTTCTACGGCCTGCGCCCGGCAAGCAGACCGACATTCAGTGCGGGCATGAATACTACCACTACATGATCGGCGGAAGGCTTTATGCTGGCACATTCGTTGGGAGGGATTCTGGATGATGGACAAGATTGTGGCCACAGCGGCGGACATCGAAAAGCTCCTTGCGTGGAGGGATGAGCACAATGATCTGGTTCGTTCAATGCCGGTCCCTCTGCGGGAGGTGGAAATCCAGATTGTCGAGAGTGGCATCTCCATCAAGTGCTTCCGCTCTGACAAGAAGCTGAAGCTCTACCTCGACAGCCCGACCCGGAAGCTCGGCCACGTTGTCTTTGCTCCGCTGGGCAACGGCCTGTGGAAGAAGAAAGTAAGTACGCTTCCTGCGGACTGCAACCCCACCGAAACCGAACAGGGCGCTTTGACCGTGTATGGCTCCCTGATGGCGCTGATGACGTATGGAACGGGCAGCATCCGTGGTGGCGTAGCTACAACAACTTCGAAGGCTCCTGCTGAACGTAAAAGCTCCACAAAGCCGCATACGGCAAGCACCACATACATCATTCACTCGGCCGGAAAACGGCTTACAGTGGTTCCCAGAGGCCACCATGCAAGCCCGGCCTGTTCCTTTACTGTGAGAGGTCACTTCCGCCACTACAAGAGCGGAAAGACGGTCTGGATTGCGGAGTACCGCAAGGGGACTGGCCGCAACCAAGGCAAGACCTATAAGATCGGAGGTGATCTGGATGACCGAGAAGTCCGAATGGCAGTTCCTCTTTGATTACGTCAAGGACAGCACGACAGATTTCTACAATGCCACCTGTCGCAGTCAACTCATGGCCCTGTGGACCGCGTACTGTATGCACAATGACCTGTGCGTTGATACGAAGATGTACGATACAACGCTTTTTGATTTGTGGCTTGCCGTTTCACTTGAGCAGCGGCGTGCCTTGCAAATCTTCCGCTTCAGCGAGTTCGACAGTTGGATGAGCCAGTGGCTCGTATAAGAATGGAGGAGAGATAAATGGAAATGACCAATGAACGCGCAGCCGAAATCCTCAACCCCACTCATTATGAGGACTACGACAGCCTCGAAACCGTGCAGGAAGCCTGCCGGATGGGCATGGTGGCCCTGAAGATGCAGATTCCTGAAGTGCCGCTGGCTCCCGGCGCTATTTTTGACTTCACCTGCCCGCACTGCGGGAGCAGGGACTACCTGAAGAACGAGGACGGCAACCGCAACAAGTTCTGCGGCCAGTGCGGCAAAGCGCTGGACTGGGAGGAGGTTTAAGCCATGAAGAACGATGCCGTGTTCAATCTTCTGCCGGAAGAAGAACTGCTTGCCCAGCTTGCAGAGGAGTGTTCCGAAGCTGCCAAAGCGGCCCTGAAACTCCGTCGCGCCCGTGACGGAGTGAACCCCACGCCGGTGTCCGAGGAGGAAGCCTTCGGCAACCTCGTTGAGGAGCTTGCCGACATCTACCTTTGCTCCATCGTACTGTTCGGCGGTGAGCTGGACGATGATGACCCCTGCAATATGTGCGATGATGTCGGGGATAACATGGTCGAGATCATGGAGCAGAAGCTCGCACGCTGGAAGTACCGCTTGATGAAGAAGGAGGCACCCAATGTCCCTGAAGAATAAAGCCGTCCTCATCAGCATCCGCCCTGAGTGGTGCGACCTCATCGTGCGGGGCAAGAAAACCATTGAGGTGCGCAAGACCCGTCCGAAACTGGAAACGCCGTTCAAGGTGTACATCTACTGCACAAAAGCCCCGCAGCACCTCATCACCATTTTCAAGGATGGCGAAGAAACGATGGACGGCGAAATCCACCACGGGAAACCTGAGTTCTTAAAGTGTGATAAGTACCTGCCAGACAGCATTCGTGATAAGACCCAGATGGTTATTGGGGAGTTCACCTGCGACGATATTGATAGAATTACGCCGCTGACAAGCTCTATTCCGGGAAATCTCGAAGAAAGGATTTTGGGAAGTTGCCTTACAGCGCAGCAGGTAGAGGCCTACGCAGGATGGAAGGGTTGGATGCGTTTGGCTGACTGCCACGATGCGTACTGCTGGCACATTTCTGGTCTGAGAGTTTACAAGAAGCCGAAAAGCCTTTTTGACTTTCACCGCGCCGTTGATGAAGATGAGCTTTGGTGTGAAAAATGTGCTGTTGGAGGAAAGAAAAGCACAATCTGCGGGTTTTGCTATGGATTGGACGGGCTTAGAATCCGCCGTCCGCCCCAAAGCTGGTGCTACGTTGCTGAGAATGAGGAGAATGTATGATGTGGGCTGAAATGTCTGATGCAGCCAAGTGGCTGGCAGTTGGAGCTGCGATTGTCGCGGCCATTATCGTAACTGGGCAGACGTACCCGTTGTGGTTCTTTCTGATTCCGATGATCTGTTGATGAGGAGGTGCCGACCGTGGAACTGAAGAACAGCGAGCATTACAACGACCCGACGCCGTATGAAGCACACAAGAACATCCGCAAGGAGGAACAGCTTGAAGCTGCCCGGATGCGCACCATCAGCGCATTGGTCAGCGCATTGAAGCAGGTAGCCGATCTCGCCGGGTTCGAGATCGTGGGCCGGGTTGTTCTTATGGACAAGGATTCCGGGAGGATTTTCAGATGAGTACCCCAAAGTGCGAGATGTGCGGACGGGACATACCGAACGCCAAGAACCGCCAGAAGTTCTGCCCTGACTGCGTAAAGAAACGTCAGGCCGCGCAATCCCACAAGTCTTATCTCAAGCACCGCGAGTATTATCTGGAACGCAGCCTTGCTCAAGCTGAACGTCGGAAGCAGAAAGCGCTGGAGGAAAGGATGCTGGAGGAACTTTTGCTCGCAAAAAGACCGGAACCGAAGTACAGCATCACTCAGGTGGTCAAAAAGGCAAAAGACCTCGGCATCAGTTACGGCTGGTGTTCGTATCTGCTTTCGGTCGGAAAAGTCTGTATGGAATGAAAGGAGAGCGCTTATATGACGCTGATTACGAAGTCCGAAGAATTGATGGCCGTTTCCGTCCGGCAGGGTGTTGAGCTTGCCGCCATTGAGGCCAAAGTGCTGCTGGGCTATCTGGAGGGGCATGACTACAGCTTGATGATGGATGACAAGTTCCATCTCGCCCTGCATGACAATCAGGACGGCGAGAATGCCGACAACGATCAGCCGTACACCATCCGCGACTGCATCGACTTCTGTCAGGAGATGAACAGCGAGCTTCTTCTGGAGGAAGCGGGAAAAGAAGGCGGTGACCCGGACTATTTCAGCGAGCTTCAGAAGGACGAGCTGATTCTGGGCATGATGATGGAACGCGCAAAGGTAGTGCTTCCGCCCCGGACCAGCACCTACGATGTGGTCATCGTCGAATACCTGAAGAAGGTCGTACCCGTCGAAGCGGCGAGCTGGGAAGAAGCCAAGATGCTTGTCAACGAGGCGTGGGACAACGGAACCTACGTCTTGACCGCAGATGACTTTGCCGGGGTGAGCTTTACGCTCGGCCGCTGATGTCGTCCAAAAAGCAGTTGCATTATCGGTAAGCATCTGTTAAAATAAAGACATGTGGCACTATACCGAACAAAAAGGCCCCACACGGGGCTTTTTTGCTGAACAAATATATCTTCATTTCGATGGCTTCAAATGAAATCAGGCATTCCTAGAAGCCAAAAAGCAAGCGATCTTACGACGCTTTCCAGTATGGCATCCCGACTCCCGTCAGTATGGGGGATGCGATGCTGATCCTGTGATCCCTCAGCACCCGCTCTCCCAAAAGCCCAAAACACTGCCGGAACCGTTTCGGCAGCTCGGTATCCACCACTTCTGAACCTGCCGCCTGCCCGGCGGCACAAGGCTGTACGGCTGTTTTCCGTACACAGAAAGGAAAAAACTTATGCCTTCTTTGACCACTTTTAAGCTGCTCAAGCAGGAGCACAACGCCCGGCGGGGTGAGTTCAAGACCGTGCACGGCACGGTGCAGACCCCTGCCTTCCAGAATGTTGCCACTGCCGGTGCCATCAAGGGCGGCCTGTCCGCGCAGGATCTGCAGCAGATCGGCACCCAGGTAATGCTCTGCAACACCTACCACCTGCATCTGCGCCCCGGTGATCAGCTGGTAGCCGATATGGGCGGCCTGCACAAGTTTACCCGCTGGAACGGCCCCATCCTGACCGACAGCGGCGGATTCCAGGTGTTCAGCCTGTCCAAGCTGCGTAAGATCACGGAGGAAGGCGTGACCTTTGCTTCCCATTTGGACGGCCACCGCATCTTTATGGGCCCTGAGGAGAGTATGCAGATCCAGGCAAACCTGGGTTCCACCATCGCAATGGCCTTTGATGAGTGTGTGGAGAATCCTGCCCAGCACGCGTACTCCAAAGCCAGCTGTGAGCGCACCACCCGCTGGCTCAAGCGCTGCAAGGCTGAGATGGCCCGCCTGAAGCAGGAGGGCAAGGCCACCAACCCTGACCAGCTGCTGTTCGGCATCAATCAGGGCTGCACCTTTGCGGACCTGCGTGTAGAGCACATGAAGCAGATCGCGGAGCTGGAGCTGGACGGCTACGCCATCGGCGGTCTGGCCGTGGGTGAGCCTGCTGAGGTGATGTACGAGATGATCAGTGAGGTGGAGCCTTATATGCCCAAGGATAAGATTCGCTATCTGATGGGTGTCGGTACCCCCGGCAACATGATCGAGGCGGTTTCCCGCGGCGTGGATCTGTTTGACTGCGTCATGCCCAGCCGCAATGCCCGCCATGGCCACCTGAATACCTGGGACGGCATCATCAATATCAAGAACGCAAAGTACGAGCGGGACGAGCGCCCCATTGACCCCACCTGCGGCTGCCCGGCCTGCCGGAACTACTCCCGTGCCTATATCCGCCACCTGTTCAAGGCAGAGGAGCTGCTAGGCATGCGTCTGGCCGTTATGCACAACCTGTGGTTCTACAACCACCTGATGGAGCGTATCCGCGATGAACTGGATGCAGGCACCTTTGCCGCATTCCATGACCGTTATGTCAAGCTGCTGGATACAAGAATTTGAGCTTTTTCATGCTTTTCCCTTGCAAGAGGGAGCAGAAGCGGTTATAATGAGTTTATCTGAATTTTGAGAGGAGACTTTGTCCCATGCAATTTCTGACTACGACCGAAAGCTACATCAGCCTTTTCTTTACTCTGGCTCTGATGCTGGTGATGCTCTACTTTATAATCTATCGTCCCCAGAAGAAGCAGGAGAAGAAGGATGCTGCCATGCGTGCAGCTCTGGAGATCGGTGATCAGGTCGTGACCATCGGCGGTATTGTTGGCCGTGTGGTCGCCATCAAGGATGACACCTTTGTTCTGGAGACCGGTTCCGACCGTGTGAAGATCCGCTTCACCAAGAATGCGATCAGCTCTGTTGAGAAGCTGAACATGGACAATGCTCCTGCCAACGCAAAGAAGTAATCTCTAAAAGCAAGGTCTTTTTTACCCGCCCCTCTGCATACAGTAGTGCAGGGAGGCGGGTTTTTATGTTGGAACAGAAGAAGTTACCCATCCTGGAAGCACTGGCTGCATTCGGTATTGGTGGGATATTCACCGCCGCCTGCATGGCTGGGCTGGCCTACCTGATGGCAAACCAGAGCCTTGCGCAGAGCACTGCCTGGCCCATGGTCAGTGCCATTGTCTGTGCCGGGAGCTTTTGCAGCGGCTGGCTCATGGCGTTTTTCTATCACAGCAGAGGCCTTATCTGCGGTGCTGTACAGGGCGGACTGTTTGTTCTGCTTCTGCTGGGGTTCGGTCTTTCGGAGGGCATTGAACCAACGGAAATGCAGCTGACCCGCTTTGCACTGGTATTCGTTTTTGGCTGTCTGGGCGGGGTGTTCAGTATCCTGCGTACAGAACGGCACCGGCATTGAGAATTTACAGCAGAAAAACAGGAGGACAGGGAAGTATGTGGGTCTATCAGAAAACACCGGAAACCGCAGCGGCAAAAGCACTGCCCGAAGCGATCATGCCGACAGCACAGGAAGAGCAGCTAAAACAGAAGAACGGTGGAGTTCTTCCTGAGACAGCAGGAAGAAAGGCAATCCATCCCGGCGGCGTTCTCTGAGAGGTACGGAAACACACCGGAGAAAGCCGCTGTGCGCCGAAGCAAGCTGAGCAGGGAAACTATCCTTCTGGCGGCGGCATACCTTCTTGGAACCTTTCTGGCGGGTGTGGCGGCAGCGCGTTGTGTGGCAGGCGATACTGAAACGCTTTCCTATTACCTGAACTGCTGGCAGAGCCTGTTTTCTGTTCAGGATGCCGCCGGGGCAGTGCGCCTGTTCCGAACGGAATTTTTCACTGTGGCAGGTGCACTGACGGCAGTGCTGTTCCTGGGGTTTTCCGCCCTGGGGCCGCTGCCCATCTTCCTTTTTACGATGCTGTATGGGACAGGCTCCGGATTGCTTTCGTCCAGGCTGCTTGTGGATTTGAACCCACGGACAGCATTTGTGCCGCTCTGCGTCTGCGGTATCCCTGCATCCCTTGCGGCCGGAACGCTGTGCACGTTCGGCGCGTCCGCACTGCAGGTAAGCGGAAAGCTCTGTTCAGCCGCCTTCGGGCGCGGAGGACAGGCCCCCAGCACAGGCGCGCTTTTGGGTCAGTTTGCCCGGATGCTGTTTCTGCTCCTGCCGCTTTGCGGTGCGGCAGTGGGAATGCTGTATCTGGCAGGGCAGGCGAAACTTATTTGAGCTGAAAAAAATCTCTGGCAAAAGAGTTTTGAAGCCTACGATAAGAATTGAATAGGGCAAATCATTACGAGATGGCTTTCTGCAAAGTTCCGGAATTGTTTTTGCGTAGGGAGTACTTGACAGGTATTCTCTTTTATGCTAAACTATCTATCGTTGCAGAACGCGTGCTACTGTGGCTCAGCTGGTAGAGCAGCTCACTCGTAATGAGCAGGTCGCCTGTTCGAATCAGGTCAGTAGCTCCAAAAGTCCTATGAATCTACGATGAATTTCGTCTGGTTTATAGGACTTTTTGTTATTCTGTTTCTGTACAAAAAAGATTCTTGCATCGTTTTTGCATCTGTAATGTGATTGTTTGCAGATTTCAGAGAATATGGTACAATAAAGCCAATCATTTTGAGGAAGGAGCTGAACACAGCGCAGAATGTACACGAACCATATCAACCCCGTTGCGCAGAAAAATCAGGATGCATTTTGCACGGCACTGTTTCAGCTTTTAATGAAAAAGCCGCTGGAAAAGATCTCCGTCACAGAGCTGTGTCACATGGCAGACCTCGACCGAACCACCTTTTACCGCAGCTTTGAATCCAAGGACGATGTGCTGGATTACTATCTTGACCGGCAGATGACCCTGCTTGCGGGGCAGCTGCCGGCGTACAGTACCCTGGAAAAAAACCTGACTGCGCTGTTCCGCTGGACGTATGCGGAGCGAAAGAACCTTTGTGTCCTGATGGACTGCCATCTGACCAGTTTTTTCAGCGATGCGTTGAGCGAGAAGATCATCCTTGTTCTGATCTCCAACATCGAAGTCGGGGATGCAAGACAGTTTGTGCCATGGCCCGTTTCATTGCCGGGCGAAAATCGATACTTCCGCAACTCGTTCATCGGGGCATATATGGGTTTTTTCAACAGCTGGCGCTATGGAAACTTTGCAGAACGACCAGAGGATCTGGCCAAATGTATGGCTTCGTTCTATCTTCACTGAGGAGGGTGAAACGGGATGGCGGACTTGCGGAAAACAGAAAGCGCCGGAGACGTACGGACATGCCATCAATCAGCTCAGTGTGATGTCACTGTTTCTGGTGAACCTCTACAACCAGGATACAGAGCTTCGGAAGCAGGAAATTGAAAACCGAAGCCTGACCGAAAATGTGACGGAATACATCAACCAGCATTCCGCGGACTCGCTGACCATAGACCAATTGGCGGAGCAGTTCTTCGTCAGCAAATATCACCTGATGCACGAATTCAGTCAAAAGACTGGTACGAGTGTTTATCGTTACCTGATGCAGCAGCGGCTCCACGCAGTGTGTGAACTGCTGGAACGGGGAACCGTGCCGAACGAGGCTTATCTGCTGTGCGGTTTCAAAGACTATGCAAATTTCTACAGAGCGTTCCGCAGCGCATACGGGCAGAGCCCCCGGGAATATGCTCGGGCCCACCGGAAAGCGACGGAGGAGCCCGCGTCACCAGATGCATAAAAATCCCCTCAGAGATTTCTGACTGCAGTGTCAGAGCTCTCTGAGGGGATTTTGCGTGTCAAGAAACGGAGATCAGATCTCGATCATTCCGTTTTCGTCCTTCGGAATAGGGAGTGCGATCAGGAGGTCAACCAGAGCAAATGCAAGGCCGAGACCCGTCCAGCCGACAAGCAAGTAGAAGATGCCCAGTTTCCAGCGGTGCTCCAGAAAGCGGTGTGCACCGCACCAGCCCAGAAAAACAGTAAACAGGACATAGATCCGCTTATCTACCTTGTGGCGGGGGCGGTTCTCCTTCCAGTCGGCATATTTCTGCAAAGCACGCACGATGATTTTCTGCTTCTGATGGGGAATACTGGCTTCCTCTTCGGCCTTGTACAGCTCATCTTCCAGATGTGCCATCTCGCTCAGGCGGGCTTCGTTTTCATCGCTGCTCTTGAGGCGGGGAACAACAGGCCGGATATAAAAGGCGGGGATACCCACTTCTTTCTGCTGGAGCGGGGTCAGGCGGCAGAGCACTTCGTTGTTGTATTCATCCACCGGGTGGCCGTCTGCGATCTCTTTCTTGAGGCGTTCGTAAAGAGCTTTGTTCTCTTCCTCGGTCTCATCCGCAGGCAGATACAGGCGGGTCTCCTCCCAGGAGATATCAGCGGAATTGCGCAGGACAGGGGTCTCAGTCTTCGTCTTGGACATGGGTTTGAACTCCTTTGATTGGTCTGAAAACAACTCAAACCTGCCCACGGGGGACAGGTTCGAGTCAGTGTGAGCCTCAGTGGCAGATCAGCTCACGGTTTTGAACACTCGGCAAAGGTGAGTGTTTCTGAAGGAAAGCAAATTAGGCGTTCTCAGTCTGAGCCTGACCGGTGCCGAAGAATTCGGTGCGGTCCTTGCGGCGCAGAGCGATGACAGCCATGCAGGCTGCAATTGCAGAGATGATGCCGCAGAACAGCCACAGCTCCTGGAAGAATGCCGCAGTGGTGAACGCAGCAGCGCCGCCATACTTGGGCATCAGGGTGCCGGTGACATACACGGGCAGGACAGCAAAGATGATGGTGTTATAAGCGGAGTCGAAAATGGTGAAGTAGGGACGCTGCTCAGGGTCGTTGGTCAGGCAGGACTGAGCCGACTTGGTAACGACGCACTGGCAGCTGTAGCCGATGATGTACAGCCTTTTCGATTCTTAAAAGTCTGCCACGGCCCTTAAGAATCAAAGGAGCCGATCTCCAAGGTCTAATATATCAGTTTGTTCGATGATTGTCGTGTGTAAATCCTGTGCCATTTACATTGTAAATCCTGCTGTTCTGTTTTTCGCTGCCAAGAAATCGAAGTCAAAGATGGACATTTTGCATAATTTTTCTCCCTTTTTCACCCCACAAGATTGGTTTGATGCACTTTGTTTTATGATATGCAACAAAAGGACAAATTCTGTTGCACAATGTGCTAAAAAACCGAAGAAGATTTGTGCGGCATTTTTTTAACAATTGTGATATATTAGTTACAGTAAGGCTTGTATCCTACACAAAAAAAGGAGATTTTTATGAAGGATATTTATATTTCCGGCTTTGCCGATGAGATCAGCTCTTCTTTTTTGATGAGCAGCTCAAGACAGTCCGTGAGCTTGGAATGCAGTACATCAGCCTGCGCAGTGCAGATAAGAAAGGAATCGCCGACTTTACCGTTGAGGAAGTCAAGACCGATCTGCTGCCCCGCCTGCAGGCCGCTGGTGTTGGCGTTTCCAGCCTGGGCAGTCCCATTGGCAAGGTCAAGATCGATGATGAAGAGGGCTTTGAAAAGCAGTGTGCTCAGCTGGAAACGCTGTGCGAGATCGCTAAGGTCCTGAATTGCAAGTACATCCGCATGTTCAGCTTCTTTATGCCGGAAGGCAAGGATCCTGCCGACTATCGTGATGCTGTCATCGAGAAGCTGCGCAAGTTCATTGCCATCGCTGAGAAGCACGACGTAATTCTGATGCACGAAAACGAGAAGGATATCTATGGTGATGTTCTTTCCCGCTGTGTTGACCTGATGCAGACGCTAAACAGCGCACACTTCAAGTCCGCATTCGACTTTGCAAACTTTGTACAGTGCGGCGAGGATACCGCCAAATGCTGGGATGCTCTCCGCCCGTACATTGTATATATCCACATCAAGGATGCCGTTTCTACCGACAAGGAGAATGTGCTCTGCGGTACCGGCGAGGGAAAAATCCCCGAGCTGCTGCACAAGGCCATCGTGGAAGAGGGCTATACCGGCTTCCTGACCCTTGAGCCGCATCTGGTGCTGTTTGACAGCCTGCAGAGCCTTGAGACCACGGATGCAAAGAACATCATCCGTGAGAACAAGTACAAAAACGGTGCTGAAGGTTACGCCGCACAGTATCACGCACTGTGCGATATTCTGGCAAAATTCTAACGTAACAGAAAAAAGGAGAAGATTCAAATGGAAAAGACTGAAGGAAAGATTCGTTATGGCCTGATCGGTATCGGTGCTCAGGGCGGCAGCTACGCTCGCTTCCTGACCAACGCTCCCGCTCCGTTCCCCGGCATGGTCTGCGCACCGTGCCCCGACAACTGCGCACTGGGCGCTCTGTGTGATATCGACCCCGAGAAGGAGAAGATGTGCAAGGAGCAGTACCCCGATGTTCCCTTCTTCAAGGATTGGAAGGATATGATCGCCAGCGGAACTGTTGATGCCATCATCACCACCGTTCCTCACTACCTGCACCACGAGATCTCCATCTACGCTATGGAGCATGGCATGAACGTTCTGTGTGAGAAGCCCGCCGGTGTCCGCAGCAAGGATGTTCAGAAGATGATCGCCTGCGCTAAGGCTCATCCCGAGGTTTCCTTCGGCATCATGTTCAACCAGCTACCAACAAGCTGTATCAGAAGATCAAGGAGATCGTTGCCAGCGGTGAGCTGGGCGAGATCCGCCGTTCTCAGTGGATGATCAACTCCTGGTGGCGTCCTGACAGCTACTACCAGCAGAGCGCATGGCGTGCTACCTGGGGCGGCGAAGGCGGCGGTGTCCTGGTCAACCAGGCTCCCCATCAGCTCGACCTGTGGCAGTGGATCTGCGGTATCCCCGTGAAGGTCTTCTCCAAGAACATCAACGGCTGCCATCGTGACATCGGCGTTGAGAACGACGTGACCATGCTGGTCGAGTTCGCTAACGGCGCTACCGGCACCTTCACCACCTGCACCCACGATGCCATCGGCACCGATCGTCTGGAGATTGACCTGGACGGCGGCAAGATCGTTGTTGACAACAGCAAGACCGCTCATGTCTACCACTACATCGATAAGGAAGGCAACCCCTGCACTGAGGATTACCTGAACGAGCACATGAACATGATGGAAGTTGCCATGCTGACCAGCGGCAACGGTGCAGGCTCCAAGCTGTACACCGAAGAGACCTTTGAGAACAACGATGGCTGGGGCTTCCAGCACACCACCGTTATGCAGAACTTTGCTGCTCACATCCTGACCGGCAGCCCGCTGCTGGCTCCCGGCGAGGACGGCATCAACGGTGTCAACCTGGCAAACAGCAGCCAGCTGTCTGCATGGACCGGCCGCGAAGTCTCCAACCCCTGCGATCCCGAGGAGTATGCTGCTGAGCTGAACAAGCTGATCGAGGCTGAGGGCAAGTTCCCCGTCCGCGAGTAATCAGTATCCCTGAAAAAAGCAATGCCTGTTCCAGGCTTACAAGGAGTTGCGTTTCCATGAAAAGAGCTGCGATCATTGGCTGCGGCACCATCTTTCAGGTTCATCTGCCCATCATTGTGGCAAATCCTGAGATCGAACTGTGTGCCGTGTGCGATAACAATCCCGCTGTGCAGGAAAAGCTGCCTGCTGCAGCAAAGGCCGTGCCGTTCTATACGGACTATGAGGAGCTTCTGGAAAAGGAGCATCCCGATGTGGTACATCTCTGCCTGCCGCATTACCTGCATGTGCCCGTGTCGGAGTATTTTGCTTCCCACGGTGTGAATGTCTTCTGCGAGAAGCCGGTGGGTCTGAACACCGCACAGGCCAAGGAGTTCGTGGAATTTGAGGCTGCGCACCCTGAGGTCAAGATCGGCATCTGCCTGCAGAATCGTCTGAACCGCACCACCGTTGAACTGAAAAAGATCATCGATGGCGGCGAATATGGCAAGGTCATCGGCTGCCGCGGCTTTGTGCCTTGGTTCCGCGGCAAGGCTTACTATGATGAACAGCCCTGGCGCGGCCAGCTGAAAACTGCTGGCGGCGGCTGCATGATCAACCAGAGTGTCCACACGCTGGATGCTGCTGTATTATCTGTGCGGAGATATCGATGCCATCCATGGCTCGGTGAATCAGCTGGCAGATTACGGCATTGAGGTCGAGGACACCGTAGCTGCCCGCCTGCACTTTGCTAATGGTGCAAACGGTGTGTTCTTTGCCACCAACTGTGATTACACCAACGAGAGCGTCCAGATCAAGGTTGCCTGTGAAAAGGCTTCCTTCCTGATCGAGGATGATGCCCTGTTCCGGATCGATGCAGATGGTGTGCGTACCAAGCTGTGTGAGAATGAGAAGCTGCCCGGTGCCAAGTTCTATTTTGGTGCTTCTCATGGCATCCTGATCAACAAGTTCTACCGCGCCATCGAGAATAACACAGACGATTACATCCATGTAAGAGATGCGGAAATGAGCATCCGGCTGATCGATGCCATCCATGCAAGCAGCAAGGCTGGCCATCCCGTTGCTCCGTGACCGCAAAACACAGATAGAAGGAGAAATGAACCATGGCAAACAAAGGTTTGATCGGTGTTCAGATGAGCACCATTGCCCCCGCTAAGATGCCTCACTTCGACGCATACGAGAGCATGGGCAAGCTGGCCGATATCGGCTATCACTGCGTTGAGATCTCTCAGGTCCCCATGACCGCTGAGAACGTTGCAGGCTTCCGCAAGGCTATCGACGAGCTGGGCCTGAATGTCTCTTCCTGCACCGCATCCACCTCTCCCATGCTGCCCGGTATGCCCGGCGAGTTCCTGTGCAATCCCGACGACTATAAGAAGATCGTTGAGGACTGCCGTAAGCTGGACTGCGATATGCTGCGCATCGGCATGCTGCCCATGACCTGCATGGGCAACTACCAGAAGGCTGTGGATTTCGCCAAGGAAGCAAATGAGTATGCTCTGAAGCTGAAGGAAGACGGCATTGACCTGTACTACCACAACCATCACGTAGAGTTCGTTCGTTACGACGGCGAGTTCCTGCTGGACATCATCCGCGCAAATGCTCCTGCTCTGGGCTTTGAGCTGGACAGCCACTGGATCCACCGCGGTGGCCAGGACCCTGTTAAGTTCATCAAGAAGTATGCCGGCAGCATCCGTCTGGTCCACCTGAAGGATTACCGCATCGGTGAGATGCCCATCCCTGAGGGCGGCGTGGACTTCACCAGCAAGGAAGGCATGATGACGTTCATGAGCAACTTCACCAACATTGTGCAGTTTGCTGAGGTTGGCGAAGGCACTCTGGATATGCCCGCTATCATCCAGGCTGGCCTGGAGGGCGGCGGCGAGTACTTCCTGGTGGAGCAGGATGACTGCTATGGCCGTGATCCGTTCGATAGCCTGAAGATCAGCCACGACAACCTGGTCAAGATGGGCTTCGGCGACTGGTTCTAATTGAAAAGTTTCTGAGGAGTCGTTTTTTACGATCCGATAAATGAAATCGATGCTGTTTTGCGGAAATGCAGAGCAGCATCGATTTTTTATGTTTCAGGGTTCTGCTTTGTAACACGCTCCAAAATGTTGAAAATATTTTGTGCAAGTTTCACAGTTTTCTATTTGGGCCTTTGGTGGTACAATAGATGTGGAAATTCATAAACCGCTGGAGGAGCTACATGGCCGAAAAAAGTATTGAGTTGGATAGTGTGGAGATCGCCGCTGCCATCTTTGGCAACTGTGACCGCAACATTCGTCTATTGGAAAAGGAGTTCTCTGTCACGGCAGTCTGCCGGGGTACGATGCTTCGCCTCTCTGGCGAGGAGGCCAACGTGGCCGCTGCTGTGCGTGCCGTGGAGGGGATGCTGCTCCTGATTGAAAACCATACGCCGCTGGAGGATCAGACGGTGCGCTACTGCCTGAGCCTTGCTCACGATGGAAAGGAGCAGCGTGTCCGGGAGCTGACTGAGGATTTTGTCACGGTCACAGTCAAGGGCCGCCCCATCCGACCCAAGACACTGGGCCAAAAGGAATATCTGAATGCAATCCGCAGGAATGCTGTGACCTTTGGCGTGGGTCCCGCCGGTACCGGCAAGACCTATCTGGCCGTTGCAATGGCGGTCAAAGCGTTCAAGGCCAAGGATGTTTCCCGCATTGTGCTGACCCGCCCCGCCGTGGAAGCAGGCGAGAAGCTGGGTTTTCTGCCCGGTGATTTGCAGCAGAAGGTGGACCCTTACCTGCGCCCTCTCTACGATGGCCTGTTCGATATGCTGGGCGCTGAGACCTATGAGCGCCTGGTGGAAAAGCAGATCATTGAGGTTGCTCCGCTGGCATATATGCGCGGACGCACGCTGGATGATTCCTTTATCATCCTGGATGAGGCGCAGAACACTACACCGGAGCAGATGAAGATGTTTCTGACCCGTATGGGTGTAGGTTCCAAGGTGGTTGTTACCGGCGATGTGACCCAGATCGATCTGCCGGACCGCACCCGCAGCGGCCTTGTGGATGCGCTGCATATTCTCAAGAACGTGGATGGCATTGCACAGTGCTATTTTACGGAGAAGGATGTTGTCCGCCATCGTCTGGTGCAGGAGATTATCAAGGCCTACGAAGCGGCTGCGCACCCGGCCAAGCGTTGAAACCGACGCGGAAAGCTGCAATTGCAGCATAAAATGAAGGGAGAGGAATGTTATGTCCAATAAAGTTTTGATCACCAATTCACAGAAAGCCGTAAAAGTGCCTTCGGGCCTGCGGATCCTGATCCGCCGTGCCTGCAACGCTGTGCTGGAATATGAGCACTTCGATGAGCCTGCTGAGATCAGCGTGACTTTTGTGGATAACGCTGCCATTGCAGAGCTGAACAACCAGTACCGCAACAAGCCGATGCCCACCGATGTGTTGAGCTTTCCTCTGGGAGAAAACGGCGTTTACGATGTGGATGAGAACAACGGCTGCAAGATGCTGGGGGATATCGTCATCAGCATGGAACGTGCTCAGGAGCAGGCAACGCTCTACGGCCATCCGCTGCAGCGTGAGGTCGCTTTCCTGACCGTTCATTCCATGCTGCATCTGCTGGGCTACGACCATGAGAACGGTGGTCTGGAAGCCATGCGGATGCGCGAAAAGGAAGAGGCTGTGATGACCCAGCTTGGCCTGCCCCGCACCGTCAGCTATACGGAATGATCAAAGATATCGGCGAAGGATAGGAGTTCTATTTTGAAAAACGCAGCACCCATGCAGCAGCATTACGATACCTCATCTGTGTTCGTGGCGGTCATCGGCCGCCCGAACGTGGGCAAATCCAGCCTGACCAATCGTCTGGTGGGGGAGAAGGTTGCCATTGTCACCTCCAAACCCCAGACGACCCGCACCCGCATCACCGGCGTTGTGACCCGCGGCCCCCTGCAGTATGTTCTGCTGGACACCCCGGGCGTGCATAAGGCCCACAATAAGCTTGGCAAGCGGATGGACAAGACGGCCAGCGATTCCATCGCGGATGTGGATGTCTCTATGATGCTGTTTGAGCCATACGGTGCCCTGAATGAGCCGGAGATGGTTCTGGTGGACGCTCTGCGCAGCAGCGGCGGCCCGGCTATTGCAGTCATCAATAAGACCGATCTTGTCAAGGAGCCTGCTGATCTGGAAGCCCGCAAGGCTGAGCTCAAGGAGCTGGGTGTGTTTGATGCCATTTACACCGTCAGCGTCAGGGCAGATGACCACTGTGAGGAACTGTTCGATGCCCTGAGCCAGTATGCTGTGGAGGGCCCGCACTACTTTGACGATGATGCCTACACCGATATGCCGGAAAAGGAACTGGTGGCGGAGGTCATCCGTGAAAAAGCACTGCTGTATATGCGGGATGAGATCCCGCACGGCATTGCAGTCGTGGTGGAGCGCTTCAAGGAGCGCCCCGGTACAGATTTGGTGGATATCGATGTAAATATCTACTGCGAACGCGAGAGCCATAAGGGCATGGTCATTGGCAAGGGCGGTGCGATGCTGAAAAAGATCGCCAGCTCTGCCCGTGCAGATTGTGAGGAGTTTCTTGGCTGCCGGGTCAACCTGCAGTGCTGGGTCAAAGTCAAAGCAGATTGGCGGGACAATGAGTTTCTGCTGAACAACTTTGGCTTCAAACAGAACCAGAATAATCGTTGATTTTTCTCTTTACATTTCCCGGAACACTGCTCGGGCAGGGGGAGAATATGCAGATGGATACGATCGTAACACCTGGGCTTGTGTTAAAAGAGACCCGGTACAAGGAATCTGACCGGATTTTGACCATTCTTACACCGGAGCTGGGGGTCATTTCGGCCTCAGCACAGAGCAGCCTGCGGCTGAAGAACAAATTATTCAGCGCCTGCGGGCTTTTTTGCTACTCGGAATTTGTGCTGCTGCCAGGCCGGAATATGTACACCATCCGGGAGGCGGAGGTGCGCAACGTATTTCACGGCATTTCCTCCACCATCGAGGGGATGAGCCTTGCCATGTATCTTGCCGAGATGGCGGCGGCGCTTTCTCCTACAGGGGAGGAAGCTGCCAAGGAACTGCGCCTGCTGCTGAACTGCCTGTATATGATCAGCGAGGGGAAAACCGACCTGCATGTGGTCAAGGCTGTGTTTGAGCTGCGCACCATGAGCGAGTGCGGCTTTCTGCCGCAGCTGGTCTGCTGCAAGATCTGTGAAAAATACGATGGCCCCGCGTTTTATCTTGACCCGCAGGAGGGCATTCTGCTCTGTGAGGACTGTGCGAAAAAGGCGGGCAAAACCTGCAATCTGGACATGGGTGCCCTGTATGCCCTGCGTCATATCTGCCTTGTAGAAGATAAGAAAATATTTGCATTCAAGATCTCGGTCGGCAGTCTGGCAAAGCTGTCTGCGGTGGCAGAGCGCTACGCTTTGACCCACCTGGACAAACCGCTGAAAAGTTACGACTTTTTGAAATCCGTTCTGCCTTGACCGGGATAAACAATTTTGATATAGGGAACAAACATGGAAACAAGCTATTTGAAAACTTTAGAGCTTGATAAGATCATTGCGCGTGCATCCGAGGGCTGCGTGTGCAAGGAAGCTAGAGAGCAGCTGCTGGCTTTGGAGCCTCAGTGCGACCCTGATGAGGTGCGTTACGCGCTGGAACAGACCGATGCCATCAACAGTCTGCTCATCAAAAACGGGTCTCCGCGCTTTGGCGGGGTAGAGGGTGTCAGCTCTCTGGTAGCCCGTGCGGTCAAGGGCGGTGTGCTCTCCATGGGGGAACTGCTGATGGTGGCCGGCGCTCTGCGCAACTTTCAGAACCTGACCAGCTGGTATGGCTCCTCGGAACATGATGCCCTGCCTACAGATGATCTGTTCTACGCGCTGGCACCGCAGCCGGGCCTGGAACAGCAGATCTCCAGCGCCATTCTGGCTCCGGATGCCATGGCAGACACGGCCTCCCACACCCTGAACGAGCTGCGCAAAAAGATCCGCGCTACGGAAAACAGCATCCGCGACCGGCTGGAAAGCATGGTCCGCAATATGGATACCTCCAAGTATTTGCAGGAGAGTGTGGTCTCCATTCGCAATGGACGGTATGTTGTGCCCGTTAAGAGCGAGTATCGCGGCGAGGTGAGCGGCATCATCCATGATGTTTCGTCCACCGGCGCTACTGTCTTTGTGGAGCCGCAGGCGGTCGTGGAAGCAAATGCACGCATTCTGCAGTACCGTGCACAAGAAGCGCAGGAGATCGAACGCATTCTGGTGGCATTTACGGCACAGGTGGCTGCCATTGAGCCTCAGTTCCAGTACAGCTACAAGGCAATGCTGGAAATTGATGTGCTGTTGGCAAAAGCTCGTCTGGCTCTGGATATGAAGGCATTCAAGCCCTCTGTCCGCACCGACAGCTCCTTTTCGCTCATCCGGGCGCGTCATCCGCTCATCGACCCCCAAAAGTGTATCCCTGTGGACATTGCGTTGGGCAAAGAGTACGATTCGCTCATCATCACCGGCCCGAACACCGGTGGTAAAACCGTCACCCTGAAAACGGCGGGTCTGCTGTGCGCAATGGCACAGTGCGGCTTTCTGATCCCTGCCGATGAGCGCAGTGAGATCTGCGTGTTCGATGAATTTCTTGTGGACATCGGTGATGAGCAGAGCATCGAGCAGAGCCTTTCAACTTTCTCCGGCCACATGAAGAAGATCACCGGTATTCTGGAACTTGCCATGCCGCACACGCTGGTCTTATTGGATGAGCTTGGCGCGGGCACTGACCCTGCCGAAGGTGCAGCGCTGGCCGTGGCCATCATCGAGGAACTACGCCGCCGCGGTGTGCTGCTGATGGCAACCACTCACTACGCCGAACTGAAGGTGTTTGCGCTGGAAACCAAGGGTGTAGTCAATGCCAGCTGCGAGTTTGATCTGGAGACACTGCGCCCGACTTACAAGCTGAGCGTAGGTGTGCCCGGCAAGTCCAACGCCTTCCTCATCAGTGAGAAGCTGGGCATCCCGGAGCGCGTCATTGCGGCAGCCCAACAGCATCTGTCTGCCGAGGATAAACGTCTGGATGCAGTTTTGGGCCAGCTGGACGACCTGAAGCTGCAGCTGAAAGAGAGCCAGGACGAGGTTGAGGAGCTGAAGAATGAGGCTTCTCATCAGCTGGAGGCCGCTCAGAAAAAGCGGGATGAATTGATCCAGCAGGGCGAAAACGAGTTGGAAGCTGCCCGTGCCAAGGCCCGTGCGCTGGCACAGCAGGTGGAAAGCAAGGCGTATGCACTGACCGATGAGCTGCGCCAGCTGCAGAAGGACGAGCGCCTGAGCACCCAGCAGAAAGCCCAACGTGCCCGCGAGATTGCAAAGAAAGAGTCTGAAAAGCTCTTTATCGGCACTGAGGTGGTGCATAACCCTGTCAAGGAGTTTGTCCCACTGAAAGAAGTCAAGATAGGGCAGGAGGTCTGCATTGCAGAGCTCAACCAGCTGGCCACCGTGCTGGCACTGCCGGATAAAAACGGCGATGTTCTGGTGCGTGCCGGCATCATCAAGACCAAGGTCCCGCTCAAGGGCCTGAAGCAGCCGGATAAGCTCATCAAAGAGCCTCAGCCCAAAACCAAGGCACAGCAGCGCTATTCCCGCCTGACGGGCGATGCAAACCGGCCCAACGGCAGGGTAGAGCGTGTGCAACGTTCGGCCAAAATGGAGCTGAATCTGCTGGGCCTGACTGTGGATGAAGCTCTGCCTGAGGTGGATGCTTATATCGATCGCGCCATTCTGAACGGGCAGACAGTGGTGTATCTGATCCATGGTAACGGCACCGGAGCTCTGCGCACTGCAATCCACAAACATCTACGCGGAAACCGGATGGTCAAAAGCTTCCGGCTGGGCCGTTACGGTGAGGGCGAGAGCGGTGTGACCGTGGTTGAATTGAAGTAAAAACATACCGGGAGTTTCCCGGCAGCGCCCGTCCGGAAGATCATTCTTTGGGCGGGCGTTTCTTATAAAACGGCAGGGAAGTCATCATGGCAAAACATTCGGTACAGCGCAAAAGAAAGAAAAAGGGCAATAGTTTTTCCTTTGGCAGAGCAGTGGTTCTGATTCTCTGTTTTATTGGTGTCAGTTTTGGGCTGTATCTGTGGCAGTCGGCATTCTCCATTGGACAGACAACACCGACCGTGGACGATGATGATTTTCGTCCGACCATTGGTGAGCCGCCGTACCGTATTGTGATCGATGCAGGACATGGCGGCTCAGATCCGGGGGCAAGGGGAGTGGTGCAGGAAAGCGAGATGACCGCTGCCACAGCGGAGGCTTTGAGCGCCTGGCTGGAGCGTGACCCCAATTATATCCCACTGACCACCCGGGAAAGCTACGGCAGCACCGCAAAACCCGCTGAGCGCGCCGCTGCTGCCAATGCACAGGACCCGGATCTGTTGCTGTCTGTCCACGGCAATTCAGCACCCGAAGGCTCCAGCGCAGTCGGGTTTGAATGTTATCCGGCTGTTCCAGGACGAGCATACCATCAGGAGAGCTATTATTTTGCAAAGCAGCTTGCCGGGGCTATGCAGGCGGCAGGGGCCAGCCTGCGGGGACGCGGGGGAATCCGATATATCTATTACCAAGGGGAAGTAAAACAGTTGGTGGAGAGCAGCCACAAGGAAGTACGGGTAGAGCGCAGCTTTACGATTCTGGAAGATGTAAATTGTCCAGCCGTGTTGGCGGAACAGTGTTTTGTGACCAGCGATACCGATGTAGCCCAGTTCGGCAGTGAGGACGGATGTAAGCGGACTGCTCGTGCATATTATGAAGCGATCTGCGCATACTTTGAAACCACACCATTGCCGGAAGAGTGATGGGTACATATTTTCTATAACAACAGTTGATCGGTCAGACCCTCTGAGATCTCAGAACCCGCAGCGGGAAGAGAGAGGAGGGTCTGATTTTTGATTATTATATTTTCGTATAATGCAGGTTATGCGAAACACAGGGGAGCGGAAAAGCCCTCTTTTTCCAGTTTTTGGCGTTTTTAAGGCCGCTAGAGCTCGATTTGAGCTCCGGCGGCCTGTTTTACAATAACTGTGTATTTTGCGTTTTTTACACACGTTTTTCCTGTTATTGATCTGTTTGATCTGTTACAGCATCCGGTTCATTACAACGACCGTATAGTCCTGCGTGTGATTTCTCAATCCGGTATCTGTGAACTGATTCTTTTTCCAGAACGATTCACTTTGTTTGTTGCCATCCACATAACCCAGCCGGATATACTCGTAACCCAGACTGTGCAGATACACACACAGCTCTGTGATGATCCTGCTTCCAATGCCATGTCCCTGTACAGAACGTTCCATCATAAAGAATCCGATGAAGCAGCTTTGTTCCGTTGGATAATGGTCAATAAAGTCCATCACAGCCACAAGCTGCTCGGCATCATCAAAAAATCCGAGATAATACTTATCCTGAGGTTCGTCCATTTTGCGCTGCGGCAAGGCACACATATCATCCCGAATGCTTTCCTCAGTTACAAATGGCGGACAATGTTCATAAAACTGTGTGTTTTTCTCACAAAGAGCTAAAATCAGCGGAATATCGCGCTTTGTCAACATCTGCACATGATAACTCTTAGAGAAGTTGATATAGTTCATACAGTTTCCTTATCCCCGGGCATAGAAGAGATATCCACCCGGATGCCATCATTGGCAGCACCCTCAAAAAGCTTCCATCGGGCTGGCAGCTTCTTCAACATCCATCGAATCGGCGTTATTTTTCACTCTGTTCTCCCCTGCTGCCCGTTTTGTTGTATCCAAGCGTGCTTTTTCGGGTGTGACCGTGCCCAGCGGGTTCTGCTCAATGGCAGCACGCACCTGAAATTCCTGCAGATGCGTATAAATTTGCGTTGTGCCCACACTGCTGTGACCCAGCAGCTGCTTAAGGGTCAGAATATCCACATTGCCGGTCTGATACATCAGCGTTGCCGCAGTATGACGCAGCTTATGGGTGGAAAAGCCCTTGAGCCCGGCCGCTTTCATGGCACCGGTGACGAGCTGCTCCACCCTGCGGTTGGAAATGCGCTCCTTCCGGCGGCGGGTCACAAATACAGCTTTTTCCTTTGGATTCAGGCCCTCCATCGTGTTGCGTTTGGCCAGGTAGAGCTGCAGGGCTTCGACGCAGGCCTCATTCAGATAGACCATCCGTTCCTTGTGGCCCTTGCCAAAGAGCCTGATCTGCCGCTGTTCCAGGTCGATATCGCCCAGATCCATGCCCACCAACTCAGAAAGCCGCATTCCGCAGTTCAGGAACAGAACCACCATGCAGTAATCCCGCTCCGGAAAATCGCTCTGATATTGCGTGCTCTCCAGCAGATCCATGGACTGTTCCGCTGTCAGATATTTTGGCAGGACTTTATCCTGCTTGGGCGGCTTGATGGAGGCAGTCGGGTTCTCTGTCAGCTTATTGACCTGATTGACCAAGTAATCATAAAAGCCGTGCAGGCTGGCCAGCCGCCGGGCGGTCGAGGATTTCTTGTTGCCGCATTCGCGGTTCAGAAAATAGAGGTATTCATAGATGTCCTCTTTCCTCACACTGCCCCAGAAGGCCGTATCCAGACCCTTGGGGTCAATATCCTTGATCTCCGTATCTGCCGGAACCAGCCTGCGGCGGCGTTTCATAAAACGGGAAAAACCGCGCAGATCGCAGTAATAACTGAAGGCCGTGTTGGCGCTTTTGCCCGCGATCACCTCCAGGTACCGCACATATTCCACAATATCCGGCGAAGCATCATCAAACGGTGGGTGCTTGCCCGGATTTTTTTTTCATCAAGATAGATCGACATAGTTTCTCCGTAAATTCGTTACAACCGGTCTGATTTCAATGCATGGATCGCATCCGAGATATAAGCCGCACCTATCAGCTTCATGCCCGGATAATCTGCCGGGTTCAGGTGGGCAAGTCTATGTTTTGGCACCACAGCCCGCTCAAAGCCGATGCGTTCCGCTTCCCGCAGACGCTGTTCGAGATTGGGAACACTGCGAACCTCACCGCCCAGACCCACTTCTCCAATGGCAATGAGCTTATCGCTCACGGGGCAGTCCAGCAGAGACGACACCATACACAGGCAGACCGCCAGATCGCAGGCAGTATCCCGCAGGGCAATGCCGCCCACTATGTTGATATAGACATCCAGATTGCCAAAGAAATACCCTGCCCGCTTTTCCAGAACGGCAATGAGCAGATTCATGCGGTTATAATCATAGCCGCTGCAGGCACGGCGCGGTGCCGGGAAATTCGTTTTGGTGGCAAGGGCCTGGATCTCGCTTAGAATGGGGCGGCTGCCCTCCATCGTACAGGCGACGCAGTTGCCGGAAACCCCCAGCGGACGGCCTTCCAAAAGCATCTGGGAAGGGTTTTCGATCTCCTCCAGCCCCTGCCCTGTCATATCAAACATGCCCAGTTCATTGGTGGAGCCATAGCGGTTCTTGGCAGCCCGCAGAATGCGATAAGGCAGCATCTTGTCGCCCTCAAAGTAGAGCACAGTATCCACGATGTGCTCCATGACTTTGGGGCCTGCAATGGCACCGTCTTTGTTGACATGGCCCACAATGAACATGGGGATCTCCTGCTTTTTGGCTACCGCCAGCAGACGGGCGGCGCTCTCCTTGACCTGACTGACCGTGCCGGCCGAGGAAGAAAGATCCATACAGCGCATCGTCTGGATAGAGTCGATGACTACAAGCTCCGGCTTTTCCTTTTCGATCAGGCCGCAGATCTCGTCCACATCGTTCTCCGCAGCAAGATAGATGTTCTCCTGCGGCACTTTCAACCGTGCAGCACGCAGTTTGACCTGACGGACAGATTCCTCACCCGTGATATACAGAACAGAATGCTGGTTGGAGATGGCACCGCAGAGCTGCAAAAGCATCGTAGATTTGCCAACACCCGGTTCTCCGCTGAGCAGAACCACGCCGCCCAGCACGATGCCGCCGCCCAGCACCCGGTCAAGTTCCGATATGCCAGTCAGGATGCGGCTTTTCTCTTCCGTAGTGCTGATATCGGCCAACCGCCGGGCTGTCAGCGAAGTAACACCCTCCTGCCGGGCAGGTGCTGCCGATTTGCCGCCGGAAAGCCCTGCCTTGGGCGCTTCCGCAACAACATCCTCATTCATGGTATTCCAGCTGCCGCAGCTGGGGCAGCGGCCCATCCAGCGCGGGCTGGTTTCACCGCAGTTGGAGCAGACGTAAACAGTTTTGAGCTTTGGTTCCTTCATGGTGCACTCCTGCAAAAACGCCGCTGGAAAAGCGGCGCTCAATTTCATTGTTCTGTTTTAGTTTACCACATTCTGTTGTCTGCCGCAACTGCTCCCTTACTTTACCTCAACAACGGTGATATTTTGGGCTGTCACACTGCTCTTGCTCAACACAATGTCACGGATCTGCGCTACCTGTGCGGCCGTTAAGGCATCGCCCGAGGTCATAACAGTCAGATCGGCCCGACCTGACTGCAGAAAACAGAGACAATCCGCAAACCCCTTGGCCTTGACCAGTGTCTCGATCTCGTTTTCCGCGTTGAGATCCGCAAGGTTTCCGGTCAGCTGGCTGGTGTACTCCTTCTTTTCTTCCGTGGAGAGAGAAGCGGATTTCAGCGCTTTCTGAATGCTGTCCATGGCTTCATCGTGGGCTTTGGTCCGCTTGAGCCGCGCTTCCTCAAAGAACTTGGAGCCGCTGTTGTTTGCAACACTCACAAGCTGAGCTTCGCCATAATTCTTGTTGGCACTGGAAACCGCTTCGGCTTCAGTCATCAGTTCATCCGTAACGGGAACGGTCTCCTGACTGACGGCAGAAACGTTGACTGCATCCTCTTCCAGCGTCACGCCGGTGCGGGCATACTGCCAGTTCAGGTAAACGGCAATGACCAGTGCCGCTGCCAGAGTAATGGCTGTTGCTTTGCGGGTATTCTTCGAGATGGCTCTCATAGCTGTTTCCTCCTTATATTACATGGTGCGTTATCCTTTGCGCTGTTCTACACAAATTCGATTGGCCGAAAGATCCAGCAGTGCCCGAACAAGCTCTGTGATGCGGGCGGCGACCCGGACATCTCCCCCACCATCACAGACAACAGCCACACCGCAGACGGCAGGCAGATAGGTCGTCTCCTCCAGGGCGGAGCCATCCTCCAGCAGAACATGGGTCTCCTGGTTTTGCATCTGGCCGGACTGCGTATCCACAGCATAGATCGTTTCTTCCCCACTTTCCAGTGTCACCATCACAACGGTCTTTCCTGCCCCATCGAGCTGTTCGATCAGCTCTTTCAGCTGCGTTTCCAATTGCTCCCGGTAGACAGTTTCTGAAACAGCAGCAGAACTGCCTGCATTTGCTGCGGGTTTTGCGGGGGTCGAGAATAATTCTGAGAATAAGATCAGCAGCATTGCCGCCACACCCAGAATGATCGCGAGCTGGGTGCGGTTTTGCTTCTGGATCAAACCGGCAAAGAGGCTCTGTTCCCTGCTTTTCATCCGGAAAGGTTCCCCTCCTTTGCTTCCTGTCCGCTGCTGCGGGCATCCAGTTCAGCCCGAATAGCATCTTCCAGCGTGCCCATGGATGTGGGCGAAAGATCTGGCACAGAAAAGGACTGAACTTCTGTCCGGAGCTGAGGGATGACCTGTAAAAGCACCACTAAAATATATAGTCCAGCCACGGCTTTTATGCACCGCCGGGCCCAGCTGTTTCCTGTGAGCCGGGCCAGCAGCTCTGCGCAGATGCAGGCAGTGCAAAAGACCACAGCTGCGCTTTTCAATGTCTGCATCAAACGCCTCCCAGCATAAAAAGAAGTGCGGTTCCTGTTACGGCCAGCCCGAAAAAGAGTGCGATACAGGCCATCATACACCGGACAGCAGAAGCAAAACAGGCAAGCAGTGCCTGTCCACGGCTGTTTCCGGTCAGGCTGCACAGCGTACCGCAGAGAACGATACATCCCAGATGTGCAAGCATCCCGAGATACAGTGGCAGAAACTCAGCCAATAAAATCAGGATAGCGGCCATTCCAAGGCCGCTTTTGAGCAATTGGATGCCTGCCAGAACAGCCTCGGAAGCATCGCTCAAACTCTGCCCCACAATGGGAATGGTGCCGGTGAGAAACTGTCCTGTGCGCAGCGCCGTTCGGTCGAGCTGTGCGGCAGAGATGCGCTGGAATCCCAGCAGTGCAGCCAGCAGCTTTCCTGTAAGGGAAAGTCCCTTTTGCAGCAGTATCCCTGCCGCTTTGCACAGGTTCCCCAGGCAGCTCTGTTCCGTGATACAGCAAGCCATGCTCAATGCAAGGAAGCATTCCAGAATGGGCGGTACAAAGGCCGTCAGGGCCTGTGCCAGCAGACAAAGCAATGTCAGAAAAAAGCCGCTTGCGGCGGCCCCGGCACTTGTCTCACCGCCCATGATCAGAACACCGGCATAGACAGGAAGAAAACCGGAGAGAAAGCGATTCCAGCTTTCAATCTGCGCGCACAGCTGCCGGGCAATTTCAAGCAATGGTTCCCACAGGAGGATCCCGCACCCACCGGCGCAGACAAGATCACACCAGCTGTGGTCGCCTTCCTCCCCCAGAAACAGACTGACTATGGCAGACAGGAGCAGAAACAACAGCAGTGCGGCATAACCGCGGATGCTTTCCCGCAGTGTCTGGAACAGCGACGAAGTGCAAAAACTTTGCAGAACGCCCCACGGGTCTTCTGCTACCTGCAAAGCATCCACAGGACTTTGGTCAAGATAAGGCTGCCAGAGCTCTGCTCCCGGCAGCTGTGTGTGCAAACCGGCACTCTCTGCCGCAAAAGCTGTCGGGGCGCACAGGCAGAGGCTTGTTCCCACCAGCAGAAAAGCCCACCACTTCCAGTTCTTCATTTTGCAATGCTCCCAATCGTCTGCAGGATCTCTTCCAGCAAGGGCCACGCCGCTGCCAGTACAAGACACCGACCTGCCAGCCCAACACACCACCCTAAAGATTCTGCCCCGGCTTCCTCACACAGGGTGCGGGTATAATCTGTCAGCAGAACAATAGCCGCACTCCGTACAAGGCAGGAAAAAGCCCCGCTGTCAGCTTGTCCAGCCAGGCGTGCTATGCCGGAAAATACTGTCCGGATGCTTGTCCCTGCCCGCACCAGCAGTATCAGTGCCGCACCAGGGGAGAGCAGAAGTGCATAAGCGGGGGCCTGCTTTTCCAGAACTGCATAGAGCAGTGCCGCGAGCAGCGCAATGCCGAACACAGCCACAGCTGCACTCATAGTGCAAACAGCGACTTGATGGTAACGAACAGCACACTGATCTGTTTGACCAGGATGGACAGCACGACCACCAGACCGGCCAATGTCGTCATCATTGCCTGATCCTCCCGCCCGGAGCGGATCAGCAGTTGGTTCAGCACGGCAACAATGATGCCAATGGCCGCAATTTTGAAGATAAGGTCAATCTCCATCCGCGTCCTCTCCTTTTGGGCTGATTCATCCCAGCAGAATGGCAGCTGCAAGCCCGGCGGCCAGGCCCAGCTTGTGCGAAAGCATCGACTGCGTCCGGGCCGCAGCTTCACCTTCCTGCAAGGCTGCCTGAAACTGTGCCTGATACAATTCAAGCCGTCTGCACTCCTGCTCCGCTTCCAACCGCCCCAGGCCTGAAAAACATTCTGAGAAGCGGGTGCGTTCTTCTAAGGTCAGGGGGGAAAAGGGCTCCAGCGTTTGTAACGAAACCGTTTCTGGTGGAAGCTGCCCATCCTGTATCAACTTCCGGCAGAGAAGATTCAGGTCACTGCGGCGGAAGCTGATTTCCTGATGCAGCGTTTCCAGCAGTTCCAGCGTTTTGCGCAGGGCTTCCAGATGCGCCTGCGCCTGCTGATGAAAGCTGTCGCCTGCGCACCAGCCGCAGACAACAAAACAGCAGACACTCAACCAGTGCAGAGGGCTCATAGAAACCGCACCTCCCCGATGCAGCCGGGTGCTTGTCTGCCGGTCAGCCAGACGAGCACCCGCACCGCGCCGCGCTCCATCAGATATTTTACCTGTGGGCGCATGGTCGCCTCTTCGGGTGTGGCAGCATGAAGGGTGGCGATAAAATCCACCCCGCTGAACAGGCCCTGCTCCAGCGCTGTGACCTCATCCAGACCTCCCAGCTCATCCAGCAGGATCACCTGTGGCGAAAGGGTGCGCAATGCCATCTGCACTGCTTGTCCCTTTGGGGAGCCCGGCAAGAACATCCAGCGCCTCGCCGTGTGTATTCCCGGCAAAGAGCTCCCGCCGTTCATCAATGACCGAAAGGATCTTCTGCTGCCGGACGAGCTCCCGGGCAATACTGCGCAGCAATGTGGTCTTGCCGCTGCCTGGCTCTCCAACAAGAAGCATCCCGATGAGATGCTCCCGCAATGCTGCGGTCAGTTCCTGTGGAAGCGGAACGGTCTTTTCCCGGGCAATGCGCAGGTTGACAGAGGTAAGCTCCTGCAGAATCGTGCCCTGTTCCGGGTTTTGCAAAAAACGCCCGCCAAGCCCTGCCCGACAGCCATTTTCCAGTGTAACATAGCCCTGTGCGATCTCTGTCTGATGGGTATGGACTGAACCGCCGCAGAGGGTGAACAGGATCTCTTCCATCTGCAACGGGGTCAGCTGCATCGTTTGCAGTGCGTTCAGTTCAGGTGCCAGCTGTGTCGGTGTGCAGCTGCACCCCTGCACCGTAAACTGTGGAGCACAGCCCAGCCGGAGCCGCAGCTCATGTACAGTCTCTGCGTCTTCTGATGGGAGCTGCCCCAGCGGCCTTGCCAGCCATTGGGGCAGTGTCTGCACCACCTGATAATACTCGTCCATCTTCTGTTCTCCTTCCGTGTCCTTTGCCATCAATGTATGCACCGGCCCGGAGGTTAGAACCCGCAGGACACAGAAAAGCCCGCACAGCATCCAAACTGTACGGGCTTTTTAGAACAGGTTTTCTGATTATTGCTGGGACTTATCCTCTGCGATCATAGCAAGGAACTCTGCTTCGGTCAGCACAGGCACACCCAGTGCCTGTGCTTTGGTCAGCTTGGAACCTGCAGCGGCACCAGCCACCACATACGCTGTTTTTTTGGAAACAGAACCGCTGGCTTTTCCGCCATTCTTTACGATGAGCGCCTCGGCTTCGCTGCGGGAGAGTGTTTCCAGCGTTCCGGTCACAACCAGCGTTTTCCCGGCGAGCTTATCGCCCTTGGGCTCCCCCTTCCATTGCATGTTCACACCGGCATCAGCCAGGCGGTGCACCAGATCGGTAGTGCCATCCTTGGCAAAGAATTCAGTCACGCTCTGGGCCATCACGCCGCCAAAACCATCAATCTCGCCGATCTGCTCCTCGGTTGCTTCCCGGATGGCCTGCAGAGAGCCAAAATGCTCTGCCAGCAATGCGGCGGCTTTATCGCCGATGTTGCGGATTCCAAACGCAAACATCAGCTTATCCAGATTGTTCTGCTTGGAAGCTTCGATCGCCTGCAGCAGATTGTTCGCACTCTTTTCCTTGAACTTTTCCAGCGTGAGCAGCTGCTCTATCGTCAAGTCATAGAGATCGCCGCAGAGTGTACCAGTCCTTTATCCACCAGCTGCGTGGCGACCATAGTGCCCAGACCATCGATGTCCATTGCATCCCGGGATGCGAAGTGGATGATATTGCGGAGTGCCTGCGCAGGGCATTCCGGGTTGACACAACGCAATGCGGCTTCATCTTCCAGGTGCACTGCCGGGGCACCGCAGGAGGGGCAGAATTCCGGCATCTGGTAAGGCTGAGCATCCGGTTCATGGCGGGTCACACCGATGACCTCCGGGATGATATCACCCGCTTTGCGCACCTGAATGGTATCTCCGATACACAGACCCAGTTGACGGATAAAATCTTCATTGTGAAGGGTGGCACGGGAAACCGTGGTACCTGCCAGAAACACCGGGTCAAAACAGGCGGTAGGAGTCAGAACGCCGGTGCGTCCCACGCCGACTTCGATACTGCGCAATGTGGTCTCCTTGACCTCTGGCGGATACTTGAACGCAATGGCCCAGCGCGGGAATTTGTTGGTGGATCCCAGCAGTTCCCGCTGTGCAAAGTTGTTCACCTTGATCACGGCACCGTCCATATCAAAATCCAGTGCTGCACGGTTCTGGCCGATCTGCTCGATCTCTGCAATGGCATCCTCGATATCGTGCACGATATGATAACGCGGGGAGACCGGCAGGCCCAGACTCTTGAGGTAGTCGAGGCTTTCGGCATGGCTGGTCAGCTCCCTGCCCCGCACCTGCTGGACGTTGAATACGAAGATGGACAACCCCCGGCTGCCGGTGATCTTAGAATCCTTCTGACGCAGAGACCCTGCGGCAGCATTGCGCGGATTTTTGAACGGTGCCGCACCCTGTAATTCCTGTTCCGCACAAAGGTGCTGGAAGGCATCGTGCGGCATGTAGACCTCGCCGCGCACTTCCAGATATTCCGGGGCATTTTTCAAAGTCTTTGGAATACGCTTGATGGCCTTGACATTGGCTGTCACATCTTCACCCACCACGCCGTCACCGCGGGTGGAAGCACGAACAAGTACGCCGTTCTCATATTCCAAGCTGCAGGAAAGGCCGTCGATCTTGATCTCGACGACATATTCTGGCTCGATCCCGGCTTCCTGTACCCGGCGGTCAAAATCGCGCAGTTCATCGAAGGAAAACGCATCCAGCAGGCTCTCCATCTTCACAGCATGCGTCACCTTGGCAAAGCGCCCGCTGGGTGTGCCGCCCACTTTCTGGGTCGGAGAATTCGCAGTGACCAGCTGCGGGAATTCTGCTTCCAATGCTTTCAGCTCCCGGGTCAAAGCGTCATATTCAAAATCCTCCAGCTCCGGGGCATCCTGATCATAGTATAAACGGTTGTTCCTTTCAATGATCACGCGCAGCTCTTCCGCGCGTTTGCGTGCCTGTTCCAGTTCCACGTTCGTTTACTCTCCTTTTCCCAATACCAATACAGTAATTATACCATATTTCAAAAACAAAATACAGCAAAAAGTGCTGCCGGTGACTCGGGAGTGAACGTGCCGAATCCTAACAAGACAGTCGCTTTATTTTGCCCAGGTGGGTTCCTCCGTGCCATCATAATCGAACAGGCCGTCATTTTTCTCTTCCATGGCCTTGATCATATGGTAGGTGTATTCGTTATACGGCGTGGGAATCCCAAGCTCCTTTCCCATCCGCATCAGCGCTCCCGAGAACATATCGATCTCTGTATGCCGTCCGGCATCCAGATCCTGCAGAGTGGAATAACGGGCCGTGGCAGGAACAGCGCATCCGTGGCTGACGGCATCTGCAATGCGCAGATCAATGCCCCGTGCAGTTGCAATGGCTTCCAGTTCCCGGCGCAGGCCATCGCTGATGGCTTTCATGTGGACGCTGTCCCGGTAGCAGCCTACACCGGCCCCCAGAATCGCCTGCGGCAGATTGTTGCAGACGTTCAGCCGGAACTTGCTCCACATCTCTTCCTGAATGTGCTCCGTGACCCGGAAGTTGACCCGGGAATCCGTGAACAGTTCCCGCACTGCCTTGACACGTTCACTCTCAAACGGTGCAAATCGCTCGCCATAGATCACGCCCAATGTTGCATCCGGGTCAAAATGGTAACCATCCGCTTCCTTGTGAGATGCAACCTTGATGAAGGAATACAGCAGATGCTCTGCACCTACCTGTGCGGCGATCAGCTCTTCGCTGTCCACACCGTTCATCAGACTCATCACAACGGTATTGCTGCCGACAGCGGTCTTGATGCTTTCCAGAGCTCCGGGCAGTGAGCCATATTTCAGTGCAACGACCAACAGGTCTACGCCCTGCGCTTCCTGCGGGGTCCAGACCTCCGGGCGATAAACTGCTCCATTGATGGCGCAGCCGCTTTCTTTCAGCCGCCGGGCACGGTCGCCTTCCGCTATCACACCCAGACGGATATTATCCTTTTTAGAAAGCCCCCAGATGATGTAAGAGCCCACCGCTCCAGCGCCCAAAATGGCAACAGATTGTATTTTCATGTTAGATTCCCCCTCTTTGATTTGTCCGATTCTATTGTAGCACGAATTCGATTTGCTGGGAAGAGAAATGAAAATGCGAAGCCACTTTTGCACATAGATTTTACAGCAATTAGATTGCAGCGGATGCTGATGTGCCGCGGGGCAGCGGATATGCTGGGCGCAACCTTCAAATTGACCGCAAACGGTGCCAAAGTGCTTTAAAGCAGAACAAAAAGCCCCCGGAGAACTTTTTGCGGTTCTCCGGGGGCTGATTTTACGCGTTATAAAACATAGATACGTCTATTATTCTCAGATAGAAATGGTGTTACAAACGTCAATGAGCACGGGGTCCAGCGTCTTGGTCATCTCCAACGCCTCATCCACGGGGTAATCCACAAGGTGCTCACCCTTCATACCAACGATGCGGTTATACTTACCCTGCTCCAGCAGGCAGACAGCGTGATAGCCCATTGCGGAAGCATTCACGCGATCACGCAGAGTGGGAGAGCCACCGCGCTGGACATGGCCCAGAATGGTGGCGCGGGTATCGATGCCGGTGCGGGCCTGGATCTCGTTGGCGATCTCCTGAGAGTGGCCGATGCCCTCGGCAACGATGACAATGAAGTGGCGCTTACCAGTGCGCTGTGTCTCGGTGATCTTATCCAGAATATCGTGCTGCATATCGAATTCCTTCTCCGGCAGCAGCACAGCCATGGCACCGGAGGCAATGGCAACGTTCAGAGCGATGTAACCCGCATTGCGACCCATGACCTCGACCACGCTGCAGCGGTCATGGCTCTGGGTGGTATCGCGCAGCTTGTCGATCATTTCCAGGGCGGTGTTCATTGCGGTATCGTAGCCGATGGTGTAATCGGTGCAGGCGATATCATTATCGATGGTGCCGGGCAGACCGATCATCGGAATGCCGCGGTGTGCCAGCTCACGGGCACCGCGGTAGGAACCGTCGCCGCCGATGACCACCAGCGCGTCAATGCCCAGCTCACGGCACTTTGCAGCGCCCTTATCCTGACCCTCTTTGGTCTTGAACTCCAGGCAGCGGGCCGTATACAGGATGGTACCACCTGCCGAGATGATATTGGAAACGCTGCGCAGGTTCATTTCAAAGCACTCGCCGTCCAGCAGGCCATTGTAGCCGCGCTGAATGCCGATCATACGGAAGCCCTTGTGCAGGCCTGCACGGACAACGGCGCGAACCGCGGCGTTCATGCCAGGAGCGTCACCGCCACTGGTCAGAACGCCAATCGTTTTGATTTGCTTTTCCATGGAAAGATTCCCTCCAATTGTTTCGTCATTTACCTATGGAGCACTTACCCTCTCTCTTTGGGCACCAGCTCCATCGCCTTGCTCAGATCATAACTTGCCTTTAGACATTATAACACAGTTCCCGCTTGAATCCAATACCTTTTTGGCACTTCGTTAAAAGTTTATTAAAATTCACAGGCGTACGTCTTGGTGTTGTTTTTGGCACACGTGCACCCGGTTTGAATCGTTCCTGCGCATGTCATTTTGTTGCAACATTCTTTTCGCCCACGATGCGCTGCAGTTCCTCAAAGAAAAGCGGATGGCCTGACGTATACAGCCTGCGGGGAGCCGCCAGCTTCTGTTTTGTGTCCTCCAGATAGAAGATCACCGGCATATCACCGTCAAAAATCTCCAGCAGATTGACCACCTTGGCGTACTCCGGGCTGGTGCGGGAGGGCAGCCGGACATAGAGCCGCCGGGCAGCATCCCGCATCTGATTGGGGCGGTTGGCCTGCGGCCTGACGGGGTTATAGCCCTCAATGGGCGAAATACTCTCGGCGACCAGGCGGGCAGGTTCATCCTCTCGGATAGACAGGCGGCCCTCAATGACCACGACCGCGTTATCGTGCAGCACGTCCCGGAATGTTTCCAGTGTACGCGGGAACACGATGACCTCCATGGTGCCGGTCAGATCCTCTACGCTGGTATAGGCCATCATGCTGTTGGTCTTTGTCGTCACCATCTTGCTCTTGACAATGGTGCAGACGATGCGGACATGGCTATTGTCCGGCACATTGGCATCCTCACCGGTCAGAGCTTTGATGGTGTGGGTGGCAAACTGAGCCGACTGCTCCCGGTAGGCATCCAGCGGATGACCGGAAAGGTACAGGCCGCTGACCTCTTTCTCCTGTTGGAGCAGCTCGGCGTGGGTATACTCAGGGCAGGGCTTGATCTCATAGCTGTCGGCGGCAGACGTATCGTCCGTGCCGCTCATCATCGAGAAGAGGTCGATCTGACCATCCAGATTCTTCCGGCTGTCACTCTCGATGCTCTTGAGCACGCCCTCAGTTGCTTCGACCAGACTGCGGCGGTTGGAGCCAAGATTATCAAAGGCACCGGCCTTGATGAGGCTTTCCACAGTGCGGCGGTTCAGCTCGGTACCATGCATCCGTTTGCAGAAATCGTACAGGCTGGTATAAGGCTTTTCCTGCCGCTCCTCTACGGAGCGCTCGATCAGCCGGGTGCCGACATTTTTCACGGCATTCAGGCCAAACCGGATCCGACCGCTGTCCTCTGCAGTAAAGCCGCTGCCCGAGATATTGATATCCGGCGGCAGGACCTTGATCCCCAGCCGGGCGCACTCGCCGGAATACTCAATGACCTTGCCGGTGTTGTCCAGGACACTGGTCAGCAGCGCAGCCATAAACTCGCTGGGGTAATGGCACTTGAGATAGGCTGTCTGGAATGCCACATAGGCATAACAGGCGGCATGACTCTTGTTGAAGGCGTAGGACGCAAAGCTGGACATCTCATCGTAAATTTCGTTTGCAACCTTTTCCGAGATGCCGTTTGCCACACAGCCCGGGCACTCGTTGCCGGGGTCTGTGCAGCCGTGGACAAAATGTTCCCGCTCCGCCTCCATCACAGCGTGCTTCTTCTTGCTCATGGCACGGCGGACATTATCTGCCTGGCCGAATGAGAAACCAGCCAGCTCCCGGAAAATCTGCATGACCTGTTCCTGATAGACGATGCAGCCGTTGGTCACATCCAGAATGTGGGCCAGCTGCGGGGTCTTATAGCTGATTTTGTCCGGTTCATGGCGGTTGCGCAGGTAGGTCGGAATGGAATCCATCGGGCCGGGGCGGTACAGACTGATCAGAGCGATGACATCTTCCAAATTCTGCGGCTGCAGGCCCACCAGCACCTGCTTCATACCCGAAGATTCAAGCTGGAACACACCTTCGGTCTCACCCCGGGAAAGCATTTTGTAGGTCTCGGGATCGTCATAATCCAGCTTGGCGATGGAGAAATCCGGTTCTTTTTTCTGGATGGCCAGCTCCGCATCCCGGATGACCGTCAGGGTGCGCAGACCGAGGAAGTCCATCTTCAGCAGGCCCAGCTCCTCGATCTCCGTCATGTTGAACTGGGTCACAGGCAGGCCATCGTTGGTGGCAAGGGGCAGATAGTAATCCGTTGGTTCCGGGGTAATCACAACACCGGCTGCATGGGTAGAAGCGTGGCGGGGCATTCCCTCCACCTTCATGGCAGTGTCGAGCAGTTCCGTCACCTTCGGGTCCGTTTCATACATCCGCCTGAGCTCCGGTGAGACCTCCAACGCATGTTTGATGGTCATTTTGAGCTCCGCCGGGACCTGCTTTGCTACTACATCCACTTCCTGATACGGCATTCCCATCACACGGCCCACATCGCGAATTGCATTGCGGGCAGCCATGGTGCCAAAGGTCACGATCTGTGCTACATGGTCAGCGCCATACTTGCGGTTGACGTAGTCGATCACTTCCTGGCGGCGCTCGTAGCAGAAGTCCACGTCGAAATCGGGCATACTGACACGCTCCGGGTTCAGGAAGCGCTCAAAGATCAGGTTATAGCGAATGGGGTCAATGTCAGTGATGCCCACGCTGTATGCTGCGATACTGCCCGCACCGGAGCCACGGCCCGGGCCCACCGGGATCCCCTGGCTCTTGGCATAGTTGACGTAATCCCAGACGATAAGGTAATAGTTGGTATAGCCCATCGTCTTGATGACGCTGATCTCGTAGTTCAGGCGGTCTTTGTTGGCCTGCGGCACATTGGAACCGTAGCGGCGCTCCAGACCCTCCCAGCAGAGCTTTTCAAAGAACGCCTGGTTGTCCATGCCGCCGGGAGCCTTATAATACGGAATTTTGGTGTTGCCAAACTCAAAATCAAAATTGCACTGGTCGGCAATGATCTGTGTGTTGGCACAGGCATCCGGCACCATGGCAAACAGATCGTACATCTCATCCGTTGTTTTAACGTAGAATTCGTCGGTCTGGAACTCCATACGGTCGGCATCCTGCATGGTTTTTCCGGTCTGGATGCAGAGCAGAATGGCCTGCATCTTGGCATCCTCCTTGCGCAGGTAGTGGGAATCGTTGGTGGCTGCCATGGGGATGCCGGTCTCCCGTGCCAGCTTGATGAGCTGCGGCAGCACAATGTTATCCTCTTCCAGCCCGTGATCCTGCAATTCAATGTAGTAATTGCCCTCACCAAAGAGGTCGCGATACCACAGGGCAGAAGCCTTAGCGCGCTCGTAATCGCCGGACAGGATCGCCTGCGGGATCTCACCCGCCAGACAGGCAGAGAGACAGATGAGGCCATCGTGGTATTGCTCCAGCAGCTGCTTATCCACACGGGGCTTGGGTAGAAGCCCTCGATAAAGGCGGCAGAAACCAGCTTGGCAAGGTTTTTATAGCCTGTCTCGTTCTTGCACAGCAGGATCAGATGATTGTTTCCATCGATCTTGTTCACCTTATCAAACCGGGTGCGGGTGGCCACATACACCTCACAGCCGATGATGGGCTTGATGCCCGCCTTTTTGGCCGCCTTGTAAAACTGCACACAGCCGTACATAACGCCGTGGTCGGTGCAGGCAATGGCAGTCTGGCCGCACTCCTTCACCCGACCCATCAGCTGGTCAATGCGGCAGGCACCGTCCAGCAGACTGTATTCTGTATGAATATGCAGGTGGACAAAGTCTCTCCCCTGTTTGTTGCCCTCACTGGGTTCGATCATTTCGTTTCCTCCTTTTCGGCGTTTTCTTCCAATCTTCTGCGCAGATCTTCTGCCAGCGCTTCCAGCTTCTTCATCCGGTGCGAAAGCCCCGATTTGCTCACGGGCGGGTCAAAGCAGGCACAGAGTGCTGTCAGGGACAAGTCCGGATTTTCCATTCGAATGGCCGCGGCCTGCTGCAAGACCTCGGGCAGTGTTTCCAGCGCACCCTGCTCCTGCAAAAAACGGATTGCACGGGTGGTCTGGGCATTGGCCCGGGCCGTTTTGCCCAGATTTGCGGTATCACAATTGGTCTGACGGTTGATCTGGTTGCGCAGCTGCTTGACTGCCTTCTGGGCATTCATCCGGGTTGAAGCTTCTGCCGCTCCCATAAACGCAAGGATGCGCTCCACGCTGGCGCTGCTTTTGACGTAAATCAGATTTACGCCGTTGCGGCGGGTACGGTGGGGCGCAAATTCATGCTCAGCAAGCAGGGCCTCAAAATCCTTTGCAAGGTTGGTGCGTCCGGTCAGAAATTCCAGATTATACTCCTTCTGTGGGTCCGTCACAGTGCCGCCGCACAGGAACGCCGTGCTGATATAGGCACTCACGCAGGTTTGACACCGGATGAGCCCTGGGTCGATCTGCAAGCTCGTCTCGCTGCCCGTGGTGCCGAACAGCTCGTGCATCCGGCGCACCTGCTCCGGTTCCCGGATGCCGAACTCATATACCACACCGCTGGGGCGGGGCTTTTCCAGCACCGTACCCTGCACGCCGCAGCGGGCAAACAGCTGTTCGGCCACACGGGCGGTCAGCTCCTGCTCAGTCTGCAGCACAAGGCCCCGTGCATCAAAATATTTGGCAAAGCAGGCGATGCCATAGGCTGCCGCCCGCACACAGCAATCCTTTTGCAGCTGTAAACTGCGCTGTGCGATCTCTTCCCGTGCCTGGGATGCAAAACTCATGTCACTCTCATTTCTGTTCTCACGGGCTCTGCCGGGTCATCGCGCCGCATCACGGTGCTGAATGCCGGTCTGATAGCCCAGTTGTTTGCAATATTCCGCGATCTTCCGCGCAAAGGTGATCGAGCGGTGCTTGCCGCCCGTGCAGCCCACTGCAATGGTCAGCTGGCTTTTACCCTCCTTGACATAGAGGGGCAGCGCATACTCCAGAAAACCTTCGTACCGGCGCAGCAATTCCTTTGCCTCCGGGTGACCCATGACAAAATCCACCACTTCCTCATCCAGCCCCGTTTTATGCTTGAGCTCCGGGATATAGAAAGGGTTGGGCAGGCAGCGGACATCCAGCACCAGGTTCGCATCCTCTGGGATGCCGAACTTGAAGCCGAAGGACATCACGGTGAGCCGCATTGCTGCCTTTGCCCCGCCATCTGGCGCAAACAGATTACAAATGCGCTCCTTGTTCTGGGCCGTGGAGAGAAACTCCGTGTTGATGGTGTAGTCTGCCCGTTCCCGGAAGGGCTGCAGGATCTGTCGTTCCTTTGCCAGCGCTTCCCGGGTGGAAATGCCCTCGGCAATGCTGATGGGATGGCGGCGGCGGGTCTCGCTGTAACGGCGCATCAGCACATCATCCGGGGCATCGATGAATAAGATCTCGTACTCGATGCCCTGCTCATCCAGCTGGTGCAGCGCCTGTTCGATCTGCTCGCTGGTGTGGCAGCCGCGCACATCCATGGAGAGCGCCACCCGCTTGAGCTGGTTGTCACCTGCCTTGGAGAACGCCGTGATGCTGGGCAGAAGCTCTGCCGGAACATTGTCGATACAAAAAAAGCCGATATCCTCCAGTGCGTTCATCGCAACCGATTTTCCCGCACCGGAAAGCCCGCTGACGATCAGAAGATCCATACCATTTTCCCTCTTATTTCCCTCTTATGCCTTGACCACTCGAATTTCCTTTTCCAGGTCGTACCCGGTCTTTTCCTTTACGACTGCCCGCACCTCATCGCACAGGGCCAGCACATCAGCGCAGGTCGCGCCGCCCAGATTGACCACAAAGCCGCAGTGCTTGTCACTGACGGCTGCGCCGCCATGGCGGTAGCCCCGCAGACCGCACTGGTCGATGAGGGCCGCCGCAAATGCGCCCACCGGCCGCTTGAAGGTGCTGCCGGCACTGGGCTTATCCAGCGGCTGCTTGTCGATGCGCTTCTGCATCAGCTCATCCATCCGGGCCTTGATGGCTGCCGAATCTCCACGCTTCAGGTGGAACTTTGCGCTCAGGATGCAGCCGCCGTTTTCCTCAAAGATGCTGTGCCGGTAGGAGAGGTAGAGGTTTGCGGCATCTTCTGTCACGATCTCGCCTTCTCTGGTCAGATACGTCACAGAGACCAGCACGTCTTTCATCTCTCCGCCGTAGGCACCGGCATTCATATAAACTGCACCGCCCACTGTGCCGGGGATGCCATAAGCAAATTCCAGGCCGGTCAGGCTGCTGTCCAGCGCCGCCTTACACAGAGCAGAAAGCTTCAAGCCCGCGCCAGCGATGACTGCATCGTAGACCGCCCCCGGCTCTGCACCCGGATGGCTGACGTTTTCCAGAAAACCGATTCCCATTTTCAGAGCCGTGGTATCCACGACCACGCCCCGGTAGCCCGCATCCTCAAACAGGATGTTGCTGCCGTTGCCCAGCAGGTAATATTTCACATCGCACGCTTTGCACAGTGCGATCACACGGCAGAGCTGTTCCTCCGTCTCCGGCTGAACAAAAACATCCGCCGGGCCGCCGATTTTAAAGGTGCAGTGGGCAGCAAGGGATTCGTTTTCGACAAAGCGGATCTCCTCCGCCTGCAGCTGTTGTTTCAATCGTTCCATAAAACAGGATTCCTTTATCTGTAATCTTCATTCAACGGTGCCGTCCAGACCCAGACGGATCAGCAGCTCCTTGGCGGCATTATAGCCCATCCGCTTCTGGCGGTTGTTGATGGCGGCGGTTTCCAGCACAACAGCCAGATTGCGTCCCGGGGAAACGGGGATGATGGTGCTGGGGATGTTGACGCCCAGAATGTCATAATACTCGCTTTCCAGGCCGGTGCGCTGATAGTTTTTGGTAGGGTCCCATGCTTCCAGCTGGACGACGAGATCGAGGCTTTCACTCACCTTGACCGCGCCCACGCCGAACACGCGGGCCACGTTGACGATGCCGATGCCGCGCAGCTCAATGAAGTGGCGGATGTTCTCCGGGGCCGTGCCCATGATCTGGCGGTTGGAGACCTTGCGCAGCTCCACCGCGTCGTCCGCCACCAGGCGGTGACCGCGCTTGACCAGCTCAATGGCCAGCTCGCTCTTGCCGATGCCGCTGTCGCCCAGAATGAGGATGCCTTCACCGTAAACTTCCACCAGCACGCCATGGCGGGTGATGCGGGGAGCCAGTTCAAGGTTCAGCACGCTGATGAGGCTGCCCATCATGGTGCAGGTCGTCTCGTTGGAGCGCAGCAGGGCTACCCCGTGCTTCTGAGCCAGTTCCAGCATCTCGGGAAATGGTTCCAGTTCCTCACTGCGGCAGACGATGACAGCCGGAGGCTGCTGGCTGAACAGCTGGTCCAGCCGCTCGTACCGCTTCTCGGCAGAAAGACCGGAAAGGAAGTTCATCTCGGCCAGACCCAGGATCTGCAGCCGGAGCTTATCAAAGTAATCATAGTATCCGGCAAGGAACAGGCCCGGGCGGTTGACCTCCGCAATCTCGACATTGATCTCTTCCAGCCCTTTCGGGGTGTAGACCACATCCAGACTGACCTTTTCCGTCAGCTTCTTCAGCGAAACATTGAAATTCGCCATCGTTCTTCCTCCTGCACAAATGTTTCCTTTCCCTGCCCGGCAGCACACCGGGTACGGGGCACGCTTTTTCTTTTCCTTATTATAAACGAGATGGTTTCGGATTACAATGATTCTGCCGGAAAATCTTCATTCCGGAGCCTGCATCCCGTTGCATCCTCCCTCATATCCATTTATAATAGAGATGGTGCATCCCTGCACTGGGAAACAGTCATTCACTTTACACGCTTTTTACATTCTCTGGATTTCCGATTTTACATTCAGGCTCTATACTCATAAATAGGAGAACATTCCGTCAAATAAACGTGTCAAACAAAGCGAGGAACTTCAAATGACTGTTTTTAATGTATTTTCCCTGCTGGGCGGCCTGGCCTTGTTCCTGTTCGGCATGGACATCATGGGCAAGGCCCTTGAAAAACAGGCCGGCGGCCATCTGCAGAAGATCCTGAGCAAACTGACTGACAACCCGCTCAAGGGCTTTTTCCTCGGTCTGTGCGTCACCGCCATCATCCAGAGTTCCAGTGCTACCACCGTCATGGTGGTCGGCTTCGTCAACAGCGGCATCATGGAGCTGCATCAGGCCATCGGCATCATTATGGGCAGCAATGTGGGTACCACTGTCACCAGCTGGCTGCTGAGCCTTTCGGGTCTGCAGGGCGACAGCATCTGGATCCAGATGCTCACGCCCACCTCCTTCAGCCCGGTGCTGGCTTTTATCGGCATCCTTCTGTACATGGGCAAAAGCGAAAAGCGCAAGGGTGTTGGCACCATTCTGATCGGCTTTGCTGTGCTGATGACCGGCATGACCACCATGTCCAATGCTGTGCTTCCCCTGCAGAACGAGGCGTGGTTCACCAGCTTGTTTATCCGCTTCTCCAATCCTCTGCTGGGCGTTCTGGTGGGGGCCGTTGTCACCGGCATCATCCAGAGCTCCAGCGCCAGCGTTGGTATCCTGCAGGCACTGAGCGCCACCGGTGTCATCACCTACGGCAGTGCCATCCCTATCATCATGGGCCAGAACATCGGCACCTGTGTCACCGCGCTGATCTCCTCTGTGGGTGCCAACAAGAATGCACGCCGTGCCGCCATGGTGCACCTGTACTTCAACATCATCGGTGTCACCCTGTTCCTGGCTATTTTCTATGGTGCAAACCTGCTGCTTGACTTTGCCTTTGTCAATGAGACAGTCACTGCCTGGGGCATTGCCGTGGTCCACTCCATCTTCAACCTGACGGCCACCGCTGTTCTGCTGCCCTTTGCAAATGGGCTGGAAAGGCTGGCCATTCTCACCATCCCCGACGACGCCGAAAAAGAGAGCTTTGCTCTGCTGGATGAGCGTCTGCTGAACACTCCCGCCGTGGCTGTGGAGCGTGCCCGCGCCGCCACTGCTGACATGGCCGAGCTGGCCCGTGTGGGCGTCATGCAGGCCATGAGCCTGACCCACAAGTGGGACGATTCCCTTGCCCAGAAGGTGCGGGAGGAAGAGGAAAAGGTGGACAAATATGAGGATGCACTGGGCACCTATCTCGTCAAGCTGTCCAGCCGTGAAATGAGCCATGCCGACAGCCAGAGTGTAAATACCTTGCTCCACACCATCAGCGATTTTGAGCGCATCAGCGATCACTCTGTAAATATTCTGAGCTCCGCCGAAGAGATCCACGCCAAGAGCATTGAGTTTTCCAAGGATGCACAGGAGGAGCTGCAGGTACTGGAGGGTGCCGTGCAGGATGTGCTGAGCCGCACCACCGATGCATTCCGCAAGGGTGACCTGCATCTGGCAAGCAAGGTCGAACCTCTGGAGACCGTTGTGGATGAACTGGTGCGTGCCATCAAGGCCCGCCATGTGGCCCGCCTGCAGGCCGGCAGCTGTTCCATCGAGTATGGTTTCGTTCTGGAAGATCTGCTGACCAACTACGAGCGCGTCTGCGACCACTGCAGCAATGTGGCTGTTGCCCAGATCGAGGTGGCACAGGACAGCTTTGATACCCACGCTTACCTCAACGACCTGCGCTACGGCAACGAGACCAAGGAAAGCGAACAGTTCCAGCGCCGTCTGGATCGTTACCGTGAGCGCTATCTCTTCCCTGACAGCGACACTGCACCCGCAGCCGCAAAGGAGGAACCCAACAAATGATCTACATTGTAGAAGACGATGCCGCCATCCGCGAGCTGGAGCAATATGCACTGCAATCCAGCGGATACGAGGTACAGAGCTTTGAAACCTCTGAGCCTTTCTGGCAGGCCATGCGCGCCGCGGAGCCTGAGCTTGTCATTCTGGATGTGATGCTGCCCGGTGAGGACGGTTTCTCCATCCTGAAAAAGCTCCGCAATACCACTGCTCTGCGCCGCCTGCCCATCATCATGGTCACAGCAAAATCCAGTGAGCTGGATACCGTGCGCGGGCTGGACTGCGGCGCAGATGATTACATCACCAAGCCCTTCGGCATCATGGAATTTCTGAGCCGGGTGCGGGCCGCCCTGCGCCGCTCTGCCCCCGAGGAAAAGCAGAATGTTTATGCCTTCCATGAGATCCTGCTGGACAACGCCCGCCACAGCGTGACTGTGAACGGCACCCATATTGACCTGACTTACAAGGAATACAGCCTGCTGCGCCTGCTGCTGGAAAACACGAACCTTGTTGTGACCCGCGAGACCATTCTGCAGGTGGTATGGGGCACCGATATTTCTGTTGAAAGCCGCACCGTGGATATGCACATCCGCACCCTGCGCAAAAAGCTGGGGGACGCGGGCAGATATATCTGCACCGTGCGCAAGGTCGGCTACAAGCTGGCCGACCGTGAGGAGGGCGAGGAAGAATGAAACCGCAGAGCATGGAAGAAAAAATCAGTTACCGGCTGTTTTTCATGGGCTTCGTCGGTCTGGTCTGCACCGCCGTGCTCTGTCTCTTCGTCTTTCATAAAGCGTTCCGGGAACAGGCGTGGACCTCGCTGGAGCATCAGGCTGATCTGGTTTCCGCCGGATACGAGCAGCTTTCCTCTCCGGATCAGCTCTCCGTGTTCGTCAACGGAGACCTGCGCATTACCCTGATTGCAGCAGATGGCAGTGTGGTGTTCGAATCCGCCACTGACCAGCAGATGGAAAATCACCTGTCCCGCCCGGAGATCCAGCAGGCCATGCGGGAGGGTGTAGGCCGTAACTGCCGCGATTCCCAGACCATGGGATACGAGACCTACTATTACGCCATGCTGCTGCCCGGCGGCGATATCCTGCGTGTGGCCCAGCATTCTGAGACCATCTGGTCGATCTACGACGCGGCCCTGCCCGCCATCATCCTGAGCTGCATCCTGATGATGGGTGCCGCAGCGCTGATCGCCGGGCTGCTGACCCGCAGTCTTGTCCAGCCCATTCTGAAAATGACGGATGACCTTGAGCACATTCAGGAGAACGTTCCCTACCGGGAACTCATCCCCTTTGCCGAGAGCATCCACTCCGACCGGATGCTGCGGGAAAACAACGAGAAGATGCGGCAGGAGTTCACGGCCAATGTCAGCCACGAGCTGAAAACGCCTCTGACCAGCATCTCCGGTTATGCAGAGCTCATCGAGACCGGCATTGCAAAACCCGCGGATACGCCGGGTTTTGCCCGCAAGATCCATGTAGAGGCCAGCCGGATGATCCAGCTGGTGAACGATATTCTGCAGCTGTCGCACCTGGACAGCGTCAGCGAGACCCATGCACAGCCCGACATGGAAACGGTCGATTTGCTGGACGTGGCCAAGGATTGTGTGGAACGCCAGAAGCTGAACGCGCAGCGCTCCTTCATCTCCCTGACCTATCTGGGCGAGAGTGCCAGAGTGCTTGGCAACCGGGATCAGCTGGATGAGCTGTGCCAGAACCTGTGCGACAACGCCATCCGCTACAATCGACCCGGCGGCAAGGTCCAGCTCATCACCTCCTGCACCCGGGACGGCCATTGTACCCTGACCGTCAAGGATAACGGCATCGGTATCCCGAAAGACGCGCAGACCAGCGTGTTCGAGCGCTTCTACCGGGTGGACAAGAGCCGCAGCAAAGCCACCGGCGGCACCGGTCTGGGGCTGGCTATTGTCAAACACATTGCCCGCATCCACAACGCCCGCATCAAGTTGGAAAGCGAAGTGAACGTTGGCACCACCATCACCGTCGTTTTTGAGACCGCCCACTAAAACTGCAAAAAGCTCACGTCTGCCTGCACCTGCGGGCAGACGTTTTTTGTTGTCAGCGCTTCTCGCCCTGTTCCCTGCTTCAGCGCCCGGACTGCTCCCAGAGAGAGCAGATCATACCCGTTTTCCCAGCAGCGCTGAACGGTCTGCACGCAGAGTTGCTCCAGCGCCGCACACTGCACTGCTGTAGGCAGAGCGGTGCCCGCCCTGCGCTGGCCGGTCAGGGTCACGGCAAAGCCATCTTCTACGGCTTCCACCGATACCACACAGCGCCGGAACGTCACCTGCCCGCTACCCAGCGGAAAAGTGTGTTCTCCGCTCTGAACCAGCAGCAATTGTGCCATCTGGCTCTCTGCCGGGGTGAGCCGGGTGTTCCCTGTTTCGGTGAGCAGAAGCATTTCCTCCGCATTCTCAATGGCACCATCCGTCAGGATAAGCACCGGAGCCAAAAGAGCGTTCCGGCTCTCGTATAGGTGCGGAGCCTGCGGTGCAGCTTCTTTCACGGCCTGTAAAAGCTGTTCCGGGAACAGTTCGTTTTCTCCGTCTGCTGCGGCCAGTTCTTCTCCGAAAAGATCCATGCAGAGGACCCGGGCAGACAAGCCCTGCACCGGCTCCTCTTTCAACACGGTCTCCGCCTGTCGAATGGTTTTTAAAGTTGTTTCGGCATTCAAAAGCAGATACTCGCACAGCCGGTAGCTTGCTTTACGGGGCAGGCCACGCTCGGCTTCAGTCAGAGCCGTTTGCAGGGTGTTTCCCTGCCCGGTGCAGAGCTGCACCTGTGCGGCGGCATCAGAAGCATCGGCAGCGGCTTCCGGAAACTGGTAGAGCAGGCTCACCATCCAACTCTGCACCGCCACCGTGGGCGGGGTAAGAATCAAGGCACGCACCATGCTTTTCTCGGTATTCTCTGCCCGTAAAAATACCCCGCACCAGAGCACCAGCACCCCTGCCGCCAGCCACCGGAGGGTACGCTGTTGGCCCGTCATGCGTTTTCCTCCGCAGGCGTAGCCCTGCCCCACAGCCGCCCGGCCAATTGACGCACCACCTGCACCAGCACGCAGAACCGGAACATTGCCGCTGCCAACCAGACCAGCAGCACAAGGGCATCAAACCGGGAGATGCTGCCCAGCCTGCCCGCCTGCAGAAGCTCGATGCCGGGCAGGGTATTCCCCGCCCCAAACACCAGTTCCGTGCAGAGCGCAAAGCTGCCAGCCAGTATAAAAGTTTTCACCGGAAGCCAGACAGCGCACCGCACCTGCTTTGCCGGGCAGAACAGCGGTAGGGCGAAGTATTCCGGATACAGGGGCAGGATAATCGTTTGAGCATCAGCTTGCATCATCAGACTTTCCCAGTGGAACTGGCCATTCAGCCCCAGCAGGCAGAGCAAACCCGCCAGCGCCGCCGCCCAACACAGGATCGGCGCACAGCGGACCAGTACGGCAGGTTCCAACTTCCATCCTGCCCAGAGCAGCAGCGGGAGAAGCCCCAGCATAGCCATGGAAGAAAAATTTCCCCAGCAAAGCTCCTGCGCCTGACGGAAGGTCTCCACAGCCTCCCAGACAAACCAGAGTCCCAGCCCTCCGCAGACTACCCGGGAACGCAAGTCTGTACCCCAAAAACTGTCTGCACGCTGCTCTGCCCCGGCTGTCAGGGCGGTGATCAGAACCAGCGCCAGTGTCATGGGCAGGCCGCGCAGCAGAAAACTGCGGGCTGTTACAGGCGCACCCGTCTGTAACACGCACAGAGCGAACTCTGCTGTGAGCACACTCAGGGTCAGTGTTTTTTCAGAGAAACAGGATCGTTCCAACTTCAACCACCTCGTTTTTGCCAAATGGTAAAGGGCCGCCGGGAAAGCTTTGGGTAGCTGCGCCGGGTCACACCGTCCGGCGAGAGCGGCACCTCGGGGAAGATGGCATCCCGCAGGTAGGGCACACCCAGCGCCGAGACCCGGGTCAGCCCAAATAACACGCCCAGTGCGCAGGCGGCAAGTCCCACCGGGCCAGCCACCCCTGCTGCCAGCAGCACCACCAGCCGCAGAACAGTCGCCACCTCGTAAAGCGAGGGCGTGACGAACACCGCAATGGACGCGGCAGCGGCGGTCAGGATGACCGGTGTGCTCATCAGTCCGGCGGCAATGGCGGCATCCCCGATGATGAGGGCAGCGATCAGGCTGACGGAGTGCCCCAGGGTCTGGGGCATCCGCAGACCAGCCTCCCGGATGATCTCCAACATCAGGATCACCAGAAGCATTTCCCCAAACAGCGGCAGCGGCGTTGCCTGCTCGGCGGCCTCAATTTTGAACAGCAGCTGGGGCGGCAGGAGTTCCGGCAGGTAGACCGCCCAGCAGACGAACACGCCCGGCAGGAAAATGCTCAGGTAGAACGAGGTATATTTCAGCACCCGCAGAAAGGATGCAAAATAGGCCGTTCCTGCATAGTCATCCAGGCATTCAAAGTTTTCGCAGAACAGGGTGGGCAGGATCAGCGCTGAGGGGCTGCCATTGACCAGAATGACGAATTTCCCCTCCCGAAGCTTTGCCGCTGCCACAATAGGCCGTTCGGTATAGCGCACAGGAGCAAAGATGCGGATCTTACAGGGAAAGAGCCATGGCACAAAGTAGCTGGAATCCAAAAGCAGCTGCGGCCTGGCCCGCTGCAAGGTCTGCCGCACCTTTTGCACTGCTTTTGGGTCTGCCGTATCCCGGCAGTAACAGAGAGCATACTCCGTTTTCATCTCACAATCGGCTTGACCGATCTCAATGACCAGAGCATCATTGCGGAAGCACCGCCGCAGCAGGCTGGTATTCACCCGGAGCAGATCCGCAAAGCCTTCTCGGGAGCCGCGGAGATTTCCCTCCCCTGCCGGTTCATCCACCGAACGGGCGTTCAGGCTCTGCACCGAAAAGACGATACCTTTTGCGCATCCGTCCAGCAAAAGCACTGCCATGCCCGCCGTCAGCCGCCGGATCAGGGCATCCCAGTTCTCCACAGGGGCAGGCTCTGCGGGCAGTGCAGAGTGCTCAAACAACAGCGCAAACACCTGTTCCCCGGTCAGCTGTTCTACCGGGCCGGGCGGTGTGCGGCGGCTGGCGGCATCCAGCAGCAGCTGCCACAGCCCTTTCAGGCTGGCCATCCCATCAAACAGAACGATGGCTCCTTTGCAGTGGTAAAGCTCAAGCTCCTTCGCATAAAAATCTGCCGATCGGCCAAACCTAGCGTTGAGCTCCGCAAGGTTTGCCGCCAGATGGCTGGAAAGCTGTTCCATTATGCCGCCCCCTTTCTGGTAGCTTGTCCGCCGGGGCGGCGGTTATACGCTGGGAGGTGTTCCGGTTTGAAACTCTTGATCTTCCGTACCATCCTGATCTATCTCTGCGTCCTGTTTGCCATGCGGCTGATGGGCAAACGTCAGCTGGGGGAACTACAGCCTGAGGAACTGGTGTCCACCATCCTCATCTCCAATCTGGCTTCCATCTCCATTGAATCTGAAGAAGTGCCGGTCACAGCCAGTCTGATTCCCCTCTTTCTCATTGCGGCGCTGGAGCTGCTGGGATCGATCCTCAGCTTCAGGAGCCAACGCTTTTTCAACCTGATGTCCGGGCGGCCCAAAACCGTGATCCTGAACGGAGAGATCGACCAGAACGCTCTGCGCACCCTGCGCCTGACGGTGGCCGATCTGATGGAGGCGCTGCGCGGCAAAGATGTGTTCGACCCCCGGGATGTCTCCTATGCGGTCGTGGAGACCAACGGCAGTCTCTCGGTGGCTCTGCGTCCGGAAAAGGAACCGGCCACCCTCGCCGACCTTGGGGCAAGGGTACAGCGGGCACAGGCCACCATCCCCTTTGTGCTGGACGGGCAGGTGCTTGCCGAAAACCTGACCACCTGCGGCAAGGATGCTGCCTGGCTGGAACGCACCGCACAGGCCAACAGCCTTCTTCTGGAAGAGATCCTGATCCTGGCGGGCAACGATACCGAGGATTATTTTCTGCTGAAAAAGGAGCCACGTCAAACGGCAGGGCTCCGGCAAGGGGGTGCGGCATGAAACGTATTTATGTCTGCATTGGCATCGTAGTCCTGCTGCTGGCAGCAGCCTTTTACAGCAGCTTCCGGGTACAGCAATTCGCCGAGGATATCTCCGATGACATCGACACTGCTATGGAGGATATCCGGAACAGCGATCTGACCGGTGCGCGGCAGGCACTGGCCGAAGGAGCCGAGCTCTGCGACAAAATGCGGGAAGGGATGAATCACCTGCTCCGCACGCAGGACTTCACAGAACTGGAAGCTGCCCTTCGCGCTGCAGACGGACATCTCGAACTGAACGCCCCCGAGGAAGCATTTGGTGAACTGCGCCGGGCGCAGGTTCAGGTGGAGACCCTGGCCTGGCTCTCTCATCGTATTCTCTGAGGATGATTGCTTTGAGCTTAACAGTTGAGGTGAGCACAACAAAAAGCCAGGCTTTCTCGTGAAGTTCACGAAAAAGTCTGGCTTTTAGCGCTGAAACTTAGTTTTTCTCTTTGCGGTCGCCCATCAGCTTTTTCAGCTCCGTGAAAAAGCTCTCGACATCGGCAAACTGCTGGTAGACCGAAGCAAAGCGGACATAGGCCACTTCATCGATCTTTTTCAGTTCCTGCATGGTCAGTTCACCAATGCGCACACTGGACACCTCGCGGTCATAGGAGCTCATCAGGCTTTGCTCAATGCTGCTGACAGCCCGTTCCAGTGCATCGTAGCTCACCGGGCGCTTGGCGCAGGCCCGCAGCATTGCGTTGAGCAGCTTCTGACGATCAAAAGGCTCACGGGAGTTATCCTTTTTGATGACGATCAGCGGGACGGTCTCCACCACTTCATAGGTCGTAAACCGCATGCGGCAGCGCAGACACTCACGGCGGCGGCGGATTCGCTCACCGTCTTCGGTCGGGCGGGAATCGATGACCTTGGATTCCTCATCGCCGCAATAGGGACATTTCATAAATCGTTCCTCCTGATGTTGGTTCTTGGCCTGTCGGGCAAAACACGGTCAGGCTTTTTTGGTTTCAGCCTTTTTGCTCTTGCGGTCGTTCCACAGCACCCAGGCGGAGGTGGAAACACAGAGCGAGGTATACACGCCGCTCAGCATACCCATCATCAGCGGGAAGGCAAAGGTAAAGATGCTGTCCAGGCCGTACAGCTTGGAGACCACGCACATCACACCCAGTGCCATTACAGTGGTCACCGTAGTAATGATGGTACGGCGGGCAGACTGGTTGACCGAGTGGTTGACCAGCTCCTCGAACGGGGTCTTCTTCCCCATCAGAGCACGGTTCTCGCGGATGCGGTCATAGACCACAACCGTATCGTTGATCGAGTAGCCCAGAATGGTCAGCATGGCGGCAATAAAGTTGCCGTCCAGCGGGGTGCGCAGCAGCACAAATGTGCCAAACACCACCATCAGGTCGTTCAGCAGGGCCAGCACAGCCATCAGGCCACCGGTCAGGCCGCCGATCTTCTTGAAACGGAAGCCGATATACAGCAGGATGAGCAGCAGGGAGAACACCACAGCCACCAGACTCTTCTGCAGGAACTTGGTGCCCATGGCAGCGCTGACATTGCTCAGGGACAGCTGGGCAAAAGCGTTGTCCGGGTACTGTTCGTTCAGGGAGGTCAGCAGATTCTCCACCTGATCGGTGGTCACGGTCTCGTTGCCGGGCATGGAGATCTTCAGGGTCTGCTCCCCGGTGGCGACATTCTCGCCGGTCTGCAGGGTCAGGCCGTTGTTTTCCAGTGCGGTGGAGGCGGTCTTCTGAACTTCGGAGGTGCTGATCTCACCCTGATAGCTCAGGGTGATCATGGCACCACCCGTAAACTCCGTATCCAGCCGGACACCGAACACTGCAGCACACAGGATGATGGCCGCCATCAGGCAGGTGGAGATGGTCAGGAAGCGCTTGCGCAGGCCCACAAAGTCGATGGATTTCTTTTCCCTGACTTCCTTGCCGGGCTTGACAGCACCATAGAGCCAGGGATTCCGCAGGGCCTTGATGGAGGCTGCACCGCGGATCATCACACGGGTGGCAAACACGCCGAACACAAAGTTCAGCAGAACGCCGGTCAGCAGCGTGTAGCCAAAGGCGTAGATGGTGCCTGCGGTGGAGGGCCCAAAGGCGAAGAATACGAAGTGCAGGGCCTTGGCGAACAGGCCATCCGAGGGGCCGAAGGCACCCATCAGCACGATTGCCACAATGACAATGGTCACGTTGCCATCAATGATGGGGGTCAGGCCGCGGGTAAAGCCGCTCTTGAGCGCGCCATCCAGAGATTTGCCGTTGTTCAGCTCCTCCTTGATGCGCTCGGCGGTGATGACATTGGCATCCACGCCCATGCCGATGGCCAGGATGATGCCTGCGATGCCGGGCAGGGTCAGGGTGAAGCTCTCAAACACCGGGAAATAGCCGGAGACGAAGGCCAGGGTAGCCGCCACCTGACCGGCCAGTGCAATGCAGGCCAGGAAGCCGGGCAGACGATACAGCAGCGTCATCAGCACCACGATGAGGGCATAGGCAATGAGACCGGCCAGCACCATGGCGCTCAGGCTGTTCTCGCCCAGGCTGGGGCTGACGGTGGAATAGCTGTCCACCGTCAGCGCAAAGGGCAGAGAACCGGAGTTGATCTGGCGGGCCATCTTGACCACGTCCTCCTGCGTGAAGGGATTGGACGCGGAACTGGTGATGATGGCGGCACCATCGGTGATGGCCGCATTGACCGTTGCGGTGCTCACGTTCTGATCATCCAGCCAGATGCTGATGGTTCCACTGCTCTGGTAGAGCTCCGTGGTGGCATCCCCGAAGGCCTTGGCACCCTCGTCGTTGAACTTGAGGGCCACATAATATTCGGATGTACTGCCGCTCACCGGGCCGTACTGAGCAGCTGCGCTCTCCACCATCGAGCCGTCGAGGACGAGCTCTCCGTCTGCGCTGCTCCCCTCGCGGAAGGTCAGATAGGCGGTGGTGCCGATCTCCTCAATGGCGGCTTCGGGGTCAAAATCCGTCTCGCCGGACTGCCACGGAAACTCCAGGATCAGGCGGTCGGAGTCATAATCCACATACAGCTCGTAGTCGGTCACGTTCAGGCCGACCAGACGATTCTCAATGACCAGCTGGGCAGCGTCCAGCTGATCATCGGTGGCATCGTAGTTGTCCGAGGGGGCAAACGTTACGTTGACACCGCCCTTGATGTCCACACCAAAGCGGATATCCTTCGCGCCCTTGATGTAGGTTGTGGTCACATCACCGTACTTGACTGCGACGCCAAAGAATGCCGTATAGACGAACGCCGCGATCAGAAGCACAGTGACGACGAGTTGCCATGCTTTGCCTTTCGTCTTCATAAAAATCGGGAAACCTCCAAAATATAATAAACCTCCGCCGCGCAGAAAAACCTCTGCACGGAGGAGATTTTTTGCAGAATAAAACGCTTACTCTGCCTTTTCGGCCAGCAGCTTTTCGATGACTGCCAGCTTTACGCAGACGCAGAGCAGATCAGATGCGGTCTCCACCTCGTCCAGGCTGGGATAAGTGGGTGCGATGCGCAGATGGGAATCCTCCGGGTCCTTGTGGTAGGGATAGGCGGAACCGGCACCGGTCAGGGTCAGACCGCACTCCTTGCACAGCTGGGCCACACGCTTGGCGCAGCCGGGCATAACGTACAGGCTGATGAAGTAACCGCCCTTGGGGTTCGTCCAGTGAGCGATGTCGCCGCAGGGGGTCAGCTCCTCGGTGAAGGCCGTCTTGACCGCATCAAAGCAGGGGATCAGGCGGCGGCGGTGCTTTGCCATGTGGGCCAGCACACCCTCTTTGTTCTTCAGGAAGCGGACATGGCGCAGCTGGTTCATCTTATCATAGCTGATGATCATCACGGAGAAGCGCTTGCACATATACTTCATGGAGTCCACGCTGCATGCAATGGCGGAAACACCTGCACCGGGGAAGGTGATCTTGCTGGTGGAGGTGAACATGAACACACGGTTCTCCGTGCCGTACTTCTTGCTCTCGTTCAACAGAACAGGGGTCTCGATGATCTCGTCGGTCAGGTGGTGGACGATGTAAGCCTCATCCCAGAAGATCTTGAAATCAGGAGCAGCGGTCTTCATCTTGGCCATCCGGTCAATGGTCTCATCGCTGTAAGTATAACCATCGGGGTTGGAATACTGGGGCACGCACCAGATGCCCTTGATGGTGTCATCCTCGGCCACCAGCTTCTCGATCATGTCCATATCCGGGCCATTGGGGCTCATGGGGACGCTGATCAGCTCAAAGCCGAACTCCTCTGTGATGGCAAAGTGGCGGTCATAGCCGGGCACCGGGCAGAGGAACTTGCGCTTTTCCACCTGAGACCAGGGGCAGGGAGACTCAGGGAAGCCGAACACATAGCCAATGTTGATGAGGTTGTACATCAGCTGCAGGCTGGAGTTGCCGCCCACGAAGACTTCCTCGGGCTTGACACCGAACACATCCGCAAACAGGACACGAGCCTCGTGCAGGCCCTCAAGGTCGCCGTAGTTGCGGGCATCGGTGCCGGCGTCGGTGGTGTAATCGGTCATCTGCAGCAGACCCATTGCCAGGTCCATCTGGTGAGGGCCGGGCTTGCCGCGGGCCATATTCAGCTTCAGGTTCATGGCCAGAAACTTTTTGTACTGCTCATTCAGCTTTGCCTTTTCGGCAGTGAGCTCCTCACGATTCATCTCAAGATAGTTTGCCATAAAACACACTCCTTTATCGTACTTCCAATTTCCCACAGTATCCGATGCCGTGTGTTTCAGGAGTTCCTGCCAGAGAGTTCTCCCACCACAGTCATCCAGACTTTAATATTATACCGCAACTCCGGGCGCGAAACAAGCAAATTGCAAAAAAAGCCCCGCCAAAGCCGAAGCATTTGGCAGGGCATCCCTTCCCTGCTGTCTGCAGAGTGCAGATATCAGCTCAGGGAGGTCTGGTTCTTATACCGTTTGCGCACAGCGCCGTATTCCAGATGGGCCTCGCCGCCCTCCACGGTGTCCTTGTCGATGGTGACACGGATGATGGTGGGGTCATTGGGCACATCATACATGACAGGCAGCAGGATGCCTTCCATCACGCTGCGCAGACCGCGGGCACCAGTCTTGCGCTCAATGGTCTTGCGGGCGATCGCGTGGAGGGCCTCGTCGGTGAACTCCAGCTCTACACTGTCCATGCTCAGCAGTTCCTTGTACTGCTTGACCAGGCTGTTGCGGGGCTCCTTGAGCACGCGCACCAGTGCATCCTCGTCCAGATCGTCCAGCACAGTGATGACCGGCAGACGGCCGATCAACTCGGGGATCAGGCCAAACTTGACCAGATCGTGAGGCTCCACCTTGCGCAGCAGGGCACGCTGGGCATCATCAGAGTTGTCCTTCAGGCTGCTGCCGAAGCCCAGTGCAGAGCGATCGGTGCGGCGCAGGATGTATTTATCCAGGCCATCAAAGGCACCGCCGCAGATGAACAGGATGTTGGTGGTATCGATCTGGATAAACTCCTGCTGGGGGTGCTTGCGGCCGCCCTGGGGCGGCACATTGCTCACGGTGCCCTCCAGGATCTTCAGCAGCGCCTGCTGCACACCCTCGCCGCCCACATCACGGGTGATGGAGGGATTCTCGCTCTTGCGGGTGATTTTGTCGATCTCATCAATGTAGATGATGCCCACCTGTGCCTTCTGCACATCAAAATCCGCCGCCTGAAGCAGCTTGAGCAGGATGTTCTCCACATCCTCACCCACATAGCCCGCCTCGGTCAGGGTGGTGGCATCCGCAATGGCGAAGGGCACCCCCAGCATCTTGGCCAGGGTCTGAGCCAGCAGAGTCTTGCCGACACCGGAGGGGCCCAGCAGCAGAACGTTGGACTTCTGCAGTTCCACATCCGCACCTTTGCCGCTCAGGATGCGCTTATAATGGTTGTAAACGGAGACCGCCAGCACACGCTTGGCCTCATCCTGACCAATGACATACTGGTCCAGCCCGTTCTTGATCTCAGCCGGGGTCAGGATATTGATATCCAGACCATCCACAGCCTGCATCCGGGTACGGCTTGCGCCGCGGCCCGGGCGGCCGTTTGCTTCCGGGTGCTCCGGCTGATCCGAGAGCAGATCATGGCACAGGCCGATGCACTCGCTGCAGATGTTGACACCGGGGCCGATGATCATCCGTTCCACTTCGTCCTGATGCTTGCCGCAGAAGCTGCACACCAGGTCTTTTTCATTTTTGCCGGAATTGTTGTTTGCCATAACTGTTATTCCTTATTCTGGGTCTTTGCGCGCAGGGCTCTCCCCCGCGCCTTTCAGTTTCAGCGGTGGGCGATGACCTCATCGATCAGGCCGTATTCCTTGGCTTCCAGCGCGGTCATATAGTTGTCGCGCTCGGTGTCCAGCTGGATCTTCTCCAGCGGCTGGCCGGTGTAATCGCTGAGCATGTGGTTCATCTTATCGCGGATATACACCATGTGCTCAGCGTGGATCTTGATATCAGTGGTCTGGCCGGAAAGGCCGCCGCCCTGACCGCCGATCAGCGGCTGATGGATCAGGATCTCGGAGTTAGGCAGGGCAAAGCGTTTGCCCTTGGTGCCGCTTGCCAACAGGAAGGCACCCATGGAAGCGGCCATGCCCATGCAGATGGTGGAGACATCGCACTTGATATACTGCATGGTATCGTGGATGGCCATGCCTGCGCTGATGGAGCCGCCGGGGCTGTTGATATACAGGCTGATATCCTTGTCCGGGTCCTGCCCTTCCAGATACAGCAGCTGCGCCACCACAAGGCTTGCGGAGGTGTCGTTGACATCCTCGCTCAGAACGATGATGCGGTCGTTCAGCAGACGGGAGAAAATATCGTAGGAACGCTCCCCGTGCGACGACTGCTCGACAACGTAAGGAACAAAACTCATAGGGTTCGCCTCCTGAATGAAAATTATTGTATTTGCAAAATTGACCGATACGGCAACAGAAACAGGGCCGTATCGGTCAATTTTAACAACCTTTGCTTACAGGGTACGCTTCAAACAGCGTTTCCTGCAAATTGCGGCCTTGGCAGCTGGATTATTCAGCGTCCTCGGTCTTTTCGGCCTCAGCGGCCTTCTCCACGACGTTAGCGTGGCTCTTGATGAAGTCGATCGCCTTGTTGATGGCCAGATCTTTCTTCAGATCCTCGACATTGACCAGCTCACGAACCTTGTCCTCTTCCATCTTGTACTGGTCAGCGATGCGCTTGACCTCAGCGCGTTCAGCTCGTCCTCAGAAGCCTCGATGTTCTCGGCAGCTGCGACAGCCTCCAGAGCCAGACGGATCTTGACCTGCTTCTCAGCCTGAGGCATGAAGGAAGCACGGAACTGATCCACGGTCTGGCCCATATACTTCAGGTAGTCTTCCAGGCGCAGACCCTGCTGCTCCACACGGAAGGCGAAGTCATTGACCATCTCGTCCATACGGGTATCGTACATAGCCTGGGGGATCTCAGCCTCCATGCCCTCGATGACCTGATCGACCAGAGCATTCTCAACAGCCAGATCATCCTGCTTGTCCAGCTGCTCCTGGTTGTTCTTGCGGATGGACTCCTTGAACTCTTCCAGAGTATCGTACTCGGAGCAGTCCTTAGCCAGCTCGTCATCCAGAGCGGGCAGCTCCTTGTACTTAACCTCGTGCAGCTTGATCTTGAAGACAGCAGGCTTGCCAGCCAGCTCGGCAGCCTGATACTCCTCGGGGAAGGTGACATTCACGTCAAACTCCTCACCAGCGGAGTGGCCAACGATCTGATCCTCGAAGCCGGGGATGAAGGAGCCGCTGCCCAGGTCAGGTTGTAGTGCTCAGCCTTGCCGCCCTCAAAAGCGACACCGTCCACAAAGCCCTCGAAGTCGATATCAGCGATATCGCCATTCTCAGCCGCACCCTCGCGGGTCAGCTCACGGGCGTTGCGCTCCTGCACGCGCTTCAGCTCTGCATCGACGGTCTCGTCGGTAACAGTATGGACAGTCTTCTCAACGGTCAGACCGTTGTAGTTACCAACCTTGACTTCGGGCATCACAGCGACCTTGACGGTCAGGGTCACGCCCTCGGTCTCGCTGGCAGCATCCACAGAAACCTCGGGACGGCCAACGGGCTCGATGCCGGCTTCCTTCACAGCTGCCTCGTAAGCAGCGGGGAACAGCTCATTGATGGCATCATAGGTAAAGACATCAGCGCCGTACATCTTCTCGATCAGAGAACGGGGAGCCTTGCCCTTGCGGAAGCCGGGCACTGCATACTTCTTGCCCTCTTTCTTGAAGACATCGGCAACCGCGGCCTTAAAAGCCTCAGCGTCGATGGAGAACTGCAGCTCTGCCATGCTCTTCTCGAGCTTTTCGCACTTGATGAAATTCATTTGTGTATCCTCCACTCAAAAATTCTATTGCGTTGGGGACAGGTTTTCTTCCCCGTCTCCTGCAACCGCGCACCGCGTCCTTGCTGTTTGCGAAATGCGGGGACGCGCGCGCTCAAATTGGGTGCAACAATCGCGTCACAACTTATTATAGCACGGTCGTGATAGAATTGCCACCCCAAATTTTGACTTTTTGTTTTTTTGCCCACACTTCCCACCTTTAATTGATGCGGTAGGGGCAGAACCGCAGACCATCAGCGCTGACAAGCTTGTAGCGGATGCCGTCCACATCGCCCTGCACCGCGTACCGGATGGCGTTTCCGTGCAGGTGGCCGTAGTAACAGCGGGTGATGCCGTAAGCCTTCAGGGTGGCCACGATCTCAGGGGCGCTGGTGCCGGTGTAGACCGGCGGGTAATGCAGGAACACCAGCTTCTCCAACCCCGGTTCCGCAGCATCCAGGCTCATTTTTAAGCGCCCGATCTCACGGTTCATCACTTTTTCATCGTGGGGTTCTCCCACATCGAACAGCCAGCCCCGGGTGCCGCACAGCGCATACCCCTCCACAGAGTAGGAGTTGTTGTGCAGGATATGCAGGGTGTCAAAGCCCTCAGCCTTGAGGTAAGCGTTCATCTTGTTGGCCGTGGTCCACCAGTAATCGTGGTTTCCCTTCATGATCAGCTTCTGGCCGGGAAGCTCCTGTAAAAACGCAAAATCCCTGCGCGTATCGTTTAGGCGCATGGCCCAGCTGATATCCCCCGCCAGCACGATGGTGTCCTCGGGTTTGATCAGTTTGCGCCAGTTGCGCTCCAGCCGCTCCACATAGCCGTTCCACCCCGGAAAAACATCCATGGGTTTGGAAGCGCCCAGTGAAAGATGGGTATCGCCAAGCACATAAAGTGCCATTCATTTTTCTCCTGTTCTAAGTCCGGCAGGACAAGGTTTATTCCTGATAGCTCAGCGCCACCTGCGCGATCTGCTCCGGGTCGATGACGGTATTGAACCGCTCGGCCTTCTGGCGCAGGACGGCGAGACTTGCGGGAGCGGTGCGGCCGGTAGCCTCTTCCAGCGCCTGCATGGCCTCGAAGTCGTTCTGCGGGGCGGTGTGGCCCAGTGCTTCCAGCACGCTGCGCGGGAACTTGTAGGGGGAGGCAGTGGACAGCACCACCATGGGCACACCCTCGCGCTTGTGACAGCCCGCCACATGGAAGGCCACAGCGGTGTGGGTATCGCAGAGGTAGCCATCCTGCTCGTAGCGGGCACGGATCTCCCCTGCCACCTGTTCCTCGCTGCTCCAGCCGCAGGCAAAGCTCTCCTGAATGGCTTTCAGCGTCTCGGGACGGACGGTGTAGCTGCCGGTCTCAGCCAGGCTCTTCATCAGGCCGGCCACTTCGGCATCGCTGCCGGTGACGTGGTAGAGCAGGCGCTCGAGGTTCGAGGACACGAGGATGTCCATGCTGGGCGAAGTGGTCTTGAAGAATTCCCGCTTGGCAATATAAGTACCGGTGGAAAGGAAGTCGGTCAGGACATTGTTCTCGTTGGAAGCGCAGATCAGCTTGCCCACGGGCAGGCCCATCTGCTTTGCATAGTAGCCCGCCAGAATATCGCCAAAATTGCCCGTAGGCACACAGAAGTCCACCTTGTCACCAAAGCGCACCTTCCCTGCCTTGAGCAGCTGGGCGTAGGCGGCAAAGTAGTACACGATCTGCGGCACCAGACGGCCCCAGTTGATGGAGTTTGCGCTGGACAGGCGGATGTTCCGCTTTGCCAGCTCGGCAGCAATGGCCGTGTCGCCAAAGACCTTCTTCACGCCGGTCTGGGCATCATCGAAGTTGCCGCGCACAGCGTAGACCGCCACATTTTCGCCTTCCTGGGTCACCATCTGCAGGCGCTGGATCTCACTGGTGCCGCCCGTGGGGAAGAACACCGCGATCTCCACACCCGGAATGTCGTGGTAGCCGTCCAGAGCCGCCTTGCCGGTATCGCCGCTGGTCGCCACCAGGATCAGGGTCTTCTCGGTGCGGTCAAGATTTTTCTTTGCCTCCACCAGCAGCTTCGGCATCAGCTGCAGGGCGTAATCCTTGAAGGCGCAGGTCGGGCCGTGCCACAGTTCCAGAGAGTACACCTCATCCGAAACAGGGGCCAGATAGCCCGCCTTTCCGCCAAAGGCCGCACCATAGGTGGCCTTGGCGGCTTCCTGCAGGAACTCCTGTGAATAATCAGTCAGATACTCCCCCACGATGACCGCTGCCATCTCCGGGTAATCCAGCGCACAGAGTGCCTGGACATCCACCTGCGGAAAGCTCTGCGGGACAAACAGACCGCCCTCATCCGACAGGCCCTGTGCAATGGCCTGAGAGGCACTTACCACGCGGTTATGATCTCTCGTGCTGAAAAACTGCATTGTCGTCGCTCCTTTTTGCCGGCGGGACCCGCATTGGCCCCATGTTTGTGACAGCGGCAAAAGCCGTTTTCTGCCTTTTCCCACCGATGCACCCCGCATTACGCGGTAAATGCACCCTTTATAATATGTACCATCCAGCGCCCGCTGTCAAGAGGGGTCACCTCGGCAACGTCAAAACGAACCGGTTCATCACTCTGTCCGGTGTGCTGGAGATAATATTCCGCGGTGCGGATGAGCCTGCGCTGCTTGGCAGGGGTCACGGCCGCAGCAGGTGCGGCCAGCGGGTCGGGGCTGCGGGTCTTGACCTCACAGAGCACCAGTGTGCCGTCCGGCTCCCGCAGGATGAGGTCGATTTCCCCCATCCGGGTGCGGTAGTTGTGGGCCACCAGCTCACATCCCTGCTTCTGATAATACCGCGCAGCCACAGCCTCGCCGGTGCGGCCGGTCTCGGCCCGATCCATCACTTGCCCTCCGGCCAATAGCCCTGCTTTTTCAGGAAACTGCGGCGGTAGAAGGGCTGGATCCCGTACTGCTCGATCAGTTCATAATGGAGCCTGGTCGGGTAACCCTTGTGTTTTGCCAGCTGATACTGCGGGTACTGCTTGTCCAGCTCCATCATATAGCGGTCACGGCTGACCTTTGCCAGGATCGATGCCGCGCCGATGCTGGCGCTGGTGGCATCGCCCTTGACCACCGGCTGGGCGGGGATCTCCAGCGCAGCCGGGACACGGTTGCCGTCCACCAGCACAAGATTCGGCACAATGTCCAGCCCTTCCGCAGCCTGCTTCATGCCGCTCATGGTTGCGTTCAGGATATTATCCCGGTCGATGATCTCCGGGCCTACAAAGACGATCTTATAGGCCAGCGCCTCGTCAAGGATCTCATCAAAGAGGGCTTCCCGCTTTTTCTCGCTCAGCTTCTTGGAGTCGTTGATGCCGTAGACCGGAGCCTCGGGGTCAAGGATGCAGGCGGCCACACCGACCGGGCCGCACAACGGGCCGCGGCCCGCTTCGTCCACACCGGCAAAAAAGCCGTACTGCGCACGGATGGCGGCATCATACTCGTACAGAGGGGCAGAGATCTCCTCGTCAGAACGCCGTTTCATTCGTCGTCCTCCTCGGCAAAATCCGCCAGATCATCCCGCTGGGGCGGGCGCTCCAGAGAGATGCGGCCCCACTTGCAGGCGCGGAACTCATCCACCAGCATCACGGCACAGCGCTCGGTGTTCACCTCGCCGCCCCGCACCAGCAGACCGCGCTTGCGGCCGATGGCCTCCATCAGCTCGTAGGGCGGCAGAGCCAGCGTCTCGGCGTCCAGCTTGTAGCGCTGGGCCACAAGGTCGGGATAGTTGCGGCGCACCTCATCCAGCAGGTTCATGGCCAGCTCTTCCACATCCAGAATATCATCCTTGATGGAGCCGATGAAGGCCAGATTAGAAGCAATGGTCTTGGAATCAAACTTCTTCCAGAGCACGCCGGGCATATCCAGCAGGTCAAACTTTTCGGTGCTGACCCACTGCTTGCCCTTGGTCACGCCGGGACGGTCGGCCGCCTTGGCACGGGCAGAACCTGCGAAGGTGTTGATGAAGGTGGATTTGCCCACATTGGGGATGCCGCAGAGCATCACCTGAGTTTTGGCACCACCCATACCACGGTTCTGGCGGCGCTCCAGCAGCGAGGCCAGCTCCTTTTCAATGGCGGTCTGTACCGCCTTGGCACCGCCCTTCTGCTTGGCGCTGATGGCCACGCAGCCTGCATCGGCGGCGCGGAAGTATCTGATCCACTCCTCTGTCACAGCAGAATCGGCCAGATCTGCCTTGTTCAGCACATAGAGCTTGGGTTTGCGGGCCGTAATGCGCTCCACCTCGGGGTTCAGGCTGGAAAGCGGGATGCGGGCATCCAGCAGCACCAGGCTGGCATCCACATGCTGGATCTCCTGTTCCATCATGCGGAGGGTCTTGGTCATATGGCCCGGGAACCATTGGATGTTATATTGATTTGCAAAGCGGGTATCGTTGTTCATTTTACCACTCCAAAATCCGAAAAAGGCAAAAAGCAAAGCAGCACTTTGCCCAAAATATCACGTTCGTCAATGCAGCCCACATAGCTTGAGCGGCTGTCCAGCGAGGCGTTGCGGTTATCGCCCATCACGAAGACCGTCCCCTCCGGCACCGTGTACGGGAACGTTACGTCATAGCCAAGATAGGTCGGTTCAGCGATATAAGCTTCCTGCAGCACTTCCCCGTTCACCGAGACCGTGCCCGCCTGATAATCAATGTTCACCACATCGCCGCCCTTGGCAATGACACGCTTGACCAGCGGCTTACCGTAGGCCGTATAGCTGTCCACGATGACCACATCGCCCCGCTGAGGCTCATAGCCTGCGCCCCAGACGACGAGCTTATCGCCGTTTTCCAGCGTAGGCACCATCGACTCGCCGTCCACCTGAATGATACGGAAGAACAGGGAGAATACCAGCACCAGCACCAGCGCGGCCGAGATCAGCGCCTCGTACCACTCAAACACATTCTGTCCGCGCACAGTTTCCTGTGTTGAAGCATGCTTTTCCATTTCCCGATGCACCTCACAATCTTGTCTGCCCGGAATAAAGAAAAAAGGGACAACAAGTTGTCCCTTTTCTCCCGTTTTGAACCGGGGATCATCAAATATCGCTCTTGACCTTGGCAGCCTTGCCCGTACGACCACGCAGATAGAACAGCTTGGCGCGGCGGACCTTGCCCTTGCGGACAACGGTGACCTTCTCGACGAAGGGGCTGTTGATGGGGAAGACACGCTCAATGCCGACGCCGTAGGAAACGCGGCGAACGGTAAAGGTCTCTGCGACGCCGCCGTGCTTCTTGGCAATCACAGTGCCCTCGAAAGCCTGGATGCGCTCGCGCTCGCCTTCCTTGATGCGAACGTCAACGCGGACGGTATCGCCAACGTTGAACTGGGGCTTCTCAGCCTTGATGCTGCCTTCAGAAATAATCTTCAGTGCGTCCATTTTTGAATCCTCCATTTGTTTTTAGACGTTCATACACGGCACCTTGCCGTCAGAGGACCGCCCGTTTAATGATATTGTCATTAACCCCGCTGTGGTATCAGCGGACACTAACGCCCTAATAGGATAGCACAAAACGCCCGTAAAATCAAGCGATTTGCCCAAAATAATCCCAAAAATTTTCTGTTCTGCCCAAAAGGCATTCTTTGCCCGGGAAATCAGGCAAAGAGCTGTCTGTCCGCTGTCAGAAAGCGCTTGCGCAGGATGCCTGCGCTGGCGGCAGGCAGACCGAACTTTTCTTCCAGAAAGCCGGTGAGCAGCGAGGGATTCAGGTTCAGCTCCTGTGCGGCAGGCAGGCAGAGCTCCATGCAGACACGATCCCCTGCGGTGGTATATTCCACCTGCGGGATGTGATCCTTGAGCTCAATGATCTTGTTGCCCTTTTTGCCGTGCTTTTCCACCGGGGCGCTTTCCAGCGCGTTGTACTGGTCCAGCACAGCCGCTGCCGCTGCCGGGTAGGTGATCTGGTAGCAGGCAAAGGCGATGAGGTCAGCCTTCATCTGCACCGGGCCCACATGGGTGATGCGGATGCCGGTGGGCATGATGGCGTTCAGCTCGGTCTGCCACTGGGCAAAATCCGGGTTCTCAGCCTCAGTCTTGACATCCACGCACTCACACTCGCTCTCCTGCCCCAGCGAAAGCGGGCAGGCAAAGGTCATGTAGATGTGGGGGTTGAAGCCCAGTGTGTGCCACACCGGCAGGCCGCTGCGCTTGAGCACCCGCTGCATCACCCGCTGCATATCCAGCAGGGAGATGTAGGAGGCCTCATTCTTTTTCTCAAACGAGATTCTGACTGTAATCAAAGCAGGGACCTCCTAACAGATGATTGGCACCGCAGCCGTGGCAGGCACGGTTGCAGGGCTGAGTGGTCTGGGCCGCGAGGGCCTTGTTGTACTCCCGCACCAGATATTCGTGGGTGACGCCGTAGTCCATGTGGCTCCACGGGGTCACTTCGTCCAGACCGATCGCGCGCTGGCAGTAGAACTTGGGGTCAATGCCCATGTCCTCGAAGACCTGCATCCAGGTGTCATACTTGAAGCACTCTTCCCAGCCGTCAAAGTAACAGCCCCGCTTGTAGGCTTCCAAAATAACAGGAGCCAGACGGCGGTCGCCCTTGGCGAACACACCCTCCAGAAAACTGGTGGTGCTGTCGTGATAGTTCACCTTGATCTTGCGGCTGTGGACGCTCTCCAGCAGGTGCTTCTGCTTGGCCTGCAGGCTTTCCTCCGTGTCCATGGGCACGAACTGGAAGGGCGTGTGGGGCTTGGGCACGAAGCAGGCGCAGCTGATGGTCACCTGCACGCCGCGGCCCTTGGCGTGCTTGGGATTGGAGTAGAACAAATCTACCACCTTCTGGGCGGTCTCGGCGATGCCCTCGATGTCCTCCATCGTCTCGGTGGGCAGGCCCATCATGAAGTAGAGTTTGACCGAGGAATAGCCGTTGGCAAAGGCCAGCGAGCAGGTCTTTTCGATCTCGTCCCAGGTAACATTTTTGTTGATGACGTTGCGCAGGCGCTGGGTGCCGGCCTCCGCGGCAAAGGTCAGGCCGCTCTTGCGCACCTTGGTGGTTTTTTCAATGAGGCTCTGGGAGAAGTTGTCCATCCGCAGAGAGGGCAGCGAGAGGCTCACGTGCTCTTCGGCGCCCACTCGTTCAAATCGTCCAGCAGCTCTTCGAGCTGGCTGTGGTCGGAGGTGGACAAGCTGGAAAGGCTCAGCTCCTCGTAGCCGGTGTTGGCGCAGAGGTCCTGTGCGGCCTTATTCAGCAGGCTGGCATCGCGCTGGCGCATGGGGCGGTACAGGAAGCCCGCCTGGCAGAACCGGCAGCCGCGCACACAGCCGCGCAGCACCTCAATGCTGGCGCGGTCCTGGATGGCACCCACCATTGGGACGACGAAATTTGTCGGCGGCGCAAACTCGTTCAGATCCTTGATAATGGCCTTGGTGATGACCGCCGGGATGCCCGGCTCGTTGGGGGTGATGGCTTTGACCCGGCCGTCCTCAAAGTAGGTCACATCGTAGAAGGCAGGGATATAGACCCCGGGGATCTTTGCAATACGGCGCAGCAGCTCCTTTTTGGAGACGCTGCCCTCTTTCTTGGCACGCTCGATCTCGGCGCAGATGGAAGGCAGCTGGTTCTCACCCTCACCCAGCTGGATGACATCAAAGAAATCCGCGATGGGCTCCGAGTTGCAGGCGCAGGGGCCGCCCGCCACGATCAGGGGCCAGTGCTCGTCGCGGTCCTTTGCGTAGAACGGAATGTGCGCCAGATCGAGCATGGCCAGAATGTTGGTGTAGGAAAGCTCGTACTGCAGGGTAAAGCCCACCGCATCAAAATCGGTCAGGGGGTCCTTGCTTTCCATGGTGTACAGGGGCAGGTCCAGCCGCTCCATCTCAGCCTTCATATCCAGCCAGGGCATAAAGGCCCGCTCACACCACCAGTTCTCGTGGCTGTTGAGCAGCTCATACAGGATCTTCTCACCGAGGAAGGACATGCCCACCTCGTAGGTATCCGGGAAGCAGAACGCAAACCGCACATCCACCTTTTCTTTATCTTTATAGACGCTGCCCGGTTCGCCGCCGGTGTAACGGCCCGGCTTCTGCACCCGGCCCAGCGCTTCTTTCAGCTTGGGATCAAACATCAAGTTCCTCCATTGACAGAACAGTTTTACTTCATTCGTTTTATTGTACCCGATTCTGCCGGGAAATGCAATCATTGTTTTGGAGCAGCGACCAGCCGCACGCCGCCAGCTGTGCCCCATCCAGCGGCGGGATGGGCAGGAGGTTGAAGGCCCCGGTCAGGAGGTTGGCCGCCAGAAAGGCACTGGCCCGGATGGTGGCCCGCTGTTCCAGCCGAAGCATCCAGAGCCCGGCCAGCACAAAATTCACCGCAGGGCCTGCCGCGGCAAGGAGAGCGGTCTGCCACAGGGTCATTTCCCTGCCCCGGGTGCGCATACAAAAGCCGGTAAGGGTGACTTCAATGACCGGAAACTGCCCAAACAGGGCAAGATATGCCCCGATGTGCCCCCACTCATGCAGGAATGCCGCCAGCAGCCCCAGCCGCAGAAACCCGCTTGCATCGAAATAGAGCAGAACGTACAGCGCCCCGCAGAGCAGCAACGGGTCCCGGAACACAAGCGGCCCATACCAGAACCGATGCCGCATCACGGCAGGCTCAGTGCGGCAGAAGGATCATACCGGATGCCGCCTGTCAGGAATTCAAAGTGCAGGTGTGCCCCGGTGGCACGGCCCGTCTGTCCGGCAGTGCCCAGCCGCTGGCCCGCTGCAACCACCTCCCCGGCCCGGACATAGAGATACTGCATGTGGGCATAGAGCGTTTCCTGCCCGTCCCCATGGGTCAGCCGGACATAGTTGCCGTAAGCGGTTCCACGCCGGGCGGCGGTCACCACGCCGTCCAGTGCCGCAAGGACCGGTGTGCCCTCCCCGCAGGCAAGGTCCACGCCCCGGTGGAAGGCTTTTTCCCCGGTAAAGGGATCCTTCCGCCAGCCATAAGGGTCAGAGACACGCCACGCCGCCGTTTCCAGCGGGAAGCAGAAAATTTGCCCCGGCTTTGCCTGTTTCAGGCTGGCTCCCGCCGGGACATTTTTGCCCGCACAGACCGGGAGCACCCTGCCCGCCAGCAGAATGATCAGCAGCACCGTCAGAGCCAGCACCGCCGCCCGTTGATATCGATTGTGTTTCCCTGCTCGTCCATGTTTTGCCTGCATCTTTTCGCCCTCCGTTCTGGAAAGTGTATGCAGAAGGAAGATCACTGAGAACCAAAACACCCCCTGGGAGATTTCCCAGAGGGTGCTCGTTCCGTATTTACCGGCGGAGCCAGTCATGGAGCCGCTGGAAGAGGCTGGGGTGACCGTGCCGTTCCGTGCGATCAACAGCGTGCGGAGCGGGTGCGCTCTGCACAGCCGGAGCAGGTGCTGCTTTCACCGTGGCAGGCTGTTTTGCTGGCTCTGGGGGCTGCTCCGCCACCTGAACCGTTTCCGGTCTCGTTTCGGGCTCAGACGGCCGTTCCGGTGCCTTTATTTCAGGCTGCTCCGGTTCTGCCGCAGAAGCGGTATCCCGGGCGAGCCAGTCATCCCGGAGCAGATCGTACATGTCCATCTGGCCGTTGACAAGGGGCTCACCGGGGGCCGCTTTCACCTTCTGATAGCTGCCGTCTGCCCGCATCTCCCGGGCATTGACGTTATCCCGCAGCTGCAACTGCAGGATATCGCTCAGCTTCTGGATGAGGACAGGGTCCTCCACCCGGACGCCCACCTCCACGCGGCACTCGGTGTTGCGGGTGAGGAAGTCGCCGGAGGCGATATAGATGCGGGTCTCGGTGCCGTCGTAGAAGCTGTAAATGCGGCCATGCTCCAAGTAGCGGCCCACAAGGCTGCGGATATGTGAAGATTCTCGGTCTTGCCTGGCACCTCGGCGCGGACACAGCAGATGCCGCGCACGATCATATCGATGCGAACCCCCGCACAGCTGGCTTCTTCAAGCTTCAGGATGATATCCCGATCCGAGATGGAGTTGTTTTTCAGGATCATGGAAGCTGGGCGGCCCAGCTTGGCGGCATTGATGACCCGGTCCATCTCATCCAGCAGCACGCTCTTGAAGCGGAGGGGAGCCACCAGCATCTTCTCGGTGGTCTCCGTCAGCTTCTGCACGGCAAGGTTCTGGAACACGTTGGAGGCTTCCTCACCGATGCCCAGATCTGCCGTGATGAACGAATAATCGGTATAGAGCTCGCTGGTCTTTTCGTTGTAGTTGCCGGTGCCGATCTGGGTGATGTAGCTGTAGCCCTGCGGGCCCTTCTTGGTGATGAGGGTCAGCTTGGAGTGGACCTTGTAATCATCAAAGCCATAGAGGATAGTACAGCCAGCCTCTTCCAGCTGCTTGGACCAGTCGATGTTATTCTGCTCGTCAAAGCGGGCACGCAGCTCCACCAGAGCCACCACTTCCTTGCCGTTTTCGGCGGCTTCCATCAGGGCTGCACGATCTGCGATTCCCGTGCCATCCGGTAGAGCGTCATCTTAATGGAGATGACCTCCGGATCCCGCGCGGCCTTTTTCAGCATCGCGATGAAGGGGCGGATGGACTGATACGGATAACTGAGCAGGACATCGTGCTTTTCCACCTCGGCGGCAAGGTCATAGTCCTGCGGGGGCAGCATAGGCCGGGCAGGCGTATAGAATAGCTCCGGGTGGCCCTCGGCCTCCATTTTACCGGTGAGCTTGTAGAAGAAGCTCAGATCCAGCGGGCTCTTCTGGGCAAACACCCGCTTATGGCTCAGCTCTAATTTGTCGCAGAGGAGACGCAGGATCTCCTGCGGGGCCGTGGGAGTTACCTGCAGGCGGACAGCGGCCAGCTTGCGGCGGCGCTTGAGCAGATCGGCCATGATCTCGCGGTAGTCGATGTCATGGTCCATCATGCCCTCTTTCACGTCGATGTCGGCGTTGCGGGTGACCCGGAAGAGGCACTTTTCCTGCACGTTTTCCTTGCCGAAGATGAGGGCCGCATAATGGAGCACCAGTTCCTCTGTCAGGGCAAACTCGGTCTTGCCCTCCCGGCGCACCAGGATCAGCCGCTCCATCTGGCTGGAGATGGGGATCATACCAAGGCTCTGGCCCTCTTTCTCCTTGAGCAGAGCACCGAGGTAGATCTCCTTGTTGCGCAGGAACGGGAACGGGTGGCGGCTGTCCACGATCTGGGGGCTGAGGATGGGGAAAAGCTCACTCTGGAAATACTTTTTCCAGAAGCGCTCCTGCTCCTTATCCATCGCATCGAAGTTTACCTTTTTATAGCCGCAGGCATCCAGATTTTCCAGCGCCTTCTCGTAGTATTTATCGCAGTCCTCCTGCAGATGGGCAACTTTGGGCATGATGGCGTTCAGCTGTTCCTCGGCCGTCATGTTGGTCTTGTTCTCACGCTTGTCCTTATCTTTCTGACTGCGTGCAAGGTTGGCGCGCTCCTGCAGGGAGCCCACACGCACCATGAAAAATTCATCCAGATTGGAGCCATAAATGGCAAGGAATTTCACCTGCTCTGCCAGCGGGACATTCTTATCCTTGCCCAGCACCAGCACACGACGGTTAAAGTCCAGCCAGCTGAGTTCACGGTTGATGAAGATCGTATCCTCTTTCATAGTAGTTTACTCCCTTTTTCCCTGACCTGCGGCTTTCGCCGCAGCGCTTCAGCTCACGTAAGCAAGCCCATCCCACTCTTCCACCACCGCTTCTGTCAGGCCGGGCACGGCGGCGGCCTCTTCCACCGCAGCAAAGCGCCCGTACTGCTCCCGGTATTCGATGATGGCCCGGGCGCGCTGTTCCCCCACCCCCGGCAGGGTGCAGAGAGCGTCCTGCCCGGCGGTGTTCAGATCGACCCGTGCCAGCTGGATGAGCGGTGTTTCACTCCCGGCTGCACGGCCCGGCCCTGTCTGCCGCGGAACGGCAAACCCAAACGCCAGCGCGACGCACACCGCGCAAGCAAGGGCCGCTGTCCACAGAAATCGCTGTTCCATTTTTGTGAGACTGGCTTTCTTCATTCCATTGTACCCGACTTTCTCTGAAAAAGAAAGCCCTCTGCGGAGAATTTGCAGAGAGCTTTACAATGATTTTACGCAGAAGTTTCCGCACGGCGCACCATGCCATACAAAAGCTCTGCCGCTGCACCGGCATCGTGGTCGGTCAGGGTCATCCGGTTGGCGGCAAGGCGCAGTTCAGGCGCGGCATCCGCAGGCACAACGCTCTCCCCCGCCAGATGGACAAGGTCGAGCATCTGCGTGCAGCCGGCCAGCACCGTCAGCTGCTCGGCGGCATAGCCGGAGGGAGGGCAGACGGCGTTGAGCATGGCACTGCCTGAGACAAGGCCCGGGGTAAGCACCAGCGTATCCTGTGCAAGGCGCTCCGCATGCAGGAAGGCTGCCGCGTCCCCCAGCGCCTTTTGCAGCGTGGGCAGAATGGGCATCTGCTTTTTGTCCTGATAGAACAGGATGCGCAGAACGTCCTCGCCCTTGACATCGGCGGCGTTGCTCAGCACAAAGGGAGTCCACTCCTGCTTGAGGTGGAACACCAGCCCCTCGCTCATCCGCACAGCGCGGGTGGAGCCATCGCGCATCTGCAGGGCAATGCCCACGCCGGACAGGGAGGGCAGCATCTTCAGGACAGACTCCTCCATCCCCTCAAAGCTGCACAGCGCGGTGCCGGAGCCCTCCGAAAAGTTGTAGGCCAGTGTGCCGCCGCAGACCAGCGCGGGCGCACTGAGCCGCACCCCGCCCAACAGAGAGCGGACCGCCCGGGGCGAGCGCTGAGAGAAAACGGTCAGCCTGCCGCCCCTGCTGGCAAAAAGCTGCAGCACGTCCCGCTGGAGCTGGGGCAGATTGCCTGCAGCATCCAGCAGCAGGCTGTCCAGATCACAGAGGACTAAGGTCTGGTCAATGGTCGTCTCTTTCATAGGGTATTTCCTCCTGTGCGCTGACGGAGCGTGGTCAAGAAGCGGGTGAAGTAATCCGGCAGCTCAGAATCGAACCGCAGGTGTTCCCCCGTGATGGGGTGAACAAACCCCAGCGTTTTTGCATGCAGGCACTGCCCATGCAGGCTGGTGATGCAGTTGTGGGGACCGTACACCGGGTCGCCCGCCACCGGGTGGTGGATGGAAGCCATGTGAACGCGGATCTGGTGGGTACGGCCCGTTTTCAGGCGGCACTCCAGCATCGTGAACTCGCCCAGCCGTTCCAACACCTTGTAGCCGGTATAGGCGTACTTTGTGTGGGGCTCACTGGCCGGATAGACCGCCATCTTCTTGCGGTCGGTCTTGCTGCGGCCCAGGTTGCTCTCCACAAAGCCCTCATCCTGGGCAAAGCCGCCATAGACGATGGTATTATAGGCCCGCTCCACGCTGTGCACTGCCATCTGCTGGGAAAGGCCGATGTGGGTTGCATCATCCTTTGCCACCACCAGCAGACCGCTGGTGTCCTTATCGATGCGGTGGACGATGCCGGGCCGGATCTCGCCGCCAATGCCGGAAAGGCTGCCCTTGCAGTGCCAGAGCAGGGCGTTCACCAGCGTGCCGTCCGGGTTGCCCGGAGCCGGGTGGACGACCATGCCCTTGGGCTTGTTCACCACCAGAAGGTGGTCGTCCTCATACACGATGTCCAGCGGGATGTCCTGCGGCACAGCCTCGATAGGCTTTGCGTCAGGAATTTCCAGCAGGATGGTGTCCCCCGCCTTGAGCTTGAGGCTCTTGGCCGGGGCCTTGCCGTTGCAGAGCACATGACCCTCCGCCACGAGGCCTTGCAGCGCACTGCGGGAAAGGCCGGTGTCCTCCCCGCTGAGGAAGCGGTCGATGCGCTGGCCTGCGGCCTCCGCTTCCACGATAAATTCACGCTGCTCCATGGTTTACTGCTCCTTCGGGCCCTTTTTCGTATCCTCGTGCAGCTCCTCCAGGAAAATGACCAGCACCCAGAGTGCCACACCAACGCAGACACAGATATCTGCAAAATTGAACACTGCGAACCGCATGAACAGCAGGTTGATGTAATCCACCACCTCGCCGTTCAGCACACGATCGATCAGGTTGCCGATGCCGCCGCCCAGCACCAGAATGAGTGCGGCCTGCTGCAGCCGGTTGTTCCGGCTGCGGAAGAACAGCCAATAAGCAACCAACAGCAGCGCTGCGCTGGTTGCAACGATCAAAAACAGCTGCTTGCCGCTGAGCAGGCTGAACGCCATGCCCTGGTTGAGCACGAACCGCAGCTCCACCACATGGGGGATCAGCGGCATTGCGCCCACCGGCTGCAAAGCGCTGACAGCCCAGAACTTGATGGCCTGGATCGAGGCCGACCAGCGCCGCAACGCACAGCAGATTGAAGATCACAAATGCCATAAAATACTCCCAACGGCGGCACGCTGCCGCCTGTGTTCTGATACCAAAAAGCGGCGCTCCCTGCTCGAAAGGAGCGCCGCAGCGTTTATTTCAGGAAGACTTATGCTTCCACCACGCTTGCGCAGCGTGCGCAGAGGGTGGGATGTGCGGCGTGGGTGCCGATGTCTGCGGAGTACTTCCAGCAGCGCTCGCACTTTTCGCCGGTGGCATGTGCAGCAGCAACGCCCAGACCCTCAACAGCGGAGGCGGAACCACCCTCGCCCTTGACCAGCTCCACATGGGAGACGATCATCAGGTCAGCCAGCTCGTCCATCGGGATGCTGTTGAGCAGGTCGTAGACGGCGTCATTGCAGTACAGAGTGACGGAAGCCTCGAGAGAAGCGCCGATCTGCTTATCTGCACGGGCCTGCTCGAGGACCTTCTTGACCTCGTCGCGGACAGCGATGAGCTGCGCCCACTTGGCCTTGAAGGCATCGTCAGCTGCGTACTGGCCGGCCTTCGGCATATCCTCGAAGACGACGTACTTGTTCATAGCCTCGGTCTTGGGCAGGAAGTCCCAGATCTCCTGGCTGGTGAAGCAGAGGATGGGAGCGATGATCTTGTCCAGTGCGACGAGGATCTTGTACATGGCGGTCTGCGCAGCCTTACGAGCCACACCGTTGGTGCAGTACAGGCGATCTTTCGTCACATCCAGATAGAAGTTGGACATTGCAACAACGCAGAAGTTGTACACTGCGTGATAGACCTTGTTGAAGTCATACACATCGTAGCCTGCCTTGGCATTCACGATCAGGTCATCCAGAGCAGCCAGTGCCCAGCGGTCGATCTCCTGCAGCTGGTCGTCTGCCACACAATCGGTGTTGGGGTCAAAGCCATCGAGGTTGCCCAGGATGAAGCGGGCGGTGTTGCGGATCTTGCGGTAGGCCTCGCTCAGCTGCTTGAAGATGTTCTTGCCGGCACGCACATCGACGGTGTAATCGGAAGAAGCCACCCACAGGCGGATGATGTCAGCGCCGTAGTCCTTGATGATCTCGCTGGGCTCGACGCCGTTGCCGGCGCTCTTGTGCATCTGCTTGCCCTGCTCGTCCACGACCCAGCCGTGGCACAGAACGGACTTATAGGGTGCGCAGCCCTTGGTGGCCACGCTGGTCAGCAGGCTGGACTGGAACCAGCCGCGGAACTGGTCGCCGCCCTCCATATACATGTCGGCCGGGAAGCGCAGCTCGGGGCGCTCTTCCAGAACGGCAGCATGGGTAGAACCGGAGTCGAACCAGACATCCATGATGTCGGTGTCCTTGGTCCACTCGGAAGCGCCGCACTTCTCGCAGACTTCGCCTGCGGGGATGATCTGCTCGGCGTCATACTTGTACCAGGCGTCAGAGCCCTCCTTGCGGAACAGCTCGCTGACGGCCTTGATGGTGGCGTCGGTGATGTGGTAAGCGCCGCACTTCTTGCAGTAGAAGGCCGGGATAGGCACACCCCAGGTGCGCTGACGGCTGATGCACCAGTCGTTACGGTCACGCACCATGCCGTTCATGCGGTCGTGGCCCCAGTCCGGCATCCAGGTCACGGTGTCGATGGCCTTGTAGACATCCTCACGGAACTTGGCGATGGAGCAGAACCACTGCTCGGTAGCACGGAAGATGATGGGGTTGTGGCAGCGCCAGCAGTGCGGGTACTGATGCTTGATGTGCACCTGACCCATGATGACACCGGCTTCGGTCAGGTCGGCCAGAATGGTCTTGTTGGCAGCCCAGACACGCTGACCTGCGTACTTACCGGCCAGCTCCGTCAGGCAGCCGCCGTCGTCCACGGGAACAGTGATGGGCACGTTGTATTTCTGAGAAACATTGAAGTCATCCACGCCGTGGCCGCCTGCGGTGTGGACGCAGCCGGAACCGCTTTCCAGCGTGACATGGTCACCCAGGATGACAGTACCCTCCTTGGGCAGGTAGACGTGATGATAGCGCATCAGCTCGAACTCAGCGCCGGAAACAGGCTCGCCCACGATCTCGTAGTTCTCGATATGGCAGGCATCCATCACGCTCTTGACCAGCTCGGTGGCCATGATGTGGAACTCATCGCCGATCTTGACGAAGGAGTACTCAAACTGGCCGTTCAGGCAGATGGCCTCGTTGGCGGGCAGGGTCCAGGTGGTGGTGGTCCAGATCACGAAGTAGGTCTTCTCCATCGGGATGCCGTGCTTTGCCAGAACGCCGTTGGGGTCCTGAGAGACGTGGAAACGGACGAAGATAGAGTCGCACTCATCCTCGCCGTACTCGATCTCTGCCTCAGCCAGAGCGGTGCGGCAGTCGGGACACCAGTACACAGGCTTCAGGCCCTTGTAGATATAGCCCTTCTTGGCCATCTCGCCGAAGATCTCGATCTGACGGGCCTCAAACTCGGGCTTGAGGGTCAGATAGGGATGTTCAAAATCGCCGATAACGCCCAGACGCTTGAACTGGTCGCTCATAATGTCGATGTGCTCGGTGGCAAACTTTTCGCAGATCTGGCGCAGCTCCAGCTTGGAAATGTCCTTCTTTTTATCGCCCAGAGAGGACAGAGCCTTCAGCTCAATGGGCAGACCGTGGGTATCATAGCCGGGAACATAGGGAGCCTGGAAGCCCTCCATGTTCTTCTCGCGGATGATGATGTCCTTGATGATCTTGTTCAGCGCGGTACCCATGTGGATATTGCCGTTGGCATACGGAGGGCCGTCGTGCAGGACAAACTTGGGCTTGCCGTCGTTGTGCTTGATCAGGTTGTTGTACAGGTCGTTCTTCTCCCAATCCTCCAGCATGGCGGGCTCCTTCTTGGGCAGGCCTGCGCGCATCTCAAACAGGGTCTTGGGCAGATTCAAAGTACTGTCGTACTGAGACTTATTCTTAGCCAATGGTTACACACTCCTCTAATTTACTAAAACGCTTTGGGATCACTCGCTGAACTTCACGCCCTTAAAAGCGGCGTAGTCCGGCGCTGCAGCCTCATCCTCGGCGGCAGGGGCAGGGGCCGGGGGCGGGTCGAGCTTGAGCTGGCTCTCGTCCTGTGCCCAGAACTCCTCGCTGGTCTTTTCATCCGCAGGGGTCTCGTCCTCAGCATCCACATCCGCTGCGGCGGGCTGTGCCTCGGCGATCTCCTCGGTCACAGCGGCGGCAGTGGTATCGGAAGCTGCCGCCTCGTCCTCGGCAGGAGCATCCTCAGCGGGCTCTTCCTTCTGGAACTCCGGCAGACGGCTCAGAGACTCCACATGGGTGCGGTAAAGGTTGAGCACGTCCGACTTGAAGCGGGTCACTTCCAGCCGGACGCGGTCATACTCGCGCTCCTGGGCAAGCTTTTTCTCGTTTGCCTCGTTGATGATCTCATCCGCGCGGTCACTGGCTCTTTTGCAGCAGCTCGTTGGCATCACGGATAATATCATCACCGCGCAGATTTGCGCGATGCAGGATCTCTTCCGACTTCTGGTTTGCTTCCCGGATGACATTCTCACCCATCCGCTGGGCATTGATCAGCGCGCTCTTGAGCATATCGCCGTCAGCCTCGTAGCTCTCCATTTCCTTGTGCAGACGCTGATTCTCGGCAGTCAGCTCAGCGATCTGGCGGCGCAGCTCCTCAGCCTGATCTTCATCCTGCTTCAGCTGCTCCTCTACTTTATCCAGGAAACGGTCCACCTCTTCGGTCCGGTAGCCGCGGATGTTCTTTTCAAACTGTGCAGCACGCACATCCTGCGGGGTCAGCATAGTGGTTTCCTCCCTTTTCATTCAATATTGAAAAAACTCGATGATCGATCGGTCTTTTTTGCTTTTTCCGGGCAGGGCCGTCAGGCCAAAGCGTCCCTTGCCGCGCACCGTGAACACATCACCCTCATACACCGGGGCGTGGGCACTCTCTGCAGGCAGGTGGTTGATCTCCACCCGGCCCGCCGCGATCCACTCACACGCCTGCCCGCGGCTGCAATGGAGCATGGCCGCAAGCACAGCGTCCAGCCGCAAAGAGGACACGGTGGCTGTCTGCGTTTTGCGCTCTGCCTGCGGGAATTCAGGCACCTCATCCAGCGAAAGCAGCGTGGTGGTGACCTCTGTCCGGCCCACCTGCAGCAGTTCCCGGCAGATGAGCTCCCCCGCCGTTTCCAGCGCAAAGACATAGGCAGTGCCCGGTGTATCGGCCGGGAGCACGATATCTCCCAGCGCTTCCCGACGCAGCTCCAGCCCCATCAGGCTGCCCAGATAATCCTTGTGGCCCGGCAGTGCCGCCCCGGAAAGGGTGCGGCAGGTCAGCTTCACGCAGCACAGCGGGCTTGCAGGGTAGCAGCCCTCCGGCTCCAGGCAGAGCAGCTTCCGCTCTGCCCCGGGCCAGCCGCCTTCAAAGTGATGGTCGCTCTCCGGCACATCGGCACGGTTCAGCGCAGCACGGGCCAAATCCTGTTCCCTGTCGCTCAAAAAGCCGGAGTAGCGGGCAATGCCGCGTCCCTCGGCCGCGCGGGCCAGATCTTCTACATGGCGCATCAGAAAGCGCTCTTCATCGGTGCGGGCGGGCACAAAACCCCGCACTGCCCTGGGAGCAGGATCAATAGAACGCGCCATTGTTCTCCAGCTCGTCCAGCAGATCGCCCATAATATCAACGTTGTAGGGAGTAATGATGAAGGTGCTGTTGGCAACGCGCTTGATCTGGCCGTTGTTGGCATAGGCTACACCGGACAGGAAATCCACCAGACGGCGGGAGACTTCCTTGTTGGTGGACTCCAGGTTCAGCACGACGGTGCGCTTGTTGTTCAGATGGTCCGCAATGGTGCTGGCATCCTCAAAGCGCTCAGGCTTGACCAGAACGACCTTGAGCTGGGTGGTGGCATGGATGTTGACCACCTTGTTCTTCTTCTGGGCACCCTCCACCGGCTCTTCCTCTGCATCGTCCATGCCAACGCCGAGACCGCTGTTGTTGTTCACCATCTGGAGGGCCGTCGTCGATGTACTGATCGTCGTAATCGTCCTCACCGCCGAAAAGGCCCTTTTTGAGACTATCCACGAAAGACATAGTATCTGCTCCTTTCATTCGGGCAGCCGCAGCTGCCTGGCGCCTTTTGCAAAAGAGATGCAAATAGCTTTTCTATTATCGGATTTTTTGCCGCAGATGTCAATAACTACAAAAGTTTTCCATCATACAAATTTTGTCCGGAGACAATAATCTCGTCATAAAGCCGAACCTGACTGACAGAACCAGCCGTTCCGCTGGGCAAAACGATGAGGTCATCGCCATCCGTGATCTGCGGATGGACATCGTCCACAGGGTCGATGCGGCAGAAGCGGGCCAGGTTGCCGTACTTCACGTACACACCGGGGATGTAGTTCTCACCCTGACCCTCTGCCTCGGAGCCGTCCTCCTTGAGGTAGTGCACCGCAGCAGCAGGCACCCGCAGGCCGGTGTTGCGTCCCACGATGATCTGGGCATCGGCACAGTTCAGCCGGAGCACATCGCCGTTGATGATCTCGCAGGAGAGGACGAAGCGGGCAATGTCGTTCTCCGCATCGATGTTCACCTCGCTGACCTTTGCCTTGAGGGGCGTTTCCACCTGACCGGGAAAACGGATCTCAACGCTCTTGGTCAAGGGCTTGCCATCCCTGCCCAGCAGCTTTTCCGCCTGTTTGGCCGAGCACACCCCGGCATAGTACCAGGTAAAGCCCGAGACGATCTTGCCCGCGCAGCCGTCCAGCGCGATCTCCGGGGAGGATTCGACGTAAGCTTTCAGGTTGGCTGCATCCAGGGCAAGGATATCGGCAGAACCAGCGTTCAGGCGCCCGGAACTGGAGCTGCGGATGAAATAGCCCGTCTGCGGGGCCGTGATCTGGGAAGGATTGCCCAGCTGGGCCTGCACCGTGGCGGCCTGCTGGGTCAGCGCGGTGATCTGGTCAGAGAAGCTGGCCACCTCGCCGGTGATGACCCAGAGCTTGTTCTGGGCCAGAATGTAGTTTTCCTTCTCCGCATCGGTATCCTCGTAGTCCCCTGCATCCAGCGAATCCATCAGGTCGTACAGAGCGGCGGAACGGTTCTTGCGCAGGGATTCCAGCTGCACCGAAGTGGTGTTCTGGGAACGCTGCAGCAGGTCGATCTGGTCATTGATCTGGGTCAGCTGCTGGCGCAGGGTGGCCTGCGCTGCATCGCTGTAGATCTCAGCCACCGCTGTGCCTGCCGAAACACGCTCGCCGTCTGCCACCAGATACCCCAGCGTGCCGCCGCCCGCAACGTAACTTTCCTCAAACAGGAGCACGCCTTCGGCATCCACGGTGTCCTCCACCGTAGCCAGCAGTGCGGTCTCGTAGGTATTGGGCGGAAACAGCACCTGCATTGCCTGATAGCCCACATACAATGCCGCCAGCAGCAAAAACACGATGACGACAGCGGCCAGCGTTTTCAGTGCGCCGGAGATGCCCTCGCGGTTTTCTTCCTGCATATCGCTCATCCTTTCGCTAAAAATTCATTTGTGAGACATGCGGCCTGTTCCCGGACATCCGGAGCAGAGGCATCCAGCCAGCAGATACCCTCCATGTGGCGGAACCAGGTCAGCTGGCGCTTGGCATAGTTGCGGGAAGCCTGTTTCAGCTTTTCCACGCAAGGGGCAAGCGCACTCTCCCCCGCAAAGTAGGGGAAGAATTCTTTGTATCCGATGGCCTGGGCCGCCGTCTTATAGGTATCCCGGTGTTCCCACACACGTTTTGCCTCGTTCAGCAGATCCTGCTCCATCATCTGATCCACCCGCAGGTCGATGCGGCGGTAGAGCTGGGCACGCTCCGGGAAATCCAGCCCAAGGATCAGAGAACGGTAAGGCTTTTCGGGCGGGAGTGAGTCTGCTTTCTGTTCACTGAGCTTTTTCCCGGTGGCGCGGTAATGCTCCAGCGCCCGCAGCACCCGGACATGGTTGTTCGGATGGATGGCCGCCGCCGCTTCGGGGTCCACCGCCTGCAGCTCCGCATACATGGCTTCCGGACCCTTTTTATTCAGTTCCGCGGCCAGCTGTTCTCGCAAACCGTCCGGCGTTTTCTCAGCGGCAAAGCGGACACCATACAAAAAACTCTGGACATAGAGCCCGGTGCCGCCCACGAGGATGGGCAGATGTCCTCTGCCGGAGATCTCATGCTCCAGCGCTCCGGCCAGCTCGGTGAAATCTGCCACGCTGAACGGTTCATAAGGCTGCAGGATATCCACCCCATGGTGCGGAATGCCGCGAGTCTCCTCGGGGGTCACCTTGGCGGTGCCCACATCAAGACCTTTGTAGATCTGCATCGAATCGGCGCTGATGATCTCCCCGCCGAACTGCTCGGCCAGCGCAACGCCCAGCGCGGTCTTGCCGGAAGCCGTGGGGCCGACCACGGCCAGCACCGGGTGCTTTTTGTTACACGATCCGTCCAAACTGCTTTTCCAGCTCCTTCCGGGTCAATTTAAGGACACAAGGCCGACCATGGGGGCAGAAGGGCGGCACCTCGCCCGAGAGGATCTTTTCAGCCAGTGCCATCAGCTCCTGCGGGGAGGTCTTATCCCCCGCCTTGATGGCCGCGCGGCAGGAGATGGAATGGAGCACCCACTCAGTCTTTTCGCTCAGGGCATCGCGGCTGCCCTTGGAGAGCTTATCCGCCAGCTCCACCAGCAGATCCTCGGCGCTGCCCTGTTCCACGTCAGCAGGGACAGAGCGGAGGAACACGCTGTTGCCGCCAAAGTCGTCAATCTCCAGTCCGGCGCTTTCCAGCAGCTCAAGGTTGGAGAGGAGGGCAGTCTTTTCCTCCGCCGACAGCTCCACCACCAGCGGCTCCAGCAGCAGCTGGGCCGGAACATCCCCATAGTTTGCCGCCAGCTTCTCGAAAAGCTGGCGCTCGTGGGCGGCGTGCTTATCGATGATGCAGATCTCCTCCCCGCGCTCAGCGAGGATGTAGGTCTTGAAGATCTCACCCACATAGCGCAGAGGGGCAGGGCCTTCCTGCACGTCAAAGCCCAGCTGTTCCGGCGTATCCTCGGCAACAGAGGTCTGCTGCGGAGCTGGGGCGGCAGGTATTTCCTCCTTGGGGGCAGGATCCCATGCCGCCATGTGGTCCTGATGTTCGGGCAGATCTACGCCGTCCGGCTCAATGTCCAATGCACCTTCTCCCAGCGCTGCGGCAAAGGCGGGTGCTTCAGGCTCACTGTTCTCTCCGTGGGAGCTGGTGCCGGGCTGTGCAGGGTGGCATCCTGCCGGATGGGCAGGCCCGATGCAACCGTTGTCCAGCTGTGCTCTGTCGGCTTTTCCTCGGCAGTGTCCGGCACAGGCAGGATATCCGGGTGGCTTGCAGGTGCCGGACGGGACAGCGGTACTGCTGCCGGTGCCGGAGTGAAGCTCCGGAAGCTCCGCTGGGGCTGAGGGGTATGCTCATGGAGCGTTCCCGGCTCAGCCTGGCCCGGAATGATGGCAGAAAGTCCTGTAAAGTTATTCTTCTTTACATCATTTTCTGTCGCATTATCTTTTATTCCAGATTTGTTGGATTCTTCATCTTTTTTATCCTCTTCAAAGGCGAAGCGCCGCTCTCCGGTTCCCGGCTGGGCCAGTGCCAGCTTGACAGCGTGATAAACGAGGTCAAAGATATCGTTTTCCCGGGCAAAGCGCACCTCAGTCTTGGCCGGGTGGACATTGACATCCACAAGGTCGGCGGGCATTTCCAGAAGCAAGATTCCTCCAGGGAACTTTCCCTGCATCGTGGTGCCTTTGAACGCTGTTTCCATGGCCGCCATCATGGTGCGGTTGCGGACATAGCGCCCATTGATGTAGAAATACTGCATACTGCGGCTGGCGCGGCAGCTCCTGGGCTGAGTGATAAGACCCCACACCCGGTAGACCCCCTCCTGATTGTCCAGCTCCATGAGGTCACGGCTGAATTCCCGGCCCAGCACCGCGTAGGCGGCACTGCGCAGCTTGCCGTCACCGGGGGTGACATACTGCAGCTTACCCTCCCGGACAAACTTGAAGCTGACCTCGGGGTGGCTCAGGGCCACATGGGCCACAATATCCGCCACAAAGGTACCCTCGCTGGAATCCTTTTTGAGGAACTTCATCCGGGCCGGGGTGTTGTAGAACAGATTCTGCACCCGGATGGTAGTGCCCACGCCGCGTGCACCGGGCTCCAGCGGATAATCCTCGCCGCCCTCGATGCGGTAGACGGAGGCGCACTCGTCGTTCTCAGTACGGGTCAGTACTTCTACCCGCGCCACGCTGGCAATGGAAGCCAGCGCTTCTCCACGGAAGCCCAGGGTGTGGATATGGTTCAGATCATCCTCCGTCCGGATCTTACTGGTGGCGTGGCGGATGAATGCCGTGGGGATATACTCTGCTTCAATGCCCGAGCCGTTGTCGCTGATCTCGATCAGCTTCACGCCGCCTGATTCAATGGTCACGGTGATCTGGCTTGCCCCGGCATCAATGGCGTTTTCCAGCAGCTCCTTCACCACGGAAGCAGGCCGCTCCACCACCTCACCGGCTGCAATGAGCTCCGCCGTGTGCTTGTCCAGAACATGGATGACTGCCATATTCGTTCCCTCCCCTGTTTTTTAGGATTTTTCAGGAAATCAGCCGTTCAGGCTGCCCTTCAAGGTCTTTTTCAGCTCGTACAGGAAATTCAGCGCTTCAATGGGGGTCAGCGTTTCCACATCCAGCGCATCCAGTTTTTCCAGCACCTCGCTGGGCACTGCGGGAGAGTTATACTCCTGCAGCGCGTCAAAGTCCATCTGCTCCACCTTGTTCTTGGGGGCAGTGGCTTCCAGTGCGCGCAGCACCTCGTGGGCGCGGCGGGTCACAGTGCCGGGCAGACCGGCCAGCTTTGCCACCTCGATGCCATAGCTGTCATCGGCAGGGCCGCGGACGATGCGGCGCAGGAAGGTGATGTCCTCACCCCGCTTTTTCACCGCAATGTTGTAATTTTTCACGCCGCTGATGGTACCCTCAAGGTCCGTCAGCTCGTGGTAATGGGTGGCAAAGAGGGTTTTGCAGCCCAGTCCCTTGGCAGGGTCGCTGATGTGCTCCACCACGGCGCGGGCAATGCTCATGCCGTCAAAGGTGGACGTGCCGCGCCCGATCTCATCCAGCACCACCAGACTGCGGGAGGTAGCGTTCTTCAGGATCTCTGCCACCTCGGTCATCTCCACCATAAAGGTAGACTGACCTGCCGAAAGGTCATCCGACGCGCCGATGCGGGTAAAGATGGCATCCACTACACCCACATGGCACTCTTTGGCCGGGACAAAGGAACCGATCTGTGCCATCAGGGCAATCAGCGCATTCTGGCGCATATAGGTTGATTTGCCCGCCATGTTAGGGCCGGTGATGATGAGGCAGCGATCTTCGCCGCAGTTCAGGGTGGTATCGTTGGGTACGAACAGACTGCCCTTGAGCATCTGCTCCACCACAGGGTGGCGGCCCTCCACGATGGTCAGCTGGTCGCTCTCATCCACAGTGGGGCGGCAGTAGTTGTTTTCTGCTGCCACCTGAGCCAAAGCGGCCAGCACGTCCAGCTCTGCCACGGCGTTGGCTGTACGCTGGATGCGGTCGAGCTGGGCACCAATGCTTTCCAGCAGCTCATTGAACAGCCGGTGTTCCAGAGCGATCAGCCGCTCGTGGGCACCCAGGATCTTATTTTCCAGCTCCTTGAGCTCCTGGGTGATGTAGCGTTCGCCGGTGGTCAAGGTCTGCTTGCGGATGTAGCTCTCCGGCACCTGTGCCTTATAAGAGTTGCTGACCTCGATGAAATAGCCAAACACGTGGTTATAGCCGATCTTCAGCTTGGGGATACCGGTCTCCTGCCGCAGGCGGGTCTCCAGCTGGGCCAGCACACCCTTGGTATTATCGCGGATGGAACGCAGCTCGTCCACCTCCGGGTGGTAGCCCTTGGCAATGACACCGCCATCCTTCAGGGTAGAGGGTGCGTCAGGGTCCACAGCGGCATAGATCTTGTCCTTGATATCGCTCAGCGGGTCGATCCTGGAGACGATCTCGCTGAGCTCGGCACAGCCGCAGCTCTCGGCCTGCTGGCGCAGGCTGGGCAGGCGCTCACAGGTCTGCGCCATGGCATAGATCTCTTTGGGCGTGGCCGAACCGTAGACCGTGCGGGTCATCATACGCTCCAGATCGGCGATGTAATGCAGTTCTTCGATCAGATCGCCGCGCTGTACAGTTTGGTTGACCAGGCTTTCCACAGCATCCAGACGGTGGTTGATGGCATCGCTGGAAAGCAGCGGCTGCTCGATCCAGGTGCGGAGCAGCCGCTTGCCCATGGCAGTGCTGGTCTTGTCCAGCACCCAGAGCAGGGTCCCCCGCTTCTCGCGGCCCCGCAGGGTCTCGGTGAGTTCAAGGTTGGCCCGCGTCACCGGCGAAAGCTGCATATACTGGGCTTCATTGTAGCTGATGACGGTCTTCAGGCGCTCCACACCTTTGATCTGGGTGGTGTGCAGGTATTCCAGAAGCGCGGCCATGGCAAACCGCACCAGACCTTTTTTATCAATAGAGGTCGTCTCATCCCAATTGCGGCCAAACTGATTTTCCAGCGAGATGGCCACCAGACCCGGGGCGTAGCGCTCCTCTTCCACCAGCTCCACAGAGCAGGTCATGTTCTTTTGATATAGCCGGTCAGCTCACGGCAGTCCAGCATTCCGGGATTCATCAGCACCTCGCTGGGATGGTAGCGGCAGAGCTCCGCGATCACGGCAGGCACGATCTTCTCTCGTTTCAGCTCGGTGATATGGGCCGTGCCAGTGGAAACATCGGCAAAGCAGATGCCCGCCGCATTCCCTTTCAGAAAAATGCTTGCAATGTAGTTGTTTTTGTCATCCTGCAGCATACTGCTCTCGATGACAGTGCCCGGCGTGACCACCCGGATGATATCGCGCTTGACCAGTCCCTTTGCCTTGGACGGGTCCTCCATCTGCTCACAGATCGCCACCTTGTATCCCTTGGCGATCAGGCGGGCCACATAGCCCTCGTAGCTGTGGAAGGGCACGCCGCACATGGGGGCACGCTCTTCCATGCCGCACTGCTTGCCCGTCAGGGTCAGGTCCAGCTCCCGGGAGGCGGTCAGCGCATCGTCAAAGAACATCTCGTAAAAGTCGCCGATGCGGTAAAACAGGATCTCGTCCTTATACTGCTTCTTGATGTCCATATACTGCTGCATCATGGGCGACAGTTCTGCCATAATCGTTCACCTTTCCTGCGGGCTATGCCGCTTTGCTTCTTTCCGTCGGTTTGCAGTAAGTAACTGCGAATGGAAGGAAAACGCGGCCTGCGATTTGCAGCCGCGTTCTCATTTTACCTGTTAGTGGCAGCCTCCGCAGGTGGAGCAACTGCCGGTGCAGGATTCGCTGGGCTCCTGCACGGTCATGGGGTCGCCGCCGTTCATTGCGGTGTTGATGATAGCATCAATGTAGTTGACCAGGTTCTCGCAGTCGCGCTTTGCCTCGTTGTAAGCAGTCATACCCTCGTCAGCCATGATCTTGCCGTACAGGTCGTTGACCTTGGTGTTCAGCTCGGCGATGCGCTCATCACTGCGCTCGCTCTTGCTGATCTCGTTGTTCAGATCCATGCGGGCCAGATTGAACTCCCCGATGAGATTCTGCAGCTCCTCATCCTTGTCGTTTGCCTTGCGGGCCTGATCCAGAGCCAGGTAACGGGGGTCAGTCTGCAGTGCCATGGCGGCGCGCTTGAACAGATCGATGCAATCCATAATCAAAAATCTCCTTTGATGTGTTTGTTTTTATAGTTATATTATCATTGAGGCCGGTGTGCCCCGGGATCACGTTTCCAGTTCGCCCAGCAGGACGGTGGCGCGGGCACCGGTCAGGTGCACCTGTGCGTAGCTGCCCATCAGGGCGGGGTCTGCGGCAAACTCCACGGTCAGGTTGTTGTCCAACCGGCCGGAGAGGGTGCCGTCGCTGCGGCCATAGCCTTCCACCAGCACCCGGACAGTCTGGCCCACCTGCTGCCGGACCAGATCCATTGCGATCTCGTCCTGCACCTTGAGCAGACGGGTCATCCGGTCGGTTTTTTCCGCGCGGGGGGTGGGGTCGGGCATTTCGGCAGCCTTGGTGCCGGTACGCTTGGAGTAGATAAAGGTGAACAGCTGCATGTAGCCGACTTTCTTCACAAGTTCCAGCGTGTCCTGGAAATCCTCCTCCGTTTCCCCGGGGAAGCCCACGATGATATCGCTGGAGAAGGTGATGCCGGGCACCTTTTTGCGGGCGTACTCGATCAGCTCCATGTACTGCCCGATGGTGTAATGGCGGTTCATCTTTTCAGCAATTCATCCGAGCCGCACTGCACCGGCAGGTGCAGGTGCTTGCACAGGTGGGGCTGGGCCGCAATGGTATCGATCAGCTTACGGCTGGCATCCTTGGGGTGGCTGGTCATAAAGCGGATCTGGTAATCGCCGGGCACAGCGCAGAGCAGATTGAGCAGATCAGCAAAGTCCACCTGTTCCTCCAGGCCCTTGCCGTAGCTGTTCACGTTCTGGCCCAGCAGAGTGATCTCCTTGTATCCTGCTTCCACCAGCCCCCGGAACTCCGCTAGGATATCGCCGGGCTTGCGGCTTTTCTCACGGCCCCGCACATAAGGTACGATGCAGTAGGTGCAGAAATTGTCGCAGCCGTACATGATGGGCAGCCAGGCGCGGAACTCACTCTCGCGCCGGATGGGGATGTTCTCCACGATGACCGGGCGCTGGGCAGGCTCCATCAGCACGCGCTTATGCTTCTGCAGCTTCTGAGCAATGAGCTGGGGCAGGGTATCGATGCCATCCACGCCAAAGACCAGATCGACATAGGGATAGCTCTTGCGCAGCTTTTCTACCACATGTTTCTGGTTGGCCATACAGCCGCACAGGCCGATCATCAGGCCGCGCTTTTTCTCCTTCAGGCCCTTCAGTGCACCCACATTGCCGAACACGCGCTGCTCGGCATGCTCACGCACGGCGCAGGTGTTGAAGAGGATGAGGTCTGCATCCTCGGGCTTATCGCACAGGCCGTAGCCGATATCCACCAGCACGCCCTTGATGCGCTCGCCATCGTTGACGTTCTGCTGACAGCCATAGCTGTGTACAAAGGCCAGCGGCGGGGTGTCGTAAGCCGCACGCACCAGCTCCGCAGCCGTTTCGTTGTGTTCAAAGTTAATGTATTCCAATAAAAACCATCCTTATTTTTCAAAAGCTCTTTTTAGTATACCCTCTTTCTGCCATAAGGGCAAGTGGGAAACCGCAAATTTCAGAATCCTTCGGGGCAATTCAGCCTTCTGCCTGCTTTTTGGCGCATGCTTCACACAGGCCGAACAGCACCACAGCGCAGTCCTGCACCACAACATCCTTCTGGCGGCGCACCAGCCTCATCACCTGTTTCTCATCCACATCGGCATCCACTACGCCACCGCAGGCTGTACAGTAGAGGTGGCTATGCCAGCACAGGGTGTGATCAAAACGATCCGCCCTGCCCGGAATGGACACCCGGCGCACCCTGCCTGCCTCCACCAGACTGTTCAGGTTGCGGTAAACGGTGCCCAGGCTCAGGCCCGGGCACTCCGGGGCCGCCTTATCAAAGATCTCTTCGGCGGTGGGGTGGTCGCAAAGTTGCTCCACGGTGCGCAGCACCAGCTCCCGCTGTTTGGAATAACGCATCTTCCTCTCTCCTTCTCTTCCCTTTATACGTTCTCTTCGCCCTTGATCCGCGCCCAATATGCGCGGGAGGCCTGCTCGTTCTTGTTTTCCCCAAAGGTGTAGTATTTTGTATTCTTGAGCACATCCGGCAGATACTGCTGCTCGACCCAGTGGTTGGGGTAATCGTGGGCATACTTGTAATTCTGGCCCTTTACCAGCGCATCCTCGCCGTCATAGTGCTTGTTCTGCAGCTGGCGGGGAATGGGCCCGGTGCGACCCGCCTGCACATCCGCAATGGCGGCGTTGATGGCATCGTGGGCGCTGTTGGATTTTGGGCTGGTCGCCACCAGTACCACCGCATCCGCCAGGGCCAGCCGCGCTTCGGGCAGGCCCACCGCGTTGGCGATATCCACAGCCGCCTTGACGATGGGAATGATCTGCGGGTAGGCAAGGCCCACATCCTCACAGGCACAGACCATGAGCCGACGGCAGGCCGAGGGCAGATCTCCAGCTTCCAGCAGCCGCGCCAGATAGTGGAGCGCCGCGTCCGGGTCTGAGCCGCGCATGGATTTCTGGTAAGCCGACACGATATCATAGTGGTCATCGCCGTCCCGGTCGTACCGCATGGCAGTGCGGCGGGTGACCTGCTGGATCATATCCAGCGTGATGTGTTTTCCCTCCGGTTCGGGAGCCGCCGCCGTCACTGCAAAATCAAGGCACCCCAGTGCCTTGCGCAGATCGCCGCCCGCGCTCTCGGCAAGATAGGCACAGGCATCGTCCTCCATCCGGATGGGCGTGCCCTCACTCTCCGAAAGCTTTTTCAGGGCGTTCCGCAGCCCCTGCTCCACATCCGCAGCTGTCAGCGATTTGAACTCGAACACAGTGCAGCGGGAAAGCAGTGCATTATAAATGTAAAAATATGGATTCTCAGTGGTGGAGGCGATCAGGGTCACCGTGCCGTCCTCAATGCACTCCAGCAGGCTTTGCTGCTGCTTCTTGTTCAGATACTGGATCTCATCGAGGTACAGCAGGATGCCCCCCGCCCCGGCCAGTGTGCCGATATCCTTGAGCACCGCCTTGATATCCCCCGTGCCGCAGGAGGTGCCGTTGAGCTTGTGCAGCGTCATGCCGCTGTTCTCGGCAATGATGCGGGCCACGGTGGTCTTGCCAGTGCCGGACGGGCCGTAAAAGATCATGTTGGGGATGCGGCCGCTCTCGATGGTGCGGCGGAACACCCGCCCCGGGGCCAGCAGATGCTGCTGGCCGCAGACTTCGGCCAGCGTTTTGGGGCGCATACGCTGCGCCAGCGGTTCATTCATCGGGCGTTCCCTCCTGTACTGCCCTGCTGTTCTGCATGGGCCTTATATAGAAATAGTATACCTCATTTTTACACGAACAGCAAGAGCAATAATGAAAATCATTCTCAGATGGATACCACAAACCCCATTTACAAAAAAGTCGAAACATGCTATTATCATAGTACATTTACGGGAAACGAGGGGTTCAGATGAAGAAAGCCGCTGCGGCAGAAGATCTCTCTGCCAAAAAGGAGCTGGCGCTCCAGGTTATCGACCGGCTGAAAACAGAATACCCAGATGCAGCCTGCACGCTGGATTACGACCATGCGTGGCAGCTGCTGGTCAGTGTCCGGCTGGCCGCACAGTGCACCGATGCACGGGTCAACATTGTGGTACAGGACTTGTTTGCAAAATACCCCAATGTAGCAGCATTGGCTGCGGCAGAGCCCGAGGAAATCGAAGCCATTGTCAAGCCCTGTGGGCTGGGCCGCAGCAAGGCCCGGGATATCTCGGCCTGTATGCGGGTACTGCGGGATAAATACAACTGCAAAGTGCCCACCACCTTTGAAGAGCTGCTGGCACTGCCCGGCGTGGGCCGCAAGAGCGCCAACCTGATCATGGGCGATGTGTTCTGCAAACCTGCCATCGTCACAGATACCCACTGCATCCGGCTGTGCAATAAAATCGGGCTGGTGGATGGCATCAAGGAGCCGCAGAAGGTGGAGATGGCCCTGTGGAAGATCATTCCGCCGGAGGAAGGCAGTGACCTGTGCCACCGCTTTGTGATGCATGGCCGGGCTGTCTGCAATGCCCGCAAACCAGAATGTGAAAAGTGCTGTCTGAACGACATCTGCCGGTACGCGGCAGAAAATGCCGTTCTTACAAAAAGAAACCAAGGAGGCTTCTGTATGATCACTTTGTCTATCCTGATCGTTCTTGCCCTGATCTGCGCTCTGGTGGGCGTGCTGATGGGCCTGTTCTCTCTGATCGGCCTGCTGGCTTCCCTGCTCGTGGGCGTGCTGGTAGGCGCTCTGGCCGGTCACATCGCCAACCGCTTTATGGGCACCCAGACTTCCACCGGCCGCAACATCGTGCTGGGCATTCTGGGCAGCTTTGTGGGCGAGTTCTTGTTCGGCCTCATCGGCATCCATGCCACCGGCAGCATCAGCTCCTTCGTCATCTCTGTGCTGGGCGCCTGCGTCTGCATCTGGGTGGATAACCGACTGTTCCACGATCGTTGACCGGTTTTCTCCGGTTGTTTGTCTTTGCTCTCCCCTCCGGGAGAGCTTTTTTATTTTCAGCCCCTTGACAGTTATATCGTGAAGCGATATAATATATTCGTGATATATCGCATAGCGATACAAAGCGAGGTGATATAATGGATCATCCGGCACTGACGGAAACCACCTACTACATCCTGCTTTCCCTCTATCATCCGCAGCATGGCTACGGCATCATGCAGGAGACCCAGCAGCTCTCCGGCGGAAGGGTACGGCTGGCTGCCGGAACCCTGTACGGTGCCCTGAATGCCCTGTGCGAAAAGGGGTGGATCTCTCCCCTGCCCATGGAAAGCGGGAGCCGCAAAAAAGAATACCAATTGACCTCCGCCGGGCTGAAGGTGCTCAAACAGGAGCTGGTCCGGCTGGAGGAGCTTGCTGCCAATGGCCGCGCCATTTTACAGGAGGAACAGGTATGAGTGAAACAAAAACGCTGCATCGGAATTTCTGGGTCTGGGAATTTGAAAAAGAAGAACGCTGGCTCAACGAAATGGCGCAGGAGGGCTGGGCCCTGCAGAATGCCGGGTTCTGCACCTACACCTTTGAAAAGACGGAACCCGGCCAATACATCATCCGGCTTGCCATGCTGGACAGTTCCCCGGATTTTGAAAGTTTCATGGAAGAGTTAGAAGCACAGAGCGTTGGGCATTGCTTCAGTTGGGGATATTTCCGCCGCAGCGCCCAGCTAGGCCCCTTTGATCTGTTTTCGGATGTGGATTCCCGTATCTCCCACCTGAACAAAATTGGACAGATGGTGAGGCTGCTCTGTCTGGCAAACCTTCTCATCGGCGTTACCAATACCTTCAGCGGTGCATCGCTGGCATGGCTGAACCTGCTTTGCGCCACGTTTTTGGCCTATGGGCTGGGACGTATCAGCAGCAAACGAGAGAGTCTGGTGGAAGAACGTCAGCTCCACGAGTGATTTTTTCTCCTTGATGCGCAGGATCTCCAGAGTTTTCAAAAAGTTCATTTTTACCCGCTTGCATTCCGATGCAGGCGGGTATATTATTGTCATCAGCAAATAGTTATCATGTGTTAAGTATTTATATCTGTTAAGTGATAAGGAGGGATCGTATGCCGCAGAAGAGCGCACCGGAACTGTTCGCCTTGGTCCATTATCTGCATCGGCTGAGCACAGAAGGCAAACGCGGTGCCAAAATGGCACTGGAAAGCTGCCCCAAGTGTCATTTCATCATGCTGGAAGGCGTGCTGATGACCATTGAAGAGCATGGCCAGAATGGCACCATCTATGTTTCCGATCTGGCTGCCGCCGTCAAACAGCCCCTGCCCGCTGTTTCCCGCGCGCTGCGCCAGCTGGAGCAGGATGGACTCATTGAGCGGATCACAGACCCCAATGACCGCCGCAAAACGCTGGTGCGCCCCACGGAAAAGGGACTGAATGCCAGCCGCCAGGTCGAAACTGCCATCAGCCGTTACTTTGAGCGGGTCATCTGCCGCATCCCGGAAGAGCAGCGGGAGCAGCTGTTCTCCCTGACCGGTGTGCTGCTGGAGGCTGTGGAAGCGGAAAATGCGGAGCAACAAGCAAAATTGAAGGGAGAAAACGAAAATGGGTAAAATTTTCAAGCAGCTGGCCCGCCACTGGGCCGCCTGCCTTGCCGTGGTGGCTCTGCTGTTCGTGCAGGCCTACTGCGACCTTTCCCTGCCGGATTACACGAGCAAGATCGTGGACACCGGCATCCAGCAGGGCGGCATTGAAAGCCCCCTGCCGGAGACTGTGCGCCAAAGCACACTGGATGCCCTCTCGCTTTTGATGAGCGAAGAGGATGCAGACGCGCTGCAGAATGCCTACGGATATTATCTTCAGGACGACGGCGTTCTGAAGCTCCGCAGTGACCTGACCGATGCCGAGCGCACCGCTCTGGAGGATGCCGTTACCACACCGGATATCGTGCTGTATATGGCGGCGGCGCAGAATGCCAACGCCCCTGCCGGGCAGAACGCTGCCGCCGTGGCTCCGCTGTCCGGCTACCAGAGCGAGGACGAGACTGCCGGGGCTGAAGCAGAGACCATGACCGCTGCTCCCACGGCGGAGGATCTGGATGCCGTTTGTGGCCAGTTCACAGCCATGGCCCAGATGCCCGGTTTTTCCCGGGAAATGATCCAGCAGCAGCTGGCCAGTGCCATGGAACAGGTGGACGAGACCACCCTTTCCAGCATGGCAAGTCAGGCCACCCTGCTGGTCAGCCTGGAATATGAGGCACAGGGCGTTTCCCATGATGTACAGATGGCCTACCTCTTCCGGGTGGGTGGCCAGATGCTGGCCCTGACCCTGCTGATGGTGGTCGTTGCCATTCTGGTGGGCCTGATTGCCTCCCGCGTCTCGGCTTCCATCGGTCGGGAACTGCGCAGAGAGACCTTCTCCTCGGTCATCCACTTTTCCAACGCGGAGATCGAGAATTTCTCCACCGCTTCCCTGATCACCCGCACCACCAACGATATCCAGCAGGTGCAGTTCACCTGTGTCATCCTGCTGCGCATGGTGGCCTACGCCCCCATTCTGGGCATCGGCGGCGTGATGCACGTCACCCAGGGCAACACCGGCCTTGCCTGGATCATCGTGCTGGACGTGGCCGCTCTGCTTCTGCTCATCACGGTTCTGATGAGCGTCGCCATGCCCAAGTTCAAGATCATGCAGACGCTGGTGGACAAGCTGAACCTCGTCAGCCGCGAGATCCTGACCGGCGTGATGCCGGTGCGTGCATTCAGCCGCGAATCCTTTGAGGAAAAGCGTTTTGATGCTGCCAGCCGGGAGCTGATGGGCACCCAGCTGTTCACCAACCGTGCCATGGTAGCCATGATGCCCTTTATGACCCTGATCATGAACGGCACCAGCCTGCTCATCGTCTGGTTCGGCGGCAAGGCCATGGATGCCGGAAACATGCAGGTAGGCGAGATGATTGCATTCATCACCTACACCATGCAGATCGTCATGTCTTTCCTGATGCTGGCCATGGTGGCCGTGATGCTTCCCCGTGCCGGTGTGGCTGCTGACCGTATCGACGAGGTCTGCCGCACCAGGGCTTCCATCCATGATCCCGACGCTGCCACCGCAAAGCCCGCCCTTGAAAAGAAGGACTGGGATGGCGTGGTCCGGTTCGAGGATGTCAGCTTCCGCTTCCCCGGTGCCGACAGCGACGCGCTGGAGCACATCAGCTTTACCGCAAACCCCGGCGAGACCACAGCCATCATCGGCTCCACCGGCTGCGGCAAATCCAGCCTGCTCAACCTCATCCCCCGCTTTTATGATGTCACCGGCGGCCGCGTGACCATCGACGGCATCGACGTGCGGGAGATGCCGCAGGAGCAGCTCCACAGCCTTTTGGGCTATGTGCCCCAGAAGGGCGTTCTGTTCAGCGGCACCATCGAGAGCAACCTGAAATTCGGCGGTGCGCAGATCACCGATGCGGGCATGAAGAAGGCGGCTTCCATCGCACAGGCCACCGAGTTCATCGACGCAAAGCCCGAGGGCTATGCAAGCCCCATTGCACAGGGCGGCTCCAACGTGTCCGGCGGCCAGAAGCAGCGGCTCTCCATCGCCCGCGCCATTGCCAAGGAACCGAAGATCTATCTGTTCGACGACAGCTTCTCTGCCCTTGACTACAAGACGGATGTCACCCTGCGCCGTGCGCTGAAGGAAGAGACCGACAATGCCACCGTGATCATCGTGGCCCAGCGCATTTCCACCGTCCTCCACGCCAATCAGATCCTGGTGCTGGACGACGGCAGGCTGGTGGGCAAGGGCACTCACGCGCAGCTCATGGCCACCTGCCTGAATATCAGGAGATTGCCAGGAGCCAGCTGAGCCAGAAGGAGCTCAACCTGCAAGACCTGAACACCGGAAAGGAGGATGAGTGATATGCCGAGACCCGGAAAACAGACCACCGAGCGCGCCAAGGATTTCAAGGGCACTCTGCGGCAGCTCCTCAGCGCATTGCGCCAGTATAAGCTCTCCCTCATCGTTGTGATGGTCTTTGCCATCCTTTCCACCATCTTCAATATCGCAGGCCCCAAAATTCTGGCCAAGGCCACCACGGCCCTTGCCACCGGCTGGATCGCCAAGCTGCGGGGGATCGGCAGCATCGACTTTGCCTACATCGGCAAGATCCTGCTCACCCTGCTGGCCATGTACCTCTGCTCTGCGGCATTCAGCTTCGTTCAGGGCTGGCTGATGGCCGGCCTTTCCCAGAAGGTCTGCTATGATTTCCGCCGCCAGATCAGCGAGAAGATCAACCGCCTGCCTCTGGCCTACTTTGAAAAGCGGACGGTCGGCGAGGTGCTCTCCCGCATCACCAACGATGTGGACACCCTGGGCCAGAGCCTGAACCAGAGCGTGACCCAGCTCATCACCAGCATTACCACCATGATCGGCGTGCTGATTATGATGCTGTCCATCAGCCCCAAAATGACCCTGATTGCACTGCTCATCCTGCCCGTCTCTCTGGTCCTGGTGATGCTGGTGGTCAGGTTCAGCCAGAAATACTTCAAGGCCCAACAGGCCACCCTGGGCGTTGTGAACGGTCAGGTGGAGGAGGTCTACTCCGGCCACAACGTCATCAAGGCCTTCAACCGGGAGGCCGCCGTGCTGGAGGACTTCAACGCCGCCAACGACAAGCTGTTTGAATCCGCCTGGAAGAGCCAGTTCCTTTCCGGCCTGATGCAGCCCATTATGAACTTTGTGGGCAACCTGGGCTATGTGGCTGTTGCCATCGTCGGCAGCATCTTTGCCGCCAACGGCATCATCACCATCGGCGATATCCAGGCTTTTATCCAGTATGTCCGCAATTTCACCCAGCCCATCCAGCAGCTGGCACAGGTGTCCAACATGCTGCAGAGCATGGCCGCCGCTGCCGAGCGCGTGTTCGAGTTCCTGAACGAGCCCGAAGAGGATCAGCAGGCCGACCCTGCCCGCCGGGCAGACCCTGCCTGCATCGATGGTCAGGTCACCTTTGACCATGTTCGGTTCGGTTATGTGCCCGAAAAGACCATCATCCACGATTTCAGCTGCAATGTGCAGCCCGGCCAGAAGGTCGCCATCGTTGGCCCCACCGGTGCCGGCAAGACCACCATGGTCAAGCTGCTCATGCGGTTCTACGATGTAGATTCCGGCTCCATCACCCTGAACGGCCACGACATCCGCGACTTTGACCGCAGTGCCCTGCGCGAGGGCTTCGGCATGGTGCTGCAGGACACCTGGCTGTTCAAGGGCACCATCATGGAGAATATCCGCTATGGCCGTCTGGATGCCACCGACGAAGAGGTCATTGCCGCCGCCAAGGCCGCCAATGCCGACCACTTCATCCGCACCCTGCCCGGCGGCTACCAGATGGAGCTGAACGAGGACGCTTCCAACGTCAGTCAGGGCCAGAAGCAGCTGCTGACGATCGCCCGGGCCATTCTGGCCGACAACCGCATCCTGATCCTGGACGAGGCCACCAGCAGTGTTGACACCCGCACCGAACAGCGCATCCAGACTGCTATGGACAACCTGATGCGGGGCCGTACCAGTTTCGTCATCGCCCACCGCCTGTCCACCATCCGGGATGCAGACCTCATCCTTGTCATGCGGGACGGCGACATTGTGGAGCAGGGCACCCACGACCAGCTCATTGAGGCCGGCGGTTTCTACGCTGACCTGTACAACAGCCAGTTTGAGGATGTTGTGGATTAAGCCACGCTCCCTTCTTTGAAAAAGGCTCAGGTTTCGATCAAAAACCTGAGCCTTTTTCTTTTGTCAATTCCTACCGGATGTGCTATACTTATTTTTGTGTCTTGAAGTAGGAAAGGAGTAACCACTCATGGAAACCACTCAAAAGCCCTACGCATTCAGCCGCAAGGTATTCTGCGAAGGGATGCGGGATGGTGTGCCCATTGCGCTGGGCTATTTTGCTGTCTCGTTTTCATTGGGCATTGCAGCCCGCAATGCGGGGCTGACCCCAATTCAGGGCTTTTTTGCAAGCCTGTTCAACAATGCTTCTGCCGGTGAGTATGCAGCCTTTTCGCTGATCGCCGCCGGTGCCACCTATCTGGAAGTTGCCATCATCACCCTGATCGCCAACGCGCGCTACCTGCTGATGAGCTGTGCTCTGGCCCAGAAATTTGCCCCCGGCACGCCGTTCTTCCACCGGCTCATCATCGGCTACGATGTCACCGACGAGCTGTTTGGCATCACGATCGCACGGCCCGGCTATCTGAACCCGTTCTACACCTACGGTGCCATTGCGCTGGCGGCCCCCGCCTGGGCCATGGGCACAGCGCTGGGCATCATTGCAGGCAATCTGCTGCCGGTGCGTGTGGTCAGCGCCCTGAGCGTGGCCCTGTACGGCATGTTCCTGGCCATCATCATTCCCCCCGCCCGGAAGAACAGAGTCGTTGCCGTGCTGGTGATGCTGAGCTTTGCCCTGAGCTTCGCCTGCGGCCGCCTGCCCGGCATCGCTTCCCTTTCGGACGGCACCCGCACCATCCTGCTGACGGTGCTGATCTCCTGCGGGGCAGCCATTCTGTTCCCTGTTACACCCGAAGCACCAGAACCTGCCGGAACTGAGGAGGTGCAGGCATGACCTACAATAATTGGGTCTATATCGCCGTGATGGCCGCCGTTTCTTACGCCATCCGTGTACTGCCGCTGACCCTTATCCGCAAACCCATCAAAAACCAGTTCATCCAGTCCTTCCTCTACTATGTGCCCTATGTAACGCTGGCCGTCATGACCTTCCCGGCCATCATCAACGCCACCCAGAGCCCCATTGCCGGTGCAGCCGCGCTGGTAGTGGGCATCGCCGCCGCATGGTTCGGAGCCAGTCTGTTTCAGGTGTCCGTCTCCTGCTGTGCCGTGGTGCTTGTGCTGGAACTGTTTTTGGTGCACTGAGCATGAAGATCTTAATTTCCGGCTCCTCCGGCTTTGTGGGTTCCCGGGTACTGCACCAGTGGCAGGGCCGTGCAGAGCTTATTACCTTCCCGCGCGGATCTCTGGCCGCTGCCGATGAATCCGCCATTCGCCGTTTTGTGGAAACCGTGCAGCCTGATGTCATCCTGCATCTGGCGGCATTGTCCGATACCGGCTACTGCCAGCAGCATCCGGAGGAATCCCAGCGTGCCAACATCGAACTGCCTGTCTGGATGGCAAAGGCTGCACAAGACACCGGGGCCAAACTGATCTCATTCAGCTCGGATCAGGTGTACGCAGGTGTGACCCAGCCCGGCCCCCTGCCCGAAACGCTGCCACTCTCCCCCGCCAACACCTATGGCCGCCACAAACTGGAGGCCGAGGAGCGGGTCCTTGCGCTCTGCCCGGAGGCAGTGCTTCTGCGGGCCCCGTGGATGTACGATCTGCCCGGTGATGGCCTGCCCCTCCGGGGCAATCTGCCGCTGAACCTGCTGCAGGCCGCACAAAACGGTACTCCCGTTCGCTTTTCACCGAACGACCACCGGGGTGTCAGCTGGGTGCAGGAGGTGGTGGAACAGCTCTTCCCCGCCTTACAGCTGCCCGGCGGTGTATACAATTTTGGCAGCGGGAACGATACCGACATGGTCACAACGGCCCGGCAGTTTGCCGAAGCGCTGGGCGTGCAGGTGCAGATCAAGCCTGCTGATTTCTCCCGCAACCTTGTGATGGACAGCTCAAAGCTGGCCGCACAGGGGATTCGATTCCATGATACATTGAGCAGTTTTGAAGACTGTTTGAGGTTTTATCAAAAATAAGAACGACCCTCTCCGCCAATGCTCCGCATTGCCACCTCTCCCAAAGGGAGAGGTGGCAATTGCAGCTTCGAGGTAAGATTCTGCAAATCAGCAGTTTTCTTCCTGTCAGATGCGTTGGCTCCCCCTTCGGGGGAGCTGGCACGCGTCAGCGTGACTGAGAGGGTCGTTTTATGTTACAGCAGAATACAGATCAATCCGGTGCAGCCATCGTTGATGACCTGTTCCAGCGTTTCCTGCAGGCGGGTGCGGGCTTCCTGCGGCATGTGGAGGAGCTTGTTCTGCAGCCCCTCATTCACCAGTTCATGCAGGCTCTTGCCAAAGATGTTCGATTCCCACAGCCTCTCCGGGTCGGCTTCAAAATCGCCCAGCAGACTCTGCACCAGATCCTCGCTCTGCTTCTCGGTGCCCACGATGGGACTGATCTCGGTGTGGATGACCGCCTTCATCATATGGATGGACGGCGCGCTGGCCTCGAGACGGACGCCGTACCGCCCGCCCTGCCGGACGATCTCCGGTTGTTCCAGCGAAAGCTCGTCGATGGACGGCATCACGATGCCGTAGCCGGTGGCCTCCACCTGCTCCAGTGCACTGCGGATCTTCTCGTACTCCCGCTTTGCCCGGGATAGCTCAATGATGCAGGGCATCAGGCCCGCTTCGTCGCCAATTTCCAGCCCCGTCTGCTCACTGAGGACGCGGTAGAACACCTCTGGCTTCAGCAGAACGGTCACCCGCACCACACCGTCGGAAAGGTTCATGCCGCTCAGAGCAGACTCCTGCACCGAATCTCCGGCCAGCGCTCCGGCATTGTTCTGGACCGGAACATCCTTCATCCGGCTGATCTTCTCTGAAAACTGGAGCGCCGCCGTGTAGATCTCGTTCTGGAGCCAGTGGCCCTTTTCCAGCATTGTCACCCAGCGGGGAATGGCAAAATCCAGCTCCCGTACCGGAAATTCGTAGAGGACACGCTGCAGGATGGACAGCAGGTCATCTTTTTGCAGATCCAGGCAGCTCACCGGCAGGACCGTGCGTCCGTAGGCCTGTTCCAGCTCTGCAGCCAGAGCCTTTGTCTCCGGAGCATCCGGGCAGGTGCTGTTGAGCAGGATGACGAAGGGCTTGCCCAGCGCTTCCAGCTCGTCCACCACCCGCTTTTCTGCCGGGAGGTAGTTTTCGCGGGGTATCTCGCTGATGGTTCCGTCGGTGGTGACGACGATGCCGATGGTGGAGTGGTCCCGGATGACCTTGCGGGTGCCGGTCTCGGCGGCGAGGTCGAAAGGGGATCTCCTCGTCGAACCAGGGGCTTTTGACCATGCGGGGCTTGTCGTTCTCCTCGTGGCCCATGGCCCCCTCCACCATATAGCCCACACAGTCGATGAGCCGGATACGGCACTCCCCGCCGCCCTCCAGTTGGAGCGGCACTGCCTGCTCCGGGATGAACTTGGGCTCGGTGGTCATGATGGTGCGCCCCGCCGCCGACTGGGGCAGCTCATCGCGGGCGCGGAGCTTCGCGTCCTCCGGGCCCATGGCGGGCAGCACCAGCTTTTCCATAAACCGCTTGATGAGTGTGCTCTTCCCCGTCCGCACCGGCCCCACCACGCCAATGAGGATGTCGCCGCCCGTGCGTGCACCGATCTCGCGGCAGACAGTGGCTTCCAAACACTCCTGTTTTTCCAAATTGCTCTCTCCTCTCTCCCGTCCGCACCGGGCGGCAAGGCCGCACCTTCTGCGTCTGCTTCTCGGAAACAGTCTATTCGGACAGGCGGCGAGATATGAGCGGCACCTAGCGAAAAAGCGTCGGTTGACGGAAAAATCCCTCTGCGCTACAATAGAGAAAACTGTATGGAAAGGCGGAACACAGATGGAGTGGAAGGTTTATTTTGAGGACAATCCGGGCTGTCACCGCCCGCATCGGGGCCGCCCCGGGCAGGAAGTGTCCTGCGGGGCACACTCGGTGTGGGGCGGGCAGCATTTCATCATCCCGGCGATTTACCTTTGTGGAAAAGGGCTGGTTGTAGACATCTGCCGCCGGGTGGAGCGTGAGGCCATCGAAGCGCATTACCAGAAGTTGGCCGCTTATGAAGGGATGGATATTGACGAATGCCCGCCGGAAGTTGTCGAACTGGCCGAAGCCGAGGACCCGTTTGGTTCTTTTGACTATCTGCCAAGTGTAGCCATCAACGGCAAAACCGTGGAGTACAGCCGCGGTGCCGGGGAATATTATAACCCCCTCCGCTCCGAAGAGGAGATCGTTTGCAGCGGTGAACAGGCCGCGCGGGACATCGTGAAGCACTACGGGCTTGACCCGGAACAAGGCTGGGATCTCCGGCAGTGGAGCTTTCCCTGGGCGACAAAGCGCAGGCCGGCCCACATCACCAGCCTGACACTGACCCTCACCCAGCGGGAACAGCCTGCCGAAGCGGTGCAGTTCATGGCAGCGCCCGGAAAGGTCGTGGAGTTTGCCCACCCCGTCACCGGTGTGCCCTGCGTGCTGACGGTCAAAGACCTGAAACCGGCCCGGCTGCCGGAGAGTGACCTCCCCCACATGGGGCCGCCCATGGAATGGCCCCGGGAATTTGTGGAAATGACTTACACCCTGACCCCCGCCGTAACCACCGGCTGGGTGCAGGTGAACGACTGCGCCTCTAGTGATAAGCCCATCCGGAAAAGCGACGCACCCACGGAAGATGGAGCCATTGGCATCATCGGCGGGGCAGACGGCCCAACGGCGATCTTTGTGAGCGGAAAGCAGCAGGGTGATACCCGCACCGCCTGTTCCTCGCTCCACTTTGCGCCGGTGGAACCGGAAAATATCCGGTGGAAGGTGACCTACTACCAGAAGCAGCTCCCGGATGAAACTATAGCGCTCTTATAACGAAAAGACAGGCGGCACCAACCAAAGTTGGATGCCGCCTGTTTTACTGTTCAGATCAACTTGATGGCCACCGCCTCGCTGGTGCGGTCCTGGGCTTCGTTGGTATGCTCGGGGTCATCCAGCATATAGCGGAGCAGAAGCACCTCGCCCACATAAAGCACCGCCACCTTGATGGGGATGCTGCCGGAATCCAGCGGGCTTTCCTGCGCGCCGCACCGCAGCACCACATCCGCCATGGCTGCGCCGGGCGAATCCTCATAATGGGTGAGCAGAATGATCTTTGCGCCGGATGCCTTGGCCGTGCGCAGCGTTTCCAGCATATCGCGGGTCGCGCCGGAATAGGAGATGAAGAGCACCACATCCTCCGGACCCATCAGACTGGCAGCCAGGATCTGCAGATGACTGTCCCCTGCGGTGCGGAACTTGTTGGACAGGCTGGAAAAGCGGGCGCAGATATCGTTGGCCAGCAGCATACTGCCGCCCTGACCCAGGCAGAACACCTGCCGCGCGGCACGCATCAGATCCACAGCCTGCTCCACGGCTTCGGGCGAAAGAGAATTCTGGGTGCCGTTGATGGCAGTGAGAAACAGGCCGCTGGCGTGCTCACACAGGCTGGCGGTGGTAGCACCCGGCTCCGGCTCATGCTGGTTGACCAGTGCACCGGTGGCGTTGGCCTGCGCCAGCGAAATGCGCATCTCATGGTAGCCCTCAAAGCCCAATGCCCGGCAGAAGCGGAACACCGTTGCCTCTGCTACCTTGCATTCCCGCGCAAGGGAGGAAATGGAAAGGTACTGTGCCTCGTCGGCATGGTGGACAAGGTAATCTGCCACAGCACGGCCGGATTTTGTCAGTTCGTCCTGCCTTTGCTGCAGCAGCTCCCAGAAGTTTGTGGTCGTAGACATGATGGTCTCCTTTTTCCTGCTCCGTTTCCCGCCGGAAGGGCCGGCCGCACACGCCAACACCATTGTCGGGAAGTTTTCCTTTAAGAAAAGTATAAAAGAATCCCAGCCGCTTGGCAAGAGGGGCTTTGACTACAAATTCAGGTTCGTTTCTGTGCAGAGCGCCCAAATTCGCCGCATTAGTATGACTTATTTGTGAAAATCCTTTTCAATTTACCGGATTTTCCCCTCTTTTTTGAGTGAAAACTATTTTCACCGGCAAAAGTGCGGTTTTTCTATAATGGTTACAAAATAGCTACAACTTTCAAAATTTCCGTGAATCCTGCCCAAAAGGCCAGTCTTTTCGCTAAAATTGTGCGACATCCACAAGAAAATCCTTTCATTATTGGGCAGACAGCCGATAGACAAAATGAAAATATTTTTCTATAATAAGGCCAATAGAAGCGGTTCCCACACGAGGGCCGCAGAGCAGAATCGCACTACATCAATGAGTAAGGAGAAGTTTCTTATGAAAAACAGTATCTCTCGCCGCTCTTTCCTGAAGGCCGTGGGTGCCCTGAGTGCAGCCGGTGCACTGGCCGCATGCGGCGGCAGCTCCTCCAGCAGCACTGCTGCTTCCTCCACTGCAGCTTCTGCAGCGGCAAGCACCGCAGCTGGCGCAAACATCAAGCTGTGGACATACCCCATCGGCGGCTGGGGCAAGGACGAGACTGTGCAGGAGCTGATCTCCAGCTTCAACGCAAAATATCCCGACATCAAGGTCACCGTTGAGTACCTGGATTACACCAATGGTGATGACCAGGTCAACACCGCCATCGAGGGCGGCAGCGCACCCGACTTGATCATGGAAGGTCCCGAGCGTCTGGTTGCCAACTGGGGCAAGAAGGGCGTTATGGCTCCCCTGAACGACCTGTGGACCGATGATGCCAAGAAGGACATCTACGCTTCCGTTGAGTCCGCCTGCAGGAACGAAGTCGGCGACTACTATGAGTATCCTCTGTGCATGACCGCACACTGCATGGCCGTGAACATGACCAAGGTCAAGGAAGTGGGCGCAGACCAGTACATTGATACTGATAAGCACACCTGGAGCACCGACGGCTTCCTCAAGACCGTTGACGCACTGTACAATGGCGGTTATGAGAATGTTGCAGCCATCTACTGCAGCGGCCAGGGCGGCGACCAGGGCACCCGCGCGATCATCAACAACATGTATGGCGGCACCTTCACCGATGCCGAGCACACCAAGTACACCGCTGACTCCCCGAGAACATCAAGGCCATCCAGACTCTGTACGATGCCAAGGGCGTGAACTTTGATGCTTCCATCAACGGCGGCGAGGAGATCACCCTGTTCCGCAACGGTACCCTGCAGATGGCATTCTGCTGGAACATTGCACAGCAGCTGAACTCCGACAACAACGATGCCGGCCTGACCAACAGCGGCGATGAGATCTTCCCCATGGCCTTCCCCACTGAGAGCGGCGATCCCAAGCTGTGCGGCGGCATCTGGGGCTTCGGCATCTTCGACAACGGCGACGAGGCCAAGATCGAAGCCGCCAAGACCTTTATCGACTTCATCGCTGCTGACCCCGACCAGGTTGGCGCAAGCGTTCTGGCTTCCACCTACTTCCCCGTTCGTGAGAGCGTTGGCGACATCTACGCCGGCAACGACATTATGAGCGAGTACACCAAGTTCATGGGCTTCCTGGGCGATTACTACCAGATCACCCCGGGCTGGGCAACTGCTCGTACCGAGTGGTGGAACATGCTGCAGCGCGTTGGCACCGGCGAGCCCGTTGAGCAGGCCGTTGCTACCTTTGTTGAGAACGCAAATGCTGCCGCTACTGCCGAGGCATAAGCGCACCACCTGAGTTTTTCATCGTAACGTTATAAACCTTGCCCCTTCCTCGATAATCCCGGCGAGGGAGGGGCATTCTTTTTGCAAGTTCCGTCGGGAGCCGGTCATTTTACCGGAGCTAAACGAAAGGTTTGGTGATTTTCTTGGCTGCTACCACCGTAAAAGTCAAAGAGCCAAAGCGCAGCCGCGCACTGGTCCGGCAGGAGACCATCGCATCCTATCTCTTCCTTCTGCCCAGCCTGATCTTCTTTCTGGGGTTCGTCATCTACCCCATGATCCTCTGCGTGGTCACGAGCTTCTTTGACTCCACCATGAACCGCGCCGATGTCTTTGTCGGCCTTGCAAACTACAAAGAGCTGTTCGCCGATAAGATCTTCCTGGGTGCTCTGAAGAACACCTTCATCATCGTTATCGTGTCGGTGCCTGTAACCTGCGCCTTCTCGCTGTGGGTCAGCTCCGCCATCGTGGATCTGCCCGAGTGGGCCACCAGCCTTTTCCGCTGCGTGTTCTACCTGCCCGTTGTCACCGGTTCCGTTGCCGTTACCGTTGTCTGGAAGTGGATGTACAACAATTACTACGGCATCTTCAACTATCTGGGCAAGACGCTGGGTCTGATCGACAAGAACATCAACTGGCTGGGCGACGAGCGGTTCGCTCTGGGCTGCATCATCCTCATCCTGCTGACCACCTCTGTGGGCCAGCCCATCGTTCTGTATGTTTCCGCCCTGGGCAACGTGGACCAGTCCATCGTAGAAGCTGCCGAAGTGGACGGCGCGACCGATTTCCAGTGCTTCTGGAAGATCAAGTGGCCCGCCATCATGCCCACCACCCTGTACATCCTGGTCATCACCACCATCAACTCCTTCCAGTGCTTTGCGCTGATCCAGCTGCTGACTTCCGGCGGCCCCAACCACAGCACCGATACCATCATGTACTACATCTACTACACCGCGTTCAAGCTGTACCGCTACGGCTACGGCAACGCCATGGGTGTTGTGCTTGCCATCATCATTGCCATCCTGTCTGCGATCCAGTTCAAGGCTGGCAACCAGAATAATTGAGGAGGTGCGTAACAATGAGTGCAACTGCTGCAACCGCAAAAAGCAAAAGCCCTTGAAGCGTCACCCCAGCAAGCTCAAGCAGGCCAGCGCCTATACCATCCTGACCCTGATCCTGATCAGCATCGTGGCCGTGACCTTTGCGTTCCCGCTGTACTGGATCATCACCGGTTCCTTCAAAACCGGTGCAGCCATCAACTCCACCACCCCCGAGTGGTGGCCCCATGAGTGGGTGCTGACCAACTACCAGAAGCTGTTTGCCGGAAAGAGCGCTCCGCTGTGGCAGCTGGCCATTCCCTTCAGTGCACGCTTCAGTGCCGACGGCGATCCCATCTACTTCTCGGTCGGACCCACTGCTCCTGCTGCCCTGCGCTGGATGATCAACACCGTGTTCATGGCTGTTGTCTCCATGATCCTGACCTGCATCACTGCCGCCATGGCCGGTTATGCACTGGCCAAGAAGCGCTTTGTGGGCCGTCAGCTCCTGTTCACCCTGATCGTGTGCGCAATGGCTCTGCCCAAGCAGGTCATTCTGATCCCCCTGCTGCGTGAGATGAGTACCCTGAACCTCTACAACACCATCTGGGCTGTCATCTTCCCCATCGTCGGCTGGCCATTCGGTGTGTTCCTGATGAAACAGTTCAGCGAGGGCATCCCCACTGAAATGCTGGAAGCCGCCCGCATTGACGGCGCAAGCGAAGCCAAAACCTTTATCAGCATCGTGCTGCCCATGGTCAAGCCGGGCATCGGTGCTCTGGCCATCTTCACCTTTATCAACAGCTGGAACGATTACTTCATGCAGTTGATCATGCTGTCCAGCACCAGCAACCTGACCATTTCTTTGGGCATTGCAAAGCTGCAGGCGGAAAACAGCACCGACTTCGGTCTGATCATGGCAGGTGCTGCACTGGCTGCTGTGCCTATCATCATCATCTTCCTCATCTTCCAGAAGTACTTCACCAAAGGCATCGCAATGGGTGCCGTTAAGGGCTAAAATCCCGACCGCCGCCTGCGGCGGGAACAGGGAGGGATTTTTGGCGCAGCGGTCTGCAAGACGCAAGGCCCGCACCAAGGGCCGAAGCGGATGCAGGGCACCGCAAGAGGGCGCTGATGCAGTGAACAGAACAAATAAGCATATAGGAGCTTAAGGAGACAAACCATGAAAGATATCACTAAGTACCAGGGCGTTATCCCCGCTTTCTACGCCTGCTACGACGCAGAGGGCAATATTTCCACTGAGGGTGTCAAGGCCCTCACCCGCCACCTGATCGCCAAGGGCGTTAAGGGCGTGTATGTCGGCGGTTCCTCCGGTGAGTGCATCTACCAGCATGTGGACGAGCGCAAGGCTGTGCTGGAGGCAGTGATGAGCGAAGCCAAAGGCAAGCTGACCGTCATTGCACATGTTGGCTGCAACAACACCGCCGACAGCGTGGAGCTGGCCCGCCATGCCGAGAGCGTAGGTGTGGATGCCATCGCCTCCATCCCCCCCATCTACTTCCACCTGCCCGAGTATGCCATTGCAAAATACTGGAATGACATGTCCGCTGCTGCTCCCAATACCGAATTCGTCATCTACAACATTCCCCAGCTGGCTGGCACCGGCCTGACCATGAGCCTGCTGAAGGAGATGCTCAAGAACCCCAACGTGGTGGCTGTCAAGAACAGCTCCATGCCCACCCAGGACATCCAGATGTTCAAGGATGCCGGTATCGCTGCCCGCGGCGAAGGCAACTTTGTGGTCTTTAACGGCCCCGATGAGCAGTTCGTCTCCGGCCGCGTCATTGGCGCAGACGGCGGCATCGGCGGCACCTACGCCGTGATGCCTGAGCTGTATCTGGCCATGAACGAGCATATCAACAAGGGCGAGGTCAAGGAAGCACAGGCCCTCCAGTACGAGGCCGACCGCATCATCTACAAGCTGTGTGAGGCCCACGGCAACCTGTACGCCGTGCAGAAAGAGATCCTGCGCCGGATGTACGGTCTGGAGCTGGGCGGCGTGCGTGAGCCCATGCCCAGCCTGATCCCCGAGGATGAGGCCATCGTGGCCGAAGCACAGGCCATGATCGAAGCCGCCATCGCAAAACTGTAAACCGAACAAGCGCCCCCTCTCCGTCTCTTTTCAGAGGGGAGGCGGGCGCTTCTTTTTTGGAGGGAAAGCGTATGATCTGCGATACCCTGGATCAACTGCATCTGTACAAGGGGTTCCACAAAAACCTCGACACGGCCATTGAGTTTCTGGCCGCACACCCGCTGGATACCCTGCCGCTGGGCCGTACCGAAGTGGACGGCGACGAGGTGTTCATCAATGTGATGGATGCCGATCTCAAACCCCACACCGGTTCCCACGCCGAATATCACCGGCTCTACGCCGATCTGCAGATCGACCTGACCGGCGGCGAGGGCTGGGGCTACGAGACCGACCCCGGCACCGAGGTGGAGCCCTACCAGCCGGATATCGGCAAAAAGGACAGCGAAGATGCCATTTTTGGCGCTCTGGGCGAGGGGCGGTTCGTCCTCTTCTTCCCCGGTGAGCTGCACCGCCCCGGCGTGGAAATGCCCGGCTGCGATCGTGTCCGCAAAGCTGTAGTCAAGATCAAGATGGAGGATAAGTATCATGGATAAGGAAAAACTGTTTGCTCAGATCAAGGGCGGGCTGATCGTCTCCTGCCAGGCATTGGAGCACGAGCCCCTGTACACCAAGGAGGGCGGCGTGATGCCCCTGATGGCCAAGGCTGCCGCCATGAGCGGCGCGGTGGGCATCCGTGCCAACACCGTGCGGGACATCACTCAGATCAAGGAGGTCGTGGACCTGCCCGTGATCGGCATCATCAAAAAGGACTACCCCGGCACCCCCATGTACATCACTGTGACCATGAAAGAAGTAGACGAGCTGGTGGCCTGCGGCGTGGATATTCTGGCGGTGCAGGGCACGGGAGCTCTCCGCCCGGATGGTTCCACCTCCGCTGAGTTCATCCGCGCCATCAAGGCAAAGTACCCGGATCAGCTGGTGATGGCCGACTGCGACAACTTTGAGAACGCCATGGCCTGCGCCGAGGCCGGTGCCGACTTTGTGGGCACCACCATGCGCGGCTACACTCCTGAGACCCAGGGCATTGACGACATCGATTTTGATTTCGTCCACAAGCTGGCCACCGAGTGCCCCGCCAAAGTCATTGCCGAGGGCCACATCCACTACCCCGAGCAGGCCGTCAAGGCACTGGAAGCCGGTGCTTTTGCACTGGTGGTGGGCGGTGCCATCACCCGCCCTGCCGAGATCACGGCCCGCTTCACCGGTGCCATCAACGCCATGAACAAGTAAAACGGAGACACTGAGATGAAACAGTATCTTGCGATCGATATCGGCGGCACTGCCGTCAAGCTGGGCATCGTGGATGAGACCGGCGCGGTGGGCCCCAAGGCCGAGGAAAGTGTCAACTTTGACGGCTACCAGACCCCTGTGCTGACCACCGTGCTCAAAGCCGCCAAAGCCTTTGTGGAGACCCAGAACATCGACGTGAAAGCGCTGGAAGGCGTGGGCGTTTCTGCCACCGGCCAGATCGACAGCCGCAAAGGCATCGTGGCCGGTACCTGCGGCAATTTTCCCAACTACATCAACAGCCCCATCCAAGCCGAACTGGAACGTCTCTTCGGCCTGCCCGTCACCGTCGCCAACGATGCCAACTGCATGACGCTGGGCGAGGTCTGGGTCGGCGGCGCAAAGGGTTATACCGATGTCATCGGCGTGACCCTGGGCACCGGCGTGGGCGGCGGCATCCTGACCGGCGGCCGTCTTTTGGAGGGTGCCCGCGGACTGGGCGGTGAGCTGGGCCACTACCGCACCCATGCACTGGACGGTGTCCCCTGCACCTGCGGTGCCACCGGCTGCTGGGAGCGCTACGCCGCCACCACGGCTCTGGTACGGGCCGCGCAGGAAAAGGACCCGGCCTGGAAAGACGGCCGCGCCATTTTTGCTGCCGCAGAGGCTGGCAACGAGACCGTTCTGGCCCTGCTGGATGCCTGGACGGATGAGATCGCACAGGGCCTTGCAGGCATGGTGCACATCTTCAACCCGCAGCTCATTCTCATCGGCGGCGGCGTGAGCGCCCAGCAGAAGCTGCTCATCGAGCCCATTGCCGCCAAAGTCAGGGCCTCCGTCATGCCCGCCTTTGCCGAGGGGCTGGAGATCCGCGCCGCCCAGCTGCACAATGATGCCGGTATGGTAGGCGCAGTCTATTACTTCCGCCAGCAGCACGGCGAAGCCTGATCATCTGAACGATCAAAGGAGTGTATTGAGATGAAAACACATATTCTCTGCCTGGGCGATTCCAACACCCACGGTTATTGTGCCGACCCCAAGGATAACGCCGACGGCGGCATCCGCTTCAACGAGGACGAGCGCTGGACCTGCCGCCTGCAGACCGCTCTGGGCGACAAGTATCTGGTAACCGAAGAGGGCCTTTCCGGCCGCACCACCGTTTTTGCAGATCCCATCCACGAGTCCATGGATGCTCTGAGCGTGGCCTATCCCCTGCTCAAGAGCCATGAAGTCATCGACCTGCTCATCATCATGCTGGGCACCAACGATGTAAAAGAGCGCTTCAACGCAAACGCCGCCTGCATTGGCGCTGGCATGGAGCGCCTGATCCAGAAGTGCAAGACCGTGGACTGCTGGGGCGGCAAGGAACCCAACATTCTTGTGGTCGCTCCTCCGCGCATCAAGGAGGGCTTCCACGATGAGGTCATGGGCGACGGCTGTGTGGAGAAGTCCAAGGGCGTTTCCGGCTGGTACAAGATCATTGCAGAGCGCAACAACGTCCATTTCCTGGACGCTGAAGGCTGCGAGTTCAACCAGATCGACTTCATGCACCTGACCCGTAAGGGCCACGCACAGCTGGCCGAAAAGCTGGCCGAGCTGGTGCCGACGCTGCTCTGAGTCAAAAGAACAACCCTCTCCGTCATTGCCTCGCAATGCCGCCTCACCCTTTCGGGGGAAGCAGGCAAAGCAAAAGGCTTTGACGGAGAGGGTTGTTTTCTTTTGTCAGATGTAATCCGAAATATACGGAATCTTATGGAAGAGCACGTCATCCAGCCGTTCCACAGCCTCTTCCCTGCCCTCGATGCGCTCCAGCTCATACAGACGCTCTGCGGTCTTGTAGCCCAGCAACAGGGTGGTAAAGGTGCCGATGCCCATTTTCAGGTGATACTCGGCGGGTTCACGGGTCATGGTGCAGTGCCCATCCGCAAAGCGAACGTTGAACGTCCGGTCGTTCCATGGCAGAAGCGAGTCCTCGATCTCCAGCGCGATGGTCAGGGTGCCGCCGTCCGGGTCACAGGGGTAATCGGCGAGGAAATCCTCCACGTCGATGATGCGTCCCATGGCATAGGGGCGGATGCTTTCCTTGATGTCGCCATCGTCCATCTCAAAGGCGATGGGTTCGCTGAAATAGGTACTGCCGTGCACCTCATCGATCATGGAATCATGGGCATGGATATACTCCCACAGGCCTTTCTGGGCCTCGCGGTTGAGGTAGACCATCTCCTTGATGTGCATGATGTCGTTTTTGATGAGGTAGACCATGTAGCCGCAGGGCTTATCCTTGACGTTGTAGTAGACCGCAACATTGGTATCGTCCTCGTCCCAGCGCCAGTATTCTTCCCAGGCCAGACTGTTGCGGAACAGACAGCCGTGGGTGATGGACGCAAAGTGGGAGTGCAGCTCATGGAACTCGGTATTATCCCAGCTGACACGCCGGACATAGCCGGGGGCCTTGACCTTGGTGGGGATCTGCCGGTCCTTGATGTTGAACGAGATCTTGTTGGAAACGATCTCCCAGCCCAGATGATGGTACAGCGGAATGCTGTACGGGTAGAGCAGGGCGAAGGATTTGCCCTCCTCGTGCATCTGGGTCAGGCCCTTGATCATCAGGTGTTTCATAATGCCCTGCCCGGTGTACTCCGGGTAGGTGCAGACACTGGTGACAAAACCCACATGGTAGACCGTATCGTAGATGTTCATTTTCAGCGGATAGACGGCAAACTGGGACACCAGCGTGTCTCCATCAAAGCAGCCCAGTACATCGGCACGTTCCAGCACCGGGAACTTGGACTGCTTGATTTCATCGTCCTTCCAGCCTGTGGCAGTCAGCTCTTCTTCCGTGACCTGAAAGGTGTAGCGGAGCAGTGCGTTGTACTGATCCAGATCCTTCGCTTCCAGATAACGGGTCAGATAATGGTCTGCGGCGTTCATACGAACACCCCCGTCCTTACGGGGTCAGACGGTTGGGGCCGCGGAACAGGAACTCCGCGTCCTTGATGCTCTCGCCCACCAGCAGCATGGTCAGGCGGTCGATGCCCAGACCGAAGCCGCCGTGCGGGGGGCAGCCATACTGGAAGAACTCCAGATAGAACTTGACATCCTCGGCCAGACCCTTTTCCTCAGCCTGCTTCTTCAGCACCTCATAGCGGTGCTCACGCTGGGCACCGGTGGTGATCTCCACACCGCGCCAGATCAGGTCGTAGCCCTGAGGCACGCCGTTCTCGTCGCGCATGTGGTAGAAAGCGCGCTTCTCAGCATCGTAATCCGTGACGAAGAGGAACTCATGGTTATAGTGCTTCTTCACCCAGTCGTAGCTCAGGCGCTCAGCCTCGGTGGTCAGGTCGCCCTTCTCGGAATCGTCCACCACATAGCCGAAGTCCTCTTCCAGACCCTTGTACAGGTCGGCCAGCTTGACCACGGGGAACGGAGTCTCCGGCACGATGACTTCCTTGCCGAACAGCTCCTTGATCTGATCGCCGTATACGTCCTTCACAGCCTGCAGGCCAGCCTTGAGCAGCTGCTCCTCCATGGCCATGACATCCTTGTAAGAGGTGATGTAGCTGAACTCCAGATCGAAGCCGGAGAACTCCGTGGCGTGCTTGTTGGTGTAGCTCTTCTCGGCGCGGAAGACAGGGCCCGTCTCAAAAATGCGCTCGAAGCCGGCCGCCATGGCCATCTGCTTATAGAACTGGGGGCTCTGTGCCAGATAGGCATTGCGGTCGAAGTAATCCACCTTGAACACCTCAGAGCCGCTCTCGCTGGCAGCAGCGATCAGCTTGGGGGTGTGGATCTCGATGAAGTTCTGGTCCAGCAGGAACTTGCGCATGGCGTTGACCATGCAGCTCTGGGCCTTGAACATCAGCTGGTTCTCATCGGTGCGCAGATCGATCCAGCGATAATCAATGCGCTGGTCGATGCTGGAGCGCTCGACGGCCTTTTTCTTCTTGGTGGCGGCAATGGCCTTACGGGCAATGGGCAGTGCATCCGCAATGCTCTCCACCTCGATGGCCTCGGGGATCATCTCGATGCCGCCCATCTTGACGTAGTCGTTCTCGACCACCTTGCCGGTGACGGTGATGACCGAATCAGGGGTCAGCTGATCGATGGTGCCCACCAGATCGAGGATGATCCTCTTTTTCAACCGTGATCTGCAGCTTGCCGGTGATATCCTTCAGTACGATAAAGGCCATATACTTGCTGTTGCGCAGGTTTTCAATAAAGCCCTGTACCTTGACCGTATTGCCAATTTCCTTTTGTACCTCGTTGATGTAGGTGCGATTCATGGAAATCCTCCTTTGATGTCTTATACCGTTTTATTATACGCTTTTCAGGGGATAAATCAAGTATTCTGCCCGGGCCAGTCTTACTTCTTGTGGTTTTCCTCTTCGTGCAAAGTGCCGGTGCCGCCCTCGACCACACCGTCGTGGTCGAGCACCGCCCTGATGGTGCCAAAGAAGCACTTTACGTCCATGCCAAAGCTCAGGTGCTCCACATAGTAGCCGTCCAGCCGGGCCTTATCACGATCTCCAGCTCATCGCGGCCATGGATCTGGGCCCAGCCCGTCAGGCCGGGCGGACATCGTTGGCACCGTACTTATCCCGCTCGGCCAGCAGGTCATACTGGTTCCACAGCGCCGGGCGCGGGCCGATGACTGCCATATCGCCCACAAAGATGTTCCAGAGCTGGGGCAGCTCGTCCAGACTGGTCTTGCGCAGGAAACGCCCCACCCGGGTGATATACTGATCCGGGTCCTTGAGCATGTGGGTGGGCATATCGTGGGGGGTGTCGATGCGCATGGTGCGGAATTTCAGGATGTTGAAATAGCTTTTGTGGATGCCCACCCGCTTCTGCTTGAAGAAGACCGGCCCCGGCGAATCCATCTTGATGGCAAGGCAGAGGATGAGCAGCAGCGGCGAGAGCACGATCATGCCGCAGAGGGACAGAATGACCGCCAGCAGCCGCTTGATGCCGTTTCGATACATGGAAGATCCTCCCTTTTCAGAGTACCTTTTATTATAGCAAGCCCTTCGACAGTTTGCAATCCATTCCGTGCAGTTTCACGCCCGAGGGGCTCCGGCAGGCGCAACAGAAGTATTGGCTGTTGCGCAGACCACAAAACGCCTGTTTTGTTGCATTTTTTATCCTGTTTTCTCTCTTGTTCCGGAACGATTTCTGCCGTATCATTACAGTAACAACTCTATCTGAAACAGGAGGACTTTTCTGTGATCCAGCGTTTTTCTTTCGGGCATCCCTTCCCCACCCAGAGCGTTGTGCTGTCTCTTCCCGCGGAAAGCGGCCCCGTTCCCTTTCTGACTCCCGATAGCACCGGCTGGCAGCTCACCCTCAGTGAGCAGGCTGCCGTCTACGGTCTGGGCGAAATGCCCCGCGGCATCAACAAGCGCGGCTGGCACTACGTGACCAACAACACCGACGAATCCCGCCACAGCGAGGACAAGCTTTCCTTCTATGGTGCGCACAATTTCCTGCTGGTGCGGGACGGCAGCACCTGCTTTGGCCTGTTCGTGGATTTCCCGGGCAAGGTGTATTACGACATCGGCTATACCCGCCACGATCTTTTCTCTTTCCACACCGAGACCCCTGACTATGATCTGTATCTCCTGACTCCGGCGGGAACGAGAATGCGATCTGCAAGGAGTTCCGCACCCTCATCGGCCGCAGCTACATCCCACCCCGGTGGGCGTTCGGTCTGGCACAGAGCCGCTGGGGCTACAAGACCGAGGAGGACGTGCGGGAGGTTGCACGCCAGTACAAGGAGCACGACCTGCCGCTGGATATGATCTGCATGGACATCGAGTATATGCAGGACTATGCCGACTTCACCGTAAACAAGGAACGTTTTCCAGACCTTACAAAGCTCTCCGCCGACCTGAAAGCGCAGGGCATCCGGCTGGTGCCCATCATCGATGCCGGCGTGCGCATCGACCCCAACGACCCCACCTGCACCGAGGGGGTGGAAAAGGGATACTTCTGCAAAAAGGCCGATGGGAACCCCCTTTGTGGCGGCCGTCTGGCCCGGCAAGGCCTATTTTGCCGATTTCCTGCGCCCGGAAGTGCGGGAGTGGTTCGGCCACAAATACAAGGCCCTGACCGACTGCGGCATCGAGGGCTTTTGGAACGATATGAATGAGCCTTCCCTCTTCTACTCACCTGAGCGGCTGCGCGCTTTTCTGAACGATATGGCCGCCCTGCGGGAGAAGGACAACATTGAGCAGGAGGAGTTCTTCCCGCGCGTGATAGGCGGTGCCATGGGACTGATGAACAGCCCGGCAGACTACGCCAGCTTCTACCACGAGGTGGACGGCCAGAAGGTGCGCCACGATCACGTCCACAACCTCTACGGCGGCAGCATGACCCGTGCGGCAGGCGAAGCCTTTGCCGGCCTGCGTCCGGGCCAGCGCACCCTGCTTTACAGCCGCTCCAGCTTCATTGGCAGCCACCGCTACGGCGGCATCTGGCTGGGCGACAACAATTCCAGCTGGGCCCAGCTGCTGGCCAACATCCAGATGATGCCTGCCGTCCAGATGTGCGGCTTCCTCTACAGCGGTGCCGACCTCTGCGGCTTCTCCTCCGATACCACGCCGGATCTTGCCCTGCGCTGGCTTGAGTTCGGCCTGCTCACCCCGCTGATGCGCAACCACTCCGCAGTTGGCACCCGGATGCAGGAATACTACCGCTTCCCCGAGGTGCTGCCCGCTGTGCGCAATATGATCCGTCTGCGCTACGCCCTGCTGCCCTACCTGTACAGCGAATTTATGAAAGCCGCGCTGGAAAATACCAGCTACTTCCGGCCGTTGGCCTTCGACTACCCGGATGACCCCGATGCCCGGGAGGTGGAAGATCAGCTTCTGCTGGGCGAGGGCCTGATGGCAGCGCCTGTCTATGTCCAGAATGCCCACGGGCGGCATGTCTACCTGCCCGAGCCCATGAAGCTCCTGCGCCTGCGGGCTGTGGACGACTACGACGAAGAGATCCTGCCCGCCGGGCACCACTATATCCGCTGTGCGCTGGACGAAGTGCTGTTGTTCCTCCGTCCGGGTCACATCGTTCCCGTGGCACAACCCGCCAACAACACCTCTGAGCTGGATGATGCCAGCCTGACCCTGTGGAGCTTCCTGCCCGACGGCGAATCTGCTGAGTACCGGATGTACCGGGATGACGGCGTGACAACAGAATATGAGAAGAAAGAGCACTGGAAAACGCTGCAGATCCATCATTCCTGATCGAAGTGCCCCGGAAAGGCAGGATCTCCCCTGCGCGGCATCTTGTATTTTACAGAAAACTGTATTATAATATAGATGTTCTTTACAAATTGCGTTGTGCCGCAAAACGGCACGGCGCATTTTTTACGCTTCAATTTTGGTGCAAGAGTATGAGAGAAGTTTCAAAGGAGGCGGAGCTTTCATGGCACAAATGTCCCAGGCCGGTGATCTGACCAGCGGCCCGATGCTGAAAAAGATCATCCTGTTTTCCCTGCCGCTGGCGGCATCCAGCTTTTTGCAGCTGCTGTTCAATGCTGCCGATGTGGTCGTGGTGGGCCGGTTCGTCGGCAGCGCCGCGCTGGCAGCAGTTGGTTCCAACGGTGCGCTCATCAACCTGCTGGTCAACCTGTTTGTCGGCCTTGCGCTGGGTGCAAATGTTGTGGCTGCCCGCTGCTATGGCGCAAAGGATGACCAGGGCGTGCACGAAGCGGTGCAGACCGCTGTTACCCTGAGCCTTGTGGGCGGCGTACTGATGGCTTTTGTTGGTTTTTTTGCAGCCCACGGCCTGCTGGAACTGATGTCCAGCCCCGAGGATGTCATTGACCTTGCCACCCTTTATCTGAAGATCTACTTCATCGGAATGCCGATGACCATGCTGTACAACTTCAACGCCTCCCTGCTGCGTGCCGTGGGCGACACCCGCCGCCCGCTGGTCTGTCTGGCGGTGGCAGGTGTCATCAATGTGGTGCTGAACCTGCTGTTCGTCATCGTGTTCCAGATGAGCGTGGCGGGTGTTGCGCTGGCCACCATCCTCAGCCAGACGGTATCCGCCATTATGGTCACGGTGCTGCTGGTCAAGGAAGAGGGTGCCATGCACCTTGACCTGCGGCATCTGGGCTTCCACAAGAAAGCCCTGCTGCAGATCATCCAGATCGGCCTGCCCGCCGGTCTGCAGAGCACCGTGTTCAGCCTGTCCAACGTGGTGATCCAGTCGGCTATCAATTCCTTTGGCTCCACGGTCGTGGCCGGAAACTCTGCCGCATCCAACCTCGAGGGCTTCATCTACACCGGCATGAATGCCTTTGCGCAGGCGGCCGTGACCTTTACCAGCCAGAACGTGGGTGCCCGCCGGTACGACAACCTCGACCGCGTCATGCGCAACTGCCTGCTCTGCGTCACTGTGGCGGGCCTGTTCCTGGGCTGCGGCGCTTACTTTGGCGGTGAGGTCCTGCTGCACTTCTACTCCACGGATGAAGCCGTGGTGGCTGCCGGCCTGTCCCGGATGCAGATCATCTGCACTGCCTACTTCCTGTGCGGCATAATGGACACTCTGGCCAGCTGCCTGCGCGGCCGCGGCTACTCGGTGATCCCCATGATCGTCAGTCTGGTGGGCAGCTGCCTGCTCCGTCTGGTCTGGATCGCGACCATCTTCCGGATGTTCCGCTCCACCGGCACGCTGTACATCAGCTATCCCCTCAGCTGGGCCCTGACCGCAGGGGTGCATCTCATTTGCCTGCTGGTCGTGCGCAAAAAGATGAACGATCAGCTGAAGGAAGAGAGCCGCCTGGTCGCATAACAAAAAACGCTCTCCTGTGCTCAGCAGGAGGGCATTTTTTGTTTACAGCATCTTCTTTAACAGATATCGGTCATACCCGCCGTACATCTCACGGCGGTCGGCAATGACAAAACCGCAGGCAAGGGCATTGTTCAGGCTGTATTGATTCTCCGGGCTGACGGTGGCCCCGATGCCCACGATGCCGGGCCGGACAAGGGGCAGCGCCGCTTCCAGCAGCTTCCGCTGCAGGCCGTTGCCCCGCCAGTCCGGGTGGACCACCGCGCTGTCTGCATTGGCCCAGTGCTCCCACTCCTCCCGGGGCACCCCAGAAAGGCTGCATAGTTGTGCGGGCTCCGGCCGCAGTAGCGCAGGATAAAGTATGCCCCCAGCCGTTCGCCGTCGTATGCCCCGATGCACAGGCCCTCCCTCAGGTAGGCCGTGATATTCTCCAGTGTGTCCGGCACAAACTGCTCCGGGTGGGGCATGGCGGCCCGCACTTCGTTCTGCAAAGCAAAGAATGCGACGGCATCCGCAGGGCCGCACCGGCGCAGGCGAATGGGAAGCTGTGCAGGCCGGCCACACACTTTTTGCAGTATCAGTTCCATTTTGTGAACCCTCCAAAAATAAAATCATACTTTCTGCTGGATTCCAGTATAATTACCATTCAAAATAAAGTCAAATCATGCTATAATGAAAGTAAGAGAATCTGTCCGGCGCAGCTTTTGGGATGCAGGGCAGGTTTTCCCAAGTCCAGGCGGGCACTGCCCCGCCCGCGAACCGGAGGAACAGCCCATGAAAGAATCCAGCTCTTCGTCATCCATCCGCCTGGGCGGTGCGGTCATCAGTGACCGTGTCGTCGCGGCGCTTCTGGAAGAACTGCGCACCGGCCGCTACGCCGATGCCGACCGCCTGCCCGCCGAGGTCGATCTGGCCGCGGAACTCGGTGTCAGCCGTACCGTGATCCGGGATGCGCTGAGCGAGATGGAGCGCGCCGGTTACATCGAGCGCGTGCGCGGCATTGGCACAGTGGTCAACCGCACCGTGCTCGGCCTGCGCAGCCGCCTTGACCAGAAGCTGGAATATTACCCGCTGATCCGCAGCTTTGGCAGCTACCCCCACGCCGATGGCATCCAGATCTATCCCATCCGCGCCGGGGCCGAGCTTGCCCGGGATCTTGCCATTGCACCGGGGGACGAGGTCATCTGCATCAAAAAACGCATCCTGGCCGACACCACCCCGGTCATCTACTCCATCGATTATCTGCCCCGCGCCCTCTTTGGCAGCCGGGACTACACCCGCATCGACCTGAGCGGCGGCGTGTTCGATATCCTGGAGCAGGAATGCAACCAGCAGATCTCCTCGAATGTGGCCCACCTCAAGGCCAGCTGCGGCGACGAGGCCATCCGGGCTGCCATGCGTCTTGCCCCCGGCGAGGCCATGCTGCTGCTGGATGAGATCTGCTTCAACCGTCTGTGCCACCCGGTCATGCGCTCACTGAGTTATTACACAAATTTCTTCGATTTTTCCATTCTTCGAAAATTACTTTGACGGAGGTAAAATTCATGCGCCATCTCATTGATCCCTTGGATTTCAGCCAGGAAGAGATCACCTCTCTGCTGAATCTGGCCGACCGCATCCGCTCCGATCCTGCCGCTTACCAGGACGTTGCGGCTCACAAAAAGCTCGCCACCTTGTTCTATGAGCCGTCTACCCGCACCCGCCTTTCCTTTGAGGCGGCCATGCTGAACCTGGGCGGCCATGTGCTGGGCTTCCCGAGCGAGACCGTCTGCAGCGCTTCCAAGGGAGAAAGCGTTGCAGATACCATCCGTGTGGTCTCCTGCTATGCTGATATCGTGGCAATGCGCCATCCCAAAGAGGGTGCGCCGTTCCGCGCTTCCCGCTACTCCCGCATCCCGGTCATCAATGCCGGTGACGGCGGCCATCAGCACCCCACCCAGACCATGACCGATCTGATGACCATCCGCACCCGGATGGGTCGGCTGGATAACCTGACCATCGGCCTGTGCGGCGATCTGAAGTTCGGCCGCACCGTCCATTCTCTCATCAAGACCATGGCACGCTGCAAGAACATCCGCTTTGTGCTCATCAGCCCCGAGGAACTGCGGGTGCCCGACTACATCATCAAGGATGTGCTGGAGGCCAACGGCATCGAGTACCGTGAGACCCGGAGCCTGGAGGAATCCATGCCCGAGCTGGATATCCTGTACATGACCCGTGTGCAGAAGGAGCGTTTCTTCAACGAGGAGGATTACATCCGCCTGAAGAACAGCTACATCCTGACCAGCGAAAAGATGGCCCTTGCCAAGCCCGAAATGGCAGTGCTGCATCCCCTGCCCCGCGTGAACGAGATCGCACTGGATGTGGACAACGACCCCCGTGCTGCCTACTTTGAGCAGGTGCAGAACGGTGTATACATCCGCATGGCACTGATCATGACGCTGCTGGGTCTTGCCGACCCCAAGGCACCGAAGGAGGGCAACTGATATGCTGAATATTGACGAGATCCAGAACGGCATTGTGATCGACCACATCAAGGCAGGCACCGCTGTGGGCCTGATGGAGCTGCTGGGCATCACCGGCAACCGCACCGCCAACGTGGCACTGATCCAGAATGCGCGCTCCCACAAGTCCGACTGCGGCCGCAAGGACATCATCAAGGTCGAGGGGGATGCCTCCTGGCTGAACCTGGATGTGCTGGCCTACCTCGACCCTGACATCAGCGTGACCGTGATCGAAAACGGCAAGGCTGTGCGCAAGGAAAAGCCGAAGCCCCCCAAGCGTCTGGTGAACATTGTGCGGTGCCGCAATCCCCGCTGCATCTCCTCCATTGAAGAGGAATGCGACCAGATCTTTGAGCTGAGCTCCAACGGCAAATACCGCTGCATCTACTGTGAGCAGGAGCTGCAGGTGAAGCCGGAATAATCGGTACAAAAGCAAAAGGCAGTGCGTTCCACGCGGCGCACTGCCTTTTTTTGTTTGTTACACGAAATCCTCCCGCATTGGGGTGAAGATATCCAGCAGGATGCCCGCTTCTGTGCAGGTGCAGCCATGCTCCACACCGTCTTCCTTCCGGCCCGATCTCAAACAAAAAAAAGCCCGACAAAGCTCCCTCCGGCAGCACCGCCCGGCATCCCATTCCCACATACGATGCCGTGCAGGTGCAGTGCATTCAGAAGGTCTCTATCTGCAGCAATCCCCCAAGATCGCCATTCAGAGCTTCGTCAGACTTTTTATTCGTAAAGACGTTCCGGCCCACGCACACACGCCTGCGTTCCCGGATGTTCCTTCCTCTGTCGGCCGCAAACCATACAGCGGGGAGGCGCTCCTGCCTTTAACCTAGTTTCATTGTAGCAGATTCCGATGAAACTTTCACCCCAAATGTCATATTCTGCAGGGTTTCATGTCATAACTTGCGGAGCGGGATGGTGCAGGTAAAGCGGAACCAGCACTCCCGGCAGCTGATGGTATATTCGCCGCCGTATTTTTTCAGCACATCCCGCACGTTCCACAGCCCGAAGCCGTGGCCCGCCCCTTTCTGAGAGATGCGGGGCAGCTGACCATCCACGAGGTTCAAGTCCTTTTTCACCCGGTTGCGGACAGAGAGCACCACCTCGTCCTCGCTCTTCCTCATCCGCACATAGACCTCCGGCGGATCAGCCTGCGCGGCGGCCTCAATGGCATTGTTGAGCAGATTGGAGAGCACGATCACAAGGTCTGTCTGGCCCATGGGCATATCCCGCAGATCGGGCAGATCAAAATAGACCATGACCCCTTTTCGGCTGGCTTCCTCGTACTTTTTTTGCTGAGCAGGGCATCCAGCAGGGGGTTGTGGGTGTTCATAATGGTGGTATTCGCCGCAATGGTCTTTGTGAGCGTGGAAAGGTAGGCCTTTGCGCCCTCGTAATCGCCCTGCTGGAGCAGCAGAGCCAGTGCCTCGGTGTGGTTGGTGAACTCATGGGTCAGCCGCCGCTGAGTCTTGTAGGATTCCAGAAGAGCTTCTGCGCTCTTCTTCTGGCGCACAGCCTCCACCATCAGTGTCTGCTGCAGCAGCATCTGGTCGTTGACCATCTGCACGATCCCCAGATGGATCAGCACTGCTATGGTCAGGCCAAAGGTCAACATCATGTTCATCATGCTGGGCACTTCACTGCCGCCGGATACCATCAGCACGATGTTCAGCACCACAACGATGCCAGGAAAGAAGGACATGACCAACATCTGCAGCGGGGTCAACGCCTGCTCCCTCCGCCAGCGCCGAATAATGTAGGCTGCAAGCAGGCCAGCCCCCACAACAGCAGCTACCAGCAGGAACAGACAGCTGCGGTAGCGCCAGACCTCCCGGACGGGAATGTGCTTACACCAGGCAAAGGTGTAGCTGACTGTATTTTCCGTCAGCAGGCACATGATGCCGTTGACAAGGCAGGCCGAGAGCTTCTGGTTCCAGCTTCCGCCGAAAAAGAGCATCGTGACCAACAGGTAGATGACGTTCAATATCACAGATCCGATATTGAAAAAGCCAATGTCATGCCGGATCGAAGCCGCCAGAAATACTGCTGCCAGCAGGGCTGCCCACAGGCAGGGGAAGCGGAATCTCCTGCCGCGGCCCAGAAATGCATGGTCCACCATGATAAAGGCCGCCCACTGGCCAATGCAGACCAGATGCCCCATCAGAAACCAGAGCATTTCCTTAGTCATCCCCAAACTGCCCCTTCCATTCCAGATAGGTGCTGCGGATCTCAGCATAGCCGTTCCGGCTCACGCCCAGCTTGACCCCATTGCGCAGGGTGACCATATAGCTGCTGATCTGCCGGATGTACTTCATATTGACCACCGCGCTCCGCCCCACCCGCAGAAAGCCGTTCTCAAACAGGGCCTGCGGCAGCTCGTTCAGCTTGCCATAGTAGGAGCACAGGGGCTGATGGGCCACATCCCCGTAAACGTTGATCTTGCGCAGGTCGCTTTCGAGGTAGTAGATGCTGTCATAGGGCAGCTCAGTCTCGGTGCGGTTCTGCCGGATGGTCAAGGTCTTGGGAGTCCGGTGATCCTGCTCGTGCAGAATGGCATCCAGACAGCGGGGCAGCTGGCAGTCCAGATCGCGCTTGAGGATATAGCGGAACGCATTCACGGTGTAGCCCTCTGGGGCAAATTCCAGATAGGCCGACACATACACCAGGCAGATCTCCGGGCTGCACTGGCGCAGCTGCTTTCCCAGTGAGATGCCGTTCATGGTGTCCAGATCCACATCCAGCAGCGCCACCTGATACAGATCAAGGTCCCGCCGGGCCAGTGTCTCTTCCCCGCTGTGGCAGACGGTGCATTCCACCTGCAAGCCCCGCCGCGCAAAGAAATCCCGGACGAGCGTTTCCACGCGGGCAGCAAATACCGCATCGTCATCACAGATCAAAATGTGCATTGTGTCCTCCAACAAAACGCCCTCTCCGCCAGTGCGTCCGCCTCTCCCAAAGGGCGAGGCAATTGCTGCTCTGACTTCAGGCTGTGCAAGTTGCTTCCCCATCAAATGCGTTGCCCTCCTTGGGGAGCTGGCGAGCGAATGCGAGACTGAGAGGGTTTATTTCCTTATGCAAAGAACTTGTCGTAGATGCCAAAGGCGAAGATGAACAGCACGATCACGGGCAGACCGTAGGTCAGGTAACCGCGCATCCAATCGTGGATCTTCAGCCCCTTGCCGGTGTTGACCTCTTTTTTATAGTTGTCCCAGCCCCAGCCATAGCGGGAAACGCAGAACAGCAGGTAGACCAGGCTGCCCAGCGGCAGGAACAGGTTGCTGACAAGGAAATCCTCGAAGTCCAGCACTGCACCGCCAAACACGGCAAAGCCATCCCAGGCCCAGAGGTTATACCCCAGCACGCAGGGCATGGACAGCAGGATGATGAGGAACAGGTTGACCAGACTGGACTTTTTACGAGTGCAGCCGGTCAGCTCCATGCCGCAGCAGATGATGTTCTCGAACACCGCCAGCACAGTGGACAGGGCAGCAAAGGCCATGAACAGGAAGAACAGGCTGCCCCACAACCTGCCCAGCGCCATGTTGGCAAAAATATTGGGCAGGGTGATGAAGATCAGGCTGGGACCTGCGGTCTGATCCACACCAAAGGTGAAACAGGCCGGGAAGATGATGAGGCCGGCCGTGATGGCCACAAAGGTATCCAGCACCACCACACGGACGCTCTCGCCCAGCAGGGAGTGTTCCTTGCCGATGTAGCTGCCAAAAATGGACATGGCACCGATGCCCAGGCTCAGGGTGAAGAAGGCCTGATTCATCGCACCCACCAGGGTGTTGACGATGCCAACCTCCTTCATGCGGCCAAAGTCAGGCACCAGGAAGAAGGAAAGGCCCTCCTTTGCGCCATCCATGAAGAGGCTGTTCACGGCCAGAATGACCATGATGAGGAGCAGGGCGATCATCATGCCCTTGGTCACACGCTCCAGACCATTCTGCAGGCCCTTGGCGCAGACCAGAATGCCCAGAACGACCACGAACACCATCCAGAAGGTCATAATGCCGGGGCTTGCCAGCATCTCGGTGAACTTGCCCGCCACCTCGTCTGCGTTCAAGCCGGAGAGCTTTCCAGCGGCGGTCATATAGAAATAGTGCAGCATCCAGCCTGCAACGGTGGTGTAGAACATCATCAGCAGGTAACAGCCGATCAGGGTAAAATAGCCGTGGATATGCCACTTCTGACCCGGCTTTTCCAGCACCTGATAGGCGCGCACCGGGCTTTTGCGGCTGGCACGGCCCACAGCAAATTCCATGGTCATAATGGGCAGCCCCAGAATGACCAGGAACAGCAGGTAAAACAGTACGAAGGCTCCGCCGCCGCCCTGGCCTGCCATATAAGGAAATTTCCATACATTTCCGATGCCGATGGCACATCCTGCCGACAGCAGGATGAAGCCCAGCCGCGATTTCAGCGTTTCACGTTCCATAATAAATTTGTCCCCTCCAATAATTTCAGCCGCCCGCCTTCTGCACGAAAAACAGGCGAAATCAGTTTATTATATCACAAATTGGAAGAGAATGGAGTGCTTTTTCGTATTTTCCCTTGCAAATTTCTTTCATCTTATATAAAATAGACAAGATGAAATGTGTACAACACGGAAAGGAACAACCGGATGGTCTCAGACGAAACAGCCTACCGGAAGTATCTGGCCGGAGACGAAGCTGCCGCTCAGCTGTTGGTGGAGCGGTATGGCGACGCGCTGACCCTTTACATCAACGGCGTGCTAGGCGATATCCACGAGGCAGAGGATCTGATGATCGAAGCCTTTGCCCATATTTTTGCAAGAGAGCGGCCCATTCAGGATGGCTGCTTCAAGGCTTACCTCTATAAAACCGGGCGCAATCTCGCATTGCGCTGCAAGACCCGGCGGCGGTTTTTTCTGCCGCTGGAGGAACTGCCTTTTGAACTGCCGGACGAGGCACTGGCCGAAACCGGGCTGTTCCAGAACGAACAGCACCAGCAGCTGTACGCCGCACTGGGCAAGCTCAAAAAGGAATACCGGGAGACACTTTTTCTGGTCTATTTTGAAGAACTGAGCTACCGGCAGGCCGCACAGGTGCTGGGACGCACCGAGCAGCAGGTAACGAACCTTGTGTACCGGGGCAAGCAGCAGCTGAAACAACTTTTAGAACAGGAGGGATATCAGTATGAAAACTGATGCCGAACGGATGGCGCTGATCCGCCAGCGCACGGCCCAGCTGCAGCGTCAGGCACGCGCACGGCAGATGCTGCTGATCGATGCAGGCTGTATGGCGGCCTGTTTGGCGCTGGTGGTCTGCCTGGGCCTTGCCATGCCCGGCTGGGCAGGCACATCGGTCGCGCTGCATGTTTCCCCCACCGGCACCGCCGGGATGCTGAGTGAGCGCGGAGCCGACGGTTATATCCTGGTGGGCGTACTCTCGTTCCTGCTGGGCTCCTGCGTGACCATCCTGCTCTACCGCCTGCGCCGCAGCAGTGAAAAGAAGCACACGAGGGACGACGATGAGCTTTGAGATCATTGACAACACCTTTCAGGTGATCGTGCTGGCTGCGATGGCGCTCCTCGCCTTTCTCCTCGCCTTCCGGCGCAGCAGCCGCTCCTGCCTGATCCTGGCGTTCGGCTACGCCAGCTTTATGATGGGCACTTTGTACTACCTGCTCCATCTGATCATTCTGGGCCATGGGCCGCAGGTGTTTTATGTGGCCGAATGCTCCTGGATGGCCTCGTATTTCTTTTTCTCTCGCTGGAGATCCTCTATTGGGAGGGCCTGCGCCCGCCGTTCTCCCCTTTTGCGCTGGCGGCCGGGGTGGTCATTGCCGGAGTTGTCATGCGGGTGCAGGTGTTTGGCCCTTCGCCGCTGATGTCTGGTGCGCTGGCGCTCACCTTTGGCGCGCTGGCCTATCTCTGTTTTTCGGCCCTGCAAAAGGAAAAACGGCTCCGGCCTTATGAGATCGCACTTTTGTTTGAAATGTCCTTGCAGATCCTTCTGTTCGTTGCCTCCGAGTTCATCCGTGATTACACCCGGTTCAGCCTTTACTATGCTGTGGACATCCTGTTGACCCTCACGCTGGTCAGCTTCCTGCCCCATATCCTGCGGGAGGAACCCCATGACCTACATTGAAAACATCTTTTTGTGCCTGGCGCTTCCCATGCTGCTCTCCCTGCTGTTCACATCGGGCAGCCCCCGGCGCTTTACCCTGTTCGTGGTGCTGGGCATGGCCACCTGCCTGCTTTCGGCTTATGTCAGCAGCTTTTTCATGGGGCGGCACCAGTGCAGTGCCGTGACCACCGCCATTGAGATCGCACCTGTCTGCGAGGAGATTCTGAAGCTGCTGCCTCTGCTGCTCTACTTTTTGATCTTTGAGCCGGATTCCCACAAGCTGACTCCTGCGGCCATTGGCATTGCAGTGGGCTTTGCCACCTTTGAAAACGTCTGCTACCTGACCGAAAACGGTGCAGGAAGTTTTGTTTTCCTGCTCATCCGCGGCATGTCCGCCGGGGCCCTGCATCTGGTCTGCGGCATCCTGACCGGTCTGGCACTGGCCTATGTGTTCCGCCGTCCGTGGCTCACCTGCACCGGCACGGTGGGGATTCTGGGGGTCTGCATGGTGCTGCACGGCATCTACAATCTGCTGATCACCGCCGACGGCTTCTGGCAGATGGTCGGATATTTCTTTCCCTCTGCCATCATCGTCACCCTGTTTGCAGCAAGGCTGCTCCATAGGGGCAGGCACACTGTTTTTCGCTGACCGTTTCCCGCTCTTTTCCGGAGCGGGAAATTTTTTTGAACTTTTTTCAAATTTGGGTGAAAGGAATCGACGCGAACTGTATTATAGGAGATAGAGAGGACGGAAAGCAGCCGCTCTGATGATCTCTCAAAAGGAGGGACTGTCCATGACCCAGAAGGCGAGTGTTCGTATGGAGGAAATTCGCCGCCGCACACACAGGCTTCGTCAAAGGCGGGCACATCGAATCAACTGCACTCTCTCCGCAGTTTGTCTGTTTTTGACAGTCGGCATTGCGTCCCTGCTGTATCAGGAGCATGTTCCGGGTCTTTCCATCGTTCTGGCCGGGTACGGCTCGGTGCTGCTGCACAGCGGCGCTGATGCTTATATCGTGGTCAGCGTCGGCTCCTTTGTCACCGGCGTTGTATTCACGCTGCTCGGCATCCGGTACAGGCGGTACAAAACACTGCACCGCCCCTTCTCCCCGGATGCTGCAGACAAGGCTTCCTCCCAAAGCCTCTCTGACGACCAGTAGCGCCCTCCATGCTCTTCTCCCACACACTTTTCTCCATACCCCGAAAAGGCTCTGCCGTTTCTCCCGGCAGAGCCTTTTCCCTTTTAACCAAAAACAGCACGCCGAAACCGAACGACGTGCTGTTTTTTCTGGTTCTATGGTTATCTGTCCCACTTGTCGCACAGGGCGTTGATCTGGTCGGCAAACTTGGCAAGGTCCTTGTTGGCCCCGCCCTCGTTGTGCTCGATGACGCGGAGCAGCCGCTTGCCGGCGCTGACCAGCCGCTGGAACACCGTTGCGGCGCGGGACGCGCCCTCGCTGGGCTTGTGCTCCAGCCGGACACGGGAGCCTTCCTGCAGGCAGACCGCACCCTCGGCCCCAATGGCCCACTGCTCCCCATTGTAAGGGGCACAGGCGGTAAAGCCCTGCTCGGTCAGGGTCTGGGCAAAGATGTTCTCCACCTCGTCCTCGCCATGGATGACAAACACCCGCTTGGGTTTGGGGCTGAACGCGTTCACCCAGGCCAGCAGGCCCTCGCGGTCGGCATGACCAGAAAGGCCCGTCAGCTGACAGATCTCTGCCTGCACGTCGATGGTCTCACCGAACAACTTGACATTGACGGCGCCATCGATCAGGGTGCGCCCCAGCGTTCCCACGGCCTGATAGCCCACAAAAAGGATCGTGCACTCCGGCCGCCACAGATTGTGCTTGAGGTGGTGGCGGATGCGGCCTGCCTCGCACATGCCGCTGGCCGAGATGATGACCTTCGGCACGCGGTCGGCGTTGATGGCACGGGACTCATCGCTGGTGACGCTGACCTTCAGGCCCGGGAACTGGATGGGGTCGATGCCCTGGGCCAGCAGCGCCCGGGTATCCTCGTCAAAGCAGTCGGGATCGGTATCTTTGAAGATGCGGGTCGCCTCAATGGCAAGGGGGCTGTCGATGTAGACCGGGAAATTGCCGTGGCCGGTGACCAGCCCCTCTTTTTTGATCTCACGGATAAAGTAGAGCAGCTCCTGGGTACGGCCCACCGCAAAGCTGGGGATGACCACATTGCCGCCCCGGTCAAAGGTGCGCTGCAGGATCCTGCTCAGCTCCCCCACATAGTCCGGCCGGGGACCGTGGCTGCGGTCGCCATACGTAGACTCCATAAACACATAGTCCGCGTCCCGGATCGTTGTCGGGTCCTTGATGATGGGCTGATGCTGGTTGCCGATGTCGCCGGAGAAGACCAGCTTGGTGGTCGCGCCGTTCTCCGTCACCCATATCTCGATGCTGGACGAGCCCAGCAGATGGCCCACATCGATGAAGCGGATCACAAGGCCCGGGGCCAGCTCGATCTTTGTGTTATACTCCATGCCCCGGAACAGCTGCATGGCCGCCTCGGCATCCTGCACGGTGTACATCGGCTCCACCGGCTCGGCACCGGCACGCTTCGCCTTGCGGTTCTTCCACTCGGCTTCGAATTCCTGGATGTGCGCCGAGTCGCGCAGCATGATGCTGCACAGTTCTGCCGTGGGCCTGGTGGCATAGATCCTGCCCCGGAAGCCGTTGCGCACCAGCAGCGGCAGCTGGCCCGTGTGGTCGATATGCGCATGGGTGGCCAGCACGCCGTCAATTTCACCCGGTGCCACAGGAAAGGGCTGGTTCTCGTAAACATCCTTTCCCTGCTCCATGCCGCAGTCGATGAGGTAGCGCTGTCCAGCTGCTTCCAGCAGGGTGCAGCTGCCCGTGACCTCGTGGTTGGCTCCCAAAAATGTGAGCTTCATAGATACACCTCCCAGTTCGGTTTTGCACCCTTAGTATAGCATAACTTGCCGCGTCCATCTGCCCAAATCGTGTAAAGAGTTATCGGGCAAAGCGCTGAAATTTTGAAAAAGTTTTTATACAATCTTGACAAACCACCCCCAACTGAGATAAACTTAAATCGTATGACGTAACTTCTACTGAGATTCAAAATAGAGAGGTTGTATTTTATGGTTCGTAACGATTTGCGCAATGTCGCTATCATCGCTCACGTTGACCACGGCAAGACCACGCTGGTGGATGCCCTGCTGCGTCAGAGCGGCGCTTTCCGCGACAATCAGGTCGTGGCAGAGCGTGTCATGGACAGCGGCGATATCGAGCGTGAGCGCGGTATCACCATTCTGGCCAAGAACTGCTCCTGCACCTACAAGGGTGTCAAGATCAACATCGTTGATACCCCGGGCCACGCCGACTTTGGCGGCGAGGTCGAGCGCGTGCTGAAGATGGTCAACGGCGTGCTGCTGCTGGTGGACGCTGCTGAGGGCTGCATGCCCCAGACCCGTTTTGTTCTGCAGAAGGCTCTGCAGCAGAACCTGAGCCTGGTGGTTGCCATCAACAAGATCGACCGCCCCGATGCCCGCATCAAGGAAGTCATCGATGAGGTGCTTTACCTGCTGATGGATCTGGGCGCTTCCGATGAGCAGCTGGAATGCCCCATCCTGTTCTGCTGCGGCCGTCAGGGCACCGCAAGCCTGGACCCCGATGTGCCCGGCACCGACCTGATCCCCCTGTTCGACACCCTGCTGGACACCATCCAGCCTCCTCAGGGTGACCCCGAGGCTCCCTTCCAGATGCTGGTCTCCTCTGTTGACTACAACGAGTTCGTTGGCCGCATCGGCATTGGCCGCATCCAGAACGGTGTTGCCAAGGTCGGCGAGGAAGTGGTCGTGTGCGACTGGCACAACCCCGACCTGAAGATGCGCGGCCGCCTGACCAAGCTGTACGATTTCCAGGCCAATGGCCGCCAGCCCTGCGACAACATCACCGCAGGCGATATCGTTGCATTCTCCGGCCTGCCCGATGTCACCATCGGCAACACGCTGTGTGCTCCCTCTCAGGTTGAGCCGCTGCCCTTCGTGAAGATCAACGATCCCACCGTGGAGATGACCTTCTCCGTCAACGACAGCCCCGCTGGCCGGCCGTGAGGGCAAGTATGTCACCAGCCGCCAGATCCGTGACCGTCTGCAGAAAGAGCTGCTGAAGGACGTCGCTCTGAAGGTGGAGGATTCCGCCACCACCGATTCCTTCCGCGTCATGGGCCGTGGTGAGATGCACCTGTCCATCCTGATTGAGACCATGCGCCGTGAAGGCTACGAGCTGCAGGTCTCTCCCCCGCACGTTCTGACCAAGGTCATCGACGGCAAGACCTACGAGCCTATGGAGCACGTTGTCATCGACGTTCCCTCCCAGTATCAGGGCGCTGTCATGACCGGCCTGGGCCAGCGCAAGGCCGTTCTGCAGCAGATGGAGTCCCTGGGCACCGACCGTGTCCGCCTGGAGTTCCGGATGCCCAGCCGCGGCCTGTTCGGCTACCGCAACCAGTTCCTGACCGATACCCACGGCGAAGGCATCCTCAACCAGATCTTTGATGGCTACGATGTCTGGGCCGGTATGATCGCCAACCGTTCCACCGGTTCTCTGGTCAGCTTTGAGACCGGCGATGCCGTTACCTACGGCCTGTACAACGCGCAGCAGCGCGGCACCCTGCTGGTGGGCGCTGGCGAGAAGGTCTACGAGGGCATGGTCATCGGCTACACCGCTTCCGGCGAGGATGTGGACGTCAACGTCTGCAAGACCAAGCACCTGACCAATACCCGCGCTTCCGGTTCCGATGACGCTCTGCGCCTGATCCCCGTCAGCAAGCTGAGCCTGGAGGGCTGCCTGGAGTTCCTGGCACAGGATGAGCTGCTGGAGGTCACCCCTGAGAATCTGCGCATCCGCAAGCAGATCCTGAACCACGACCAGCGCATGAAGGCAAAGAGCAAGCTGAAGTAAGCTGCTTTCCTTCCCGATCAACATAAAAAACGGCATCGCAAACCGATCGGTCTGCGATGCCGTTTTTGTGTTTCGCTCTTTATTCAGCGCTGTATGCGCTGCCCATAGTCCAGGAGTTGGAAGCCGAATACTTTGCGTGGTTGCGCAGGTAGGTGACCCAGGCACCATAGCCGTTTCCGGCCGAGAAGTGGACTCCATCCGGAGCCGCCAGCATCTCCTTCAGATTCCCGTTCTCATCGGCAAAGGTCTCCCACAGGTCAAGGTAGACACAGCCCTTGTCTGCAGCCAGCTTTGCCAGCTGCTCGTTCACCGAGCGCAGGACATCGGACGCAAGACCGGGCTTTTCCGCAGCGGCCTGGGGCCGCACCGGCGGGATGGACTGGACATAGATGACACAGCCGGGTAGAGCCTGCCTGAGCTGATCCAACATCTGACCATAGTAGGCCAGAAAGCGGTCTGCTGCCCCCAGCGTGGTCAGCGTGTTGGTGCCCAGCAGGATATAGAGCTTTTTCGGCTGGGCCGCTGTCAGCACATCCATTGCCACCTCTGAGCCGCGCACGCTGCTCTTGACCGCGCTGCGGTTCACGATGGCATCGGGGCCCACACCGGTATAGCCGCAGATGAGCGCCCCGCCCAGGTTGATGCTGTAATCCGAAAAGCCGACGGTCAGGCTGTCGCCCAGGAACGCGGCATCCGAGAAGTAGCTCAGGTCCACCTGTCCGCAGCCGGGCTGACGGATCACGCTGCTGTCATAGGCTTTGACCTGATAGGCCCCCGCTGCCTGCCGGGCGGGGCCGAACTGTTCCAGCGTGACAGCCGCCGCATCGGCGGCTCCACTGCCTTCCCCTGCCGTACCGCCGGCGCTGTCTGCCGCTGAGGCTCCCGTATCTCCCTGCATGGGCAGCGGAGCCAGGATATTGGCCGCTGTGCCCGCCGCCGGGCTTTGCGGGACAGCCTCGCTCTGCTTTTCGCCATTTTCCAGAATGGCCGTGATGGCCAGCGACAGCAGCAGGATCGCTGCAATGACCCCCGCCAGCCGCAGGCCGGTGCCTGCCTTGCTGTGCCGTCTCCGGCCATGGGTGGAATGATATTCGTGTGAGATTCCCATTCTCTTTCCCGCCTTTCCCTGTTTTCTTTTCTCTATCATTACGGTCAGTATCCCCGAAAAATTGCAAAGTTTGCATTCTGCACTCCGACCGACCCTGTGTTTTTGTAGGATACGCCAAATATTGTATCATAATTTTTTTGCCCGTGCAACCAATCAGGTCTTGCATACAACAGAGAAATAGTTTACAATAGTATTGTTGCAGGAATTGCACAGTTTTCATTGAATCAGATGCACATCCTGCATTCTTTTTGTACGACTTGCGGCGCGCATCCGCAATCTCCTTCCCCGGGCAGTGCAGGGCTCTGGGAGGACACAGAAGGACTTGCCGCGCTTTGCAGGACGTGAAATGTTGTTCTTTTGGATAAGGAGGACGTATGTCAAAAAATGTCATCATCGGCCAGAGCGGCGGCCCTACCGCCGTTATCAATTCCAGCCTGGCAGGCGTATACAAAGCTGCCTGCAGTCTGGGGGCCGATAAAGTCTACGGAATGAAGTACGGCATCGAGGGCCTTTTAAAGGAAGAGATGCTGGAACTGAATGTTCTGCTGGATGACCGCATGAGCATCGAGCTGCTCAAGCGCACCCCGTCCAGCTATCTGGGCAGCTGCCGTTTCAAGCTGCCGGACCCGGAGATGGATTCCACCCCGTTCGTCAAGCTGTTCACCCTGTTTGACAAGTACGATATCTGTGCACTGTTCTACATCGGCGGCAACGACTCGATGGACACCATTGCAAAGCTCTCCCGTTACGGTGCCCAGGTGGGCAGCAGCGTCCGGTTCATCGGGGTCCCCAAGACCATCGACAACGACCTCTGCCTGACAGACCACACGCCGGGCTACGGCTCTGCCGCCAAGTACATTGCCACCATCCTCAAGGAGGTCATCCGTGACTCCTCCGTTTACAACATCCGCAGCGTGACGGTGGCCGAGATCATGGGCCGCCACGCAGGCTGGCTGGCCGGTGCGGCCTGTCTGGCCGGCGGCGATGACTGCGAAGGCCCCGACCTCATCCTGCTGCCCGAAGTTCCCTTTGACCCAGACAGGTTCCTGACCCGGGTGGACGAGCTGCAGCGGGTCAAGCCCAATGTCATCATTGCAGCCAGCGAGGGCGTTAAGACTGCCGACGGCACCTATCTGTGCGATCTGGTCTCCACCGCCGGGCAGCTGGATGCCTTTGGCCACAAGGCCATCCTCAGCGGCACCAGCCGGTACCTTTCTGACCTCATCCACGACAACCTGAACTGCAAGAGCCGTGCCATTGAGTTTTCGACCCTGCAGCGCTGCGCCAGCCATCTGGCCAGCCGCACCGATGTGAACGAGGCCTACGCCGTGGGCGGCGCTGCCGCTTCCGCTGCCTTTGCGGGCGAGACCGGGCGGATGATCTCGCTCAAGCGCATTTCCGATTACCCCTACCAGTGCATCACCGAGTCGGTGGATGTCCAGCAGGTGGCAAACCTGGAGAAAAAGGTGCCGCTGGACTGGATCACCCCGGACGGAATGCAGGTGACGGCGGCATTTGAGGAGTATGCCCGCCCGCTCATCCTGGACGAAGTGACACCGGTCTATGTCAACGGTACCCCGCGCCATATCTGCCTGTAAGTTTCATTTGCGCGTTTCCTCCCCCCTCGTGGTCTGTTTTCGTGCTCCTGCACGATAATATAAAAGCCGAAACAGAAGAAAAGGAGAAATCATCATGGGTAAAAATGCAATCGTTGGTCAGTCTGGCGGCCCTACCTCCGTCATCAATGCTAGTCTGGCAGGCGTATTCGAGAGCTGCAAAAGCCGCGGCGCTGAGATCGTTTACGGCATGTGCAACGGCGTTGCCGGTCTGCTGGAGGAGCGCGTGGTGGATCTTTCCACCGTGCTGACCGATGACCTGGATATCGAGCTGCTCAAGCGCACCCCGTCCAGCTTCCTGGGCAGCTGCCGCTATAAGCTGCCCGATTGGCACGATGACGAGACCGTTTACAAGAAGCTGTTCGCCATCCTGGAAAAGCTGAACATTGGGTACTTCTTCTACATTGGCGGCAACGACTCCATGGATACCATCGGCAAGCTGGCTGAATACGGCAACCGCATCCAGAGCGACATCCGCTTCATGGGCGTTCCCAAGACCATCGATAACGACCTGATGGTGACCGACCACACCCCCGGCTACGGCTCTGCGGCAAAGTACATCGGTGTGGTGATGAAGGAGATCATCCGCGATGCCACCGTTTACGGCACCAATTATGTCACCGTGGTCGAGATCATGGGCCGCAACGCCGGCTGGCTGACCGCTGCTGCCTCTCTGGCCAAGAGCGATGACTGCGAGGGCGTGGATATGATCTGCCTGCCCGAAGTCCCGTTCCACGTGGAGCACTTCATTGAGAAGGTCCGCGCCATGCAGGAGAAGAAGCCCAGCATCGTGATCGCTGTTTCCGAGGGTGTCAAGCTCGAGGACGGCCGTTACGTCTGTGAGCTGGCCGACGATGTGCACGCAGTGGACGCTTTCGGCCACAAGGCACTGACTGGTACCGCACGCTATCTGGCGAATGTGGTCGCCCGCAATCTGGATACCAAGACCCGCTGTATCGAGCTGTCTACCCTGCAGCGCTGCGCTGGTCACCTGACCAGCCGCACCGATATCACCGAGGCTTACCAGGTGGGCGGCGCTGCTGCCAAGGCTGCCTTTGAGGGTGTCACCGGTCAGATGGTCGCCCTGAAGCGCATCTCCAACAGCCCCTATCAGTACATCACCGAGCTGCACCCCATCAGTGAAGTTGCAAACCTCGAGAAGAAGGTCCCCCTGAGCTGGATGAACGAGAATCACACCCAGATGACCGAGGAATTCCTCGAGTATGCCCGCCCGCTGATCCAGGCTGAGCTGACTCCGCTGTACATTGCAGGTCTGCCCCACCACATCTACATGAAAAAGTAATTTCTCCTTTGAATCCTTCTAAGGCATAGCAAAACTCCCGCCCGGATACGCTCCGGGCGGGAGTTTTTTGCTGTGTGGCTTATGAATTACTGTTTGCCCAGCTGCCAGAACGCCACGGCGCTGGCGGCGGCAACGTTCAGGGAATCGACCCCGTGGGACATGGGGATCTTGACTGTGTAATCGCAGGAAGCGATGGTGGTATGGGAAAGGCCGTCTCCCTCCGTGCCCAGCACAATGGCAAGCTTCGGCTCCCGGGCAAGGGCTTCGTCATCGATGCTGACCGAACGGTCACTCAAGGCCATGGCAGCCGTCTTGAAGCCCAGGGCATTCAGCTGAGCAAGCCCCTTTTCGGGCCAATCAGCGGGCGTTTCACCGATCTGCGCCCAGGGCACCTGAAATACCGTACCCATACTCACGCGCACGGCCCGGCGGCAGAGCGGGTCACAGCAGGAGGGATTGACGAGAACTGCGTCCATGTTCAGCGCTGCCGCGCTGCGGAAGATGGCACCCACGTTGGTGGAATCCACAATGCCCTCCAGCACGGCCACCCGCCGGGCGTTCCGGCAGAGCTCCTCCACGGTGCGGGGCTTCGGACGTTGAAAGGCGCAGAGCACGCCCCGGGTCAGCTCGTAGCCTGTCAGTGCAGCCAGCAGCTCCCGGTCAGCAGTATAAATGGGTGCATCCCCGCAGCGGGTCAGGATCTCCGCCGCTGGGCCGGTGATCTGCCTGCGCTCCATCAGCAGGGAGACCGGCACAAACCTGCATCCAGTGCCCGGGAGATCACCTTGGGGCTCTCGGCAATGAAGATGCCTTTTTCGGGTTCCAGCCGACTGCGCAGCTGGTTCTGCGTCAGGCGGGCGTAGGGGTCCAGCTCCGGCGCGTGAAAATCCGTGATCTCGATGATATTGGGCATGGGGAGATTCTCCTTTTTCTGTATGAATGGTCTTATTGTAGCACAACCCGGATGCAATTGCAAAATACATGGCAGGCATATTCGTTTTACATAGTCAAAACCGCCAAAAATCACCTTTTGTTTTTGACAAATCCGTCAACCCGCGCTATAGTATAGAGGTAAAAAAAACAGAGGGGGAATTTGTATGAATTCCAAGAAAAAGCGCCGCGGCCAGATGTCGGAAGCCTTCTGCACGGCAATGTTCCTTTCACTGTCCGGCGGCCTGCAGGACGTATACACCTATCTGTTCCGGGGCAAGGTGTTTGCCAACGCCCAGACCGGCAACATCGTGCTGATGGCTGTCCATGCCTTTGCCGGGGAGTGGGGGCGTGTGCTGCATTATCTTGTGCCCCTGTGCTTCTTTGCGCTGGGCGTGTTCGCGGCAGAGCTGATGCACCAGAAGCTGCAGAATCTGCAGCGGCTCCACTGGCGGCAGCTGGTGGTGCTATGTGAGATCGTGATGCTGTTCGTGGTGGGCTTTTTCCCGCAGGAGTGGAATCTTATGGCCAATGCGCTGGTCTCGTTTGCCTGTGCGATGCAGGTGCAGACCTTCCGCAAGGTGAACGGTTATGCCTTTGCCAGCACCATGTGCATCGGCAACATGCGCAGCGGCATGGACTCCCTCTGCAGCTGGGTGCTCAACCGCAATCCTGCCGCCCTGAAAAAATCCCTTTATTACTGGGGCATCATCCTCCTGTTTGCGCTGGGCGCGGGCCTGGGCAGCCTGACGCTGGACCTCTGCGGCGCAAAGGCCATCTGGCTCTCCTGCCTGCTGCTGGCCGTCAGCTTCTGCCTGATGTTCCTGAAAGAAGATGTGGAAGAGATCAAAGAAGATCTCGAAGCACTGGAAGCAAAACATTAAATCAAGGAGTTTCCCTCAGTTTCACGCTGTTTACCGCCATGCCAAAGGCTCCCCTGGTAGGGGAGCTGGCGAGCGCCAGCGAGACTGAGGGTTTATTTTTTCGGATCTATCCAACACTTCCCCGGTTTCCTTCGTCTTACAGGCAGAACGACGCAATGAAAGGAGGAAGCCCCATGTGGGAGCTGCTTTACGAGGAGTTCTGGGACAAGCTGGAGCATTTCTGCTACAAACTCTGCCGGGACGACGCCCGGGCGGAGGATCTGACCCAGGAAGTCTTTCTGCGGGCACTGCAGAACCGGAGCCTTATCAACAGCTTTACAGAGCGGCAGTGCAAGGCCTGGCTGTTTACCACTGCACGGAATCTCTACTGTGACCAGCTCCGCCGGACGGCAAAGGAGGAGCAACTGCTCAGCGCCTTTTTCCCGGAAGAGGACCGTGCTGAACCGGATTTCGCACTGGACACAGTGGAAGCCGCCAGTCTGCTGGCTCTGCTCACCCCGGAAGAGCGGCGGCTGTTTACCCTGCGCTATACAGCGGGCTACAATGCCAGCGAGATCGGTCAGCTGCTCAGTCTCCCGCCCGGCACGGTCCGCAGCCGCCTTGCCCAGATACGCCATCGCCTCAAAACTGAACTTACGGAGGAATAAATGATGAAAAAGAACCTGAATGTGGACGCTATGATCCTGGACCTGCGCAATGTGCAGGAGGATTTTCTTGACCGCTATGAGCAGATCAAGCTGGACTGCATGATCGCGCTGACCTCGCCCCGGGTGCAGACGCTCCTGAGCCAGCACAACATTTCTCTGGATTCGATGCTCTGCAAAAATGTCCCGGAGGAGGTCTCGGTGGGTGTGGTCAATGGCAAGGTCACGCTGAGCTCTGCCAGCCAGACCGCCGCCGGGCAGGTACTGGTGGTCAACGGCAAGCTGATGATCACACCGGATGCTGCGGAGGTTTTACAGAAGTACGCCTGCATTCTGGTCAACGGTATGATCTACTGCCCGCAGTGCCTCTCAGCAGTGGTATCCGCCCGCTGCATCCTGAACGGAAAGCTGGCGGTCTACCCCGATGATGCAGTGCTCCTGCCGGGAAGCTCCATCAAGCTAGACAACACCTTCCTGCTGCGGGCACAAAGCCGCCTGTACTGGAATGAACATCGCTTCCTGGCGGTTGACCCCAGGCTCGACACTGCCGCACTGGCCGCAAAGGGCTGCAGCTTTTCCGCTCCAAAGGCCATCCTGTGCGCAAGCCTTGCGCCCGTTCTGGCCCCGCTCTTCCCGGATTCCACCGAGCTGATCATCGTGCCGGACGGCACCGCCGTGGTGGAAGACGACCTGGAGCTGACCGCCTCTTCCCTGCGCCGGTATGGCACCCGTCTCTATGTGCTGGGTGATGCTGTCATCCCCGCAGAGAGCGCAGACCTGCTGGCTCAGATCGAATTCCTGCATGTTACCGGTGAAGTAGAGCTGCCTGATGCTCTGGAAGCGGCCTTCTTTGCCATCCCTGAGCTGGAATGCGGCAAAGTAGTCCACGAGGACGCTCTGCCCAAACAGACCCGCGCCAAAGCAAAGGATGAGGAGCCCGATCCGGATACCGTGACCCTCAGCGGCATCCAGCTGACCCTGTAATCCGCACTGTTCCTCCCTGCCCCGCTCTTTCCGGCAAAAGCTCTCTGCTGGAAGGAGCGGGACTTTTTTGATTTTTTATTGCACCCGCTCCTCTGATATGATATACTAATTTTTGTATTGTGCAATTCCCCGGGCACACTTCCGCTGTGGAACCCGCTGCCCGGGCAGGATATGGGAACCGAAATCAGGAAGAGGAGCAACGAATGAAAAAAGGATTTGACAACGACAAATACCTGCAGATGCAGTCGGAGCACATCCGGGAGCGGATCGCGCAGTTCGACAACAAGCTGTATCTGGAATTCGGCGGCAAGCTGTTCGATGACTACCACGCCTCCCGCGTGCTGCCCGGCTTCCAGCCCGATTCCAAACTGCAGATGCTGCTGCAGCTGAAGGATCAGGCCGAGGTCGTTATCGTCATCAACGCTGAGGACATCGTCAGCAGCAAGGTGCGCGGTGACTATGGCATTACCTATGATCTGGACGTTTTGCGTCTCATCGACGCATTCCAGGAGCGCGGCCTGTTTGTGGGCAGCGTATGCGTGACCATGTACACCGCTGCCCCCGAGGTGGAAGCCTTTGAGAAGCGGCTGAACAGCCTGGGCATCCGCACCTTCCGGCACTATAAGATCCCCGGCTACCCCAACGACGTTGCCCGCATCGTGAGTGACGAGGGCTATGGCCGCAACGAGTACATCGAGACCCAGCGCCCGCTGGTGGTTATCACGGCTCCCGGCCCCGGCAGCGGCAAGATGGCCACCTGCCTGTCCCAGCTGTACCACGAATACAAGCGGGGCGTGAAGGCCGGTTATGCCAAGTTTGAGACCTTCCCCATCTGGAACATCCCCCTGAAGCACCCGGTCAACCTGGCTTACGAGGCCGCCACTGCCGACCTGAACGATGTGAACATGATCGACCCGTTCCATCTGGAGGCCTATGGCAAGACCGCGGTCAACTACAACCGCGACATTGAGATCTTCCCCGTGGTCAACGCCATGTTTGAGCTGATTGCAGGCAAGAGCCCCTACCACTCCCCCACCGACATGGGCGTGAACATGGCCGGCAACTGCATCGTGGACGATGCGGCCTGCTGCGAAGCTTCCCGCAACGAGATCGTCCGCCGCTACTTCAAGGCCCTGTGCGACCTCAAGAACGGCGCACAGATTCAGAGTGAGGTCTACAAGCTGGAGTTGCTGATGAATCAGGCCGGACTGACCCAGGGCAGCCGCCCGGTGGAGCAGGCCGCCCATGCAGTCTCTGAAAAGACCGGCGGTGCCCCCGCTGCCGCCATTGAGCTGCCGGACGGTACCGTTGTCACCGGCAAGACCGGCCCCCTGCTGGGTGCCGCTTCCTCCGCTCTGCTCAACGCGCTGAAAAAGCTGGCCGGTATCGACCAGGAGCTTGACCTCGTTTCTGCCGCCGCCATCGAGCCCATCCAGACCCTCAAGACCAACTATCTGGGCAGCAAGAACCCCCGCCTGCACACCGACGAGATCCTGATCGCCCTGTCCAGCTCGGCTGCGCAGAATCCCACTGCAGCAGCCGCCCTCAAGCAGCTCTCCCACCTGAAGGGCTGCGATATGCACTCCACCGTCATCCTGTCCAGCGTGGATATGGATACCGTGAAGAAGCTGGGCATGTATCTGACCTGCGAGCCCGCCTATGAGGAAGCAGACCGGATGTATCATAAGAAATAATTTTCTATCGTTTGCAACGATAATTTGCAGTTTCATAAGGATTCACAAAACGGGAGGATTTTAAATGGCTGTTGTACCAGGCCTTTTTGGTATTACACATTCCAACCGAGATTTTTCTTTGAAAGATACCTGGGGAAAGAATCAGTTTAACTCGTCTTTTCCAGCAGCCTTAGCCTGTTATCTTTATTCGAAAGAGTTAAAAGCAGTTTATTATAAAACTGATTCCTCCATGCAAACGGTTATTGAGCATATTGGTATTGAGGATCTCTACAAAGCCGACCCTTTGGGGGACGATACATATTTTGCTTTTGAAACTCAATTCACGCCCTTTCAAAAATATGTCCTTGGCTCTATTCCTCGAAACGATCTTGTAATCATGAATGGCACCCAAAGTGTCAGTTCTTTGGAAATCAAGCTTACTGCGTTGCCTGACAATCCAACCTGTGATTTTTCTGAAGATGCATATGGTTCTGAAATTGTAATTCGTCCGGATACCATCATCTATCTCGCCTGTGCTTTTATTTATGCTTGCAACGATGATCGTAATGTTCTACAAAGCATTCTTCAGGATGCTGGTAACGCTGTTATCGACTGGACTTCTGCAAGTTGTGTTCTTCCGCATTTATATGATATCTATCAGGCCATCAAACGACTTGTTTCTATAAGTGCGTCATTCCAATCTCCTGTTGTAATGGAACCTGTATGGAAGACTCGAGGAAAGTCACCTCAGCTTGCTAACGACTGCCTTGATGTTTTTGTTTGGAGCAATTGTGGTCTTCTGAATTTATTTATGCCATCCGAACAAGACTTTATTTCTGTAGGTACAGTAAAAACATTAGATAAAATAAGTCGTCATACTCGCACAATGATTTGGCTCTTCAAAATGCTGAAAGATTATGCTGATACTGGTCATTTCAACGGCTCTAAAATCATTGATGAACTCTCTTACAATACCAAAAATGATAAAGCTTTTTCTTCAAATGGATTACGCACTCATCCCATTATGGCTTGTCCAGAACTCACCCATCCAAGAATCACCAAGGGAGAAATCAAAAATATCATCTTGGGTGGTGGACAAAATTTGTTAAGCCCAGAGCGGAGATTTGATGCCATCATATATAACTCACCTGATTTGTTCAAGGAGGATTTCCTCTAAATGCCTACTGCTATTGATTTATTCTGTGGCTGTGGTGGTCTTTCGCTCGGTTTTCAAAATGCAGGTTTTACAATTTTGCGTGCTTTTGATATCTGGGATAAAGCCATAAATAATTACAACCTCAATTTTTCTCATCCTGCAGAATTGCAAGATATCAATCAGCTATCTCCAGATTACTTGAAGTCATTCTCACCTGACGTAATCATTGGTGGCCCACCATGTCAGGACTATTCTTCTGCCGGAAAACAAGATGAAACACTCGGACGAGCCAATTTAACTTTACGATATGCCGAGTTGGTCTGTTCTGTACGTTCTCGCTGGTTCGTCATGGAGAATGTCGATCGAATCTTAAAGTCATCCACATTGCCAAAAGCTTTGGCATTGTTTCGTAACGCTGGCTATGGATTATCTCAAGTTGTTCTGGATGCTTCCAGATGTGGTGTTCCACAAAAAAGAAAACGGTTTTTCCTGATTGGTGAACTAAACGGTGAAGATTGTGCTTTAGAATTCGCTTTGCAAAATGACCAATCTACCCATTGCATGACGATTCGTGACTACCTCCAAAATGAATTTGGGGTTGAGTATTATTATCGCCATCCCCGTTCTTACGCCAGACGTGGTATTTTCAGTATTGACGAGCCAAGCCCAACGATTCGGGGGGTCAATCGTCCTCTTCCCCAAAATTACAAAGTGCATCCGGGAGATGCTACACAGAATTTGGATGGTCTGCGCTGTCTAACAACCTTGGAACGAGCACGAATCCAAACTTTTCCTGCCGACTTTCATTTTCAGGGTACCAAAACCGATTTGGAGCAAATGATTGGAAACGCCGTTCCTGTTGATCTCGCTTCCTATGTAGCGAAACACCTTCTCTCCTATATGGAGCATGGCGCATCATATACCCAGCTCCATTTTTGATTAAACAAAAAGCAAGTGCAACGCATTTTTCAGGACAGTTTCCTGTAACAATGGGTTTGCACTTGCTTTTTTGCGTTTCTCTTCTTAGGCTCTTGTCTGTTCCCAGTAGGCTCCCATGCTCTGGCCGGGCTGGTCGGTGACATCATCGTTCAGATAGTCTGCAAGACCAAAGGCTTCCGGCTTCCAGCTGCGGGCGGCACCCACGGTGGGGTATTCCACCTCAGCGTACCAGAACGCAGTGGGCTGGCCCTCATCCACATGGTTCACCTCCAGCACAAGGCCATCGGGCAGGACGTAGCTTCTGCGGATCTTCCCGATCAGGGGTTTACCGATGATCTTTGTTTCCAGTTCATCAAACAGTTTCTTGTCGATGGGGCGCTCGATCTCCTCCCGTGCAAGCCCGCTTCCGGACTTGAAGCAGAGGATATAGGCCGTCTCGCCGCCCTTGAGCGCCTCCTCCCGGATGCGCACGGTGGGCCGCACGCTGATATATCCCTGCCGCATGGCAAACTCTTCCTTGAGCGGCAGAGCCGGGAAGTTTTCGCCCTCCGGCCAGCCGTTCACCATCCATTTGCGTTCGATCTCCATGACGTTTTCCTCGTTTCTGTGTTTTTGTATTTATTCTAGCACGTTTTTATGTTAGAATAAATATCAGTATGAAATTTTAGCATCCTCACCCTCTCAGTCAATGCCTGACGGCATTGCCAGCTCCCCCCAAAGGGGGAGCCAAGAGCCGCTCTGTATTCAAGCTTGATGAGACTGAATCGAAAATCGCCAAAGGCTCTCCCTCTGGGAGAGCTGGCGAGCGGAGCGAGACTGAGAGGGCGAGCCAGTTATAACAGGAGCAACTATGAAATCTTCTCGCAATTACCCCGTTTACACCGTCAACAAACACGCCGAGGGCCTGCTGGTGGGCGGCCACCCCTGGGTGTACGAAAACGACATCCTGGGTTTCCCGGAGGTGGAGCCTGAAAACGGCATGCTGGTCGATGTGGTCAGCACAAAGGGGGCCTATCTTGGCACCGGTTTTCTCTCACTGAAAAGCAAGATCCGGGTGCGGCTCATCTCCCGCAACGCCAACGACACCTTTGATGCCGCTTTCTGGAAGCGCCGTGTCGAATACGCCTGGGCCTACCGCAAAACTGTGCTGGAGCCCGCCGACCTGACCGCCTGCCGTGTCATCTTTGGCGAGGCTGACCAATTCCCGGGCCTGACTGTGGACCGGTTCAACAATATCCTTGTCACCCAGACCCTGAGCGTGGGCATGGAAAAGCTCAAGCCCATCCTCTTCCCCCTGCTGGCAGAAGTCCTGCGCGCTGACGGCCAGACCATTGAGGGCATCTACGAGCGCAACGACGAGGCTCTGCGGGCCAAGGAGGGCCTGGCACAGAACAAGGGCTGGTTTGACCTGCCCGGCGAGACGCACCCCGACAGTACCCAGACTGAGATCTGCGAAAACGGCGTGTTCTACCACGTCGATTTTGAGAACGGCCAGAAGACCGGCTTTTTCCTCGACCAGAAATACAACCGCCGGGCTGTGGCCCGCATTGCTGCCGGTCACACTGTGCTGGACTGCTTTACCCACACCGGCAGCTTTGCGCTGAACGCCGCCAAGGGCGGGGCTGCCCGGGTCACTGCCGCTGACATCAGCGCCGAGGCCATTGCCATGGCCCAGCGGAACGCCCAGCGCAACAACCTGACCAACATGGATTTTCTCTGCGAGGACACCTTTGAGCTGCTGCCCCGGCTGGAAAAAGAGGGCCATCCCTACGACTTTATCATCCTTGATCCGCCGGCCTTTACCAAGGCCCGCCGCACGGTGGAGAACGCCATGCGCGGCTATAAGGAGATCAACTACCGTGCCATGAAGCTGCTGCCCCGGGGCGGCTATCTGGCCACGGCCAGCTGCTCCCACTTTGCCACCGAGGAGCTGTTCATCAAGATGCTGCACGCCGCCGCAAAGGATGCCCACCGGCAGCTGCGGCAGATCGAGGTGCGGCAGCAGGCCCCGGATCACCCCATCCTGTGGGGCGTGCCCGAGACCAATTACCTGAAGTTCTTCCTGTTCCAGGTGATCTAAAAGTAATACCAAATACGATATCTCCCAAAAAACGAGAACGTGTTTGTGCAGAATCGTCAGTTTTGTCAATTGCCTTTTGAGCCGTTCCGGGATATAATCAAACCATAGACAGCAACGGCGCTGTGGGTCACCTCCTGACTCGCAGCGCCGTTTTTGTTAAAAAGCTTTTCGCTGTTTCCGGGCCGCAGTTCGGCGGCGGGAGACAGTTTCGGAAGGGACAGACATAAGATCAAGTAAGGAGTAGGATTTATGGCAGCAAATGTTATGGAAATCTACGGCAGCAAGGTCTTTAACGAGCATGTAATGAAGGAGCGCCTGCCGAGCGCTACTTACAAGAGCCTGGAGCGCACCCTGCACAAGGGCGCACCCCTGGATATCGAGGTGGCAAACGTTGTGGCCAGCGTGATGAAACGCTGGGCCATGGAGCTGGGTGCCACCCACTACACCCACTGGTTCCAGCCGCTGACCGGCATCACCAGTGAGAAGCACGACGGCTTTGTGAGCCCCGTGGGCGACGGCACCGCCATCATGGAGTTCTCCGGTAAGGAGCTGGTGCGCGGCGAGCCCGATGCTTCCTCCTTCCCCTCCGGCGGCCTGCGTGCCACCTGCGAGGCCCGCGGCTACACCGCATGGGACCCCACCAGCTACGCTTTCGTGAAGGATGACGTGCTGTGCATCCCCACTGCTTTCGTCAGCTACACCGGCGAGGCACTGGACAAAAAGACCTCCCCTGCTGCGCTCCATGAACGCACTGTCCAATCAGGCCATCCGCGTCCTGAAGCTCTTCGGCAAGGACGTGGATTACGTCTCCACCACCGTCGGCCCCGAGCAGGAGTACTTCCTTATTAAGAAGGAAGATTACGAGGCACGCCAGGATCTGATCCTCACCGGCCGCACCCTGTTCGGTGCTCCCTCTGCCAAGGGTCAGGAGCTGGAGGAGCATTACTTCGGTGTCATCCGTCCCGAGGTCTCCGCATTTATGAAGGAGCTGGACGAAGAGCTGTGGAAGCTGGGCGTTCCCGCCAAGACCAAGCACAACGAAGTGGCTCCCTGCCAGCATGAGCTGGCCCCCATCTTCGACACCACCAATGTTGCCATTGACCACAACCTGCTGACCATGGAGATGATGAAGAAGATCGCTCCCAAGTATGGTCTGGTCTGCCTGCAGCACGAGAAGCCCTTTGAGGGGGTCAACGGCAGCGGCAAGCACAACAACTGGTCCATGTCCACCACCCACGAGAATCTGCTGGACCCGGGCGACACGCCCATGGAGAACCTGCAGTTCCTGGTATTCCTGGCCGCTGTCATCAAGGCAGTGGACGAGTACGCCGATCTGCTGCGCACCTCCGTTGCCACCCCGGGCAATGATCACCGTCTGGGTGCCAACGAGGCTCCCCCGGCCATCATCTCGATCTTCGTGGGCGAGGAGCTGGAAGCTGTCATCGATGCCATTGCATCTGATTCTCCCTATGCCGGCCCCGTCAAGATGAAGATGGATCTGGGCGTGGATGTCCTGCCCAAGTTCAGCAAGGACACCACCGACCGCAACCGCACCTCTCCTTTCGCCTTCACCGGCAACAAGTTCGAGTTCCGTATGCCCGGTTCTGCTGAGAACCTCAGCGATGCCAACACCATCCTGAACACTGCTGTTGCCAAGGAGCTGAAGGGCTACGCCGACGAGCTGGAGGGCGCTGAGGACTTTACCAGCGCTGCCATTGCTCTGATCAAGCGCACCATCCGTGACCACCGCCGTGTCATCTTCAACGGCAACGGCTACACCGCCGAGTGGGAAGAGGAAGCAGCACGCCGCGGCCTGCCCAACAAGAAGAACACGCCCGCCGCTCTGCCCGCACTGATCGACCCGAAGAACATCCAGCTGATGGAGGATTTCGGTGTTCTGACCAAGATCGAGATGGAAAGCCGTTACGAGGTCGAGATGGAGCACTACTCCAAGATCATCAACATCGAGGCTCTGACCATGCTGGAGATGGCCCGCAAGCAGCTGCTGCCCGCCATCAACGCCTACATGAGCGAGGTTGCCAACACCGCTGCATCCAAGCTGGCCGTCAGCGAGGCCATCAGCGTGCGCAGCGAGACCAAGACCCTCACCCGCCTGTCCACCGATGCAGATGCCATGAGCGATGCCATCGATGCCCTGCAGGCTGCCGTGGATACCGCTGAGGCCATGACCGATGAGAGCGCCAAGGCTGTCTCCTTCCACGATGACGTTCTGCCCAAGATGGATGCTCTGCGCGCCGCTGCTGACGATGCCGAGACCGTCTGCGGTGAGGATTATTGGCCTCTGCCCAGCTACAGCAAGATGCTCTACTACGTCTGATCTTTCTGACATAGCTTGATAAGCATCGCTGGGTTGTTGGATTTTTAAGCCATTCCCCTTTTCCTATTTCTTACACCAGCCTAAAGACCTGCTTTGCGCATACGAAGCAGGCCTTTAGGCGTTTTTTAAGAACGCAAGCTGATTTTTTCCAGTTTTGCACTGATGTGCCATTCGCCGCACCCTGCGGCTCGGAGGGAACCACTATGAGCTATAATACCCAACAGGACATCCTTGATTTTGTGGAGGACAACAACGTCAAATTCGTCCGCTTTGCCTTCTGCGATATCTTTGGCACCCAGAAAAACATCGCCGTGCTTGCCAGCGACCTGCCCAAGGCCATGGAGGATGGTGTCTGCTTTGACGGCAGCTCCATTGCCGGTTTTATGAAGGTGGAGGAGAGCGATCTTGTGCTCCGGCCCGATCTTTCCACCGTGACCATCCTGCCCTGGCGGCCCACCGAGGGCCGGGTGATGCAGTTCTTCTGTGACGTGGAAAAGCCGGACGGCGCTGCCTTTGGCGGCAACTGCCGCGGCTTCCTGCGCCAGATGAGCCGCAGCTTCCGCAAACTGGGGCTGACCTGCAACGTGGGGGCCGAGTGCGAGTTCTACCTGTTTGAGAATGACGACCGGGGCCGCCCCACCCGCATCCCCATCGACTTTGGCGGCTACTTTGATGTAGCCCCGCTGGATGCAGGTGAGAACCTGCGCCGGGACATCTGCCTGACCATGGAGCAGATGGGCATGAGCCCCCAGCACAGCCATCACGAGAGCGGCCACGGCCAGAACGAGATCGACTGCCACTACGCCGGCCCCCTGAAAACAGCCGACAATGTGATGATGTTCAAGCAGATCGTGCGGGCTGTTGCCATGCGCAACGGCATCCACGCCAGCTTCCTGCCCAAGCCCCTGCCGGATCAGGCAGGCAGCGGCCTGCACATCAACCTTTCGCTCTGCATGGACGGCCGCAATCTGTTTGAGGGCGACATTGCCCCGGACAGCATTGCAGGCAGCTTTATGGCGGGTGTTCTGGCCCACAGCCGGGAGCTGACCGTGTTCACCAATCCCCTGCCCAACAGCTACCAGCGCTTTGGCTGTGACGAGGCCCCCCGCTATGTAAGCTGGAGCCGCCAGAATCGCAGTCAGCTGGTGCGCATCCCGCAGGTCAAGGGCAACAACTGCCGCATGGAACTGCGCAGCCCTGACCCTGCCTGCAACCCCTATCTGGCCGTGGGTCTGGTGCTGGCTGCCGGTCTGGATGGCATCGAGCACCGGATGGTGCTGCAGGCCCCCATCAACAAGAACCTGTTCGATCCCACCGAGGCCGCAGGTCTTGGGCTGGAAAGACTGCCTTCCACGCTGGAGGAGGCCGTGCAGGCCGCGCAGGAGAGCGAATTTCTGCACCGCGTGCTGCCGGAAGAGCTTTCGCATCGGTACTATGAGGAAGAACTGAAGCGCTGTGCCGCCCTGAAAGCTGCCGCCGACCCGGCAGAGTACGAGCGGGTGCACTACTTCAACGCCATCTGAACCGCTTTTGAGGGAAAGTACGAAGGGGCAATGATTCGGCCCCTTGCCTGGATGTAAGAGAAAGGAGCGATTCAAATGGGACGTGCTCTGATCGTGAGCGCCGGAGCAAGCTCCAACGAGTACATCTCCGCGCGGCTGGCAGAGCTGGGATACACCCGGCCTACGATCATCCCCAGTGGTGCCGAGGCCCGGCGCAGGATGCTGGAATCTGATTTTGAGTTGATCGTGGTCAACGCGCCTTTGCCGGACGAGTTCGGCCACGAGCTGTGTTCCTCTGCCGTAGAAAAAACAGACGCAGGCGTGGTGCTGCTGGCCAAGGCCGCCGCCGCCGAGCAGCTGCTGGCCCCCATGAGTGAGCAGGGGGTGCTGCTGGTGTGCAAGCCGTTCTCCAACACGCTGTTCCTGCAGGCCATCCACCTGGCCGCGGCCAGCAACCACCGCCTGCAGCTGCTCCGGCAGGATAACGCGCGGATGCAGGAAAAGATCGCACAGGTACGGCTGGTCAGCCATGCAAAATGCTGTCTGGTGGAGCGGGAGCAGATGAGCGAGGATGCCGCCCACCGCTACATTGAAAAGCACGCCATGGACACCCGGCGCAGCCGTGCAGAAATTGCACAGGAAATCCTTGATTCTTACGAGGATTAGGATTATAATCTGGTGTTGTATGTTTTGTTCCGGATGCGGTCGCATCCGTATTGGGAAAGAATGATCTCTGAAAGATAAATTAGAGGAGGACTGAACAAATGGCAAAATTCATCTTTGTGACCGGCGGCGTTGTCTCCGGTCTGGGCAAGGGCATCACGGCGGCTTCTCTGGGCCGCCTGCTCAAATGCCGCGGACTGAAGGTCGCCAGCCAGAAGCTGGACCCTTATGTGAACGTGGACCCGGGTACCATGAGCCCCCTGCAGCACGGTGAGGTGTTCGTGACCGATGACGGCACTGAGACCGACCTTGATCTGGGTCACTATGAGCGCTTCATCGACGAAAATCTGAACAAGTACTCCAACCTAACCACCGGCAAGGTGTACTGGAACGTGCTGAACAAGGAGCGCCAGGGCGCTTATCTGGGTCAGACCGTCCAGATCATCCCCCACATCACCAACGAGATCAAGAATTACATCTACAACATGGCATCCTCTACCGATGCCGATGTGGTTATTACCGAGATCGGCGGCACCACCGGCGATATTGAGAGCCAGCCCTTCCTGGAGGCCATCCGTCAGGTGGGCCTGGAGCAGGGCCGCGACAACTGCTGCTACATCCATGTTGTGTTGGTGCCCTATATTTCCGGCTCCGACGAGTACAAGTCCAAGCCGGCCCAGCACTCCGTCAAGGAGCTGCAGGGCATGGGCGTGAACCCCGATATCATCATCCTGCGTGCTGACGGCAGCGTGGGCGGCGATATCCGCCGCAAGATCAGCACCTTCTGTAATGTCAAGCCTGAGTGCGTCATCGAGAACCTGACCATGCCCAGCCTGTACCAGTGCCCGCTGATGCTCCACACCAACGGCCTGGATGATGTGGTGGTGGAAAAGCTCAGGCTGGACGTGCCCCCCGCCGACCTGACCGAGTGGAAGGGTGTGGTCTCCCGCATTGCCACCCGCAGCAAGACCTGCACCATTGCGCTGGTGGGCAAGTACGTCAAGCTGCACGACGCTTATCTTTCCGTGATGGAGAGCCTGTACCACGCCGGTTTTGAGAACGACAGTCAGGTAGACATCAAGTGGGTGGAGAGCGAAGACCTGATCGATCAGGATGCCTGCAAAGAAGTGTTTGCTGACGTGGACGGCATCATTGTGCCCGGCGGCTTTGGTGACCGCGGCATCGAGGGCATGATCCAGGCCGCACAGTATGCCCGTGAGAACCAGATCCCCTACTTTGGCATCTGCCTGGGAATGCAGATCATGGTGATGGAGTTTGCACGCGGCGTGCTGGCTATGCCGATGCCAATTCCAGCGAGTTCACCCCCGATGGCGCCCACAATGTCATTGCCCTGATGGCCGACCAGCAGGGCAACATCCCCAAGGGCGGCACCATGCGTCTGGGCAAGTACCCCTGCACCGTCAAGCCCGGCACCAAGATGGCCGAGTGCTACGGCGAGGCTGAGATCTGGGAGCGTCACCGCCACCGCTACGAGTTCAACAACGAGTTCCGTCAGGAGATGCAGGCCAAGGGTCTGGTCATCTCCGGCACCAGCCCCGATGGCCGCCTTGTGGAGACCGTGGAGCTGCCGGGCCGTGACTTCCACCTCGGCGCACAGTTCCACCCCGAGTTCAAGAGCCGTCCCAACCGCGCACATCCCCTGTTCAAGGGCTTCATCGCCGCCGCACTCAAATTCCGCATCCATGCACAGCGCGGCATGATGCACGTCTGACCTTCTCAGGCGTTTCGTTCCAGTTCTCCTCGTAGGAGAGGCCTGTAAGATCGCAACAAAAAAGCAGCTGCACTCCGTGTTTTTACGGAATGCAGCTGCTTTTGCTTGTATTACTTACTTTTTAGCGGCAGCAGCCTTTTTGCGGGCGGCGCGGCTGGTCTTTTTGGCGGCGGGCTTCTTTACGGGAGCCTTGGCAGCGGGAGCAGCGGCCTTGACGGGCTCCGCCTTCACCTCTTCGGCCTTAACAGGCTCAGCGGGCTTCTCCTCAGCCTTTGCAGGCTCCTCCACGGGCTTTTTCTCCACAACGGGCTCTTCCTTGACCTCCGGCTTTGCCTCCTCTGCAGGAGCGCTCTCGACCACAGGTGCAGCCTCTACAATAGGCTCCTCTGCCTTCTTGGCAGGGGCACGCTTTGCGCGGTCCTTCACCTCGGAGATGGTCCACAGCTGGTCATCGCCTGCGGCCTCCTGCCAGATCTGCAGGATGGCACCATCGTTGGCACCCATGCCCACGGTATCGATGCACTTGCCGCTGGCCCAGGAAGAGCGCAGACGGACGGTGCCGGCCGGGGTGGGCTCCACGGTCCACATCTGGGAAGTGCCGCCCACATCCTCCCACAGGTGGAGCCAGGTGCCGTTGGCGGTGCCGGTCATCATCAGGTCGATGAGCTTGCCGGATGCGCGGTTGCGGATGCGGTACACGCCGTCACCCTCGCGCACAAAGGCCCACTCCTGCTCGGGCTTGTGCTCGTACTTGCCCAGGCGGATATCGCCGCCGTTGGTGGCCTTCTCCACGGCCTGAATGACACTGCCGCCCTTGGCAGCGATGGTATAGAAGCGATCTGCCTCGATCACGGTCTGCGCTACAGTTTTCATGTAAATCCCTCCAAGTTTGTTTCTTTTGAGCCAATCATTTTCGTTTTACAGGTAAATTATACCACCTGCTGTTATTTTTTACAAGGATTCCGCCATTTCTTTAGCACTATTCACAAAAGGGCCCCGCTTTTCAGCCCGTTTTGCACTGTTTGCGAAAACTTTTCGCCCCGTTTCGCCCCATAAAGCAGCAGCACCCCGCCATTTCTGGTGAGGTGCTGCTGTCGTTTTGGAAAAAATCAGAAGGATTCTGGCAGAGCTCCCTTACTGCTTTGCCTGACTGGGATGCGGCTGCACGGGCATTTTGGTAAACAGCGCTTTCAGGACCAGCGGAGTGGCCACGCTGGACACGACGATGAGCAGGATGACGGCGGTGAAGTAGACGGAATCCACCACGCCGATGTCCAGGCCCTTCTGGGCCACGATCAGGGCCACCTCGCCGCGGGTCATCATGCCAACACCCACCTTGAGGGAATCACCCCAGCTGAACCTGCAAATCTTGGCCGCCAACCCGCAGCCGATGATCTTGGTGATCAGGGCCACCACAACGAAGCACACGCTGAACAGCAGGATCTCCGGAGTCAGGCCGCTGATATCTGTCTTCAGGCCGATGCTGGCGAAGAAGATGGGAGCAAACAGCACATAGTTGCTGATGTCCACCCGGCGCTCCACATAGGGGGCATCCTCCAGAGTGCACAGGACGATGCCCGCGATGTAGGCACCTGTGATGTCTGCAATGCCGAAGTAGGCCTCGGCAATGTAGGCCATGGCAAAGCAGAACGCCATACTGACGATGGTGATGCGCTGGGTGTGGGGTTGCGCTTGTCCAGCCACTTCATGGCGAAATGGGCAATGAGGCCCACGCCGATGGCGGTAGCGAAGAACAGCACGGTGTTCATCAGCACCTTGCCCAGCCCTGTGCCGGTGCCGGAGCTTGCTCCCAGCACACAGGTCAGCACCACGATGCCGATGACATCATCGATAACGGCGGCGCTGACGATGGTGGTGCCAAGGAAGCTCTTCAGGTGGCCCAGCTCCTGCAAGGTAGCCACGGTGATGGACACGCTGGTGGCGGTCATAATGGTACCGATGAAGAGGGCGCGGTAGAACTCCTGGCTGCCCAGCGCTGAGAAGCCGTAGAATAAACTATAAAGGAGCGTGCCCCCTGCCAGCGGCACCGCCACGCCCACACAGGCGATCAGGGTGGCGATGGGGCCAGCCTTGATCAGCTCTTTCAGGTTGGTGCCAAGGCCCGTGGAGAACATCAGCAGCACCACGCCGATCTCTGCGAAGATCGAGATGGTATCGCTGATATGCACAAGGTTCAGCAGACAGGGCCCGATGAGCAGGCCCGCGATGATCTCGCCTACCACCTGCGGCGCTTTGCATTTGCGGGCCACCAACCCGAAGAACTTGGCACTGAGGATGATGATGGCGAGGTTCCGAAAAACAGAATACATAAATTTACCTTCCTCCGTTTTATTTCATTTAACAGGGTTGTCGGCCGCGCCCGACCCCCTATTCTTTTATTATATCGCCGCTCAGAACCAAAATCAAAATACTTTTCAATCTTTCTCGTTAAAAAAACAGACAAAGTTCGCCAAAGCTTCAGCACAAATTTTTGTGCGGATTTTTGGTCCGCAGGGCTTGACAAAACAGCAGGGACTTGCTATAATAAATTGCTGTCTGAACAGACACGCCGCACACGGCAGGCGATGCCGCATGTCGTGTGTACCCTTGGCCTCATAACCTTGAGGCCCTTAAGTCCAAAAGGAGGTGCTACAAAATGGCAAAGTACGAAACCATGCTGATTACCAGCGCCGCTCTCGACGAGGAGGCTACCGCCGCTCTGGTTGGTAAGTTCAAGACCCTGATCGAGAACAACGGTACGATCGATTCCATCGACGAGTGGGGCAAGCGCCGTCTGGCCTACCCCATCAACGACGAGGAGGAAGGCGTTTACACTGTGATCAACTTCACCAGCGAGCCCAGCTTCCCCGCTGAGCTGGACCGTGTGTACAAGATCACTGAAGGTGTTATGCGCAGCCTGATCGTTGCCCACGAGGAGTAATCTTTTCGTGACAGAAAGGGAGACCGTAAAATGTTGAATGTTGTTGCTATCATGGGCCGTCTTGTGGCGGATCCTGAACTCCGCACCACGCCCCAGGGCACCAATGTGTGCAGCTTCCGCATTGCCTGCGACCGCAATTTTGTGCGTCAGGGTGAGCAGCGTCAGGCTGACTTCATTGATATCGTTGCCTGGCGTTCTCAGGCCGAGTTTGTTTCTAAGTATTTCCAGAAAGGCAGTCTGATCGCCATCGAAGGCTCTCTTCAGACCCGCCAGTATCAGGATAAGAACGGCAACAATCGCACCGCTGTGGAGGTCGTTGCCAACAACATCAGCTTTGCAGGCCCCAAGAGCAGCAATCAGGGCGGTGGAGCAAATTATCAGAATTCTGCTCCCGCCTACCAGAACGCAGCCCCTGCCCGTCCGGCTGCTGTGGAGGCAGCTCCCAGCTATTCCGCCGGCAGTGCAGATGATTTTGCTGTCATTGATGACAGTGATGACCTGCCGTTCTGATTCCGTAACGGTCTGACCGTTCAATTCTTATAGGAGGTAATAAGCAATGGCTTTTGAAAGAACCGAAGGCTCTCGCCCCGCACGCCCCATGCGTCGCGGCCGCAAGAAGGTTTGCAGCTTCTGTGTCGATCGCATCGACACCATCGATTACAAGGACGTACCCCGTCTGCGTAAGTACGTCTCTGAGCGTGCTAAGATCATTCCCCGCCGTGTGACCGGCACCTGCGCTTATCATCAGCGCGCACTGACCACCGCCATCAAGCGTGCTCGTCACGTTGCTCTGATGCCCTACGTCAGCGACTAATCAGAACTTTATCAACCCATTCAAAATAATCAGCAATCAGCAAAGCGCTTTCACCGATGACAAGGTGAAAGCGCTTTTTTTGTTGTATCTTTCGTTTGTGCAGTGCTCCCGGCACTCAGTAGTCTGCCTTTTTCTTTTTGCCGCATTCTGGGAACATCTTATGGAACCGTTCCCGCAATTTCCGGGCAGATCACCCTCGTCCATAAAATTGCATCACCCGGTCAAAAAGTTACAAACCGGTACGGTTTTTCCGGCATTTCCTGAAATATTACCGGGAATTTCCGGAATCAACCGGTGTTTTGATGTGTTGGCAAATCAAACTGCACAACGTCAAACCGATTCTTTGTACACATTTCACGAAATCGCTCCAACATGATTGATTTTTTGAACAAAATGTGCCATACTATAGCCACTGGAAACGTTCCCGACACCGTTCCCGAAAAACCAATCGAAAGCGAGGGCACGCGATATGACGATCAAGGACATTGCCCGCATCAGCGGCTGTTCTGTCAGCACCATTTCGCGCGTCATCAATGACCGGCCGGATGTCCGACCCGAGACCAAGGAGCATGTGCTCAAGGTCATGCGGGAGGCAGGCTTCACCCCCAACACCAACGCGCGGCAGCTGAAGATCCAGCAATCCCGCAGTCTGGTGTTCGTGGTCAAGGGGACCCGGAACATCTTCTTCTCCGACTTCCTCGTTCAGCTGCAGCGGGCCGCTACCCTGTATGGGTACAACGGCATCGTCTCCTACCTGGACGAGAACGCCAACGAGATCGATGCTGCCGAGAAGATCCTGCGGGAGATCAAGCCCAAGGGCATGATCTTTTTGGGCGGCAGTGTCACGAACTTCCAGAACGGCTTTGCTAACATCTCCGTTCCCTCCGTGCTGGCCACGCTGGTCTCCAATGAATTGGACTTCCCCAACCTCTCGATGGTGGGTGTGGATGACCGGGCCGCAGCAAAAGCGGCAGTCTCCCATCTCATCGCACAGGGGCACCGCAAGATCGCGGTGCTGGGCGGCCCGGCCACCAGCTTTCCCAGCCGGATGCGCCGTTTGGGTGCGCAGGATGCCATGGAGGACGCAGGGCTTGTCCTTGACGATAAGCTCTATGGCCTGTGCAACTACGATTTCGAGTCCGCCTACCACGCCATGAACAGTCTGCTGGCCCGCCGGGCCGAGTTCACTGCCCTGTTTGCCATGAGCGATGTGATCGCCTTTGGTGCCATCCGGGCGCTGGTAAGTGCAGGTATGCGGGTGCCGGAGGATGTCTCAGTGATCGGTTTTGATGGCATCACGATGTCCCGCTACTGCGTGCCGGTGATGACCACCATCGTCCAGCCCAGTGAACAGATCGCACTGCAGAGCATCGAGCTGCTGGTGCGACAGATCGAACACGGAGCCCCGGCCCAGACCGTCACGCTCCAGCCGGAATTGCAGCAGGGCGAAAGCGTTTGCCCCTGCCGCCGGAACGATTCAGTCTAACTTCCGTCCTCATGCTGTGGACGGTGGCAGATATTAACCAAAAGAAGAAGGAGTACTACTATGAAAAAGATGATCTCTCGTCGTAATTTCCTGAAAGTGGCCGGTGCATCCGCCGCTGCTCTGGGTCTGGCTGCCTGTGGCGGTTCTTCCAGCTCCACCGCTTCCTCCACTGCCAGCTCTGCTGCCGGTTCTTCGACCGCTGCAAAGGCTGACGGCAAGGTCTACTACCTGAACTTCAAGCCGGAGCAGGATCAGGATTGGCAGGATCTGGCCGCTGAGTACACCAAGGAGACCGGCGTGCCTGTGACCGTTGTCACCGCCGCTTCCGGCCAGTATGAGACCACTCTGATGAGCGAGATGGAAAAGAGCGAGGCTCCCACCCTGTTCCAGGTCAACGGCCCTGTGGGTCTGGCCAACTGGAAGGATTACTGCTACGACCTGTCCGGCAGCAAGCTCTACGGCGAGCTGACCAGTGACTCCTTTGCCCTGAAAGACGGCGACGCCGTTACCAGTATCGCATACGTCATCGAGACTTACGGCATCATCTACAACAAAGAGCTGCTGAGCGCCGCCGGTTACACCCAGGACGACATCAAGGGCTTTGATGACCTGAAGAAGGTCGCCGATGATATCCAGGCACGCAAGGCCGAGCTGGGCGTGGACGGTGCTTTCACCTCCGCTGGCATGGACGGTTCTTCTGACTGGCGCTTCAAGACCCATCTGGCAAACCTGCCCATCTACTACGAGTACAAGGCAGACGGCATCGGCTCCACCGACGCCATCAAGGGCACCTATCTGGACAACTACAAGCAGATTTGGGATCTGTACATCACCGATTCCACCTGCGATCCTACCCTGCTGGCTTCCAAGACCGGCAACGACGCTGTGGCCGAGTTCGTGGGCAAGAAGGCTGTCTTCTATCAGAACGGCACCTGGGCTTACAATGACGTGAAGGATCTGGGCGACGACAACCTGGGTATGCTGCCCATCTACATCGGCGTGGATGGCGAGGAGAATCAGGGTCTGTGCACCGGTTCCGAGAACTTCTGGTGCGTGAACAACGCTTCTTCTGATGCCGACATTCAGGCTACTCTGGACTTCCTGTACTGGTGCGTCACCTCTGAGGCCGGCACCAGCGCGATGGCTGACAAGATGGGCTTCGTCATCCCCTTCAAGAAGGCTAAGGACTCCACCAACCCCCTGATCGCCATTGCAAACGACTACGTTGCAGCTGGCAAGACCAGTGTTGACTGGTGCTTCTCCACCATGCCTTCCGAGGAATGGAAAAACGGCGTTGGTTCCGCGCTGACAGCGTATGCCGCCGGCACGGGCGACTGGAACGGCGTTGTCACCGCCTTCGTCGATGGCTGGGCTAAGGAATACAAGCTGGCAAACGGCTAAGCATTCTCGGTTTTCTCTTTCCCCTTTTATTTGTGTAAACCGTAATGGGAGGCGGGCGAGCTGTTCGCCCGCCTCCTTTTGTTTTGGAGGTATATCATGCAAAAGGCCATCAGCAAATATTGGCCGGTGTTCGTGCTGCCTACCCTGATCGCGTTTATCATCGGCTTTATCTGGCCCTTTATCTGGGGCATCTTCCTTTCGTTCCAGCGCTTCACCACGGTGAGCAAGACCACCTTTGTGGGCATCCAGAACTACATCTCGGTGTTCCAGGATTCCACGTTCCTGCATGCGTTCGGCTTTACGGCAGCGTTTACCGTGATCTCCACTGTGCTCATCAATGTCTGTGCCTTTGCCATTGCGATCGTGCTGACCCGCGGCATCAAGGGCACCAACATCTTCCGTACCGTCTTCTTTATGCCCAACCTGATCGGCGGCATCCTGCTGGGCTATATCTGGCAGATTCTGCTCAACGGCGTGCTGGCCAACCTGCAGAAGCCCCTGCTGGCACTGGATGCCAAGGCCGGTTTTGTCGGTCTGGTCATCCTGATGTGCTGGCAGCAGATCGGTTATATGATGATCATCTACGTTGCCGGCCTGCAGAACGTGCCCGGTGACCTGATCGAGGCTGCTAAGATCGACGGTGCATCTGACCGCGAGATCCTGTTCAAGATCAAGCTGCCCATGGTCATGCCCAGCATCACCATCTGCACCTTCCTGACCCTGACCAACAGCTTCAAGCTGTTCGACCAGAATGTTGCTCTGACCGCAGGCGAACCTGCCAACGCCAGTGAAATGCTGGCCCTGAACATCTACAACACCTTCTATGGCCGCTCCGGTGCTCAGTGGAAGGGCATCGGCCAGGCAAAGGCTGTGGTATTCTTCCTGATCGTTGTGGTCATCTCTCTGGCGCAGCTCCACTTCACCCGTTCTAAGGAGGTCCAGCAGTAATGATTAAACAGAAAAAGTTGTGGGATAACATTCTCACCGTCATCATGGCCCTGCTTTGCCTGCTGTGGATCTACCCCATCGTCCTGATCCTGCTGAACAGCCTGAAAAAAGAGGGTACCTTTACCACCTCTACCGTGTTCCAGCTGCCCACCAGTGAGACCTTTGCTGGCCTTTCCAACTACGTCTACGGCGTGATCAAGATGGGCTTCCTTTCCAGTTTGGGCTACAGCCTCGTCATCACCGTTTCCAGTGTGGCCCTCATCCTGCTGTGCTGCTCCATGACAGGCTGGTACCTGACCCGGGTGAACAACAAGCTCAGCAAGTTTATGAACCTGCTCATCGTGTTCTCGATGGTCGTCCCCTTCCAGATGGTCATGTTCACTCTGTCCAAGACCGCAGATACCCTCAAACTGAACACTCCCTGGAACATCTGCATCATCTACCTGGGCTTTGGTGCCGGTCTGGCCGTGTTCATGTTCACCGGCTTTATGAAGAGCGTTCCCATGGAGATCGAGGAAGCGGCCATGATCGACGGCTGCAACCCCATCCAGATCTTCTTCAAGGTCGTGTTCCCCATCCTGAAGCCTACCATGATCTCCACCGCCATTCTGGAAACCATGTGGGTCTGGAACGACTACCTGCTGCCCACTCTGGTGCTGGATATCAAGAAGTACCGCACCATCCCCATGGCGATCCAGTATTTCCGCGGCGGCTATGGCCGTGTGGAGCTGGCTCCCATGATGGCCTGCATCATCATCGCCATCATCCCCATCATCATCCTGTACATGACCTGCCAGAAATACATCATTGAGGGTGTTGTTGCAGGCGCTGTCAAGGGTTAAGGAGGAGTTCACCATGCGAGCATGCGGCATTCTAATGCCCGTTTTTAGTCTGCCGGGGCCTTTTGGCATCGGCACGCTGGGGAAAGAAGCCTTTGCGTTCGTGGATTTTCTGGCCCGTGCAAAGCAGACCTATTGGCGATCCTGCCCATTGGCCCCACCGGCTACGGTGACAGCCCCTACCAGAGCTTTTTCCGCCTTTGCTGGGAACCCCTACTTTATCGATTTCCGTGTCCTGTACGAGCAGGGCTATCTGACCGCTGATGAGATTCCCGCTGAGGTTCCGGTTGGACCGGTGGATTATGGTGTGCTCTACCAGCAGCGCCCGGTGGTGCTGCAAAAAGCCGCTGACCGTCTGCTGGCTGCAGCCAGCGTGGAGTACAAAGACTTCTGCACGGCACAGAGCTTCTGGCTGGACGATTACGCCCTGTTCATGGCCGTCAAGGCCGAACAGGGACAGGCAGGCCTGTGTGACTGGCCGGATGACCTGCGCACCCGCCAGCCTGCTGCCGTAGCCGCTGCCAGGGAGCGTCTGGCCGGGCAGGTGGATTATTTCAAGGCGGTGCAGTTCTTCTTCTACACCCAGTGGAACGCCCTGAAAGCCTATGCCAACGGCAAGGGCATTCAACTGGTGGGAGATATCCCCATCTACGTCAGCCCGGATTCCAGCGATCTGTGGACGCGGCCGGAGCTCTTCCAGACCGACGGCCAGACCCACCTGACGCAGGTGGCAGGCTGCCCCCCGGATGCCTTTGCGGCAGACGGTCAGCTCTGGGGCAATCCGCTCTACGACTGGCCCCGCCATAAGGCCGAGGATTTTGCCTGGTGGAAGCGCCGGATGCAGCACGCTACTTCGATTTATGATGTCGTGCGCATCGACCATTTCCGTGGTTTTGAGAGCTACTACGCCATCCCTGCTGGAAACAAGACAGCGGCAGGCGGCCACTGGGAAAAGGGGCCGGATCGTGCTTTCATCAATGCCATCCACGAGACCCTGGGTCAGGGCGGCATCATTGCGGAGGATCTGGGATACCTGACCCCTGACGTCAAGACCATGCTGGCTGCCAGCGGCTATCCGGGCATGAAGATCATGCAGTTTGCCTTTGACCGCCGGGAGCCGGGCAACTATCTTCCCTACACCTACACCCCCAACAGCGTGGTCTACACCGGCACCCATGACAATGTGACCACCGAAGGCTGGCGGCAGTCTGCCAGCCCCGAGGATGTCCACTATGCCTGCCGTTACCTGCGCTGCCTGCCCGAGGATCTGACAGAGGCCATGATCTGCGCCTGCCTTGCCAGTGTTTCGGATATGGCCATCATCCCCATGGCCGACTGGCTGCATCTGGGCGCGGAGGCCCGCATCAACACCCCCAGCACCCAGGGAGCCAACTGGCAGTGGCGGTTGGATACCCCGCTTACCAGTCTGCTGGCCGAGCATATTGCCGATCTGACAGCACTGTATGACCGGATCCCGGCTGCGGCAAACCGCTAAAACGTTTCCTTCTTCTTTTCTCCCCATACAAAGACGGCAGGCTCTGGCCCCTCCTTTCCGGAGGAACTGGTGCCCGCCGTCTCTTTTTGCATTATTTTCAATTTTCACACAACATTTTTTCGCCGCATCCCGCACAGGACGTTCCATATATTTCCGCGCAGAACCGTTTCTTTTTTACAAAACAGCCACAGTATCTTCACAATTCTTTCGCATTTTGGGTTTCATCGCTCTCTTGTTGTTTTTGGGCAATTATGCTATAATCCAATTAGCTTCACGTCCGCCTTTGCGCGGATTTTACGAACGAAAGGAGTTTTCCACCATGGAATTTACCTATCAGAGCACGATGCAGCTGCCCGCATCCTATGCGGTTCTCTCCGAAGATGAAATGGTCTACACCGTTGGCGGCGCTTTTGAGCTGAATATCAACGCGCAGGATGTCCTGAATTTCACCGTCAATGTCGGTGTCAACCTGGTACGTATGCTGGGTCAGGCTGCCATCAGCAACACCATTGCCGGTATCATTGACATGCGGAACGATGGTCTGACCACGATGGGTGCCATTGAGCATTACTGGGGCCGCCAGACTCCCGTGGGCAAGACCATGACTGTGGTTGTTGCCGGTTTTGCAGGCGTTTATGTCTACTACTGGGCTAGGTCTGCTATTGAGAGCTTCCTGTCCATTTACAACGACATGCGGAACATCTACAACGAGAGCGAAGCCAAAAATCAGGCACAGGCCGCAGGTACAGCAGCTCTGGCCGCCTGAGTAAATCTTTGAAAGGAGCCTTTTATGGAAAACTTGCGTATGCCTGCATCTTATGCAACGCTTCCGGAAGAAGAGCTGCCGGAGATCTTTGGCGGCGGAGAACTGGGAGATGCATTGGACAGCTTTACGGATAACCTCCACCTGGACGATTTCTTCTTTCAGGGGGGAATCCTCTCCATCTCCATCTCGTTTGTGCCTCTGCTCCTGTTCAATGTTGTTGTTTCCGGCTACCGGTTTGTAGAAAACATTTACAAGAACCTGTCCAACTGGTTCGGTTATCACGATGATACCTTCTCTGCCGTTTCTAGTTTCACGGATGAAATGCGCCAGAAACAGCAGCAGCGCGGTATCTGAGTTGTTTTTCCTGTAACATGAAAGAACTTCACGATTCCGGCTTCTGCCGGAGTGTGAAGCTCTTTTTGTTTGGCCGCTTCCAGATGCTCAAATGACCCGCAGGGCCCCCTGCTCCCGCAGACGGAGCAGATAGCAGCTGCCCGCACCGAACACCTTTTCTATCGCGTCGTGATATTTTGCCGTCAGCATACCGGGTACAAACGCCTGAATGGTCCCTGCAAAGCCGCCGCCCTGCATCCGCCAGGCTCCCCCCTGCCCCTCCAGCAGAGTCTGACTGAGGGCAAGCGCCACCGAGAGTCCCTGATGCCGCACATCGGTGGAGCAGTAAACGTTCTGGCACAGGGCAAAAGAGGCATGTCCGCTTTCCAGAATCAGCTGCAGGAAGGCATTGAAATCCCCGCTGACCAGGGCATTCCGCTGGGCCAATGCGCGGGCATTCTCCTCAAAATAGTGGACCGCACGCAGAACAGCACGATCCCCGCAGGCCCTGCGCAGGCGTGGCAGAGCTTTCCAGAACTCCTGCTCCTTGACCTGCCCCAACACCTTACCGCCCAGACAAGCCGCCACCGATTCCATTTCGTGCCGGATGGCCGCAAATTCACCGGTCAGCTCGCTGTGACTGCCCCGGGTATCGGTCACGCAAAGGGTCATGTCCGCCGGGAGCAACCCTGCGGTGTGGATCTTTTCTATCCGGGGCTTCTTTGGGTCGGCAAAATCCGCAAAGATGACCCCGCCCACGGCGCTGGTCAGCTGATCCAACAGGCCGCTTGGTTTTCCGAAATATGTATTTTCCGCATACTGGCAGATCTTCGCCAGCTCCGGCGCTGTCAGCCTGCAGCCATATTCCCCGTTCAGGATGGACGCCATTCCCATCTCGAAGGCCGCCGAACTGGAAAGCCCGCTGCCCCGGAGCACGTCGCTGGCGGTATAGGCATCGAAGCCCCCCACCGTCTTTCCCTGTGCCCGGAAGCCTTCCGCAATGCCCCGGATCAGGCTGGCCGAATGGGTGCTCTCGCCCTGCTGAGGCTCGGCCTCGCTCAGATCAATGACATCCAGCTTGTTGAAGCCCCGGGATTTGACCCGGATAAAACCGTCGTCACTGGGGGATGCCACTGCGACCAGATCCAGCGTCACCGCTGCCGCAAGACCATACCCGTGCTGATGATCGGTGTGGTTGCCGCCCAGCTCCGCCCGGCCCGGAGCCGAGTAGACATGCACCTGCCGCCCGGGGCCATAGTACAGCTCAAACTGTTCCAGCGCGGCGGCATACCGCTGCCGCTGGCGGGCCAGCACCGCCGGTTCTGTGCCATAGAGCGTGCAGAGCGCTTCGTCCCACTGCCCCGCAAGGATCTCCCGTCTGAGTTGTGCACTGGTCGCCATGGCCGTTCCTCCTCCACAAACGTTCTCCGCAAAGTCCGTGCATGAAGGGTCCATGCACTTGGGTTAGCCTTATTGTACTTCATTCCGCCCTCTTTTGCAATTTGAATCCGCAAAAAATCCAATTTCGGCGCGAAAACCAAAGTTTCGGATGTACTTTTGTTGAATTTGCAGATACAGTTATGATATACTGGGAATAAGAATGCGGTCAACTGGAGGAAACGATCATGGCAGATGTCTACAAGCAGTCCTTCAAGCAGAATTACACCAATAATATTGAATTATCCATCTTCAACTGTGGTCTGGAACGCTGTGCCCCGGGCCAGACCTGGGGCCCCTGGTATCCGGGATCACTACCTGATCCATCTGGTGGTCTCGGGCAAGGGCACCTTTGAAGTGGGCGGCAAGACCTTTGAGGTCGTGCCGGGGGATCTGTTCTTTGCCCGGCCCAGTCAGCTCATCCGCTACTCTGCCGATGAGCAGCAGCCCTGGGAGTACAGTTGGGTCGGCTTCAACGGTGCCTGCGCTCACAAACTGGCGGCACAGCTGCCCTTTACCGACACTGCTCCTGTGCACCACACGCAGGACCCGGAGGGAATGCGGGCAGCTCTGACCAACATCTATTCTTCCGTGGGTTAGAGCCTCAGGATGAGGCTGCCATGGTGGGGTACCTCTACCTGTTCATCTCTGCCCTGATGAAGGAGACCAGCGAGACGCGCCCCCACAACGCTTCCTCCTCCAATCAATATGTACTGAATGCCATCAAATACATCCAGTTCAACTATTCGCACGATATCTCCATCGACGATGTCGCTAAGAGCGTGGGCGTTTCCCGCAGTCATCTGTACCGGGTGTTTATGCTCAATGTGGGCAAGAGCCCCATCGATTATCTGACCGAATACCGCATCAACGAAGCCTGCAAGTTGCTGAGGGCCGGCAACCTTTCCATTGCAGAGGTCGCCATCTCGGTGGGCTTCTTTGACCAGTTCTATTTTTCCCGGGTCTTCAAGCGGGCCAAGGGGATGCCGCCCAGCAAATACATTGCCGCCCAGAGCGAAAATGCAGATGCCCCCGCTTCGGAAGAAGCCTGACCCAATCCCATTCCAAAGGAGAATTTCCATGCCCTTACAGAAAAATCAGGTGCTGACCCTGACCATTGAGCGCCTGTCCAACGATGGCAGCGGCGTTGCTCACAGCCCGGACGGCGAGGCTGTGTTCATACCCGGCACCGCCCCTGGTGACATTGCCGCCATCCGCATCGTCAAAGATTGCGGCCGCTACGCTTTCGGTATTCTGGATGCCATTCAGACTCCCTCGCCTGACCGTATCCCGGTAGATTGTGCAGTGGCCGGCCCCTGCGGTGGCTGCAGCCTGCGGCATCTGGATTATGCCGCTGAACTGCGCGCCAAGGGCGAAAGCGTTACCGATGCTTTCCGCCGCATTGGCGGGCTGGATGTACCCGTGCTGCCGCCCCTCCCCTCCCCCGAGATCGACCGCTACCGCAATAAAGTTCAATTCCCGGTGGGCCGTGATAAGAACGGCAAGCCCTGCATCGGTTTCTACGCCGGGCGCACCCACCGCATTGTACCCTGCCCCGACTGCAAGCTGCAGCCGGATGTGCTGAACGAGATCGGCAATACCCTCTGCGATTTCTTTGCCGCCCACAACATCCAGCCCTACGACGAGCAGACGGGCAAGGGGCTGGTGCGTCATGTGTTTCTGCGCCGGGGTGTCCACAGCGGCCAGATCATGGTCTGTCTGGTCTGCACCCGGGCAAAGCTGCCCCACGCAGAGGAGCTTTGCCGCGCACTGACTGCGCAGTTTTCCGATATCGCCACCATCCTGATCAATGTCAACGCCAGAAACACCAATGTGATCCTGGGCAGCGAGACCCACACCCTGTACGGCCCCGGGTTCATCGAGGACACCCTATGCGGCGTTCCGGTGCAGCTGGGCCCCTTGTCGTTCTATCAGGTCAATACCCTGGCCGCTGAGCGGCTCTATGGCATTGCCGCAGAATATGCTCAGTTGACCCCGGATGACCTGCTGCTGGATCTCTACTGCGGCATGGGCACCATTGGCCTATCCATGGCAGACCATTGCCGGGAGCTCATCGGCGTGGAGATCGTGCCTGAGGCCATCGAAAGCGCCAAGGCCAATGCTGCCCGCATGGGTGATACCATAGCCGCAAAGAGCCGCTTCTTCTGCGCCGATGCTGGTAAGGCGGCCTCTCAACTTGCCGCCGAGGGCCTGCACCCGGATGTTGTGATGCTCGACCCGCCCCGCAAAGGCTGTGACGAAGCAACCCTTTCCGCTGTCGTCACCATGTCCCCCCGCCGGGTGGTCTATGTCAGCTGCAACCCCTCCACCGCCGCCCGGGATGCCAAGTGGCTGGAAGAGCATGGGTATCGGGCAGAAAAGGTGCAGCCGGTGGACCTTTTCCCGAGGACGAGGCACGTCGAAGCGATAGTTTCGCTACAAAGAGAAATCTAGTAGAAATCCTCCGTTTTACGTTATTTTCTCGTCACGTTGTGTTCGATGGCGAGGGCGATAAACTCCGCAACAAACGCATTGAAAATCACATT